>OKHV01000024.1_pt1 | contig 77125 bp, 66 predicted proteins | sample 1611351 | NCBI WGS metagenome assembly OKHV01 (sample SAMN04436735, study PRJEB24849) | human gut metagenome | biome: human gut; feature: NICU; material: stool | host: Homo sapiens | place: USA: Saint Louis, MO | collected 2010-11-29
ATTGTAGTCGCATCGAGGAGTGTTTGGCCCTATCTGGCTGACACGCGGTATCGAGTATTAGCTCTCAGGCCACTGCCCGACTTAATTTCAGCGGGAAATCACTTCAAAAAGCTCCCCCGACTGGACTCGAACCAGTAACCCTCTGATTAACAGTCAGATGCTCTGCCAATTGAGCTACAGGGGATCAGCGCCCCGGGCGCGAAATGAAACACTAGCAGCGCCCTTCGGCAGATGACAAATCGTTGACATTTGTCGAGTTCTGGGCAGCGGCGCGACTTCGTCAGTTCCACTCCTTCTTGAGAGCGTCAGTGGCCTCCAACACCTTCTGACGGGTCTCGGGGTCATCGAGGTCGGCGGACTCCCGAGCCATCGCGGTCCAGGTGATGGCTCCCTCCGGGGCGGCCAGGTGGCCGGCCGGAACACGCCCGGCGATGAGGACGTCTCCGCCACGCACCGGGACAGTGCGGGTCGCGGCGATGGACTCGGTGACCCGCGCCCGGAACATCTCAGGGATCTTGCCGGGTTTCTCCAACACCGCCGAGGCACCGGATCCGTCCAGGAAGTCCCAGGTCAGCGTCGCGGTGTCGCCATTCCAGCCACCATGGACGATCTCGTGCCAGGCCACCGCGGAGTCCGTCTCGTCGGTCAGGATGACGAGCCCCTCCGTCACCGCGATGACGGTCGCCCTCTCTCCTCTCCCGCAGGCGAGCACCTTGACGTCGTCGAACCCGAGTACGGCTCGTACCCGGGTCATCTCCTCGGAACTGGGCCCATTCGTCCGCCACATGGCATCCATCCTGTCACGCCGCCCCAGCCTGCTGCAGATGGCGTCGCAGCCGGTCCAGTGCCCTCTGCTCGATCCGCCGGACGCTGGAGGCGGACATCCCCATCTCCTCGCCCACCGCCTCGAAGCTCATGGGTTCTCCCTCGAATCCATGACGCAATACCACGACTTGCCGTTCCTGCCCCGCCAGCACGGCAAGCAGGTGGAGTTCCGGACGGACTGGTCGTCTTTGTGGGGCCGCCACGTGTTCGAGGACGTTGCTGTCGACCTCCCAGCACTCGGCGCGCCGCTGCTCGACCCACATGACGTCCTTGCCCATGCACTCGGCAATCGCCTCGCTGGTCGGCACCTGCCGGCACCGCGTCGTCAGCTCCTCCTCGACTCGGGCGACCTCGGCTGACTCCCGCATCGCGGCTCGGGACCTGGCGCCACGCAGGCGGACGACCTCCTCGCCGACACGACGACGGATCCAAGTCCAGGCGACCGTTGAGAATCGAGCCCCTCGACGCTCGTCGTACCTCTCGACCGCCTCTCCCAGCCCCACGCAGCCGGCCTGGATGAGATCCTCGACGCTGCACCGATTGGTCGCGGCAGCCTGACGGGCCTGGGTGAGCACCATCGCGAGCATCTGTCGCCAGAGCTTCTGCCTGGCTGCTGCTCCGTCGTCGGAAATCGCGTTCAATTCGGAAACGGTGACCGGTGTCGTGGCCAGGAACCGTCCGGACAAGATGGCATCAGCAATCACCCCGGCATCGAGCCTGCGAAAGAGCTCGCGCTCATCGGCAGGGTCCAGGGCGACGACATCGTCGATGAAATCCGTGTATCTCATGGTCTGACGATGACTCGCCCAGAACCACGGTGGAACCCTTCCGCGGTGATCTGTGGACGGCGAATTAGCTGTCCACAGATGTCACATCAGGCTGAGGTCGCTCCACCAGCGAGGATGAGACTCTTGCGCAGCGCCTCGAGGGTCACCAGGTCGGAGAACATCGCGTCGTAGAGCTTGCGATCCTGGTTCGGGTTAGTGCGTTGCAGACGAGACTTGAGGTTGGCGATGTCGTCAGTGATGGACAGCAATCGCACCCGCGCGGCGTACGCAGCGGCGTAGCTCTGGTCCGGCTCCTCGCGCAAGATGGGCTCGACGAGGAGGGCCACCTCCAGCTGTTTCACCTGCGGGTCGCTCGTCGCCTTACCGACTTCCTCAGCCCAGTTCTCCTGACCACGAGGCACTGACAAGATGGCTTCGAAAACCGCCTGGTAGGCGGGGTGACGCAGGTCCTCGACCTCGACCTGGTCCCAGTCCTCGTCGAAGAGATCGGGGTATTGCAGGACAAGTTTGAGGAATCCGCGCTCCACGGACAGCGAGATGTCGGCCGGGTCGGGCCACGGAATACCAGCGGGTTGCTGGGGCTGGGGCGGAGGCACCACCGTCACGGCATGATGCTGCTTTCCGGCACGGAACACCTCACGACGCACCAGATCGATGTCGGCACCCACCACCTGGGAGAGCTCGCGCAGATAACCATCGACCAAGGACTGGTCACGAATACTCGTCACGAGCGGGGCTGCAGCCCTGACCGCGGCGACGCGTCCATCCGCTCGGTCGAGGTCGAACTGACTGACCGTGTTCTCCATGACGTAGCGGTACAGCGGAATCCGTCGGGCCACCAATTCCCGAACCGCCTCCGGACCGCGCTGCATGAGAAGGTCACACGGGTCAAGGCCGGTGGGCTCGATGGCCACATAGGTCTGGGCGGAGAACTGCTTGTCACCGCGGAACACCTTGAGGGCGGCCTTCTGGCCGGCGGCGTCACCGTCAAAGGTGAAGATGACCTCGCCATTGAGGGAACCGCTGTTGCCCATGAGCCGTTGGATGAGTCGGGCATGGTCCTCACCGAACGCGGTTCCACAGGCCGCGACAGCTGTGTCGATGCCGGACAGGTGTGCCGCCATGACGTCCGTGTATCCCTCGACGATGACAGCCTGACTCTTCTTGCCGATGTTGGCCCGAGCCATGTCCAGGCCATAGAGGACGTGCGACTTCTTGTAGACCGGGGTCTCGGGGGTGTTGACGTACTTGGCCGGCAGGCGATCGTCGTCATAAACCCGTCGGGCCCCGAAACCCAGCACGGATTTTCCGGAATCCTTGATCGGCCACAACACACGTCCCTGGAAGAAGTCCCAGCCCTGGGATCGCACCAGGCCGGACTCGATGAGGGCCTTGGGTGTGAACCCCTTGGCCAACAGGTGGTCGCGCAGCACGTGGCCGCCGCGCGGCGCATATCCCATCCCGAACTGCACCGCGGCATCCTGGGAGAATCCGCGCCCGGCGACGAAATCTCGGGCTATCTGACCTTCCTTAGTCGACATCTGGGCCTGGAAGAACTCCGCGGCTGCCTCGTTGGCGGCCAGGATCTGCATGCGTAGACCTGGTCCCAGCCCGGGGCGACCGTCGTCGACGATGCGCAGCTGTACGCCAACCTTGTCGGCGAGACGCTGGACGGCCTCGACGAAGGTGAGGTTGTCGATCTTCTGGACGAAGGAGATGGTGTCGCCACCTTCCCCACAGCCGAAGCAGTAGAACAGCCCACGGGAAGGGGTCACCTGGAAACTGGGCGTCTTCTCGTCGTGGAAGGGGCACAGTCCTTTCAGGGAACCGCCGCCGGCATTGCGCAGGGCCACATATTCGCCGACGACCTCGTCGATCCGAGCGCGTTCCCGGACCAGCGCGATGTCCTCCTCGTTGATCCGGCCAGCCATGCCCACGATCCTACCCATCTGCGCAGGACATGCTATCCATGCATGCAGGTGGGCCAAATTGGTGCCAAACTTTCCGACGTGACAGTGAACCCCACCTGGCAGCTCGCCCTGGCGATGGTCATGCTCGTCGTGCTGGCCGTCGTCGCCTCACTCCTTGGACGTCTGGGCATCGCCAAGTCGTCCGTGATCGCGTCGATCCGCGCCGTCGTGCAGCTCGGAATCGTCTCCGTCATCCTCGTCTATGCCCTCGCCCATCTATGGGCTGCTTGCCTGTTCACCCTGTTGATGTTCGCCATCGCGGTTCGCACGACGGCGAATCGTTCCGGAGTCGGCAAGGCCTGGATCTGGGCCGCGGTGGCCATGCTTGCCGGGGTGATTCCGGTCCTCCTCATCATCTTCGCGACGGGTTGCGCGCCGTTCAGCCCCGCTTCCCTCATCCCGGTGGCCGGCATCATCATCGGCAACATCATGAGCGGTCACACCCTGGCATGCCGCCGTTTCTTCGCCGACCTGCGCGAGGGCATCGGCATCTTCGAGGCCGGTCTGGCCGTTGGTTTCCCACGTCGTGACGCCATCGCCCTGGTGACCGAACCGAGCGTCACGGAATCCGTGTTGCCCACCGTGGACCGCACGGCGACCGTCGGTCTGGTGACCTTGCCGGGCGCCTTCGTCGGTGTGCTGCTCGGTGGCGGTTCGGCTCTCCAGGCCGGTGCTGCCCAGGCCCTCGTCCTCATCGGCATCTTGGCGGGCCAGACCGTCACCGTGGTGGTGGCGCACGAATTGGTCAAGAAGGCGAAGCTGTTGCCCGAGGATCTGGCGGGCAAGCTGCACCCGTGACGACACTCTGATCAACACCCTGACAGTTGTCAGAAGCCCCTGCCCATACCCTTGGGCAGCCGGCTGCGATCCCATCCCAGCAACTGGGTTGCCCGGGAGAAGGCGAACTGATCGGTCATTCCCCCCACATATGCCACGACCTGATGGATTCGGTCGGCATCGGTCTCGAGGAATTCGGCCGGCACATCATCAATATGTCCCTGGTAGTACGTGACCAATCCGTGCAGAACCTCGATGACGGCCTCCGACTGCCCCAGTGATTCGGGCCTGGTGTAGATCCGCTCATAGTTGAAGGCCCTGAGGGCCGCCAGGGCGTCCGCGACGTCGGCTGCCATCCCCACCCGTCCAGTTGCGCAGGTGGTGTCGATGACGGACCGGATGAAGACCGACAACTGGGTGCGCCGATCCGTCCCAGCCACCTCGACGACGACCTGCGGCAGATCCGCGACGGTGACGATCCCCGCCTTGATAGCGTCCTCCAGGTCATGGGCGCAATAGGCGATCCGGTCGGCGAACGAGACGACCTCCCCCTCGACGGTGCTGGGGGCCGGACGTGACCAGGAGTGGTTACGAATGCCGTCCAGGGTCTCGGCACACAGATTGAGACTGGCCAGGCTGACGTCGGCTCCCCACGGCCCATGATCGAAACCCTCCGGGATGAACGCGTCGAAGGCCTGCTCCGATGCGTGACCTCCGGGGCCGTGGCCGCAGTCGTGCCCCAGCGCCATGGCGTCGGCCAGGGTGACGTTGGCCCCAATACCAGCCGCGATGGAGCGAGCCACCTGGGCCACCTCGAGGGCGTGGGTCAGCCGAGTGCGCTGATGATCAGTGGGATGGACGACGACCTGGGTCTTGCCGGCGAGTCGCCGAAAAGAGGTCGAGTGGACGATACGATCACGGTCCCTCTCGAAGCAGGTCCGCTCGGGATCTGGCTCCTCCGGAATAGCGCGATTCCCTGCCCCCTGAGCGCGGGTGGCTCCAGAACGCAGCAGAAGGTTCTCCCTCTCCTCCCGAGCCTCCCGTCTGACGACCTCTCCAGTGTCGATCCGGGCACTACCTGACAGATGGGCGTGGACCACGTCGTCAGCACCGCGATGGCCGGACATCGTCAAAGCCCAGGCTCGGGCGCGTTCTCCCACTTCGGACATGGCCCCATCCTGTCTCACCTCGACCCGTAGGACCAGACCCGGATGGAATCAGCCCCCGGAAGCGTCGATCTCGGCGGCCGACAGATCGTCGTCGTCGAGGGTGCGCGAGTCCAGCCAACCGTGGGGCATGACGACCTTGCGACGCGGGGTGCCCTGCCGGCCACGTGCCTTGCCGAGTTCCTTGACGGGAAAGGGCGCGTCGTGGTCGAGGGTGGCCAGCAGTGCGTCGAGTTCCTCGAAGCTGGATATCTGCCCCAAGGCGTGACGGGTCTCCCCACCCACTGGAAAACCCTTGAGGTACCAGGCCATGTGCTTTCGCATGTCGACCAGGCCATGGATGCCCTGATACCTCACGAGCAACTCGGCGTGACGTCGGATCATTGTACAGACCTCGCCCAGGGTCGGCAGGGTGGTTGTGTCGCGACCGGCGAAGGCGTCTGCCAGGTCGCGGAAGAGCCAGGGCCGGCCCAGGCAACCGCGTCCGACCTCGACGCCAGCGCATCCGGTCTGCTCGACCATCGCCATGGCATCTCTGGCCTCCCAGATGTCGCCGTTTCCGATGACCGGGACGTCGACGGTCTCGACGAGGTCGCCGATGGCCTCCCAGTGGGAGTGCCCGGCATAGGCCTCGGCGACGGTGCGAGCGTGCAGGCACACCGCAGCCGCCCCGGAGTCGACGGCGACGCGGGCGGAGTCGAGGTAGGTGATGTGGTCGGGGTCGATGCCGATACGGGTCTTGACGGTGACGGGGACGCCGTGGGCGTCGCCGGCCTGGACGGCAGCGGAGACGACCGCGGCGAACCGGTCGAGCTTCCAGGGCAGGACTCCCCCGCCGCCCTTGCGGGTGACCTTCGGTACCGGGCAGCCGAAGTTGAGATCGACATGGTTGACCCCGTACTTCTCACACAGGATCGACGTGGCCTCACCGACCATTCCGGGGTCGACCCCGTAGAGCTGCACGGAACGGACGTCCTCGCAGTCAGCGAAGGCGAGCATGTCGTGGGTCTTGTGGTCACCATGGACCAGGCCGCGAGAAGTGATCATCTCGCAGACGTAGAGCCCTGCTCCCTGCTCGGCACACAGCTGACGGAAAGCGGCATTGGTGACACCGGCCATCGGTGCCAACACCACCGGGGTGTCCACCGAAACGGTACCTCCAGAAGGCGCGGTCAGGGTCAAGGGGTTGGAAGGCACTCGCCCATGGTAGACGTGGCACACCGGCTCGACCGAAACCGTCGTGCCCGCCCCCGTGGCACCACAGGCCGCCGCAAACCACTTCGCCACACCATCCCGGCGACGAGCCGCGACGGGCTGCCCACTACCCTCATGCTGTGAGCACCCCTGATGAGACCGCATCCACCAGCGACCGTTGGGCCCGCCCGATCCCCCGGATCGGCGACACCACCTCCTCAGCCACTCGCGCCGCTGATCCCGCTGGGTGGTCCCTGGGTGACCAGGTGCAGCAGGGGCTCGACGCCGCCATCGACGCCCGCCGTGACATCCGTCGTTACCGCAACGACGACATCCCCGAAGACCTCGTCAATGCCGTCCTGTGGGCTGGCCACCGCGCCCCCAGTGTCGGTCACAGCCAGCCGTGGCGGTTCATCGTGGTGCGCGACGCCGACACCCGCGATCGCGCCGCCGTCATGGCCGACCGGGAGCGACTGCGTCAGGCCGACTTGCTGACCCCGGATCGTCGCGCCCGGCTTCTCGATCTCCAGCTCGAGGGGATCCGCGAGGCCCCGGTCGGCGTCGTCGTGGCCTGCGATCGTCGCGCCCCGGCGTCGGGGGTGCTGGGACGCAACACCTTCACCGACGCCGACATGTGGAGTTGTGCCTGCGCCGTGGAGAACATGTGGCTGACTGCCCGCGCCCACGGACTCGGAATGGGATGGGTGACCCTCTTCCAGCCAGAGGAACTCGCCGCCCTGCTTCATCTGCCCGAGCGGGTGGAGAGCCTCGGTTGGTTGTGCCTGGGATGGCCTGACGAACGTCCCCCGGCCCCGGGACTCGAGCGACGCGGCTGGTCCCGTCGGCTCCCGCTGGCCGACGTCACCCTGGCCGATCGCTGGCCCGACGACGGTCAGCCCGAGGCCCCCGTCTCTGCTCTCCGGGAGACCCTGCACTCACCCGACCGCCATCGGGTGGTGGCGGCCCACGACGATGCCGACCAGCTCCTCACCCCGCCTGGATCGCTCGGCCTGCTCGACCAGACCCTGGACCGCGTCGAGGCCGCAGGTGGAACTGAGATCACAGGCGGCACCCTCGTCCTCGTCGGGGCTGACCACCCGGTCGCCGGCCTGGAGGTGACGGCCTTCGATCCCACAGTGACCCATGACGTCATGGCTGCCTCGGTTGCCGGAACGGGGCTCGGCGTCTCGACCGCCACGGCCGCCGAGCTCTCCCATCTCGTTGTTGACGCCGGGGTCACCCAGCCGGTGGAGGGCGCTCGCTCCATGCGCGTCCCCGGAGAACGCGGGGATCTTCTGCATACCGACGCCATGGCCCCAGCCCAGGTCGAGGCCCTGCTGCGCGATGGTCGGGCCCTGGGCGAGGAGGCTGCCGAGGCCGGCCTGGTGTGTCTGGGAGAGGTCGGTGTCGGAAACACCACCGTTGCCACGGCTCTGGCCTGCGCCCTCACCGGTCTGGCTCCCACGAAGGCCGTCGGCCTAGGAGCCAGCAGCGACACCGCCATGGTTGAGCGCAAGGCTGATGTCATCACAGCTGCGCTGGCCCGCACCCAGGCCGGCCCCAACGACCCCGAGCATCTCTTGGCATCCCTCGGCGGACCGGAGTTCGTCGTCCTGGCCGGGGCGTGTCTGGGGGCGGCCCAGGCCGGGTCCCCCGTCGTCCTGGACGGGCTGACCACCAGCGTCGCAGCCCTCATCGCCACCAAACTCTCGCCAGGTCTCCACGGCTGGCTCGTCGCCTCCCACGCGTCCCGGGAGCACGCTCACCAAGCCGTGCTGGCCGAGCTTGGGGTGGAACCCCTCATGGAATTGCGGATGCGAGCCGGTGAAGGTGTCGGCGCCTGTCTTGGAGCCCAGATGATCCTCACTGGTCTTCAGGTGCGACGGACAGCCGCGCGCACGCATTGAACTCAGCTGAGACGTCAGGTTGAGCCACTGGCTCGCAGAGGATCAGTCAGGCTTCAGGACTCATTGTCCCGTGAGGTTGCCCCGTGACGCCGGGCGCAGCACGGCGAAGGGGTCGGTGACCTCGTAATCGTGTCGGGTGAAGGTCCAGGTGGCCGGTGGCCGGCCTCCTCTTTCCCCCGACTCCTCCAGGTGACCGGTCTTGACGATCTGGCCACGGCGACGCAGCACTCGCGAGAGGTTCGTGACATCGACGTCATGGCCCAGACAAGCGCAATAGATGTCGCGCAACTGGGCCAGGGTGAACTCTGCAGGCGCAAGGGCATGGGCGATGTTGGTGTAGGAGACCTTGCCACGCAGCCTGACGACGGCTTCCTCGACGGCCTGCGCGTGGTCGAAGGCCATCGGTACAGACGCCCGCACCGGCAGCCAGCGCGCTCCCCCGCCAGTCTCGACGTCGGGGGCAACCAGACCGAGATACGTCGTCGCTACCGTCCTCTCGAAGGGGTCACGTCCCGGCTCGGAGCGCGTGGACAACTGCTCGTGGTGACCCAACAGTGAGACGTCCAACAGACCCTTGAGGTGGCGGACGACGGCCTGCTCCATGGTCTCACAGACCTCGAGTGGTCCACCGGGCAGAGCAGGCATCCCGGTGAACGGTTCGCGAGCACGATCCTTGACCACCACCTCGAGATCATCCCCCGCGACCCTGACGACGACGACCAGCACCTCGTGACGATACTTCGCCACCCCGCGCTGGTCTCGATAGGTCGGACGCGGGGCGGAATCTCCGGCGTCTCCGTGAGCCGTTGTCATCACGGAGTCAGCTTATCCGGATGCCTCGACGATCCCATTTTCGTCTCTGAGACGAGTAGTTCTAGACTATACGTCGATTACCTGAAAGGAGTCGTTCCCGTGACCACCGACTGCGCCACTACCCGCGTTTCCTCGACCTGGGCCGACAATGTCCGTCGCCTCGCGAAGGAGCGCGACGCGATCATCCTCGCCCACAACTACCAGGCCCCCGAGATCCAGGACGTGGCTGACCACGTCGGCGACTCCCTGGCCCTCGCGCGCCTGACCGCCAAGAGCTCGGCAAGCACCATCGTGCTGGCCGGGGTCCACTTCATGGCCGAGACCGCTGCCCTGCTGTGCCCCGACAGGACCGTCCTCATCCCTGACCCCCAGGCCGGCTGCTCCCTGGCCGACTCCCTCACCGTCGAACAGCTGCGGGCCTGGAAGGCCGAGCATCCCGACGCTGCCGTCGTCACCTACGTCAACACCACCGCCGAGGTGAAGGCCGAGTCCGACATCTGCTGCACCAGCTCCAATGCCGTCGACGTCGTCAGCTCCCTACCTGCCGACCAGGAGATCCTCTTCGGTCCTGACCAGTTCCTCGGTGCCCATGTGCGCCGCATGACCGGACGCCACAACATCCACGTCTGGATGGGCGAGTGCCACGTGCACGCCGACATCTCCCCCACCGAGCTGTGTGACCAGGTCAAGGCCAATCCCGAGGCCGACCTCTACATCCACCCCGAGTGCGGCTGCACGACCAGCGCCCTGTGGCTGACCAGCAACGGCGACCTTCCCCAGGATCGTACCCACGTGTTGTCGACCGGCGGAATGCTCGATGCCGCCCGTGCCACCCGCAACAGCCACGTCCTGGTCGCCACCGAGACCGGCATGCTCCACCAACTGCGTCAGGCCAATCCCGGCACCACCTTCACCGCGGTCAACCCGGATGCCGTCTGCCCCTTCATGAAGATGATCACTCCAGAGAAGCTGCTGCGCTGCCTGGAGACCGGGGCCGAGGTCGTCACCGTCGATCCCGCCCTGGCCGAGAAGGCTCGCAGGGCCGTTGAGCGCATGATCGCCATCGGCGGGACAGCCGCCACCATCAAGGAGTCGGCTCATGCCTGAGCATCAGTGCGACGTCCTCGTCGTCGGCAGCGGAGCCGCGGGCCTGTCCTGCGCCCTGGCCGCTGCCGAGATCGGGCGCTCCGTGACGATCATGACCCGCGAGGGGATCGACGACTCCTCCACCGATCTGGCGCAGGGTGGTCTGGCTGCGGTCTGGGGCAAGGATGACTCCTTCTCCCTCCATCTCGACGACACCCTCGCGGCAGGTGCTGGGCTGTGCCACCGCGACAGCGTCGACGACCTGGTCCACCACGCCCCGGGGACCCTGCGTCATCTCATGGGCCTCGGAGCTCACTTCGACACCGGGGCCGATGGCGAGCCGGATCTCCACCTCGAGGGGGGCCACCATGCCCGTCGAGTTCTCCATGCCGAATGCGACCGATCTGGACACGAGGTCCATCAGTGCCTCAGCGCTCAGTTGGAGGGAACCGGGATCACCGTCCTGACGGACACCCGTCTCATCGACCTCATCATCGGTCCGAGTGGGGCTGTGTGGGGTGTGACGGCTCTGTCTGACGGAAATACGGTGATGATTCCGGCGCGTTGCGTCGTACTGGCGACCGGGGGCATCGGAGCGCTGTGGTCGGCCACCTCCAACCCCTCGGTGTGTACCGGTGACGGGATGGCGGCAGCCCTGCGCGCCGGACTGACGATCCGTAACCCCGAGTTCATGCAATTCCACCCCACCGTTCTCTTCCTCCCCGGGCAGGAGGGCCGATCTCCCCTCATCTCGGAGGCGGTGCGCGGCGAGGGTGCCGTCCTCCTGAACGTCAACGGTCGTCGCATCATGACCGAAGTCCACCCACTCGCCGATCTCGCACCCCGCGACGTCGTCTCCGCCGCTGAGCACGAGGCCATGGTCGCCACCGGATCTGACCACGTGCTCCTCGACGCGACCGGGTTCGGCGAGAGCATGTGGCGGCATCGCTTCCCGACGATCCTGACCAGCTGTCGAGAACACGGCATCGACCCTTGTACCGAGCCGATCCCGGTGGTTCCAGGAGCTCATTACCACTGCGGTGGCATCGCCGCCGGCATGGATGGACGCACCTCGGTTCCCGGCCTGCTGGCCGTCGGCGAGGCTGCCTGCACAGGAGTTCACGGGGCCAATCGTCTGGCCTCGAACTCCTTGACCGAGGCCCTCATCGCTGGCGAGCGCAGCGGACGCTGCTCCACCAGTCCCACTGGCCCGGTCTCCTCGACAGCCCACGTCCCTGAGCAACTGCGCCATCGTCGCTGGCTACCGGGCGAGCAGCTGGAGTCCGTGCAGGCCATCATGGACCGCGACATCTTCATCAGTCGCAATGGCACCGGTCTGCAGCGAGCCCTCCGAGACCTGCACCGGATGACTCCCACCGAGGGTCTCGAAGATGCCACCCTCACCGCGACCAATGCCGCTCTGATCGCGACAGCCCTGGCGGTCGCGGCCCTGTGGCGCACGGAGTCCCGGGGAGCTCATCGCCGCAGCGATCATCCGGGTCAGAACCCGTCCTTCCAGCTGCACACCGACCTGCGCCTCGTCGGTGGACGTCCGACGGTCATCACGCACAGGCAGGAGAGGAGCATCGCATGACCACACTGCCCCACGATCTGGCCCGCACCATCTCCGAACGAGGGCTCGATCCCGACCTCGTCGTCAGAACCATCGAGGCCTGTCTGGACGAAGACCTGCGCGGCGGCACTGACGTCACCACCGAGTCGATCTTTGGTGAGGCCGCCGGCCGAGCCGACATCAGAGCTCGTCAGAACGGCTGCCTGGCCGGGGTTCCGGTCGCCGCTGCCGTGCTGCACGTCCTCGCCGACCGCACCGGAACCAATGTCGAGTTCACCACCCACCTCGACGACGGCACCCGGGTCTCCCCCGGCGACGCCGTCGCGACCGTCTCGGGGCCGCTGCGCACCCTGCTGGTGGCAGAGCGCACCATGCTCAACCTGGCCAGTCATCTCTCCGGGGTGGCGACGGCCACCTCCCAGTGGGTTGATGCCCTGGCAAGCACCGACACCAAGGTCCGCGACACCCGCAAGACCGTCCCCGGTCTGCGTGACCTCGACAAGTACGCGGTGCGCTGCGGAGGCGGGCTTAACCATCGCATGGGACTGTCGGATGCTGCCCTCGTCAAGGACAACCACATCGCCGCGGCCGGGTCTCTGACGGCCGCTGTCGAAGCGGTGCGATCCCACCGGCCCGAGATCGTCTGCGAGGTGGAGTGTGACACCGTCGGCCAGGTGCGCGAGGCCATCGAGGCAGGTGTGACGACGATTCTGCTCGACAATATGGACGACGCCCTCATGACGGAGTCAGTCAGCATCTGTCGGCCCCGCGGTGTCGTCACCGAGGCCTCCGGTGGCCTGACACTCGACCGAGCCAAGGATGTGGCCGCGACCGGGGTCAACTACATCGCGGTGGGTGCCATCACCCATTCCGCCCCGGTGCTCGACCTGGGCCTGGACTTCGACTGAACCGGATCCCGCACACATCACGGGAGAGGGCTGGTACCCGTCACGGATACCAGCCCTCTCGTCGTCTCAGCCGACCTTTCTAATCAGTTGTCCTTGCTGCGCGCCCCACGGAACCCGGCACGCCAGCGCTCCCGATTGACCCGGGCGACGGCAACCAACGGGATGCTCACCGGGCAGGCCTCGACGCATTCCCCGTAGAGGGAACAGGGGCCGAAATTCTCGTCGAGGGCATTGACCATGCGACGCGCTCGCTTCGAGCGCTCCTGACGACCCTGCGGCATCATCGCCAGGTGCGAGAGTTTCGCACCGGCGAAAAGCATGGCAGCACCGTTCGGGCAGGCGGCCACGCAGGCTCCGCATCCGATGCAGGAGGCGAAGTCGAGGGCCTGCTCGGCCTCCTTGTGCGGCTGGGGCACCGAGTCGGCGTCGGGAGCGGTTCCCGTCATGACGTCGACGGTCCCGCCGGCCTGCACCAGGCGATCCAAGTTCGAGCGATCGATGGCCAGGTCACGGATGACCGGAAAGGCCGCCGAGCGGAAGGGTTCGATCTTGAAGTGGGTGATCTCGGGGAAGGCCCTGAGATGCTGACGGCACGCCGGGGTGTTCGGTAGCGGCCCGTGCGGCTTGCCGTTGACGACGAACCCGCAGCAGCCACACACTCCCTCGCGGCAGTCGGACTCGAAGACGATCGGATCACCGTCATTCTCGACGATCTGGTCGTTGAGCCGGTCGAGCAACTCGAGGATGCTCCACTCAGGCTCGGCGTCCTCCACGACGTGGCGTTCGAAACGTCCCTTGGCGTTCGGGCCGTCCTGACGCCAAATGTCCAATGTCACCCTCATCGGTAATCCCTCACCTGCAGATCGATCAACGAGAACGTCAGCGGTTCGCTGTGGCGAACCTGGGTGCCGTCGGGCCGTGTCTCCCACGCCGAGACCGCGCACCAGTCGTCGTCATTACGTTTGGCCTCGCCAGCCTCGGTGGCGTATTCGGTGCGGAAGTGCGCACCAGCCGATTCCCGGCGGTCCAGGGCGTCGAGGATCATGACCTCGCCGAGTTCGATGAAGTCGGCGACCCGGCCAGCCTTCTCCAGTTCCTGGTTGAGTCGGTCACCACTTCCGACGACCTTGACGTCGCGCCAGAACTCCTCACGCAGCTCACGCACCTTGGACAGACCCTCGAGGAGGCCCGACTCGTCACGCGAGACCCCGCAGTGCTCGTAGAGGATGTCGCCGAGCTTGCGATGGAACCACTCCGGACGGTGGGTCCCACCACAATTGAGCAGGGCGTCGGTGCGCTTCCGGACCCTCTCGATGGCCGCGGTGACCTCGGGAGCATCCAGCGGCAGCACTGGCTTCCCGACGAATCCGGCCAGGTAGTTCGGCACCGTCAGGGGCAGGGTGAACCACCCGTCGACGCTGGCCGACAGCAGGGAGTTGGCTCCCAGCCGGTTGGCGCCGTGGTAGTTGTTCGAGGCCTCACCACCGACGAACAGACCCGGGATGGTGCTCATCTGGTCGTAGTCGACCCACAAGCCACCCATTGTGAAGTGGGCTCCCGGGGCGATACGCATCGGCACCTCGTAGGGGTTCTCCCCGGTGGCATCGAGGTACATGTCGAAGAGGTTTCCGTAACGCTCCGCAATGGTCTTCTTGCCCAGACGCTGGATGGCATCTCGGAAGTCCAGGTACACCGAGTTCTTGAGCGGGCCCACACCGTGGCCGCTGTCGATCTGGGTCCTGGCGTTGCGGGAGGCGACGTCACGAGGCGTCAGGTTGCCGAAGGCCGGGTACTTGCGCTCCAGGTAGTAGTCACGCTCCTCCTCCGGGATGTCGTTCGCCGGACGTTCGTCACCGGCCTTCCTCGGCACCCAGATGCGGCCGTCATTGCGCAACGACTCACTCATGAGGGTCGTCTTGGACTGCCAGTACGAACTGACCGGCAGGGCGGTCGGGTGGAACTGCACGAAACAGGGGCTGGCGAAGTAGGCACCTTGACGGTGGGCCCGCCAGGTCGCGGTGGCGTTGGATCCCTTGGCCAGGGTCGACCAGTGGTAGACCGACCCGTATCCGCCGGTGCACAGGATGACGACGTGAGCCGTCCATGCCTTGACCTCACCGGTGAGCAGGTCACGAGTGACGATGCCCTGGGCCTTGCCATCGGCGACGATGAGGTCGAGCATCTCGGTTCGGTTGTGCATCGTCACCGATCCGGCGTCGATCTGGGCCTGCAAGGCCTGGGAACAGGCAACCTCGAGCTGCTGACCGGTCTCACCACGGGTGTAGTAGGTGCGAGAGACCTGCACGCCGCCGAAGGATCGGGTGGCCAACTGACCGCCGTACTCGCGGGCGAACGGAGCGCCGATGGCATACATGTGGTCGATGACCTGTACAGACTCGGTGCCGAGTCGAACGACATCAGCCTCACGGCCTCGGTAGTCGCCGCCCTTGACGGTGTCCTTGACGAACCTCTTGAGGGAGTCGCCGTCAACCTTGCGGGACCGAGCGGCGTTGATACCGCCCTGAGCGGCCACCGAGTGGGCCCGACGCGGCGAGTCGTGGAAGCAGAAGGAGTCGACGTGGTAGCCGAGCTGCCCCAGGGTCGCGGCGACGCCGGAACCGGACAGTCCAGTTCCCACCACGATGACGTTCATCTTGCGTCGGTTGGCAGGGTTGACCAGCTTGTACTCGCTCTGACGACGGGTCCACGCGGTCAGCGGGTCCCCCTCGGGGGCCTTGCCGTCGAGCTCGTCCCCGACGAGGTATCCGGCCTTCTTCTGAGCCGACCCAAGGTTGTCGCGGGCCTTGGAGCCCTTGCGGGCTGCTCGTCTCGGCACGCTCACCTCAGCCTGACGTGGCTGAGGCTGCTCGGGCTTGACAAGCTCCTTGGCCGGCTCGTCGACAGTCTCCTCACCGTGACGTCCGGCAATCCTCTCGAGAGGCTTGATGATGGCACCAATGACGTTTTTCATGAGATCACCCCGGCGAGAATGAGCATGGGAAGTGCGCCGTTGCACACCACGATGGCCAGTGCGATGAGCAGGCCAATCACCGTCCAGACGGCACGGAGACGGCGGCCGGTTCCGCCGAAGTCATTGATGGTGTTGCGCACGCCTTGGCAGATGTGCAACCCGATGATGATCATAACGACGGTGTAGAAGATCGCCATCCACGGCCGCGACAGACTGGCGATGAGGTTCTGGTACGCGGTGATCTGGATGTCAGGAGTTCCCTCGTTGACCGGCCCCTGGAAGGACGAGGAGGCAACCCCCTTGCCCAAGGTCAGGTCGAGGATGTGCACCACGACGAAGGCCAGGATGACGATGCCCGACAGCACCATCGTGCGGGCCCCCCATCCCAACGCCTTCATGTTGTGCCGGGAGAACTTTCCGCGGGCTCGTCGACCCCTTGCCCAGATCGTCAGACCGGCCCACACATGCAGGACCAGACAGACGAGCAGCACAATCCGGCAGCACCACAGCACCCCACCTATGGGGAACAGTGGGTACAGGACCGTGCGGAGAAACTCCGCGTAGGCGTTGTAGTCGTCTGCGCCCATGAAGGCCTTGAGGTTTCCGACCATGTGCACGAAGACGAACAACGCGAAGATCGTCCCCGTGATGGCCATGATCAATTTCAGTGTGACGTTGGAGGGACGCGCTGCGCTGCGTGCACGAATGGCCACGGCATCCCCCCCGCGCTCAAGTTCACGTCGCTCTCGAACGTCAGGCACGCTCATGGAGTCATCACCCTTTCATTGCTGTCCGAACAGCCTAAAGGACGACGTTTTCCCAAGACGCACCGGGGCCGGGATACCTGAGATGGATACCCCGGCCCCATTGCCAGTCGGATTGGTCTGACCAGAGGATCAGCAGCCGAGCAACCTCCCGGCGAGGTAGTCCTCGACCTTGTCGATGGCGATACGCTCCTGAGCCATGGTGTCGCGCTCACGGATCGTCACAGCGTCATCCTCAAGGGAATCGAAGTCCACAGTGACGCAGAACGGAGTACCGATCTCATCCTGACGACGGTAACGCTTACCAATGGCCTGAGCGTCATCGAAGTCGACATTCCAGTGCTGACGCAGCCGAACCGCCAGATCGCGAGCCTTCGGCGACAAGTCAGAATTACGGCTGAGCGGCAGCACAGCAGCCTTGACCGGCGAGAGACGCGAATCCAGCTTCAGAACAGTACGCTTGTCAACCCCACCCTTAGCATTCGGAGCCTCATCCTCGGTGTACGCATCAACCATGAAAGCCATGAGCGAACGAGTAAGACCAGCCGCCGGCTCAATAACATAAGGCAGATAGCGCTTGTTGTTGGCCTGGTCGTAGTAGGACAGGTCCTTGCCAGAATGCTTCGAATGGGTACCCAGGTCGAAATCGGTGCGGTTGGCGATGCCCTCGAGCTCGCCCCAGTCGGAGCCGGCGAACCCGAACTTGTACTCGATGTCGACGGTGCGCTTCGAGTAGTGAGAGAGCTTCTCCTTGGGGTGCTCGTAGTGACGCAGGTTGTCCGGGTTGATGCCGAGGTCGGTGTACCAGGCAGTGCGGTTGTCGATCCAGTACTGGTGCCACTCCTCGTCGGTGCCGGGCTCGACGAAGAACTCCATCTCCATCTGCTCGAACTCGCGGGTGCGGAAAATGAAGTTCCCGGGGGTGATCTCGTTCCGGAAGGACTTACCGGTCTGAGCGATGCCGAACGGTGGCTTCTTGCGGGCGCTGGTGAGCACGTTCTGGAAGTTCACGAAGATGCCCTGGGCGGTCTCGGGACGCAGGTAGTGCAGACCGGACTCGTCCTCGACCGGGCCGAGGTAGGTCTTGAGCATCATGTTGAAGTCGCGGGGCTCGGTCCACTGGCCCTTGTTGCCACAGTTGGGGCAGTTGATCTCCTCCAGAGGGACGGAGTCCGGATCGTCGATCCCGTGCTTGGCGGCGTGGCCCTCTTGAAGGTGGTCGGCGCGCATGCGCTTGTGGCAGGAGAGACACTCGGTCAGCGGGTCATTGAAGACGCCGACGTGGCCGGACGCGACCCACACGTCGCGGGGCAGGATGACGGACGAGTCGAGGCCGACGACGTCGTCACGACAGGTGACCATGTAACGCCACCACTGCCTCTTGATGTTCTCCTTGAGCTCGACGCCGAATGGGCCGTAATCCCAGGCGGCGCGGGTGCCGCCGTAGATCTCGCCGCAGGGGAACACGAATCCGCGACGCTTGCAGAGGTTGATGACGTTGTCGAGTGTGCTGGTGGAGGCCACAGCCGTCCCTTTCTTCCAAGTCCTCATTGGAGTGGACACCCGGATGGTGCCCACGCGGGCAGCGCCACCGACGGATCTGCATGTCCGGGTAGCGAGGCCATTGACCAGCCTACCGGTAACCACGCGGCAGCAATCACCACCAACCCCGCCTCGGAGCCATCCGAGATGGTGCGCCCGGGGCCATCCACAGGACGCTGGGGTACATTTGAGGCAATTCCACGCCCAGTAGTGAGGTGATCATGGTGGAGAATCGGCGGCGTACGACCAAACAGCGCCTTGCCATTCGTGCTCTGTTTGACGACGAGTCGTTCTTCCTCACTGCCCAGCAGGTCCACGACCAACTGAGGGAACGGGGGGACCAGGTCGGTCTGGCCACGGTCTACCGAAACTTGCAGACGATGGCCGAGGACGGCGAGCTCGATGCCATCCGCTCCGAGGATGGCGAGATGACCTACCGACGCTGTTCCTCAGCTCACCACCACCATCTGGTGTGCCGTAATTGCGGCAAGGCTGTCGAGATTGGCCCGGAGAAGATCCTGGAGGACTGGGCGCGCGACATCGCTGCCAAGCACGGGTTCAGCGAGACCGGACACGAATTGGAGTTGTTCGGGATCTGCTCGGAGTGCTCGACAACGCGCGACAATTCCTGATCAGCGGCGCAGCCGCGGGGTGACGAGACCCAGCTCGCAGGCTCGCACCAGCACCTCGAGACGGCTTCGCACTCCCAGTTTCTTCGCCAGATGACCAATACGCTGTTTGACGGCAGACTCACTGAGGCACAGTTCTTCCGCGATGACCGCGTTCGACAGCCCCTCGGCGAGAAGCTTGAGGACGTCGTCGTCGGCGTTGGAGAGTTCCACCGGGTTCATGTCGACCTGACGAGGTGTTGCCTTACCCCCGACCTGGGCCGAGAAGGTCTCGACAACCCCTCGGGCGATCTCTGGTGAGACGGTCACCTGACCGGCCATGACGGCGCGTACCCCAGCGATGACGGCTTCGGGCTCGGACTCCTTGAGGAGGTATCCGGCGGCACCGGCAAGGATGGCCTCGACGACGATGTCCCGGCGGGCGAAGGTGGTCAGGGCGACGACGCGAACAGAAGGATGGCGGGAGACGATCATTCGGGTGGCCGTCAGACCGTCCATCTCAGGCATTTTGAGGTCCATGAGGACGACGTCGGGCAACAGCTGGTCAACGAGCTCGACGGCTTCACGACCGTTGGAGGCCTGCCCGACGACCTCCATCTCCTCGACGCGGGAGAAATAGCCCGCGAGGGCCTGCCTCATGATCGGATGATCGTCAGTGACGACGAGTCGAACTGACATCGCACCTCCTTACGCTGCTCACCATCCTCGCATGTCCGAGCAGTCCTCATGACACCGGGTTCGGCCCAGCGCCACTGACGAACAAATAATCAGAAGCAGGCCAGATTTCCGGCCATGTGAGCAGCCAACCGGCCCATGCGCACAGCATGTCGCTGCACGTGTCAGCGACATGCACGCGACTCCCTGCACCCCGTTGTAGATGACCCCTCCGAAGGGATACATTGTGCCCATGAAGAAAATCATCACCGGCATCGTGGCTGCCTTGGCAGTTAGCTCCTTCTCGATGGCAGTCCCCGCTCAGGCCTCCGCCGAGTCCACCCCTGTCCAGAACGCCGTCAATACGCAGCCAAAGGCACATGTCGAGGGAATTATAGAAGGCTTGTGCGCCATCTATCCTAATTGGTGTTATGACTGATCCTGTATCCAATATGTAGCCTGTTTGGCCCACGGGGAAACACGCCAAAGTGAATAGCGGTTCGCCTGGACGTCGCCTCATCCCCAGAGGGAGCAGTCGAACCTCTGGCATCACGGCTACCATCATCACCGTGCTGGTGCTTTCCGGCGCGGACGATCTTCGCATGGCTGTCGTAACTCACCGATGCAGCAGTACGATGATCTGGCTGGTAGCCACTTATGTCTTCACCACGGTGGCCTTGCTGTGTTGGGAGCGTCCTGCGCTACAGGAATTGCTACTGCTTGTCGGCCTGGTCAGTAGCGTAGCCGCGGGAAAAATCGCAGTTAGCATTCCTCTGCTGGTCGTGCTTGCATTCTTCGCCAGCCAACACGGCCTAAGACGGCATTTCATTCCGATAATTATCGGAGCAACTGTCGTCATGGTTCGAGCGACCGCTCATGAGGCACGATGGGCTTCCATCTTATTGGTCGCTGGCCTCGCATGCGGGATCGGCGTCGGATTCGGCTCTGCATTCCGCTGGCTCGATCACCGTCGCAAGCAGGCGGAGAAACAAGCAGCTGACGCCCTCGAACAGGCGGCCCATGCCCGCGAGGAAGAGCGCCAACAGCTGGCAGCCGAGCTCCACGATGTCGTGGCCAAGGATCTCACCGTCATCACCATGCTGGCGAGTTCCCTCCGTCTCAATACCGCTGACGAAGACGTCATCACGGCATCGAAGTCCATCGAGACGACCTCCCGGACGGCCCTCGACGACCTTCAGCGCCTGCTCCTGGTACTGCGAAACCAGAATCTTCCGCTGGTGTCCTCCCCCACCCATGAGGACTCCGTCGAGGCCACCGTGGCAGCCATGGTGACGCGCCTTGAAACCTTGGGATGGCACGTCGACTGGTCGGTTGATTGCGAACCGATGCCAGTGAGTGTTTCCGACGCCGTCAACCGAATCCTCGACGAGTCGACCGCGAACGCGATCAAACACAATGGTCCGACCACGGCAAAGATTATTGTCAGAGACGATGGAGATGACGTCGTCGTCACCGTCTCCAATCCGGTTACCGGATCCCAGATTGAACCCGTCCGTTCCACCGGGATGGGTATTGCGCGACTCAAGGAGCGGGTCTCCCTACTCCGTGGTGAGATCTCCATTGGTCTGCGCAATGGTTGGTGGATCGTCGATGCTCGGATCCCGCGCGCCAAACCCATTCGCGAAACCTGATACTCCGTACAAGAACACACAAACACGAGGCCGACATCACGCCGGCCTCCCGCTATCTCTGACAGCTCAGAACAGTCCAGCGTTCTGATAGTTATTCGTGTCGTTCCAGGTCCACTTCTAGGAATTGATGTCCTGGTCATTCCACGTGGTTCGGTCGTCAGGAAGGCGACCAGCCTGAGTGAGCGGCATCTCCCGGTCAGTGGTACTGGTCGTCTCGAATGCCTCGTAGGGCTTGAAGGTGTCCCCCTCCCGGGGAGATCACGGCGCGGTAGTCGTCCTGCTTGCACACCGGATGGGTGCTGAGCAGATTGGCTTTCACCGGACCGCTGGTGTCGGTGTGGATGATCGGCACGTTGTGATTAACCGTAGAAGTGTCGTCGTAGCCACCGCAGGTGGCCAGAGGTCAGGCTCCAGACCGGATCAACGCTCCAGGAATGGCATCGAACGCAGTCCTCGATCCATGTGCCAGGACACGAAGGCGGCGACGAGCCCCGATCCTTCCCGGATCCTCGGCCACGTCAACTCACGGGTGGCAGGCCAGTCCCCCACCAGCAGCGCCTGCAGGTAGGCGATCGTCTCTTCATGGGGATGTGGCGTGCCCGGTGGCTGACAGTTGATGCAGACCACTCCGCCCAGGCTGGGCGAGAACCCAGGGTGCGGGCCGGGAGCTCCGCAGCGGACGCAATCGACCAGATCCGGGGCATATCCCGACGCCGACAAGGATCGCAACAAGTAGGAGTCCAACACCATCTCAGGTGGACGTGGGCCGTCAGTCGTCCCCCGGCCAAGAACCCGCAGCGCACCGGCGAGCAAGCGATACTGGGCCGGGGCAGGCTCCCGATCCACCGGGACCAGGTGATCGGCGGCCTCGACCATGACCTCTGCGGCCGTGAAGAGCCCATAGTCCTGACGCAGTGGCGCGGAATATGGGTGAAGGCATTCCACCTGAGCGACGACGTCAAGGTTTCGCCCCTGCACCAACTGCAGATCGACGAGGTTGAAAGGGTCCAACCGGGCCCCGAACTTGCTGGAGGTGCGTCGGACACCTCTGGCTACTGCGCGAATCTTGCCGTGTTCCCGCGACAGCATGGAGACGATGCGATCGGCCTCACCCAGCTTGTGTGTGCGCAGGACGACGGCTTGATCGCGGTAGGTGGGCATGACACCTATTGTCTCCCAGTCACGGTGTGCAGCCGAAAATGCTCCGCGCAAAACTGCCATGCCTGGCCTCTCAGGGTGTCCGCCGACTCTGAGCATGCCCCCACCCAGTAACGTTGTTGCGACCCCCCCCACCAGGAGAAGCCTCATGGATACCTTTGTCGCGCTGCTCGGCAGCGTGTGGTACCTGGTGCTCGTGGCAGCCGTCAGTCCGGTCATGATCCTCAATGCCAGCGCCGCTGTGCATGGCCAGAAACAGAACCATGGTTGGGCCTTCGTGTCGGGGGCCGGGCTGGTGCTCGGCGCCATTGGCATCACGAGTTTTGGCTTGCTTGGAAGTGCCGCCACCGACTTCGCATCCCGTCAGCTGGCTTCCCACGCCGTCGACCGTGTACTGGGCATTCTGCTCTTCCTCTTCGGCTGTTATCTGGCGTGGAAGAAATGGGGATCCCATCGCGTCCAGAAATTCCGACACAAGAAATCGTCAGGTCCGCGATCCACGGGTGCGCACGGCATGTTCACCTGGGGTGCTCTCGGCATGGCCACCAACTTCACGACGATCCCACTGTTCATCTCGTCAAGCCAGCGCATCGGAACAGCCGACCTGCCACTCATCGTGCGCATACTGACCTTCATCGTCTCGTGGTGGATCGTCCTGGTCCCGGCATGGCTGCCGATCGTTGTCGATCGTCTGCGACCCAATTCCTCGGGTATCTCCGGACGGACTCGAGAGCGCATCGGCCACTGGACCAGCGTCGCCTCGATCATCGCCTGTCTCGGCTCGGGAATCATCATCGTCTGGACGACCCTGTGATGGTCGAAGCAGACTTGCCAGTTGCTGCTGGTCTGTCTGTACAACATGGGACGTCGGCTGTAACACCAACAACGTCGGATCCCAGGCGAGCGCAACGCCACTACGCTGTGACCCATGGCTCACACCACACCGCGACCCCCGAAGCGCGGCCCGCTGCCGCATCCGTCCGGAGCTCGTCCTCCGGAACTGCCTCCAGAGCTCATCCCCCGACATGTCGCCATCGTCATGGACGGCAACGGACGGTGGGCCAAGCAGCGCGGCCTCAAGCGAACCGAGGGGCATGCCCGTGGTGAGGACGCCCTCTTCGACGTCATCGAGGGGGCCATCGAGATGGGCATCCCCTACCTGAGCGCCTACGCCTTCTCCACCGAGAACTGGAAGCGCTCCCCCGACGAAGTGCGTTGGTTGATGGGGTTCAACCGCGACGTCATCCACCGTCGTCGTGACCAGCTTGACGCCATGGGGGTGCGTATCCGCTGGGCAGGTCGTCACCCCAAGTTGTGGAAGTCGGTCATCAAGGAGCTGGAGTCGGCCGAGCAGCAGTCGGCCGACAACACCGTCCTGACCCTGCAGTTCTGCGTGAACTACGGCGGTCGCGCCGAGATCGTCGACGCGGTGCGAGACATCGCCAGGCTGGCGACCGAGGGGAAGATCGATCCGGATCACATCACCGAGAAGACCTTCCGCACTCACCTCGACGAACCAGAGATTCCTGACGTCGACCTGTTCTGGCGCTCCTCGGGAGAGCAGCGCACATCGAACTTCCTGTTGTGGCAATCGGCCTACGCCGAGATGGTGTTCTCCGACGTGCTGTGGCCCGACGTCGATCGTCGAGACCTGTGGGACGCCGTCCTGGAGTACGCGAAGCGGGACCGCAGGTTCGGTGGGGCCGTCCCCAATGAGGTCAGCCCCACCGCCTGATCTTGCTGGTCGCCCGCCCTTGGCCGGGTCAGCGGCGGGAGCGATTCACCGCGCTGACAACGGCTTTGAGGGAGGCCTGGGTGATGTCGGGATCGATTCCGACGCCCCAGAGGATCTGCGAGGTCTCGCCATCTCCGATCTCACACTCGACGTAGGCGGCGGCCTTCGCGGTGCCGCCGGACGTCATGGCGTGCTCGGAGTAGTCGAGCACCTGGACGGCGACGTCGAGGGAGGCCAGGGCGTCGATGAAGGCCGAGACCGCACCGTTGCCCTCACCATGGATCTGGGCGTCCTCGTCGTTGTTCCGCAGGTTGGCGGTGAGCTGGTAGGAGCCGGACTCCGTGGAGGTCGTGCGGCTGACCAGCTCGATACCGGGCACCTGCAGGTACTCGCGGTTGAACAGGTCCCAGATCTCGTCGTGGGAGACCTCGCGAACCTGGTCGTCGGTGTAGTTCTGCACCGCACGGGAAAACTCGATCTGCAGACGACGCGGCAGGTCGACCTGGTGCTCGGTCTTCATGAGGTAGGCCATGCCGCCCTTGCCGGACTGGCTGTTGACGCGGATGACGGCCTCGTAGGTACGGCCGAGGTCGTGCGGGTCGACGGGCAGGTACGGGGCCTCCCAGCCGATCTCATTGATGTCAATGCCCTGGTCCTCGGCGCGCCGGGCCAGGTCTTCCAGACCCTTCTTGATGGCGTCCTGGTGGGAACCGGAGAAGGCGGTGAAGACCAGATCGCCGGAGTAGGGCTGGCGGGCCGGTACTGGCAGACAGGTGCAGTACTCGACGGTGCGGCGGATCTTGGGCATGTCGGAGAAGTCGATACCGGCGTCAACTCCCTGGCTGACGAGGTTCATGCCCAGGGTGACCAGGTCGACGTTACCGGTGCGCTCGCCGTGGCCGAAGAGACAGCCCTCGACGCGGTCGGCGCCAGCCATCTGAGCGAACTCGGCGGCCGCGACGGCGGTGCCACGGTCATTGTGCGGGTGCAGGGAGACGCAGACATTCTCGCGGTCACGGATGGTGCGGCAGAAGTACTCGATCTGATCGGCGTAGGTGTTCGGGGTGCTCATCTCGACGGTGGCCGGCAGGTTGAGGATGATCTCGCGGTCCGGACCGGGCTGCCAGACGTCCATGACGGAATGGCAGACCTCGATGGCGAAGTCGGTGGAGGTCTGGCTGAAGATCTCCGGAGAGTACTCGTAACCGAACTCGACGTCGTCCAGGTACTTCTCGGCGTACTTGACGACCCACTCGGTGCCCTGGTGGGCCAGGTCGATGCACTGCTGCTCGTCCATCTTGAACACGACACGGCGGAAGAGCTCGGCGACCGCGTTGTACATGTGAATGGTGGCGCGGTGGGCGCCGACGAGGCTCTGCGCGGTGCGCTCGATGAGGTCCTCACGGGCCTGGGTCAGGACCGAGATGGTGACGTCGTCAGGGACGATGCCGGACCCGACGACCTGACGGACGAAGTCGAAGTCAGTCTGGGAGGCTGAGGGGAAGCCGATCTCGATCTCCTTGTAACCCATCTCGATGAGCAGCTCGAACATGCGCATCTTGCGAGCCGGGGTCATGGGGTCGATGAGGGCCTGATTGCCGTCGCGCAAATCGGTGGACAGCCAGCGCGGGGCGTGGTCGAGGGTCTTGTCGGGCCAGGTGCGGTCAGGCAGCTTCTGCGGGACGAAGGGCTTGTAGCGACCGATGGGCATCTGGCTGGCCAGCTGACAGGGGAGGGGCTGAATTCGCGTCATCAGTGGTGGTCTCTCCGAAAGTGTGTGATTTCTCGGGCAGCCCGATCACCCGCAGCGAGGAGGCCACCCTTTCAACGGGTCTCGCTGCGGCACACAAGCAGGAGCGCGCGCGACATGTGTGTCAGAGTACACCGCAGTCGTGAAAACGTGGGATTCCTCTCAAATTCGTCCGAAGTCTGACATGGGCCACCGTAGGTGGGACCATCTGGTCATGCTGCTGCTTCACGACGCCCGCATTCTCGACCTGATTGACGGGTCCACTGGCGAACCCACCGATGTGTTGCTCTCCGACCGCGTCGTCGCCATCGGTCCGGAGGCCTGGCAGCGTGCCGCTGATTCCTCGGAGGCCGTGCGACGTGTCGACCTGGACGGACGCATCCTCATGCCTGGGCTGTGGGACGAACACGTCCACGTCGGGCAGTGGGCGTTGGCATCCCGAAAATTCCTCGTCAGCCAGACCGCTGATTACCAACAGGTCCTCGACGAGGTCGCGGCACACGTGGAACGACGCACGGACAGTGACGAGCCCATCCTGCAAGGGTTTGGTTTTCGGTCCTCGGTGTGGGACTCGAACCCGAATGCCGCACAGCTCGATGCCGTGACCGGAGACCGGGCAGCCGTCCTCGTCTCGGCTGATCTGCACTCGGTGTGGTGCAACACCGCGGCGATGCGCGAACTCGGCGTCCAGGGTGACGGATTCTTCCGCGAGAAGGCCAGCTTCGACATCCAGACCCAGCTTTCCCACGTCGATCCCCACGTGCTGGACGGTTGGGTCGGAAGTTGTGGAGGTGCGGCTGCTCGGCTAGGAATCGTCGGCATCCGCGACATGGAATTCGACACCGACGTCGAGACCTGGCTACGGCGCGAGGCAGATGGACGCTGTCCGCTGCGAGTCGAGGTGAGCGTCTACCCCGAGCGTCTTGACGAGGCGATCGCGCAAGGGCTGGCCACCGGGCAGTCCCCCATCACTGAGAAGCCTGGTCCGAGCCGGGTCGCCATGGGCCCGCTCAAGGTCATCGTCGATGGCTCAATGTCAACGCGCACCGCGTGGTGCATGGATTCATATCCATCAGGTGGTGGGCCTGAGGGGGCCGGAATCGACTCGGTCACGCCTGAGGACCTCGTCGAGCTCATGAGACGGGCGAAAGCTGCCAACCTGCAGTGTGCGGCCCATGCCATCGGTGATCGCGCCGTCCGGGAGGTCCTCGACGCCTTCGAGACGACCGGTATCTCGGGATCGGTGGAGCACGCCCAGGTCCTCACCGATTCCGACGTCCCCCGGTTCGCAAAGTTGGGAGTGCGAGCCAGCGTCCAGCCCCTGCACATGGTCGATGATCGTGACGCCACCGACGTCATGTGGGCCGACCGCGCCGATCGCTGCTTCCGATTCGCCGACATGGTGGACGCCGGGGCCGAGTTGGCGATGGGGTCGGATGCCCCGGTCTCCCCAGTCGATCCATGGGGTGCCGTACGGGTGGCTGTCGAGCGGACCGGGGACCATCGCCCGGGATGGCACATGGAGCATGCCCTCACCGTCTCCCAGGCCTTGCTGTCCAGTACTCGCCAGATCGCCAAGGTGGTCGAGGGCGGGCCGAGCGACGTCATCGCCGTGGGCCCCAACCCCTTCGACCTCTCCGGGGAGACACTGGCAGGGTTGACCAGTGACCTGACGATCGTCGGCGGAGAGGTGACGGCCTCAGCCATATGAGGCCGTCATCGGTCTCAGAACCCCAGCCGGTTGAGGTACTTCGGGTCGGACTGCCAATTCGGCAGCACCTTGACCTGCAGGTCCAGGTGAGTCGGCGTCCCCAGCAGAGCAGAGATCTGCTGCCTGGCCTGGGTGCCGACCTCCTTGATGTGGGATCCGCGATGACCGATCATGATCCCCTTCTGAGAGTCACGCTCGACGATGAGGGATGCGTGGACGTCGAGCAGCGGACGGTCCTCCGGCCGCCCCTCACGCAGCCCCATCTCCACGATCTCCACGGCCAGCGAGTGCGGGAGCTCCTCGCGCACACCCTCCAGGGCCGCCTCACGGATGAGCTCGGCGACGAGGGTCTCGGTCGGCTCGTCGGTGACTTCTCCGTCCGGGTAGTAGGCCGGCCCCTCGGGTAGCAGGGAGACGATAACGTCGTGCACCTCGTCGACCTGCTCACCGGAGACCGCCGAACAGGGGACGATCGCGGCGAACTCGATGCCGACCTCCTCCTGCAGCTTGTCGATGGCGGTGAGGTGCTCAACCATCCGCGCCGAGGAGACCAGATCCGACTTCGTCGCCAGCGCGATGAGTGCAGGCTTCCTGGGAAGGTCGGCGATCTGCTTGACGAGATAGGTGTCCCCCGGCCCGATCCGCTGGTTGGACGGCAGGCACACCCCGATGACGTCGACCTGGGTCCAGGTGTCGAAGACGAGGTCGTTGAGGCGCTGGCCCAGCAAGGTGCGCGGCTTGTGGAGTCCGGGAGTATCGATGACGACGATCTGGGAGTCCTCGTCGGTGACGACGCCGCGAATGACGTGACGGGTCGTCTGAGGCTTCGACGAGGCGATCGCAATCTTCGAACCGACCAAGGCATTCGTCAGGGTCGACTTGCCGGCGTTGGGACGCCCGACGAAGCACACGAACCCGGAATGAAACCCGGAGCGGGTGGACTCGGCCACCCTGGCGGCCACATAGTCGACGTCGGAGATCTCCTCGTCGTCACCGTCCATGAGATAGGCCAGCGAGGGCATCTCGTCGTCACTCATCGTCGTCCTCCTCATCGGGGTTTTCCTCGGGGGCTCGCTTCACCAGGCAGGTGTCCACCTGGTGACGTCGCCCGGTTGCCTTCTCTGCGGTGATCTCCAGCCCCTCCCAGATGATGACAGATCCGGGGATCGGGACGACGGACAATTCCTTGGCCATGAGGCCGCCGACGGTCTCGACGTCGTCATCGTCGACCTTGAGGTCGAACAGCTCACCCAGGTCGTCGACCGGCAGACGCGAGGAAATCCGGAAGACTCCGTCCTCGATCTCCTCGGTGAGAGTGGGCTCGGCGTCGTACTCGTCGACGATCTCGCCGACGATCTCCTCGACGATGTCCTCGATCGTCACCAGGCCAGCAGTGCCACCGAACTCGTCCACGACGATGACGAGGTGATTACGGTCACGCTGCATCTCGCGCAGCACCTGGTCAACCGGCTTGGAATCGGGAACGACGACGGGCGGACGCATGATCGACTCGACGGTCTCGGACGCGTAGCCCTCAGGGTTGTCGAGGACTCGACGGGAGAGGTCCTTGAGGTAGACGACCCCCCGAACATCGTCGAGGCTCTCACCAATGACCGGGACCCGGGAGAATCCGGAACGCAGGGCCAGGGACATGGCCTGACGCAAGTTCTTGGACCGCGGGATGAAGACGACGTCGGTACGCGGGACCATGACCTCCTTGGCGAGGGTGTCACCCAGCTCGAAGACCGAGTGGATCATCTCGCGCTCGCCGGCCTCGATGAGGTCGGATGCCTCGGCGTAGTCGACCATCTCGCGCAGCTCGGCCTCGGAGGTGAACGGCCCCTCGGCGTATCCCTTGCCGGGGGTCAGCGCATTGCCGATGAGGATGAGCAGGGCTGCGATCGGGCCAAGGATCTGCGCCAACACACCCCACGGTCGCGACCAGAAGGTGCAGATGGCGGTGTCATGCTGGCGACCCAGGGTGCGCGGCGCCACTCCCCAGGCCAGGAAGTCGACGAGGACCATGATCGCCACGACGACGAGCACCTGCTGCCAGGGCAGATCGAAATGGCCGAAGATGAGGAAAGCGACGAGGGCCGTCGCCGTCACCTCGGAAATGACTCTCACCAGCATCGCGGTGTTGATGAAGGGGGCGGGATCGGCCACCATGTCCTGCACTCGCAGGTGAGGCTTCCACCCATCGGCGGCCAGCTCCTCGGCCTTGGAGTGGGACATGTGCTGAAGGGCCGTCTCCATGGCCACGTTGAGGCTTGCCAACACCGTGAAGATGAAAGCGATCGCAAGAACGACCCATTCCTGCTGCGTCACCGCTGACCTGCCTGTTCTCGATGATCATCCCATGCGGCGATGATCTCGTCGTTGAGTCCGAACATGACGCGCTTCTCCTCCGGCTCGGCGTGGTCGTGGCCGAGCAGGTGAAGCAAACCGTGGATGAGGAGGTATTCCGCCTCCCCGTCGGGAGTACGACCGTTCTCGGCCGCCTGGCGAGCCGTGACGGTCGGGCACAGCACGATGTCGCCGAGCAGACCTGACGGCGGGTCCTCGTCGTCGCCGGGAGCACGCATCTCGTCCATGGGGAAGCTCAGCACGTCGGTCGGTCCGGGAAGGCCCATGAACTTCTCGTGGTAGGCCTCCATCGTGCCCTCGTCGACGAGGATGATCGACAGCTCCGAGGAGGGATGGATGCGAAGCCGGTCGAGGGCGAAGGTCGCCAGTCCGACGAGCCCCTCCTCGTCGGCCGGGGAGCCGGACTCATTGGTGATGTCGATCATCGGGTCTTCCTGTTCTTGCGCGGGTTCCTGGGGCCGTATGACTCGGCGACGGTGTCGTACCGGTCGTAGGCGGCGACGATCTTGCCGACGAGACGGTGACGGACGACGTCATGGCTGGTGAGGTTGCAGAAGGCGATGTCATCGATACCGTCAAGGATGCCCTGCACCACTCGCAGGCCGGACTTCACCCCGCCGGGCAGGTCGACCTGGGTGATGTCACCGGTGACGACGATCTTGGATCCGGACCCCAGACGGGTGAGGAACATCTTCATCTGCTGGGGCGAGGTGTTCTGGGCCTCGTCGAGGATGACGAAGGCGTCGTTGAGGGTGCGGCCACGCATGTACGCCAGCGGTGCCACCTCTACAGTTCCGGCGCCGATGAGACGCGGGATGGAGTCCGGGTCGACCATGTCGCGTAGGGCGTCGTAGAGCGGACGCAGGTAGGGGTCGATCTTCTCCGAGAGTGTGCCCGGCAGGAAGCCGATCTTCTCCCCCGCCTCCACGGCCGGACGGGTGAGGATGATCCGGCTCACCTGCTTGGTCTGCAGGGCCTGGACCGCCTTCGCCATCGCCAGGTAGGTCTTGCCGGTACCGGCGGGGCCGATGCCGAAGGTGACGGTGTGGGCGTCAATGGCGTCGACGTAGCGCTTCTGGTCGAGGGTCTTGGGGCGAACCGTCTTGCCACGGCTACTGAGGATGTCGGCCGTCATGATCTCGGCCGGCCCCTCCCCATTGCGGGTCATCGCTACGATCCGGTCGACGTCGTCGGCAGACAGTCCCTGACCGGTACGGATGATGGTGGTCATCTCCGTGAGGATGTCGTTGGCGTCGGCAAGATCGGCGGGATGCCCGGCGAGGTGAATCTCGTTGCCCCGTACCAGGATGTCGGCACCAAGGGCGTCCTCGAGATGCTTGAGGAACTCGTCGTTGGGGCCGACCAGGGTGACCATGGGAATCGATGCGGGCACCGTCACGACTCGGCGCGCCTGGCCGGGGTTGCCGGTATCGGTGTTGTGGGAGTGCAAGGTGGTGGTCAGGGTTCTCTCCGGTATGACGCGAATGTGTACTCTCCCACTGTAGACGTAGCCAACGACTGTATTGGTCGCCGCGGTAGCCAGGAGGTGGAGATGGGACTGGGCTGGCTCGACGACGCCGCGTTCGTCCTGGGCACGGAGTTGTCCCTTGACGAGGTTCTACGCGACGGGGTGCGCACCAGCGTCGCTCGGTGCTGGGTGGACGGTTCCACCGTGGCCAGCGAGGGGGCCCACACCGTCATTGCCAAGTGTTTTCGATCCAAGACCATGGCCCACAACTCCGGCGGTTTCGGGATCGTGCGGGAATGGGCTGGATTGGCGACGGTCCCCGGGGCGCCACGGTTGTTGGCCGCCGACCTGGATCTCGGGGTCATCGTCATGGCCGATCTCGGCGAGATGACGACCTTGGCCGATGTGCTGTCCGGATCTGATCCTGATGCCGCTGTGGAGGCGGCTCGGGCGTGGGGACGCGGACTGGGGGCGACGATGCGCGGGGCCGATGTGGCGACCTTCCGACAACTCATCAGGAAGGCCGATCCAGGGACGCTGTCCTCAGGCGGTCCGGCCTCTCCTCGGCTGCCAGGGCGTGGGGCGACGAGGCTCGCTGAGCTGTTGGACGACAGGGTGCTCAGCGCGGAGGCGTCGGCCGAGATCGGGCTGTTCGCCGAGCTCGCAGGCGGGGATGACGCCGTCCTCACCCAGGCTGATCCGTGTCCGGGAAACATCGTCATTCCCGCTGATGGGGGTGACGCCACCTTCATCGACTTCGAGGCCAGCAGCGTCCATCATCCCGCGGTCGATCTCGCACATCTGCAGGTTCCGTGGGTCAGTTGTGACGACTCTGGCCAGGTGAGCGAGGTTTTCAGGGAAGCTGCCATGGCCGGGTATCGGGAGGTCGGCCCCGAGGTGAGTGAGGACATGGTTGCCCTGGCTGCGGCTGCGGCCACCTTGCAAACCACCGAGTTGTCGCTGGGCCCGTTGCGGCGACGGGAGGCTTCCGGACGGTTCGGGAGCGGGCGTCAGCGTCTGGTCTCGCGGTGGCGGTGGGTGGCCGAGCACCCAGGAAGATCTCCGGAACTGGCCCGGATGTGTGGGAGAGCGGCTGACCTGGCCGTCCAGGATTGGGGTTGGCCCGGTGAGTTGGAGACGGTTCCCTGCTTCCGTGGGTGATCAGTCCGGAGGACAGCCCAGGAGGGCCGGCACCTCTTGACGCCGGCCCTCCGAGAGTCAGATCTCAACGAGTCAGATCTCAACCGCGGAACTGATCGGTGGCCTTGACCAGCTCGGAGGCGACGAGCGGCTCGAAGGCTGAGTGACCAGCCAGCACGATGCGCAGATCCGCGCTCGGCAGGGCCTTGGACAGGCTGACGGCGGTGACGTCTGGGCAGCACATGTCGTAGCGGCCCTGGACGATGATCGTCGGGATGTCGGCGAGCTTGTGGGCATCGCGCAGCAGCTGCCCCTCAACCATGAATCCGTGGTTGACGAAGTAGTGGTTCTCGATGCGGGCGAAGGCCAGTGCGAACTCCGGATCGGAGAACTCCTCGACGTGGGACGGGTTGAAGGACAGCGAGGTGGTCGCCCCCTCCCAGGTCGTCCAGGCCACGGCGGCGGGGCCGTGGACATCGGGGTCGTCGTCCCAGAGCAGGTCGTAGTAGGCGGCGATGTTGTCGCGGGAGAAGTCATGTCCAGCTCGACGCAGCGGCTCGCAGAACTTGTCCCACAGCTCCGGGTACACCTCGGAGGCGCCGAAGTTGTAATACCAGTCGAGTTCCTGCTCACGTAGAGTGAAGATGCCGCGCAGCACCAGTTCGGTCACCCGCTCGGGATGGCTCTCGGCGTAGGCCAGGGACAGACACGATCCCCAGGATCCGCCGAAGACCTGCCAGCGCTCAATACCCAGCAGCTCACGGATCTTCTCAAGATCCTCGACGAGCTTCCAGGTGGTGTTGCTGGTCATCTCTTCCGGAGTGCGAGCCTTGGCGATGTGCGGGGTTGACAGGCCGCAACCGCGCTGGTCGAGGACGACGATGCGGTAGGCCTCGGGGTCGAAGAAACGACGGCGCTCGGTACCGCCACCACCGCCAGGGCCACCGTGCAGGAAGACCACCGGCTTGCCGTCAGGGTTGCCGCACTGCTCGACGTAGAGCTGTTGGCCATCACCCACATCGACCATCCGGGTGTCGTAGGGCTCGATCGGCGGGTAGAGATCCCGCTGTGGGCTGATGTTGAGTTCCGGGGTTGCAAGGGTCACGGAATCCTCCTTTGGTCGTGGTCGTCACTTCGATGGTATTCGTCAACATGGTTACCATTTCGCCGTGACATCAGACTCCACCAGCCGCAGGTCATCTGCCACCGTCCGTCCGACATATGCCGATCGCGGCTCTGGGCACTACGACATCCTCCTGACCCTCATGTGTGTCGTGGTCATCCTGTCGAACATCGGCGGATCGAAGGGAGTCCAGCTCGGCCCCATCACCACCGACGGCGGGTTCTTCCTCTTCCCGCTCGCCTACGTCATGGGAGACATCACCACTGAGATCTACGGGATCAATGCGGCTCGCCGCGCCATCGTCATGGGGTTCATCTGCTCGATCCTCTCGGTGCTGTGCTTCTGGGCGATCATCGCCCTGCCAGGGTTCAACGACTCCTACTCAGTGGCTCATGACGCCGCCCTCGAGATATCGCTGGGACCGCTGTGGCAGATGGTACTGGCCGGGGCATGCGGATTCCTCGCCGGACAGTTCACGAATTCGGTCATCATGGTTCGCCTCAAGGCCAAGTGGCTGGAACGTGGCCTGGTCGGTCGTCTGATGGGGTCCACCGGCGCCGGTGAGGCCGTCGACACCGTCATCTTCTGTGCCATCGCGGCACCGGTCGTCGGAATTACCAGCTTCCGGCAGTGGTGCAACTACGCCTTTTTCGGATTCTTGTGGAAGACCCTCGTCGAGTACGCCTGCATCCCGATCACGACTCGGATCATCGCCTGGATCAAGAAGCACGAGCCGACCTACCAGGAGAGGCTGGCAGCGGCCCAGCACTGACGCCGTACCTCGAAACACCAGCGAAGTCTGCCGACAAACGCCGGTGGGGAGGTTGCCATCACGATGTCGGGCCGCTTTTAGCAGATCTCGCTGACGGTCCCGTACACCGGCGTCTTCGAACGTCACGACATGACACAACGGTGCGGGCCCCATCAGGACCCGCACCGTCACACCTTGCGGCGCCGAACGTCACGCCACTGATTCGTTCTGCTTCCAGGCGTTCTTGAAGCTGACCCGACCGTTCGTCTGCAGGATCGAACGTCGGTAGATCCTCTCTCCGGCGAGCACGGCGAAGACCGTGAAGACGAGGGTGACGATGATCGAGATGATCGGTTCCCACCACCCCGCGCGGTGACCGAGCATACGTAGCGGCATGAAGATCACCGAGGCGATCGGGACGTAGCTTCCGATCCTGCTGCTCAGGCCATCGGGACTCGACATCGAGAACACCACCCAGAAGTAGATGATCATGATGAGGTACATGAGCGGGGAAGCGGTGTTCTGGAGGTCCTCATTGCGCGAGGCCATCGATCCAGCGGCGGCATACAGGCTTGCCAGGGCCACGAATCCGACGAGGAAGAACAGCAGGAACCACACCACCGACCACGACATCGCGACCGTGATGATGTCCGACCAGTGCGAGAAGGACACGGCGAGCATGCTCATCCCGCAGATGATGATGAGCTGGCCCACCGCCAGCACCGTGTTCCCGATGATCTTGCCGATGAGTAACTGCCGGGCAGGTACCCCCGTCAGCAGGATCTCCACGATCCTGGACTGCTTCTCCTCGACCACCGAGTTGGCGATCATCACGCCGTAGGTGATCGCCGACATCATGAACAGGATGCTGAAGACGATGGCCAGGGTGTACCCGACCGCTTCCGATGTGCCGTCCGATGGCTTCACCTGTCCGGTCTGAAGGGACATCCCCTTGGCCATGGCCGAGGCGTCAACCCCAGCAGCCTCGGCATTGTCAGCCACTGCTGTGATGGCCACCGCTCTCTCCATGATCCCGGTGGACGACCCGTCAGCCGAGGGGGTCTTCTCGTACCCGTCGAGGTGCCACTGGCCGTCCTCCTCGTGCAGGTAGACCGTGTTGTCGTCATCCTGGAGCTTGCGATGGGCCTCGGCCTCATCAGCAGCTCGAACCACCTCGATCTTGTCCACCGATCCTTTGGCAGCCAGGTCCCGCTGGGCCACCTTGACGACGGCAGCGGCCTTGTCATCGGTCACCACCACACTGTCGTGGTCGTGGTTAGAGGAGATGATGGACGACACCACCGGAATCGCCACGATGAGAAGCACCGTAATGATCATCGAGATGATGAATCCCTTGTCACGCAGCTTGATCCCGATCTCGCGGGCAGCGACCAGACGCCAAGCGGCAGATGTGTTCGTCATGACTGGGCCACCTCTCGGTAGATCTCGCCCAGGCTCGGGCGAAGGTGGGTCAGCTCAACCAGCCCGCCACGGTTCATCGATTCGGTGACGATGACGTCGAGGAGACGGTCGACCTGAGTGGGATCAGGGAATTCGACGAGAGCGGTGGTCCCGTCGACGTCGACGACCGTCAGTCCTGGCAACGAGCGCAGCCAGCCAAGATCGTCACGCGCTTCCACCCGGTGACGACGCGGACCGGCCTCGCGCAATTCCTCGATGGTGCCATTGGCAACCATGCGTCCCCCGTGCATGATGATCATGCGATCGCACAGCCGATCGACAAGGTCGAGCTGATGGGAGCTGAAGAGGACCGCGACTCCCTGAGCGGTCTTCTCCCTCAGCACGTCGGCCATGGCGTCGACGGCCACCGGATCGAGCCCGGAGAAGGGTTCGTCGAGGATGAGGGCTGCCGGATCGGCGAGCAGCGATGCCGTCACCTGGACCCGCTGCTGGTTACCCAGGGACAGCTTCTGCACCTGCTCGCGGGCACGATCAGCCAGCCCGAACCTCTCCAGGTATTCCATGGCCTCGGTGCGGGCCATCCGTGCCGAGGCCCCCTTAATCCGAGCGAGGTAGACAAGCTGATCGATGACCGGCTGCTTGGGATAGAGCCCTCTCTCCTCGGGCATGTACCCAATAGTGCGACGGTCCTCGGCCGTGATCGGCCTGCCTGACCACAACACCTGACCCGATGTAGGCTCCAGCACCCCGACGATCATCCGCATCGTCGTCGTCTTGCCAGCGCCATTGGCACCGACGAAACCCGTCATCCGGCCTGAGGGGATCTCAAAGTTCAGATGGTCGACAGCCACCAGATCCCCGAAAGTCCGGGTCAGTTCATCGAGCCGAATCGACACCGGTTCTCGGCGGCGCATGTCCGTGTCGATCATGGCTACCTCCTGCGTCCTCGATCTGCGATCACATGACCATCACACCCAATTCCCGGTCATTGCACATCGGCGGCAAGGTGGATTTCAGTCTCGAGAGAACTCCCCCACACGGATGAGCCCCGACTCATAGGCCAGGGCGACGAGCTGAACCCGATCTCGCAGGTCACACTTCATGAGGCAGTTGGAGACATGGGTCTTGACGGTCGCCTCGGAGACGATGAGTTCTTCGGCGATCTCGGCATTGGACAGGCCCCGCGCCACCAATGTGGCAACCTCGATCTCGCGGGCGGTGAGCTGCTCGACTCCCCTGCCAGTCACCGTCCTACCCTGGTGCACCGACCTGGCGATGACGCGGCGGGTCACCTCGGGAGCGAGCAGGGCATGCCCATCGGCGACCTGACGCAGACCCGCGACGAGGGACTCGGCGTCGGCATTCTTGAGCATGAATCCACTGGCTCCGGCATCGAGGGCATCGAAGAGATAATCGTCTCGGTCGAAGGTGGTGAGGATGACGATCTTGACGTCGCTGAACTCGCGAATCTTCGCGGTCGCCTCGATACCGTCCATGATGGGCATCTGGACATCCATGAGGACGATGTCGGGAGCGGTTTCCCTCACCACGTCCACCCCTTCGGACCCATTGGCAGCCTCTCCGACGACCGTGATGTCGGGCTCCACCGCGAGTATGAGACGGAACCCCTGCCGAACCAGTTTCTGGTCGTCGACCAGCACGACGCGCATCAGTCCTCCCCGTCCTTCATGTCCTCGATCCTCGTCTCCTCGCCATGATGCATCGGCATGACGGCGCGGACCCGCCATCCACCGACCCTGCGCGGACCCACCTCGATGGTGCCGCCCAGGGCCTCGACCCGTTCGGACATCCCGACGATTCCCACCCCGGTCGAGGGAGCCGATCGAATCGGCCGGCCATTGTCGGTGACCTCCACCTCGACCTCGTCCTCGCTGCAGCGCACCGACACCGTCACCTCGGTGGCACTGGAATGACCCTCCACATTGTTGAGGGATTCCTGCACGATTCGGTAACAGGTGTGGCCCAACAGTGGGCCGACCATGGAGTCGTCGCCGACCCGAAGCAAACGCACTGATGCCCGACGCTGCCCGTCACACAACCGGTCCAGGTCAGTCAGACCGAGACGCGCGCGGGACTCGTCACCGGCTCGCAGGGATCCCAGCAGGGAACGCATTTCAGTGACGGCCTCCCGGGACTCCGACTCCACGATTGCCAGGGCCTCTCGCGCCAGACCCGGACCGACGTCGAGGGCTCGACGAGCACCCGCGGCATGGATCCCCACGACCGACACGTGGTGCGCCACCGAGTCGTGCATCTCTCTGGCGATCCGCAATCTCTCGTCGAGGACCGCCTGCTCTGCCAGCTGGGTACGCTGCCGTTCAATCGTGGCGGCCTGACGGCGAACCTCGGCCAGGTCTCGCGCCCACAGCCAGGACACCTGCCCCACCAATGCAGCTCCGACGACGAAGGTGATATTGACGATGACATAGGTGAGGACAAGGTAGATGACCCCTTCACCGTTGCCGTCAGGATTGATGATCTTGAGCTGCTCGGTGAGCGACCTCCCGAAAGCCACCATGACGGCGACCCATCCCATGATGACGACGAAGACTGCCAGCATCGATCCCCATGCGATCCGACGTGTCCGCACCCACACCATGAGGGAGTAGTAGGAGAAGAAGAAGGCCAGGGTCGACACCCAGTTCGTCGCCACGTACGGCGTCGTGTAAGTGCCGATGATCCAGACCAGAGTCATGACGGCGGCCGAGGCGATCGGCACCACCCGTCGGAAGGAGACAGCCACGGCAAGGACCATGACGACGATGACGTCAGCTGTCCCGAGGGTGTCGAGACTGACTTGAAGAGCGGCCAGCAGGAGTCCACCGGCACCCACGGCCAGAGCGACGAGCACCCCGACGAGCACGTCAACAGCGGGCAGGAACCCCACTCCCGGGATCTGCCAGCCCTTCTGCTCCGGCACTCGCCGACGCCACAGGTCGTCCATCGCCATGAAGGACACGATCGACTCTCGCACGTCCCCGAGCGTAACGAGTGGCGCCGTCAATCTCCTCCGTCGCGAGGATGAGATGAGGGAGAACAGGCTTGTCAGTTGGCCTTGGCCAGCCTTCCACCATTGGCATTCCAGCGACCCATGAACTCGGTCTCGAGGGCATCCAACTCCCCGTTACGCATGGCAGCGCGTATCTGGTCGACGAGCCGAACCGTCCAGCGTTCGTTGTGGATCGTCGCCAGGGTGTTGGCAAGCATCTCCTTCGCCTTGAACAGGTGGTGGAGGTAGGCACGGGAGTAATGGGTGCAGGTGTAGCAGTCGCAGCCCTCCTCCAACGGACCGAAGTCACGCCGGAATCGAGCGGTGTTGACGTTGTAGCGCCCGTCGACGGTGTAGATGGCGGCGTTGCGGGCCACCCGGGAGGGATTGACGCAGTCGAAGGTGTCGGCACCAGCACGGCAGGCGGCGAAGAGGTCGTCAGGCTCGGAGATGCCCAGCAGGTGACGGGGACGATCCTCCGGAAGCTCCTCGGCACACCAGGTGACGATCCGCCCGAGATTGACCTTCTCGATGGCACCTCCCAGGCCGAAGCCGTCGAAACGCTGGCTGTCGATCTCCATCTGCGACAGATCCCGGCAGGCCTTGCGGCGCAGGTCCTCGTACTGGGCTCCCTGGATGACCCCTAAGAGAGCCTGGTACGGCTTGCCGACCCGGGCCTCGGTGAGGCGACGATGCTCAGCCAGACAGCGTTCGGCCCACCGTCGCGTCCGCTCCAACGCCTCCTCCTGGTAGGAGCGGGTATTCATGAGCGTAGTCAGCTCGTCGAAGGCGAACATGATGTCCGCACCGAGATGGTGCTGAATCCTCATCGACACCTCAGGAGTGAAGCGATGGAGGTCACCATTGAGCTGGCTGCGGAAGGTGACGCCGTCGTCGTCGACCATGGCCTTGCGGTCGGCGTCGGCAGCAATGACGTCTTCCTCGGTGAGCTCCGAGACGTCCATCGCCAGGGTCTTCTTGAACCCGGCGCCGAGACTGAGCACCTGGAAGCCGCCGGAATCGGTGAAGGTTGGGCCGGGCCAGTTCATGAACCGTCCCAGTCCGCCAGCCTCGTCGACGAGGTCTGGCCCCGGCTGCAGGAAGAGGTGGTAGGCATTCGCCAGCACGGCTTGAGCTCCCAGCTGCGCCACGGACTCAGGCAGCAGGGACTTGACGGTGGCCTTGGTCCCGACGACGACGAAGGCCGGCGTCTCGATATCACCGTGCGGGGTGTGGATGACGCCAGTGCGCCCATAGGAGTCGTCGAGGTGCGAGGTGACGTCGAATCCGAATGGCATGGGCGTCATTGTATTGACGAGTCCCCCCCTGGGCGCGCCGGGCCAGAGGGGACCAGGGACACCACCTTGTCCCTCTCCGGTACGGCCCCTACTGCTAGCCTGTGGCTACGCTGTGAGCAATGTGGCTCACCTCCGGGAAGTACTGAGGATGGAAACCGCGCCAATAACCATGAGAGAAACACGCAATCGACACATGCGCACAAGGTTCGCGACCTGCATGGTCGCGGCGATCTGTCTCATCACGACCAGCGCGTGCGGAAAAGTCAGAACGAGTTCCATCAGTGAAGCCGATACGCTTCCCGACGACGTCAGGATCGCCGCATCCTGGAGCCAACCAAATGACCCCATCTTCAATCGCTCGGGTTTTCTGTCCCTCGACGGCGACACCACCCATGAACTCAAAAAACTTGAAAACGCACCCCGATACACCAAAGCCAGCTCCGATAGTGATGGAAATGTCGACTTCATTGACTTTTCCAACATGTACGTCATGGGGAAATCCGGAACTAGGATCATACCCCGTCACGATTCTTATGTACCGGATTCACAATTCATCAACCCATACCCCCCTCGGCGGCAGAGAATTCGCCTTCTTGTCAAATTGGGGCGAGGATCCATCAAATCCCGACGGGTACACATTCCTCCTCGAATTCACCAACGGCGCTTCGATGCACATACCGCACTGGGTGTCTGAAATTATAATGTGTAACAATCAGATCTACGGGCTATCATATAACACAAACCATGACCCTTCAGGGGTACAATTATTCCGTGTCGACCGGCAGCACCACAAAACAGTAGATCTCGGAACTCTTATGAGACCCCGGTGGGGATTGACCCCCAACAGCGGCCTCGCATGCCACGGGAGGGATCTCGTCGTGCGCTTGGGAGCAACGTCATAGAACAAAAAGCGACATATCCCCAAACCACCTTGGCATTCTTTGATCTGGAAACAGGATCAGCCCGGCAGATCCCGATCACCGATGAACACGGGAAACCCCTCAATACGATCGACGGCAGAGGAGTCCGCGAGGACAGCGGCTCAGACGCGGTCATCATGGGACATGAATTCATCTGGACCCTCCTGTCCGGGCAAGTCGTGGCCACTGACCTGACCACTGGAAAATCCCGCCTCATCGTGAACACCCACTTGGCCGCAGACCAGGGAAAGTCACCCCGAATCCAAGGCAAAACCGTCGGGGTGGTCGACACCGCCACCGACAGTCCTGTCATCAGACTTTACGACCTGGAAACCGGCGCCATGATCAAAGAAGTGGACCCATCAGCAGCAAAGAAAGCCCAAGAATGCTCCGGAGGCTTGTTCACCGGCCTGACCCTGTCAGGATTCGCCCTGGTGGTGCCGCGCTGAGGTCAGCCACAGAACCGATACACCGAGTGTGGGGCATCGATCCAGACCCTCCAGGGCACGGCGAACCGACAGCAGCGCCATGATCGTGGCAGGTACGCCACTATGGTGGGCCCCGTGCGCGGAGTTTTTCTCATGTTAGGAGCTGTCCTCTCAGTTCAAATCGGGGGAGCTTTGGCTGCCACCCTCATCCCTCAGGTGGGACCGCTGGGAACCGTTGCGTTGCGAATGTCGCTGGCCGCCCTTCTCATGGCCCCTGTCGTCAGACCTCATCTACACGGCCACACCCGCGACGACTGGATGAGGGTGCTGGCTCTGGTCATCGCCCTGGGCGGCTTGAACACCGCCTTCTACTTCTCCCTGGAGCGATTGCCGCTGGGTGTGGCGGTGACCGTCGAGTTCCTCGGGCCACTGGGGATGGCCGCCCTGGGAAGCCACTCAGTGCGTGACTGGTTGGCGATCCTGCTCGCTCTGGGCGGTGTCGCCGGGGTCTCCGGTGCCCTCAATGCCGATTGGGCCAGCATCAGCATTCTCGGCCTCCTGCTGGCCTTCACCGCCGGTATCTTCTGGGCCCTCTACGCCAAGTCAGCACAGCTCGTCGGGGCGAGTTGGTCGAAGCTCGAGGGGTTGTGGTGGGCCATCGCGCTGAGCTCGGTCGTCCTGCTGCCGATCGGATTCGTTGCCCAGGGGGCTGACCTCGTCCAGCCCCGTCACCTCCTCATTGGTCTCGTGGTAGCTCTGATGTCCTCCGCCCTGCCCTACAGCCTGGAGATGTACGCCCTGCGCCACATTGACACCACGGTCTATGGCGTCTTCACCGGTATGGAACCGGCCGTGGCCGCAACTGCAGGATTCTTCATCCTGGGCCAGACCCTCACCCCGGTGCAGATGGTCGGCATGGCTTTCGTCGTCGCAGCGGCCTGGCTCGTCATGGCCCGCGGCCGTCAGCACGACTGACTACGCTGGTCGGTACGAACCGCCACCCCGAAAGGACCATCGATGGACGTCAACTCCCCTGCGCTGCAACCGCGTGGCCTGGAGAAAGTGGCCAAACTCATCGACAGGGGTGTTCGCATCCCCAATCCGTTGACCGTCGACATTGACGACGACGTCGACGTCGACAACATCAGCGGTGACGGTGTCGTCATTGGCCCCGGATGTCGGATTCGTGGCCGTCGCACGGTCATCTCCGCCGGGTGCGTGCTCGGCGACGAAACCCCCATGACGATCCAGGACTGCCAGCTCGGCACCGGAGTCAAGCTCAAGGGCGGCTTCGCCCAGGACGCCGTCTTCCTGGCCGGAGCGAACATGGCATCGGGCGCGCACGTCCGTGGCGGCACCATCCTCGAGGAAGAGGCCAGCGGGGCCCACACCGTCGGCCTCAAGCAGACCGTTCTGCTGCCATTCGTCACCCTCGGCAGCCTCATCAACTTCTGTGACGTCCTCATGGCCGGAGGAACCTCTCGGTCGGATCACTCCGAGGTCGGGTCGTCCTACATTCACTTCAACTTCACTCCTGACGGCGACAAGACGACGGCATCCCTCTTCGGCGACGTCCCGCACGGGGTGCTGCTCAACCAGCACCCGATCTTCCTCGGCGGTCAGGGTGGGACGGTCGGTCCGGTGGCGACCGGATTCGGAACCGTGGTCGGGGCTGGGTCGATCCTGCGTGACGACATCCCCGACGACGACCAGCTCGTCCTCACTCCTCCGCCCGCCGGTCGGCAGCGTCCGGTGACCCCGGCCAGCTACGCCAAGCTCGACAGGATCATCGCCCACAACGTCACCTACCTCGGCAACCTGTCGGCCCTGGAGGCCTGGTACCGCCAGATTCGTCGCCTCTTCATGTCGCGCGACCGGCTGTCCGGGCTGGTGTGGCAGGGAGCCCTCGACAACCTCGTCTCGGCGCGCGCCGAGCGGGTCAAGAGGCTCAGGTCCCTCATTGGCAAGGTACAGCCGACTGACGCGGGCCGAACTCAGTTGATCGAGAATCGTGACGCCTTCCTGTCCGCCCTCGACGTCGTCGACGCCCAGGCTCCCGGGGACGTCGTGCGGCTTTGTGATGCTGCCGCGAACAGTGGAGCCGAGTACCTCGACGTCGTGCAGGGATTCGACGAAACCACCCAGACAGCCATCGTCGAGTGGCTCGGCAGCATCGTCTCCGCCCAGCAGTCCCAGGCTCAAGACGTCATCGACCAGCTGCCGTTGCCGTTCTGATTTCGCTGTTCTCCTGGTGTTCCGGAGCCTCGACCCGAAACTGTCGGCGTCCACAGCCATGATGAGCGTCGAGGGGAGGGGCCATGACACCAATGTCTGAAGCACCGGACGGTGACCTGCACAGCCGCGGATTGGCAATCCTGCGCTGTCTCGTCGGTCGCGATGATGCCGAGTTCCACCCCGGCCAGTGGGAGGCGGTCGAGGCCTTGGTGGCCCACCGCCGACGTGCACTGGTGGTGCAACGCACCGGATGGGGAAAGTCGGCGGTCTACTTCGTCGCTGCTCTGTTGCAACGAGCTGCCGACTTCGGACCGACCCTCATCGTCTCCCCTCTCATCGCCCTCATGCGCGACCAAGTGGCTGCAACGGAGCGCGCAGGTGTGCGAGCCGCCGCGATCTCCTCGGCCAATGTCACGGAGTGGGCTGACATCACCAGTCGTCTCGACGCTGACGAGATCGACGTTCTGCTCGTATCTCCGGAACGACTCGTCAATCCGAAGTTCGCCAGTGAGCAACTGCCTGATCTGGTGAGGCGACTGGGAATGCTCGTCATCGACGAGGCTCACTGCATCTCCGACTGGGGCCACGACTTCCGACCCGACTACCGACGCATTCGTGATCTCGTCTCGGCACTGCCCGACGACATCCCGGTGCTGGCGACGACGGCCACCGCCAATTCGCGAGTCGTCCAGGACGTCGCCGAACAGATCGCACCAGGCCACGACCGTGACGACGTGTTCGTGCTGCGCGGGCCGTTGGCCCGGACGTCTCTGCGTCTCGGTGTGCTCAACCTGCCCAGGCCAGCCGATCGTCTGGCCTGGCTCGTGCAGCACGTGGGTGAGCTGCCGGGGTCCGGGATCATCTACTGCCTGACGATCTCCACGGCGGAGGACATCGCGCGAGCACTGGTCGAGGCCGGGCACCAGGTACGCACCTACACCGGACGCACGGACCCCGAGGAAAGGGCAGCCCTCGAGGAGGCTCTGCGCGACAACCAGGTGAGAGCACTTGTCGCGACGAGTGCTCTTGGCATGGGGTTCGACAAGCCCGATCTGGGATTCGTGGTTCATCTGGGAGCGCCGAGCTCCCCCATCGCCTACTACCAACAGATCGGTCGAGCCGGTCGCGCCACCGAGAACGCTGACGTCCTGCTGCTTCCTGGCTCAGAGGATCAAGAGATCTGGACCTACTTCGCAACCGCTTCCATGCCCACCCAGGAACGCGCCGACGCCGTCTTGGGAGCGCTGTCCAACGGTCAGGTGCTGTCGGTGCCCGCGTTGGAGACCCGCGTCGACATCAAACGCAGTCAGCTCGATCTGCTGCTCAAGGTGATGGCGGTCGATGGGGCGGTCGAGAAGGTTCGTGGTGGTTGGCAGGCCACCGGGAGACCGTGGGTCCATGACACCGAGCGCTACGAGCGGATATCCCAGGCGCGACGCGATGAGCAACAGGCCATGCTCACTTACGAACGGCTGGACACCTGCCGGATGGCCTTCCTCACCGGACAGCTCGACGACCCGTCGGCGGCTCCCTGCGGTCGCTGCGATGTTTGCGCCGGACCTTGGTACCCAACGGACATTGACCCGGCGGCATCGTCCTCGGCGACGACCACCCTGGATCGGGTCGGTGTTCCCGTCGAACCGCGCATGACCTGGCCGTCAGGCATGGACACCCTGGGAATTGGCCTCAAAGGTCGCATCAGCGCCGACGAGACGGCCGAGGAAGGACGGGTCATCGCCAGGCTCTCTGATCTGGGCTGGGGCGGCCCGTTGCGAGACCTGCTTCGTAACGACGCCGACGGCGTGCCCATCGACACCGAGATCACCCCAGCATTGGCCAAGGCTTGCATCCGGGTGCTGGCCGAGTGGGATTGGGAGCATCGTCCAGCCGCCGTGGTCCGAGTGGCATCCGTCACCCGACCTCACCTCATCGACTCTCTCGCCTCGGGGCTCGCCCGCGCTGGCCGCCTCCAGGATCTTGGCGGTCTCGATCTCGCAGAGAATGCACCACGCCTCGATTCATCGACGAATTCGGCCTACCGCCTTCGCGACGTACACAACCGTTTCAGCGTTGGTCCGCAGCTCATGTCACGCTTGTCACACCTCGGGGGTGCCCCGGTTCTCCTCGTCGATGACGTCATCTCCAGTCGATGGACGATGACTGTTGCCGCACGGTCGTTGAGACGAGCTGGGTCGGGCCCTGTACTGCCGCTGGCCCTGGCGCTGACCCACTGATTCCCGGTGTTCACCCACGAATCGCTCGTCCATAGCCGTCATCGTCCTCGGGCTGTCACCATGAAAAAGAAGTGGATTCGTCACCTCAACGCGAACGCGACCACCCCAGCGACCCGTGGTGGGGCACGATGGAAGTAGCACCTATCAGCCAGGAGGATTCATGTCCCTTGCCAAGTTCACCGCCCGTTCCGCTCTGTCGGCGATCTTCATCACCGGAGGCCTCGGCGAGATCAAGAGCGCCGATCAGCTTTCCGGCGCTGTCGACGGACTGCTCGCGAAGCTGCCTGAGGCAGCTACCTCTCAGATCCCCGATGTTGATCCCAACCTGCTGGTCAAGGCCAACGGCTGCACCATGTTGACCGCTGGATCCCTGCTGGCCCTCGGCATCAAGCCGCGTCTGGCCGCCACCATCCTGGCTGCCCAGCTCGTCCCCGTGACTCTCGCCGGCCACCCCTTCTGGGAGAAGGATGACGACGAGAAGATCGGTGAGCAGATCCAGTTCCTCAAGAATCTCGGTCTCATCGGCGGCCTGCTCGCCGTCGCTCTTGGTGGCGCCACCAAGAAGAAGTGATCCACTGAGATGCCGTCGTGCCACGGCGACACGCTCTCCACGCCAATGATGGGACCGGACGGATCATCCGTCCGGCCCCATCGTCATGCCAGGTACGACGCGCTGCGGGATGCTCTCACTCAGCCATACCGACCATGGCCTGCAACTGGGCGACGCCGACCACGCCTGCGGTCGAGGTCCGCAACACCCCGTCGGAGACGGTGACCGGGCGAGCTCCGGCAGCCACGAAGGACTCAACTTCTTGGTCGGTGATGCCGCCCTCAGGCCCGACGATGACGATCACCTCACCAGACTCGGGCAGGTCCTGGCTCACCAGAGGCTCGGTGGCCGACTCGTGGAGCACATAGGCAGCGTCAGCATCGCGAATCCTCTCAACCACATCCTTGGTCTGCGCCAATTCAACCTGGGGAACGAGGAATCGTCGTGACTGCTTGGTGGCCTCACGGGCAGCCGCCTGCCACTTCGCCACACCCTTGGCCTGCCTGTCGCCTTTCCAGCGCACGATGCTGCGATCGGCCGGCCAGGCCAAGATCTCGTGGACACCCATCTCGGTGAGGGTTGCCACCGCAAGCTCAGCGCGGTCGGTTTTCGGCAGGGCCTGGACGGCAACCCAGCGGTGAGCCGTGACAGGGACCTCGAGCACCTCGGTCACCTCGACGCTCACGGATCCCTTCGTCACCTCGACGGCAGGTCCGCGCACCGCATGTCCCACGCCGTCGGTGACGAGGACGGACTCCCCCACCCGAATGCGGCGCACCGAACCGGCATGGTGGCCTTCCGCACCGGTGATCTCGACCACCGACCCGGGCGTGGCCCCGGCAACCTCCCCGAGGAAGCAGGCGTCACTCATCCGCCGAAGGCTTCCTTGATGCGGGAGAACATGCCGCGTCCACCCGACTTCTCCACGGACGCCGACACCTTGGTCTCCCCGCGGACCTCGGCCAACTGGCGCAACAGGTCCTTCTGGTGGGAGTCGAGCTTGGTCGGTGTCTGAACAATGAAGGTGACGCCCAGGTCACCCCGACCGCCACGACGCAGCCGCGGCACTCCCCGCTCAGGCACGACGATGCGGGTTCCCGACTGGGTTCCTGTCGGCACCTCGACGGTGACCGACTTCTGGGACTCCTCGAAGTCCTCGCGATCGGCCTCGAGGGTGTGCACCGGAACCTTGGTTCCCAGCGCAGCCGCCGTCATCGGAATCGTGACGACCATCTCGAGGTTGTCACCCTCGCGGGTGAAGACCTCATGCGGGCTGATCGTCATCTCGATGTACAGGTCACCTGCCGGGCCACCACCGGGCCCCACCTCTCCCTGCGAATCCAGGTGGATCCGGTTGCCATCGGCAACACCAGCAGGAATCTTGACGTTGATGGTGCGGGTGGTGCGCACTCGTCCCTCACCGGAGCACTCCTGACACGGATCCGGAATGACCGTGCCGTAACCACGACAGGTCGGGCAAGGCTGGCTGGTGCGAATGTCGCCCAGGAAGGAACGCTGCACCGTGATGACCTCACCGCGTCCCTGACAGGTGTTGCAGGTGACGGGCTCGGAGCCGGACTCGGCCCCCTTGCCCTGACACTTGGGACACACAACTGCGGTGTCGACCTCCAGCGGCTTGGTGACGCCGAACACCGCCTCGGCCAGGCTCAGGCGCATCCGCACCAGGGCGTCCTGACCTCGCCGGGTCCGGGAGCGTGGCCCACGTCCGCCACCACCGAAGGAGGTTCCACCACCGAACATGGCGTCAACGAGGTTGGTGAAGTCGAATCCAGCGCTGCTGAATCCTCCCTCCCCGAATCCGCCCATGCGGGCGTTCGGGTCACCACCACGGTCGAAGACGGCGCGTTTCTGCGGATCCTGGAGCACCTCATAGGCCTCCTGGACCTTCTTGAACTCGTCCTCGGATCCCGGTCCGGCGACATCGGGGTGGAGTTTCATGGCCTTGCGGCGATAAGCCTTCTTGATCTCGTCGGCGCTCGCATCGCGGGAAACACCGAGAATCTCGTAGTAGTCGTTGCTCAAGGATCATCCTTCTGCCAGGAACCGGCCCACATAACGGGCCACGGCTCGCACGGCTGCCATGGTTGAGGGGTAGTCCATTCGGGTCGGTCCGACCACGCCGAGACTCGACAGGGTATCGTCGGATCCATATGTGCTTGCCACCAGTGAGGTGGACTGGAAGGGCACGTCAGTGTTCTCGGCACCAATACGCACCGTGACCTCACCGGCTTCTCCAGCGGTGGCCTCGCCGAGCAATCGCATCAGGACGACCTGCTCCTCGAGAGCCTCCAGAACCGGACGCACCGTCGTCTCCCACTGTGCACCGAATGCGGTGAGATTGGGAACCCCGGCGACCACCACGCGGGCGGATGGGTCGACGGCGAGGATCTCCAGGACGGTCGCGACGACGGAGGTCGCGCGCGGCCCCTCAGCCGGCCCGAGTTCGTCAAGAAGCCGATTGAGGGAGTCGACGGCCTCTGCCACCGTCAGACCGACGAGGGCCCGGTTGAGCCGGGCGCTAAGGGCGACAAGATTCTGCTCGTCGTGACCGGGAAGCTCCACGATCCGCTGCTCCACCGACCCCGAGGACATGATGAGGACGATGAGGATGCGGTCGGTCGACAGGCTCACCAACTCGAGGTGACGGATCGTCGCCGTCGTCGCCACCGGATACTGCATGATGGCGACCTGGTGAGTGATCTGGGCGAGCAGTCGCACCGTGCGACGCACGATGTCATCGAGGTCGACGGCTCCGGTCATGAAGGCCTGGATGGCCCGGCGCTCTGGCCCGGACAGCGGTTTGAGGGTGGCGATCCGGTCGACGAAGAGGCGATACCCCTTGTCAGTCGGAATACGACCGGCGCTGGTGTGGGGGTGGGTGACGTACCCCTCCTCCTCCAGGACGGCCATGTCATTGCGAACGGTTGCCGGGGACACCCGAAGTCCGTGGCGTTCCACCAAAGCCTTGGAACCCACCGGCTCCTTGCTGGAGACGTAATCGGTGACGATGGCCTTGAGCACGTCGAGCTTGCGGTCGTCGAGCACAATCCCTCCTCACGCGATCCCATCGGGTACAAGTCCCACTTTGGCACTCTCAGGTGCCGAGTGCCACCTTATCGCGTTCACCTGACGTCCTTCTGCCTCTCTCGCTGGCAGCGCACCCCCCGGGACGTGCCACACTGGTGGCCATGTCGACGAATCCCGAGACTCCCCAGTGGTCCGCTCTCACTGCCCGGGTATGGACGGCCGTCGTCGAACCAGAAGCCGTCACCTGCGGACTGGTCGCCGGTGACGATCATGTCCTCCTCATCGACACCGGCTCGGCTCCTGAACAGGGACACGCCCTGGCGATGTCGGCGGCATGCATGCTAGGTCGTCCGGTTGATCGGGTCGTCATCACCCACCATCACTATGACCACAGCGGCGGGCTCCCTGGGATTGACGGGGCTGAGACCTGGATGCATGAGGCCGCCCTGGCTCACTGTCCTGATCTCCGGGTCGACCATCCCATCGCGCTGATGGCCTATGTCGACCTGGGCGGCGTCGGCGCCGAGGTCATCCACCCCGGTCCGGCCCACACCGACGGGGACCTCGTCGTCATCGTCCGCGACGAGAAGGTGACCTTCGTCGGGGACCTGGTGGAGACCGCAGGGGAGCCACAGTCCGACGAGACGACCGATGTCCGCGGCTGGCCGCGCGCCATTGACTCGGTCATCACCGGCACCGATGGTGTAGGCGTCTACGTACCTGGCCACGGGCACCCGATCGATGCGACCGCCGTCATGAAGCAGCGCGCCGATCTCGCCGAGAGAGTCCCCGTCGAGATCCCGCTCACCCCGGTGACCGGGCACGTTCCTCCCCAGCTGGCCTGATGCGGACCCGGCCCCGCACGGCTAACTCAGCGCAGCAGTTCAGCAACCACCCGGTAGGCATCCTCGTCGGCTGCGACGACGAGTGTTCCCGACATCTCGCGAGGCCCGTACTCCGCCCCGTCGACAGTCCGAACAACCCCGCCGAGCTCGCGCACCATAAGGGTGCCAGGCAGGTGATCCCATGGGTAGGAGTGCTGATAGGCGGTGACGTCGTTCTCCCCCAGGCAGATCAGTGGGTAGTCCACCGCGCAGCACCACTTCGACATCCGCCACTCCACCTGTGGTGAGGCGATCTTGTAAGCCTCATGGGTCGTCGCGGCGCGAACCGGGATGTGGGACCCGTCGCGGGTCACCGTCTGACCGTCGCAGGTGACCCCGGCACCGCGCTCAGCACACCACATGTGGCCGTGCTGGGGCTGCCAGATCCAGGCCCTCACCGTTTCGCCACGAATAAGTTGAGCGAGCATGACCCCGTGGTCCACCGATCCGTGGACGAAGTTCTTCGTGCCATCGATGGGATCGATGACCCACGCCAGGTCGGCGCCCGGAACGGCGTCGAGGATGGTCGGGTCGGCAAAGGCGGACTCCTCCCCGACGACGACCCCACCGGCGTGCTTGGTCAGCGCCGCACCAAGCTCCTTCTCGGCCTGACGATCTGCGTCGGTGACGAAGTCTCCGGGCTTCTTCTGGTGGATCTGGTGATCATTCAGGGACCGGAACCGCGGGTCGATGATCCTGGCACTGACGTCCCGGATGAGGTCGCAGACCGTCTCGGCGTCGATACTCATGCCGTCTCCCCATCGTCCAGCTCGTCGACATGGTCACAGGTGACGAAGTCGATGAGTTTCTCCATCTCGGTGTTGAACCGTGGATCCAGGTCGTGCCAGTCGCGCACCCTCTTCAACATGGCCTGCCAGGCCTTGCCCACGTCGGCCTGGGTGGAGTGTGGCAGGCCGAGACGTTTCAGGGTGCCGAGCTTGAAGTCCTCGTCCATCGGAACCTCCGGCCACCCCTTCCGTCCGATCCGCTCGGGCTTGATGGCCTGCCAGATGTCGATGAACCGGTGTCCGGTGATCATGACGTACTCGCCATATCCGCCGCGTCTCACCTCGTCAGCCACGCGGGATTCCTTGGTTCCGGCGACGAGGTGGTCGACGAGCACTCCCAGTCGATGCCCGGGGCCCGGCTTGAACTCGGCGACGATTCCGACCAGGTCGTCCATACCGCCCATGTATTCCACGACGACCCCGACGTGGCGCAGGTCGTCTCCCCAGATCTTCTCGACGAGTTCGGCGTCGTGACGACCCTCGACGTAGATGCGGCTGGGAAGCGCAACGCGGGCTGGCCCAGCCGCTCCGGCAACGGACCCCGACGCCGTGTGCTTGATGCTGGCACTGCCCTGACGAGGGGGGATGTACAGATTGACGGGCTTGCCGTCCACCCAGAAACCCGGACCGATGGGGAAGGACTTGCGCTTGCCCTTGCGATCCTCGAGCACGACCAAGCCGTTCTGCCACGCGACGACGGCCCCGACGTATCCGCTCGATGGATCCTCGACGACCATGTCGAGTTCCAATGGCATATCGACGCTTGCCTTCATGTGAGAGGTGCGCCAGCCACTTGCGAGGACGTCGTGGGAATACCGGTCGATCACGGTAGCCACTGTATTGCCACGCATGGCCATGACGACAAGCCGTGCATCACCAGCTGAAATGACCCGCCCGGCATGGCCACCCGCGCAATGACCTCACACCAGCAGATCCGTGATGATCCTGTCGGCCACCATTCGCCCGGTCAGGTTGAGCACCAGGTGACTGCCCTGGATCGCCCCGAGTCCCTGCTCCACGACGTGGTCAGCCCGGTGACGTTCCACCTCCGTCAGCTCGGATAACGGCAACCCGTCAGCCAGACGCAGCTGCAGCAGCACCGTCTCCTCATGATGCTGCTCCGTGTCGAGGACCTCGTGGTCCTCGACGGGCAGACGACCCTCGGCCAGCCTGCTCCGGTACATAGCAGGATGCTTGACGTTCCACCACCTCGTCCCGTTCACGTGGGAGTGGGCTCCAGGACCAATCCCCCACCAGTCATGTCCCAGCCAGTACGCCATGTTGTGACGACACCGGTGGTCATGACCGTCGCGGGACCGGGCCCAGTTCGACACCTCGTAGTTGACGTACCCCGCCTCGGTGAGGGCCTTCTCGGCGATGAGGTACTTGTCGGCGAGGTCGTCCTCGTCAGTCATCGATAATTCGCCACGCCGGATGCGCGCTGCCAGCCTGGTGCCCTCCTCAACAATGAGGGAGTAGGCGGAGACGTGATCGGGCTCGGCCGACAGCGCGGCCTCGAGACTGCACCGCCAGGAATCCATGTCCTCCCCGGGAGTGCCGAAGATGAGGTCGAGGCTGACGTCGTCGAATCCCACCTGGCGGGCCAGCCTTGCCATCTCCACGGCACGCCCGGGCCGGTGACGACGATCCAGAATCGTCAGGACGGACTCATCGGAGGACTGCATTCCCATGGACAATCGGTTGATCCCGGCCGCGAGCAACCCAGAAAGCACATCCTCGTCCAGGGTTTCCGGGTTGGCCTCCGTGGTGATCTCGGCGTCGTCGTCGATCCCCCACGCAGTACGGATGTGATCGACGAGCTCTCCCAGTTGGGCCGGGGTGAGCATCGTCGGAGTGCCTCCCCCGAAGAAAATGGTGGACACCGCCGGACGCCGTCTCCACATCTGCCCAGCGAGGTCCAACTCGCGATGAGCCGCCTCCAGGTAACCAGAGATGGCGTCCTCCCCCATGGCTGAGAGCACATAGGTGTTGAAGTCGCAGTATCCGCACCGGGACGCACAGAACGGCACGTGCAGATAGATGCTCCATGGGCCGTCAGCTGCCTGGAGCTGGGGCAGGTCGCCGTCTGCGTGAGTCATGGTCCTCCTGAGGTCCAAGGTGCGAATGCGGCCCTTGCATGATGCCATCTGGGCCGAAGACGGCTCAGCCACACGAGTCCACAGCTATTCGAATGGCGAACACCACGATCAACGGGTGAAATTTCAACAGTTTGAGGTTTAAGCTGCCGTCATGAATTTCTCTCGCCGTCACTTCCTCAGCGCATCCGCCGGTTTGGCCACTGCCGCGGTCCTGACCGCATGCGGATCGAACACCGGTGGCGTCTCCACCGACTCGAAGTCCAGCGCCGCTTCGGGTGGCTCCGGAAAAATCGTCCAGTGGTACCACGAATACGGCGAGAAGGGGGTCCAGCAGGCCGTCAATCGCTACGCCAAAGATTACAAGGACGCCACGGTTACCGTGAAATGGAACCCCGGTACCGACTACATGAAGCTGCTGAGCACCACCCTGCTGTCCGGATCGGGCATCCCTGATGTCTTCGAGTCTGAGTACGGCGCCACCCTCGACATGATTCAGAAGGGTCAGGTTGTTGATCTCACCGCCACCATCGGTGACGCCAAGTCCAAGTTCTCGAAGCCGGTGCTAGATCGCATGACCCTCGACGGCAAGATCTACGCGATCCCGCAGGTCGTCGACATGCAGCTGCTCTACTACCGCAAGTCGGCCCTGGAGAAGGCCAAGCTGTCGGCCCCGACCACCTTCGAGCAGCTCGTCGAGACTGCCAAGGCCGTCAAGACCAAGGAGATGGGCGGCTTCTTCGCCGGCAACGACGGTGGCGTCGGTGTGCTCGGCAACCTCCTCATCTGGGCCTCCGGATTCGACCAGCTCAACGATGACCACACTGATGTCGCCTTCATGGAGCAGGCCTTCTTCGACGCCGTCGCCGCTTACCGCGACTTCTACAAGTCCGGCGCCCTGCTGACTGCCGCCTCCAAGGATTGGTTCGACGCCTCCCCCTTCACCAATGGCGAGACCGCCATGCAGTGGGGTGGCCTGTGGTCGTTGGGCGACATCTCCAAGAAGTGGAAGGACGACTTCGGCGTCATCCCGTTCCCTGCCATCGGTAAGTCCGGCAAGCAGGCCGTGCCCTTCGGCGCCTACGGTTCCTGTGTCGCTGCCAAGGGAGCAAGCGATGACGTCGAGGCCGCCAAGAAGTACGCCAAGTGGCTGTGGGTCGATCAGACCGACAAGCAGGTCGACTTCGCCAACTCCTACGGCACCCACATCCCGTCGCAGCCTGACCTCACCGACAAGTGCTCCCAGATCAGCAGCGGCGCAGGCAAGGCCGCTGCCGAGATGGTCGACAAGCACGGCAAGGCCGCGAGCCTCTTCTGGACCTCCAAAATTTCTGACGCCTACAGCGCCGCGCTCACGAACGTCGTCAAGAAGGGTGCAGACCCGAAGTCGGCCTTTGCCGGAGTGCAGTCGACGGCCAAGGCCGAGCTCAAGCGCGTCAACAAGTGAGTTCGTCGGCAGTCTCGGTGCCCCCCACCCGTAGTTTCTGGCAGCGGGTTCGGGGGCACCAGGAGCGTAACCTCTGGTTTGCCCTGTTCGTTGCGCCGTTCCTGATCGGACTGCTGGTCTTCGTCTACATCCCGATCATTTGGAGCGCCTACCTGTCGCTCTTCGACGCCCGGGCAACCCTGTCCCCCACGAAGTTCGTCGGTTTCGCGAACTACCAGAACCTGTTGTCGGACACCCTGTTCCGCAACTCGATGCTGGTCTTCATCATCTTCGCGGTCTTCATTGTTCCGCTCACCTACGTCTGTTCCCTGGCCCTTGCGCTGGCCCTCAACAACGTCGGCAAGTTCCGGGCCTTCTTCCGCTCCTCCTTCTTCATCCCGACAGCCTGTTCCTACGTCGTCGCGGCAATGGTCTGGCGACTCAGCTTCTTCAACGGAGCACGGTTCGGCCTGGCGAACTCCCTGCTGCGCAAGGTCGGCGGTAACAACATCGACTGGCTGTCCGGAGTGGGCTACTGGTACTGGATCGCGCTGATCTCACTGCGGTTGTGGCTGCAGGTCGGCTACTACATGATTCTGCTCATCGCGGGTCTCAACCGCATTCCCACCGACACCTATGAAGCTGCCGCGATTGACGGTGCCGGCCGCTGGGCGACCCTGCGTCACGTCACCATGCCGCAGCTGCGGGGAGTGAGTGCGGCCGTCCTCATGCTGCTGCTCATAGGTGCTTTCCAGGCCTTCGACGAGTTCTACAACTTGTTGTCCTCCTCAGGCACCTACCCGCCCTACGCTCGCCCCCCGCTGGTGCACCTGTACCTCATCAGCGTCGGTGGAGCCGACCAGGATCTCGGTATGGGTGGCGCCGGGACCGTCACCCTCACCGCCATCATCGTGCTGTTCGGACTGGCCCAGAACTGGCTCATGAGTGGCCAGGAGCGTCGCGAGAAGAAGGCCGTCAAGCAGGCCGCCAAGACCCACCGCAAGGAGGTGTCCGATGGCTGAGGAACGTTCCCACATGGTCACGGGCCGCTCGGGGAGCTTCTTGCACGGTCTCAAGATCGTCGTGCTGTTCATCCTGGCCCTGCTCTTCCTGCTGCCCTTCTACGTCATCTTCCGCAATGCCTTCAGCAGCTCGGAGGCCTTCGTCGCCGCGGACTGGAAGTGGTTGCCTGACAACCTCGACTTCTCGGTGCTGCGGGATCTCTTCTCCGACACTGACCTCAACCTGCCTGGGGCGATGGTCCACTCGGCCATCCAGGCCGTCGGCCAGACGGTGCTGACGGTCATCGTCAGTTTCATGGCTGGCTACGGGCTAGCGCGATTCCGCAGCAAGGCTGCGACGGTGGTGTTGCGTCTGACGGTGCTCACCCTCATGGTGCCGACCGCTGTCACCTTCGTGCCGAGTTTCATCATGACGACCCGATTCGGGTGGATCGACTCCTACCGTGGCCTCATCATCCCGATGATGTTCTCGGCCTTCGCGACCTACATGTTTCGGCAATCCCTGCTGGAGTTCCCCAAGGAGCTGGAGGAGGCTTCGAACCTCGACGGAGCCAATCCGTGGACGACGATGTGGCGCATTGTCGTCCCCAATTCCAAGGGAATCATCGCGGCCGTCTCGACGATCACCTTCATCGGCGCCTGGAACTCCTTCCTGTGGCCACTGCTGGTGGCTCGCGACAACACCACGACCGTCCAGCTCACCTTGAGTCGGTTCATGACGAGCCAGGGAGTCAACTACTCCGAGCTCTTCGCCGGCGCCCTGGTGGCCATCGTGCCGGTGGTCATCGTCTTCCTCGTCCTGCAGCGCTACCTGGTGCAGGGCCTGGAGACCTCCGGCATGGACTGAGGAACCGTGCCCCGGCGTGGCTACGCCGTCGAGAACCATCACGAGGGCCGGGACACCATCTGGTGTCCCGGCCCTCGCACGTCAGTGGAGTGGCTCAGTCCTCCAGGGTCGACAGGTCCCCCTCGTCCTCCCCCAAGGCACGAGCTTTGAGGACGCGACGCATGATCTTGCCCGAGCGAGTCTTCGGCAACTTCTCGACGAACTCGATGGCGTCGGGCTTTGCGATCGGCGAGAGGGTCTCGGCTACGTGGCCGCGGATGTCGGCGATGAGATCCTTGGACGGCTCATATCCAGTGTTGAGCACGACGACCATGTGGATCGCATTGCCCTTGACCTCGTGCGGCAGACCGATCGCGGCGCACTCGGCGACGGCCGGGTGGGAGCCGACGGCAGCTTCGACCTCGGCGGTGCCGATGCGATGACCGGACACCTTGATGACGTCGTCGGTACGACCAATGATCCAGACGTAACCGTCCTTGTCGATACGGGCCGAGTCGCCAGTGAGGTAGACCCCCGGATACTCCGACCAGTAGGTGTCGAGGTAACGGTCGGGATCCTTGTAGAGAGTACGCATCATGGCGGGCCACGGGTTCTTGAGGACCAGGAAGCCCTCCTTGCCGGCGGGCAGTTCGTTGCCCTCCTCGTCCACGACAGCAGCCTCCTGACCGAAAACCGGTCGACCAGCGGCGCCGGGTTTGAGAGGCATGGAGGGAACCGTGGTGATCTGGAACATGCCGGTCTCGGTCTGCCACCAAGTGTCGGTGATCGGGCACGTGCCGTCGCCGACGACGTCGTGGAACCAACGCCAGGCCTCCGGATTGATCGGCTCGCCGACCGAGCCGAGCATGCGCAGGCTGGACAGGTCGTGCTTGCGTACCCAGGCCTCGCCGAAGCGCATCAGGGTACGGATGGCGGTCGGAGCGGTGTAGAAGCTCGTGATGCCATAGTGCTCGATGAGCTGCCACCAGCCGTCGGGGTACGGATAGGTCGGGCCGCCTTCATGCATGAAGACGGTGGCTCCGTTGAGCAGCGGTCCGTAGACGAGGTAGGAGTGACCGGTGATCCAGCCCGGGTCGGCCGTGCACCACCAGCGGTCCTCCTCCTTGATGTCGAAGCACTGTTTGAGGGTGGTATAGGTACCAACCTGGTAGCCGCCGTGAGTGTGGACGATGGCCTTCGGTTTACCGGTCGAGCCCGAGGTGTAGAGGATGAACAACGGGTCCTCGGCGTCCACCTGGACGGTCTGGCACTTTCCCTTGGCAATCGGCAGCTTGCACAGCTCGTGATACCAGTGGTCCCGGGTGGAGTCCATGGCGACGTCGGACTTGGTGTTGCGCACCACGATGACGTTCTCCACGGTCGGTGAGAACTTCACCGCATCGTCGACGATCTGCTTCATCGGGAAGACCTTGCCGTTGATCCACGACCCGTCAGCGGTGATGACAACCTTGGACTCCGAGCCGTCAATGCGCTGGTTGAGGGCATCTGAGGAGTAACCGGCGAAGACCACCGAGTGAACGGCGCCGATCTTGGCGCAGGCCAACATCGCGAAGAAGATCTCGGGGATCCGAGGCAGATAGATGGTGACGACGTCACCCTTGTGCACGCCCATGGCCTTGAGGACGTTCGCCATCTGCTCGACTTCGCGGTTGAGGGCGAAGTAGGAGAAGGTGCGCACCTTCGAGGTGTCCTCACCGACCCAGATGAGCGCCAACTTGTTACGACGGGCGGTATCGAGGTGACGGTCCACCGCATTGGTGACGATGTTCGTCTTGGAACCGGTGAACCACTTGAAGAAGGGCTTGCCTGAATCGTCGAGGATCTTGTCCCACGGCTTCGACCATTCAAGCTCCCGGGCTCGTTCCTCCCAGTAAGCGACTGGGTCGGCCTTGGCCTTCTCCTCGAGCGTCTTCCAGTCCGAGACCCAGGCGTTGTCGATGATGCTCTGATCAGGCTCGAAGACGTCCTGCTGGTCCGCCATACGGTCCTCCTCGACCTTCTACCGCTCTTGCGGCATCCGTTTCGTGTGTTGGGAACGATAGAACCACATCGACGGGTCTTTTGTGAGGAAAATCACAGAAATTTCCCGATTCTTCTTTGCGACACTGGATACATGACTTCCTACCTGCCTCCGTCGTCCACTCCTGTCCGCCGACGTCGGGCCGAAACACCGAGCCGCACGAACTCCATCGCCAGCAGCGCCGGGGTGATGACTGTCGTCGTCGCGATCATGTGGGTCCTCGAGGTCGTCGACACCGTGCTCGGCAACACCCTCGATCAGTTCGGGATCCATTCCTGGACCGGTCAGGGACTGTGGGAAATCTTCACTGCTCCGTGGCTGCATTACGGCTGGGCCCATCTGGCCGGTAACTCCGTGCCGCTCTTCGTCCTCGGCATGCTCGTCTACATGGAATCGACATCAACTTGGGTCATCTCGGGGCTCATGATCACGGTGTGCTCGGGCCTCTTCGCGTGGTTCTTCAGCGCACCGGGAACCATCACCCTCGGTGCGTCCGGGATCGTCTTCGGTTGGTTGGCGTATCTGCTGGTCCGGGGCCTGTTCACCAAGAGGCTGCGCGACATCCTGGTGGCCATCGTCGTCTTCCTCATCTACGGGTCTGTGCTGTGGGGTGTGCTTCCGGGACAAGCTGGGGTGTCCTGGCAGGCCCATCTGGGCGGTGCGGTCGGAGGTGTCATCGCGGCGTCGTGGCTGGCTCGTCGTCCCAGGTGAGACTGCCTAACCAGGGGTGGTAGCTTCCACCGGGTGAGCACCCTTCCTTTCGTCTCCGACACCTTCGACGCAGACCGTTGGCGCGAGGTCAACCTTCCCGGCGACCCCTTGACCGACATGACCTTCCACCGCCTCATCTCGCGTGGAGAGATCGACCACGCCCCGGCCGGCGAGGACCTGCCGGTGGTGCGGATCGCCTTCGACCGTCCTGCCATCCGCAACGCCTTCCGCCCGCACACCGTCGACGAGCTGTACCGCTGCATCGACGCGGCACGCTGCACCCCTGACGTGGCAGCGATCATCTTGACCGGGAACGGCCCCTCCCCGCGCGACGGCGGATACTCCTTCTGCTCCGGCGGTGACCAGCGCATTCGCGGTGCAGCTGGCTACCAGTACGAGTCCGAGGAGACGGCCGGCGACGAGAACCTGGCCACCGACACCCGCCGAGAGCGGATCGCCAGGGGCCGTCTGGGGCGTCTCCACATCCTCGAGGTGCAGCGGCTCATGCGCGCCACCCCCAAGCCGATCATCGCCGCCATTCCTGGTTGGACGACCGGTGGTGGCCACTCCCTCATGGTGGTGGCCGACATGGCGGTGGCCAGCCGGGAGAACGCTCGGTTCAAGCAGGTCGATGCCAATGTCGGCTCCTTCGACGCCGGATATGGTTCGGCTCTGCTGGCTCGCCAGATCGGTGACAAGAGGGCCCGCGAGATCTTCTTCCTGGCGGAGACGTACACCGCCGAGCAGGCCGAGCGGTGGGGGGTCATCAACCGCGCCGTCGATCACGTCGAGCTGGAGAGCACCGCCATCGAGTGGGGCCTGACGATCGCAGGCAAGTCCCCGCAGGCCATCCGAATGCTCAAGTACGCCTTCAACATGGTCGACGACGGCATCGCCGGTCAGCAGGCGTTCGCCGGGGAGGCAACCAGGATGGCGTACATGACCCCGGAGGCCCAGGAGGGGCGCGACGCCTTCCTCGAGCACCGCTCCCCCGACTGGTCCAGCTACCCGTACTACTTCTGATTCCTCACCTCTGGACACCACGACCCGACAGGAGGCCCGATGGCCGAGACCGCACGACTGCACGTCGTCAGGGTGGAACGCACCCAGACAGACGTCGTCTGGCTGACCGAGCGCTTGACACGCTTCTTTCAAGGCTCAACGCGCTCGGTTCTCGTGCCGGCCGGGAGCGAGGAGAACCCAGTGGCCACCCTCGAGGACGTCGAGAGGAGGACGGTCTTCCTGCCCGATGAGGTCGGGCTCGTGATGCGCACGTCCGGGTCGACCTCTGCTCACGGACGCCTCGTGGGTATCTCAGCGGCTCAGCTGCTGGCGTCCATCAACGCCACGGATGCGCGACTTGGCGGGGCCGGAACCTGGGTGCTCGCCCTTCCCCCCAACCACATTGCCGGTCTGCAGGTCGTCGCCAGGGCCGCAGCCGGTGATCGCTCGGTGGTCGTCGTCGAGGGGAAGGTGACTCCTCGGGCCCTGTCTGACGCCATCGACGAAGCGGTACGGAGGGATCCGGACGGTCGGGTACATCTGTCCCTGGTGCCGACCCAGCTGACCGACTGCATGGATGACTCAGTTGCCCGTGACGCCTTGACGCGGTGTTCCGCGATTCTCGTCGGGGGTGCCGCGACCTCCTCGCAGTTGGTTTCCGACGCTCGGGCTGCGGGGATGCCGATCGTACTGACCTATGGCATGAGCGAGACCTGCGGCGGTTGTGTCTACGACGGGGTTCCGCTCGACGGGGTGCAGGTACGTCTGGACGAGGATGGTCGGGTGTCACTGTCCGGTCCGATGGTGATGTCGGGGTATCTCGATGAGGGACCGGCCGATGATTGGTACCTCACCGGGGACATTGCCCACTGGCAGGACGGCCGACTCGCCGTCGATGGTCGGGCCGACGACCTCATCGTTTCCGGTGGACTCAAGATCTCCCCCAGCCAGGTGGCCGATGCCGTCACCGCAACCGGGTCGGTGAAGGATTGCGTCGTCGTCGGGCTGCCCGACGAGAGGTGGGGCCAGGTCGTCACGGCCGTCGTCGCGGGATGCCAGGAGCCGGAGCGTATCCGGGACACCGTCGATCTGCCACGGGAACTTCGTCCGCAAATCGTCGTGACGGTCGAGGCCATTCCCATGCTGGCTTCCGGGAAAGTGGATCGTCTCGAGGTAAGGAGACTGGCCGAGCAGGCCAAGGCAGACGGATCTGCCTGGACGCGTTGACTCAGGCCGCTGCTGCCTCGCGCGGCCGGCCGACAGGCCCGGAGTAGCATCTCCTCTCGTGCACACCTTGTCCTGCGATGTCGACCTGTCCGCTGCGAGTGGGGCTCGGTGGTTGGATACCGCGCGTCGTTACTGCCCGCCCGAGGTCGAGCCGTGGATCTGGGTGGCTCCCGACACCGACGATGCCCCGGCCATGGTCGGGTGGGGCGAGCAGGCCCGCTTCACCGCAGGCGGCCATGGCGCTGCCGCGAAGGTGTTCAACGCCTATTCATCGTGGGCTGCTCAGCACTCTGACGCAGCTCCCGTGGCTTTCGGTTCTTTCCCGTTTTCCCGGGACGAGGACGGATTCCTCGTCGTCCCCGCTGTCCTCCTCCTCCGTCGTCACCTGGGCGAGCGCACTCTCGTCTTCTGCGCGGAATCCACCCCGATTCATCGCGGCGATTCCGACCTGCCGGTCATCGAGACTCAGCTTCCCGATCTTGACGCCGAGCACTGGAGCCAGGCCGTCAACGCCGCGACGACCCGGCTGTCCCAGGACCCCGAGCTGGAAAAAGTGGTGCTCTCACGGTCAGTGACCGTCCAGGCATCCGCCCCGATGGACCGTGGACTCGTCGCGTCCCGGCTCTCGGGCAAGTTCAGCGGCTGCTGGACCTACTGCCATGACGGCCTGGTTGGCGCGACTCCCGAGCTGCTCGTTGACTGCCGCGATGGCCTGTTCCGTTGCCGAGTGCTCGCCGGTACCCGCAAGCCTTTCTGGTCCCATGAGCTGTTGCAGGATCCCAAGGAGCATCGTGAGCACGAGCTGGCGGTGGCTTCCGTGACAGGACGACTGACCGAGGCTGGCCTGTCCGACCCTGCCATCCGCGGGCCTTTCCTGCTGGAACTGCCCAATGTCACCCACTTGGCCACGGACATCACCGCCAGGGTCGGCACGTCGAATGCTGCACAGATCGTCGACGTCATCCACCCGACCGCAGCTGTGTGCGGCACTCCTCGAGAGCTCGCCTACCAGTTCATCGAGCAGACCGAGGTCATTGACCGAGGACGATTCGCCGGGCCAGTGGGATGGATGTCGCCGGATGGGTCAGGCCAGTGGGCCTTGGCCCTGCGCTGCGGTCAGTTCTCCGACGACAACCGATCCGTCCGGGTACACGCCGGTGCGGGCATCATGCCCAGCTCCGACCCGGACAAGGAGTGGATCGAGACCGGAGCCAAGATGGAGGCCTTCCGTAGCTGTTTGGAACAGTCCACGGACTTGTCATGACGCCGACCTCGAGATGGGTACATTCCTCACTTGTTTCGAGCGCTAACGTACGCCGTCTTCGGGACGACGACCAACGTGTTGGGGATCTTCACCTTGGCCGAGGTCGCGTAGGGCGAGGATGGAAGACGGACATTCTTCGGATCCTTCTGGAACTGCGGCAGTAATGAACGCCTGACGCTCGTCATCTGGTCAAGCGGTAGCAACTGAGAGACGGTGGGCTTAGCGTGTTTTTCGGCCTCAGTCAGGTTCTTGGCCGTTATCACCTGAGGCTTGAGAGTGTCCTTGCCATAGCGGTTCATGCCGATTCCACCAGCCGTGGAGATGATGCCATCGACGTCATTGGGGTAAGCGATGCCGTAGCCTTGGACGGCCTGAGCACCCATCGAGTGCCCCAGCAAGACGATTTTCTTACCTGGCGTGTCTTTCTTCGCGATTCCGACCAACTGGTGGATGTCACCGATAATTGAATTCCAATCGTCAATATGACCGCGCGGAACCACGTTATTCACGTAGGGTGCAGCGCTCCTGCCATGCCCGCGGTGATCCAGCCGAAAAATGTTGTATCCAGCCTGAGCAGAACGCTTGGCTACGTAGTCATATCGACCTTGATGTTCATTTGCGCCGGGGATAATGACAATGCTGCCGCGAGGATGTGCCACCAGGTCCTTCTTGATGAAAATCTTTGTCTGCCACTGGTCTGTGGACGTCATATATCCGGTGACAGTCTCAATCTGTGGCGCAGCAGCCTTGTTAGCACCAACAGGCACCTCAGAATATTGCGCTGGTGTAGCCTGAGCGCAGACACATATACCGGCAAAGGTGGTGACTCCAGCAACAAGACCGGCGGTCATCCGCATCCACAGTCCTTGCCTCTTCTGTCCTGACATTGGCGAGCCTCCTTTGGCTTCCACGAGTCCCTCTCGTGGCCCTCGCCCTAGGAGTCCACGGGGTCACTCTCGAGACACCACGTGATGCCTCGAGCTTCGTCCGGAGGCTACCGATGCTAAGCGGCATGTGCGTGCGCCCATGACAGGATCATACCGGAGGCAGAGACACCTCGACGACCCTCCTACCATGAACCGGCTCAGCCAATAGGCGGCGCATCTGTTCGTGTAGGCGCGTGGGATCACTTGACGCAACGGTGCAATGGTGTGCCCCAAGTCCGGCCGCCAGGGCCGACAGGTCCAGACATTGCGGAGTAAGGAACATTCTCTCGAGAACAGGACGAGGTGCCGCAGCATGCTCCAACCCACCAAAGATCGCACCACCGTGATCGTCGAGGACAATGACTTGCACGTCGACGTCATCATCGGTGTCGCCAGTGAGTAGCGCCGTAGCGTCATGGGCAAAGGTGAGATCCCCGACGACCACCCGGACTGGGCATCCACCGCCTAGCGCATGGCCGATTCCCGTGCTCACCGTTCCATCGATACCAGCCAGTCCGCGATTAGCCACTGCGTGAGGTGACTCACGTTGCGGCACTGCACCGATGTCGAAGGCTCGGATGACATCAGAGGCCCCAATGACGAGTTGCGGAGCCCCTCGCCGCGCTGAGGCCTGCCAGATAACGTCACAGATCTCCTGTTTGCAGGTGAGGCCGACTGGCTGGTCGGCGTCCAGCCAGCGTGACAGCCAGGACTCATCAACCTCAACGTCGATCAGCCTCGCTGGGCCAGATACCACTCGCGCCACCCCAGCGACATCGGTCCAGCGCGCCCGATCAGTCACGACAGTCACCCCGGAGCGCGACAGCAGCCGTGACACTGGACGCGAGAGGGTTGGATGCCCCATGACAAGTATCCCGTCGACATCCTTGACCAGCGAGCCAGCCAAGACTGCCTGGTAGTTAGTCAGGGCATGGGAACCAGCCCGGGCCCCCGAGGTCGGTTCGGCCAGCAACGGCCATCCGCCCTGCTCGGCCAGCCTCTGGGCATCACTTCCAGCACCGTCTCCAGCAACCACGACGGTACGCGGCGGCATCGACAGTGGTGTCCCGTCACCTACCGCTGGCCTGCGCTGAGTACTTTCGGAGTGCTCAGCTCCATAAGGCTCGATGTGACGACGTGGTATGTGTGTGGGTCGCCATGAATCATCTGGTACCAGCGGATCGCGAAAACCGACGTTTAGGTGAGCGGGGCCAGGGTCATAGGTAAGTACTCCGGTCGCGGCACTTATCGCACGCAGCACGAGTGAGTCGAGCCTTCCATCGGCAGGAAACCCGGCGGGGATTTCAGCGTCGAATCGCGATGCCGACCCGAAGATTCCAGCCTGCAATGTCGTCTGGTTGGCCCCGGTGTGCCACATTTCATGTGGTCGGTCAGCTGAGACGACGACAAGTGGCACCCCCGCCGCATCCGCTTCCAGCACGGCTGGATGCAGATTTGCCACAGCAGTCCCAGACGTCGTCACGACCGCTGCCGGATGCCGCAACCCGGCTGACGATTTCGAGATCCCCAGGGCGACGAATCCGGCCGACCGTTCATCGAGACGCACGTGGGCGTGCAGCCATCCAGCAGCCTCAGCATCCGCCAAGGCATATCCGATGGGGGCGTCGCGGGATCCGGGACAGTAGACGACATGTTCGACCCCAGCTCCGACAAGGGCACTCACCAGTCGGCGAGCTATTGCAGTGGAGGGGTTCACGGTCATCTCCGTTCCAAGTCGGCCAGGGCGGCCACGGTGAGATCCAGACGCTCGGTCCATCTCGGACACAGGTCGTCGTCGGGATCGTCGGCCTCGGCGTCGACCACGCCTCGCTGCGGAGTCAGGTAGCCGTCGACGGGCATCAGGGGTGATCCGCAGACATCACCACGGAAGAGCCTCAGGGTCCCCAACCCGCAGGCATGGTCGAGCTCGGGCAGGGCGGCCGCCAGGTGGGTGGCCAGTCCGATGCCGACGCTGGTGTCCAGGGCCGAGGAGACGACGGCCGGCAACCCGGCGGCATCGATGACCTCGAGGGCGCGGACAACACCGGCCAACGGCTGAGCCTTGACGATGATGAAATCAGCCGCACCAGCTCGTGCCACCGCAACCGGATCCTCAGCGCGACGCACCGACTCGTCGGCCGCCACCGGAACATCGACCCGGCGTCTCACCTGGGCGAGATCCTCGACTTGGGGGCAGGGCTGCTCGACGTACTCCAGTCCCTCGGCTGCAGCGTTGAGTTCGGTGATGGCTCGCACTGCCGTCTCGACGTCCCACGCAGCATTGGCGTCCACCCGGATCTGGCCGTCTGGCATGGCCTCACGCACCGCGGCGACCCGGCGGCAGTCCTCCCACAAGTCGCTGCGGGGATCGGCGACCTTGACCTTGGCGGTGGTGCAGGCCGATTCAGCTGCCATCGTCCGGGCGAGATCAGCGTCGACGACAGGGATGGTGACGTTGACGGGGATGCGGTCACGTCGGGCGGCCGGGACAGGTTGAGTGGCTCCCTCGATGCCCGCACGCAACCAGGACGCGGACTCGACCGGGTCGTAGTCCCAGAAGGGTGACCACTCCGACCAGCCCTCGGGCCCGTGCAGCACCATTCCCTCGCGCACCTCGATGCGTCGGAACCTGACGGTCAGGGGCACCGACCAGACGCCGAGCTCGTCGATCCCCCGGTCGGCGAGGGCGGCCGGCACAGCCAGACGGTGCAGCCGTAGCTCGCCGCTCATTTCTTCTCGGAACCCTCGCCGGTCCTCAGGGCGGCCACGAAGGCCTCCTGGGGCACCTCGACCGAGCCGACGACCTTCATCCGTTTCTTACCGGCCTTCTGCTTCTCGAGCAGCTTGCGCTTTCGGGAGATGTCACCACCGTAGCACTTGGCCAACACGTCCTTGCGGACGGCGCGGATGGTCTCTCGGGCGATGACGCGAGCGCCGATGGCAGCCTGGATCGGCACCTCGAACTGCTGGCGCGGGATGAGTTCCTTGAGCTTGGCCGCCATCGCGACGCCATAGGAATAGGACTTGTCGCGGTGGACGATGGAGCTGAGGGCGTCGACCGGATCGCCATTGAGCAGGATGTCGACCTTGACGAGGTCAGCGGCCTGCTCACCCGCCTCGTGGTAATCCAGCGAGGCGTAGCCCTTCGTGCGGGACTTGAGCTGGTCGAAGAAGTCGAAGACGATCTCCGAGAGGGGCAGTCGGTAACGAATCTCCACGCGGTCCGAGGAGAGGTAGTCCAGTCCCTGCTGGACACCACGACGCTGCTGGCACAGCTCGAGGATGGTGCCGATGTACTCGGCAGGACTGAGGATGGTGGCATCGACGATGGGCTCGTGCACCTCGGCGATACGCCCGGAGGTCGGGTACTCCGACGGGTTGGTGACGGTGACGGTCGACCCATCCTCCATGAGGACGTGGTGCACCACCGAGGGCGCGGTGGAGATGAGGTCGAGATCGAATTCGCGTTCCAGGCGCTCGCGCACGATCTCCATGTGCAGCAGGCCCAGGAAGCCGACACGGAATCCAAATCCCAGGGCGGTCGAGGTCTCGGGCTCGTAGACGAGGGCTGCGTCATTGAGCTGCAGCTTGTCGAGGGCATCGCGCAACTCCGGGAAGTCCTTGGCGTCGATGGGGAAGAGCCCCGAGTACACCATCGGCTTGGGATGCTGGTACCCTCCGAGATCCTTCTCGGAGGGCTTGGCAGCATTGGTGACGGTGTCGCCGACTCGGGACTGACGAACATCCTTCACACCGGTGATGAGGTAACCGACCTCGCCGACGGACAGTCCGTCAGCTGGCACCATATCCGGGGAGATGACGCCGATTTCAAGCACCTCGTGGGCTGCCCCGGTACTCATCATGAGGATCTTCTCGCGGTGGCGCAAAGCGCCGTCGACGACGCGAACATAGGTGACGACGCCGCGGTAGGTGTCGTAGACCGAGTCGAAGATGAGGGCACGAGCTGGGGCGTTGGCCACTCCTTCGGGAGCAGGCACCTTGGCGACGATGGTGTCGAGCAGGTCGTCCACCCCGTCACCGGTCTTCGCGGAGACCCGCAGCACCTCGGACTCATCGCATCCAATGATTCCGGCGATCTCAGCGGCGTGACGATCCGGTTCGGCGCCCGGAAGGTCAATCTTGTTGAGAACTGGGATGATCTCCAGGTCAGCCTCCAGGGCCAGGTACAGGTTGGCCAGGGTCTGGGCCTCGATGCCCTGAGCCGCGTCGACGAGCAGAATCGCCCCCTCACAAGCCTGCAGGGACCGCGAGACCTCGTAGGAGAAATCGACGTGCCCCGGGGTGTCGATCATGTTGAGGATGTGGGTGACACCGTCGACCTCCCAAGGCATCCGCACCGCCTGGGACTTGATGGTGATGCCGCGTTCCCGCTCGATGTCCATACGGTCCAGGTACTGAGCGCGAGCGCTGCGCTCGTCAAGGACACCGGTGATCTGCAACATCCGGTCGGCCAGGGTCGACTTGCCGTGGTCAATGTGCGCGATGATGCAGAAGTTCCGAATGATGGCCGGATCTGTGCTGCCAGGCTGAGGCGCGGACATCTGCTCCCTCATGTCTCGACGATGGTGCCGGGGGTGCCCGGCTCAACTTCCAGTGTCTCACGCACCAGCGACACGGTGCTCATTCCGTCGACCACACGTCAATCCCGACGGTCAGCTCCACACCCGACTAGGCTCGAATCATGGTCGCCGACGACAGCCTCCGACATGCGAGCCTCGATCCGTCCACCCAGCAATCCTTCGAACTGCGCTGGGAGCGTTATCTCCCCGATCTGTGGATCGGTCTCAGCAGGGTCTACGGCGATCGCGCCGACGAAACCTTGCAGAGAGTCCGGGACATTCTCGTGACCCGGATCGCCGAGCGCCCCGACGATCTCAAGCGTCTCGACGAGGCTCGGCTCCTCGAACCTGACTGGCTGCAGAAGCCGTCCATGATCGGGTACGCCACCTACACCGACCGCTTCGCAGGCACCCTCAAGGGCATCAACGATCATCTGGACCATCTGTCCGAGATGGGGGTGCGATATCTGCACCTCATGCCCTTGCTGCAACCACGACAAGGAGCCAATGACGGGGGCTACGCCGTCGCCGACCATCACACGATCCGTACTGATCTGGGCACGATGGACGATCTCGACGATCTGACGGCCAGGCTGAGGAGCCACGGCATCTCCCTGGTCGTGGACCTGGTCGTCAACCATGTGGCGGCCGAGCATGAGTGGGCTCAGCGAGCACGTGCCGGTCAACAGAAATACCGTGACTACTTCCACGTCCTGAAGACTCAGAACGAGGTCGATGCCTGGGAGAAGGATCTCCCGGAGGTCTTCCCCGACTTTGCGCGTGGCAATTTCACCTGGAACGACGACTGTCAGGGATGGGTCTGGACGACCTTCAACGAGTTCCAGTGGGACCTCAACTGGGCCAATCCCGACGTCTTCTGCGAGTTCCTCGACCTGATGTGTGAACTCGCCAACCGCGGAGTCGAGGTCTTCCGTCTGGACGCCATCGCCTTCGTCTGGAAGAAGCTCGGCACCGGTTGCCAGAACCTCCCGCAAGTCCACGACATCACCCAGTCACTGCGCCAGGCGATGCGAATCGTCGCCCCTGCTGTGGCCTTCAAGGCCGAGGCGGTCGTCGGCCCGAATGACCTCATCGGGTACCTGGGACGAGGCCGTCACTGGGGCAAGGTATCGGACATGGCGTACCACAACAGCCTCATGGTGCAGCTGTGGAGCGCCCTGGCTGCCCGCGACGTCAGTCTCATGGAGACGGCCTTGAGCCGGGTCCCCGACAAGCCCTCGACGACAACTTGGGCCACCTATGCCCGGTGTCACGACGACATCGGATGGGCGATCGACGACGCTGACGCCCACGACACCGGGCTGGACCCCGTCGCCCATCGTCGATTCCTGTCAGACTTCTACTCCGGGGATTTCCCCGGGTCCTTCGCCCGCGGCCTGGTCTTCCAGGACAACCCGGAGACCGGGGACCGTCGCATCAGCGGCTCCCTGGCGAGCCTCGCTGGATTGGAACGTGCCCTGGAGGCCGAGGACCCGGCCCTCATCGACGCCACCATCGCCCGCATCGTCATGATGCACACCGCGATCCTGGGGTACGGCGGCGTGCCGCTCATCTGGATGGGCGACGAGGTCGGAATGCTCAACGACGACTGGCAGCGCGACCCTGATCATGCCGACGACAACCGATGGGTCCATCGTCCGGTGATGGACTGGTCGTTGGTGGAGCAGGCTCAGGCCGAGCCTCACAGCGTCCCTGGTCGAATCTGGCGCGGGGTGAGACGAGCCATCAATGCCCGTCGTCGCAGCCCCGAGTTCCACGCGTCGGTGGAAACGGTCGTGCTGCCCTCACCCAGCCGCAAGGTCATCATGTGGGGACGACCGCATCCCGAAGGCCGGATGATCGAGCTGTACAACGTCAGCGAGCAGGAAGTCTGGTTCCCCATGGAAACCCTGCGATCGGAGCTCGACGACGTCGTCACCGAGCTTCTGAGCGGATTCGACTACGATCTCACCCCCATGAACCTGCGGCTGGCCCCGTACGAGTGTCTCTGGTTGAGCGCCCGACCTGGGTCCTGATGTAACCACCACAATGCTCCGACTAGGGGCGAGGCCACGAGAAGACCCGCTGATTTGGGTCGTACGGCGTCGATTTGGTAACGTGTCCTGTCGCGCCTGTCTGGCGCTTTCCACGTACACCGATCAAGGAATCAGAGGCTGCCCAGTGCCGAACATCAAGTCGCAGATGAAGCGCGTGAAGACCAACGAGAAGTCGCGCCAGCGCAACAAGGCCGTCAAGTCCGCCCTGCGCACCTACGTGCGCAACTTCCGTCGCGCCGCTGAGGCCGGAGACGTCGAGGTCGCCACCAAGGCTGCCAAGATCGCCAACCGTCAGCTCGACAAGGCCGTGTCGAAGGGCGTCATCCACAAGAACCAGGCCGCCAACCGCAAGTCGGCCATCTCCAAGAAGCTCAACTCGCTGGCCGCCTGAGTCTTCCTCTCCCCTTCAGGGGATGCACAGAGCGCCTCGACCCACTGGGTGGCCGAGGCGCTTGACGTGCCTGTCGTGGAGCACGTCAAGACACCACCGCCAATCATGCGGCCCGGCCGAACCCAGGAACTCCATCGAACCTGACACACTTCAGAGCCTCGGCAAGACTACCGTCCGCGGCCCTGGTTCATGATTGCCGGGCCTTCTCGACGTCGATGAGCATCGACTCCAAGGCGTAGTCGGCGTCAACTGCAGCACCCTTGACGGCGGCGTCGCAGGTACTGACGAGCCGAATTGCCTTGGCCGCCCCAGCCTTGCTCCACGACCGAGCCTGCTTGTTGAGGGCCTTGAGTTTCCACGGCGAGACGCCGATCGCCTGAGCCAGCTGCTTGTCCCCCATCCGCTGGCTGCGCATGTCCAGGAACAGTCCCAAGGATCGCAGACCGCGAGCCATTGCGGCCGTCACCGCTGCTGGCTGAACCCCGGTCGACAACCCCCAGCGCAAGGTTTCCAGGGCATCGGGAAGCCGTCCTTCCAGGCTGGAGTCGGCAACATTGAATGCCGAGATCTCCGCCCTGCCACCGAAATAAGTCTTGACGGTCTCGGCCCCGATCCGACCATCCGGTGAATCGCTGGCCAGCTGGTCGATGGCCGCGGCCAAAGTGCGAAGATCGTTGCCAAGGGCTTGGTGCAAGGCGTCGTAGGCGTCATGATCCATGTCGAGATGGGCTCGACGGGCCTCCTTGGCGATGAAGTCAGGGATGGCCCAAGGCTTGGGGGGTTCCACCTTCACCGTCTCGATCTTCGCCTTGGCGAGCTTGGTCAGGAGTCCCTTTCCCTTCATCCCCCCGGGATGGACGAGGACGAGGCACAGGTCGTCCGAGGGTTGTGCCGCTGTGGTGACGACCAGGTCGAAGAGGTCCTTGTCGAGATCGGCGATGGAATCGACGACGACGATCGTCGCCTCGCTGAACAGGGACCCTCCGGTGGCTTCCACGAACCGGCCCGCGTCGACCTCGCGGCCCTCCAACTCAACCAGTTCAGCCTCGGGGACCTCCCGTCGGGCAGCCGTCACCCGGGCGTCGACGGCCCTGTCCGACAACAGGGTCTCCGACCCCTGGACCAACAATGCCGTGCCGTAGACCGAACTCACCCTCCCAAGGATGCCAGAGGATGCCGTCAGGATCGCGTCAGGTGGTGTTCTGGCTCGTCAGAGGATCAGTGAGAGTGCAACCACTCCAGCCGGGTGCGCAGCAGATCCATCGGCGCTGACTCATTCTTGGGGCCCGGCACCTCTCGGTAGAGCTGCCCCCAGCCCGCCTGCGGAGTGAGGTCGTGATGGCGGGAGTAGTCGAGCAGGGCTCGATGAATCTCTCGGCGCATTTCGCGCGGGTCACTAATGGTGTCATACACCGAGCCACCACGGCGCTGCAGGGCGACGAGGTCGTCACGTCGGGCCTGCCTCTCCTCGGCCGCCTTCGACGCCTTGGAGGCACGGCGAGCCGAGGCTACACGGCGGGCCTGCTCAGCGCGGATCTTCTCGTCACGGGCCAGCAGGGCGCGCTCCTGCTCAGGACTCAAGAGGCCGTCGAGGGCGAAGAGTCCGCCATCGGACGGGAGGGGAGCGTAGGTGTCGATGACCTCGCCGAGGATGGCATCGGAGGCGACGGCCTGCCAGGTCCCGGCATCGGGGTCAGGCTCGGAGCGTTCCCGGGTGTCGAACTCCTCGATGAGGTCCGGCTCCTCGGGCGGCCCGATGACGTGGTCGCGGGTCTCCTCCATCTCGGAGGCCATGTCGAGCAGACGTCCCACTACCGGCAAGAAGACCGTGGCACGCTCGCGACGATTGCGCGCACGAACCACACGCCCCACCATCTGTGCGAAGAACAGCGGGGTCGAGGCCGTCGTCGAGTAGATCAGCACGGCGGCGTCGGGAACGTCGACCCCCTCGGTGATGAGGCGCACACAGACCGCGCAGATCTTGTCCGGGTCGTCACGGTAGGCGGTGAGTTTCTTGGCCGAGGCCGCGTCCTCGGACAGGATCACCGAGGGCTCATTGCCCGTGACCTCTCGCCAGACCTCGGCGTATTCCTTGGCCACCTTCTGATTCGAGGCCGGGATGAGCACCTTGGCATGCGGGATCGTCCCGGAATCGCGCAGCTGGTTCACCCGCGCCCATGCCGCGGCCATGACATGGGCGATCCACTCCCCGTCTGAGTCCAAGGCGGTACGCCAGGCCATTTCCTCGTTGGCCTTGGTGAGTTCGGAGTCGCCGAGAATGGCGGTGTGGGTCTCCCCCAGCGCGTCGGTCCAGGTGGATCGTCCGGTGTAGGTGGCGAAGGTGACGGGACGCACGACCCCGTCACGCAGGGCGTCACCGTAGCCATAGGTGTAGTCGGCCACCGACTCGAAGGCGCCGTCGCCGACTTCCTCGTAGCGGACGTGAGCGATCCTGGCCTCATCGGAACGGAACGGGGTTCCGGTGACACCGAGGCGTCGCACCGCACCCGAGAAGGCCTCGATGACGCCAGATCCCCAGCTCATGACGTCGCCGGCGTGGTGGATCTCGTCGAAGATGACGAGGGTACGCATGTTGGTAGACCGGGCTGCGTGGAGGGTTGGTTTCTGGGCGACCTGGGCGTAGGTGACGACGCAGCCGTGGCAGTCGGGCGGAAGCGCCTCGGCATTCGTGGTGTCGCGCAGGTCAAAGCCGAGTCCGCGGGCCGCACCTATCCACTGGGTGCGCAGATGATCGGTCGGGCAGACGACGATGACACGGTTGATGACGTGGTCCTGCCACAGGTGAGCCGCGACGGCCAGGGTGAACGTCGTCTTGCCGGCACCAGGGGTGGCGCACACCAGCCAGTCACGTGGGCTGGAAGCCAGGTACGAATCCAGTGCCTCCCGCTGCCATGTGCGCAACCGCATCGGCATGCGAGGCCCCTTGGTCGTGAACCGTGACGCCACCTGCTCTCCTTCCCGTGAGGGCTCACCTCAGGTGAACCGACCGCTCAGACTAGCGCGCTCTTCCGACACCTCCACATCGACGAATCTCCCTGCGACGCGGAACACGGGATCTGTCACGGTCGCGTCTGTACCAGGACGGTCCCGCCACTGCGCGCCAGCAGAACCGTGCTTTCCTCGTCAGTGCGGTGAACCTGCATCCCCATCTTCTTGGCCAGGGAAATGGCCTTGTGAGAGGGATGTCCGAAAGGGTTGGCCTTGCCTGCCGAGATCACCGCGACGCTCGCCCCTGTCGCGGCCCAGAAGTCGTCGTCCTGATGAGCGGATCCGTGATGGGGAACCACGAGGACGTCACTCGACAGATCAGCGTGATCTGCCAGGACGTTGCGCTGCTCACCAGGCTCGGCATCTCCTGGAAGGAGAACCCGTAGTCCCTCAACGGTGGCCTTGACGATGACAGAGGAATTGTTCTCAACGGCAGGCTCCTCCTCCGATTCCTCAGCGTCGACCAGGTGGATTCCGCCGAAAAGCGTGAGCCTCGCCGTACCAACCGTCATGACCTGGCCCGGGTGTGCGACGAGAACCTGGGCTCCCATCTGAGTGGCGACCTGCGTCACCCGCTTGGCTGCCCATTCCGGAGACGCCAGTTGAGAGACGACGACAGTCGTCGTCGGCCCGTGACCACGAATGACGTCCAACCCGTCGATGTGGTCGCCGTGGTAGTGACTGAGAACCACCATGGGCACCTGATTGACGTCTAGATCATCGAGGCACCGGCCCAGCCTGTCAGGATCAGGACCAGTGTCGACGACGACTGCGGCACGAGGGCCAGCACGCACCAAGGCAGCACTTCCCTGCCCGACGTCGCAGATGGCCACCTGCCACGCCCCCGGCCAGCCAGGAACAGGAGGGCGGACGACAGTGGCCGCAACCACCGCAAGACCCGCCACCACCGTCAACCATGGCCGTGCCAGGACAGCAGGCGTGATCAAGGCCAGGCCCAGGCACAACCCACCGAGGACGACGAGGGCCGTCCCTCCCGCTGGCCAGGTCAACAGGCCAGCCGGAGCCTTGGCTCCCAGGTGCGCGATCCAGATGATCGGCTGGACACACCATCCCGCCAGGCGTCCCAACGGCACGGCCAGCGGTGGCCAGATGAAGGCCACGAGTCCAGCCGTCATTCCCAGGGCCGAGGCGAGCGGGACGAAGGGAGCTGCGGCAAGGTTGGCGATCAGACCGGTAGTGGAGACCGTCCCTGCCATCCAGGTGACGACTGGCTGGGTCGCAAGCTGGGCGGCCCATGGCACGGTGACGGCCGCTGCCAACCAGGTCGGCACCCACGCCATCGCGGTCGTCCAGGGTCGGGCCCACCACAAAATCCCTGCCGTGGCGCAGGCGGACAGCCAGAATCCCACTGATCGCACCAGCCACGGATCGACGAGCATGAGGCTGGTCACCGCGACCGCCAAGGTCCGTACTCCCCCGCGACGATCGAAAGACACCCCGGTCGCTGCCATGGCGACGGCTCCCATGGCAGCTGCACGCACCACGGATGCCTCTGCCCGACACACCGCGACGAAACCGACGACCCCGATCACCGAGAGCACGCGTAACCCGCGCCTCCTCATGCCGCACCACGCTCCGATCCACCACAGCAAAGCGGTCGTGGACGCCAGGTTGGCTCCTGAGACGGCCATGAGGTGGGTCAATGCAGTGACGCGGAAGTCCTCCGACATCTCCTCCGAAACCGCTGCGGTATCCCCCACGACCAAGGACGGCACGATGGCCCGCTGACCGTCAGGGCACCCTGCCACCGCCCTCACCAAGCCGGCGCGAAAGCGATTGACGGCGCGGTCTAGCGGACCGGCGGGAGCGACAACCTTGGGCGGTGAGCGCAGCTTCATGACAGCCGCTTCCGAGCGTCCCTCCCGTGGCGGGGTCAGCAGCCCACGCACCTCGATCTGTTCCCCGACGGACAGCTTCGCGGCTGCGGCCGATCTGAGCCCAGTAGCCATGACGACAACCTGGGTCGACTGCCTGATGACCCGGTCCTCGGTGGCGACGCGACTGACAGCGAGGGTGATCATAACCATCGGTCCTCCCGACCCGTTGCCGTCAAAGGTCCGTGGCTCCACGGTCACTCGACCTATCACGGTCACCATGGCCCCTTCGTCAGCCAGCTCCGCCACTCCCATGCCATGGACGATGTGGTCGCGCATTCCGGAGGTGACAAGGACGCTGAGACCCACGAGGGCCGTGACGACCACGAGCCATCCCTTGCGCCGGGCTGCGATCATGCTCGCGAGAAGCCATCCTGCAGCAGCGACGAGGACGAGCCGAGGACGACCACTGATCCCAAGTGCAGCCGCCACACACGCCGTCACGGCGACCGGAACCATGCGGACGTCAGGTGTGACGGCCTGCTCCCCATGGCCATTCTCAGACCGTGGCATGGGGTCTGATCTTCTCGAAGGTCTTGGGACCGACCCCTGAGATTTCGCGCAACTGATCGACCGAGGTGAAGCGACCATGTTCCTGCCGCCACGCCACGATCCGACCGGCCATGACCGGCCCCACCCCATCGATCGACTCGAGCTCACCCTGGCTCGCGGTGTTGAGATTGATCGGAGCGCCAGCCGCGGACGACCCACCGGCGGCCCCACCAGTATCACTCGGTCCGGTTCTCTGAGTCGCTGCGACACTGCCAGTCTGGCCAGGCGGGGCCACCGTTCCGTCCCCACGAGCTGGAATCCATATCTGGCAGCCATCGCAGACTGGAGCGGCAAGGTTGAGGCGTCCCGGGTGAGCTCCAGATGCCATGCCTCCAGCTGCTTCGACGGCGTCAGCAACCCTCGCGTCGACAGGCACCGTGTAGACCCCGGGATGCCTCACCCGCCCCGCCACGTGCACCTGGACACTCTGGTTCTTGGTGGGAGCTGATGAGGGGCTCAACACTGCCGCTGGAGCAGACGCAGATCCCTCAGGAGTCTCCGCATCGCTGCTGGCCGCGCCCGGCAGAGTCGCACCTTCTGGCACCGTCGAGACGACCACCGCCCCAGCGGGTACCTCGGCGGGTTTGGATCTCAGCAAGACGACGGCCACCACCGACAGCACCAGGACGAGCAGGATGCCCACGGCCGAGGCGTGGACACGGGTCACTGTTCGTGTCGGACTCGGGGCCTCCTCCTCTGCCGGTTCCTCCGCCACGGGGGTGGCAGAGCGTCTGGGCCCCATATTTCGGGCAGGCAGCCGCGCCATGAGGTCCTCAAGACGTTCTCGGTACTCATCGCTCATACCGTCAGTTGTCGTCGCAGGACCTGGAATCCGCCACCTTTTTCAAATCTGTGGACAAC
>OKHV01000062.1_pt1 | contig 40258 bp, 37 predicted proteins | sample 1611351 | NCBI WGS metagenome assembly OKHV01 (sample SAMN04436735, study PRJEB24849) | human gut metagenome | biome: human gut; feature: NICU; material: stool | host: Homo sapiens | place: USA: Saint Louis, MO | collected 2010-11-29
CTCGTCCCATCGGCCAACAACAGGGTGCGTCTGCTCATCGCGGGTCTCCCATCTCGTGGTCATCAGTCTTGCCGATCTGCTGTCCTCGACGGTGCACCGTCCGGCCACCGACCATCGTCAGCACGCAGTCACCGAGGACGGGGCGACCGGCAAATGGGGTGTTGCGTCCCATGCCGGCACCCTCCTCGGGGATGATCGTCGTCTGGGTTTGCAGGTCGAAGGCGGCCAGGTCGGCCGGTCCGCCCGCTCGCAGTCGTCCGGCATCGGCCAGCCCGAACGTGTCCGCAGGCCCGACGGTGAGCCAGTCGACCAGCTGATCCAGGCGGAATCGACGGTTCAGCACGAAGTTCGTGTACAGCAGGGCGAAGGTGTGCTCATTCGTGATGACCCCGAAGGCGGCATTGCGGAAGGAACAGTCCTTCTCAGCACCGGCGTGCGGGGCATTGTCCGTGGCGATGCAGGTCAAGGTGCCGTCACACAGCCCCTCGACCATGGCGTCGACGTCATCCCGAGTGCGCAGCGGGGGATTCATCTTGTAGAACCCATCGTCGCCAGGGATGTCCTCGTCGGCCAGCAGCAGGTGATGTGGTGCCGCCTCGCCGGTGACCCGTGCACCGTCCTCCCGACCACGACGCAGGGTGCGAATCGACTGCCTGGTCGAGGCGTGGCACAGGTGGTAGTGGGCCCCGGTGGCCTCTGCGATCATGACGTCTCGGGCCACCTGGACCGTCTCGGTGAGACGAGTCATGGGCGGCAGGTCGAGTTCGCGGGCCCGGCGTCCGTCATTGATGACCCCGCCACGCACCAGGGACTCGTCCTCGGCATGGGCAGCGATGGGACGGTCCGCCGCGGCGGCAGCGCGCATGGCGTCGTACATCGTTCCGGCCAGCTGGACGCCCTTGCCATCATTGGAGAAGGCTATGGCCCCGGCCTGGGTCAGGGCATCGACGTCGACCAGATCGGTACTCGTCAGCCCGACGGTGATGGGAGCGATGGGCCGCACTCGCACCATCGCTGACTCCTTGATCCTGCGCTTGAGGTCGGCCATGAGCTCAGTGGTGTGCGGGTCGGGCACGGTGTTCGGCATCGCGCAGATCGTCGTCCACCCGCCGCGGGCTGCGGCGGCAGTGCCCGAGGCAATGGTCTCCTTGTGCTCCTGTCCCGGCTCGCGCAGATGGACGTGCAGGTCCACCATGCCGGGAGTCACGAGAGCCCCGCCCAGGTCGATGATCTCGGCGTCGGCTCCGTCGAGGGCATTGCGACGACCTCGTGAAATGGCCTCAATTCGGTCATCGCGAACGAGGAGCTGGGAGGGAACCGGGGTGGCTCCCTCCAGCATGGTCAACCCGGTGAGGAGGACCTTTCGGCTCACTTCGTCTCCCTGGCCTGCAGCACCTGTTCCAGAATGGCCATTCGCACCATGACTCCGTTCCCCATCTGCTCAAAGATACGAGATGAGGGGGCCTCCACGAGGTGACCGGAGATCTCACATCCGCGGTTCACCGGGGCCGGGTGCATGATGATCGCGTTCGGCTTCATCCGCTTCGCCCGTTCGTCGGTGAGTCCGAAGGCCTGCAGATAGTCGGTGGCGGAGAAGTCTGGGCCGGCATCGAACCTCTCATGCTGGACCCGCAGCATCATGGCGACGTCTACGTCGGAGATGGTCTCGTCGAGGGTGGCCATCGTGCCGAGCCTGGTGACGTCGTGGTCCATCCACTCGCGCGGGCCGGTGAAGACGACATTGGCACCAAGACGGGCAAGGATCTGGGCATCGGAACGAGCCACTCGCGAGTGGGCGATGTCGCCACTGATGGCGACCGTCAGGCCATCGACGTGACCGAACTCCTCGGCGATGGTCATGAGGTCGAGCATGCACTGGCTGGGGTGCTGACCGGAACCGTCGCCGCCATTGACGACCGACAGACCGAGCATCCCGGTCGACAACAGGTAGTCGTAGTAATGGTTGGTGGAGTGGCGGATGACGGCCACCTCGGCACCGATGGCGTCGACCGTGCGCACCGAGTCGTAGAGACTCTCCCCCTTGGTGACGCTGGAGTGTCCCGGATCGAAGTCGAGGACCTTCATGCCCAGGCGGTGCTCGGCCATCTGGAAGCTCGTCATGGTTCGGGTGGAGTTCTCGAAGAACATGTTGATGGCGACGTGCCCAGGCTCGACGTGCGGGGCCTCGCCGGCCTTGAACTGACGTCCGCGATCGATGATCTTCATGACATCGTCATTGGACATGTCCTCCACGGACAGGAAGTGGCGTCCGGAGTAGTCGACGTCGAACTCCTCAACGACCTCAGCACTCATCGGGATGCCACCTTTCGAATGGTGACGGCGTCCTCGCCATCGACTTCGGTGACGCGGACGTCAACAGCCTCACCCAGAGAGGTGGGGATGTTCTTCCCGACGAAATCGGCACGGACCGGTAGCTCGCGGTGACCGCGATCGACCATGACAGCCAGCAGGATGCGGTCGGGCCGGCCAGTGTCGAGCAGGGCGTCAAGGGCAGCCCGCACGGTGCGACCGGTGAAGAGGACGTCGTCGACGAGGACGACCGTCTTGCCGGCCAGGTCCCTCGGGACGTTGTTGCCGGAGAGCACCGGGTTCTGCGGGCGCTCGCGGTGCTCATTGGGATCGAGGTCGTCCCGGTACAAGGTGATGTCCAGCTCACTGATGGGAACATCCACATCGCTCAGGGAGGACAGCTTGGCGGCCATACGCTGTGCCAGGTATGCGCCGCGGGTGCGAATACCGACGATGACCAACTGGTCGAGCCCCTCATTGCGCTCGACGATTTCGTAACAGATTCTCGTCAGCGCCCGCTCCAAAGCCTTGGAGTCGAGGACGGTGACTTGGCCGGATGACTGGGTGAGTTGCATAACAGGCTCCTACCGCTGGACACCGCGGGTGCGAGGGTGGAGCACACCGGGCGACGCGCACATGCGCAGCCGCCTGTTGGCACGACCTTCGCGACCTCACGGGATCGCCGTTAAAGGGCGTCGCCAAGAGCGTAGCACGACCCGGACTGAAGTTATCTCAGCAGGCGTGATCAGCGAGCACCGACTCGATGTTCACCCTCTCGTCGTCGGTGAACGGTGTCGCTCCCAACGCGTCAAGGTCGGAGTCCAGCTGCGGCACCGAGGAGGCACCGACGATGACGCTGGTGATGCGGGAATCCCGCAGGATCCACGACAGAGCCATCTGGGCGAGGGTCTGGTCGCGGTCCTTGGCGATCTCATTGAGGGCTGAGACGGCGGCGCGGGTGGCGTCATCGATCTGCTCGGGACGCAGGGAAACCGCACCCATGCCAGCCCGGGACTGGGCCGGAATGCCCTTGAGATACTTGTCGGTGAGGATTCCCTGTGCCAACGGGGAAAAGCAGATGATGCCCATCCCCTCCTGCTCACAGGTGTCGACCAGGCCATCCTCGATCCAGCGGTCAAACATGTTGTAGCGCGGCTGGTGGATGAGAAGCGGGGTGCCGAGGTCGCGGGCGATGGCGGCTGCCTTCTCGGTCTGCTCCGGATCGTAGGAGGAGATGCCGACGTAGAGGGCGCGTCCGGAGCGGACGATGCGGTCGAGGGATCTCATGGTCTCCTCGAGCGGGGTGTCCGGGTCAAAGCGGTGAGAATAGAAGATGTCGACGTAGTCCAGGCCCAAGCGCTTGAGGGACTGGTCGCAGGAGGCGATGAGGTACTTGCGGGAGCCGCCTCCCTGTCCGTAGGGGCCAGGCCACATGTCGTAGCCCGCCTTGGAACTGATGATGAGCTCGTCACGGTAGGGCTTGAAGTCGGTGGCCAAGATGCGGCCGAAGTTGATCTCCGCCTGACCATAGGGCGGACCGTAGTTGTTGGCGAGGTCGAAGTGGGTGATGCCACGGTCGAAGGCACGACGCAGCACGGCACGCTGGGTGGACCCTGGGTGAAGGTCTCCGAAGTTGTGCCACAGGCCCAGGGAGATGGCAGGCAGCAACAATCCGCTGGTCCCGCAACGTCGGTACTCCATGGTGTCGTAGCGATCTTGGGCTGCCCCATAGGTGCTCACTGCCATGGCCTCAGCGTACCGAAAATCAGCCGTGGTGGGAGGACGCGTCAATGACCTCGCACATCGATCCCGAGCTCGACGAGATGGCCAAGGTGGGAGCGAGTCCCGGCCAGGTCACTAGTTCCTTCGCCATTGGCGTCGGCGTAGCCACATGGATAGATCTGATAGCCGACTCCGTCATTCCGTCACTGCCGGGGAGGCCGCACCTCCTGTTGCTGAAGGCGCCAAACCTACTGGTCCAGTTCGATCTTGCGATGCTGACTCATGATTCCGCCATGACAAGCCAGAACATCCTCTCCCCTAATCTGTCGCAGGCCAGGACGATAATGGTCTCGACGTTGACGGAGGAGCCAACATGACCCCAGCTGAGATCACCGACCTCATCTCCCAGCTCACCCTCGAGGAGAAGGCCTCCTTGTGCTCAGGAGGTGATTCCTGGCACCTCCAGACCGTCGAAAGGCTGGGGATTCCCGGACCGATGGTGACGGATGGTCCACACGGCCTGCGCAAGGTTGCCGACGGATCCATGGCAGGGATTTATGACTCCGTCCCCGCGACCTGTTTCCCCACCGCTGCTGGGTTGGCATCGACGTGGGATCCAGAGCTCGTCCATGACATCGGCGTGGCTCTGGGTGAGGAGACACGGGCCGAATCTGTGTCAGTCCTCCTTGGCCCTGGCATCAATATGAAACGCTCCCCGCTGTGCGGACGCAACTTCGAGTACTTCTCCGAGGACCCGGTTCTCGCCGGGACCTTGGCCACCGAGTTGGTGCGCGGCATCCAGTCCCAGGGAGTCGGCACCTCCCTCAAGCATTTCGCCGCGAACAATCAGGAGACCGACCGGCTGAGAGTCAACGCTGAGATTGACGAGCGCACTCTGCGCGAGATTTATCTTCCGGCCTTCGAGATGGTCGTGAAGCAGGCTGACCCCTGGACGGTGATGTGCTCCTACAACGCCATCAACGGGGTCTACTCCAGCCAGAATCGTTGGCTACTCACGGAGCTGCTGCACGAGGAATGGGGTTACAAGGGACTCGTCATCTCCGACTGGGGTGCCGTCGTCAATCGGGTCGAGGGGCTACGCGCCGGGCTCGATCTAGAGATGCCCGGTGACGCTCCGCGCAACGACGCCCGGATCGTCGAGGCTGTGCGTAGTGGCGATCTTGACGAAGAGATCCTCGACACCGCTGTGGCACGGATTCTCTCCCTCATTGCGCGGGCGTCGGCTGCCATGGCCGATCCCGGCAGTTACGACATCGAGGCCCACCACCAGCTTGCTCGTCGGGCGGCTGCTGCCTCGGTGGTGCTGCTCAAGAATGACGGGGACGTCCTACCACTGATCGACCCTGACGACGTCGTCGTCATCGGAGAGTTCGCACGCACCCCGCGTTATCAGGGAGCGGGGTCATCCAAGGTCAATCCGACTCGTGTTGACACCGCTCTGGACAGTCTGCGCCAGACCTGGGACGACGTCCCCTTCGCTCCCGGATTCACTCTCACCGACCACCCCGATCCGCAACTGGCTGACGAGGCCGTATCTCTGTCCCGGGGCAAGACAGCTGTTCTCTTCCTCGGGCTTCCGGCCGTAGCCGAGTCCGAGGGATATGACCGCACGAACACCGATCTACCGACCGACCAGATCGACCTTCTGGCCCGGGTGAGGAAGGTCGCTTCCCATACGATCGTCGTCCTTTCCAATGGCTCATCGGTGGGCACTGCCGAGTGGGATGACCAGGCCGACGCCATCGTCGAGTGCTGGCTGGGTGGACAGGCCAGCGGATCCGGCGTCATCGATGTCCTGACAGGTAAGGTCAATCCATCCGGACACCTCGCCGAGACCATTACGAGAAAGCTGTCTGACATCCCTGCCCAGCTCAACTTCCCCGGAGAGTTTCAGCACGTCACCTACGGCGAGGGCAGGTACATCGGTTATCGCGGCCTCGATACCACCGAACGCGAGGTCGCCTATCCTTTCGGCCACGGGCTAAGTTACACGACCTTTGCCTACTGCGACCTCGATCTACTCGTCCGGCCGGTCTCCGACGAAACTGCTCAGGACGAGACGGTGCTCACCGTCAGCTTCACCGTCTCCAATACCGGCGACCGCGCTGGTGCCACCGTCCCACAGGTGTACCTGGGATTTCCCGACGCTACCGTCGACCGTTGCGTACGCGAGCTCAAGGCCTTCCTCCGCGTGGAGCTGGACCCTGGCGAGAGCCGATCGATCACCATTGACCTCACCCGTCGAGACCTGTCCTACTGGGACATTCTGCTGCACTCATGGACCGTCGAACCAGGTACCGTCAGGGTTGAGGTGGGTATCTCCAGTCGTGACCTTCCACTGACCGGAGAGGTCATCCTCGACGCCCCGACAGTCCGCCACCCGCTGCGTCGCGATTCCACCGTGGCTGAGTGGATGGACGCGGATGAGGAGTTCGCCGCCAAGGTCCGGCGGGCCACCGAGCAGACCGGCATCGACCTTGACAGCGACCCGACAACGGCTGCCTTCATCCTTGCCATGCCGGCCTACAAGATGCTCCAGATGGCGCCAATCATGACGCCGGAGGAACTCGACAAGATGCTCGGCGACTGAGACGCGAGTCGGTGGCCCATGACGGGTCACCGATGCATGTCAGGGGAAGCGTGCCGCCGCACGCCTGGATGAGATCAGACCGAGTCAGAAAGTGGACCAGGTCAACGACGTCCACCACGGGGACGCAAGACCTTGTGGGCCTGCCAGTCCTCGCCGGCGTCATAACTGGTCGTCAGCACCATGCCAGCGGTGTCGACACCGTCGGAAAGATCTGCCGGATCGATGGTGCCAGGACGTCCCACCTTTGGGGTGACGAGCACGATGAAACCATCGTCGGAGAGGTCGCGCATGGCGTCCACCAGTCCATCGGCCACATCCCCGTCTTCGGCACGCAACCACAACCAGACGATGTCGACGGCATCGATCGAATCCTCGATCATGTCGCCGTCGATGATGTCCATGACCTCCTGGCGGAGATCCTCGTCAACGTCATCGTCCCAACCGAGCTCCTGGACCACCTGCCCGGCCTCGAGACCGATCTTGTCCAAATCGGTGCCGCTTCCCACGAATCCTCAGCTTCCTCACGTATGTGCGTCTGGCGCGAAAGACGCCTTGGAACAAGCGTGCCAGATGCGAGACGCGGAGGCCACCTCAGGGGTGACCTCCGCGTCGTCAGATTCGATCAGGCGTCGCCGCCGGCATTGCCGGACGACCCAGCGTTGACGTTGAGAAGGTCGTACTTCTCAGCCGCCTTGGCCGGCCAATCCTGCGGAATCTCACCCCGCTCGGCGAGCATCTGCAGGGCTCGGACGGCCATGGACGGTCCATCGATGTGGAAGAAGCGACGGGCAGCGGCGCGGGTGTCGGAGAACCCGAACCCATCGGCACCCAGGGACGCGTAGTCTCCCGACACCCACTGAGCGATCTGGTCGGGGACCTGACGCATGTAGTCGGTGGCCGCGACGACCGGGCCAGGGGCATCGGCCAGGCGCTGCACGATGTACGGAGTGCGCTTGCCCTGCTCAGGATGCAGGAAGGCCTGTTCCTCGGCCTCCATGGCGTCACGACGCAGCTTGTTCCACGAGGTGACCGACCAGACGTCGGCAACGACACCGAAGTCGTCCTTGAGGAGCTTCTGAGCCTCAAGGGCCCACGGCACCGCGACGCCGGAGGCCAACAGCTGGACGCGACGGGCGTCCTCACCAACCCCCTCGAAGGAACCCTTCGACAGCAGGTACATGCCCTTGACGATGCCCTCGGCGTCGACTCCTTCAGGCTCGGCCGGCTGGACGATCGGCTCGTTGTAGACCGTCAGGTAGTACATGACGTTCTCGGGGTTCTCACCGTACATCTGTTCCAGACCGGCCTGGACGATGTGGGAGATCTCGTAGGAGTAGGCCGGGTCGTAGGAGACGACCGCCGGGTTGGTGGCAGCAAGGATCGGCGAGTGGCCGTCCATGTGCTGGGTGCCCTCACCTGTCAGGGTGGTGCGCCCGGCGGTTGCGCCGATGATGAATCCCTTGCACATCTGGTCGCCGGCGGCCCAGAAGGAGTCACCGGTGCGCTGGAATCCGAACATCGAGTAGAACAGGTAGATCGGCACCATCGGCACGCCCTGGGTGGAGTAGGCCGAACCGGCAGCGATGAAGGCAGCCGTCGAGCCTGCCTCGTTGATGCCGGTGTGCAAGATCTGGCCGTTCTTGGCCTCGCGGTAGCTGAGCATGAGCTCGTGGTCCACCGGGGTGTAGTTCTGGCCGTGCGGGTTGTAGATCTTGATCGTCGGGAAGAACGAGTCCATGCCAAAGGTACGGGCCTCGTCAGGGATGATCGGGACGACGTGCGGGGCGAAATTCTTGTCGCGCATGAGGTCCTTGAGCAAACGCACGAAAGCCATGGTGGTGGCGACTTCCTGCTTGCCCGATCCACGCTTGACACCGTCGAAGGCCTTCTGCTCCGGGATTGGCAGAGAGGTGAACTTCACGCGACGCTCCGGCACGAAACCGCCCAGAGCACGACGACGCTCCATGAGGTACTGGATGCGCTCATCGTCGGCGCCCGGGTAGAAGTACGGGGCGCGGTACGGGTCGGCCTCCAGGACCTTGTCGGAGATCGGGATCTCGAGACGGTCACGGAACTGCTTGAGGTCGTCGAGGGCCAGCTTCTTCATCTGGTGGGTCGCGTTGCGGCCCGCGAAGTGGGTTCCGAGGTCGTAGCCCTTGATGGTGCAGGCGAGCACCACGGTCGGAGCTCCCCTGAACTCGGTGGCGGCCTTGTAGGCGTTGTAGATCTTGCGATAGTCGTGGCCGCCGCGACGCAGCGCCCAAATCTGTTCGTCGGTCCAGTTCTCGACCATCTTGGCGGTGCGCGGATCACGACCGAAGAAGTGCTCACGGACATAGGCACCGTCGTTGGCCTTGAAGGTCTGGTAGTCGCCGTCACGAGTGTTGTTCATGATGTCGACGAGAGCGCCGTCGCGGTCAGCCTGCAGCAGCGGATCCCAGCCCGATCCCCAGATGACCTTGATGACGTTCCAGCCGGCACCACGGAAAACGGCTTCCAGCTCCTGGACGATCTTGCCGTTGCCACGCACCGGGCCGTCCAGACGCTGAAGATTGCAGTTGATGACGAAGGTAAGGTTGTCGAGTTCCTCATTGGCGGCAACCTGCAGGAAGCCACGCGACTCCGGCTCGTCCATCTCGCCGTCGCCGAGGAAGGCCCAGACGTGCTGGTCGGAGCAGTCCTTGACACCACGGTTGGTGAGGTACTTGTTCATGGACGCCTGGTAGATGGAGTCCATCGGTCCCAGCCCCATAGACACCGTCGGGAACTGCCAGAAGTCGGGAAGCATGCGCGGGTGGGGGTAGGAGGGCAGGCCGTGACCAGCCTTCGACTTCTCCTGACGGAACCCGTCAAGATCCTCCTCACTGAGGCGTCCCTCCAGGAAGGCGCGGGCGTACATACCCGGAGCTGCATGACCCTGGAAGAAGACTTGGTCGCCACCACCGGGAGCGTCCTGTCCACGCCAGAAGTGGTTCTGGCCGACCTCGTAGAGGGTGACTGCGGAGGCATAGGTGGAAATGTGGCCACCGACGCCGATGCCGGGACGCTGAGCGCGATGCACCGTGATGGCGGAGTTCCACCGCAGCAGACGACGGATGTTCCGCTCGATCTCGGCGTCGCCGGGGTACTCCTCCTCGTCCTCGGCAGCGATGGTGTTGATGTAATCGGTGGAGGTGAGAGCCGACAGATCGAGATGACCGTGGCTACGAGCCCGCTCCAGCATCTTCAGCAACACGATCCGGGCACGGTTGGGACCGTCAGCCTCGACCATCTTGTCGAGGGATTCGATCCACTCCTGGGTCTCCTCGGGATCGATGTCAGGCAATGTTGTCGGTAGTCCGTTGAGGACTGGTCCACGTTCTTCGCGTGGGATCACGCTGGGTCCTTTCTCATCGACGTTGACGCGCTACCGGCGTCGTCACCGGTGACGGTTCGAGGTGGCAGCCCGAGGGCCCGCCGCCAACCTATTGTGTCGTGTTATGAAAGAAAAGTCACTTGCAGATGTCGTAAATCGACTCAGCGCGAAATTCCTGCCTTGAGGCAGACGCGAGGAAGGACATCGCGGCCCAACCACATCCCCATTAGACTGTCCGACGTTTCGCCGGGGGGAGGCTCAGGTGGCCAGGAATGACATCACGCCGACGTCCGCGCGCCGAACGTCGAGTACCGGTCGCACCGTCGTCTCCTCTGACCGCACCCGCCGAGCCATCGCGAAGCGCTTGACTGCTCGCACCTCCGCCATGACAACCGCCACCCTCGAGGAGATGGGCCGTCGTCATTCCTGGTTCCGCGACCTCTCTGCCGAGGAGAGGTCGTGGATTTCGATCGTGGCCCGGTCCGGCATCGATGGCTTCGTGCAGTGGTTTGCTGACGACGACGCCGAGCCCTACTCCCCGACCGACGTCTTCGACGTGGCACCGCGATCCATGACTCGCAAGATCTCGCTGCACCAGACCGTCGAGCTGGTCCGCACCACGATCGACGTCGTCGAGGCTCAAATCGAGACCGAGATGCCACGCGGGGATCGCCAGGTCCTGCGTACTGCCATCGTCCACTACTCCCGAGAGGTCGCTTTCGCCGCTGCCGAGGTGTACGCCCGGGCCGCCGAGCGCCGCGGCACCTGGGACGAGCGACTGGAATCCCTCGTCGTCGATGCCGTGGTCCGCGCCGACGCCGACGAGCAACTCATCTCCCGCGCGTCCACCCTCGGATGGCGTCCCGGTATCAATCTGTGTGTCGTCGTGGGTCGTGCCCCGACCACTGAGCATGAACTGCACGTGCTGCGTCGCGACGGGGAACGGATGCAGATGACCGTGCTGGCCGCCCTGCAGTCCGATCGCCTCGTCGTCATCCTCGCCAGTCAGAAACTCGTCGACGATCCGGCCGCGGTGGCTGCCACCGAAGCCTTGGCCGAGCATTTTGCACCCGGGCCCATCGTCGTCGGACCGGTCGTCGCTGACCTCACCCTGGCACCGGCCTCCGCTCGCGCCGCACTGTCAGGAGCCCGAGCCGCGCGAGCCTGGCCGGCGGGTCATGGCTGCCATCGACCTTCTGCCCGAGCAGGTTCTCTCCGGTGACGCCGAGGCCACTGCATGGCTCGTCGATGAGGTCTACACCCCGTTGGCCGCCGCGAGTGGGGACCTCATGGACACCACCGTCTCCTTCCTCGATCATGGCTGCTCGGTGGAAGGCACCGGTCGGGCCATGTTCATCCACCCGAACACGGTGCGCTACCGCCTCAAGAGGATCCAGGCCGTCACTGGCTACTCCCCATCGGACCCTCGAGAGGCTTATGTGCTACGACTGGCGATCACCCTGGGGCGGCTGACGAACTGATGCGAACCGGTCTCAGGGCTCACGCCATCGAAGATGGTTCAGTCTCAGGCCACCTCGCGCCGTTGTTCCAGTAGTCCTGGATTTCCTCAAGCGAACGACCAGAGGTTTCCGGGGCGTATCGCAGCAGGAATAGCAGCGCAAGGACGAGGAGTCCGCCATATACGCCGAAGGTTCCAGCAAGCCCGATGTCGTCGAGCATCACAGCTCCTAGTTGAGCAGTGATCGCATTGGCGACCAAGTCGGCGGTGAGCACCAAGGACGCACCGAGTGACCGGTAACGAGCCGGGAAGATCTCACCTGCGTAAACCCATACGATTGAACCGAATCCGAAGGTGAATCCCATCGTAAACAAGGACATGCCGATGAGGCCCATAACACCGGCTGCGGTGCCCTCGAAGCCGCTCACCAGATAGGTCACGATGAGAATAATCGTCGCAACGATCATCGTAGATATTCCCGTAATGAGTACAAAACGACGTCCCACCTTGTCGATAACCAGCATAGAGACGACAACACTTATCAACGACAGGAACTGAACCAGGGACGGCACAAGGTAGGTCGTCGCGGTATCCGTGAACCCCATTCGAGAATAGATGCCAGGCGCATAATAAATAGTGGCATTGATCCCGGTGATCTGAATTGAGAATCCTAGTACAATGGCAAAAATAGTGGTTCTGGCCATGCCGCCATGGAACATCTCACGCAATCGCCCCCACACAGATCCGGCGGGTTGGGACGACAACGAGTTCCGGGTCTCGTTGAGACTTGGTTCAACCAATTCTGCTACTTCAATGCGCTCCATTGCACGGCGAGCCTCCTCCTCTCGCCCCTTGAGCATGTACCACGACGGAGTTTCTTCAGTGCGAAACAGCATCAACAGGACGATGAATGCCGGGATGGCTGCCACACCGAGAATCCAACGCCATGTGTCCGTGGGCAGCAACAAGTACCCGACAAGGTAACCCAAAATAATTCCGATAACGCACGTCACCTGATACGCAGTCGCCAACCCGCCGCGCCGCGATGCCGGAGCGGATTCAGCAATAAACACCGGGACGACTGTAATGGAAAGCCCAATAGTTATTCCCAGGAGAACCCGCATCGCGAGGAACAACCTGGCAGACGGAGAGATGGCAGTCAAAATAGCAAAAACAGTGTAGCCAGCGGCAATAATGATCATCGATTTCTTGCGTCCAATGGCATTAGCCATGGGGCCGCCGAGAATAGCGCCAGCTATTTGACCCACGACCGACGCCGTGTTGATGGCACCATAGATACCAAAGTCCCGCTTCACGAACTGCAACGCAGCAGCGGTGTTAGAAATATCATAACCGTAGGTAATTCCCAGAGCTGCTGCTGTCACCGCCATGAAGACAGCCCTACGCATCTGGCTACCGTCCACGGCACCATCTGTCTCGTATCCGCCTGCCTTGACATTCCCCTGCGCAGGATCACTCGACGCCATATATTCCCTTTCTCCGAGCACTGAACTTCACGCACGCAATAACCGACCCGGCCATCCCCCTAACACTACAGTTAACGGTCGTCATCCCGCTTCCCCGCGCCGCGCATCGAGTTTCTCTTGCCATCACACTTACCGTCCGGGAAGCTAGGCTCACGTTATGAACGTCATGATTCCAGTTCGCCCGGACGGCTCGGTGGAGCCCCGATTCGGCAAGGCACCCATGGTGGCCGTCGCACAGGTCGACGACAACGGTCACGTCACGCAGTGGCAGACCTTCGAGGTGGAATGGGACCGCCTCCACGACGAGGGCACCGAGGGCAGTCATCACGCTCGCATCGTCCGTTTCCTGCGCGAACACGAGGTCGTGGCATGCGTGGCCACTCACGCCGGAATGGGGATGCAGCGCACGTTGGCAGCGATGAAGGTTCCGCTGCTGCCAGCAACCCTCCCCGACGCCCGGGAATCAGTCGAACAGGCGATGGTCGCCGCCTGCGCCGCCGTCAAGGATGAGGCGGAGTGATGAGAGCAGCTGTGATCGGCGCTGGAGCCATCGGCGCTTTTTACGGTGGCGTGTTGGCCGACGCCGGGGCCGACGTCTCCTTCGTCGCCCGTGGCAAGACCTTGGAAGCCATTCGCGAGCACGGACTGCGCATCGTCGGCAACACCGAGGTGACCCTCGATGTTCCCGCCACTGACAACTCTGCCGAGATCGGACAAGTCGATGTCGTGCTCATGTGTACCAAGACCTTCCAGGTAGCCGATGCCGCTCGTACCCACCTGTCTGCTCTCATGGGAGCCGACACCCTCGTCGTCACGACCCAGAATGGCGTCATTGCACCTCGGGTGCTGGCTGAGATCATCGGCGCCGAGCACGTGGCCCCCGGTGTCTGCAGGGAATGGGTCAAGATCGTCGAGCCAGGCCTCATCATGGATCTGGGCGGGCCTCGCATGTTGGAGGTCTCGACGATGGACGACTCCCCCAATCCGATCATCGATGAGTTGCGAGCTGCCTGCGAAACGGCCAGCATCGTCTCCCCCGTCATCGACGACATCACCACCACGCTGTGGGTCAAGATGTGTTCCGTCGTTCCCCAGGGAGCCTGTGGAGCCGTCCTCGACGTCGCTCTGGGCGATCTACTCAGCACCTATCGCGACACCTTCGCCCGGTGTATTGACGAGACGGTGCATGTCGCTCGTGGGCACGGGGCCAAGATCGCCGACGACTTCGTCGAGAAGAACCTCAGGTTCCTCGCCGGACAGGATCCTGCCTCGACGACCTCATTCCAACGCGACATCCTTGCCGGTCGCCCCAGCGAGTATGCCGCCCAGGTCGGAGCCGTTCCCAGACTGGGTGACGAGGTGGGCGTCGACACCCCCGTCAATGATGTCATTGCCACTGTGCTGGGACGTCGGGAGGCCGCCAATCGGGCCTGATTCGAGACACACACCGGATTTTGGAGGAACCCCCCTGTCCCTTTGTGAAAACCCCACAAAGGCAACCGTGGGTACTTCGTCGGTTCCATGTCTCGCCTCAGGGCCTGTCAGGGGGCAAAGTGGGAACGTGCTTGCAATCGTCGCTCCGGGCCAGGGAGCCCAGAAACCAGGATTCCTGTCGGACTGGATGTCCGACCCCACCTTCTCTGACCACCTCGCGTGGTTGTCAGCGGTGGCCGACATCGATCTGGTGACCCACGGCACGACCTCCGACGAGGCGACCATCAAGGACACCGCTGTCGCCCAGCCGCTGCTCGTCGCCGCCGCGCTGGCGACCGCCTGGTCGGTCGATCCCGAGATCTTCTCCAAGACGGACCTACTGGCCGGACACTCGGTCGGCGAAATCGCTGCCGGCGCTGCCGCTGGTGCTTTCTCGGCCGAAGCCGCGATGGTTCTCGTCCGTGAGCGCGGCCGAGCCATGGCAGAGGCTGCTTCTCGCACCGCGACCTCGATGACCGCCGTCATCGGTGGCAAACCTGACGAGGTCCTGGCGGCCATCGAGGCTGCGGGCCTCACCCCGGCCAACCACAATGGCAAGGGCCAGATCGTCGCGGCCGGAACCGTCGAGCAGCTCGAGGCCTTCGCCGCTGAGCCGCCGGCTCGTACCCGACTCTTCCCGCTCTCGGTCGCCGGCGCCTTCCACACCGTTCACATGGAGCCTGCCGTCGACCACCTGCGCGAGGTCGCCGCGGCCATGCCGACGACCACCCCGTCGGTTGCCGTGCTGTCGAACCGCGACGGTGTCGTCGTCACGGACGGACGCGAGTTCGCTGATCGTCTTGTCAACCAGGTTGCCCACCCGGTGCGTTGGGACCTGTGCATGGACACCATGGCCGAGCGCGGCATCACCGGTCTGCTTGAACTCACCCCGGCTGGCACCCTGACGGGTATCGCCAAGCGCAACCTCGGGGATGTTGAGCTGTTCAACCTCAACACCCCAGACCAGATTCCGGCTGCCCGCGATTTCATCGCGGCCCATGCTGGCAAGGAGAATGCATGACAGCCATCAAGCCCCGCCCGGCGGACAGGTACTCGAAGTTCTTGTCCACCGGGTCAGTCCGCGGTTCGCGGGTCGTCACCAACGAGGAAATGTGCACCATGATCGACTCCACCCCGGAGTGGATCGAACAACGCACCGGTATCACCGAGCGTCGTTGGGGTACCGAGTCCGAGACCGTGTTGTCGATGGGCGCCGAGGCCGCTCGCACCGCCCTTGAGCGTTCCGGCCTCGAGACCTCGCAGATCGACGCCATCATCGTCGCGACCGTATCGCATCATCGTCCCTCCCCGAGCCTGGCGACCTACATCGCTCGCGAGCTCGGCCTGGGCAACGCCGCAGCCTTCGACCTCAACGGCGCCTGCGCGGGATTCTGCTACTCGACCGCTCTGGCCGACTCGATGATCCGCACCGGATCGTCGAACAACGTGCTCGTCGTCGGCGTCGAGAAGCTCTCCGAGATGACCAACCTCGATGATCGCTCCACTGCCTTCCTCTTCTCCGACGGCGCAGGGGCTGCAATCATCGGCGCGAGCGACGAGCCGGGAATCGGTCCGGTCATCTGGGGATCGCGCTCTGACCAGCTCAAGACCATCGAGATCGAAGACTGGGCAAGCGCCAGCGCCGATCCCAAGAAGGTCCACCCCCTCATCCACATGGAGGGCCGCGCGGTCTTCAAGTGGGCCATGACCGACGTCGCCAAGCGCTCCGCCGAAGCGGTGGCCGCGGCCGGGATCACCCCCGAAACCCTCGACGTCTTCATCCCGCACCAGGCCAATGATCGCATCACCGACGTCATCTGCCGTCACCTCAAGCTGCCCGAGTCGGTGACCATCTGCCACGACATCGCTGACATGGGGAATACCTCCGCCGCGTCCGTGCCGATCGCCATCGACCGTATGCTTCAGCGTGGGGAGGCCCACAGCGGCGACCTCGCCCTCATCATCGGTTTCGGAGCCGGACTGGTGTACGCCGGTCAGGTCATCCGGCTCCCCTGAGACCCATACTCATGACACGAACACCACCCACACACTTCGGGTCGATGGCCCGGGGAAATCACGAGAAAAGGAACAATCATCATGGCCGACAAAGACCAGATCCTCGCCGACATGGCTGACATCGTCAACGACATCACCGGTGTCGACCAGTCCGAGGTCACCCTTGAGAAGTCCTTCGTCGACGACCTCGACGTCGACTCCCTCTCCATGGTCGAGATCATCTACGCCTGCGACGAGAAGTTCGGCGTCGAGATCCCCGACGAGGAGTCCAAGAACATCAAGACCGTTGGCGACGCTGTCAACTACATCATCGAGCACAAGGGCTGATTCCAGGGTGTCCGGGGCGGATGAGTCCCGGACACCGGCCCGCACCAACCCATCACCGACACTGGAGAACTCATGAGCGACGTCGTCATCACTGGTTTCGGGGCCACCACACCGTTGGGACCCGATGCCCCCACCACATGGCAGGGGCTGCTGGAAGGTCGAAACGGGGTGCACACCCTGGACTTCGACTGGATGGACGACGTGCCAGTCAAGTTCGCCGCATCAGCGGTGGACGAGCCGACGAACCACATCCCGCGCCCGCAGGCTCGCCGACTGGACCGTTCCAGCCAGCTTGCCCTGGTGGCAGCCAAGGAGGCCTGGGCCGACGCCGACCTGGAGCTTCCCGAGCCCGGCGACGATACCGGTGACTCCAACGGCATCGACCCCGAGCGTCTGGTGGTCTGCTGCGCCACCGGTATCGGAGGCCTGCATTCGCTGCTCGGCCAGTGGGACATCCAGAAGGACAAGGGGTTCAAGCGGGTCAGTCCGTTCACCGTCCCGATGCTCATGGCCAACGCGCCGGCCGCCAACATCGGTCTGCTGGTGCATGCCAAGGCAGGCGTCCACACCCCGGTGTCGGCCTGTGCCTCCTCATCGGAGGCCATCTCTCTCGGTCTGGACCAGATCCGTCTGGGACGTGCCGACATCGCCGTCGTCGGTGGCGCCGAGGCCATCATCCACCCGCTGCCGGTGGCCGCCTTCGCCCAGATGAAGGCGCTGTCGACCCGCAATGACGACCCCGAGCACGCATCCCGTCCCTGGGACGTCGACCGTGACGGATTCGTCATTGGTGAGGGTGCCGCAATCATGGTCATCGAGACTGAGGAGCACGCCAAGGCCCGCGGTGCCAAGGTCTACGGCACCCTGGCCGGATCGGGCATCTCCGCCGACTCCCACGACATCGTCCAGCCCGATCCGACCGGTTCAGGTCAGGCCTCCGCGATGCGCAAGGCCCTCCACTCGGCTGGGCTTTCCCCCTCTGACGTCAACCACGTCAACGCCCACGCCACCTCGACCCCGCTCGGCGACACTGCTGAGGCTCACTCCATCGCCTCGGTGCTCGGAGACGCCACCGATCAGGTGCTCGTCACGGGTACCAAGTCGATGACCGGGCACCTGCTCGGTGGAGCCGGCGCTCTGGAGTCCTTCGCCTCGGTAATGGCCCTGCTGGACCACAAGGTTCCCGGCACCATCAACATCAACCAGCTCGAGGAAGGGCTCAAGGTCAACATCGTCACCAGGACGACTGATCTGCCCGTCGGAGACCTCGTCGCCCTCAACAACTCCTTCGGGTTCGGCGGACACAACGTCACCCTGGCGTTCACCAACGCCAACGCCACCCGCTGATTCAATCGCACCAGGCCTCGGTCACCGTTCGTGACCGGGGCCTCGTCATGTCTCAGGAGTCAGCCGACCTCACGAGCAAGCCACGAGACGTCCAGGGACGGGTCACAGGCCCGGTAGGCCTCCAGCTCGACGTCCCACGGCTCACCAAGCAGGTCACAGATCTCGTCCTCGAGACGAAGTCCTGTCCTTCGTGCCGCGGTCACGGCGGCTCGCAACCTCATCTCGTCGACGAGAACCGAACCGGCCTCGTCCGTGTGGGCGGAGAAAATACCCAGGCTCGGTGTCAGGCTCCAACGATGCGGAACGGCACCGGTATCCACCGTCATCTCGACGCGTACCCGCTGCCATGCCGCCAGGGTGGAGATGAACTTGCCGGCATCGACGACGTCCCCGCGCCACGGCGTCTCTGTACGCCACGTCCCGGGTTCCACCGGCTGGCTGGTCCAGCGCAGCGGCGCGGGCACGGCGAAAGCGGCATCGGCGGCCCATTCGATGTGGCTGCGCAATGCCGTCGGTGCCGAGTGGATGAAGAGGGTTCCACTGGCCAGCTGTGTTGTTTCCACGGTCGTCCTCCCGGTACCACGTGCCTTCCCCTGCAGCGGTACGGACGGACACCTCAACCATAGACGACCGGATTCAGGGACGCCAGATCTCCGCGGGATCGGTCCTGGCACCGAAGATGTCGGTGCCGATACGCACCTGGGTGGATCCGTGGGCGACCGCGATTTCCAGATCTCCTGACATTCCCATGGACAGTTCTGACCAGTCGGAGACCTCGTTGACCTCCTGGCGCAGCTTCTCCTGCACCCCAACCACGACGTCGAAGCAATCAGCCACCGCCTTCGGCTCGGAACTGTTGAGGGCCACCGTCATGAGGCCTCGCACGTCCAAGGAGTCAAAAGCCGCCAATTCCTTGGCGAAGTTCACCGCCTCGTCAGGGGCGATACCGGACTTCTGGGGCTCGACCGAGGAATTCACCTGCACCAATACCCGAAGCTGGCGTCCTTCCTTCTGCAACCTCTTGTCGAGTTCGCGAGCCACCTTGAGGGAGTCTAAGGCCTGGAACTCGGTGGCGAATCGGGCGACATATTTTGCCTTGTTGGTCTGCAGACCGCCGATGACGACCCACTCCAGCCCGGGGTGATCGGCGTCCATGAGTTCTGACTTCGCCAGGGCGTCCTGCACCTTGTTCTCCCCGAAGAGTCGATACCCCGCCTCGTAGGCTTCTTCCACCATGCTGGGAGGCTTGGTCTTGGACACCGGCAGCAGGGATACCTCGCCGGGGTCGCGATCACAGGCCCGGCAGGCGTCGTCAATGCGGGTACGTACAGCCGTCAGATTGTCGGCCACACTCATGGTGACTCCTTCTACGAAGACATCGAAGAATCTACTCCCGATCAGGACGACAAATCAGGGCCACCGGGCACACAAGCTGATGACGGAAGCCGCCGTCAACACCATGAGGGCCAGAGCGACGCCAACATATTTGTCGGTAACCTCGCCGAAGACCTTCTCGTAGCCGACCGACTGAGCGATCGACTTATAGACGTCGGAGAGCTGACCCAAGGATTCCGCCGAGAACTTCTCTCCTCCGGACGCTTTCGCCACTGCGGCGAGTTCATAGTGGTTGACCGGAACGGCCTGGCGCTGGCCCCCCTGAACGACATATCCGTTGGCGGTTCCGTAAGCGATGGTGTACACCGGCACATGCTCGCGTGCGGCTTCCTTGGCGGCGTCAAGGGAGGGACGCCCAATGTTGGTGGCGCCGTCCGACAACAGCACGACTGCCGCAGGAGGCTTACGTCCAGGATGCTTCGGGTCATCCGGCACCAGTTTCAAGGCGTTGAGGGAGGAATAGATCCCATCGCCGATGGCGGTGGACGGCATCACCTGGAGGTTGGAGATCGCGGTCGACACCGCAGTCCGATCGGTGGTGGGAGGCACCACGATCTGCGCGGAGGCCGCGAACTTCACCAGCGAGACATTGAATCGTGGCGGCAGGTCGCCGACGAACTCCTTGGCCGCGGTCTTGGCCGCAGAAAGCCGGGACGGATCGACGTCGGTGGACACCATGGACCGTGAGACGTCCATGGCGACGACGACCGTCGCTCGATCTCGTGGCACCTCGTGGTAGGCCTTGGGCTGGGCGAAGGCCAACACCATGGTCGCCATCGACACCACCGACAGCCCCATCGCCACATGCTGCTTCCATGGGCGGGAGCTGGACAACAGCCTCTTGAGTTCATTGCCGCCCTGCTGCGGCTGGCGACGCCACATGACGACAATCAGATAGACGACGAGGAACGCAAGCGGCACCAGCAGCCACCAGAGGCGTCCCGGACGTCCGAAAGCGATGAGTGTCATCACGGCCATCCCACCGCCACCGACAGCGTCGCCAACCCTGAGACGACGGCGAAGCAGAAGGCATAGAAGGCCCAGGTTGCCGTCACCTCCTTCTTGACCGGTTCGTAACCCACCGAGGAGTGCACCTGCTCGTAGACCTCCTGGAGCTTGTCAGCCGAGTCCGCGGACCAGGACCGACCGTCAGTACGGTCAGCGATGGCCGACAGGAGCTTGGTGTCGGGAGCGACCCTTTCCCGATTCCCGTCGAGATCGACGTAGCCGGTCTCGGTGCCGAAGGCAATGGTGTACACCGGCACCTTGGCTGCGGCAGCACGAGTGGCGGCAACCATCGGCGACCCGCCCTGGGTGTTGCCGCCGTCGCTGAGCATGACGATCGCTGCCGGAATGGGATCCTTGGAGTCCTTGGCTCCCGGAGCCATCTTGACAGCCTCGATGGACTTGTCGATGGCCCCGCCAAGAGCGGTACCGTCCTGCAGCTCAATGCCGTCGACGGCACGCAGTACGGTGGGTCGGTCGGTCGAGGGGGGCATCCGAATCTCGGAATGCTCGGAGATGCTCACCACCGAGACGTTGAACCCCTCCGGAAGGCTGTTGATGAAGTCCTTGGCCTTGGCCTTGGCAGCTGCGAGACGATTGGGCGAGACGTCCTCGGCCTTCATGGACAAGGAGGCGTCGATGGCGACCACGATCGTGGCGCGATCGCGCGGCACCTTCTCGATGCCCATCGGACGGGCCCACGCGAAGATGGTCGTCGCCAGGCACAGCAGCGCGGCAGCAACGGCGATGTGTCTCTTCCACTGCGGCTGCCTGCTCATCACCGAACCGAGGATCGCGGTATTGGTGAACCTCATCGCGGTTGAGCGACTGCGGTGCAGTGCCCAGATGTAGAAGATCAACAGCGCCGGGATGATCAACAGCAGCCACAGGACCCACGGGGTCTTGACCTCAGGCAGACCCAGGAACAATGGCGTCACTTCGTCACCCCCTGCGGAGGCTGATGCAGGATGGCCGCAGTGCGGCGGTACCCGAGCACGAAGCGGGCAATGTCAGTGACCCAGTCGGAGTCGGTGCGTAATTGCAGATGACCGGCTCCAGCTCGGCGAATGGCAGCCGCGACCCGCTCGCGCTGAGCCCGGGAAGCCGCATTCATGCGCTCCCGGGTGGCCTTGTCGGCGGTATCGACGTAGTGGGCGAAGGAGGTTTCTGGATCTCGCACCATGACATCACCCACGTCAGGGAAATCAACCTCGGCAGCGTCAACGACCTCGATGCACAGCACCTGGTTGCGCACCGAGAGCCTTCGCAGGGACCGTTCCCAGTCGGGGCGGTTGTTGGGGTCGAGCGTGTTGTCGCCCGGGGAGAGGAAGTCCGAGACGACCACCTTCATGCCTCGGCGTCGGCCCGATGCAGCCAGGTTCTCGATCCCCTTGGCCAGGATCATGTCACCAGCTGCATTGTCGGCGACGATCGGTTCGGTCAGCATCGAGCGCAACAAGCCGTAGAGGGCAGTTCTGCCAGAGCGCGCTGGCAGACGACGCACTGAATCCGGACGCATGATGAGGCCACCGAATCGGTCCCCCATCCGCTGGGACAGGAATCCGATGGTGGCAACCGCTGCGATCCCCAGATCACGCTTGGTCATGGACACGGTGCCCCAGTTCATCGACCCGGTGACGTCCAGCAGGGCCCACACCTCGAGCTCGCGATCAGCGATGGTCTCTCGTACATGTGGAACGGTGGTACGAGCGGTGACGGCCCAGTCCATCATGCGCACGTCGTCCTGGCCGGGCTCGTAGGGGCGGGCATCATTGACGTCAGCCCCGGTGCCCGGGAGCAGACCGAGGTGGTCACCATGCAGGAAACCCTCCAGACGACGCACGATCGTCAGCTCCAGTCGGCGCAACGCAGCCTCGGGGGCGAGCTGATTGAGCGGCAGGGTCGCCCCCGTGGGCGGACTCACCAGGGTCTGCGCCACCGACGGTGGCTGCGGATCGCGAAATGTCGGTCGCGTCATGGGGACGCCTCAGTGCTGGACAGGCGGAGTCGTCGGAGCGGGGTACTGGCCCAAGTCGTCGGGGTAGCTGTGCTGCTGGTGGGCGGCCTGGCGCTGCTCCTCGTTCCATACCGGGGTGGGCGGCGGAACCATGGCGACAACCCGCTCGATGGCGTCCGAGGCCGAGACGTTGTCAGCGATGGCGTCGAAGCTGAGCACCAGACGGTGGGCCATGACGTCGACGGCGACGGCCTGGACGTCGGTGGGAAGGACGTAGTCACGACCATGAACGAGGGCCAGGGCACGCGCAGCGGCAATCAGACCGAGGGTGGCGCGTGGTGAGCAGCCGATCTGGATGACGTTGGCGAGGTCCGGCATCCCGAAATCGCCCGGATTACGGGTGGCCAGCACCAGCCGGACCACGTATTCAGCGACGAGGTTGTGAACAAAGACGTCGGAGGCCATGTCCTGCAGGGCTATGACGGTCTCGGGAGTCAGCACCTGCTGGGGCTCGGGAGCCTTGACGCTCATCCGGCGCAGGATCTCGAACTCCTCGTTGCCTCGCGGGTAGGGAACGTCGATCTTGAGTAGGAAACGGTCGCGCTGGGCTTCCGGGAGCGGGTAGACGCCCTCAGACTCCACCGGGTTCTGGGTGGCAATGACGCTGAAGGGGTGCGGGGCCGGGAAGGTCTGTCCTGCGATGGACACTTGCTTCTCGGCCATGAGCTCGAGCATCGCCGACTGGACCTTGGCCGGAGCTCGGTTGATCTCGTCGGCCAGCACGAAGTTGACGAAGACCGGGCCGAGCTCGATGTCGAAGGTCTCCTTGGAGGCCGAGTAGATGCGGGTGCCGACGATGTCGGAGGGGACGAGGTCCGGGGTGAACTGCACTCGGGCGAAGTTACCGCCGAGGACCGTCGCGAAGGAGCGCACCGCCAAGGTCTTGGCGACACCGGGAACACCTTCCAGAAGGATGTGGCCCTTGGCCAGCACACCGACCATGAGCTGTTCGACCATGCGTTCCTGGCCGACGATGACCCGCTGGACCTGCCCGATGGCCTGCCCGATGAGGCGAGCGGCCTCGTCATTGGACATCGGGGCGTCCTGGTTGCCCTTGCCGATGTCCTGACCATCCGAGTAGTGCTGGGTGCTCACTGACGTCTCCTGCCTGGTTTGCGCATGACCCGTGACGGGCCCGCACTCACGATACCGTCAGAGTGCCGCAGCCCAAGAACGGTGAGAAATCACCAAGTGCGAACGCCTGTCGTTCGGAGGTCACGGCTGGAATGTGGTGAGATGGTGGGCGATGTCGAGTAACCCGTGGCCCATCGAGGCCCTGCCACTGGAACCGTGCGACCCACCGAGGATCGATGAGTTCTGGCTCGATGTCCGTGTTCTCGCGATGGCCTCGGGCACTGTGTTCCGGGCCCATGATGACGACGGCCGGGCCGTCCTCATCATTCTGTTGTCCCATGGCGCCGCGAGTGATCCGGCTTCCTGGGACCGGTTGGCGGGGGAGGTCAACCACCTGCACTCCGAGACCGTCATTGCTCGCGGTGGCGCGGGACAGAACTCTGGACGCTTGGGCGAGTTGTACCGCCCTGTGACTGGTCCGGACGGGGCTGGCGGTGAGTCCCTGGCCCCGTGGGTGGCCTTGGTCCATGACGGGTCGGCAGCAGCGGTGGCCGAGGCCCGACGCATCCTGGAAGCCGTCGACATGTCGGCCCTCTCGGGATCGTCAGTTGCAGGCCCGAATTTCCGGTTGCACTGGATCGACGACACCCTTCCCGGCCGGGTGCGCGCCTGGCCGCTGCCGTGGCCGGGTCGTCGTGACAGGGTCGGCTGGTCGACGACTGTGGTGGCATGGCTGCTCACAATCTTCATCGCCCTGACTGGTCTGCTCATCGCGGTGCTGTTGTTCCAGAACGTGCCGCCCACTCCCCCGCCTCCACCGGTTCCGACCTCTGCCTCGTCGAGTAGTTCTGCCAACAGTTCTTCGAGTCCCGGCCCGAGCCAAGGATCGAGCCAGAGCGCGTCTCCGTCGAACAGCAGCGGGTCGAACAGTGCCACGCCGAGCGAGTCGCAGTCCCCGTCAACGGGTAGGAGCGCATCGCCGAGCATGTCGAACAACCCATCAAGGAGTCCGTCGCGCACCCCGTCGATGCAGTCGCCGGGAGCCGGCACCGGTACGTCGTCGGGATCTCCGACCGGGCGAGGAAGGTTGTGATGGTCTCACTCATCGCCACTGATTTGGACGGCACCTTTCTGGGCGCTGACAAGATGCCCAGCGCCGAGAACACCGAGGCGATGCTCGCTGCGGCCGAGACAGGGGTCCACGTCGTCTTCGCCACTGGACGGCCCTACCGCTGGTTGACGGTTCTCGACCCGTTCCGCTCAATCCATCCGACCCTGCTGGCCTCAAATGGGGCGGTGAGCGTCGATGCCACGACCGGCGAGGTCCTCCATGACATCTTCATGAGCCCCACCAGCGTCGCCGAGATCATTGCCGATGTCCGCGAGGCTCTGCCTGAAGCTCTGTTCTGCACCGAGGAGGCCACCCAGTGGTTCGCCGACGAGGGATTCGATCGCTGGCAGATTGGCGGCCCTCCGGACGGCGAGGGGCCGATCGAGAACTTCCTGGGAGGCGATCGCCGCATCGTCAAGCTGTTGGTGCGTACCTTCAACTTCCCCAGCGACAGGCTCTTCGACGTCGTCAATCCCATCGTGGGCGACCGCGGCACGGCGACTTTTTCCGCCACCATGACGAACGGTCTCGTGGAGATCGCGGCTCCCGGGGTTTCGAAGGGAATGGCGTTGGCCCAGGTTTGTCAAGATCTCGGCATTGACCCGTCTGACGCCGCAGCTTTTGGTGATATGCCCAACGATCTCACCATGCTGGAGTTAGTGGGGCATCCGTATGTCGTCTCGGACGCCCACCCAACATTGCGTGATCGTGGATTCCCCATCATCGGAAACCATGACGAGTCTGCGGTGGGACGACAGATACGGATTTTGCTGGGTTGATTCGCGTCATGGCCAATCCAATGCGGCCCTCATGCCTACGAGCCATAACCGCCATGACATCGTTAGCGCTGGTTGCCAGGATGGCAACCAGCGCTAACAGGACTCATCGCACCAATGAAGCAGCAGCGATAACGATCACTGGATGAACCCCGGCACGTATACGCAGCGGATGGCCTTGGCCTTGTCAGGAAGCAACGTGTTGAAGACGACCTGGAAGGCAACGGGGTCATAGGTGAACCCGAAATGATCAGTGTGGTCCTTGGCACACACTGATTGCATGGTGATGTTCGTTACTCCAGACTCACGGATGAATGCGTTGGTGTATGGAGTCACCACATCGTCATACTTGGTACTGATGACGGTGTACCGGACACCCGGTGCGGTCATCCCACCGTCATTGAGTTCACCCAGGAAGCGAGAGCCCGCAAGCTGCTGCGGAAGCGACTCATAGTTGTGCCTATCCGCATAGTTCTGCAAAGCCCGAGCGCTCAGGCTTCCGGGCCGGTCGAGGCCAACGGAAGTAGCCAAACCGTAGACACTGGTGCCTTTATTGGAGGGGACGAGACCAATCAGATGGTTGACGACCCGGTCTCCTCCAAACCACTTGATATAGGCACGAGGGAGGGGGCCTCCACCCTGGGAATGCCCCACCAGGTCAACCTTTTCGGCTCCGGTCGCTGCCCGTACTTTCTCAACATAGTGGGCCAGGAACGCGGCACTGGAACGAATGTCGCCAGTGGTGGCAGCCCATTCGCGATCAGGGTTCGTTTGAATGTTGTAGTTGAAGGTGAATACGCACAGACCGGCCAATTTGAGCTCAGGCGCGTAATATGACCACGTGGCGAATGCGTCCTCACCGGTGCCCGGGATGAGGACGACGGGTCGAGTACCTGACGCAGGCTTACACGTGAAATCGTTAGCTCCCTTTGGATTCGTACCCACATGCGTGTGTGAATAATGGGAAGCCACCGGCCAGGTGCGAAACTGTGGCCCCGTGCCATTCGACGGGACGCCATCCGGGCTATGCGGAGCAGCGACGCCACCGGGATGATCGGGAGTGATTCCCGAATCCGTAGCCCATGAGGTGCCGGCTGCCATCGTCATCGGTAGCGCAGTAGCTGCCGCAGTGAGGACGGCGAGAACCGACCTACGTAGCTTGGTAGATCTCATGAATGACACTCCTTGTCGATCAATAACCTGACTCCCATGCCCAGGCGACGATCACACTACCGAGGGGATGGTGCATTTCAGTACACCATTGCCAAAACGACCAATTATGTAGCCCCTGAAGTGTCCCAATGTACAGTTTTCCGCTTCACGGCAGACTCATACCCGTCATTTAACTGACACCTGAACATCCGATTGACTGATTTCTTTCATCATGCGAATGAATGACCAGCCACGACATCCTCATTCCGGGCTCGACGGACGATTTCACACCTCGAAGCCACGAAACCCATAACCGCAGTGGCGGTTGCTAGCCAGGGACTACCCAGGCAAATTGCAGGATCGTATGAAGTGGGGCGTGCGGGGCTCGAACCCGCGACCCAGGGATTATGAGTCCCCTGCTCTGACCGGCTGAGCTAACGCCCCGAGACGAATGACCACCTTACCGGGTAATGCTGATGGCAGCATCCTCCTCGACCCCGCCATGGCAATGTGATCGTGCTTCATGTCAGCCATCACCAACACTTTTCATCGCCCACCGTCGCCACTCTCCGATAGCATTCAGCGGTGACGTCGTGGTTGGCTGAGACACTCAGCGTGGCAGTCCTCGTCACCGTGATGATCTTCGCCCTCGTCCGTCCGCACGGTCTGCCGGAGGCAACGACCGCAGTGCCGGGAGTTCTGCTGCTGTGCCTCGTCGGAACCATCAGTTGGTCCGATGCCGGCCACCAGGTCACCACCATGGGACCTACCGTCATCTTCCTGGCAGCGGTCCTCGCCCTGTCCGAACTTGCCCGAGCCGAAGGGGTCTTCCGCTACTCCGGCAAGCTCATGGCCACCCACGCGAGGTCCTCCTCGAATCGCCTTCTGTTGTGGGTCTTCATCGTGGCGTCGGTGACGACGGCGGTTCTCAGCCTCGACGCCACCATCGTCCTGCTGACACCGATCGTCCTGACGACGACGAGACGACTCGAGGCCCGACCTGAACCACACCTGTACGCCACCGCACATCTGGCCAATACGGCGTCCCTGTTGCTGCCGGTGTCCAACCTCACGAACCTGCTAGCGGTGGCAGCCGTGCCCGAACTCACCTTCGGACGCTTCACCGCCGTCATGGCCCTGCCATGGCTGTTATCCATCAGCATCGAATGGTTGGCGATGCACATCGAGTTCCGTGAGGAACTTTCCGGAAAGATCACCGCAGGGGTCGAAAAGCAGCAACGCGCCCCGATCACAGCCCTCATCATCCTCGGACTCACCCTGGCCGGATTCGCGGTGTGCTCGCTGCTGGGGACCGAACCTTTCTGGGCCGCTCTGGGAGGCGTCCTCGCCTTGATGGTGCTGAGTTCCGTCCATCACAGCGGGAACTTCGCAGTCGAGGCCGGACGCGCCCTGCGCGCCACCAAGCCCCTTTTCCTGGCCTTCGTTCTGTGTCTGGGAATCATCCGTTCTGTGTCTGGGAATCATCGTCGAGGCCGTCGTCGGCAACGGGCTGGGGAACCTTATCGACCATCTCGTCCCCTCCGGCCAGACCTTGCTCAGCCTGCTGGCCGTCGCCGCCATCGCTGCTCTGTTGTCGAACCTCATCAACAACCTGCCCGCAGTGATGGTTCTTCTGCCCTTCGTCTCCCCCGCCGGGTGGGTCGCAGTGCTGGCCATGCTCATCGGGGTCAACATCGGCCCCAACCTCAGCTACGCCGGATCCCTGGCCACCCTCTTGTGGCGTCGCATCATCGGCGACCATGACCGACCTGCCCACATCGGCAGATTCACCCGGCTGAGCCTGCTCACCGTTCCCGCGAGCATTCTCGTCTCGGTGTGCGCGGTGTGGGCGATGAGCCGCCTCTTCGGGGTGGAATTACGCCTGATGTGAAGTCAATTTCCCAGCCTGACGTGATCTGTGTACCCGAGTGATGATCGCACCGATGACACCAGCCGCGAGCCAGCTGAGGCCCACGATCCGCGTCATCTCCTCGGTCTTCGCCAGGGCGATGAGCAAGGTTAGGGCACCCAGGATCGGGACGACGAGGTGACGCACCCACTTGCGTGAGCCCTCCTTGAACACACACTGGACTATGACGTCGGCGTGCAGGAAGACGTAGCTCGACAGCGCACCGAAGGTCACCAGGGTCGTCATCGTCTCGACGTGGGAGGCGAAGGTAACAGCCAGGATGGCGGTGACGGTGGCGACGACAACGGTGGCCACCCACGGCACACCCTTGGAACTGGTGAGCGAGAGCACCGAGGGCATCACCTTGTCACGGGCCATGGCGAAAACCAGCCGGGCTGTCGAGGAATGGGCGACGACCAGGCAGGCGAAGATGGCGACGAAGGCATTGACGACGGTGAAGATCGAGGTGAACCAGCCTGGGCACACCTGATCGACGGTGTGGTAGAAGGCCCGGTCGGTCGCCCCGCCGGGAGCGAAGTGCATGGTGTCAGAGACCAGACCGGCGGCCAACACCTGTACCCCGAAGAGGACGGCGAGCAGGCCGACGAGGAGGAGGGTGACGATGCCGACGGCTCGGCCTCCCCCACGGGCCTCCTCGTTCAAGGTGGCTACGGCGTCGAAACCGAGGTAGCTCAGCGCGGCTATGGACACCGCCGAGGCCACCGACGCCCACGACGTCCCCGGACGCCACAGGGCATGCCAACTCCACGCCACCTCGCCACTGGCCAACCCTTGCCCGACGCACACCAGGAAGACGGCGATCGTCGCCACCTGGATGGCCAGCAGGACGAGGCCGACTCGGGTGGTGACCGTCACCCCTTGCAGGTTGAGGGCCATGGAGGCCAGCACGAAGACCACGGCGAAAATCCCCGTCGGGACGCTGGGCCAGATGTGGGCCAGGGCGACGGCCGAGAGCACCGTCAACAAGGCAGGCATGAGGATGTAGTCGAGCAGGATGAGCCATCCGGCGATGAACCCGGGGACGCGTCCCAGGGAGAACCGGGTGTACCCGTACACCGATCCGGCAACTGGGAAGCGCAGGGCCATCTCGCGATAGCTGATGGCCGAGAGCCCCATGACGGCCGCGGCCACCAGGTACACCAACACCGGTACCCCGCCGGAGCGGTTGACTACCGGGCCGAAGACGGCGACCGGGGCCATCGGGACGAAGAAGAGCAGTCCGTAGACCAACAGCGAACCGAGGGGAAGCTGACGGTTCAGACTGGGCTGGTAGCCCAGGTCCTCCAACTGGGAGTCGGGGGCGAGGGTTACGCTCACTGAGTTTCTCCCAGTGTCAGGGCTGTCCGCTGAACGGCGGCGGGGTCCTTTCCGATGCCGGCCGGAATTACTCCAGCCAATGGGGCTCCGGCAGCATCCTCGATCTCCTCGAGGTTGCACCTCTCGGCCAGGTCGGGCTCGGCCGGCCAGGACCCGATAATGATGGCGTCGACCTGGTGGCCGCGATCGCGGATCGCATTGCAGGTCAGTCCGGTGTGGTTGAGGCTGCCCAGCACCGAGCGGGTAGCGACGACCACGTGGGGCTCGTGTCCACGGTGTGTCAGGGAATCCATGAGATCGAGGACACCGGCTCCGGCGTTGTCCAGACCGACGAGAACGCCCCCGGCACCCTCGACAAGAGTGACGTCGTAGCCGTCGGAGTCGACAAGGACTCGCGCCGCGATCTCCTCGATGGAAGGAATCGTCATCCCAGCGCGGGCAGCCGACGTCGTCGGGGCCAGTGGCTCAGGACAGCGCACGTACTCGAGCAGATTCTCGGAATCAATACCTGCCAGACGGCCTGCGTCATGGACGTCGCCGGGTTCCTCGGGGGCCAAACCGGTTTGGTAAGGCTTGATGATGAGGACCTCCTTGCCGGCCTGCTTCAGGGCCGAGGCGATGACGGCCGTCGCTACAGTCTTGCCGGCATCGGTATCAGTTCCGGTGACGATGACGATTCCGTCCAGATCGGTGATCTTCATGACTCCTCCAATGACGTGTGTGTCAGCTGATCGGTGACGACTGCCCGCATTCCGGCAGCCATCACCACCAGGTCGTCCTCGGTGCAGATGTAGGGCGGCATGGCGTAGACGAGATCACGGAACGGGCGCAACCACACCCGGTTCTCTACGGCGGTACGGGTGGCTCGTCTCATGACGATCGGGCTGTCAACCTGAACAGCTGCGATGGCTCCGAAGACGCGCACGTCGATGACACCGTCGAGGTCCCGCAGCGGGGTCAGCTCGCGGGACATGACCTCGTTGATCCGGGCGACGTCGTCCTGCCATCCGCCCTGGGCGACGATGCCCAGGCTGGCCGCGGTGACAGCGCTGGCCAGTGGGTTGCCCATGAAGGTTGGCCCGTGCATGAGGGACCCGCCCGGGCCTCGACTGACCTCGGTGGCGAGCTCGTCGGAGCACAGCACGACCGACTGGGTCATGTACCCGCCAGTCATGGACTTCCCGACGACCATGATGTCGGGGACGATGTCGGCCCACTCACAGGCGAAGAGCTTTCCGGTACGACCGAATCCGGTGGCGACCTCGTCAGCGATGAGAACGAGGTCCAGGTCGTCAGCGCGCTGGCGAAGGTGCTTCAGACATGCCGGAGACCACGGCCACATGCCGCCCGCCCCCTGCAGAATCGGCTCGACGATGATGCCGGCCAGCTCGTCGCGGTGCGCGTCGATGATCTCATTGGCCTGGTCACACCAGGTCTCGACGGCATCGTCATCGGCATCGAAGGAGGGCGGGCGAGGCAGGAAGAGCTGCTGGGGAATCGAGTCGGAGAACATGGCGTGCATGCCGCCGACCGGGTCGCACACGCTCATGGCACCGAGGGTGTCACCGTGGTAGGCACCGCGCAGGGCGGCGATACGAGTACGGGTGAGGGTGCCGCCACGCGCAGCAGTGCGCGCAATTTGCACCTGACGAGCCAATTTGAGGCTCACCTCGACACCCACCGAGCCGGAGTCGGCCAGGAAGACCCGATCCAACGGTTCCGGGGCGAGGTCGACGAGGGCCTTGACGGCGTCGACGGCTGCCTGGTGGGTGAGCCCACCGAACATCACATGGCTGAACTGGGAACTCTGACGGCTCACGGCCTCGTCGAGGACAGGGTTGCGGTAACCATGGATCTGGCACCACCACGAGGCCATGCCATCAATGACCTCGTAGCGGTGTTCCCCGTCATGGAGCTGCAACCGGGCCCCGTCGGCGGCCGTGACGGCAAGCATCGGATCGGCCCCGACCGTCGGAGCGTAGGGGTGCCAGACATGACGTCTGTCGTATTCGAGAAGATGCTGTTCAGGACTCACAGCGAGGAATGCTAGCCGTCACTCTTGAACAGTGTTCAGGAGGGGGCGGAATTGGCCGCTCCGACGGCCTGGAGACCCCTCTCGGACAGCTCATCGAGCCACCGTCGGTGCACCCGATCATCCGCCGTCTCCTCGGGATGGAAAGACAGGGCGAGGATGTTCCCCTGTCTGACACCGACGATGGCCCCACCCGCCTCGCCGGCATCGTCGGGCAGCGTCGAGATGACCTCGACCCCCGGCCCGGTACGGGTGACGATCGGAGCGCGAATGAAGGTGGCGGGGATCCCCTCACCCACCCCATCGATGTCCAGATGTCCCTCGAAGGAGTCGAGCTGGGATCCGAACGCATTACGACGCACGGTGACGTCGAGCCGTCCGAGGGTCTGCTGGCCCGTGGCGGCGTCCTCCACCTCTGTCGCCAGCACGACGAGGCCGGCACAGGTTGCCAGCACCGGCAGGCCTCCGGTGATGGCTTCTCGCAGCGGGTCGGCGAGACCGAAAGATCTCATCAGCTTGTCGATGACCGTCGACTCCCCACCGGGCAGGACGATCCCGTCGAGGGATTCGAGATCAGCCTCCCGACGGACTCGACGGGTCGTCGCGCCGAGGGATTCGAGAACCTCGATGTGCTCAGCGAATCCGCCTTGCAGGGCGACGACCCCAATGAGTGGAGCCACCTCACCAACCCCGCTCGGCCAGACGGTGCGGCGCCGGGACGTCGGCGACATTGATGCCCACCATGGCCTCGCCCAGTCCGCGGGAGACCTCGGCGATGGTGTCGGGATCGTCGTAGGCGGTGGTGGCCTTGACGATGGCAGCGGCGCGGGCAGCAGGATTGCCGGACTTGAAGATGCCAGACCCGACGAAGACGCCCTGGGCACCCATCTGCATGACGAGGGCGGCGTCAGCCGGAGTCGCCACACCACCGGCAACGAAGAGCACCACCGGGAGCTCACCCGTACGAGCCACCTCGACGACGAGATCGTACGGGGCCTGCAGTTCCTTGGCGGCGACATAGAGCTCATCAGGAGACATGCTGCTCAGACGTGCCATCTCGGCTCGAATGGTGCGCAGGTGGCGGACGGCCTCCGAGACGTCACCAGTGCCGGCCTCACCTTTGGAGCGGATCATGGCGGCGCCCTCGGTGATGCGACGCAGGGCCTCACCCAGGTTGGTGGCGCCGCAGACGAAGGGGACGTCAAAGGCCCACTTGTCGATGTGATTGGCGTAGTCAGCCGGGCTGAGCACCTCGGACTCGTCAATGAAGTCCACCTTGAGGGATTCCAACACCTGAGCCTCGACGAAGTGGCCGATACGAGCCTTGGCCATGACAGGGATGGAGACGGCGTCGATAATTCCCCCGATGAGGTCGGGATCACTCATCCGGGCCACTCCGCCCTGGGCGCGGATGTCGGCAGGGACACGTTCCAGGGCCATGACGGCGCAGGCTCCGGCATCCTCGGCGATCCTCGCCTGCTCGGGGGTGACGACGTCCATGATGACGCCGCCCTTGAGCATGTCGGCCAGTCCACGCTTGACCCGCGTGGTCCCAGTGGTAGTTGCATTCTCAGTCATGTACCTCATCGAATCGACGATTGTGGTTCATGACAAGATCCATATATGACCACTTCCGTTGGACCACTTCTCGGATGGACGAGATGAGACCGGATCTCGTCGTCGACGTGCCGCTGGACCTTCCTCAGGACTCCCAGCCGCTCCCGGTGCGGATCTGCGAGGGGGTGCGCGGTCTCATCATGGACGGGGTGCTGGCCCCGGGGGACCACCTGCCGAGTACCAGGGCCTTGTCCGCCCAACTCGGGGTGTCCCGCGGCACGGTCGTCGCCTCCTACGAACAGCTGGAGGCTGAGGGGTACCTCGTCGCGGCGAGCGGGTCGGGCACCCAGGTCAACCCTGACCTGCGAGGTCTCCATCGGCGCTCCGCAACGCCGACCCCTCCCCCGTCCCCTCACCATCGCCACGGAATCGATCTGGCGCCGGGAGCACCCGACACGGCCGGATTGGCGAACTCAGCGTGGCGGTCGGCCTGGCATCGCGCCTGCGTCCAACCGCGCCGGATCACCGATCCGTTGGGGGCTCCTCGGCTGCGGCATGAAGTCGCCGAGCACCTACGTCAGATGCGAAGCCTGCTCGCCGATCCGCGCCAGGTCGTCGTCACCGGTGGTGCCCGCGCCGGACTGGCCGAGCTCATTCAGGTGCTCTGTGACAGGTCCAGACACCTGATGGTCGGGGTCGAGAGCCCCGGGTACCCCAGCCTGAGGAAAGTGCCGACGGCACTTGGCCATCGCATCGTCGGGCTGCCAACTGATGACCACGGACTTGACCCCGAGGGCCTTCCCACCGGAAGCGACGCGACGAATCTGGATGCGGTGCTCATCACCCCGAGCCATCAGTACCCCTGGGGAGGATCGTTGTCGGCGAGTCGTCGGGCTGCCGTCATCGAGTGGGCCGAGAGGGCGGGTTGCTGGATTATCGAGGATGACTTCGACTCCGAGCTGCGTCACGTCGGTGCTCCCCTTCCGGCATTGGCATCCTTGGACGAGGAACACACCATCTTGCTGGGTACCTTCTCGTCGGTACTGACCCCCGCCTTGGGGTGTGGTTATCTGGTGATCCCGCCCGACTTGATGCACCCCTTCGCCGAACAGCGTCAGGCCACCGGGCAACCTGTTCCCGCCATCGTCCAGGAGGCCGTCGCCGACTACCTGTCGACCGGGGCGTTACGGCGTCGCACCCAGCGGATGCGCCAGGTGTACCGACGCCGCCGCCACACCGTCATCGACATTCTCGGGTCGGTACCCGGTACGACCTTGCAGCCGATCGACGGTGGGTTGCATGCCGTGTTGCTCTTCAACGGGTCCGAGGAGGACGTCGTCAGACAGTGTCGTCATGAAGGGGTCGGCGTCACTCCCCTGTCGACCTACTGGGGATCGGCTGACGCCGACGCTGCTGGGATCGTGCTGGGTTTCGGAAGCCACGACGACGACACCTTGGCAACGGCCTTGACGACGATCGCTCGGGTGGTCGCCGACCACACCGGTTCGTGACGCAAATCGGCCGGCACCCCGGTGGGGTACCGGCCGATCCGCGAATGAGCCGTCAGTCGACGAGGCCCTCGAAGAGAGCGGTCGACAGGTAGCGCTCACCGGTGTCGGCGATGACGACGACGATCGTCTTGCCGGCGAACTCCGGACGGGCCGCGACCTGGCCAGCGGCCTGCAGTGCGCCACCACCGGAGATGCCGGTGATGATGCCCTCCTCGGCGGCGGCACGGCGGGCGAAAGCAATGGCGTCGTCACCAGGGACGAGCAGAATCTCGTCGACGACGGACTTGTCGAGGTTCTCCGGCACGAAGCCCGGGCCCCAGCCCTGGATCTTGTGCGGGGCCTTCTCTCCCTTGGTGATGACCGGGGACTCGGCGGGCTCGGCACCGAAGGTCTTCACCTCAGGGTTCTTCTCCTTGAGGTACTTGCCGGCACCGGAGATGGTGCCGCCGGTGCCGATGCCGGCGACGATGGCGTCAACCTTGCTCTCGGTGTCGTTCCAGATCTCCTCGCCGGTGGCATCATGATGAACCTCCGGGTTGGCCGGGTTGTCGAACTGGCTGGCCAGAATGGCGCCAGGGGTCTCCTTGACGATTTCGGCGGCCTTGGCGTTGGCACCCGGAACTCCATCAGCACCGGGGGTGAGCACGAGCTCGGCACCCAGCAGACGAATGATGGCGCGACGCTCCTTGGACATGGTCTCGGGCATGGTGATGATGACCTTGTAGCCGCGAGCCGCACCGACGAGGGCCAGGCCGACGCCGGTGTTGCCAGAGGTGGCCTCGACGATGGTGCCGCCGGGCTTGAGCTGTCCGGATGCCTCGGCCGCGTCAATGATCGACTTGGCGATGCGGTCCTTGACGCTGGAGGCCGGGTTGTAGAACTCCAGCTTGGCCAGCACGGTGGCCTGGGAGTCCGGGAAGAGTTTGTTGATCTTGACCAGCGGAGTGTGGCCGATGAGCTCGGTGACGTCGTTGGCGATCGTCGTCATGGTGTCAGTCCTTTCGGTTGAGATTCGAGTCAATGGGTGTTCGGAAAATCTCTGTGTGCGTAGGTTGATGTGGGTCATGCCTTTTCGACGGTTATCGTCCAGCCGGCATCACCCACCTTCCGGAAGTCGGTGACCGGATAACCGGCCGTGGCGGCCCATTCCGGGATGGATTCGGTGGCCTGAGTGCAGTCGAAGTTGATGGTCAGACGATCTCCGACTGGCAGCCCGGCGATGGCCTTCTGGGCTTCGACCAGCGGGAACGGGCACACCTGCCCACCGGTCTCGAGAACATGTGTGGTCATGACACTCCTTCGGTGACGGTGGCGGTTGGCAGCGTCCCCAGTCCGGGGTTGCGCCGGGCGAAGCCGAGCACGAAGACCTTCGTGCCGAGGCCCACGCCGAGGAACATGAAGAGGAAGGCGATCCAGCCCTGGAAGCTGAACTGAGCAGTTTCGACCATCGCGTTGCCGATGGTGCAGCCTCCAGCCCAGCTGGCCCCGATTCCCATTCCGAGCCCTCCTCCGATCGACTTGACGACCTGGGTTGAGTCGGGGACGCGGACTCGGAACTCACCGGATGCCTTGGCAGCGATGAAGGACCCGACGAGGATGCCGAGCACGAGCAGCACTCCCCAGTCGACGTAGGAAGCGTCACCTGTCACGGCCCACTCCAGCAGGTTGCCGGTTGGGGTGGTGATGCCCAGCCCGGCATGACGACCGGTCGCCTCGCTGAGCGGGTAGGTGATGATCGCGATCACCGAGATGAGGGCCGCAGTGAGGAACGGATGCCACTTGGCCTCGAAGAGCCAGTGCGCGACACCTGCCATCTCCGGCGGAAGGGTGGCGACCTTTCGGGCCGGCTTGCGCAGTTGACGCCACACCAGGCCACCGACGACGAGGACCAACACGACGGTGGGAATCCAAGGAGAGACTTCCAGAGCAGGAATCGTCGTCACAGGCGCCTTGACGGATCGCACTGATTCGTTGAGTCCCGACAAGGCGCCATACTTCATGGCCGCCGCGCCGATCGCGTAGAAGACCAGCGCGATCCACGAACCGACCAGACCCTCACCACTGCGGAACCAGGTTCCGGTGGCGCATCCGCCAGCAAGCACGATCGAGACGCCGAAGAGCAGTCCTCCGACGATCACGCCGAGCCACGGCAGCGGCTGCCAGGACAGGTGGACGACGCCGAGCTGGGTCAACGTCGTGACGCCGATGGCCTGAATGGCGATCACGAGCAGGAAAGCCGTGATCCACGTGGCGCTCCTGGCAAGCCACACTTGACGAAAGGCGTTGGTCACGCAGAAGCGACCACGTTGCAGAACGAAGCCGAAAGCAATTCCGACGAGTAAGCCGGTAAAGATCATGACAAATTCCGTTCAGAATGATCCGACAACGCCGTTGTGAGTTTTTCGAAACACACAGGTAGAAGCGGATTCAGGGATGGACGTGATGTGCATTTCATGTGCGCTGAAATCGGCATGGGGTCGACATGACCTCTCATGTCCGGCGCATGTGCGATCAACCCCGGATCAGCAACAACACCGGCACATTGAACACATCATCATGGTTGAGCTCATGACCGATCGACCGGCACGATGACCCCAGACACGGTGTGTGTTCACCTTCTCATCCTTCCATTCATGACCCATGACCGATGATTCCGCCATGACGTTCATCGACCTTCCCGGGACTGCCCCGACGCCGCGCCGCAACGTTCATCAATGGTGTCTGAAATCATGCAAGCACAGTTGCCTTGGCGTTTCAAGAAAAAGGTTAGTTTGTCTTATATTTTGATCTCGGGTATCACTTTGTGAAACAAACCCGGTCTGCCAGGGCTGCCAGGAAGGCAGAGACCCCCTCAGTCTGATCACAGATGATGTCGGCGTGATCGGTCATCGACGGCTGCTCGTCGGAATAGCTCACCACGCGGGCACCGGGGTGACCCTCCCGAATCCACTCCGCGATGACCTCGAGGGCCGGGACGTCACCCAGATCGTCACCGCACATGATGACGACCCGCGGCTTCACCTCGTCGATGAGCTCGCGCAGAGCCTGGGCCTTGGTGGTGACGGCGGATTTCAGTTCGATGATGTTGCGGCCGTCCTCGCAGTGGATATCGAGCTCCTCGGCGATCTCACGGACTCGCGGCGCAGCACTGGCCAGGGCATGAGCCGGATCGGCTGCGCGACGGGTGTGGAGGGCGACAGCGCGACCCTTGTCCTCGATCCGGCAGCCGACGTCACGAGGATCCTGCTGCCCCAGTTCCTCGGCAAGTCCCTCGAGACGTCCCTTGGCGATTCGCACCGACTCGGGCACCTCGGGGTCACGCAGCGCCCCGGTGGCGGCGTCGTAGCGCTCAACCCCGTACTGCCCCAGGACCACCAGGTGCTCCAGGCCAGGGACTTCGTCGACGGCCGTCATATGTCGTACTGCGGCTACCTCACGTCCGGTGATGATGGCCATGATGGCGAGCTTCTCGTCCATCCGAGACATTGCCGCCCTGGACTCCTCGGCCATGGCGGAGTCAGCGGGATCGTCAACGATGGGGGCCAAGGTGCCGTCGAAGTCCAAGGCGAGAAGCACCGAACCCGGGTCAGTGGCGACGGCGTCGAGGACCCCCCTTCCGGCGTCGGTGAGAGGGGTCCACGACTTCTTGGCAGGGGCGGGGCGATCAGTCATGGGCCCATGGTCACACATACCGGTCCCACGGTGGGACCTCAGCCCGCGAATAGGGAGGATCAGCTCGAACACGAACTACGGGTTGGTAGCGTGAAGGAGGGCCTGCTGCGTGGCAGGACCTCCATGAGAGGTGTGATGAGACATGTCGGAGACCGTCCAGGACAAGGTTGACTTCCTTGTCATCGCAAATCGCCTGCCCGTGGACCGGAAGATCGACGATGAAGGAAACGTCAGCTGGCAGTCCTCCCCGGGTGGTCTGGTGACGGCACTCGAGCCGGTCATGCAGCGCAAGGGTGGTGCATGGATCGGGTGGCATGGTGCCCCTGACGAGGTTGTCGAGCCCTTCCACCATGATGGCTACGACATCCACCCTGTGCCGCTCAGCGCCCAGGAGGTCGAGGAGTACTACGAGGGATTCTCCAACGCCACCTTGTGGCCGCTGTACCACGACTGCGTGGTCGAGCCGGTCTTCCACCGCGAGTGGTGGGACGCCTTCCAGAAAGTCAACAAGCGGTTCGCCGAGCAGGCCGCCGAGCAAGCCGCCGAGGGCGCCACGGTGTGGGTGCAGGATTACCAGCTCAACCTCGTTCCCACATACCTTCGTGAGATGCGCCCCGATCTTCGTATCGGGTTCTTCCTCCACATCCCGTTCCCGCCGATCGAGCTCTACAGTCGTCTGCCGTGGCGTGAGGAACTCGTCGAAGGACTGTTGGGGGCCGACCTCGTCGGATTCCAGACTCCTGGTGCCGCCGCCAACTTCCTGCGCCTTGCCAAGCGTCGTCCGGGGGTCACGGCCTCCCGCGGTCGGGCGCACACCCGTGACGGACGTGACGTCGTCGTCCGTGACTTCCCGATCTCGATCGACTCGCGCGGATTCCACGAACTTGCCACCTCGGAGAAGGTTCAGGCCGAGACCGCCAAGTTGCGCGAGGACCTGGGCAACCCGGAGACGATCATCTTCGGTGTCGATCGTCTTGACTACACCAAGGGTCTGCGCCAGCGCATCCGCGCCGTCGGAGAACTGTTCAAGGAGGGCAAACTCGATCCTCACGAGGTCGTCTTCCTGCAGCTGGCCACCCCGTCACGCGAACGCGTCGAGGAGTACAAGATCCTGCGCGACGACATCAACCAGCTCGTCGGCCAGATCAACTCCAAGGTGGGCACTATCGCCAATCGTGCGCTGGTCTACCGCAACGAGTCGGTGCCCCGTGAGGTCCTCGCCGCCATGTACCAGGTGGCTGATCTCATGCTCGTCACCCCGGTGCGTGATGGCATGAACCTCGTTGCCAAGGAGTACATCGCATGCCGGTCCAACGACGACTCGGCCCTGGTGCTCTCCGAGTTCGCCGGTGCTGCCCGTGAGCTCAAACAGGCCTACATGGTCAATCCGTACGACATTGACGGCATGAAGGCCACGATCATGAAGGCCCTCACCGACTCGCCGAAGGTGAAGGCCCGCAAGATGCGCTCGATGCGTCGTCAGGTTTTCGACAAGACGATCGACGTCTGGGCCGATGACTTCCTCACGGAGCTGGAAGGTCGCTGAGCGACAGACGGACACATTGACGTTGACGGCGGTCGGTCGGTGATCACCGACCGACC
>OKHV01000077.1_pt1 | contig 33533 bp, 36 predicted proteins | sample 1611351 | NCBI WGS metagenome assembly OKHV01 (sample SAMN04436735, study PRJEB24849) | human gut metagenome | biome: human gut; feature: NICU; material: stool | host: Homo sapiens | place: USA: Saint Louis, MO | collected 2010-11-29
GGGTGAAGACAGGATTATCCGGAACCGTCGCCATCGCGCGAGTCCGCTCTGCCTCGGGGTCACGGAACCAGTCGTCGGGCAGCTGTGAATCCCCGGCCTCCTGACCCTGGCCTTGCGGAGGCTGCTGCTGACCCGACCAGGGCTGGCTGATGCTCCACTGTTGGGTCGGCGTGGAATCCTGTCGCTGCCACTGCTGGGTTGGTGTCACGTCCTGCTGATCTCGAGGCTTCGGCGGGGTCTGCACCCGAGGAATCTCCCTCGTCGGAGCTTCATCAGCGCCCACGGGGCTCTGCACGACCGTCTCGTCGAAGGAGCCAGGGTCTGTCATGCGCACGGCACCGGGCAGGTGCAGGTCCAGCCCACACTGTCTGCAGGCGGCATCGTGCGCACCCACCTGGGTGCCGCATCGCGCACAAAACATAGTCTCATCTCCGTCCATGAGTGGCGCATCAAGGATATGGCATGCTTTCACGGTCTCCGCGTCACGTTCCTGTCACCGACGTAACACCGTCGTCACACAAGAGCGCGATTCTTCACATGTCAGTAACGCCGACCAAACGGTTCCGCAACGCTGCCAGATGACGATTGACACCATGACACCACTGTTTGAGATCGATGCCGGCGACACCGCGTGGGTGCTCGCCAGCGCGTCCTTGGTGCTGTTCATGACACCGATGCTCGCCTTCTTCTACGGCGGTATGGTGCGGGCCAAGGGCGTGCTCAACATGCTCATGATGAACGTCGTTGCGATGGGGACCATCGGCGTCCTCTGGGTGGTCTGCGGTTACTCGATGGCCTTCGGTGACCCGCAATGGGGAGGCCTCATCGGCAACCCCGCCCAGTACTTCGAACTCCACGGGGTCATGGGAACCGAGGTCGGAACCATTCCCGGATTCGTCTTCGTCGCCTTCCAGTCCGCCTTCGCCATCATCGCAACTGCCCTCGTCTGCGGCGCCGTCTGCGCCCTGGCCGTCAGCCTGAAATACCGCTTCAGTTACGACGACTCCCTCGACGTCGTCGGCGTCCACATGGTCGGTGGCTTCCTGGGCACCGTCCTCATCGGATTCCTCGCGGACCCGCATGCCATGGCTGAAGGCGCCTCCGCCTCCTTAGAGGCCAATGGAGCCGGCCTGTTCCTCGGTGGTAACGGCAAGCTGCTGGGGTCCAGGTCATCTGTGCCCTCGCGATGATGGCCTACTCCTTCGTCGTCAGCGGCCTCATCGGTCTGGTCATCAAGAAGACGATGGGCATCCGTGTTTCCACCGCTGAGGAGCTGCGCGGCATCGACCTGGTCGAGCACGCCGAGTCCGGGTACGACTTCTCCAGCGTCCGCTACTCCTCCTTGGTGCTACCCAAGGCACACGCCCACCACGAGGACGCCCCTCGCCCGGACGGCAAGCCCGCCCGCGCCACCGACACCACCGCCGACAAGGAAGAGATCTCGGCATGAAGCTCATCACCGCCATTATCCAGCCGTCGGCACTTGACACCGTCCGGCTCGAACTCGCGAAAGCCGGAGTCTCTGGTCTGACGATTTCCGAGGCAGCCGGCTACGCCCGCCAGAAGGGTCACACTGAGGTCTACCGAGGCGCCGAGTTCACCATCGACTTCCTCGAGAAGGTCCGCGTCGAGGTCAGCGTCTGACCGATCAGAGCAGGTCGACAGCCTCCTGAGCCGCGCGAGCACCGGCTCGCAGCGCACCTTCCATGTAACCGTTGAAGGAGGAGGCGTACTCGGCACCGGCGAAGAGCACCCTGCCCAACGGCTGGGCGAGGATCGGGCCGGTGGCAGTCCAGAGGCTGGGAGCGAAGTGGGCGCCATGACAGCCACCGGTGTAGGGCTCGGAGAGCCAGTCGCGGTCGAGGTATTCGATCGGAGAGCTGGGAGCCTCACCGAAGGCGGACTCGACGACCTCCTCGAAGGCACGCTGACGCAGGCTCACCGAGAGTTTGCCGTAGCCCGACGCTTCGGTGCCCTCGAAGAAGCCCATCAGGACTCCCCTGCCGGTCTCGTCGTCGGAGGTATCGAAGATAACGCGGACGGCACCCTCGTCGGCACCCATCTGGCCGGAGGCTCCAGAGGTGCGCCACCACGGGCTGTCGTAGACGAGGTAGGCCTTGATGACATTGCCTGCGGGTACCTTCTCGGCCATCTCGAGACGCTCTGCCGGAAGAGCAGGATCGAACTCGATCTCCTTGAGAAGACGCGGAGGGACGGTGACGATGACGCTGCGCCCCTGGTACTCGGTGCCGATGGACGTCGCGACGGTGACGGTGCCGCCGTCTGCGTGGATGGAGCGGACCGGGCAGGAGAGCTTGAGGTCATCGCCGAGACGCTGCGCGAGGTTGCGAGCGACCTGGGCGACACCGCCCTTGACGCGCTGCTGCTTGAGCCCACCGTTGACGGCGACGAGGGATTCCAGGTCCACCCCGGAGTTGGCCTTCGTCAGCCCATCAAGAAGTGTGGTGCCGTCGGGAGAGACCCCGAAGGCACGCCGGAAAAGATTGGTGATGTATTCACGTCCGGCGTCGGTACGCACATTCGAGACCACCCACTGACTCAGGGACTGATTCAGCCACGTACCATTCGCCGTCGTCCAACCCTTGTTGTTGGCGACCCGATCGGCCAGACGGCGGAACCTCAGCAGGCCCTGACCGAGGTCAGACAGTTCGAAGGGGCTGAGGGTGTGGGCAGAGCTGGAGGAATTGGTGACGTGGGAGACCCGTCCGCGAGCCTTGACGACGACGTCGCCCTCGGTGGAGTCGACCAGTTCAAGGCCTTGGGAGGCGATGAGGGAGCGAAGTTCTTCATGGCCCTCACTGACCCATTGGCCGCCCAACTCGATGACCTGCCCATTGGACAACTCCGCGTTCTCGAGGCGCCCACCCACTCGGGAGCGAGCCTCCAGAACCACCACCGAGTGCCCTGCGGATGCGAGTTCTTCGGCGGCCGTCAGTCCGGCGAGGCCTGCGCCGATAATGATGCTGTCGTACATGCGTCCCCTTGCAATTCCGCTGGACGGCCGAACCGAGGAGTCAGGCCGCAACCTACGAATCGTGGTGCCTCGATCGTACCGGGCCACCCTGACGCATTGCGCGTCGACCCTGTTCGATACCCCGGTTCGCCCTTCCTGAGCTGGCGAACGCGAATTGGAGTTGAGCGGCGGGGATGATCCGTGACGTCTGCGCAGGAAATGCGCCACAGTTCCTCGGTGGCAACCATCTACACCCACGCCGACTTCGGCGATCGTCATGGCCGTGGCGCATTGGTGTGGGTTCTCCTCGTTCGGGATGGTCATCACGACCCTCGTCGGTCTGGGTTCCCAGCACTGGCACAGCGTGGTCGTTGGGTATTGTCCCAGACTGTCGGAGTGGACCCTGCAGTTGTCGTCCTCACAAGGTGCAGAACATGGTGCGGGCACGTCAGGAGGCCCAGGACGGCACTGCCGGCGATCCACTGGGTAAGCCGGCATCAGTTCCACTGACACCTACAGGAGAGCCATGACCCTCGATCGCACCATCGCCCACGCCACACCGCTCGACAACGCCGATCTCATCGACGCCTGGCTCGCGGCCATCCCCGTCGACGCCAACCGTCAGCGCGTCTCCGACCTGCTCAACGAGACCTTGCGCACCCACCCTAATCTCGTCCTGGTGTGGAAATGGAATATGCCGATGCTCTCTGATCATGGCTCGTTCATCGCGAGCTGGAGTGCCTCGGCCAAGCACCTGGCCCTGGCCTTCGAAGCAGCGACCCTTGATGCCTTCACGGAACGAATCATCGACGAGGGCTACACCAGGTCCAAGAAGATGTGGCAGGTGAGGTGGGATCAGCCGGTTCCATGGCCACTCATCGACGACATGCTCGGGCACGCCATCGAGGTCAAGAAGGACTGCACGACCTTCTGGGCGAGGTGAGGGGACTTTTCACAAGGCCGTGTCGACCGTGTTGAGACCCAAGTCGTGCCAGGCGGTCAGAAGAGCTCGGTCGCCAGGTACGGCGACCGAGTCGTCCTCACAGACACTCAGTGCGGCAGCACAGTGGACGGAGTCATATCCGCGCAGCCGCTGCTCCCTCGCGATAGTGCACGCCACTTCGAGTAGAGGATCACTGATCTTGACGACGTGTCGACATAGGCAATCATCGTCGCTGCAGTTCGACGAGATCGCTCACCATCGCTCCGGCGTCCACCGGATGTGGGAGACGAGGCTTCCCGACCCGACAGGGCGTGACCAAAACCGTCGGCAATCATGATTTCCAACTTGGGATACTGCTCGACGGGGACCAGTCGGGCGACTGGCTTCCCGTGGTCAGTCGCTGCGATCGTCTGACCGTTCCTGACCTGCGCAACGTGTTTGTTCAAACTGTCACGTGGTTCTCTAATACCCACTTCCATGACAGCCTCCCCATGTGGCGCTTTCCTCGTCTTCAATTAGGGCCACATCGGTCACGGCCTCGTCAACGGGTTGACATGGGGCGCGAATTGTCCGTCGTCCGAGGCAGGCCCAAGGTCTCATCAACGGTGAGACCGTCCGGCAAGACGTGGGCCACCAGCAGGACGAGACTGTTCTTGCGCCACTCGTTGATGTCAGAGACCATCACACGACTCGACTCCTCATCGACCCCATTGAACGGCTCGTCGAGGACGACGACGTCGAACCGTGAGATCTCCAGAGCACGGAAAAACTCAGCGCATGGATGATTCGCCAGCCGGATTCGCCCAGAGGTCAGCGTCTCCCGAAAAGGGTGAAGAATGAGGATGTACAGGCCGATGACCAGCGGCAGTGCGACGGCGACGATGGCAGGAATCACCATGGACCCGGCAGCGCTGAGTTTTCTCCCCAATGTCCCTCGGCAGGCGCCAAGGCAGACCCACGCGCTGAGGAATGTGGAAATGTCGAGTCGAAGGCGTGTTCCCGGAAGGATGACCACCGCTACCAGCAGCACCGCAACAATGATGCCCACTATGACGTCAACGACGTGCGGATCCCTTGCCAGCGTCATCACCGCACACACGCTAAGGGCGACGGCCAGAATTCCCGCAAGAATCCTCCGGGATCGCATATACAAAGTTTGCACGGATACTCGCCCTTCCTCACAGCAAGAGAGAAATCACGCTGGTCGACAGCAGCAGCGCCGCCGCGAGAGGTGGTCAAGCGATGTTTCCCGCGCTGGGGACGCACATCATCCTACATTGGTTCAGGCGCGTCACGACGTCAGTCGATCCCACTCCTCACAGACGAGCGGCTCCCGCTTTCCCGGGGCACCGTATTGCCCCAGTACGCCCGGGCAGCTGCGGCCAAGATTCTGGAGAAGAGAAGACGAATTGCGTCCTCCACGGTCGGGATGAATTCGCACCACAAACTGACGTTGACCCCCAGCATGCGTGAGTCTTCCGGGAAGTGAAGCTCAAGAATTCGGTCGATGGACACCGCGGGTTGCATGCCGAAAGCGTCTGGAAATCCTTCAGACGGCTCCCTGTTGAGATACAGATAGTCGGCGTCGTAAAACACCCACGGATTCCCACTCTGACGCGCCGCTTCAACCCCACGACGAGGCCACCAGCCACACACCAGGTCGTCGTCTCGCAGCCCAGTCACAGTAGCCTCGTCTCACACCGCGCACGTCCGTCCGTGCCCGTCGAGGCGACGCCTGGCAACGTCTGTGAAGGCTTTGTGAACCCCGGTGCCGTCGACAACGCCATAGTCTGTCATCCGGGCGCGTGCGCTCTCAGAGCCCTCCCAGAACTCCATGTCGCACTCATCTCCACCAATGTGGATGACGCAGGAGGGGGAGAGGTCACAAATTGAGTCCACCGCAGCTTCAACGAAAGCGAAGGCCTCCCCTGAAGGCCACAACAAATTGTTTCGGAGGTGTTTTCCGCTCGTCAGGGCGCCGACGTGGGTAGGTCCAGCCGCGATTTCGGGGTTTCCCAGCTCTGGGTAAGCCAGGATGACGGCTTCAGCATGACCGGGCAGGTCAATCTCTGGCATGGCCTCAATTCCATAAGCCTCGGCGACGTCCAACACTTTCTGGATGTCGTCGGCGGTGTAGTAGCCGGAGTTGTCCGTGCCGGCCCAATCATGCTGATAGGTCGCCAGCCGGGTGCGATCAACATTCGTGTAGTCGTCAAAGTCCATGCGCCGGCGCGCACTCGAGATCTCGGTGACCCTCGGGTAACCGTTGACCGGAACGCGCCAGCCGGAATTGTCCGTGAGGTGCCAGTGCAACCGCGTGAAGTGGTAACGGTGGAGCAGACCAAGTAGGTCGATGATGGCGTCCACCGGCCAGAAGGTTCGCGAGGAATCCAGAAGATACCCGCGCCACGGATAGGCGGCATGGTCCTCAATTCCCAGCCGCGCGGCAGCCTCCGGCCCCGTCACCACAGACGGCCCAAGGCCATCGAGCCTTTGGCCCAGGCTTGCCATGTCAATCGCCTCGAACTGAGCTTCTTTCCAGAATACTTCTCGGCGAAGTCCTTCTTAAGGTGCTCATGGGCCTGGTCCGAGATGGAATCCTGCACAGGCCACACTGGCACCGCACCCTCTCCATCCTCTGCCTTCACTGATGGTCCGGCAGCGTACCCTGCCGCTGATCTCAACTCATGTGACGATCACCCGCGCTGATTCCTCGCGTGATCTCAGACGGGTTGCGTTGGCGGCGATTGAGAGCTTGCGCGGGGACACTGACCTCATGACGACAATCTGCACCAATCTCACCACCCGGTAACGTGCCTGGCCATCATGGATACTTCGCGTCCCCCTTCGGGACCAGACCCTGGCGGACGGAATTGGGGAGTTGATCAGTGCGCAACTCTCTCGGGTCAGTGCAATTAACGGTTCCCATGCGACTTGACCCTCCAGCGATGGAGGGATCAGGTTCTGTTGTCGTTGCCAGGAGTTGATCGGGTGGCGACGATGACGGCGGGTATGAGGAAGAACAGTCCAGCTAGTCCAAGTGTCCATACCAGTCCATAGTCGTGAACGACGGTCGAGCCGAACCTCAAAAACGGAATATGATCCATGGCCGCCAAACACCCCAGGATGACGGCGCTTCCCACCGTAACCGTGTACGCCCATAGTAGTGGCTCCACCAATCTCACCTGGACTGCCTTACGACCTCCAGTAAGGGCGACGAGTCGGCGTTCAATCCGCTGATCAGAGACCAGCGTTGAAACAAGGGCCAACAGTAATGTGCCAGAGACGATGACGGCGAATAGCTGGCGGGTCCATGCTTGGGCACGCAATTGTCTCGCCTCGGGATCATCAGGGTCATCTATGTTCGCAAACAGAGCCTCGGTGAGTATCGTTGAACGAACGCCGTCCCGCACCTCCTCAGGCAAATCAGAGAATCCGAAAATGAGTGCATTGTAGGACTGTGGTTTACTCACGCCCAACTGCTTCAACAAGGGTGAATCGGTGGGCAAAATCAGGCCACTGAGAACGTTGTTCTCCAAATTGCTGTCGCCAACAACGCCGTTGACTTCATCGACGCTTTTGATGGCAGAATCAGCGATCCCAATGTGAATCAATGTGACTTTTCCATCCTTGGTCACATAGGAGGCCGGAGCATGATTGATGTAGTCTTGATCACGCAGTCCGCCAGAGGCAGTGTAAACCACATCCAAATTCGCATGTGGGCACTGATCAACAGTTTTGGCCGTCTTGTAACATTGTTCTCCGGCTCCGTCAGTTATGCGGAACATCTGTTCACTGGTGGAGATGTCGCCAAAGACCGCTGTCCGGGGTTTGAGTTTAGGGAACCGCTGCAGCAGGTTACTTATCGCCTGTTCGTTGGCGTCGTTGACCTCTAGGAAGCTGTCCTCGCCGTTGATCTGCCCACCGAGCCAGTTGGTCAAGTCCGCGACCCCACTGGCGTAAAACGCGCCCCAATAGTTCAAGGCGAACACTACCGCAAGCGCCCCTAGGGATAGCTTTTGTAGTCTATTGCCCAACCGAGCAACAACTCTATGTTTGCGTGTGCCTGGCGTGACTGCGTAGGCCAGTGCAGGGATGGTCAACGCCCCGACGACCATCGCTGCGCGCTCGCCTTTCGGAAATAAGTTGACCTGCCCACTCATGATCAGCAGCACCGTTGCTATCGCCCCGACGACACCAATTCGCATCAGTGCCCGGCGCGAAAATCCTTCGCTGTGAGCGCGCGCTCGACGTTTATCAGATATCACTATCAATGTTACTGCGAGGATACCGCCGACCAAGATCATGGCTAGCGTTGCCAGGGCAGCACTGTTCACAGCAGTCCACGCCACAGTCCAGCGTTGTTCAACATACGATCCCAGACGCGCCGATAACCCTCTGATGGAAACAGCTGCCAAACCCCACCCGATCATTCCGCCGCACAACGCCAACAGGGTGGCTTGAGCACAGGAGGTCAAAGCTGCACGAATCGGCTTGTCACCCAGCGCGGTCATAACTCGATAAACAGCTCGGCGTCGCTGGCGATCAGCCGCATAAATGGCGGCCACGAAAGCGGCGACCATGACGACGCCACACAATTGCGCCACCTGTGGCGATATCGCCTGGTAACTCGCCGCTTTATCGCTGGCCCGGTCCACTACCGATGCTACGGTCGCCACCGAGCCACCACCATGGTCAAGCACATTATTGATGGCACTCATATCATCATTGGTCAGCCATACTTCAGAAGCGGAAAATACGGCCTTGTCGTCGCTAATAGCAGTGGCAGTGATCTCATTAATGGAGGCCGGATTCTCTGTTATCCCTACCACCGTAAACGACGCCTTTGCCCGTGTATTATCGGCGTCAACCAATTCAAGGTGAACATCAGGCCGAGCCTGAAGCTGTTTAGCGACAGCCGTGCTCACTGTGAGTTCGCCAGGTTTCTTCGGGTAGCGTCCAGACACCAACACACCCAGGTCGGCCGGTCCACTAGTCATAGTGACATCAGCACTGGTGGCTCGGTCGCTATCGGCTGCCAGAAGATTCTGACGGGAATGCGTAATAGCGACGGCCTCACCTTTGCTTTGCAAGGACTGCATATAGGTGGCAACGTCTTCATTGCCCGTCACCTGACTACTGAAGGCACCAAAACCGCTTTGCGCACCGCGCTTAACTGCCTCACCGTAGGCAGAGACAAACACTGACACCGACGCACACGCCGCAACCAATACCAGCGCGAGAACCACCGCGCTCATGGCTCTACCTGGCCGGTGCAGTGCCATCTTAAAGATCAACCGCAGCCGCTGCTTACCCATAACACTCACTCCACAGCCAAGCGGTAATCGCGGATTCGAATCACATGATCCGCATAAGTCGCGAAGGCCTGATCATGGGTGCCGGCGATAACAACCATTTCTTCATCGTGAGCCAGACTTGCCAGCAATTGCGCGATCTGCGCCGTGTTATCGTGATCCAACGCACCCGTAGGCTCATCTGCGAGAAGAACACTGGCGGACCCCATCAATGCCCGCGCTATCGCGACACGCTGCTGTTCCCCACCAGATAGCGACTCGACGACTCGATCGCCGTGGCCTTCCAACCCCATTCGTGCGAGCAGCTGGGTGGCGCGCTCGCGATCATCCTTACTGGAACACCCTACCGCGATCTCACGCGCCAGCAACAAATTCTCGGTAGACGTCAAAAATGGAACCAACACATAATCTTGAAAGATCCGACCGATCACAGCCGAGCGCAACTCAGGCACCGCGATACTCGCCAGATTCCGGTCTCCGATAGTAATCTTTCCGCTCATTGGGCCCAACTCGCGGGTCAGCAGCCGAAACAGCGTCGTCTTGCCCGAACCAGATGGCCCCATCAATGCATAAAACTTACCCGACGAAAAGCACGCTGACGCATCGTCAAAAATCTTACGAGTCTCACCCGAACCTCGATACTCAAAGCCGAGACCATCAATATCTAAACGCATCCGCGCCCCTCGAAACCTTCCAACACATTGCAGTTGGGGGTCACACGCCCGACGCGACAATATGACCCCTCAACATTAAAAGAAATCACCGCGGGGCGTGATCCACACGGGCAGAGCGAGGTGTTCCCATTTGCCACGAAGACCACTTGGTAGTCACATAGGTCTTATTCAGTTTTGTGAACCATTCAGAATGGCGGTCAGGAGCTTTTTCTATATCTAAAGTGACTCGTGCTTTCGTATTTTTATTAAGAGACGAGCAGCTGCCCGCACCTCGGGTATATCCCACGCCATTATCGAACCACGCCGAACAGTTCCCGCCAAGCGCGTTTTCCGCAGGCGCCGCCATGGCTAATGATCCACCTATTAGTGCGACTCCTAGAACAATAGCGGCTCCACCCTTCCGAGTTTTCTCTAACACTTTCATGCGTCCGCCTACAAATCGCCATTGATTATCCGATGAAGCTCTGTGGACTATTACGATTTCGCAGAGCTTGATGCGAAGCCTACCCTACACGCCCGCTGACAGCTAGGACCTGTTGCACCGCGAAAGCCACAACCATACTAAAGCACAGCTAGAACACTGCCGAGGGGCAGGCTGAACGAACTCGAACTCCCTCGCGGTGGCTGATGGCGTCATTGATGAGCTGGGTGACTCGGGGCGCGACCGCGCCGCCGTCTCGCTGACCGTCTTGGCTACTGCGAGCAGTGCGCGGACTTCGGACACGTTCATCACCTCGAACCGTAGTGGGGATGTTGTTGTGTTGCACAAAACTAGGGTTGTGTGCAACAATAGGGGCGTGGAGTTGAGGTTCACGCAGGCGGCACGCAAGCACCGCATCGGCCGCGCGCACGCCATCGCCGCCATGGCCTCGATCCCCATCCGCCGTCACCACAACGACCGTGGCGAGATACAGATCGAATGGGTGGCCCTCGATGACCGCGGCATTGAACTGGAGATCGTCGCCGTCGAAGCCCTCGACACCAAGACCGGCAGGCCAATTCTGCTGGTCCTTCACGTTATGCCAACAGGACTGCGAAGGATGGCTGAACCATGAACAAGACCGTGACCATCAATCTGGGAGACGGGCCCGTCGAGGTCATCGGCGGCGGGGATATTGACCTCGACGTCGAGGATGTGCGCCTGCCGGACGGTACCCGCGTCACCAACGAGCTCGTAAACGAATGGGCCGAGGAACTTGAAGGCCGTGGCGGACGCCCCAGTCTCGACCCCACTGGAGGCCCGTCGGTGAGGCTCGCATTCCGCGTGCCCGAAGACGTCAGCAGTCAGGTCGACGCGCTGGCAGCACGGCAAGGGCTCCGTCGCTCCGACGTGCTCCGCGCCGCACTCGATCAGTACTTGGCCTCGGCCTGAGCCCAGCGACGTGCGATACGTGGCAATACTCATACCGCTCTCCGTGCTCGGTTCACGGAAACTGTGGACAGTTCAGCCGCGACGTCGACGATCTATGACGTGAATACGATGCCACCAGACGCCAGCTGGCTCCGATCCAGCGTGACCCTCATAGGGTCGTGGCTAGGGGTTTTAGTGGAGCCAACTACGGGAATCGAACCCGTGACCTACGCTTTACGAGAGCGTCGCTCTACCGACTGAGCTAAGTTGGCACGCCCGCCATGGCAGGCTCAGAGGACTATACCGGCACGATGACCTCTTCGCGAAACCAACACGCTTCTTTCTGGAACACCACGCGACTCCCACCTGTCCACGACTCGCGATAGCGTCATCCCCGTGACCAACGACAACGCACACACCACCCACCAGATGGGGTCAGAGGTCGACGAGGTTGCCGACCACCACTGGGACTCCCTCGTCGCGTCCAGCCCCATCCTGGCCACCGCCCTCGGCCTGGACCTCAACCAGGACGAGTACGACGACCTGACCCCCGCCGGTATGGAGGCCCGCTACCAGCTCGTCATGGACACCTTGGACCGTCTCGACCAGGCCATGCCCGCCGACGACACCGACAGGGTCACCGTCGCCGCCATGCGCTCCAGCCTGGGTCTGGACGCCGAGAGCCACGACAAGGGATACGACCTCCTCACCCTCAACGGCATTGCCTCGGGCGTTCACGAGATCCGCGAGGTTTACGATGCCATGCCCACCGAGACCCCCGATCAGGTGTCGACGGTCGCACGTCGTCTGCAGGCCACCGGCGCGGCTCTCGACGGCTGGCTGCAGACCCAGCGCGCCTCGATCGATGCCGGTATCGCGCCCGCCATCCGTCAGGTGAACCTTCTCGTCGAACAGATCACCTCCTGGACCGGCGACGGTGGCTTTTTTGACGACTACCTCAAGCGGACTGCCTCCGACGACCTGCCCGACTCCGTGAGGTCGGAACTTGCCGAGGGCATCGACGCTGCCAAGGCCAACTTCCGTCGCACCGCAGAGACTCTCGCTACCGAGATCGCTCCGCTCGCCACCGAGACCGACGCCGTCGGCATCGACCGTTACCGTCTTGCTTCTCGCCAGTTCGTCGGCACCACTGTGGACCTCGCCGAGACCTACGAGTGGGGCAAGCAGGAACTCGCCCGCATCGAGCAGTTGCAGCGCGAAAACGCCGAGCGCATCCGTCCGGGAGCCAGCGTCAAGGAGGCCATGGCGGTCCTCGACGCCGATCCGGCCTACCAGATCTCCGGCACCGAGGCCCTCAGGGCATGGATGCAGGAGCGCGCCGACGAAGCCATCTCCACCCTGGACGGCACCCACTTCGAGGTTCCCGAGCAGGCTCGTCACATCGAGGGCATGATCGCCCCGACCCACGACGGGGGGGTGTATTACACGCCTCCGTCTGAGGACTTCTCCCGTCCCGGCCGGATGTGGTGGTCGGTGCCGGAAGGCGTCGACACCTTCACGACCTGGCGAGAATTGACCACCGTCTACCACGAGGGCGCCCCGGGTCACCACCTGCAGACCTCCTCGGCCATCGCTGCTCGTGACGAGCTCAACTCGTGGCGACGCAACTACTGGAGCTCTGGTTACGGGGAGGGCTGGGCCCTCTATGCTGAGTGGCTCATGGCTGATCTGGGCTACATGGACGATCCCGGTCACTTCATGGGCCTGCTCGACGGGCAGTCCATGCGTGCTGCCCGCGTCGTCCTCGACATCGGCCTACACTGCCAGTTCGAGGCCCCCGAGGAAGTCGGCGGCGGCGAGTGGAACTGGGACAAGGCCTGGACCTTCTTCAACAACCACGTCTCCATGGACGAGGGATCGGCCCGCTACGAGATCAACCGTTACTTCGGCTGGCCCGGCCAGGCCCCGTCGTACAAACTCGGTGAGCGCACCTGGCTGGAGCTGCGGGAGGCCGCGAAGGCCAAGGACCCGAACTTCGACCTGAAGGAGTACCACACCAAGGTCCTGCGTATGGGTGCTCTGCCGCTGGACGTGCTGCGTCGAGCGGTGCTCTCCTGAGGACTCATGCCTGAGATCCCGCCGGTTGGCCACGAGGTGGCTGGCGGGACCGGGTCCTCACGTCAGGGATGTCGCAGGCACAGGGCACCGACGTACCCGGTGTCGTGGCTGAGCTCGTGTCGCACTGACACCCGCGTCAATCCTTGCGGGCAATTCGTACCAGGCTTGACGACGTCCTTGACGTAACGGGCACCGTCCTCCTCGCATGCCACCCTCGGGACACGTCCGTCGTCGACCCGTGCCCCGACCATGACGCAGTGCCCGTCAACGGATTCCAGGTCGTTCCATGCGTGGGACCGCCACGCCCACTCCAGGGCAAGGAGTGCGGCTGCGAGCAAGGCCAAGCCCGTAACGCGCAACACGATGCCAATGACATGGCGCTGACCCAACGTCATGAGCGATCCCTCCTCATGACGACAAGGGTAACGACGCCTCCCAAACCTCCCGCCGGGCTCGCACGTCTGTGTTCACAGCCGTCACGGACAACGGGTACCGTCCCACCAGGACGGCTTGCCGCCACACTCCTACGTCAGCACACCGTTTTGTCCCTGGGGACCCTCGCGTCATTGACGTAACCCTCGACGGCCTTCTTGACGCATTGATTACCAAGCTCCCACGCCGAGTGCCCGGCACCCCGCCAGGTCAGCAACACACCGGACTTGAGCTGATCAGCCATCCACTCGGCCTGCTCGTAGGGGGTGGCGGGATCACCCGTGGCACCCAGAACCAAGATGGGTGCCGCCCCCTGAGCCGTCAGGTACAGCTGGTGAGCCGGGTGGGCCGTCCAGACCTCACAGGTCGGCGTCATCCCCAGAGCCTTGCCGAGGGTCGGCGCCTTGGCTGCCTCCTTGGGCCACTCCTTCCGGACGTGGTTCAGACCGAAGTCAGCCTGATCCAGGCAGGAGATCGCTGGGAAGGCAGAGACGATCGTCTCCCACTGACCATCCTTGCCACGCCCGTTCAAGAAATCGGAGGCTGTCAGCAGGTAGCTGCCGTTCCCGTCCTTCATGGCACCACGCAAGGAACCCGCCAGGTAGGGATATGCCTCCTTGCCCGAGTACAGGAACAAGGCGATGCCAGTCGCTGCCAGACTTTGCGTCAGGGTTCGGTTCTCGACCTTCAACGGGTGGGAGTCGAGATGGTTGAGGAAGTTCAGGGTGGTCTTGCGGACCTCGGCCTCGTTCTTCCCCAGCGTGCAGCGCTGCCCCTGTTTGGCGCACCACTTGGCGAAGTCGCCGAAGGCTCGGTCGAACCCGACGCTCTGGCTGACGGTGTCGTGGTTGGTGATGTTGACCGTAGAGTCCAGCACCATCTGCCCGACTCGCCCCGGGTACAGCTCGGCATAGGTCGCACCGAGGAAGGTACCGTACGAAATGCCGAGGTAATCGAGCTTCTTGTCGCCCACGAGATACCGCAGGTAGTCCAGGTCCCGAGCGGTGTCGATCGTCGAGACATGATCCAGCAGCTCGCCGGAGTGCGCCCTGCAACTACGTGCGAAATCCCTCGTGCCGCGGCCGAGCGCCTTCCACTCGGCCTCATCGTCGGGGGACGCGTCAAGGTTGAAGAAGGCGTCCATCGTCGTCGCCGGGCCGCAGTCAACGTGGGTGGACTGGCCGGTTCCGCGCGGATCCCACCCGATGACGTCGTGGTTCGGGAAGGCGGAGGACTTGAAGCTGTCCACCATCTCCTGGCCGGAACCGCCAGGGCCACCGGGATTGACGAAGAGGGTCGCCTTGGACGACGACTCCGCTGGCTTGCGCTTGAGGGCCAAGGTAATCGCCGGACCATTCGGATCATCCCAGTCCAACGGCACGAGGACCTTGGAACACTGGAAGTTCCCGCACGCATGCCACGAAATCTTGCGCGACAGGTATCGGTTCATCCCTCTACCGACTGGCGGCTTGCTGAACTGCTTGTCGTCCTGCGATGCCGGGTGCATGGTCTGGCGGTCCGGGCTCTCCGGACCCTCCATGTGGGCGTGGGCCTTGGGGTCGAACGAAGCGACCGGAGGGTTCGAGTCAGTTTTCCCCTGGGCCGGCTTGACTGACGCCGTCACGGACGGCGAGGGCATGGGTCTCGGGGTGGCGGACTGCTGGGTCGGCGAGGCGGGGTGAGTGGCCGTCGGCCCCGAGGTGGGCTCCTCAGCGGTACAGGCTGTCACCGAGAACAGGGAGCAGGCGACCAAGGCCGCGGCAATCGTGCGTCGTCGCGGATCGCGTCGAGTCATGGGGACCTCCTGGGTCTGGCATCCTTGCGCTCCTCTTGCAGCCGACGTCGTCCAGCTGTCGAGCAGGCCGACACCAGCGGACAACCCGGACCGTCCGGGCCGCTGGCTTCTCCCAGGGCAGCCTCGAAATCGGCGTAATAGGGAGACTCGTAGCGTAGGCAGCACATGAGTTTGCCGCATGCCCCGGCCACTGCCAAGGGGTTGGACGCCATCCCCTGCTCGGTGACGAGACGATTCGGCACCGACAACGGCTCGGGCAGGAAGGTCGCGCAACACAGCGGACGGCCACACACCCCTACCCCGCCGACGGCTCGTGCGGTGTCTCGGCCGCGCAGCTGACGCAGGTCTATGCGTGCGTGCAGCCGTCGCGCCAGTGGCCCGACGATGGTGGCGAACTCGACCCGGTGGGGAGCGCGGAAGTACACCGCGATGAGGCGATCATCCTCGGACTCCACCAGGTCGATCGCCAAGACCTCCATCTCGACGCCGAGGTCCTCGACGGTTCGGCGAGCGGTCTGCAAGATCTCGTCCCGGTGGTGTCGGTCCTGGGCCGCCGCGGCGACGGCCTCGTCATCGGCGACACCTGCGCAGACCGGCAGGGCCCCATCAGGAACAACCTCTTCCGGCCCCCACACACACCGACACACCAGCGGGCCGTCAGGGGTGGGGTAGAGCAGCCATGAACCCACCTCGACGTCGAGAGTCCCGACGTCGAGGTGAAAAAGTTGTCCGTATTCGCGGAAGGCGACCGCCACGACTCGGCTCAGTAGCCGGCCTCCTCAGCCTTCGCAGCGGCACGGCTGCGCCGGTAGGCGGCGTCAATCGACCAACCACCGGCGCCCAGGAAGAGCAGCAGAACACCGCATCCGGCCAGCAGGAGCTCCAGTTCTCCCTTGAAGCCCATGGTCTTGAAGATGGCGAAACTGCCCCAGAAGATGAAGGTCAACGCCAACAGCATGATGATGATGACACCGACTCCGGCGATGCGGGTGAACAGGCCGAGGATGATGCACACGGCAGCAATGCACTCGCAGATGCCGAGCACCCATACGCCGGTCTGGGCGTATCCGCTGGGCAACGGGAGGGTCTGCACGGCGCGCAGGGTCAGATCACGCTGGGTGAGGTGCTGGAACCCGTGGATGCCCAGGATACCGCCGACGACGATGCGGAACAGGAACATGCCCAGGGAGGCCATAGCCTTGTCGGTGGTGCGTTTGGGGGTCGGCTCAGCCACTGGCTCCGGCTCGGGCTCGGCATGGGCGGCACGACGCTGACGCTCAGCCTCGATCGCCTGACGGTCAGCACGCTCACGGGCACGCTGATCAGCCAGCTCACGGCGGCGACGCTCCTCCTCGAACTCACGATCATCAACGACGCGGGTCTTCTCGGTGTCGGGACGGAAGACGTCGTCGTCGATGACGCTGGTGCGCTCCGAGTCCGCCGAATCGCTGGGCTTGATGACCTCAGTACGGTTGGCATCGGCATCCACGCGGGAGGCCCCCGTCTGGATGACCCGGGTGGTCTCGGCGTCGGTGGAGTCCGCTGCAGTCCTCTTGATCGCCTTGCTCACGCTCAATCCTCACGACTTGGGGACCGCACCGAGGATACGGCACGGCACAATTCACACTGTGCCACGAAAATGGCTTCGAAAGCGGTGCAACACACTGTTGTCATTCACTTCGTCAGGCCTTGACAGGCGGGATTCGCCAGGGAGCGGGCTGCTCCCGTCATGGTGATGAGGAGAGTTTCCATCACGAGCAACGGGGTGACGCCGTGCTCGAGGGAGTTCCTCGCATCCAGGATGGCGTCGATGGTGGCGACGGTGTGTTCGGGACTCTGGGAATGCGCCACCCGGTGCAGGGAGGCTGACCAGCCGGCATTGACCAGCCGAGCCCCTCGCAGGGCGTTCTCCTCTTCCGGACGCACTGCCCCGGTCTGTATGGCCAGCACATCGCGGTGATAGGCGGTCAGCTCCGTCAGGACGCGATCCAAGGCGTCCCGCTGAAGTCGCTTCGACCGCGCGGCCTGCTGCTTCTCCAGATCCCGGATGGCAGCCTGCGCATTGCGCGGACGAGCCCCCGAGGAACCAAATCCCAGGGCCTTCTCCAGCTCGGCGCGCTCGGCGGCATCGGATTCAGCGGTGGCAGCGGCGGCCTCCTCGCTGGCCTGGTTGACGAGGTCCTCGGCTGCTTGCAGGCAATCCCCCAGGCTCCGCAGCCGGGTAGGGAGCTCACCGATGGCGTTGCGGCGCGCTCGAGCCTCCTCATCGCGAGCAAGGCGGCGTGCCCGGCCGATGTGGCCCTGGCCAGCTCGAGCAGCCTCGGCGGCCATCTCAGGGGGGATCCCGTCACGTCGAGTCAGCAGATCTGCCACGGCTTCGTCGCGCGGGGTGGCCAGATGGAGACGTCGACACCGAGACCTGATCGTCACGATGACGTCCTCGGGAGTGGGAGCGCACAGCAGCCAGACGGTCTTCGGCGCCGGCTCCTCGATGGCCTTGAGCAAGGCGTCCGCGCCTCTTTCGGTAATGCGATCCGCGTCCTCGACGACGACCACCTGATGACGACCGTGCGCCGGGTTCATCGCCGCTCGTCGCACCAGTTCACGCACTTCGTCGACACCGATGGACAGCGCCTCGGTGCGGACCAGGGTGACGTCCGGATGAGCGCCTGACAAGGTGGTTCGGCAGGCATTGCATTGTCCGCAGCCGTGCTCGGCGCACTGCAGTGCAGCCGCGAAGGCCTTCGCCGCGTTGGACCGGCCCGATCCTGGCGGTCCGGTGATGAGCCAGGCATGGCTCATGGCGTGGGAGGAGCGACCCGGTTGCGACTCCGCCGCACGGCGCAGCACCTCGACGGCCTTCTCCTGACCCACGAGATCGGCCCACACACCGGTCAACACATCGCTCACGGGATCATCGTTGCAGATCATGCCGACACCTTCGTGGTGACGGCGTTCGATTGCTCACCGGCCGAGGAGTTCGCTCACCCGCTTGCTGATGGCATCGCGGATCTCTTCACGACGCTTCCGAGCGTTGAGGACGAGATAGCGCTCCGGGTGAGTGTCGGCAAGGTCGAGGAAGTGTTGACGAACCCGCCGGTGGAACTCCTCACCGGCCGCCTCCATACGATCCTTGGCGGCAATCTTCCCGGCCCCCTCGGAGGGATCGACGTCGAGCAGCACCGTCAGATCGGGGACGAGGCCGGCCGTCGCCCAACTCGCGAGCTGGGCCACCTCCTCAGGATCGAGGACTCGCCCGGCCCCCTGATAGGCGATCGTCGAGTCGATGTAGCGATCACAGACGACGACCTTGCCCTCACGCAGAGCCGGTATGACCACCTGCTCGACGTGTTGCGCCTTGTCAGCGTTGTAGAGCAGGGCCTCCGCACGCGGGCAGATCTCCGCCGAGTCGGGGAACAGCACCAGTTCCCGAATCCTCTGCCCGAGGCCGGAACCACCAGGCTCACGGGTCATGAGGTGCGAAATGCGCTGACTCGTCAGCCACTGGTCGAGTAACCGGGACTGAGTCGTCTTGCCGGCACCGTCCCCACCCTCGAGGACGATGAAGAGGCCGCCCAGATCGCGTCCGGTACGAGTGTGCTGATCAGTCATGGAGGGCCTTCAGGATCTTGCGACGATACTGTGGCCAGTCGTCCCGGAACGATTGCCGGGCTGCGGACATGGCCGCCCGAGTTCGCTCCACCTGACGTCCAGCCTCGAAGGCCTGCTCGGGAGACATCCCGGAGACGTCGACGTCCTCGGTCACGTTGTTCTTGGTCCGGGTAAGTTCCTTGACGACCGGCCGCAGTCGCTTGGCTACCTTCTCGGCTCGACCGGTGTCAAGGATGCCGGCGACTGCGACAGCATGACGGGCAGACGTCTCGGCCGCCGCCCATCCCTGGGAGCCCTCGACGTCATCGCAGGCCGCCACCGCCTGAGCGACCGACTCCTTGAGCATGCGCTTCATCGTCGAACGGGCGGGAAGGTCGGGATCAACAGTCACACGCGGAGACCGCGCCGCCGCCGTCATCTCCTCGAGCAACTGGTAGTACTCGCGGGGCAGGCTGTGGATGCTGATGTGGCTGGGGTCCAGCTCCATCATCCGCAGACACAGATCCCGGGCACGATCGACCCATGGCGGATCGAGCAGGCCCGACATCGCGTCAAGGGCCTCCGACAGCGCATGAATCTCCTTCTGGAGAGGCCGAATGGACCCGTGAGTGCCGTCGTGGATGCTGGGAGCCGAGGCCGTCACCGGGTCGTACCCCATGCCAACCAGGTCAGTGCGGTCCGGGGACTCGGGAAGGACGCGCGGCTCGGTACGTTTCGTCTCAGTCGACCCGAGGTCCATTCCCTGGCACCGCGCGGCCAGGTCCGCCTCGACGACGTCGCGCAGTCGCCCGGCCAGCTGGGCTGACACCCACGCCTGTGTACCGGCGCCGTCATGCAGATGAGGACGTGGGTAATCGGTCAGGGCTCCGGCACCCGGGCCCAGGCGGCGCAGCACCGAGGGATGACGGGTGACGGGCACCCCGCCCAGAGCGAAGATGCGGTTGGTAAGCCATTCCCGCTGACCCTCTGTGAGCCCCCGACGCGGGTTGATGGTCAGCTCGCGAACCCTCGACGTCGTCACCCCGGACTGGACGACGGCAATCCGGTCGTCGCGGATGAGGGCCAACTTGGTGGAGTCAGGGGCCTCCAGCATGGTCTCGTTGCGCTCCCAGGACAGGGCCGCCACCGGACACAGGGTCGCCCCGCGCAGGAACGGACGAGCCAGGCAGGCGAAGTCCCGGGGCAGCTCACCGGCCGCGTCGAGGGCCACCGACCGAGCAACCGGAAGCCATGACGACCATTCCGGAGCGTCCATGTACCACTCCCCCAGCCCGTCGACGACGCGGTGAGCAATGACGATTCCCGATCTCAGCAGTCGGTGGTCCGGGGAATCGAGCAGGGTGACCTCGCACTCAATGGTGCGACGCGCCCCGACAGCGGCGACGGTGGTGTGCAGGTCGGCCGGAACCGGTCGAGCAGCCGTCCACGCCAACTCGAAGTACAACGGTTCGGTGCTTCCCGAATGCCACGCCGTGGTCATCTCAGCTTCCTGACGACGACTTCGCAGCTGCCTTCTTCGTCGTGGTCGACTTGGAAGACGTGGACCTCGAGGTGGACTTGGTCGTCGACTTCCTCGCAGTGGTCTTACGGGTGGTCGTCTTCCGCGTCGTCCTCTTCCTGGCCGGGCCCTTGGCCCTCTTCTCGGCCAGCAACTCCTGTGCGCGCTCGGGGGTGATGGCCTCGACCGAGTCGTCCTTGCGCAGGGTCGCGTTGGTCTCGCCGTCGGTGACGTAAGGGCCGAAACGGCCGTCCTTGACGACGATCGGACGCCCGGAGGTCGGGTCCTCGCCGAGCTCACGCAGCGGCGGCTTTGCGGTCGCGCGACCGCGTTGTTTGGGCTGGGCGTAGATGGCCTCGGCCTGCTCCGGGGTGATGGAGAAGATCTCCTCCTCGCTGCCCAGGGAGCGCGAGTCGGTGCCCTTCTTGAGGTACGGGCCGTAGCGTCCGTTCTGGGCGGTGATCTCGGTGCCGTCGGCGGCCGTGCCCACCACGCGTGGCAGGGAGAGCAGCTTGAGAGCCTCGTCGAGGGTGACGGTCTCGAGATTCATCGACTTGAACAGGCTGGCGGTGCGCGGCTTCACCTTGCGCTTGGTGCGACGCTTCTTGCCGTCCTTGGTGGTCGTCTCGACGACCTCGGTGGCCTCGTCGTCGAGCACTTCGGTGACGTAGGGACCGAAACGGCCGTTGCGGGCCACGATCGGACGGTGGCTGTGAGGGTCCAGCCCGAGCTCGCGATCCTGACCGTTCGGGCTTGCCAGCAGCTCCTTGGCAGCCTTGATGGTGAGTTCGTCGGGGGGAAGGGTGTCGTCGACGTTGGCCCGGTTGCCCTCGGAGTCCTCGACGTAGGTGCCATAGCGACCCACCCGGACGACGACGGAGTCTCCGATCGGGAAGGTGCAGATGGACCGGGCGTCGATGTCCCCGAGCTCGGTGACGAGCTGGTGCAGTCCCTCGTGGCCCTCGGTGGGCGTCGGGACGTCACCGTCGTCGGACTTGGTCTGGCCGAAGTAGAAGGCCGAGAGCACCGCGACGCGGTCAGCGTTGCCGCGCGCAATCTGGTCGAGGGTCTCCTCCATGTCGGCGGTGAACTGGTAGTCGACGAGGTTGGAGAAGTGTTCCTCGAGCAGCCTGGTGACGGCGAAGGCCAGCCAGGTCGGGACGAGGGCCGATCCCTTCTTGAAGACGTAGTCACGGCTGGTGATGGTGCGGATGATCGAGGCGTAGGTCGACGGACGGCCGATCTCCAGCTCCTCGAGCTTCGCCACCAGACTGGGCTCGGTGTAGCGGGCCGGCGGACGTGTGTCGTGACCGTTGGCCTTCACCTCGCGCGGATCCAGGTCCTGGCCCTGCGAGAGCTGGGGCAGGCGCTTCTGAGCGTCGTCGGAGGCTCCCTCGTCGACCGACTCGACGTAGGCACGCAGGAAGCCGTGGAAGGTGATGGTGCGACCGGATGCCGTGAAGGTGGCAGTCCTGACGTGACCGTCGGCAACGCTGATCGGGGAGGACGGGGTGGCGCCGATCGTCACCGAGAGGGTCTCGCCCTTGGCGTCAGCCATCTGGGAGGCCAGGGTACGCATCCAGACGAGCTCGTAGAGCTTGAACCTGTCGCCGGTCAGGCCGGTCTCGGCCGGGGTGCGGAAGTGCTCGCCGGCGGGACGGATGGCCTCGTGGGCCTCCTGGGCGTTCTTGACCTTGGAGGCGTAGATGCGCGGCTTGTCCGGAACGTGGTCGGAACCGTAGAGCTCAGCGGCCTGGCTGCGGGCCGCACGGATGGCCTCCTGGGACAGGGCCACCGAGTCGGTACGCATGTAGGTGATGTAGCCGCCCTCGTAGAGCTCCTGGGCCACCGACATGGTGCGCTGGGAAGTGAAGCCTAGTTTGCGGCCGGCCTCCTGCTGCAGGGTCGTGGTGCGGAAAGGAGCGTACGGACGACGGGTGTACGGCTTGGACTCGACCTTGGTGACGGAAAACGAGGCCTTCTCCAGGGCCTTCGCGATGGTGGTCGCGGTGGCCTCGTCGAGGCGACGCGCCTTGGAGGTGAGATCGCCATGGGAGTCGAAGTCGCGTCCAGCAGCGATCTTGGTGTCGTCCAGGGCGACGAGACGAGCGTTGAACTCATCGGACCTGGCGGCCAGAACGGCCTCCATGTCCCAGTAATTGGCGCTGGTGAAGGCCATCCGTTCACGCTCACGGTCGACGACCAGACGGGTCGCCACCGACTGCACACGACCGGCGGACAGTCGCGGAAGCACCTTCTTCCACAGCACTGGGGAGACCTCGTAGCCGTAGAGACGGTCGAGAATGCGTCGGGTCTCCTGGGCGTCGACGAGGTCGGTGTCAAGTTCACGGGTATTGGCGACGGCCTCGTTGATGGCCTTCTCGGTGATCTCGTTGAAAACCATCCGGCGCACCGGAACCTTGGGCTTGAGCTCGTCGAGCAGATGCCAGGCAATGGCCTCTCCCTCGCGGTCACCATCGGTGGCGAGCAGAAGTTCGTCGGACTCCTTGAGCAGGCCCTTGAGCTCACGGATCGTCGACCGCTTCTCCGGGGAGACGACGTAGATGGGGGTGAACTCGTCGTCAACATTGACGCCGGTGCGCGCCCAGGACTGACCCTTGTACTTGGCGGGCACCTCGGAGGCGCTGGTGGGCAGATCTCGCACGTGACCCTGGCTGGCTCGCACGGTGTACTTGGGCCCCAGGTACCCGGCAATCATCGTGGCCTTGTGGGGTGACTCGACGATGACGAGGCTCTTGGTCGGTGACATTCCTGCCTTCTCCGTTGACGTGATGTGGGCTGCCCCGAGGAGGACGGTCCGCAGCCCAATGTAGCGGCACCGTCGCCGGTGGTCGCGCGTCAACCGTAACAACAGCCGTCGCATCGAGCACCTCGAGTTCGCTCGCAACGAGAACACCCTGCCCCCGACGAGCCTGTTCGGCCAGCCTGTTTCGGGCTGGACGGCAGGAGGTCGGAGGCAGGGCGCGTTCACATCCTGCGAGAAGGCCTCAGGCCTGCTTGGTGAGCTTGATGTGCCACTCCTCCGGGCCCTCGGTGAGGTACTCGATGCCGAGCGATCCATTGATCTGCTCGAGCTGGCTCAGCAGGGGCAGCGGATTGTGTGGGGCGATGAGGACCATCGAGGCGCCCGACTGTAGCTGGGCGAAGGCACCGATGACGGCACCGTGGCGGATGGCGTGTGGAATGGTGCGCACGTCGAGCTCGGGCAGTCCGGCATTGCTTTCACCACAGCTGCAGTGATGGGTCTCGGTGAGCGGGATCTCCTGGTGATCGGTCATCAGTTCTCCTTTTTGATGATTTACTCACCAAAAATAGCGCACCGAGGAAACCCCTGTCACCGGGGGCCGGGAGTGGTCATCGTCCACCGGTTCTGAAGGACTCAGGCAGCCTCGAGGATGCCGTGACGCAGGCACTCGCGGACCAGCGGGAGCACCTCGGCGAGGACGTCCTCATGGTCGACCTCGAGGATCGCTGAGACGGCGCCGGTGATCTGTCCCAGGGTGAGTTCCCCGTCGCAGGCTCCCAGCACCCCACCGGAGGCCGTTGTCATCTCCACGGCACGGCACAACCCTCGACGCTGACGCAGCACGATGTGCTCGGGGTCGGTGGCCCCGGGGCGTCCGGTGGTCTCGTTGTCGACGTCGGAGGCGATACGCCAGCGCCGAGCCACCAGGTCCTCGTCACTCAGACGAGCCCAGGTGACGGCCTGGGCTCGCTGGGCCATCGTCCCTCCGATGGGTTGTGCGACCTGCCAGGGCCATTTCTCGAAGGACAGATCCGGCTCGTCGCGACCAGCCTTCGTCAGCGTGATCCACCCCAGGGAGACGCCGGTGACGTCGAGGGTGTCGAAGTAGGACAGCCACTCGTCGTAGCGGGGACGCCACTGGGGAGATCCGTCGAGACCGGCGTCAGTGAGCCAGGTCTCGATGTATTCGCAGACGTCGAGGTGTTCCCGCTCGACAGCCCACAGGTCACAGCCAGTCCCCTCGACCCAGGTGGCCAGTCGCTCGGACCACGGCTGATCTCCGATGTGGGCCCAGTTGGCGAGAACCTGAAGCATGCCGCCGTCGTTGAGGCGGGCTGGGGCGCCACGGACGACGGCTTCCACCAGGCCGTCGCCGGAGAATCCGCCTTCTCGGTAGACCAGACGCTGACCGTCCGGACTGGGAGGCGCCATGACGTATGGCGGATTGGTAACGATGAGGTCGAAAGTGTCATCTCCAGCGGGGTCGTAGAGGGACCCTTCCCGAATGTCCACGTCCGCATGGGAGAGACGCCCACCCGTCGGGCAGTGTAGCGAGCTTATCACGAATGTCCACGTCCGCATGGGAGAGACGGCACGTGAGTTCGGCCATCTGAAGGGCTCGTGGATTGATGTCAGTGGCAACGACACGATCGGCGTGGCGAGACAGGTGCAGGGATTGCACGCCACATCCACAACCCATGTCCAGGGCGCTCCCGACATGGGTGGGGACGGCCATCTGGGTCAGGGACACCGATGCCGGCGAGACGCCCAACACGTAGTCGGAGCGGGTTTTTGTGATAACCCTGTCCAAGCCCGGGGTGAGGTCGGAGACAGTCCAGCCGGAGGCGCCGTCGTCGGGAGAACCGTAGGGACGCAGGTCGACCAGGGCACGGACCGCCGGCCCGTCGACGCTCACGATTCCTGCCTCCGCGAGGGTCTCCAGTGGCAGTGGCGAGAGCTGCTCGGCGGGGACCTCCTGTTGAAGCAGCCAGAGCCGGATGGCCCCAGCCAGCGGATCGGTGCGACCCACGAGGGCCCGGGCGGCCGGGGTGGTGCTGTTTCTCGTCAGTCCGCGCTGCCCGGGGTCCCCGATGGCGGCCATGATGGGGTCCGTGAGGAAGCCAATGTCAATGAAGGTGTTCCGCAACTGTTCGATCTCGTCAGCGGTGAGGTGTCTGCCCATGGTGGCAATCTTGGCGCGTGGCCGTTCCATCTGTCCCGTCGATGCCCGACGGCAGGACTGTGTCACGACTGCTGGCCAGACCCCAAGTGGTGCACGTCGATCATCGTGACGCTGCGTCTGGGCGTACCTGTGAGTGGCCGTCATGGCTGCCCGAGGATTGTCGCAAAGCCGTGGAGAAGGCTGGCATTTCACACCCGTGGGAGCATCAGGCGCTGCTCGCAGAGTTGGCGAAAGCCGGACACCACACCGCCATCTGCACCGCAACGGCATCTGGCAAGACCTTGGCCTACCTGTTGCCTATCATGGCGGCGACGGCGTCGACGACTCCGGTGCTGCCTGACCCGCCCACCCCGAGTCTTTCGGCCTCCCTGCGCGATTCCCTGAAACGCAACAGCGCCTTGTATCTGGCCCCGACGAAGGCCCTGGCCCACGACCAGGACCGGATCTGTCGCGAAATCGGGCCGCGCAACTGGTTGGTTTCCACCCTCGACGGTGACTCCGACGACGCCGAGCGCCGATTCGCCCGGGAGCAGGCCCGGTACGTCCTCACCAATCCAGACATGCTGCACCACACAGTGCTGCCCTCCCACTCCCGGTGGGCCTCCCTGCTGGGAAGTCTGAGGTATGTCGTCATCGACGAGGCACATCGGTACCGCGGGGTCTTCGGGGCCCACGTGGCCCAGGTCATCCGTCGGCTTCGCAGGCTCTGCCGGATGCACGGGGCTGATCCGGTCTTCCTGCTGTCGAGTGCGACGTCGACGAATGCGGCTGAGGCCGGGGCGCGTCTGCTCGGGGTGGAGAAGGTCGAAGTCGTCGACGAGGACTGCTCTCCTCATCCGGGACGCGACGTCGTGCTGTGGCAGCCGGCCGAGTCGGTGTCCAGTGACGCCACCGGGTTGGTGGCGGATCTTGCCGACGCGGGGATGCAGACGATCTGTTTCGTCGCCTCGCGGTCGCTGGCAGAGGTCATCTCTGCCCACGCCCAGGACCGGGTGACCGGTGGGGCGCGGATCGCGTCCTATCGCGCCGGATACCTGCCCGAGGATCGTCGAGCCATCGAAGCCGGGTTGCAGAACGGATCCGTGCGAGCCGTGGTGGCGACGAACGCCCTGGAGCTGGGGGTGGACGTCTCGGGGATGGACGCCGTCGTCATCGCCGGATATCCCGGACGACTGTCGTCCCTGTGGCAGCAGGCCGGTCGCGCCGGCCGGTCCGGACGTGACGCCCTCGTCGTCCTCATGGCCCGGGAGAATCCGCTGGATCAGTACCTCTTCAACCACCCAGAACTGTTGTTCTCCTCGTCGGTGGAGTCGACGGTCCTGCATCCAGACAACCCTTATGTCCTCGGTCCGCATCTGGCTGCGGCTGCCCAGGAGGCCTACCTCTCCCCTGCCGACGAGGAGTTCTACGGGTCAGCCTTCGCCGGAATGTGCGAGATGTTGGCGGCTCAGAAGGTGCTGCGACGACGTGGGAATCGGCTGTTCTGGACCCGCCCGGGGCGAGCTGTCGACGCCATCGACCTGAGATCGGCAGCTGGCAAGGGGATTGACATCATCGATCGGTCCACCGGTCGAGTCATCGGGGTGGTCGACGAGGCCGCCGGGGATCGAACGGTTCATCCAGGAGCGGTGTACCTGCACCAGGGCGACCAGTGGTTGGTCGACGAGTATGACCCCGCCGAGCACCACGCCCTGGTGCACCAGGGTCTGCCGGGCTACTGGACCCAGCCACAATCGGCGTCAACGGTACGCATCATCCAGGAGGAGAAACGCCGGGACTTTGGGCCGGGCTATGTGGCATGCGGGCAGGTGGAACTGACCGAACAGGTCGTCGGATATCTGCGTCGCGACGAGATCACCAATGACGTCTGGGACTCCACAGCCCTGGAGATGCCCACCCACACCATGATCACCCAGGCGTGCTGGTGGGTCATCCCTGACGAGGTCGTCGACAAGCTGGGACTGGATGCGGTTCATCTGGCGGGGGCGGCTCATGGTTCCGAGCACACCGCGATCGGACTGTTGCCGATGTTCTCGCCGTGCGATCGGTGGGATGTCGGCGGGGTGTCGACGGTCATGCTGCCCGATACCGGGGCGTGCACCATCGTCATCCACGATGGTCAGGCCGGTGGGGCTGGTTTCGCGCAGGCTGGTTTTGACAAGGCCGAGGAGTGGTGGCATGCGACCGCTCTGCGGCTGGCCCAGTGTGAGTGCGAGTCGGGGTGTCCTGCCTGCGTTGTCTCACCCAAGTGCGGTAACGCCAATCAGATGCTCGACAAGACATCGGCAGCCGCGTTGACAGCGGAGATGGATCCGCTGGGAATCTGATCTCAGTCCAGACGTCGCCTACCACCCCGGCAGGACCTGTCGGATCGCTGGATGATCATCGCCGGTGCGGCCGATGGAGTAATCCCCCAGGGTCTTCATACCTACACCGCCGACCCTTCCTTCGCATGAGCGAATTACCTACTGAGAATGGCACCCAGTGACGACGGTGATCCGCCCCAGATCCATGACGAGGTCACGAATACTGCGGTATCCGTGCACGGCCACCTGGCTGATCATGGCCCCGACGCTGGGGCGGATCACTGACGATCTCGACGTCACACGTGTTCTTCCTTGCCAACCTCCTGTTTCCGGCTCACTCGACCGGGCCGGCTCGAGAGGTTTTCACCACCGTCGTGGGCATGCCAGGCAACTCCCATCCTCGGTGGAGCCTCACCCCCACATCGACGGTGACGGTGAACCCCGTCGGTCCACCACGCACCTCACAAGCCATCAGCTGAGCGCCGTTCGCCCGCACCGTCTGATACGCGACCGGACATCCCGACTCGCCGAGGGCTTCGGCTCGTCCGGCCGCCAAGGAAGCCATGTCGGCCACCTCCTCAGCACGATGACCGGCCGACCACCATCCCGTCACCAGGATGGACAACCAGAGCGCCGCGATGAATCCCACCCCGACAGCCGCCAGTATCACGGTTCCCGAGCCTCGTTCCCGGCGCGCATCGCGACCACCGGACGAGCAGCGATGACACCACCTCCTCATGACTCCCCCGGTTCCATCGGCGAGCGCGCCTGACCGCGCAGATGAACCGGTCCGAGCCGTCCCAGGGACCGATCAACCTGGACCGTCACCTCGACCCAGCCACCCGAGGACCTGGTTGACACCTGCGCCCCGGTCGGGGCGTGTCTCTCGGCCTGACGGGCCGAGGCCGTGTCGCCACGAGCCACCTGGCGGGCCACCTGGGCGGCCGTCGTGCGGCAGGCATCCTCGACGACCACCAGCCCCACCACCCAGCAGCTGGCCACCACGACCAGGGCTGCCGTGATGAGACTGACGGCCATCTCGACCGTCACCATTCCCCGCGACGCGTTCTGTCCGGATCGCCGCGAGGAGCGACCCGGCGTGGCGGACGCCCATTGACGCCCACCACGACGAGTCAGCCTGATCACGGCAACATGCCTCCGGCCTTGCCGATGATGCCGACGACCAGCTTGAGCAACTTAGTGAAGACCTCCTGATGAGTGATGATCTTCAGCATCACCAGGGCGAGGGCGACGGCAGCGAGAATGCCGACGGCATACTCTGCGGTGGCCATGCCGCGGTCGATGAGTTTGTTGCGGGCTGCTCGGTATCGTCCCCGAGCTGATGGTTCCACCGCAGCTTCGGTGGAACCAACCAGGTCGAGGGACCTCGCAGAGATGACGGGTTCAGTCGTTGGGTTCTTCTCAGACACTGTCGTCTCCTGTCTGTTCTTGCGGCCGGACCACTCCCGACCGAGGTGAGGCCCACGCCTCACACCTTCAGTTGTCGTCTGAACCCCCGAGATCCGTCACCTTTTTCATTTCTGTGGACAACCTCCGCACGGCCGTCTCAACCCCCTTGTGGATAACCACTTTTGCCATGGACGTGACGATGCCGGCCGCGCCCTCAGGCACGGCCGTCACCCCCGCCACAACACCCCGAGCACCATCCCGGCGATGATCGGCACCACCCCAACCAGCAGGAAGGCCGGAAGGTGACAGCAGACCAGCGGGCCGATGGCGTCGACGCCGGCCTTGCGTGCCTTCTTTCCCGCCTGCTCGGCCGCGGCGATCTGCAATTGCGCGGCGTGGGCCGACAACAGCTCACTGACGCCCTCGCCCGAATCAACGGCTCGTGAGACGTCCTGAGCCGGATCTCTCCACACCGGCGCCGAGGCGAGGACGCTCCAGGCCTTGGAATCCGGAACCCCAGCAGCCAGGGATGACGCCAACCGGCGCAAGTCCTCAGCACAGGGCCCGTCCAAGGATTCCGCCACCGTCGTCACCGCCGATCGCAAAGGCAGGCCGGCCTCCATCGCGCTGGAGAGCATCATGAGGGTTTCTGGCAGTTGGGCCGCCCGCCGCTGCTCCTCCCGCCGATGCGCAGAAGACTCCAGACGCCCAGATCCCCACCACACCATGGCTCCGGCAGCCCCGGCGACCACTACTGCCACCGGGAAGGGCCAGGAAACTGCGGCCATGACCCCGCACCCGGCCGCCAGGCCCGCCACGACCCGAACCTCGGGAGCGGGGGCACCGCTGCGAGGGGCAAGCCAGGCAGGGGAACGGTTGCGAGGTTTCGTTCGAGATTCCCCCGCTGGTAGGACGATCAGCCAGGCCGCCACTGCAGCCATCACCATCGCTGGAATCAGCGTTCCGCCCACATCGATGTCCGTCACGGCAGGGCCTCCCTCGCCACACGATCCGCCAGGGCCTCACTCCACAGCACCCCGACACAGGCCAGCAGGGTCGCACCCACCAGGCAGGCCCTCCCCAACCAGGTGGTCGTCAGGAAGACCGTCGGGCGTGCCCCGACGAGATGCCCCATGAGCAACCCGACGAAGGGCAGCAGGCCCATGATCCGTCCAGACGCCCTGGCCGCGGCGAGTTCGGAGTCCAAGGTGGCTTCCAGGCGAGCCCGCCGAGCGGTTCCTTCCGCCACTGACTTGGCAGCTGGAGCGAGTGGAGCACCCGTCGTCGCGGCCAACTGCCAGGCATGGGCCAGGGGCACCAAACCCGCCATTCCCGGTTGACGGGCGGTCGCGATGAGGGCGTCGGGAACGCTTCCTCCCACCGCTTGAGCCCTCTTGGCCCGGGCCAGCACCTCGACATCGTCAGCAACGTGGTCCAAGGCCATGGACGGGATCTCCCCGACCGACACTCGTCCTGCCAGGGCCCTCGTCGCGCGGGCCACTTCCTGTCCGCCTCTGAGGGACTGGGTTCGTCGTCGCTGCCTCCGCACGACGACGAACACCGTCCCTCCGACTGCAGTAGCCATGACGGCCCACACCACACCGCTGATGCCACACACCAACCCGACGGCCACAATCCCGGCCGGCACCACTAACCAGGCTGGCGGGCGTCGTCCCTCTTGCCGTCTCATGGGCGGCGGGACCACCACCCACACCGCCACACCCATGAGGGCCGCGGCCATCACGATCATCATGGGGCCACCTCCGTCCCCAACAGCTCGGACAATCTTCCGGCACCCGCACCGAGGCTCGTCGCACCATCCGCGTCCCATCGCACGGCTGGCAGCACAACTGCTCGACCGTCGACGTCAGTGAAGACGCCGATCTCAGCCACCCGTCGCCCTGACGATCCCCGCTCCAGGTGGATGACGGCATGCAGGGCCGCGGTGATCTGGGCCGAAGCCGCGTCTCGCGACAGGCCGCCTAGGGCGGCAAGGGCCTCCAGACGAGCTGGCACCTCGGCCACACCGTTGGCGTGCACCGTCCCGCATCCGCCCTCATGACCCGTGTTGAGAGCCATGAGAAGGTCCCGCAGTTCGGCACCTCGCACCTCTCCCAGGACGATCCGATCGGGCCTCATGCGCAGGCACTGACGCACCAGGTCCGTGAGGGTGACGGAACCCTTGCCCTCGGAATTGGCGGCCCGAGCCTCCATCGACACCCAGTGCGGGTGGTCTATCCAGATCTCCCGGGAATCCTCGACGATGACCAGCCGCTGATCCGCTGGCAGGCTCGTCAGCATTGCCGACAGCAGGGTCGTCTTGCCGGTTCCGGTGCCTCCAGTCACCAGGAAGGCCAGCTTGCGGATGAGGATCTCGTCGACGATCTGTCGGCACCCCGGGGTCATCGATCCCCAGGCCACCCAGTCGTCGAGGGACAGGTTGCGTCGCGACGGCACGCGCAGGCTGAGACAGGTTCCTGGTCGGGCCAGGACGTCGAGGACGGCATGAACTCGGGTGCCGTCAGGCAATCGGGCATCCACCCACGGGTTGCCGTCATCAAGACGACGTCCCACCGCAGCTGCCAAGCGCACCGCCAACGCCCGCACTTCCTCCGGTCCACTGAAGGTGACGTCGGTCAGTTCCAGCCCCTTGCCGCGGTCGATGAACACCTGATCCGGGCCGTTGACCAGGACATCCGTGACCCCATCGGTCACCAGGAGAGGCTCCAGACGGCCCGCCCCGGTACTGGTCCGACGCAGCTCCTCGACGACTGCCAACACCGTCTTGTCGGAGGCCACCTGACCGCAGTCGAGGATGGCGTGGGCGACGTCCATCGGCGTCCAGTCGCGGCCAAGGCCTGCCAGCCGGCGACGCACCTGCTCAACCAGCTGACGGTCTGGCTCGTTGCCGCTCATGCGCACATCACCACCTCAGCCAGCTCCTGGCACCGGCGACGCCAGCGTCGAGATGCCACCACCCACGGCGCCTCGGCGTCACCCTGCCCACGAATCAGACGGCGGTCATCCCTCACCACGACATCTGGTCGGACCCCCAGTACCGACTCGATGTCCTCGTCACGCATCGATCGCCCAGGGCCACGCCTGGCCACCAGCAGGTTGGGCAGGTCCTGGCCTCGCGCGGTCATGACAGACCTGAGATCGGCGGCGACCACACCGACCCTGACGTCAACCGACACCTCCGGGGCCGACATGTGTCCTGGATCCACCACGACGAGATCGTGATCCCCCGCCAGGGAATCCACCACGGCCCGGCGCGCTGCTGGAGGCACCTGGACGCCCACCCTTCCCGCGCTGACCACCTCGACGCCGTCAATCGATGGCAGGTGGGACCCCAGATCGGTCGTCACCCCGCGTGCCGAGGCCAACTCAGGCCACCGCCACCCGTCCGTCCTCTCGATACCCAACAACAGATCGACCCCGCCGGCATGAGGATCGAGTTCGACCAGCCCGACCTTCATCCCTGATCTCGCGAGAGCCCATGCCAGTCCAGCCGCCAGGGTGCTCACCCCAGTGCCGCCACCACTCGAGTCCACCTGCACCACGGTGGCCTTCGAGGTCGCATCCATTTCGTCATGGAGGATCTCGGTGAGCACCTGGTTGGCCCGCGGCACGACGATGACGCTGGCCGACAGCCCCGCCGACCACCGTGCAGCCTCCTCGGCGTCGAAACCGACGACATGGATTCCCAGCCGAGACGACAGACCCCAGGCCATCACTGTCCCAGCCATGTCGGCACCCACGAGCAGGGGACCGTGGCGCGACCATACCCTCGCCACGGCGTCCCGATCTGCCACGACCTCGACGACCACCCCACCACTAGCCGCCACCGAGCCGACGACTTCGGACAACCGGCTGTCTCGACTCACCAAGGCCACGGAGTTGGCGTCCGGGGCAGCGTCCTCGACGGGCGGGCGCGGCGCCGTGTCCTGTCTTTCTCCAAGAATCCTCATACCTTCAGTTGTCGTCACAGGACGCGAAATCTGTCACCGAATCCTGGATCTGTGGAAAACCGTGGCGAACCGCCGAGGAACCCCTGTGGACAACCCGGTCTCAGCAGTTCCCCCTACAATCGGGCCCATGGCAGTCACCTCCACTCCGCGTTTCCCCAGCGGCACGCTGACATTGTTGCTTCTCTTTACAGGCAGGGGAATCTTTATAGTTAACGATTTGTTCC
>OKHV01000084.1_pt1 | contig 30421 bp, 38 predicted proteins | sample 1611351 | NCBI WGS metagenome assembly OKHV01 (sample SAMN04436735, study PRJEB24849) | human gut metagenome | biome: human gut; feature: NICU; material: stool | host: Homo sapiens | place: USA: Saint Louis, MO | collected 2010-11-29
ATCGAGATCTCCGACGGCCTGGACCCGCCAGCGTGGATTCTCTGCCAGGGAGTCGACGAGGGACTCGATGACCTTGAGAAGTGGTCCAAGTTCGCCGGTTTCCGCGCGTTGCAGGTTGTCGGTCGACAATACCCACAGTGTGATGATTGGGATACCGACGGCGTCGCACCAGGCGCAGAATTCTCGGAGGCGATCCGCGCCCGCCTCGTAACCGGCCACCAAGGGCTGTCCCGGTGCGTTGAGACGAGCCCAACGACGGTTGCCGTCAGCCAGCACGGCGACGTGCTGGGGCAGTCGACTGCGATCGAGCTGGTCGAGCAGTCTCGCTTCGTAGGTGGTGTACAGCAGTCCGGACGGGTGCATGCGGTCGAGGGTCTCACTGACCTTCGACAGACGGTTGTCCAGGCTGCTCATGGGTCCAGATTAGTCAGTGCTCGGTACAAACGGTCAGCAATTCACGCGGTGAGGCCGAGATCGAGTCGCGGGCAGACCTCGTCGGCAGGGTAGGCTGGAGGCAGAACCTACCGAACCGTAGGTTTTGTCGAGGAGGAGGACCGCGGGCTATGTCGCGTCAAGGCAACAACGGCGAGAACCGCGGCACTGTGCTCCCCAAACCGAGGTTGCGCGGATGGGTTCACACCGTCATGGCACCGCTGATCTTGCTGGCCGGGGTTGGTCTCATGATCGTCACGCCGACGTGGGGGAGCCGGTTCGCCGTCGCGATCTGGATGCTCACCGGGTTGGAGCTCTTTGGCAATTCGGCGATATATCACCGGGTGCCGTGGGGTGCGAAGATCAAGGACGTCCTGCGCCGCATCGACCACGCCAACATCGCGGTGTTCATCGCTGGCACGTACACCCCGCTGGCCGTCTCGCTGACGACGGGTGCCTCCAGGGTGATCCTGCTGTCGATCATCTGGGCCTGCGCCCTGCTCGGAGTGGCCTTCCGGTTCGTGTGGAACGGCGTGCCCAGATGGGCCTCGACGATCCTCTACGTCTTCATGGGGTGGACTGCCTTGTGGTGGCTGCCGCAGTTCTGGCGCGTGGGAGGGCCAGCAGTCGTCATCCTGATCCTCGTCGGAGGGGTGTTCTACACCGTCGGAGCTGTCGCCTACGCCCGTCAGAAGCCCAATCCGTCACCCACCTGGTTCGGCTTCCACGAGGTCTTCCACAGCTGCACTGCGGTGGCCGCGATCTGTCATGCGGTTGCCATCGGTCTTGCCGTCATCTGACCGGCTGGTGAACTCTGGGCGAATGGCCGAATCGCACACTCCGGTTCCACCTGTCGGGCTCTAGGTTTGATGTCAGAGGGGCCGCATCCGACGCCTCGACGACGTTTCCTTCCTCGATGCGACCTCTCATGTCACGGGAGGTTTTCGTGTCCGTCCGTCCAGAAGGCTCCGAGCGAGCCCACAGCCCGATCCCGGCGGCACCTGAGGGGAGGCGGACCTACGTCATCGACACATCGGTGCTGCTGTCGGATCCTCGTGCCCTGCTCAACTTCGCCGAGCATCACGTGGTGGTGCCGATCGTCGTCATCACCGAGTTGGAGGGCAAACGCCACCATCCAGAATTGGGACATTTCGCCCGCGCAGCGTTGCGCATCCTCGACAAGTTGCGGCTCGACAACGGCGGCCTCGTCGGGCCGGTGCCGGTCAACGATGAGGGAGGCGAACTGCTCGTTGAGCTCAACCACTCCGACCCGAATTGCTTGCCTGACGGCTTCCGTCTCGGTGACAACGACACCCGGATCCTGGCGGTTGCCCAGAACTACCGGCTGGCCGGGCACTCCGTCGTACTGGTGACGAAGGACCTGCCGTTGCGGGTCAAGGCCTCGGCCATCGGCCTGGAAGCCGAGGAGTACCGGCACGAACTCGTCCCGGACAGCGGATGGACCGGCATGGTCAATCTCGAGGTTCCTGACGAGATGATCTCGGCCCTCTACGAGGAGGGACACGTCGTCGACTCGATCTTCGACGAGATCCCAGTGCACGCCGGACTCGTGCTGGACGGCCCGAACGGCAGTGCTCTGGCCCGACGGATGCCGGACGCCTCGGCTCGGCTCATCCCCAATGACCAGGAGGCGTTCGGGATCCGTGGCCGCTCGGCTGAGCAGCGGGTTGCCCTCGACATGCTGCTGGACCCTCAGGTCGGCATCGTCTCCATGGGAGGGCATGCCGGTACCGGAAAGTCGGCGTTGGCGTTGTGCGCAGGGCTCGAGGCGGTGCTGGAGCGACAACTCCACAAGAAGGTCATGGTCTTCCGGCCGTTGTATGCCGTCGGTGGCCAGGATCTGGGCTACCTGCCCGGTGACGAAGGGGAGAAGATGGCCCCGTGGGGTCAGGCGGTTCTGGATACCCTCACCAGCGTGACGAATAATTACGTCATCGAGGAGGTCATGTCGCGTGGCATGCTGGAGATCCTGCCGCTGACGCACATCCGCGGCCGTTCCCTCCATGACGCCTTCGTCATCGTCGACGAGGCCCAGTCCCTGGAGCGCAACGTGCTGCTGACGGTGCTCTCGCGAATCGGGCAGAACTCGCGGGTGGTGCTCACCCACGACGTCGCCCAGCGGGACAACCTTCGGGTAGGTCGTTATGACGGTGTGGCAGCCGTCATCGAGAGGCTGCGAGGACACGATCTGTTCGGCCACGTGACCCTCACCAGGTCGGAGCGTTCGCCCGTCGCCGCGCTGGTGACCAGCCTGATGGAGGACATGGTCGGTTGATCAGCTGAGGCGACGCCACGCGACGCATCTGCAACAATCGGGAGCGTGGCACCCAATCCCAGAGCCGGCATCAAGGATATGTTCCTGTCCTTGGCTGTCATCCTCGTCCCCGTGTTGCTCATCGTGTGGTTCTTCACCAGGACCCCTGACGAGCCGAACATCCAGAAGGTTGACTGGAAGCCCGTGGCGACGTCAGCGCGCACCCATGCCGGGTACCCGGTGCTGGCTCCCAAGGAGGTGCCCGAGGACTGGCGGCCCACCAAGGCGAGGTATGCCAACAAGGGGGATCGATGGGTGGGAAACACCATCTCCGCGGGGAACAGGTGGGAATTGGGATTCCTCACCAGCGAGAACATCTACCTGGCCGTGAACCAGTCCGACGAGCCTGCCAAGGCTTACGTCGCCTCGGTGACGAGATCAGCCACCGAGGATGGGAAGGTCAAGGCGGGTCAGTACACCTGGACGAAGATGGTCAGCCCGGACGGCCGCACCCGTGCCCTGGTGACGAAGATCGGTTCCTCGGCGGTTGTCGTCGTCGCGGATGCTGACTATCAGATTCTCACTGACTATGCGGGGATGCTTAAGACGTCTTGACCCCCGTCATGCCTGGGAGTCCTCGGCCTCGGAGCGTGCCGCTTCGATACGGGCGCGAGCCCCGTCGAGCCAGGTCTGGCAGATGTCGGCGAGCTTCTCGCCGCGTTCCCACAGCTTCATGGTCTCGGCCAGGGAGATGCCGCCGGACTCCAGTCGGGTGACGATGCCAACCAGTTCGTCGCGGGCGGCCTCGTATGGGATCTCGGGCTCCTCGGAGGTGGGCTTCTCGGGTGCCGACTCGGACTTCTTCTCGCTCATGAATCCTCCTGGGACGGTGGTCGGTTGGGGGTACGTCGGTCGAGGGAATCGACGGTGACGCCGAGGGTGCCGTCGGACAGGTAGACCGACAGATTCGCTCCCGGATCGGTGTCATCGACGGAGGTGATGGAGTCGCCCTCGGAGTCGGCAAGGATGGCGTAGCCGCGATCCAAGGTGGCCTTGGGAGACATGGCGCGCACTCTCTCGAGCATGTGATCGACGTCGCGGCTCTCGGCGTCCAGGGCTCGATTGGTCGCGAGGCGAAGACGCTGCAGGGCCGAGTCGAGTTTCTCGGTGGTGATGTCGAGGGTGGCCGTGGGATTGACCATCACCGGTCGGGACCGCACCTGGGCGAGATGGGCCGCCTCGACGTCGACAAACCTCGTGACGGCTTGGCGAAGTCGGGTTCTTGCCATCTCGATGGCCTGGGACTCCTCCGCGGCGTCCGGGACGATGAGTTTGCCGGCATCTGTCGGTGTGGAGGCTCGCAGGTCGGCGACGAGGTCGAGGATGGGGTTGTCGCGCTCGTGGCCGATGGCCGAGACGACCGGAGTCTTGGTGGCGTAGACCGCTCGTACCAGGGCCTCGTCGCTGAAGGGGAGGAGGTCCTCGAGGGAACCGCCGCCGCGGGCGATGACGATGACGTCGACGGCGGGGTTGGCGTCGAGCTCGGCCAGAGCCGCGATGACCTGCTGGGCTGCCATGGGGCCCTGGACCAAGGTGTTGCGCACCACGAAACGGGCGGCGGACCAACGAAGGGTGGCGTGACGTTGAACATCTCGCTCGGCGTCCGAGCCGGCTCCCGTGATGAGGCCGATACTGCGTGGCAGAACAGGAATGGGCTTGTGAAGGGTGACGTCGAAGAGCCCCTCGGCCTCCAACAGACGCTTGCGTCTCTCCAACTGAGCGAGCAGCTGGCCCTCGCCGGTGGGAGTGATCTCGGAGACCTCGAAGGAGAGTCTGCCGCTGCGTGACCAGACCGTTGGGCGGATGAGGGCGGTGACCGTCATGCCCGACTCGATGGGCCCAGCGGCGTCGAGGACACGTCGATGGCAGGTCGCGGTGGCAGAGATCTCCTCGGTGGGGTCGCGCAGGGTGAGGAACTGAGTGGGGCCGGAACGACGGGTGACCTCGATGGCCTGGGCCTGGACCCAAATGGCCCCGCAGCGTTCCACCCACCCCTTGACGGCGTTGACCACCCACGCCAGGGAGCGAGGGTTGTCAGCGGTGTTCGGCTCTGCCATGGGCGACACGGTATCCGAGGAGGACGACAGTCTGCAGGGAGTGGACCGGGCGCGAGGTGTCCTCTCGACCCCGCGGCGAAGAGGTGACACAGGTATGACGGGAATCGCATACGGCAGCGTGTCTTGAGGGCTTCTGGGCCTGATGACATGGTGATCCACTGTACGCACGTTGTCCGGGCCGCCTCCCATGGTGGCAGACGGCCCGGATGACGTGGGTGGATGGGATCAACTCATCTGATCAGGCTCCGGTGCGTGGCAGAGCGTGGCCTCCGCCGTTGTTCCCACCGTTGCTGGCAGAAGGAGCGGCTGTGGTCGGGACAGGGGCGCCAGGCTTGGGAGTCGGGGTGGGCGTCGGCTTCGGCGAAGGCTTCGGAGCGCAGGGGTCGATGCCCTTGGCAGGGTCGAACCTCTCGTCGTCACCGTCCGGAGTCCACACCGGGAATCCCCGGGAGTCCTTCGAGTAGCTGCCCACCTCGTCGAGGTCGACGTCCCCGGGCTTGACCTCCTCACCCTCGTCGTCGTCAGCATCGTCATAGGCCGGAGGACCGGACTGGATGACGGAGTGCTTGGGCTCGGGCATCTTGGAGTCGGCACCCTTGACGGCCTTCCAAATGGCCTTGTTGAAGACCTGCTCGTCAATGGTGTCCTCCTTCTCGGTGCTCTGCTCACCAGATTCCTTGGCCAACGGGGCATCAGGTCCGTTGACCTTCGTCATGTCGTAGGAGGGACGAACAGCCGTGTAAGGCTTGAAGTTGGGCTTGTCGGTGAAGGCACCCGACATCGGGGTGGAGAAGGCGTCGAACTGGGTCAGCGGCCCGATGCCGAGGATCCCCTCCATGGTGCGCAGCATCGACACCGTCGAGTAGAAGGTGGAATCGACCCCGCCGGTACGGGTGTACGGGCTGATGACCTCACCAATGGTGCGGTGTGCGTCGACATGGTCGGGGCCGTTCTGGGCGTCATCCTCGGTGAGGAAGATCGCGGTGTCCTTCCAGATGGGGGAGTTGGAGACAGCTTCGACGAGCTGACCGACGGCCTGGTCGTTGTCGGCGACATAGGCCTGCGGGGTCGGGGCACCAACCTTGGTGGCCTGGGTGTGGTCATTGCCCAGCCGGATGAATTGGACCGTCGGAACGGTGCCGTTCTCCACCTGCTTGTCGAAGTCGGACTTCCACTCGTCGACGCGGGACTTCGGACCGCAGTTCTTGGCCATCGGCTTGAAGGAGTTTGCCGAGTCAGGGCAGGCGAGGGGCCAGCCGATGTAGTCATGGTCGGTGTTCGGGTCGAGCACCTCCTTGTCGGCCGCGTGAGCTTTTCCGTTCTTGTCACGCTGGGTGTAGAAGCCGTAGTTGCGGAAGCTGATGTTGTTCTTCGACAGGTGCTCCCAGAAGTAGGCGTCATGCTCCTTGGCGCGGGCCTCCGGGTCATTGTGTTCGCTGGGGTACGGTGCGCCGCGTCCGGAGTAGTTGGACGGTCACATCTCCTCCGACCAAGGGTTCGAGTTGGCCTGGGAGACCCAGTTCCAGCCGTTGGCCGAGACCTCGGCGTCAGCGTAGAAGTTGTCGAAGGTGACGAACTGACGTGCCAGGGCTCGGGTGTTCGGGGCTGATTCCTCGCCGAAGAGGTTGAGGGTGGGATCGCCGTTGCCGCGGCCGTTGGAGCCCAGCTCCTGATCGAAGGTGCGGTTCTCGCGCACGACGTAGATGACGTGCTTGATCTTGCTCGACTTCGTGCCGATCTGGTTGGGGACGACGCTGCTACGAGCCGCATCATTGGCGATGTTGTTCTTCTCGACGGTGGCTGTTTGCTTGGCCAGGGTGGCGGCGTCAGGCTCAGCGATGGTCGAGAGAAGGCCCTTGATCATGGACCCGGAGTACTGGTCCTCCGAGGTGCCGTTGGGGTCGGTCGGGTTCGGGTGGCCTGGGCCGTTGTTCGGGCCGGCGCCCAGCCCCTTGGCCGAGATGATGCTTAGTTTGCCGTCATGGTCGACAATCTGGGTCGGGTACCAGCCGGTCGGGATGTCTCCGGCGACTTTGTGGGTCACGGTGTTGATGACGGCGACCTCATTGTGACCGGAATTGGTGACGTAGAGGCGCTTGCCATCCTTGGAGAGGGTCAGGCCGGTGGGATTGGCGCCGACGAGCTTGGAGCCGTTGCGGTTGACGGGAATGGTGGCCGTCTGGTGATGGGAGGCCACGTCGACGACCGAGATGGTGTCGGCATCTCCGTTGGCGACGTAGAGGGTCTTGCCGTCAGGCGTCAGCACCGACTTGTTGGGGTGGAATCCCACATCGATCTTGTGGGTGGCCAAGGGCTGGGACTTCGTGATGTCGACCTCGGCGACGTCCGACCCGCCCTGGGAAGAGACGAAGGCCTTGGTGGAGTCCTTGGAGAGGGTGACCCAGACCGGACGGTGGCCGATGTGGGTGGTCTGCACCTTGTTGGTGGCCAGGTCGATGACCGAGACCGCATCGGCAAGTTGGTCTGCCACGACGAGGCGCTTGCTGTCCTTCGTGACGGCCAGGCCGGCCGGGTAGAGGTTGGCCCTTGCGCTTCGGGCTGATGACCGGCATCTGGATGGCCGTGGTCTCCACGAGCTTGCCGTCAGGGCTGAAGGCCAGGCCCATGTACAGGCTCTCGGGAGACTTGTAGGGGATGGTCTGCACGACCTTGCCGGAAGCAGTCTCAACGACCTGCAAGGACTGGGTTCCCTGGCCGTTGTTGCTGATGACGAGGTACTTGCCATCGGGGGAGAGGACCTCGTTGAGGGGGAGGTCACCGAGGGTGGTGAGCTGACCGGCCGGGGTCAGAAGCTGACCGACAGTGGTGCGGCCGGTGGATCCCGAGGTGGGGCCGGCCTTCTCGTCGCTCGGGGCTGCGTTGGCCGGCGTGAAGGTGACGGTCGTTGCGATTGCGGTGAGTGAGGACGCACGCCGAGGCGAGGCCACGACGCAGTCTTGCGGATGCGGGTGTGTCATCACTCATGGTTCAGAACTTAGGAAGTCGAAGTGGCAGATGACGGCCGTGAATGTGCACCTTCGAAGAATTTTGGGTGAACGTGGCTACGGTGAGTCCTCGATGGGCGAACTCGAGGAGATTCGCCAGATGACGGCGTACCCGTAGACTCGGAGCCATGGCTGTTTCGGGGGCTGACACTGACAAGAGGCTGTTTCTCGCCGCACCGCGCGGTTACTGCGCGGGCGTTGATCGTGCGGTCGTGACCGTCGAGAAGGCGTTGGAGGCCTACGGTGCGCCGGTGTATGTGCGCAAGCAGATCGTGCACAACCGTCACGTCGTGGAGACCTTGGAGGAGCGCGGTGCCATCTTCGTCGACGAGCTCGACGAGGTGCCCGACGACGCCTTGGTGGTCTTCTCGGCCCACGGCGTCTCCCCCCAGGTCAAGAACGAGGCGGCCAACCGTGGTCTGCGGACCATTGATGCCACTTGCCCGCTGGTGACGAAGGTGCATCACGAGGCCAAGAGGTTCGCCAACGACGACACCCAGATCCTGCTCATCGGCCACGCCGGCCACGAGGAGGTCGAGGGGACGACGGGTGAGGCTCCCGAGAACATAACTCTTGTGCAGACCCCCGAGGACGTCGACGGTCTGCAGTTGGACCCTGATCGTCCGGTGGCGTGGCTGTCCCAGACGACCCTGAGCGTCGACGAGACGGTGGAGACCGTCGACCGGATTCGTCAGCTGCACCCGCAGCTCATCAATCCGCCGTCCGACGACATCTGCTACGCCACCCAGAACCGTCAGCATGCCGTCAAGCAGATGGCTCCCAAGTGCGACCTCGTCATCGTGGTGGGGTCGAAGAACTCGTCGAACACCGGCCGCCTGGTCGAGGTCGCCCTCGAGTCGGGGGCCAAGGCGTCCTACCGCGTCGACAACGCCGGCGAGATCAAGGAGTCCTGGCTCGACGGGGTCGACAGCATCGGTGTCACCTCGGGTGCGTCGGTGCCGGAGACCCTCGTCCGGGGGGTGCTCGACCTGCTCACCTCGAAGGGTTGGCCGCAGGCCGAGGAGGAGACCCTCATCGAGGAGTCACTGTCCTTCGCCCTGCCTCCGCAGCTGCGCAAGCGCCGCACGGCCGCCCGCTGAGCCCCTCAGGCAGGGGAGTCGTCCTCGCCCTGATGCTCCGTCAGTTCCGGCGCTGTGAGGGGGCGTACTGTCTCCTCGATCGGCGCAGGTGAGGAAATGTCCTCGTCGGTGACCCCGAGATCCTCGAACCGCCGGGCCTGGACGAGAACCCTCGTCTCCATGCCACCCAACAGGGTGTTGTAGGCGCGCACCGTCGAGTTGAGGGATCGTCCCATCTTGTCGAGATTGCCGGCCAGGGTTCCGAGTCTCTTGTGCAGGTCGCGTCCCAGCGCGGCGACCTCCGCCGCGGACCGTGCGACGGCTTCCTGACGCCATGCCAGGGCGACCGTTCTCAGCATCGGGATGAGAACTGACGGGCTGGCGAGCACGATTCCACGACGGTTGGCGTACTCGTGCAGATCAGGCATTTCCTGCAGGGCGGCCTGGAGGAAGGCATCGGACGGCAGGAAGCACACCACGAACTCCGGGGAGTCCAGGTCCGTGCGCCAGTACCCCTTGGCCGACAACTGGTCGATGTGGGTTCGCACGTGGCGGGCGAACCGGGCCATCTGGGCGTCGTACTCCTCGGGATCCTCGTACTCGGCGGCGTCGAGGAAGGCCGCTAGTGGAGTCTTGGCGTCGATGTGGATGCACCGATCACCCGAGAGTCTCACCGTCATGTCAGGACGCTGAGGAGTGCCTTGCGCGGTGGTCGTCTGTTGAGTCTGGAAATCGCAGTGTTCCAGCATTCCGGCCACCTCAGCGGTACGCTGCAACTGCATCTCACCCCAGGCACCGCGTACCTGCGGTTTGCGTAGGGCGGTGACGAGGCTGGCGGTCTCCTTGCGCAGGTTCTCCCCGGCGTTGCTCACCCCGGCGACCTGCTCGCGGAGGCTCGCCGTCATGGCTGTACGTTCCTGTTCCACCTCGGCCAGCCGCCGGTCCAGCCGTTCCAAGGCAAGGGACACGGGGGCAAGCAGGCGTTGGGCGTCATTCATCGTCCGCTGGGCCGCACGGGTGGCGCGTTCGTCCTGATCGGCCATGGATTGGGCGGACAGTGCCCGGAACTGTGTGGCCAGGGCGTCACGGTCGGCGGTGACTTTCTCGGCAGCTTCCAGACGCTCGGTGGCGACCTGCGCCGTCGTGGTGGCTTCGGCGACCCGCTGGGAGGACCTCAACTGGGCGATGAGCCATCCGATACCCACCCCGATGACCAGACCAATGAGCCCGACAACGATGTTCGTCATGGCACGAGGGTCGCAGCCGCCTCCGACATGGTTGACGACGGTCGTGTTCCACCGTGGAGAACAACGGGTGATGGTTGAATAGTCGTCATGGTTGACACCGCGACTTCGGATCACATCCGCGACATCATCTCCTTCGTGGAGGCGTCTCCCACGTCGTATCATGCGGCCGCCGAGCTGGCGCGACGGCTTGACGGGGCCGGGTTCCAGAAGCTTGACGAGACCGAGTCCTGGTCGTCGGTCGAGGGACGTTGCTACGTGGTCCGTGACGGAGCGGTCATTGCCTGGGTCACCCCGGAGAAGGTCACTGACAAGGTTGGCGTCAGGATCGTCGGCTCCCACACCGACTCCCCGTCCTTCAAGCTCAAGCCGAATGCCACCGTCACCAATCAGGGCTGGCAGCAGGTCGGCATGGAAGTCTACGGCGGTGGTCTGCTGAACTCCTGGCTCGACCGTGATCTCGGCCTGTCCGGCCGTCTCGTCACCAAGGACGGCCAGGTGCATCTCGTGAGCACCGGCCCGATCCTGCGCATCAGCCAGTTGGCCCCGCACCTGGACCGCACCGTCAACGACGACCTCACGTTGGATCGTCAGCGTCACCTCATGCCGATCCTGTCGGTGGGTCGCCCCGACCTCGACGTCGAGGACCTGCTGTGTGCGGAGGCTGGCATCAAGCGTTCCGACCTCGCCTTCCACGACGTCTTCGCCCACCTGACCCAGTCCCCGGCCGTCATCGGGCCTTACGGGGAGTTCCTGGCCAGCCAGCGCATGGACAACCTGTCCTCGGTGCACTCCTCGATGGCCGCCTTCGTCGACGTCACGCCCACTGATGACGTGGCGCTCATGGCGTGTTTCGATCATGAGGAGGTCGGCTCGTCGACTCGATCCGGCGCCTGTGGGCCCTTCCTCGAGGACGTCCTGGTGCGGATTGCTGAGGGCCTTGGCATGACGGGTGCGGCTTACCGGGCGATGATCGCGAGGTCGTCGTGCGTGTCCTCGGATGCCGGCCACGGCGTGCATCCCAATTACGTCGAGAAGTTCGATCCGGCCAACCACCCGCTGCTCAACGAGGGCCCGCTGCTCAAGATCAATGCCAACCAGCGGTACGCCACTGATGGTGTCGGCGGGGCGCTGTGGAAGCGTGCTTGTGCGACGGCTGGTGTTCCGACCCAGGAGTTCGTGTCGAACAATTCGGTGCCGTGCGGCTCGACGATTGGCCCGCTGACGGCGACGAGGCTCGGCATGCTGACGGTTGACGTCGGTGTTCCGCTGATGTCGATGCACTCCACCCGCGAGCTCGCCGGCGTCAAGGACCTGGAGTACATCACGGCTGCCCTGGCGGCATACTGGCAGGGAGCCTGAGGCCAGCGGTGTCGCCGTCGCCCTTGTCGGAGGCGGCGACTACCATGGCTCGACGTGGCACTTACGATTGGAATCGTCGGTCTTCCCAACGCCGGCAAGTCGACCCTGTTCAACGCGCTGACCAAGAATGACGTCCTGGCGGCGAACTATCCGTTTGCGACCATTGAGCCGAATGTCGGCGTGGTCGGGGTTCCGGACAAGCGTCTGGACGTGCTGACGGAGATGTTCCACTCCGCCAAGACCATTCCGGCGACGGTGTCCTTCGTCGACATTGCTGGAATCGTCAAGGGCGCCAGCAAGGGCGAGGGGATGGGCAACGAGTTCCTCTCCAACATTCGTGAGGCCGACACCATCTGCCAGGTGACGAGGTGTTTCGACGACGACGACGTCACCCACGTCAATGGTCACGTGGATCCTTCTGACGACATCGAGACCATCACCACCGAGCTGGTGCTTGCCGACCTGCAGACGATGGAGAAGCAGCTGCCCAAGCTGCAGAAGGAAGCCGCGATCAAGAAGGAGTCGCGCCCTAAGGCCGAGGCGTGGGAGCAGGCCAAGAAGGTGCTCGAGGAAGGCAGGACGATCTTCTCGGCCGGGCTTGATCCAGAGCCGCTGCATGATCTGTTCCTGTTGACGACAAAGCCTTTCATCTACGTCTTCAACTGCGATCAGGATCAGCTGGGTGACGCCGATTTCCAGGCCAGGATGGAGGAGCTGGTTGCTCCCGCCGAGGCGATCTTCCTGGACGCCGAGTTCGAGGCCGAGCTGGCCGAGATGGAGCCCGAGGATGCCGCCGAGTTCCTCGCCGACGCCGGTATCGAGGAGCCCGGTCTGGACAAGCTCGCTCGTGTCGGTTTCGACACCCTCGGTCTGCAGACCTTCCTGACTGCTGGGGACAAGGAGTCCCGAGCTTGGACGATCCGCAAGGGTGACACTGCTCCCGAGGCTGCCGGCGTCATCCACACCGACTTCCAGAAGGGGTTCATCAAGGCCCAGGTGGTGTCCTTCGATGACCTCGTCGAGTTCGGTGGAGAGAAGGAGGCCCAGGCCGCTGGAAAGTTGCGCCTGGAAGGCAAGGACTACGTCATGCAGGACGGTGACGTGGTGGAGTTCCGGTTTAACGTGTAGTTCCGCTACTGCTTCTTGGGTATCCGGATGGTGAGTCGGGGCATTGTCCACCCCCGTCGGCGTCAGATCCTGCCGGAGCACACGGTCACGGGGATTTGCTTCAGTGCATGGCTCGTAGAGCCTCAGCGCAGCGGGGTGGAACTCATTTCCGCCCGTCTCGATCCCCAGGTCATGGTCCATGAGTGCGCGCCCGACTCCTTGCCTTTGGGATTACGGGTGTACTCCAAGGGGGTCGATGTACCCATGCTCGGGTCTGTTTTCCAAGGACCAGTGAACGATGCCCAGGAAGTGGTCTTGTTCGTCGATGGTCAAGGCCACGCACCTGTCCTTCGACGGACAGTGCAAAGTGTGAGCCGATCTTCGTTGGTCGTCCCGTTGTCATGATGAATTCCCTGATACGCAGTTTGTCTTTCCCCGTTGTGTGGTCAATGAACCGAGCCGCGACGAAACGCGGGTTTCGGGGGACTGCTCAGCGGGTGCGCATCTGCGCGAACGCCTGTATGGGCAAAAGTACAGCGGTGCCTTTTGCGGTGGTTCTGCCTGCGGTCTGATTGGCAGAATTGCTGCTGAGTGACCGATCTAGAGCCTGCTGATTGACTGATATTAATTCGGCTAAGTGGCTGATTCAGGTAGTGGCACTGGTAGGGTCATGACCATGGAATACACCCGTCGTATCGTCGATGGCGAGCTGGATGAGCTGTTCGGCGAGATTCCAGCTCTCGCCTTGGATGGCCCCAAGGCGGTCGGCAAGACCACCACCGCGCGCCAGAGAGTACGCACCGTGGTCCAGCTCGATCGTCGTGCCGAGGCGGAACCCGTTGCAGCCGATCCGTCGATCATCCTGCGCCGCCCTGAACCCGTTCTGTTGGATGAGTGGCAAAAACTGCCCGCCGTGTGGGACGTGGTGCGGCATACGGCTGATGAGGATCCTCGCGGCGGGCGTTTCCTATTCGCGGGCAGTGCTTCCCCTCAATGCGGTGCCACGGCGCATTCGGGCGCAGGAAGGATCGGAAGGCTGCGGATGCGGCCCATGACGCTTTCTGAACGAGGAGTGGTGGAACCTACTGTCAGTCTCGGCGGACTCCTGTCTGGTGGGGAAGTGCGCTTTGCCGGGGATACCACCTTCGCCTTGGCCGACTACGTCGAGGAGATCTGTGCTTCCGGTTTCCCTGGCCTGCGAGGGCTTGGAGCTCGTGCGTTGCGGTTCCAGCTGGAGTCCTACCTCCGCAATGCCGTGGACCGGGAAGTTGCGGAGCAGGGACTGGCGGTACGTCGGCCAGAGGCGATGATGGCATGGTTGCGTGCCTATGCCGCCGCCACCGCATCGACCGCCAGCTACTCCCAGATCCTGGATGCTGCCACACCTGGCGAGAGCGAGAAACCTGCCCGGTCCACTGCCAACAGCTACCGTGACGCCTTGGCGTCGTTGTGGCTGTTGGACCCAGTCCCCGCGTGGAGTCCGACGGGCAGCCTGATGAAGCGGTTAGGGGCCAGCCCCAAACACCATCTTGCCGATCCTGCGCTCGCCGTCCGGCTTCTCGGGCTGACTGCTGCTGCGCTGCTCGATGGTGAGGGCAAGCCGTTGGCATCGGCGACAGGAGGGCTGCTCGGCCCATTGTTCGAGTCCTTGGCCACCCTTTGCCTTCGGGTTCCGGCGCAAGCCGCCGAAGCCGAGGTATTTCACTTACGCACCCGCAATGGGGATCATGAGGTTGACCTGATTGTGGTTCGGCCGGATGGCCGTTTCCTGGCCGTTGAGGTCAAACTCGCGGCGACTGTCGAGGACGCTGACGGCAAGCACCTTCGCTGGCTGAGAGAGAGGGCGGGGGATCGGATGTTGGATGCTGTCATCGTCAACACGGGACCCCACGCATATCGACGCGCAGATGGAATCGGCGTCGTGCCCCTGGCGTTGGTGGCTCCGTAGTTCCCCACGCTGAAGCCGTCGGCACCGAGGAAACAGACGTTGGTCCTGTTCGGAACTTGGTGGAGTTCCGCTTCAACAACTAACCTCTGGAGTTGGAATCGCATTCTGCGGTGTCACTCAATTCGAAAGTCACGGCGTCGATGTTGTCTTCCATTTCCAGGCCGGGGTAATGCATATCGAGGGCTTGGTGTAGCTCGGTCAATGAGGCGAAGCCGTCCCGTTGTGCTTGTTCCTCAGTGAGGTCGCAGCGGCGTGTGGCAAGCACGGAGAAATCACCTGGCCTGTCGGGCCGTAGACCGCGACGATAGCGTCGATGGGGTCTTCTGGGCACGTGGCCGCGTGGTTGGCAAGGGCGGAGATCTCGCCGCATGGGCCGCCGAGGAAGTGGAAGGCGTTTAAGCCAAGCACGATCTGGCCCGATCTGGTCAGCAATGCTGCAGCGACTGTGTGGTTGTTGTCATCGTTGCACTGCTTTGCACAGGCAGTGGCCGTCTCTACGAGCTGGCGGAGTCCGGCGGTGATCATGTCCCAACGGTATCAATCGGAGTGCAAGCCACACCGAAGCCGGAGAATGCGTAGCCACGGGCTTGCGCCTTGGATGTCTGGTATGCGCCGGCATCCGACCGAGCTCTGTTTCAACGTGAAAGCCCCTTGGTCAGAGCCTTGCGGGGACGAAAGTGATCAGCCGCTGTTCATTCTTGCCGACACGGTAGGGCATCCGTACGGTCTGCTTGTGCGGTGATGGGCGGGGGGTTAGTCCGCAAGTTCGTCAAGTCTATGCGCTCATGTTTGTAAGGTTTGGAAGCTCACATTTGCTAAGTCGAGAGCATGGAGCTGGATGGATTTGTTCCCCGTCGTATCAGCGATCTTCTTGCTGAGCAGATGCGGATCGAGCCGGTGATCGCCCTGCATGGCCCGCGGTCGGTGGGAAAGTCGACGGTGCTGCGCGGCTTCGCCGAGGTGGTTGGCGGTTCGGTGATCGACCTCGACGACGTTGAGGTGCGTGAGGCGGTCCAAGGCAACCTAGCGGCCACGGTGAGCGTCGGAGCTCCAGTGTGCATCGACGAGTATCAGCGAGTCCCTGATGTGCTTGATGTGCTCAAAGCGCGGTCGAATCGTGAGGGGAGCCTTCCAGGGACGGCTGTCGTCACGGGCTCCACGCGCCAGGATGCTCTGCCGGCGACAGCGCAGGCGCTGACTGGACGGCTTCACTCGCTAGTCATCTGGCCGCTCTCGCAGGGGGAGCTTGGGGGAGTGCGAGAGAACCTGCTCGAGGTGCTCTCGGGCGATGCCTGCGCTGTTGTCCAGGCTGTTCCGGCGTCAGCCACGACGCGGCCGGAGTATGTCGATCGCGTGTGCTCCGGGGGAATGCCCCTGGCGCTGCATCGGTCCGGAGCAGCGCGGAGTCGGTGGTTCGACGACTTTGTCCGGGCCTCCGTCGAGCGTGATGTAGTCGAGCTCAGCAAGATTCGTGAGCGTCAGGCCCTTGCGGATCTCTTGGGGTACGTGGCGGGGCAGACCGGTCAGCTGCTCAACGTGACAGCGGCGGCCGAGAAGATCGGCGTCAGTCGCCCAACCGCAGAGGCTCACGTCCGGCTCCTCGAGGACCTATTCCTGATTGTGCGTCTCCCGGCCTGGGGGAAGACTCTCCGCTCCAGGGTGAATGCCAAGCCCAAGGTCCATGTCGTCGATTCCGGTCTGGCTGCCCGCCTGCTCCGGCTCACTCCGGATCGGCTCACCGGAATCGACCCGACCTCACTCACGGATTTCGGATACTTGCTGGAGACATTCGTCGTCGGGGAGTTACGCAAGCAGGCGTCGTGGCTCGATGAGCCTGTCGCGCTGGGACATTGGCGGACGAGCGACGGTGCGGAGGTTGATCTGGTGGTCGAGTACGACGACGGTCGGGTTGTCGCGTTTGAGGTCAAGGCCAGTGAGCGTGCTCCTGGCAAGGACTTCCGCGGTCTGGCCCAACTTCGTGACTTGCTGGGGGCAAGGTTCATTGGCGGCATTGTGCTGACCACCGGTAGCCGCTCGTACACCTACGAGGAGCGGTTGCACGTGATGCCCGTCGACCGGCTCTGGACGCCAGTGCCGTCCTGAATGGATGTGTAGATGGTTCTGCGTGCCGAAACTTGGTGGAGTTTAGATTTCAATGTCTGATAACGGGCCTCAGCCGGCCCACTGCCGAGAATCATTTTCGCCTCTTGAGGGCCCGTTTTCTGGTCGTGCGTCGTCCCTCCGGGGGTAAGAACCTTCGCTCGCGTGTGAGCGCGAAGCCAGAGGTTCACGTTGTTAAATCAGGGTTGACCGCTCGTTTACTCCGGCTCTCTCCCCCCGGAGACACCCACCGGCATTGACCCGACGTCACTCATCGACTTCGGGCATCTACTCGAAATCTTCGTGGTTGGGGAGTTGCGCAAGCAGGCCTCCTGGTTGGAGGAGCCTGTCACGCTCGGGCACTGGCGCACGAGTGGTTCGTACGAATGGACTGGATGTTAGAGCATGGAACAATAATTGTTCCATGCATATTGGGACGCTAGTTGTCCTCTTGGTTGTCTGTGTAGTCGTCCGGATCGCGATGACGAAGTTGAAAGCTGCGTTCGCTCGTGACCACCTTCGAGGCCTCGCGGCCACGAAAGAGATCAGCTTTGCGTCTGCGGCACTCGCCGTAGCGACCATGGTTATCGTTCCGAGGTCTGCGTTGGTGGTCTCTCACGTGGCGCTCATCGCTATGAGCACGGCGTATGTAACGCGCAGACTCCTCCAGGGAGCCGAGCGCCAGGGCTCCACAACAGTGCGCACGTACGTGCGATATCGCTGCGATAGGACATGGCAAGAGACAAAGTCCAAGGCCAAACGGTTCTTCACGCTTGCCGCGCCTTGCGGGTGGCGGGAAGTTCATATCACGGCCGACAGCTTCGACAATGTTGTCTCTATTCCCACAATGATCTGGATCGTAGGGGTGATATACATCGCAATCGTTGTTGTCGTATTAGTCGGGATGTTTGTGAGTATCACTGGTGTGAATGATGGCATCGTATCGGCGGTGCTCTCTGCTGCAATCAGCTACAACATGTTGGCGATCAGCTGTCTTCTCACCGTCTCAGCATTCATCTGCATCGCGCTCTTATCCCTCCTCCGGCGGATCAAATCCCTGCAGTTGCGTTTGGGAGTCGGCTCGTGTGTGCGTCGCATCGCCACATGGATTGGATACGGTGGAGCAGTCGGTGCCGTTATGGCCTCGCTCGTGCCTCTCGCGGGGCATGTAGTGCCGATTCTCACACAGCCGGCAAAGAGCGCCGCAGTACTTAACGCGATCACGCCACGCTCGATGCTGGATTATCCTGCCGCCGGGGCTGTCGCAGGCTATGCGTTCGGGCTTATCGTCGCGATGGCGTCCTTGTTTCCAAATTCCACGAACAGTTGGCTTCGGCGCGTCCTATGTCCAGGACTGTTCGTCGTCGTTCTCGTCGGATTGAGTCATTTTTTGGGCGGCCCCCGTGGGCTCCTGCGACCAGTTATTGACGCCGCCGCTCTGCGATCTGGGGTCAGCCAGACATTCTGCACCAGCGCCGCACCGACGGATATCGCTTCGGGAAGTATTGACGCGAAGGCATGGGTTATCACGGCGATGGACCAATGCGGCGGCGGACTTCTCATCTCAACCACAGCCATTGGATGGATCGTTGGCGTAACAGCTCTCTTGGTCGGCGTCAGCCTGTTCGTCAGCGACATTTGCGGTCGGGCACCTGGGGCGCGTGGCATCAGTTCGGGAAATCGGCGACGGCAATCTCAACCTCGTCTTCCTGCTAAAAGATGAAGACGGGCGGGGGTCTTTGCATCAAGCAAGCGCTGCCATACGTCCGGATGACGGGCGAGGGGTGGCCTATGACTCCCGACCGGGCACGCCATGAGGTCGAATCTCTCCAGACACATGGGGCCTTGGTGCTCGATCTGGTACCCAAGGTCTACTTCTATGATCATACGCGCTACATCTTTGCCATCGAAGATCTGTCCGATCACGAAGTATGGCGCGGGGCGCTCAACAAGTCCGAGGTCCACGATGGAGTAGCTGCAGAGGTCGGGCTCCATATAAATCTCTGCCCCGCTCGGCCTGATGGTTCGTGTCAGTGGAACGATCTGCACCACATTGGGTCTGCTGCGTAGCACATCGTCGTTGATTCTTGTGGGTAATCACGGCTCGGATTTGAGGCGGCTGACGATAACGTGTGGGCATGGGGTCGATGGACGTAACTGTCGCCGCCACGGAACGTGAGGTGCATGAGGCAGCTGTTGCGTTGTGGCCGTTTGTGCAGTCGGGGCAGGTCGGTTTTCCTCTGGCCGGGAAGAAGTCGCGCGAGGGTTTGGAAACGGTGTGGAGCTCGCATCCAGAACGCGAAGGTGACGAATTGTACATCGTTCGGTGCGGTCCTGTGATCATAGGGGCGTGTGGCTTCTTTCTGTCCGATGCGAAGAACGCTCAGACGGTGTGCGGCCCTGTCGCCGTCAACAGTCACGAGGCGGTGTATGCGCAGCTCGTCGCCAACATGCAGGAGCGACACCCACTCGCCTCGATCATTGTGGGGATCTCCCACCGTCATGTAACAGCGCGTGCTTGGTTAAAAAGTGCGGGAGAGCTGTTGGAACACTGTCTCCCGTTTGAGGGAATCAATCTCGCGGGTTCCCGGGAAGCGCACGTCTTTGCTGATGATGAGCAGGACGAGTTCGCGCGACTCTTCGACCGATTGGTTGGTCACGACCTCTGGTGGCGCGCCGATCGTATTCGGGCGCATTGGGGCGAGTGGATCTGCGTCACGGGAGGGGATGGTCAGTCGGTGTTGGCGGCGCGGAACTACGTGAGTTCCGCAATGAGTGAGGTGTTTGCGGCGTCGGCTCTGGATGATGCGACCCTGCGTGCCATGCTCTCGACCTGGATCTCTACGGCTACCACCCGTGGGTACTCAGACTTCGTCTATTTCGCAGATCTTTCGGAGCGTGAGGTGGTTGAGTCCTTGGGGTTCTCGTGTGACGACGAGTATCTGGCCTTTCGCGTGCCCGCCTGTAAGTGAAGCGGGACTGGTCGGCTCTGCTCAACTCATGCCGACGGGCTCGATGGTTGTCGAGTTTAGGTTCAATGTGTAGTTGTCATGGCAGAGGCGTGACCGGGTTTCTCGGACACTGATTCTGAGGCGATAATGGCCTCAGGAAAGGAGTCTGGGCTGCCTGTTGGTAAGCCGCCGGAGTTCTGGTGTCGTGAGCTGACCGACAACGCCATGCCACCGGTTCCAGGCATGGCGCGATACCTGAATGAGTTAATGGATTAAGGGGATCAGGACACTAGGCTGAGGGCCGTGAGTGGTGACCTTTCCGGCTCGTCCAGAGCCGTCGACTGGGCGCCGTCCAAAGCCTAGTGGGCCTGGATCAACCTGGTCGGTGTGGCTCTCATCGTGTTGGGGTTCGTCGGTCACTTTGGGGCGTGGGCTCTGCCGCGCAGTGCCTCAGGAGGGCGCTTCGGACTGACCGATGTGGTCGTGGTTATCGCGGTCACCTTCGTTCTCATGGTTGTCCACGAACTCGTCCACGGGCTGGCCCTGCTCACCCTGGGGCATCGACCGACCTTCGGGCTGGCGCGCGTCGACCGGGTCGTCGTGGGCTTGACGACGACGGCGCCCGGGGTTCGGATGTCCCGGCGTGCGTTCGATTACGTCGCCCTGGCCCCACTCGTGCTGCTCACCTCGGCGACTCTTTCTTGGGCTGCCTACGGGCCGATGGGCGGAGCAGCGGTCGTGCCGGGGGCGATTCACCTGGGCGGGTGTGTCGGAGACCTCGCCCTCGTCGCCCGCGCATCGCGGACACCGCATTGGCCCAGTAGACCTCGCGAGGGGCGTCAGTTCGTCGCCCGCGCATCGCGGACACCGCAGGGCAGCCTCATTGAGGACCGTCAGACCGGGCTCCGCATTCATCCGCCGGAGAACACTGCCGCCCGCGGACATCGTGATTGAGTTGACGTTTCACCGGAAGCTTCCGGCTCAGCGTGGCTGCCGCCGAGGCTGGACGCGTGGTAGCCGGAACCGTTAAGACTACCCGTACGATTCATGGATCAGGCGTCAAGGGTGGATGACACAAAGTGCTGTACACTACCAATTGGTTACAGCTCTAACCACAAAAAACGTACTCCGCGAATAAAGAGGAGAGATCCATGGTGCACCCAAGAAGAAGCAAGATGGTCTCTTGGCCTATGTATGACGTGTGCACTGTCTTGGAGTGTTGCAACGAGTGAGCTTGCGGATGGAATGGAGACCAGTTCGCCACATTCAGATCGTTTGTCGGGATCCTTACTCTCAGCTGCGTATGACGCAGGAATAGATGTCAATGGGGCGCAGATTGAATCACATGATGGGTATACCATGATATCAGAGAATGGATCTTGGGTAATTGGATTTTCTGCTAACCCAACAAAATCATCCATGGTGTCCAGTAGGGCATCATTTGATGCGGGAATATGCACGGGGAAGTTTCATCCTGTTATGGTTATCAAGAATCGGCTTGAGTGGGGTGCGCAGACAAGCTGCGTTTCGACGGCGAGTCCAAATGACCTTTATAGACACTCCCTTCGCATTGAACTTCGCCAACGAAACGAGGGCAGATTCTTTATGGAAAAAGTCAGTGGGTATACTCCACCAAATGGCCCGTACTCTCGTGTTACCTCTGCAGTGGCAACCAATCCCTGTAGAAATAGCCGTAAGGCGCGATATGACGTGGTTTCTTACCCCACAGTTCACAGTGTTCAGTTCGGACCGGTAATATCCAGTCTCAGCGGAGCTATGGGTTGTAGGGTTAAGGCATGACTGACAATTTGAAGGCGGAGGCCGAAGTCTTTCGATTGCAGCAGCCAGATTCGAGATAGACGAAGAATCTTGGATTTCGACCCTGCATTACTTGGGAAACAAGTTGAATGAGCTCGGAGCCAATGTTGACGATGTGGCCGTACAGTTCAGAATTCCACGTTCCTTAGCATCTCGAATTCTTGAAGGAACTGCAAAGCCTGACGAGGTAGCAGCCTGACGGGCTTCCGCTATGGTTCAGTTGGTCCAAGATGTGTATCACGACATTGACTCCTATCGACACGGGCTTCTTTGTTGTCAAATTGATGATCCCTTAAATATCAGTATATCTGCAATTGACGTTTCGGAAGAGTTTCGAGACAAGTACGATAGGAGGGCCAAGGAGCTTGGTATATCAATCTGCTGGCTTGATTCAGAGATATCCTTGCTGGATCTGAAAGATATACTTCCAGAAATTGATAAGCTGGCCGTCGAGGATGGCTTCGATGTCAGCGAAGGCGAGATCGATTCTACCCGGATCACTCTTTCCACTGAAGCGCCATCGATCCGCCGTGGCTCCATTGAGAAATGGTTCCGGTGGTTGGATGTTAGATAGAACAAAATACCAATACGGCAATATTGTCGTTGCGTGGATTGGAGCGTGACTCGCGCTGTGTGGGGCAATTGTCTGATTCTATGAGATGATGGGATCTCGTTAAAAGAACACATCACGTCCTGGGTTCAACCGGGAACATTCCCGTCTTTCTCGGTGCGTGCCGGGAAAGACCGAAGATGGCAGCGAGTCGTATCACCGCACTGCTCGGCACTACCTCGATGGTCGCGGAGTTCCAGTTTAACGTGTAGCGCTATTGACGGAGCCCGTTATATATATGCTGGGCGCGTGATCAGATCGTTCGGGAGCAAGGACACCGAGCGGGTGTGGCATCGTGAGCGTGTGCCCGCCATGATCCCCGAATCCTCCGGGTGGCATTGCGCAAGCTTCGTCAGGTGGGATCTGCGGAGATGCTCGAAGACCTCCGCGTTCCACCCGGTAACCGACTCGAGGCGCTCAAGGGCGACCGAGCTGGTCAGCACAGCATCAGAATCAATGATCAGTGGCGGATCTGTTTCAGATGGACAGACGCCGGACCAGAGGAGGTGGAGATCGTTGACTACTACTGACAAGATCGAGCCGATCCATCCGGGCGAGGTCCTCATGGAGGATTTCATCGAGGGGTTCGGGATCACGCAGCACAAGCTCGCTGTGTCGATAGGTGTGCCGCCGCGGCGGATCAACGAGATCGTGCACGGCAAGCGAGGGATCTCAGCGGACACCGCATTGCGACTTGCGAAGTACTTCGGAACCTCGGCGACATTCTGGACCAATGTGCAGAGTCACTACGAGCTCGACCGTGCGGAACACGCGGCAGCTGAGCAGATCGCGGCGATCACGCCGCTGCACGTGGCGTGACTGATGCATGTTGCTGGCGTGGTCAAACGCAGGCGGTTATTCGTTTTAACATCGGGCTGTGAAGACGATGGCCATGGCGGAGGGAGGAAGGATGAACGTGCGAATCGATGTGCTTGACGAGCGCATGGCAGATTGTGTCGCCGGGTGGCTTCATAGTCGCGCAGATGTCATGTTGTTTGGAGGGGCGCGTCTGCCTTTTCCTTTGGCCGGGAGGGATCTGCTTGCTACGGCTGACGATGGCTGGGTGGTCTTGGCGATGAAGGTCGACGACATGCTGGTGGCGTCTGGTTCCTACAAGCTCTTGGCTAGTGGTCGGGTTCGAATCGGGCGCATTATCGTGGCCCCGGCCTGTCGTGGGCGAGGTCTGGGACGGGCGACGGTCGTTGGACTGATGGAAACGGCAACGGAAGCCGTTGATGCAAGCGTCGTCGAACTCGGCGTATACCAGCACAATACGAATGCCATCAACCTCTACGAGTCTCTGGGCTTTTGCCAAACTCGCGTTGGCGCTACGACCACTATTGATGGAAAACCCTTTACTGGCATCGAGATGGAATACCGCGTGGCATAAGCGGAATGGTGACTGAATCTGGGCGTGGGGTCCGGAATGTGGGCTTGCTGGCACGCTGGGTTCGATCGGTGATCGCGAATATCAGTTGAGGCTCGTCAGCAGGCGGGCTCGCGGGGGCAGCTGCATGGTCGTGGGCCTTGATGAGCATCCGTCGCGACCAGGATCTCGGCCACCCCTCTTGTGCCTGGCGAGCGATCCGGTGTCGAACCTGACATGCACGTCGACCGGTAACTACTCACCCGGTGCGATATTGGGGGTATGACCATCGCCGTGAGCATCGACTGAGACGCGATCAGTCGCGCCACGAAACGGCACAGCGTCGCGGAACTGGCCGTGTTTGGTCCTGTGTGTAGGGAGGGCTCGACGCTGACAGTGACGTCGATTTCTTGGTCGACTTCGTTCCTGGCCAGTCGGATCCCTTTGAGGATTTCTGTGGTTTGCGCGACGAGCTGGGCGGGATTGTCGATCGTGACGTTGACCTTGTCGTGAAGCGATCGATCCGCAACCCGTACTTTCGTGACTCGGCGCTAGCTCAGCCGGAGACCATCTATGTTGCCGACGTCTAAAGCTCACCTGCGGGACGTGCTGAACTGACTTCGTCGTACTGATCCGGAGACTGCTGACGAGGTGTCAGATCTCGGCCGCAGTGTCGGGATTCCCTGCTTGAACGCGACCAATGATCTCGGTCGTCGGTTGGGACTAGTGGTTGCGTGGTCGTGGTGAGCCGACTCTCACCGGATTCGGAACTCGGTGGAGTTTTGGTGTGGCGGCCTTCCAGCCCGATGGTGATACCACTCTGGTATCACCATCTCGTGGCCATGACGTTGCGGTTGACGGAAGAGGACGAGCGGATTCTCGCGCGTCTTGCCGAGGATGACGGGATTAGTCGTCAGGAGGCGACGATTCGCGCGATCCATGAGGTGGCGGCGCGGAGGGGGCACATGAAGGATGTGGCTGATGCCTCGGCGAGGGCGCGGGCTCGGTATGCCGATGTCCTTGATCGGCTGGGTCGATGACCGTTTTTCTCACGGTTGAGGACCTTATGGCCTTGGTTGAAGACTTGGGGGTTGGTCCCGTACGTGATGTTGGTTTGCTTGAGTCTGCGGTGGCGCGTCCACGTACCTCGTTGTGGGGCGGTGATGCCTATTCAACAGTGGGGTCCAAGGCTGCGGCTCTCCTGGACTCTTTGGTGAACAGTCATGCGCTGGTGGATGGCAGCAAGCGGTTGGGGTGGTTGGCGGCGGTGGTGTTGTTGGACCTCAATGGCTGGTGGGTGGAGGCCCCGGATGACGATGCATACAACCTCGTCGTCGCCGTGGCGAGTGGTAGGGCTGATCTGGATGAGGCTGCTGCGTCGCTTCGGTCGTGGTGCGTTGATCCTAAATCACGTTAGTTCTGCCCGGAAGCCGGTGGAATTCCGCTTCAACGTGTAATTGAGTTTCGTTTCACGTTTAGATGGTGTCTGAGCTGGGCTTGGGACCTCTGGCCTGCTTGTAGTGAGTATGTCAACGGTGGTGGCTGATCCTGACGCCAACTGAACCTGTCCGCCCTTGCTGTGAATATGAGATTGAGACCGGAGGCGTCGGGTGGTCGTGGAAGTCGGCGCTGCGGTCCGTCAGATCGATGGCGAGGTAGGCGCCGCCCGGGCGGAGCATTGTGCGCACGCTGGCCATGAGGTGCTCGAGGTCGGCTACGTGGTGCATCGTCATGCGGGTGATCACCAGGTCGTACGCGGGGCTGGGGCGAACCTGGCGCCGGCCACGATCTCCAGGACTTCGTGGATGGCTGAGGGATGATGACCACGGCCGCGCGTAGGTCCTCCTTGCGTCGTCCTGGGTGCGGGCGCGCTCGTCGAACTCGCTGGTCACAGGGAGCGCATCGGCCTCTGGTCGGGCGCGAGGTCCCCGCGGTTGACGATCTGCTTGCCGAGGGAAAAGCACGAGGCCGCCGCCCCGAAGGGCAGCGGCCTCGCCGAAGATCACGTGATATTAGCGGTTCAAGGTGATGTTGGACGCCTGCGGGCCCTTGGGGCCCTGCTCGACGTCGTACTCAACCTGGTCGCCCTCGTCCAGCGAGCGGTAGCCCGAGGAGTTGATAGCGGAGAAGTGAGCGAAGACGTCGGCGGAGCCGTCGTCGGGCTGGATGAAGCCGTAGCCCTTGTCGGCGTTGAACCACTTAACGGTGCCGGTTGCCATGTTGCAATCCTTCGGTTTGTGGAGCGACCGCTTTTCGGCCGCTTCCGGATGTTGCTCTTCACACTTGCCAGAAGGAACTGCTCGGATCCGTGAGAACCCGTCTTGCGTAATGCAAATCAACCCTACTGTCGAACAATGACTTCAGTCTACATGCTCTGAGGCCGCCCGCTGACCACGGGGCCAAGAAATTGGCTGTGTATTTGGTTCTCAGGTCTATGAGGATGGCTGTATGGCTCAGGAAGAAGACTTTGACGCCAAGCTTCGCGCCTTTTGCGCGAACTGCTCCGAGGCGGGCTGGCTGCAGGGCCGCCACACCGTCGGGCTGCTGGAATTGGAGGCGAGGCGACGCTACCTGAGCTTCATTCCGCCCGAGGCCCGAGTCTTGGACATCGGCGGCGCCACGAGTGTTCAAGCCAGTGGGTTGGCGGCGCGCGGTCTCGATGTCGTCTTCGTTGATCCGGTATCCGAGCAGGTGGACATGGCCGCGTCGCTGCTGTAGACGATGGAGCGCATGCGCGAACTCGACCGCACCGGCGAGATTCGAGAGTGCCTTACCGAGTTGTCGGCGCACATGATGACGGTCTTCTTAGGCAGCCCCGGCGTCGCCAGCCGGTAGTTGATTCGCCTTATCCCGGTCGCCGTGCGCGATGTTCTACTGAGGATCTTGGCCTACTGCGACAGGAGAAGTCACTCCTTGTCGTGGTGGAGTTCCGCTTCAATGTCTGGCTGTGTTGGATGTGACGATCGGACGGGGCGGTGTGCCTCCCTCCGGTCCGAGCCTAGGGACTCGGGGTGCCCCACTGTGGTGCGGTGGGGCACCAGTCGGGCAGGGGCGTCTGGAACAGCGTCTGGAGCAGGCGTGTGTTGATGAACACGACGTTTCGGCCGACCTTCTCCTTGACGACCAGCCCCGTGTCAGAGATCTCGGTGAGCCACCGGGCAGCAGTCTGGCGCTTGGCGAGGCCAGCCTCCACGACGTTGTCGATCCTGAGGTAGGGCTGCGAGAACAAGAGCCGGGTGAGCGAGGCAGCCGGAACCTTCGAATTCAGCGCACGGATCTCGGTTTCCATCGCGGCACGCATCGTGTCGGTGGTCTCGACTAGGTCCAGGGTCCAGCGTGCTGTCGACTCCACGCCGTCCAGCATGAACAGGATCCACGGTTCCCAGGCATCTTCGCGTGTCACGGCGTTCAGTTGTTCGTAATAGGTGTCCTTGTGGCGCATGATGTGGCCGGACAGGTACAGGATGGGTAGCTGCAGTAGGCCGGTCTCGATGAGGATGAGTAGGTTGAGCACTCGTCCGGTGCGTCCGTTGCCGTCGAAGAAGGGGTGGATTGCCTCGAACTGATAGTGGGACAGCGCCATCACGACGAGCGGGTCCAGTCCGTGGTCGCTGTGCAGGAAGCGTTCCCAGGCTGACAGGTGGTCGAGGATGACGTCCCTGCCTTCGGGCGGGGTGTAGATCCGGTTCCCCGTCGTGGGATTGCCGATGTAGGTGCCGGGCTGGTTGCGGATGATGGCCGTTCGCGCGTGAATGTGGGAGCAGACCTCGACTGCGGTCTTGGTGGTGATGGGGCGAGTGGCGAGGGATTCGTGGCCTGCACGGAGTGCCTCTCGGTAGCGCAGGGCCTCCTTGACCTGAGGAGTGACGTCGGGAAGCGCCCCGTTGGCCGCCTTGAAGAGTTCATCGTTGGTCGTGACGATGTTCTCGATCTCACTGGACGCCTGTGCCTCCATGAGCGGGATCAGGTTGATGAGCATCGTCGGGTCAGGGAGACGCTTGTAGGCGCCGTCGAGACGTGCCAGCGCGCGACTGGCCGTGATCGTCGCCTTGAGCACCGCCGGCGTCTCCACAACGCCCGATGGTGGGAGCGCAGGCAAATCCTGATACGGGCGATCAGGGTGGTTCCACATGGTCACAGCGTAACCAGATCCAATGAACGTGTCGAAGAAAGTGAAGAATTTCGACGCGTTCCATTGATGTGTCGATCAGATGGACACATTTGCGCTCGGGCGGGGCATCGCGAGGCTGCTGCATCATGCCAATCGGCCTCGGAACGTGGTCGAGTTCAGGTTTGTGAGTAGACGGCCTGCTGAACGACCTTGGGGGCCGGGACATCGATGTTCCAGGCCCCGAGATCAATGGCAGGAGTGAGAACTCAGCAGTTCTTCGCCACTTCCCGGGCCTGCTTGACCAACAAGGCCTGCAGTGGCAGTCGGCCCAAGGAGATCACTTGCCACTTGGGCTCGCGGTCACGCCACTGGCGCGCCATCTCCAGATTTCCGGGGAACACTGCGACGAACAGGGCTGCAGCAGCCCGTCCGCCCAGGCGGCGGGTCCGCGGACATGCCAGCAGGGCCGCCGTCGTCAGTTCGGCAGCGCCGGACCCATACGTCCAGTTGCGTGGCTCACCCGGGATTTCAGGCGGAATGATGCTGTCGAAAGGTTCCGGCTTGAGGAAGTGCAAGGTTCCCGCTCCAGCACACAGCGCCGTCAGGAGACGAGCGGTGCGATGAGCGTGTGTGGCCTTGTCAGAGGATTTGTGTGCGCACTTGCAGAACATTCTTCAAGGCTACGTCAACGTCCAAGATGCCGCCATCCACCACGTCAGTACCCGTCAGCTGGCGTCCTTGTACACGAACTCGACCTTGATGTTGGGGTCAATACCTTCCGCAATGCCGCGGTAGAACTTCTCGTTGCTGTGGTTGATGAACTTGAATGGGGACACCGTCACCTTGGCGGGGATGGGGCTCTCGCGCGTGATCTCGACAGCTTTGCCGTCGACACGAAGGTGAGTGTCATGGTCATGCTGAATGAATGCGGTCTTCGTGGTGCCCCAAGTCTCAGGGCCACCGAGGGGCTGGCCTGGTCCTTCTGCAGGAGGCCCTGCGTCCGCATGCCGAGCAGGAGGACGTCTCCCCTGAGCTCCATGGACTTCACGACACGAAGATCGGTCTCCTTCTTAGAGGTGCCGACCAGATCGCCGAGCCTGGGCCAGTTCTGATGAGATCCCCAGGATCGTTCCGCCCCCAGTGAGAAGGCCGGCAAGGAGCCAGATGACAACTCGTTCGAGATGCTGCAGGAAGCTAAGTGTTTCCGGGCCACGACGAGGGCGTGCGGTAGCACCGTGGGCGGGATGCCTGCTCGTACCGAGTTTGCCGGGGGCAACGTCAATCCGAGCCTCGTTGTCAGAGCATTTGTCGAGCAGGCAAAGGGTTCAAATCGCGTCTCTGGCCAGTACACCTGGTGGTGTGGAATAGTTCTTGGGCAACGTTGGTAAAAAGACTCAACCCCAGATCTGGAAAATCTGCCCACTTTCAATTCCATGAGCACTACGAACGTAACCTTGAGCCACCTCGGTGCCAGGCACTGGCTTAAAGCCGACAAAAGAGGGTCCGAATGCCTCACGAGCTTCCTCGAGCATCGTCGGACTCACAGCATTAATCCTGATGCCCCGCGGCAAGGACGACACCGTGGCCCTGACGAAACCCTCAACCCCTGCGTTCGCCGTGGTAGCAATCAAGCTCCCCGGGACAGGGTGTTGGGTCAAGATGCCTGTCGTCACGGTAATCGAGCCACCGTCATTGAGGTACGGGAGGCAATAGGTCACGGCATTGAGTTGAGCAAGCATCTTACTGCTGATTCCCGCCTGGAAATCGTCCGCTGTGGCATCCTCGATGGAAACAAACGGGGCCGATCCCATGGTTGTCACAACAGCATCAACCCTACCTACTTTGTTGAACATCTCAGTGATAGAGGCTGGATCTTCAAGATCTACTGATACTTCGGTACTACGACCGACGGTAATTACCTCATCGCCTAGCTCCTCAAATGCTGCAGCTGCCTTGGAGCCAATAGTTCCAGTGCCACCAATGATGAGTACACGCATGGCATCATCCTCTCGTAGGCGAAGCTTACGAACAAGCATAGGTGCTGCTGATACCGGTCTTTCCTACTGTCACACTGGTCCTCATGGCCGCTTTGGGAACGGCATGGATGTGCACGCTGATGCGGATGAAATCCTCAGCAACAGATGACGTCACCGAAGACACGCTTGCGGTGAAGATATTCTTATCGCATGAGTCGACAGGTTGGTGTCCTCCTTTTCGACGGCTTCGAACTCCTCGACGTCTTCGGCCCGGTTGAACTGTGGAGTCGGTTGTCGGACCGGTACGAGGTGACGTTCTGCGCCGTCGAACCTGGTCCGGTTCGCAGCAGTCAGGGAGCGGCGGTTATGGCCACCGAGGACATGGATGCCTCCGCCGGTCACGACATCGTCCTGATCCCAGGTGGAATGGGGACGCGATCCCTGGTTGACGATCACTCCTTCCTGACCCGGCTGCGTGGATGGGCCACTCCCGCATCCATCATTTCCTCGGTGTGCACCGGGTCTGCCTTGTTGGCCGCAGCTGGCCTGCTGGAGGGATACCGAGCGACCTCGAACAAGATGGCCTACGCATGGGCGTCCTCCCACGGCCGGGACGTCAGGTGGGAACCACGAGCACGATGGGTGCATGATCGTGACCGGTGGACCTCGTCAGGGGTTGCTGCAGGTATGGACATGACCGCAGCCCTCATCGCACATCTGGAGGGCAAGGAGACTGCCGAAAGGGTGCTTCGAGAGGTCGAGCTGGAGGTCCAGACGGACCCCGACCGTGATCCGTTCGCGTTCACAGACGATCCAGCAACTCCGTCAAGCTACTGATCGTCGTAGTGTTCGGGTAAGGCTCGGAGGACAGCAGGAGCCCTTCAATTCCTGCGGCTCGCGCGGCGTCGATGTCGATGGGA
>OKHV01000097.1_pt1 | contig 24483 bp, 19 predicted proteins | sample 1611351 | NCBI WGS metagenome assembly OKHV01 (sample SAMN04436735, study PRJEB24849) | human gut metagenome | biome: human gut; feature: NICU; material: stool | host: Homo sapiens | place: USA: Saint Louis, MO | collected 2010-11-29
CCTGCTCATCGCCGACGGCCTCGACACGTGACCCCCACCTCAAGTCCGAAGAGACCTCAAAATGAAGTCGACCACCTCGACCGGGGTGTAGACGACTCCGAGGCTGGCGGCCTGAGCGGGGAAGGACTTCTTGAAGAAATCCTCGTAGAGCCGGTGGATGACCGTCTGCCGACCCGCCGGGCTCTCGACCGTTGATGCAGAGCGACGCACCGAGGCGTAGAAACCGGCCAGCGCGTCAGTATCGGCCTGCAGCCCCTGCCCCTCCAGGGCAGTGATCATGCGTTGCATACTCACCGATACCGGGTTGGTGTGCGCAAAGCTGCCGGTGGGAAATAGCGCGTCGAACACCGGTTGGGTGATGAGGTGCTGGGACAGCATGTCGATCGCACCGTCGACGGTGATGGAGTCGTTAATAGTGGCCTGCAACCCGGCGAGGAAGGTGTCGAACTCGCCAGCCAGCGGACCATCGGTGGCGCGGGCCTGCGCCAAGATACTCGTGATGCGGGTGACCTGGTTGGAATGGATGTGAACGACATCGTCGGCCCAGGAATCCCAGTAGTCGCGCTCGCCGACCTTCTTGACGATCCGCGCGAGGATCGCGTCACGCATCTGGTTTTGGAACAGCATCGGCTGGATGGCAGCCCGCGAGCCGTTGGTGTCGCGACCGGTCTCGGGAGCGGTGCCGCCGAAGACACTGATGCCGATTTTGCCCTTGGTGTCCTTGTCCAGGTCGATGGAGTTGATCATCGCGTTGAACCGGTCGTCATGGGCGCGTAGGGCATTAAGGACGTCCCAGACCACTTTGAATCGTTTGTTGTTGCTCAGGGCTTTCTCAGGTGATTCGCTGGAATCGATCGCAACTGGGAGGATGACGTAGCCGTAGTCCTTGCCGGGGGCCTTGCGCATGACGCGGCCCACCGACTGCACGACGTCTACCAGGCTGTTGCGCGGTGACAGGAACAATACGGCGTCCAGGGCAGGCACGTCGACGCCCTCCGACAGGCAGCGGGCGTTGGACAGGATGCAGCACTCTCCTTCCGGGATGGGTGCCTTGAGCCAGGCGATTTCGTCACCACGATCGAGGGCGTTCATCGTGCCGTCAACGTGGTGCGACGCCACCTCCAGTGCAGGGGTGTCGAGGCCGCCATCAGCCGAGAGGGCCTCCGTGACCTGCGGGAACGTGGCGGCGAAGGCCTTGGATGCCTTGATGTTTTGGGCAAATGCGACTGCACGCTGCATCGGCACCGGGTGGGCCCGAAGTCCATATCGGTTGTGCGCTTGGCTAGACCGTTCCAGCAACCGATGATCCGGGCGGCATCGTCCAAACCGATCTCGCCGGTCTCATCAGCAATCTGGGACTGGAAGGTGTCGGCAATTGCCGCGTTCTCTACGCGCAGGATCATGACCTTGTAGTCGGCAAGCAGATTACGCTCTACGGCCTCCCCGAAACCCAAGCGGTGGAATTCGGGGCCGTAGAGGGACTCGTCATCCATCGACGCCAGCACGACGGAGTTTTCCTCGGCCTTCTTCTTTGCCTCCTGACCATAGATGCGAGGAGTGGCCGTCATGTACAGCCGCTTGGCGGCTGGCAGATAGGTGTTGTCGTGCACCTTGACGAAAGCGGACTCGTCCTGGCCGCCGACAAGGGAGGCACCGGTGGTGCGATGGGCCTCGTCACACAAGATGAGGTCGAATTGCTCGCCCGAGGTGCGCTGGGCCTGGGCGACGACATCGATGGACTGATAGGTGGAGAACACCACAATCATCTGCTTGCCCCGGCGACCACCGACCGCCATCTGTTCGGCAAGCCGGGCCGCGTCCGTGGTGGGGATGGGGATGTCGTGAGTGGTGATGTCCTCGGCCTTCCTGGAAGCCCGGGTGTCGGAGCAAACCACCATGGGCCGGATAGTCGTCTGGGACTGGGCCATCCATTCCTGCAGGGTCTGAGAAACCAGGGCGATGGAGGGGGCCAGGAAGAGTACCTTGAGCCGACCGCCATTCTCGGCGCACAGCTGTTCTGCGAGCTTCAGTGAGGTGAACGTCTTGCCCGTACCGCAGGCGCTGATCCACTTGCCTCGGTCGTGGGTCTGGAATCCCTCGTGGATCTTGGCGAGGGCCTCCTTCTGGTGGGGACGCAGCCCGTAACGCACAGCTCGTCGTGGCTCGAAGTTCAGGCTGTCGCGGGACTGCTGCATCCAGTCGATGGGTGACTCGGCGATCTCGGTCAGGCCGATGCGCTGGACGGGGATGGACTGATCCTCGAGCGCTTTCTCTGCGTGTGTCGACCACCGATCCGTGGTTGAGATAATGATGCGGTTGGTGAACCACACGTGGTCCCACGCCTTACCCGACGCCGTGAAGAACGAGTCAATATCTTGCTTCTGTAAAGCGTGGCCAGGGTCGTAGAACTTACACTGGATCGCCGTCCACTCACCAGTGGAGCGATTACGGGCCACTAAGTCGATACCAGAGTCGTGGGTGTTCTCGTTGTGGACCCATTGGGGCCAGGTGCGTACCTCGTCATATTCGGATGACAGCATCGGGTCCGTCTGGAAGTAAGACACCATGAGGTCCTCAAAGCGCGCCCCCGCCGCGCCGCCGAAGGCTCTTGCCGGAACTGCTCAATAACATGATGGACAGTAGTTCGAGTAGCCACCCGATTCTCCTTGTGCAGTCGGCTCCAGCGTCGAAGACCTGAGATCTTGACCATGACAGGCACGATCATAGGCCCCATCGGCACGACCAATGGGCCAGTAACCGAATGCGTCCGCTGCCCTGTTTGGGGCACGACACGCACCAATCCCCCATCACCTGCCCAGTTACCGCACAACAACAATTACGTGGCTTCTAGAGTTTTGTCATTCTGAGTAGGAGGTGACTCCGATACTCTCAGAGTACGTAACCTCCCTCATGGTTTGGAGTGTCATGTCATCTCGAGTTTTGGAACTCACGAAGTACTACTCTGAAATCCAGCGGCGATCTAATTTAGTGGACCAGGTTTTTACCGCCCAGAAGCCACATATCACCGTCGATCTGACTCAAGTGCGGGAAGGTACCCTTGATGAACGATCCGTAGCCCAATTATTCACCCTTGCGAACTCACGTTCCCGGCGCCAACCGCGCAAGAGTGGCCAGCGCCGCGAGCCAGTTTGCCCCCGCCAGGACGCCCACCCGATCAAGCTCATCATTTCTCTCATCACGTTGAGGCAAAGGCGATCAAGCTCTGGGCTCCTCCTTCTCCCTGCGTCATTGACACCCGACGGCACGCTCACTGCCGACCCACAAAACGACGAGCCGTGGATCCCAGTATCCCGGCTGAGAACGCCTGGCATGACCGACCGTGAGGTGATGGTCGGAGACCTCTCATCATTGTGGAAATGGCGTCGCGGTAAGGGCGCTGAGCTTGCCTCCAACGCCGAAACCTGGCAAGACACCCTGGACCTCTGTTTCAATCTCTTTTCCGAGGTTTCCAACAATTTCAAGAATCTCGGCAAGGTCGATGCTACCCAGATCATCACCAGCACGTGTTACATCACTCCAGGTGAGGTAATTACGTCCAACCGCGCTATTCTTGATCTTTACAAATATCTGGAGAACGGAGCATATTCCGCTGCTCCAGTATACGCGAACCTATTATCGCGCGATCCACAGCAGCGCCTGGATTCTGACGATATCGATGCCAATGTCGATACCTTGAAAAAGTCAGCAATACTGTCAACGGGTAGCATGAGTGATGAATATCCCCTCACGGAATCCCAGCGTCGAGCTGTGCACGCTTTTCTCTGTGATACATCCGACGAGCCAGCATCTATTACTGCAGTCAGCGGCCCTCCTGGCACCGGAAAGACAACCCTACTGCAATCTGTCATCGCCAGCATGATCGTCACCCATGCCCTTGAAGACAAGCCGGCTCCTTTAATCGTTGGTACGTCGACAAATAATCAAGCCGTCACAAATATCATTGATTCTTTTAGTAAGGTCACCAAGAAGCAACCGGGCGTCCTTGACCAACGGTGGTTGCCTGTGGCTACAGAAGATGGTGCGACCCCAGATGCGTTACACAGCTTGGCCACATATTGCCCGTCCCAGTCCAGGATGGATGAAGCACAACGCCACGGCTACCTCACAGAAAACTTGCATAAGAGCGGTGTCTACACCTATTACTCATCACCCCAGTACATAGCCAGCGCGGCATCATTTTTCGTACAACGCTTTACCGAGTACAGTCAAGCTTTCATTGCGTCACCGCCACCCACCATCAAAGATGCATTAGAAATATTACGAAAGGTTCTCGTTAAATATGAGACAGCGCGCCGAGAACTTATCAAAGAACGCGCTCGGGCTGATAGTCATGCCGTCACAAAGCTGACCGAATTCAGGGAGAAGAAAGACACCCTCTCCAGAGAGCTCAAAGTTTACCGGCATCACCTGAATTCATGGACGCGGATTCTCACCGGACTCAGACAACGATCCACAAGCGTCGACCCTGCAGAGGAAGCGCTTGTGATCGACATGAACTATAAAGAAGGCGAACCTGCCCCTCATCTCAGAACTCTTGGCGAATTCGTTCGTTTTTACCAGTCAAGCATCGCCTCATCTCGGAAGCTCCTGAAGCGAATAGAACGGAGGATCAGAAAATCTGAAACTGCCGCAGCGAAAGCTCAAAAGAGATATAAAAAGAAGATTCATAGGTGCTTAACTGAGCTTAAGGTCTTCGGATCGCTGCCGGAGAAGCAACTCCAGAAACTCACTGACGCCTCCGATCTGTTAAATCTTGATCAGGTATTAGATACCACCGTCAGATATGTCGAGTTCTGGCTCGCTGTTCATATTTATGAAGCGGAATGGCTGCTTGCCGCGGATGGGGACGACCTCATCCCAGAGCGGGAACGTAACCGCACGTCACCAGAGTACATGGAAAGGTTTTGGACCCAGGTAGCCTCACTGACACCATGCTTTGTGATGACGGCGTATCAACTCCCAAAGTATTTCAGACTATGGACAAAACCAGGAGAAAAATCTGAATACGATTTGGGACGGCCTGATCTGATGATTGTGGACGAAGCCGGTCAAGTCGATATGTCTATTGGCGCGGCTGTGTTTGCGATCCCGAAACGGGCGCTTGTCGTCGGTGACGTCTTGCAGCTGTCCCCTATATGGAGCATCGACCCTGAGAGCGACAAGGAGATGACGTCAGTTTTCAACCTCGCCGGCCAGTGGGATGACATGATCAGTCGCGGTATGACGTCGTCTCAGCCCTCATCGGTGATGTCCGCGGCGACGACGGCGAGCCGTTGGCGGTACAGCCAAGATGCCAAGCCTGGACTCTTCTTGGCTGAACACTTTCGTTGCCATCACGACATTATTCAATTCTGCAACGACCTCCTATACAAGGGCCTTCTCAAGCCGTCCCGCCCCCTTGGTTCCTACAAGCTCAAAGACATAGTCGAACACCCATTTCTATTCAAGAAGATAGCCAACTCAGAAGATCAACGGAAGGGATCGAGTCGAATAAACTGCCACGAGGCCCAGGAGATTGCGACCTGGATCGCGTCCAACTTCGATTACTTTAGAGCTATCTACAATCCCAATGGCGATCCAGCAAAGGACGCGGAGATCATCGGGGTTGTCACACCATTTGCAGCCCAAGAACACTTAATCAAGAAAGCCCTAGACCCTAGGTTTAGCAAAATAATTACAGTTGGCACTGCACATAAGCTACAAGGAGCAGAGAGAGAAATCGTCTTATTCTCCGCCGTCTACGGAAACAATTCAGACCAAGCGGTCTTCATTGACAAGACCCTAGAACTTATGAACGTTGCCGTGTCTCGCGCGAAAGACCTATTCATTGTCTTTGGTAGCGACCAGCGGTGGAACGGCACTGGGCCGGTGTTTAGACTAATACGCAAGCATGCGACACTGAGCGACTGCAACTTTGCTGGATCAAGGAACAACGCTCCTGTGCCACCAGCAGAAAACAGCACTCCAGTGCAGCCAGTAGTACCTGATTTCGAGCCGGTTCTACCTCCCACTGCCACACCCCAAGCCAAGAGCTACGAGTATTTTACTCCGACGCAGAAATCGTCGACTCCGGAATCCGGCGATGTCAAGTTCGTCGATCGCAGAACCCCCGGATACTGCATTGCCAGGGAACTCCTCGACGCGTGGAAAAAGGAAGGTGTGCTACCCGAAGGTCAGCCAGTGCGTGCTACTCAATTGAATCAAGCTCTGTCTAAGGCCGGCCTGATTACTTACGTCATCAATGAGTGGATGCCGACAGTACATGGCGCGATGATGGGCATCGCACTGTACGAGGGCGAAGACAAGGACGGTCGACGTTATAGGAATCTCATTTACTCGCCACAAGCCCAAGCCGCGCTGACGAATTTGGTCCGCACTCACCAACTCGTCCTCAGATAAACCGAAGCTCTATCGGCTCATCGACGATGACGACACACCACGACGGGGCAACCAGGCTCAGATCTTGACGACAACCGGCACAATCATCGGTCGACGCCGCAATGACCGTGCGACCCACCGGCCAATGGTCCGACGCACCACCTGCTGCAACCGGTGGGTGTCGTCCATGCCACCCTTCATGGCGTTCTCAAGCTCGGTGACGATCTGGTCGGTGATCTCCGCGAAAACTGAGTCGTCCTCAGCGAAACCGCGAGCCTGAATCGCCGGACGGGACACCACAGTGGCCGAGCGGGTGTCGACCGCGGTGACGACTGACAAGAATCCCTCCTCCCCGAGGATGCGACGGTCGGTGAGGGTGTCCTCGGTGAGTTCACCCACCCCGGATCCATCGACGAGGATGTAGGAGGCGTCGATCTTGCCCACCACACGCGGTACGCCGTCGACGAGGTCAATAACCCCGCCGTCTTCAACGAGGACGACGTTCTTCTCATCGACTCCGGTGGCCTTGGCCAGGTCGGCGTTGGCGACCAGATGACGCACCTCACCGTGAATCGGCATGACCGCGCGCGGACGCACGATGTTGTAGGCGTACAGCAGCTCACCGGCCGCGGCGTGGCCGGAGACGTGGACCAAGGCATTGCCCTTGTGGACGACGGTCGCACCGAGCTTCGTCAGACCGTTGATGACACGGTAGACGGCGTTCTCATTGCCAGGGATGAGGGAGGAGGCCAACAAGACGCTGTCGCCCTCCCCCACCTCGATGTCGCGGTGCTCACGGTTGGCGATTCGGGCCAGGGCTGACAGTGGCTCCCCCTGGGACCCGGTCGAGACGATGACCACCTCGTTGTCACGGTAATGATCAAGCTCACGCAGCTCGATGACGGTGTTGTCCGGCACGTGGAGGTAACCCAGTTCCTGAGCCACCGCCATGTTTCGGACCATGGATCGACCGACGTAGCAGACCTTACGGTTGTGGCGGACCGCCATGTTGAGCACCTGCTGGACACGATGCACGTGAGAGGCGAAACAGGCGACGATGAGCTTCTTGTTCGCCTTCTCGAAAACCCTCTCGATGGCCGGCTCGATCTCGGTCTCGGACTTCACGAAGCCCGGCACCTCGGCATTGGTGGAATCGACCATGAACAGGTCTACGCCTTCTTCGCCGAGACGTGCGAAGGCACGCAGGTCGGTGATGCGACCGTCCAACGGAAGCTGGTCCATCTTGAAGTCGCCGGTATTGATGAGGGTTCCCGCGTCGGTGCGCACGCACACTGCCAGAGCGTCAGGGATGGAGTGGTTGACGGCAATGAACTCAAGATCGAACTGTTCGCCGACCTCGGCGACGTCTCCCTCGTGAACGACATTGAGCTTGTATCCCCTGATGCGATGCTCACGCAGTTTGGCCTCAACCAGCGCCAAGGTCAGCTTGGACCCGTAGATCGGGATGTCGGGGCGACGTTTGAGCAGGTAGGGCACGGCCCCGATGTGGTCCTCGTGGCCGTGGGTGAGCACCAGCGCCTTCACCTTGGCCAGCTTCTCATCGTCGAGGTAGTCCAGTCCTGGCAGCAGCAGGTCGACGCCGGGGTGGTCATCCTCCGGGAAGAGCACCCCGCAGTCAATGAGGAGCATCTCCCCATTGATCTCGTAGCACGACATGTTGCGTCCGACATCCCCCAAGCCGCCGAGGGGGATGATGCGCAGAACATCCGGTTTCAGATCCGGGGGTGTCGTCAATCCAGTATTAGCCACGGCGTGAAGCCTATCGGGAAACTCCGACAGCTTCGCCCCGATGTGTCCTGACCGCTTCATCAAGGGCCTGGAAGACGAAGTTCTCAGCTCGCTGGCGCAATTCCTCCCTGGCCTGGCATCGTGGCAGGGTCTCATCGGCATACATCGGCGGCCCCACCTTGGCCTCCAGCTGCGGACGACACCACTTGACTCCGAGCTTCCGCCCAGACCGCACCAGTGCCACTGGCACCACCGGGGCACCGGTGCGCACCGCCAGGGCAAAGGCCCCTGGACGGAAGGTCCCTGCGGAGGTCTCGTAACAGGTGATGTCTCCCTCTGGATAAATGACGACGCAGTCACCGTCAGCCAGCGCCTGCGCATTGGCCGAGAAGAAACCTCGTACATCAGAAACGTCAACCGGAATCGTTCCGAAGGCTCGCAGGATGAGCCCTGCCACCGGGATGTCGAAGTTGGAAAGTTGCGAGTTGAACCTCAGACCGGTCGGCCAGAACACCCGCACTAGGGCCAGACAGTCGAAATCGTGGACGTGGTTGCTGACGACGATCGTCCCTGGCTCCAGATGGTGGTGTCCTCGCCGACGAAAAGCGAAGGTCACCCCGGTGAGAATCACCGCAGCTGGGCCGACAATCGTCAGATAGGCCAGTCGCTGGACCTTCTTCATCCGGTCGGCCCCGAAATGGCGGCGTCAAACATCTCGACCAGCAACCGAGCCGACCTGTCCAGGGCGTACTCCTGGCCACAGCGTGCCTGAGCCTTGCCCGCGGTCTCACGCTCCTTCGGGTGCTCCAGCCACCAATCGATGTCAGCCGCCATCCTCTCCGGATCGCGCGGCGGGCACAGACCGTGCTCGGGAACACGACAGAACTGGCTGGTGGCCGACAGCGGGCTGTCGACGATAAGGCAGGGCAACCCGACCGAGGACGCCTCCAGGGCAGCCAAGGACTCGATCTCGACGTCTGCGGGGTGAACGTAAAGGTCGGCGGCTCGCAGTTCAGCGATGAGGTCCTCCGGACGGTCGTGGCTGACGAAGCAGGCGTCAACCCCAGCGCGCTCAGCTCGCCTCTGCAACCATTCTCGCTGCGGCCCTCGACCGGCGACCACCAGACGGATCCGATCGCGATGTCGAGACCGGGCAATGGCGTCGACGAGGACCTCGATCCTCTTCTCCGGTGAGAGCCTGCCGACAGTCATGACGGTGGCAGGGCCAGAGCTGTCCAGAGCCCACGTCTCTCGTGGCGGGCCGGGCCGAAACTCTGGCGGCACCCCATTCGAGATGACGTGAAGGTGCTGGTCGTAACCGTGTCTGCGCAACTGCTCGGCGATGAATTCACTGGGGGCATGGAGGTGGGACACATCGTGGTAGAACGCCCGCCACAACATGCGATAAATGCGGTCGGCAAGACATCGAGCGTTGGCCAGGTGCACGTTGTAGGTGATGTTCTCAGGCTGGATGTGGAAACCCGAGGTGACGGGAACACCGGCATGCTGCGCCACGTGTTTGGCACAAGCCCCCAATGGCGACGGCATGACGACATGCACGAGGTCAGCCTCGGCTACCGCTGAGGAGACAATGGCCCTGACTGGGCGCGCAAGATCGACGTTCTGAAGGTCAGCCAGGTGGGTGATGAGCGGCAGGTAGAGGACGGGCACACTGACCACGGGAATCCCGCGAGTGCTGGGCACCGGGGTCGACCCGACGCTGAGTAAACGCACCTCGTGACCCTGGTCACGCAATGCGTGGGAAAAACGAAGGGTCGAGGCCGTCGTCCCATTTCCTGGTTGGAGGGCGTCGACCACAAGAAGGATCCTCATGCGGCAGCACCACCGCTGTTCATTGCCTGCATTGACGCCATCCAACCTCGGTCCCGTGATCCTGGTCCGAAAATGCCTGTGGGGCCCGTCCTCGTCGGACGGACCCCAAAACGTGATCTCTCAGAATCTTGGGATGTTACGCATGTTCGAGGTGGCCATCGAGACGGCCTCACCGGCACCACGGTTGAGCACGATCTTGCTCATGGCGGTGGCGAACCCAATCATCTGCTCACCCTTGATCTCAGGAGGCAGGGACAGGGCGTTGGGATCAGTGAGCACCTCGACGAGGGCCGGTCCGTCGAAGTCGAGGGCATCACGAAGAGCACGACGAATATTGCGCGGATCATCAACCCGCTCGGAGTGATACCCGATCGCCTTGGCAACCCCGGCATAGTTCACGTCATGGACGTCAGTCCCGAAATCAGGCAACCCATTGACCAGCATCTCCAGCTTGACCATGCCGAGGGTGGAGTTGTTGAAGACAACCACCTTGATCGGCAAGTTGAGCATACGGGCCGTGACGAGCTCGCCAAGGAGCATCGAGAGGCCGCCGTCGCCGGACACCGAAATGACCTGTCGGCCAGGGTGAGATGCCTGGGCACCGATGGCATGCGGCAAGGCATTGGCCATCGATCCGTGCAGGAAGGATCCGATGAGACGACGGGTACCCAGCGGATCGATGTAACGAGCGGTCCACACATTGCACATGCCGGTGTCAGCAGTGAAGAGCGCGTCGCGGTCGGCCAGCTCGTTGAGCAGGTGAGCGACGTACTCAGGGTGGATCGGCTTCATGTGCTCGACATTGCGGGTGTACGAGCCGACCGGAGCCTTCATGATCTTGGCGTGACGCTTGATGGTGGCCTTGAGGAACTTGTCATCATGCTGCTTGAGCAGCGGGGTGACAGCGTTGCACAGGGCCTTGACGTCGGCGTGGATCGGGAAGGAGACGTCGGTACGACGACCCAACTTCTCCGGGCGATTCTCAACCTGAACCGTGAGGGTGCCAGGCAGGAACTGGTTGTAGGGGAAATCGGTTCCCAACAGGATCAGTACGTCGGCATCATTCATGCCCTCGGCTGCGGCACCGTAACCCAGCAGACCGGTCATGCCGACGTCGAAGGGGTTGTCGTACTGGATGAAGTCCTTGCCGCGCAGGGAGTGACCGATCGGGGCCTTAAGCTTGTCGGCCAGGGCCAAGACCTCGTCATGGGCACCCTCGACGCCGGCACCGGCGAAAATGGCAACCTTCTTGACGTCATTGAGAAGCTTAACGAGCTGACGGACGTCCTCCGGGTTCGGCTCGGTGGAGGGACGACGGCTCGGGACGAAGACCGGCGACGGAGCGGCAGCCTTCTTGTCGGTGATGTCGCCCGGGAGGGTCACGACCGAGACGGTGCTGCCCACGACAGCATGGCGAATGGCCGAGTTGACGACGCGAGGTGCCTGCTCAGGGGTCGAGACCAGCTCGCAGTAGTCAGAGCATTCCACGAAGAGGCGATCCGGGTGGGTCTCCTGGAAGTAGCTCATGCCAATCTGGACGCTGGGGATGTGGGAGGCGATGGCCAGAACCGAGACCTGGGAGCGGTATGCGTCGAACAGACCATTGATGAGATGCAGGTTTCCCGGACCACAGGAGCCTGCGCAGACAGCCAGCTCGCCGGTCAGAGTTGCCTCGGCAGCAGCGGCGAAGGCCGCAGCCTCCTCATGACGAACGTGGACCCAGTCGATACCGCCCTTGACAGAACCGCCGGTCCTGCGAACTGCATCAACGACGGGGTTCAGGGAGTCACCGACGATGCCGTAGATCCGTCGCACCCCCGCATCGAGGAGCTGTTGGACGAGCTGTTCGGCAACATTCATGAAAGGGACCTCCACGGAACTGACGACATCTGATGAGCGGCCAAGGGGCCGCTCATCAGCATACGACTTCTTGGCCTAGCCTCACCTCATCATTCGCGCCAAGCTGATCACTTTCCGGTGAGGTCGGACAATTTCACCTCGGTCCCGACAAGGGAAAACTCCAATCCCTTCGGCGTCGCCTTGAGGGATTCGTAATGCAGATTACCCAGATCGGGGAGGGTGAATCGATCTGTGATGCCTTCCAGAACGGAGTTGAGCAGGATGTCCGGAATCGGAATACCGTCCAAGCTCGCCGATGGGCTCGTCAACGTCACCCGCCGCGATGTGGTCTCGACGCCAGGAACGGCTGAGATACTGACACCCACTCGAGCTCCCAGAACCGACATGTCGCGCACAATGGTCACCTTGCCGTTCTCACCGGCGTCATCGTTGTACGTAATCTTGCCGCCTGCCAGCCGAGACAGCTCGGGCCAGTCGACCCGGCCAGTTGCAGACATCGTCTCGGCGACCGTCCGGGATTCCTCACGGGCATGACGGATCCCATTGGCGTGGATGTTCACGTCATGGAAGGTCACCGTCGTCTCGTCTCGAGCGACGGTCGCCGTCGGTATGGTCGCGTCAAGTCCCTGGAGCTCGTCGGTCAGCAAGACCCCGAGGAAGGGGCGATTGCGGATCGCGACACCGACGCTTGACTCGTCGGCCCCGAATGACTTCGCAATATTGGCCGCGATGGCCTTCTCACTTCTCGCCCGGAAGGTCTGATCGGTGATCACTGCCGCAACCGCGACCAAGGCGATGACGACGATGATGACGAGCCACTTGATGAGGCGGTGGTGACGACAATCACGTTCGACCGTCACCACCGCCCCGGTATCAATCTGAGGCCTGGGCGGCAGCACCTGAGTCGGCTCAGACGGCGTCATCGAGAAATCAGGACGCTCATTCAAGTCCGAGCAACCCTTCGATGCCGATGGTCAGACCCGGACGGTCAAGGACACCGCGCACGCCGGTGAGAACGCCCGACATGAAGGAGACGCGGTCCATCGAGTCATGGCGGATGGTGAGGGTCTCCCCCTCGGCTCCGAAGAGCACTTCCTGGTGGGCGACGAGGCCGCGCAGGCGGACACCGTGGACGTGGACCCCGTCAACGACGGCTCCGCGAGCCCCGTCGAGCTGGCTCTGGGTGGCATCCGGGACCTCTCCCATGCCGACCTTCTGCCGGGCAGCCGCGATCTTGCCAGCGGTCGTGCGGGCGGTGTCTGAGGGGGCATCGACCTTGTTGGGATGGTGCAGCTCGATGACCTCGACCGACTCGTAGAACTTCGCAGCCTCCTCGGCGAAGTGCATCATGAGCACGGCGCCAATGGAGAAATTCGGGGCGACCAGGCAGCCGGTGTTGGGATGGTCGGCGAGCTGGTCGCGCAAGGTCTGGTAGCGGTCTTCGTCAAAACCCGTGGTGCCGACGACGGTGTTGATCTCGTGGTCGATGGCCCAGGCGAGGTTGTCCATGACGGCGTCGGGGGTGGTGAAATCGACGACGACGTCGGCTCCCTCAGCGGCTGAACGATCATCGCCACTGTCGATGGCGGCCACGAGCTCGGTGTCCTCGGCTTCCTCGACGGCCTGGCACACCGAAGCTCCCATACGTCCCTTGGCTCCGAATACGGCAACCTTGATCATCTGGACCTTCCTTCCTGACGACGGCACCTGCCCGGCGCCGCGTCCAGACTACCCAGATGCTCTGACGTTCCCGAGGAATGATCCATCCGCGCACAACGAACGGGATGCCCTGGCGAAAGTGCCAGGACATCCCGTTGATGTCAGTCCCTCACAGGATCAACGACTCCAGGATTGATGACTCACTCCTCGGTGTCGTCGTCCTCCTCGTGGGAGGCCAGGACCAGGGAGAACTTGCCCCGGTCGTCGACCTCAGCGATCTCAACCTCGATCTTCTGACCGACCGACAGCACGTCCTCGACGGCCTCGACGCGCTTGCCCTCGTTGAGGTCACGCATCTTGGAGATGTGCAGCAGGCCGTCCTTGCCAGGCAGCAGGGAGACGAAGGCACCGAAGCTCGTCGTCTTGACCACGGTGCCCAGGTAACGCTCACCGACCTCTGGCATCTGCGGGTTGGCGATGGAGTTGATCATCGTGCGGGCAGCGTCGGCGGAATCGCCGTTGTCGGCACCGATGAAAATGGTGCCGTCATCCTCGATGGAGATGTTGGCGCCGGTGTCGTCCTGGATCTGGTTGATCATCTTGCCCTTGGGGCCGATGACCTCACCGATCTTGTCGACCGGGATGTGCACGGTGATGATGCGGGGCGCGGTCGGAGCCATCTCGTCAGGAGAGTCGATGGCGTCGTTCATAACCTCGAGGATGGCGGTGCGAGCCTCCTTGGCCTGCTTGAGGGCACCGGCCAGCACGTCGGCGGGGATGCCGTCGAGCTTGGTGTCCAGCTGCAGGGCGGTGACGAACTCGCTGGTACCGGCGACCTTGAAGTCCATGTCGCCAAGAGCGTCCTCAGCGCCCAGGATGTCGGTGAGGGCGAGGTACTTGGTCTTGCCGCCCTCGTCGGTCTCGCTCATGAGGCCCATGGCGATGCCAGCGACCGAGGCGCGCAACGGCACACCGGCGTTGAGCAGGGCGAGGGTCGAGGCGCAGACCGAACCCATCGAGGTGGAACCGTTCGAGCCGATGGCCTCGGACACCTCACGGATGGCGTAAGGGAACTCCTCACGGGTCGGCAGCACCGGGATGAGGGCGCGCTCGGCGAGGTTGCCGTGGCCGATTTCACGGCGCTTCGGGGAGCCAACACGGCCAGTCTCACCGGTGGAGTACGGCGGCATGTTGTAGTTGTGCATATAGCGACGCGTGGTCTCCGGAGAGAGGGTGTCGAGCTTCTGCTCCATGTCGAGCATGTTGAGAGTCGACACACCCAGGATCTGCGTCTCGCCGCGCTGGAAGAGGGCGGATCCGTGAACGCGAGGAATGATGCCGACCTCAGCTGAAAGGGCGCGGATATCGCGAGGTCCGCGACCATCGATACGCACACCTTCATCGAGGACGCGCTTACGCACGATCTTCTTCATGACGGCCTTAAAGGCGCCAGAGATCTCAGCCTCACGCTCCGGGAAGATCTCGGCGAGCTCGGCCTTGATACGAGCCTTGAGCTCGGACTCAGCCTCCTGACGCTCCAGCTTGGCAGCGATCTGCTCGATGCGGGAGAGCTCGTCGGCAGCCTTCTCCTCGACGGCGGCGTAGACGTCATCCTCGTAGTCCTTGAAGACCGGGAAGTCGTAGGTTTCCTTGGGCAGCTTGGTGGCCAGGGCGACCTGGGCGTCGCACAGCACCTTGATGAAGGGCTTGGCGGCCTCCAGACCGGTGGCGACGACCTCTTCAGTCGGGGCAGTCCGTCCGCCACGGACGAGGTCCCAGGTGGCCGGGGTGGACTCAGCCTCGACCATCATGATGGCGACGTCACCGTCGGCGAGCACTCGGCCGGCGACGACCATGTCGAAGGTCGACTCCTTGCGCTGCTCGACGGATGGGAAGCACACCCACTGGTCGTCGATGAGAGCCATCCGGACGCCACCGATCGGGCCGGAGAACGGCAGACCAGCGAGCTGGGTGGACATCGAGGCGGCGTTGATGGCGACGACGTCGTAGTAAACGGCCGGGTTGAGGGCCATGACGGTCACGACGACCTGAACCTCGTTGCGCAGACCCTTGACGAATGAGGGGCGCAGAGGGCGATCGATGAGACGGCAGGCGAGGATGGCACCTTCAGACGGGCGTCCCTCACGACGGAAGAAAGAGCCGGGGATGCGTCCGGCGGCGTACATGCGCTCCTCGACGTCAACCGTCAGCGGGAAGAAGTCAATGGAATCGCGGGGTGTTTTGGCCGCGGTAGTGGCCGACAGCAACATGGTGTCACCATCGAGATAGACGGCAGCCGATCCGTCCGCCTGCTGGGCGAGCAATCCCGCCTCAAAGCGGACGACGTGCTTGCCGAATTTTCCGTTGTCGATGATGGCCTCGGTGAATTCGAGTCCGGGTCCCTCCACAGGGATGTCCTTTCGCAGGGCCGACCGCCGCCCGCGGGCGCTCCAGAATGCGCCTCTTGTGAAAACCACACCGGTCTTCGATCGAAGCCGCCGGGACCGTGCCCCGGTGGCCACTACCGAGGACCCATGTGTCATGGGGAGGCAGTCGACGGTTACAGTAATTCTGATTGTGGCTCTCAGTTTAGGTCATCTGTGGTCAATCCCACGAATCCTGGTTTCCAGGCGTTCAGGACGTGGGTACCCGCTTCACGGCATGACCGCATGACTCCGGACATGAAAACGGGGCACCCCCGAAGGGACACCCCGTCAATTCGTGCGATCCGCGGCGCTCAGCGACGCAGACCGAGACGAGCGATGAGCTCGCGGTAGTGCTCGATGTCGTTCTTCGCGATGTAGTTGAGAAGACGACGACGCTGGCCGACCATAAGCATCAGACCACGGCGAGAGTGGTGGTCACCCTTGTGGGCCTTGAGGTGATCAGTGAGCTCGGCGATGCGCTTGGTAAGAATGGCAACCTGGACGTCCGGGGAACCGGTGTCTCCGGGGTGGGTCGCGTACTCTTCGATGATCTTCTTCTTCTCGGCAGCATCCATCTCGGTGGGTCCCTTCCTGTCCGTTGCGCGGCGTCCCCGACGCTCTTATTGCAGGGGACTCTTCCAAGGCCGCGGCCGATCTGACGGCAACTGGTTGAGTGTATCAGCCCTCCCCCGTCGAGCGCGAATTCACTCCACGGGGTGCGCGGTTGCCCCGACGCCGCACGACGATGGCAGCCACATGGCCCAGGCCGGATGCCCTTTCGGTTCTGGCCGAAGGTCAGCAAAGCCCGCTGGGTGCCCCGATAAATTGACGCCCGGCTCGGCCTCTTGGCTGCCGGACGTGATCACCACACTCAGGCCAGGATCTTCCGAGCAGCGTCGACGTCGTCGGTCATCTGCGAGATCAGCGGCTCGATACCGTCGAACTTGATCTGCCCACGCAGTCGCTCGGCAAAGGTGACCTTGACGTCGACTCCATAGAGCTCGAGATCATCGCGATCGATGACGTAGGTCTCGACTCGACGCTCGACACCGTCGAAGGTCGGGTTGGTCCCCACCGAGATCGCAGAGGGAAGTCGGCGACCGGCGTCCGGACCGTTACCAGGCTCCAACCATCCGGCGTACACCCCGTCGGCCGGAACGGCACGCCCTTCCGGCAGGACGAGGTTGGCCGTCGGGAATCCCAGCTCGCGTCCGCGCTGGTCCCCCATGACGACGACCCCACCGACCTCGAAGGGGCGTCCGAGCAACTCGGCGGCCTCGGCGACATCGCCGGCTGCCACCACCTCGCGAGCCCGGGTTGACGACACCGTGACACCGGAAATGGCGACGAGATCCATGGCATGAACCTCAAAGCGGCCACAGCCAATCTCCGACAGGGCCTGCGGAGTGCCCACGGCGTGACGTCCGAAGCGGAAGTTCTGGCCCACCAAGACATGCTGGGGTTGCAAAGGGCTGATCATTCGCTCGACAAAGGCCGCCGGGGACCAATTCGCGATCTCCGGAGTGAAATTGACCACGCGCACCTCGCTGGCACCGGCCTCCTTCAACCAGTCAATGCGTCGCTCCAGCGGGCACAGCAGGGCCGGGGCCTGGTCAGGGGCCAGGACGGTCAGCGGATGGGGCCAGAAGGTGACGACGACGACGTAACCGTCCGGGTCAAGCCTCTTGGCCTGCTGGACAAGGGCCTGGTGGCCACGGTGCACACCATCGAAGTTTCCGATGACGACGGTTGACGATTCCTCGGGAACAGACACGCCCGGCAGTCTATGGGGACAACCGCCCATGGCCCGAATCCGAAAATCATCACTGGGCGTCGTCATCGCGGAATTGGCAGGCGTCCCACCGCGTCAGGACGCGAGCCGGGCCGCCCACCTGGGCGGCCCGTCCTGCCGATCAGCTCTCGGCGAGTTCGCCGGACTTGAGCTTGTCGACCCACGCCTTGTTGCGCGAGATCCACTCCGCCACGGCCTTCTCCTGGTTCTTGCCTCCGTAGTTCTCCGCGGAGAACATGGTGTTCTCGAGGCTCGAGAGGGTGTTGTCGTCAAAGACCATGTTGCGCACCAGCTGTGCGGCCTTGGGATGATCCTTCTCGAACCCGGGCCTGCCGAAGCTGTAGAGCACCTCAGCCTCGCCCATGGCCTTCTTGGGATCCTTGAGGTCGCGAACCGGGAACGCGCCGTAGGCCCAGTGTGGGCGCCACAAGGTCACCGCGATGTCTTCGCCGGCGTCGGTGGACTTCTTGAGCTGGGCCAGCATCGCCGGGGTCGACGAGATCTTGAAGTTGATGTTCTTCAAGCCGTACTTCGGAATGGCGGAATCCTTGGTCGTCTTCGTCAGTCCGGCGCCCGCCTCAATGCCGTACAGGGTGTTGTCGTACTCGTCCCCCATGGTCTTGAGGTCGCCAATGGTGCGCGCCTTGGAGTCCTTGTTGACGGCGATGGTGAGTTTGGCGTTGTCATACCAGCAGCCAAGGTTCTCCATCTTGTCGCCGTAGCGCTTGACGTAGTCGGCGTGAGTCAGGGGAAGCCAGCTGTCAGTGATGAGGTCGATGTCACCGGCGACGAGGCCGGCATAGCCCGGGCCGGCGTCGAATCCTTTGATCTTCACCTTGTAACCGTCCTTCTCCAGGACGTTCTTGATGATTCCGGCGGTGGCGAAGGACTCATCCCAGCCGTTGAAGGCACCGATGGTGATCTTGTTGTCATCATCAGTCTTCATGGACGTGGTGTCCTTGGATCCGGTCCCCGGGGTGCAGTCGGCCCACTTCGTGTTGACGTTGTCGGAGCCCGTGTCGGAGCTGCCGGACTCTCCGTTTCCGCTGTTGGTGGCACCGCATCCGGACAGGGCCAGAGCCCCAATCGTCAGGGTGGAGGCCGCGGCGATGACCTTGCGTCGAACCATACTTGTGCTCATCGTTACTCCCTCGTGTTCACGTACGTTCATGTTCTGCATGGGACTCAGTCGCCCCTGCTGTGTTCAGCTATCCTGTTGCGCTCAGTTGGCGCGCTGTGCCCGGGCGAGCGGGGTGCGATTGGCCAGTCCGTTGGTGATGCGGTCCAGGTAAACGGCCACGACCACCACTGCCAGTCCAGCCTCCATACCCAGACCGATGTCGACCTGAGACAGGGCCGCAACGACGTCGCCGCCAAGACCACCGGCACCGACCATGCCCGACAGCACGACCATGGACAGAGCCAACATGATGACCTGGTTGACGCCGGCCATCACCGTCGGCATGGCCAACGGCATCTGGATACGCCATAGAATGTGACGCGGGCTGGCACCGAAGGCTGCGCCGGCCTCGACCGTCTCGGTGTCGACGCCACGAATACCCAATTCAGTGAACCGCACGCCAGGTGGCAGGGCAAAAATGATCGTCGCGATGGCCCCAGGAACCTGACCGATACCGAAGAGGACGATGACCGGGACCAGGTACGCCAGCGACGGCATCGTCTGCATGAAGTCGAGAATCGGCTTGATGATGGCCGAGAATCGCTTCGACTTGGCAGCCCAGATCCCCAGTGGAATCGCCAGGATGAGGGCCAGGATCACGGCCACCACGACCAGGGACAAGGTTTGCATGGTGTTGTTCCACTGATCCATGGCCCGGACCAGGTAGAAGCCGATGAGCGCGAAGAGGCCCACCTTCCAGTTGGCACAGGCCCAGCCGATGGCGGCGAGGACGACCATCATGACCAGGTACAGCGGCTTGGACAGGACGAGGTTGAGCCCGTCGTACATACCGCCGATGACGACGTTGGTGAAGGTGATGAGCCAGTCAAAGGCGTGCTGGAACCAATCGAAGAAGGTCTCGATCCAGCTTCCCAGCGGAATACGGGGGTTGGCGAAATTGAAGCTCATCTCGATCAGGCCTCCTTCTCGGTGGTCGGGGCGGATGCGACCGTCGCGGTCGTCGTCTGGTCAGCAGGCGGGAGACCGACGGGATCTCCGACATCCTTGATGACAGGCAACTTCCCAGTGTCTTCCAGGGACATCACGGATCCTTCGGACACCTTGTCCTGGGACCTCGACATGGAGTCGAGCAGAGCGACTCGGGAAATGACGCCCATGAGGTGGAAGTCCTCGTCGACGACGGCGAGAGGCACTCGCGCATCCTTCGACGGAGCGAACAACTCGGACAGCGGGGTGTCAGTGCGAACGGTGAGGATGCCGCTGGTCTCGACGACTGCCGCGATGCTGCGGTCGCCACGGCGAGCAGCCTCGATGACCTCCTGGTCCCCAACCATGCCGAGCAGACGACGGTGCTCGTCGACGACGAAGACGCCAGCCCAATCACGCTGATCCATGATGCGCTGGACACGGCGGGGATCTGCCGACCTGGAGACGACGGCCTCGGTGGGTCGCATGACAGCCGACGCCGTCAGAACCCGAGTGCGATCGACATCCTGGACGAAGTCAGCGACGTAGTCGTCGGCCGGCTGGGTGAGGATCTCGTCAGAGGTACCGATCTGAGCAACACGACCATTGCGCATGACCGCGATGTGATCGCCGAGGTACATGGCCTCGTTGAGGTCGTGGGTGATGAAGATGATCGTCTTGTTGAGGGTGCCCTGCAGCTCGAGGAGCTGATCCTGCATCTCACGACGGATGAGCGGGTCAAGAGCGGAGAAGGCCTCGTCCATGAGAAGGATGTCGGTCTCCGCGGCGAGGGCACGAGCCAACCCGACACGCTGCTGCATACCACCTGAGAGCTGATGGGGGTACTTGCCACCCCAGCCGTTGAGACCCACGGTCCGCAGCCACTCATCGGCCTTCTCGAGGCGGTCCTTCGGCTTGAGCTTACCCTGCAACTTCAGCCCGTAAGCCGCGTTCTCGCGAACAGTCAGATGAGGAAGAAGGGCGAAATGCTGGAATACCATCGACACATGGTCGCGACGAAGCTCCCGCAATTGGGAGTCGTTCATGTCAGAGACAACTTTTCCAGCCACCTCGACGGTGCCCTCGGAGGGCGCCCACAACCCGTTGATCATCCGGATGAGGGTGGACTTTCCGGACCCTGAGAGGCCCATGACGACGAAGGTCTCTCCCTTGGCGACCTCCAAGCTGACATCGATGACAGCCGCCGTACCGAGAGAGGCAAGATCTTCTCGAGACTCCCCTGCTTTGAGTCTTTCGATCACTTCTCGTTCGTGTTTACCGAAAACCTTGTACAGATGGGATGCTCGAACCAAATCCACGTCGTACGGCACCTTTCACATGGGCGATGGAGTCAAAAAGGGGTAGTTGAAAACAACTCATGCGGATCACGAGGGCACCACGACCTCGCGTCACGGTGCCGTGAACCGCCTAAAAATCACGTCTCCCCCAGCGCAAAATAGCTATTTGAAGCTATCACGTCATATTTACACCTGCAACCAGAAGGAATTGTCGCCGTGACTAAATTAATTTCAATGAATACTTGGTAATATCCTGCTTCAGCAGCATGAGTACCAAATAATTCAAACTCATGTGGGATATGTCACGCCACATGATGGTGTCAGTCTGACCGCATCCTGACAGGCTCACACGCACCTGTGACTGTACTGTGGTCAAACCAGCACACAGATTGTGCGACTCCGTTCCTTTTTCTCGCCATCTGGCCGATAAAGGGCCAACATCTCTCCGGTTCGGGCGACCATCGCGGTCACGTCAGCGGGGACGGTCAGGTCCAGACGTCGTCCGACCCGAATGGCAGCTTCCTGGTCATCGGTGACCTCGACGACGGGGAAGCTCAGCCCGGCAGCCTCAGCCATCGTCATCGGGGTCGGGGCGACCTCATCATCGGCAAAGATGTCAGGGCAAGCCGCGGTGAGGTCGAAAGGTCCGATCCGGGTTCGCCGCAACGCAGTGAGGTGACCCCCCACTCCAAGATCGGCACCCACGTCACGGGCCAGGGCCCTCACATAGGTGCCGGAAGAACAGGTGACCTCGACGTCGACGTCGATCACCTCCCCATGGCGTCGTATCTCAGTGGCCTCGAATCGGGAGACGGTCACCGCACGCGGTTTCAGGACGACGTCTTCCCCGGCACGCACCTTGGCGTAGGCGCGCTGACCGTTGATCTTGATCGCGCTGACTGCGGTGGGAACCTGCAGGATCTCACCGGTCTGGCGTGCCGTCGCGGCGAGGATGGCGTCGTCATCGATCCCAGATGCGTCGGTGATGGCAGTGACATCGCCCTCGGCGTCGTCGGTGACGGTGCTCACCCCCAACCTCATCGTGGCGGTGTAGTCCTTGTCGTGCAGGGACAGATGGCCGAGGAGTCGGGTGGCGCGATTGATCCCGATGACCAGAACTCCGGTGGCCATCGGGTCCAGGGTTCCGGCATGGCCAACCTTGCGGGTGCCCATGAGGCGACGCACCCGTCCGACGACCTGGTGCGAGGTGACGCCGGCGGGTTTGTCAACGACGAGGACGCCAGAGGGAACGTCAGGATTGCCCTTCATCGGCCAACCTCAAGACGCGCCGAAAGCACGGTCGTCACTCGGCCTCGTCCTCGTCGCGGTGACGGTAGGGGTCAGCCTCACCGGCAGGCATGGCACCTTGGGAGCGTCGAGCGATCTCGGCATCAGAAGCGGCAGCTCGTGCCAGGGCGTCCTCGATCGACTTGGCGGTCTCAGGAGTGGCATCACGCACGAAGGTCAGGGTCGGGGCGTAGCGCAGCTTGAGCCTCTTGCCGACGGTGGAGCGCAGCATGCCCTTGGCCGACTCGAGAGCGGCAGCCGTGCCGGCGATCTCCTTGTCGGCGCCCATCGCGGTCCAGAACAGGGTGGCGTCACGGGAGTCCCCGGTCAGACGCACATCGGTGATCGTCACGAAGCCCAGGCGGGGATCCTTGACACGGCGCTCAAGGGTCTCGGCCACCACGACTCGGATCTGATCGGCTAACTTGGCGACACGCGGATTCGGTGTGTTCATGATCTCTCCTCGCCATCGGTGTCCTGAGCGGATCAACCATTTTTGCACACCGTCCCCACCGACGCACGCGGCAACCAGTGTCAACGCGGGGGTCCGGGGGTACGCCACTGCAGCACCATCCCGACGACGACCAACGCGGCCGAAACGGCCAGGCTCAGGGGGGCGAGAGGGCTCTGGTTCAGCAGCGCCCACCAGTAGGGAGTCGCCGCGGAATCCTTCGTGCCGATGACCCAGCACGACAGGACGAAGATCGTTCCCGGCAGCCACGCCCAGGCCACCGACAGCACAACGCTAGCGACCATCGCCAGTCCCACCAGCAGGGCCTGGTTGCGCGCGAACCACAGCACCCACCACTGAGAATCGGGCTGGTCACAATTGAACAGCACGACCCATGCCACTGGCCACACCAGAACGATGACGGCCCACACCACCCTCATGGCGCGAATGGGGCGGTCGGGGAAGGCCTGTTCTCGTTGCGGGTCCGGGGAGGAGAACAACACGGAGGCGAGGATGCCACTCAGGCTCGAGGACCCCAGCCCCACATCAACTGACCTGCTGCCGGCAAACGGAACGTTGACGAGGTCGCCACCAAGCTGATGGGCACAGACCACTCCCACTGCCAGGTAGACCACCACGGCCACCAGACCGCGACTGCGCAGGAACCATCCAAAGGAGGGCAGCCGACGCATCATTGGCAAGCCCTTACCCGTGACACCATGGATCGCAACGAGTCCGGAGCGAGGGGTTGACCGTCCATGACCGACACCAGCGCGTCGTCAAAGTTCTCGAGCGCCCCGTCACACTGTGAGGAGCTGGAATCCTCGACTCCCAACAGATTGTCGACCAGCAGGGGCCCGGTGAGATCCGTAGCCCATTCGCTCGCCGTGGACGAGGTCGACACCTGCGTCCACACCGGCAGGTACCCGGACCGGCCAGGCCCTCCCTCGGGGGCGTAGACAATGCGTCTCTGGACCCCGCTGGCCATCAGGAGGTCATCCACACGACCCATCGCCGTCGCATACTCCTCCAGCCGCCAGGACATGTCACCGGAGACGCATGCCATTGATCCGTGCCTACCGACCTCACGGCACCGCCAATCACCCGTGGATTCCCACACATCCTCCAACTGAATCGTCGCTGTAGCGCCAACGGCAATCACTGCCACCAGAATCGCCGCACCGAGCCACCGCCACCAATGCCCACCACCGGGCGTCGTGACCACGGTCACGAGCAGCAACGAGACGACGATGACGGCACAATCGAGTCCGGCCCACAACACGATGGTCTGCCAGGTGAGGTGCGAGGGGGCGCCGTCGATGGCCGCCGGACCGGACCACCCAATGAGCAGATCCGCAGCCCCAGGAATGGTCGACGTCACACAGTAGACGCCAATGGCAGCGACTGCGGCGAGCAGATAGGAACCAGCCACCACTCCAAGGACGGCCCCAAGGGCCAAAAACGCCGTAGCGGCCATGGCTGTGAGGACCGGACCCATCACGAGTCGCGGATCGGCGTCACCGGCGGCCAGCCACGCCAGGACAGCTACCGTCACACCTGCCGACAGTCGGTGTGGTGGTGGTCTATGCGTCGCTTCTGGTGCCCAGCATGATCCTCTTTGA
>OKHV01000110.1_pt1 | contig 20833 bp, 13 predicted proteins | sample 1611351 | NCBI WGS metagenome assembly OKHV01 (sample SAMN04436735, study PRJEB24849) | human gut metagenome | biome: human gut; feature: NICU; material: stool | host: Homo sapiens | place: USA: Saint Louis, MO | collected 2010-11-29
CGGCGCCGCGTGCCCATCAGAGCACCTGGGATGATCACGATGTCCGACCGAATACGGCGAACGGGGGCGAACAGGGAGTTCACGGCCCAGGGGGGAGCGAACGTCGCCGGTGTCTCAGTCGAGAGGCGCGAGTGCCCCGAGCACTTCGTTGAAGGCCTCGGTTGACGACGGGTGGGTCCAGATGCCGTCACGCAGCGTCTCGTCGCGGGCTCCCAGCCGCATGGCCAGACCGACGAGGTTGACCAGTTCCTGCGAATCAATGCACCACAGGGTCGCTCCCAGGACGGTGTGGTCGTCGGCATCGACGAGAACTCGAATGAGGCCTTCGGTTTGTCCGACGATCTTGGGTCGCGGCATGGCAGCGATCGTGGAGACGTTCTTGGACGCCACGAGCACGGAGCGGTCGGACTCCCGGGCTTGGCGCATCGTCATGCCGACCTGGGACAGCGGCGGGTCGAGGAAGGTCGTCGTCGGGACGGCCACTCGATCGTCGCGACGACGCGGCCCGTCGTGAAGGGTGTCCCACAGTACTCGGTTGTCATCGAGGGAGATATAAGTGAACTGCGGGCCGCCATTGACGTCACCGACCGCGTAGATCCCGTCGACACTGGTGCGCAGCTGAGTGTCAACGGTGATGTGGCCTCGTTCATCCGTGGCCACTCCGGCGGCCTCAAGATGAAGGTTCTCAGTGGCGGGGAGCCTGCCCGCTGCCACCAACACCGCATCGGCAGTGAAGGTGCGATCGCCAGTGGCGACGTCAATGTGGTGGCCTGTGTCATGAAAGGAGGTCGCGCGGGCATCCGTGACAATCGTGACCCCTTCGCTCTCCAACATGCTGCGCACACGCTCGGCGACGTCGGAATCGAGAGCCGGGGCGAAGGTGTCACCAGCCTCGAGCAGGGTGACCTGGGAACCGAATCGGGTGAACATCTGGGCAAACTCCAGGCCGATGAATCCGCCACCCACGACGACGAGCCGCGACGGCAGGGGATCGACGTGCCGGATCGTGGTGGAGTCATGGACGCGCGGGCCGTCGGCACCGGGAATCGGGAGGGTGGCTGGGTGAGATCCGGTGTTGACGATGATCGTTTCGGCGTGTACCGCGATCTCATCGGCTCCCCCAACCACCTTGACGTTGTGGGGTCCGGTGAAGCTGGCTTCCCCGTCGAGGAGAAGCACTTTGCCCTCCAGCATGGCGTGGTTGGCGTGATTCAGCTTGGCGATGAGGGCGTCTCGATCGGCGACGGCTGAGGTGAAGTAGGAGACGGGGTCGCGACCGTCCCGCTTGGATGCCGAGTCGATGAGGTCCTTGGTAGGTACGCATGCGACGTTGATGCAGCTGCCCCCGTACATCTGTGCTGATCTTTCGACGAGGGCGACGTTGCGTCCCTCCCCGGCGAGGCGTCCGGCGATGGTCTTACCTGCCTTGCCCCATCCGATGACCAGAACATCGACCGTGAGCTCTGTGTTCGACACTGGTACTCTTTACGGTGTGTACGCGATTGGTGGTCGGTGGCCCATCGCATCGCCGACTAATGCCATCATGTCACGGTGCTCGGCCCGGTCAGCCGCTTTTCGCGTAGCGCGCATGGATACCGATGCGTGCTGGTATGAATATCGGCTTCTTTTTCTGATGGCCATGGTGACGTGTTTTCTCAGGTAATAGAAATGACGCGGATGATCTTTGCTCCCTCGAATTGGGAAATCGATCGGAGAAGTGCCCATCTGGGTTTGTGCCGTGGCGATGGTGATGTGTTTTGCAACCGCGAGTGATTTGGACTCCAGATGACCTTTGGGCTTCCAGCAATCAGAGCGGCCTTTGGCCTCGGAGAATCGTTGTGCGTAAGTTTTGGACGAGGGAAGGTTGGGGGTGGCTGCCTGCGGGCTAGGCACGGATGCTATCCTCTAGCTTTGGAGCCGAGTGTTTTGTGTACTATCCGCGTTCGTGCGGATAATACAGAAACACGATAATCGTGATAACTAAAAGCATGTGGCTTGCAGCGCAGATAGGGGTTTATTCATGGATGAGCGGGTGCTGGATGCCCAGAGGTGGGTCAACGCGACGTATTCGGGCATTGCTGGCTATGACCGTTGCCCGGAGAATGGCAAAACGAATTGGGCGACGATGTACTCGCTCACGCAAGGCTTGCAGCACGAGTTGGGGATCCAGGAACTGTCGCATGCGTTCGGTCCGACCACAATGTCCAAGGTGGACGCCCGTGGTGGTGTCGGGCCGGGCGAACAGAACAAGAATATTGTCAACATCATTAAGTGCGCCTTTTACTGTAAAGGTTATCCCGGTGGGGATCTCGACGGGATCTGGAGAAGTTCACCTCCTTTTGGGCCGCAGCAGGATGCAGTGGCGGGTTCCTTGTACGCCATGACCGACAACATGGGTATTGGGAAGCAGGATAGACTGAATGCTAAACTGTTCAAGGCCTTGCTCACGATGGATGCTTACGTCCTAGTCGCCGGAGGTGATCCGGAAGTTCGTAAGATCCAGCAGTGGTTGAATGGCCGTTATTGGCGGCGTAGTTTTGCAACGCTTATCCCTACGGAGGGACATTATTCGCGTGATGTTCAAAAACTACTAATGAAGGCACTTCAATCTGAGTTTGGAATAGCAGATTCCTCGGTGAACGGGAATTTTGGGCCGGCCACCCGACAGCAGCTGGCAGCCCATATTTTGAAGCCTGGTGATAGTGGTGTTCTTGTCGAGTTGCTGTCTGCGGCTTGTGTCTTCAACGGTGCTGTTCCAAGAGGTAAAGGCATGGTTCATACAATGTTCAAGTCTACGTTTGATGACAAGTTGGCCAAGTATATTCAGGCATTTCAAGCATTCAGTTTGCTACCAGTTACCAATCGTGTGGACTACGCAACGTGGTGTCAATTATTGGTATCCACAGGTGACCCAAATCGCGCGGCGCATGCGTGTGATACTCGTTTCACGATCACGGAGTCGCTTGCGCATTCGCTGGTCAGATCGGGTTATAGGGTCGTAGGTAGGTATCTTGATGAACCTCCCGGCGGCAAGCTGGATAAAAAACTCAAAGATGGTGAACTCCATGCTATTTTTGCTGGCAACATGAGAGTGTTCCCCATTTGGCAGTACAATGCACGTGACCTGATTGATTTCTCCTTTGAATCTGGATGGGAACACGGAAATAAGGCACATGACCGCATGGTCTATTACGGTTTCAATCCAGGCGCCATTGTCTACTTCTCGGTGGACTATGACGCAACCGATCCTGAAATTGACAGCAATATTATTCCTTATTTTCGGGGAGTTCAGGCGGCCTTGGCTAGCCGAGGTCATGCCTATCGCGCTGGCGTCTACGGTTGTCGTAATGTCTGCTCGCGCGTCTCAGAGCAGACTTACACGGTAAGTTCATTTGTCTCAGGAATGTCGTGGGGCTTCTCCGGCAATCTCGGGTTCCCTCTTCCGTATAATTGGTCGTTCAACCAGATTCAGGAGGTTCGTTACTCTGCTGATTCTGGCAAGGAAATTGATTTGGACCGCGATGTGCACCGCGCACATATCGATCCGGGAATTGGTCCGGAGGGAGTGGGTGGGCATACACCGTCAAAACTGGAGGAGGTGCTGGCTAAAGTCGATCAACTCCACGAGATGGCGGCGAAATACGGTGGGGGCACCAGCGACGTCAATCTTATCAACAAACGGGTGCTGGAGTTTCTTCGACACCCGAAGTACACCCGTCTCTACAGAGGTTGGAGAGTCTTGCTCGGGGCTCCCGATGAGGACTGGCTTGCGGCAGCTACGAGCGAATTCCACTGGCGTCTGATCACGTTCACGGATCCTATTTACAATGAGACCGTATCAATGGATCATCTCGCCGCGACTGCCAACGCCGTCATGCTTATGGGCTGGGGCGACGAGAAAAATGCGAACCGAGGCGATTTCGGGGGCTGGGGTGGTGACCTCTCGACCTTCTACGCCGATTGGATGAACAATGAGAGGAGTTATGCATCGGGCTATGCGTTCTGTATGGATCGGCTTGCTCATCGCGGTGTCGAGTCGTCCTTCGGTTTCTCGGACATGATCGAAGATGTGGATGGATATCTTCTGGGTCGGGCAATCCGGGCCGGTAGGCCCTTCAAGACAGTGCTGAGAGAATACGTGACTGGCCAGGCAATCACGACCCGCTTCCGCGACTTCTACCAGCTGCGGTTCAACTCGTCGTCCGATTCTGTTGAGAAATCGGCTCGGGCTATGTTTTTCGATTCATCCGATCCGGTCCTGCACAAATTGCAAGTAGCGGCGGTAGAGGAACAGATCAACGAGAAAGCTCTGCTTCCGGGAGTACTGCCATCCAGCAAGCTATCCCCGTTCTTTGCAGGTTTCGCCAAGGTCGTCGGCCAGCTGGCGGCAAGCGCGTGAGAGGTTATGCGGCGATGACACGCAGTTCCCACAAGATCCCCCGTCGTGCCTTGCTGAGCGGTATGGCCGCAAGCGGGCTGACGGCCGTTCTGGCTTCTGAGGCCGCCGCCCTGCCCCCGGTTCCGTTGTCGCCCATCCAGCCTTCTCGCGTGCAACGATGGTCTGGGATGCGCAGCGCTAACGACTGGCCGATCGGTGCCGCTGCTGCTGCGCAGACGGTCGAGGGTGCAGGGATCGACGTGACTCTGACGACCGGTGCACCGTCGGTCGTGTTACTGCACGCTTTGAGGCGCATCAACTACGAACTTGTCTCATTGCGTCCCGGTGACGTGGCAGGGCTCCAGCATGACCGGAATGTTGCCTCACCGCAACGGTCCAACCTTCTATCCGGGACGGCCTTCCTTTTTCGTGAGAGTTTTCTCCCGTACGGGTCAACGGGTAATCTTTTCCCCGATGAGGTTGTTGTGCTGGAGGATATCGTTGCTGAGTCGCGAGGAGTCCTGGCTTGGGGTGGGCATCTCAGGGTGCCTGACCAGTCCTTGATCTACCTCGCGAAAGGTCCGACTTCACCCGAGGTGGGACGGTTGCAGAGTCATTTCGACATGGTCGATCACGTGGATGCGTCAGGGGGTGCTGGTACCATAGATGCGTATCTGCCGGAGCGGCGTGCGGTTGCTCGACGAGAACTGAGGAGGCGTCGATGAGGGGTCTTCGGTCCGGGGCCGTCATGACTGCGTGTGTGCTGTTCTGCTTCGGCTTGGCGGGTTGTAGCACGATCCAGTCTGAGACGGATGAGGATGTTGCTGGGCGAGCTGACTACGACCTGCCCGACGCGTTGCGCAAGGAGTTGGACTCGCATGGGCTCACCTCCCCGGCTGAACGTGCGGACGCCGCGCAGACATGGTTCAACGAGACCAACCCGCCGGATGTTAACGTCGTCGACTGGTGGGTTGTGCGTAGTCGTGAGGGGACCCGGTTTCGTGTCGACTTATACAGGCATATGGAGTCAGGCTCTCTGTTGCCACCTGACGGGGGCAAATCGGCATCCTCGGTCGCGTGTCGGGTGTACGACGTGGCCCATGGGGTGACGGTCCAGCAGGTCGATTGTCCAAAGGAATCGCTGGATGACCTACCCTGACACGGCTGCCCTTGCCCGCCGGCTCGTACCCGTCAACAGCGGACATGAGACACCCTGATCGGTTCGAGGTACAGCTTCATCCAGAGGAACTGCTCGGTCTAGACGCCCATGGCACGCGCCACTGCCATACTCTGGTGGTGTGAGTACGAAGAATCTGACCCGCGAGGAAGCCCGCCGCCGCTCCGAGATCATCACTGTCGAGAGATACCACGTCCGCATCGACGTGCGTGGTGCTGACGCTGATGGGGCCACCCACTTCACCTCCAGCACCAGGGTGCGATTCTCGACCAAGGAGCCCGACACCTTCCTGGACTTGCTCGACGGCGAGATTGAGTCGGTCATCGTCAACGATGAGGAGGTCGAGCCGGAGTATGACGGCTCTCGTATCCAGCTTCACGGACTCCATACTCATCGTAAGAATCTCGTCGTCGTGACCGCCAAGCTGCCCTATCAACACACCGGCCAGGGTCTGCACCGCTTCGTTGACCCGGCTGACGGCAAGGTGTACCTCTACACCCACTTCGAGGCCGCTGATTCCCGACGTATGTACACGGTCTTCGAGCAGCCCGACCTCAAGGCCCACGTCGACTTCGATGTCCTCGCACCGCAGGGATGGCGCGTCATCTCCAACCAGGTCCATGAGGACACCCGCGAGGAGGAAGGCGGCATCCTGCACGACTTCGCCCTCACCCCGAGGATGTCGACCTACCTCACCGCCATCGCCGCTGGCCCGTACGTCCGATTCGAGGACGAATGGCACTCCCGCGACGGCTCGGAGTCCATCCCGCTGGGCATTCTCGCTCGCGCATCCTTGGCCGAGTACGTGGATCATGAGGAGATCTTCAAGATCACCAAGCAGGGCCTGGCCTTCTACCACGACGCCTTCGGCTACCCCTACCCGTGGGGCAAGTACGACCAGATCTTCGTGCCCGAGTACAACCTCGGCGCCATGGAGAATCCGGGCCTCGTGACCTTCACCGAGAACTACATCCACCGCGGCCCGGCCACTCGCTCCGAGCTTGCCGGTCGGACGAACACCATCCTCCACGAGATGGCTCACATGTGGTTCGGAGACCTCGTCACCCCCAAGTGGTGGGACGACCTGTGGCTCAAGGAGTCCTTCGCCGAGTACATGGGAGCCCATGCCTCGGTCAACGCCACCGAGTACCGCGAGGCCTGGACGAACTTCGCCGTCGGTCGCAAGGCCTGGGCCTACACCGCCGACCAGCAGTCGACGACGCACCCGATCGTCGCCGACATCGTCGATCTGGAGGCCGCCCGTCAGAACTTCGATGGCATCACCTACGCCAAGGGTGCGTCGGTGCTCAAGCAGCTCGTCGCCCACGTCGGCGTCGAGAAGTTCTTCAGCGCGGCACGCCACTACTTCCGCGAACTGGCCTTCTCCTCAGCCACTCTCGACGATCTCATCCGTCACCTCGAGAAGGCATGCGGTCGAGACCTGAGCTCCTGGGTGAACGCCTGGCTCAAGACCACCGGACCTGACGTTCTGCTGCCGGAACTCACCGTTCGTGACGGGGTCGTCCAGGAGCTCGCCGTGGTGCGTGACTCCACCGACGTGCGTACCGGCCGAGACGTCAGTCGTCCGCACACCCTGCGCGTCGGCCTGTACTCTCTGCAGGGAAACGATCTGGTGCGCACTGACCTCATCGATGTGACCTTGTCCTCGCCGCGTACTCCGGTGCGCGAGGCCGTCGGCAAGCCTGCCCCGGATCTCATCCTCATCAACGACGACGACCTCACCTACGCCAAGGTGCGTCTGGGGGCCACCGGGACGAAAACGGTGCTGGCCCACCTGTCCGGCCTGCCGAACCCGCTGGCCCGCGCGCTGGTCTGGTCGATGCTGTGGAATGCGGTTCGCGACGCCAAGCTCAAGGTTCAGGACTACCTCGACGCCGTCGCCCTGCACGGCCCCAAGGAGACTGAACCGGCCATCCTCACCACAGCGCTGCAGCAGCTGCGGATGGCGGTCGAGAACTACCTGCCTGATTCGGCTCGCGACAACGCGCGTCGAGCCGAGGCCGCCCGCGCGTGGCAGGGACTTGACGAGTCCGAGCCCGGCAGCGACTTGCAGCGCATCTGGGCCCGCCACGCCCTGGCCCTGTCGGCAGCCGACCCCGAGTCGGCTGGTCAGGTCCGCGGACTTCTCGACGGCAACGTCACGGATCTGGTTGTCGATCCTGAGCTGAGGTGGCAGGCCTGGACGGCCTTGGCCGCCCTGGGCCAGGCCAGCGTCGAGGACCTCGACGCCGAGCTGGAGCGTGATCGCACCAAGACCGGCGTCGCCCATCACATGGCCGCCATGACGGCCTGTCCCGACGATGCTGCCAAACAGGACGCCTACCGACGCCTGCGCACCCCCGGCGAGCTGTCCAACGAGCACTGCCTGGCCCTCCTCGACGGTCTGCGCACCCCGCTGGGAGCCGAGACCTTTGCGGGCCTCAACAGCTCCTACTTCGACGACCTCGAACAGATCTGGCAGGAGTTCCCGATCGAGATGGCCCAGCGTCTGGTCATCGGACTCTTCCCGGATGGTGACGTCGCCGAGGATGCCGATCATTGGTTGGCGCACCACCCCTCGGCCACGGGTGGCCTGACGCGGACGGTCAAGGAGCTTCGTGACGCGGCCTCTCGTGCGGAGACGGCCCGCGACTACAACAGCTGACGAGCCCCATCGCGCCTGACAGTGGCGGGTTGTTCAGCGGCGACGCTGCTTGACGACCCGCCACTGGCGTGCCAGTGCCTCCCGCCACGTCGGCACCGTCACGCCGTTATCGATCATGATCCGGTACAGACGGCGCTGGTTGACCTCCAGGCCGATGAGACCGATGGCGAAGATGATGAGCTGGGTGGACATGGCCCAGCGGAAGCCACTGAGGGTGTAGTGCCCGCCGGGACACAGTACCTCGAGAAGCAGACCGATGATCTCGATCTCCAGCAGGCCGAAGAAGAATCCGCCCGTGATGGCCACACCGGTCGCGGTGGCCAGCCGGTTGCCGGGCTGGAAGGTGCGAGCCACGTCGAACCCAACGCCCCCACCGGGCAGTGAGATGCCCAGGCAGGTGACGAGGACGTAGAGCATCCACAGCGGAGCGGGCCCTGGCCACACCAGGACGATCAGCCACGCCACCGTGGAGGCGGCGATCATGGCCTCGACGAGGGTGCCACGACGAATGGGGTGTCGGCTGGTCAGGATGCCCGCCGTTGGTCCGGCGATGGCATTGGCGATGACGTACACCGTCATGAGGGTCGAGGCAGTGGCGGTTGATCGGCCTTCAGCATGAGTGAGGTAGGGCATTCCCCACATCAGCGAGAAGACGATGCCGGCGAAGTTCGACGACATGTGGGCCCAGAAGGCCAGCCTCGTCGAGGGATGCTTGACGACCTCGACAACTTGGTGGGGGAGTTGCTTGAGATTGGCGTCGGTGCGTTCCGGCTCGACTCCGGGCGGGGCGTCACGGATGAGAAGGACGGCCAGCACTGCGGCCAGTGCCGCCCCGGCCGCAGCGAGGAAGTAGCTCGAACGCCACCCGCTGGTCTCCACTATCGCCACCAGGCCGACGGCCGAGACAACCTGTCCGAACTGGCCCAACAGACCAGTGAGTTGAGTCATCAGCGGGATCTGACGAGTCGGGAACCAAGCAGGCACCAGACGCACCGCAGCACCGAAGATGAAGGCGTCGCCACATCCCACCAGGATGCGGGCGAGCATGGCACCTCCCACACTCCCTGCCAGGGCCATGACGACCTGGCCGACGGCCATGAGGACTGATCCAGCAGTGATGACGACTCTTGACCCCAACCGATCGACGGCCACACCGGCCGGAATCTGCAGAACGGCGTACACCGCGAGCTGGAGCACCATGAAAGTGGCGACGACGGACGCCGGGGCGTTGAAATGGTCTGCGGCCGTCAGCCCCATGACGCCCAGAGAGGTTCGCTGCATGACGGCAAACCCGTAGGCGATGACCGCGGTGATCCACACCACCCATGTCATGGCACCGCGGTGACGAGGGTTCGATGGGGCGGTACTCACGTGGCTCATGGTAAGACGTTCCGCCCTCCCCATGCGCTGAGTGAGCCGGCAATACGTGGTCGGGGCGGCAATGACGCCATCCAACGGCTAGATTTGTCCTGTGGCAGACACAGTTGAGAACGCCGTCAGCACCCCCGACGTCGAACAGCCCTGGGTCGAGTTGGGGTTGTCCGCCGACGAGTACCAGCGCATCCGGGAGATCCTGGGACGCCGCCCGACCGGCGGCGAGCTCGCCATGTACTCGGTGATGTGGTCGGAGCACTGCTCGTACAAGTCGTCCAAGAAGTACCTACGACGCTTCGGCAACCTGCCCCAGCGCACGCCGCTCGGCCCGCTGCTGGCAGGCATCGGTGACAACGCCGGCGTCGTCGACATCGGCAATGGGCTGGCCGTCACGTTCAAGGCGGAGTCCCACAACCATCCGTCCTATGTCGAGCCCCATCAGGGAGCAGCCACCGGAGTCGGCGGCATCGTTCGCGACATCATGGCCATGGGCGCTCGCCCGGTCGGCGTCATGAATGCCCTGGCCTTCGGGCCCCTCGACCGTCCCGACACCGCCCGAGTACTGCCCGGCGTCGTCTCCGGCATCGCCGACTACGGAAACTGCCTCGGTCTGCCGACGATCGGCGGCCAGACCCTCTTCGACCCCACCTACTACGGCAACCCGCTGGTCAACGCGCTGTGCGTCGGAGTGCTGCGTCACGAGGACCTACAGTTCGCCAAGGCCTCCGGTGTGGGAAACCTCGTCATCCTCTTCGGTGCTGCGACGGGTGGTGACGGCATCGGTGGTGCGTCGATCCTGGCCTCCGAGTCCTTCGCCGCCGAGGGGGAGTCCAAGCGGCCCAGCGTCCAGGTGGGCGACCCCTTCATGGAGAAGTTGCTCATCGAGTGCACCCTCGACCTGTTCAATGCCGGCGTCGTCGAAGCCCTGCAGGACTTCGGTGCGGCCGGTATCTCGTGCGCCACCTCGGAGCTGGCCAGTGCCGGCGATGGTGGCATGCACGTCGAGCTCGACCGCGTCCCGTTGCGCGACCCCAGCCTCGCCCCCGAGGAGATCCTCATGAGCGAGTCCCAGGAGCGGATGGCCGCCGTCGTGCGTCCGGACCAGCTCGACGAGTTCATGGAGATCTGCGAGCACTGGGGAGTGGCCGCCACCGTCATTGGCGAGGTCACTGACACCGGCCGTCTTCACATCGACTGGCACGGCGAGCGGATCGTCGACGTCGATCCGCGCACCGTCGCCCACGACGGTCCGGTCCTCGACATGCCCGCAGCTCGTCCGTGGTGGATCGACGAGCTCAACGGGAATGACGCCAACAACCTTCCGCGCGACAACTCTGGAGAGGGCCTGGCAGGTGCTCTGCTGGCTCTGGTTGGTTCTCCTCACCTGTGTGACCGCTCCTGGATCACCGACCAGTACGACCGCTTCGTGCGTGGCAACACGGTGTTGGCCCAGCCCAACGACGCCGGCATGATCCGCGTCGACGAGGAGACCAACCTCGGCATCGCGCTGTCCTTGGACGCCAATGGTCGTCAGACCACCCTCAACCCATACCTGGGTGCCCAGCTGGCTCTGTGCGAGGCCTACCGCAACGTCGCCGTCAGCGGCGCGACCCCGGTGGCCGTCACCGACTGCCTCAACTACGGATCCCCGTACGATCCCGACATCATGTGGCAGTTCGACGAGACCATCCTCGGTCTGGTCGACGGCTGCCGCGAGCTCGGTGTGCCGGTCACCGGTGGCAACGTCTCCTTGCACAACCGCACCGGTGACGAGTCCATCCGGCCCACCCCGCTCGTCGGTGTCCTCGGTGTCATTGACGACGTTCGCACCCGCATCCCCTCCGCCTTCGCCCATGACGGTGACGCTGTCCTGCTGCTCGGCACCACGAAGTGCGAGTTCGGTGGATCGGTCTACGACGACGTCATTCACGCCGGTCACCTCGGCGGCATGCCCCCGATGCCCGATCTGAACGCCGAGAAGGCCCTGGCCGCGGTCATGGTGGAGGCTGCCAGGCGCGGTCTGCTCTCCAGCGCTCACGACCTGTCCGACGGCGGCCTGGCGCAGGCTCTCGTGGAAAGCTGCCTGCCGAGCGGACTCGGGGTTTCCGTCACCCTGCCCGAGGGAGAGCCCTCGGTGCTGCTCTTCTCGGAGTCCCCAGCTCGCGCCGTCGTCTCGTTGTCCGGTGCCGACTACCGCGAGTTCAAGGAGCTGTGCCAGGAGAACGGTGTACCGGTCGCCCGGATTGGTGAGGTCATCGATCACGGCGAGTTCGAGGTCAACGGGCTGTTCAGCCTGTCCCTCGACGAGATCGAGCGCACCTGGCGCAAGCCGATCCCGGCTGCCATGGGGGAGTGACAGGAGTTTCCTGGCCCGGCTGACTCTGTGATTGAGCAGGTTTGACGGTTCCCTCGTTGTCATGGCGCACTTCCCGTGCGAAAAAGCGCGCCTTGCTGGATCGCCTTCAGACTCGTGGAACGTTGTGCACTGCCTCCATCAGCGCAGCCAACGGTGCAGCCGCTTTGAGGTTCTTCTCGCGCCACTCCTCGTCGGGCTGGGAAGCTGCGACGATTGCGCCGCCGGCACCGACCGTTACTCGCGACCCCGTTCGGACCACCGTCCGTATCACGATGCTGAGGTCGGCGGTGCGATCGAAGCCGAGATATCCCAGGATTCCCGAGTAGATTCCCCGGGCGCCGACCTCTAGACCGTCTAAGATCTCCACGGACCGTTCCTTCGGTGCCCCGGTCATCGATCCACCAGGGAAGGTCGCTCGCAGTACGTCGACCAATCCGACGTCCTCACGCAATCGTCCGCGCACCGTGGTCACCATCTGGTGCACCGTCGCATATGACTCGATCGCCATCAGACGTGGTACCTCCACCGTGCCTGGTTGGCACACGCGCGACAGGTCGTTGCGCACCAGATCAGCGATCATGAGATTCTCGGCGCGGTTTTTCGCGTCAGTGTGTAAATCGACAATTCCCCGGGCATCCTCCACCGGATCATCACAGCGGGCCATCGTCCCCTTGATCGGCTTGGATTCAGCGATGCCGTCGCGTACTCGCAGGAACCGTTCCGGGGATGAAGAGCACACCTCTACATGCGGGTCGGTAAACCGAAGATACGCCCCATAGGGGGCTGGGTTTCGACGCCGTAGTGCGCGGTACAACTGCCAGCCGTCCACGTCGCACTGGGAGGTCCACGTGTCGGTGAGACAGGCCTCGTACGAGTCACCGCGTGTTAGCGCCTGCTGGATTGCGGCAACACGGTCCTGGTAGCCCCCTCGGCTGAGCCGCCACGACCCTTCCACAGGCACGGTTAGCGGTGCGGGCCCTTCGCTGCTACCTGGTCGCTCCACCAGCGTCGCAGCCAGTGCGTCCAACAGATCAGCGGCCTCATTGCAGCCGGGCGTGTTACGGTCGTCCAAGGCTAGGAGGTGAGCGTGATGTCGGTAGTGGTCATACGCAATCCAGCTGGCCGGACGCATCCACATGGCATCGGGCAGTTCGCTGCAGTGCGCATTCGGGCCCAAGGTCAGCGCTTTGCACTCATAGCCCAGGAAACCGACATAACCACCTGCGAACGGGATGTTATCCAGTTCCGGGTCCCTCCGTGGTACTCCATCTGCAAGACGGCGTTCCAAGAAGTCCAGTACATTACCAGACTGGGTTCGCCCGTTGACCGTTAACGTGTTCGTGGCGACGTCGTAACTGACCAGTTCGGACGCCGCCCCCGACACCGTGCCCATGACACTCCAACGGCCGGTGTCGCCACGCGTGGTGGCCGAGTCCAACCAAAAGGCGTCACCGTCGGCAGCGAGGCGGCTGAAGGTGGCTTCTTCGTCGAGATCGATGTCCACCGCTTGGTGGTGGATTGTCCACCGTGCCGTAGTCCGGGGACACTTTCGTGACTGGATGTTGCGCGGTTCGCGTTTGTCGCGTACTTCGCTGTGTCGTGGCTGGCTGCCGATCGCCAGGAAGTTCGTCATTAACTGACATCCGACCTGCGTCATGACTGACTCTGGGTGGAATTGCACGCCCCAATGTGGCCGGTCGGCAACCTTGAACGCCATGATGGCGCCATCCTCGGCGCGAGCATGTTCGACGATCTGGTCACCCAACGTGGTCAAGCACAGTGAGTGGTACCGAGTTGCCTCGAAATCTTGCGGTAATCCGGCGAAGATTCCACGCCTGGAGTGATGAATTCGGCTGACGATGCCGTGATGGGGCCGAATGGTCTGCAACTGGGCACCGTGACGTAACCCGAGGCCTTGGTGGCCCAGGCACACCCCGAGCAGGGGGAGTTTGCTGGAGGCATCGATTATCTGCCCGGCGATCTTAAAATCCTTGTCGTTGTGCGGGGTGCCAGGTCCTGGTCCGATGACCACGTGGTCGAATTCGCCGTCAGCCAATCGGCGGAGGATCCCTGCACGCTCGACCTCCTCGGGGCGGACCACCACTGGCTCGATCCCGCTGACTTCGGCCAATAGGTGTGCCAGGTTGAAGGTGAAGGAATCGTGGTTGTCAACCAGCAGGATCACGGGCCCTCCTCGGTGACATCCGCTGCAGTGCAAGAGCAATAGCACAAGGATAGGGGCCACTTCCCGAAACGGGCTGTCCTGGCATCGTGCCGTGGTGGGGGAGGACACGCTTATCATTATTAATGATATTTTCGTCAATAAACGATAGGTTTGCGCCATGGGCGATGAAGGCAAGAAACCCGAGGAGACCCGTCGTCGACCGATGGTCGTCAGTAAAGGGTGGGTGCAAGGGATCGCCCTCGTGATGATCCTGGGATTCACGGTGATGGGCATCCTCGCCTATCACACCTATAACGACTCCATACCCATACCCGACAAGGTTGTCTCCACCACCGGAGAGGTGCTGTTTACCCATGACGACATCGTTGCCGGGCAGGAAGCCTTCAATAACCGAGGCCTCATGGAATATGGGTCCATCGTCGGCCACGGTGGGTACCTTGGCCCCGACTTCACTGCCGACTATCTGCGTCGTGCCGCGACGTTGACCCTGGACGCTCGAATCAAAGCTAGAGAGAATCAACCGCACCAGGCCAATATCAAGGACTGGCGTACCAACCGCTACGACTCCCGCACCGGCGTGCTCGTCCTGTCACGTCAGCAGACTGCCGCATACCACCATCTCGTTTCCTACTACACGACGTACTTCGGGAAGAACTCGCACAACCTCGGTTTGCTAGCCCACGACATCAAGGATCCGGCACAAGCTAGGCACTTGACCGACTTCTTCGCGTGGACCGCATGGGGGGCGGCCGCAGATCGGCCTGGGCACAGCTATTCGTACACGAACAACTGGCCGGCAGACCCGACCGTGGCGAACCGTCCAACGGCTGACATGGTCGTCTGGTCGGTGCTGTCTCTCATCGTCCTCATCGGTGGTACCGGAGTGATGTTCGCAATATATGGGCGCTGGAGCAAGAACATCGGCTGGCACGAGTCTGAGACTCCGTCACTGAGCTTTATCCGTCCCAGCCAGGTTGGGCTCACGAAGTCGCAACGCGCCACCTCATGGTTCTTCTTTGTCATTGCTGTTTTGTTCCTCATCCAGACCCTTGTTGGTGCGGCGGCGGAACACTACCGGGCTGATATTTCAAGTTTCTTCGGGCTCGATCTGGCGGCCTGGTTGCCCTATAACCTTGCCCGAACCTGGCATGTTCAGTTGGCGTTGTTCTGGACGGCGGCGGCCTTCCTCGCCGGAGGCATCTTCCTGGCTCCCTTCGTCTCAGGTAAGGAGCCCAGAAGACAGCACGTGCTGACCTACGTGCTGCTTGGAGCAGTGGCTTTCGTCGTATTCGGTTCCCTCATCAGTGAGGCGTTATCGGTCTATGGAGTCTCGTGGGTCAAGGGTCCGGTCTTCGGCCAGCAGTGGGAGTACATCGACCTGTCGAAGATGTTCCAACTCCTGCTCACCCTTGGCATGTTCCTGTGGGTGTTCATTATTTGGCGTGCCATGCGTACCCGGATGAGGACCGAATCGGTCGGCAATATGCCGTGGGTGTTTTTCTTCTCGGCCCTGTCGATCCCAATGTTCTACGCTGTGGGTCTCCTCGCCGGGACGCACACTCAGCTGTCGGTAGCCGAGTTCTGGCGTTTCTGGGTGGTCCATCTCTGGGTCGAGGACTTCCTCGAGCTCTTCACCACCGTCATGGTGGCGTACATCTTCGTCATGCTCGGTGTCGTCCGCGAGAAGGTGGCGTTGGGTGTCATCTACATGGACGTCATCCTCTACTCGGCCGGTGGGGTGCTCGGCACCATGCACCACCTGTACTTCTCGGGCACCCCGAGCGCGCACATGGCCATCGGCGCCTTCTTCTCGGCTGCGGAGGTTATCCCACTGACGTTCCTCACAGTCGAGGCGTGGGGATTCATGCAGCTCGGAGCCCGGCGTGAGTCGCGGTCGTCGACGCCGTTCCCGCATCGCTGGACGGTGATGTTCCTCGTTGCAGTCGGGTTCTGGAACTTCGTTGGTGCTGGTGTCTTCGGATTCCTCATCAACTTGCCGATCGTGTCCTACTACGAGATCGGGACCGCCCTTACCGCCAACCATGCCCACGGGGCGATGATGGGCGTCTACGGGATGATGGCCATGGCTTTGGCGATGTTCGCGCTGAGGTACCTCATCCCTGCGTGGAACGACAAGCTGGCGAAAATCTCGTTCTGGTGCACGAACATCGGGCTCGCCTGGATGGTCTTCGTCACCCTGCTACCGCTTGGCATCCTGCAGCTATACCACTCGGTGGACGCAGGCTATTTCGAAGCCCGCCAGCTCAACTACATCACCGAGCACCGCAATGTCGTCCTCGAGTGGCTCCGCATGCCGGGGGACCTCGTCTTCATCATCGGCGGAGTGCTGCCGTTCTTGTGGATGACATTCCAGGGACTGATGCACCACCGGGAGGGGCGGACCGTCGACGAGCTGCCGGTGGAGCGGCTCTTCATCGAGGAGGCCTCGGGCGAGCAAGGACACGCCCAGTTGCCGGAGGCGACGAGGTGAGCCCGTCCCTCCAGGTGGTGCTCACCTGTTGCTACTCCCTCTTTCTGCTTGCCGTGGCCTGGTTGCTCGATGTCTTGGGTCGCCACAGCGCCCGGATGAGTCGGGAGTGGAAGACGACGAACTTCGTCTACCACGACGATCGGGACGGATGGAAGTGCCATGAGGATCACTGGCTGTGGCCCGCGAGCTTCGATCCGCAGAAGCGGGTCGTCAGGTACCGCGGTCAGCACGAGATTTGTGGTCGATGCCCCGTCAAGGACACGTGCTCGCCGACGATGACGGCGCGCGAGGTAACCATGCCCGTCGACCCGTGGCCGTACTCCGAGGCCGGACTGTTCCATCGCGGTATGACGGTGTGCGTCATGGTCGCTGCTCTGGCCCTGCCAGGTGGCATGCTCTTCGTGGCACGGACGGTGGCGGAGGTGGTCACTCTTATAGCGACTATCGCTATCGTCTGCCTGGCTCTCGTTCCCACCGCTGCGTCCATGCGCCGGCGCCCAGTGGACATCCCGGAGGGGCTGCCGCTGGAGGCGTCAGTGCCGGATACCGGGACGGCGCACGACGACGGTCGTGTCCGCGTGCTCGGCGTTCATGGACAGGCGACGACCGATCGAGCCGGTGACGAGGCCGACCGTCTTATCGCCCGGTACGGGTCCCGTTGGAGGTCCGGACGGACGCGGTACCGCTCGGTCGAGCAGGCGGCTGCGGTCGAGGCCGCGGCGCGGAGCACGTATGACCGGGGCAGGTACTACCGAGGTGTGGACGACGTCGATGCCGACAGGAGCAGAACATGAGTGATCTCGAATGGACCTTCACCACGATCGCGCTCGTCATCCTCGTTATCGGGTTCCTGATATCGAGCTTCAAGATCATCCCCGAATATGAGCGCGGCGTCGTTTTCCGGCTCGGCAAACTGGGCGGGCTGCACGGTTCCGGGCTCGTGTTTATCTTCCCCGGCCTCGACAAGCTGCACAGAGTCGACCAACGCACCGTGACCCTGACGATCCCGCCGCAGGAGATCATCACCCGCGACAACGTGCCGGCTCGTGTCAACGCCGTCGTCCTGTTCAACGTGACGGACCCCATGGATGCTGTCATGAATGTGGAGAATTACGCGATCGCGACGAGCCAGATCGCTCAGACGACGTTGCGAAGTGTCCTAGGCCGGGCGGATCTCGACACCCTCCTCGCCCACCGGGAGGAACTCAACACGGACCTCCGTGAGATCATCGAGGTGCAGACGCACCCGTGGGGTGTCGATGTGTCCGTCGTGGAGATTAAGGACGTGGAGATCCCGGAGGCGATGCAGCGGGCCATGGCCCGTGAGGCGGAGGCGGAGCGGGAGCGGCGGGCGAAAGTCATCAACGCACGCGGCGAGATGCAGGCGTCCGATGAGTTGCGGCAGGCGGCCGACGAACTCTCGAAGAGCCCGGCCTCCCTGCAGTTGCGGTATTTGCAGACGCTTCTTGAGTTGGGAGCCGATCAGAACTCGACGGTCGTGTTCCCATTGCCCATGGATATCCTCGCTCCCCTCCTTCGCAAAGATCACGGGAATTGACCGATGAGGGGTCTGGACTTCGGGACGGTTGGGCCCCACCTGCCTGCCCGAGGCATGGAGCAGTCGGGTATGTAACCGCCTCATAATCCGACGATGAGGCGCGGAGGCGGCCCTACACTTTGATCATGGATCTTTCTCATACTTTCAAGAACCTGTCAGCCAAGGTTGATTCTGGTTTTGCCGATGCCGTTGAGCAACTCACCCGCCACGTGGCAGTCCGGTCGGTTAGTTCCCAGCGGCCCGACGACGTGAGGTCTGGAGCCGAGTTCGTTGCGGCCGCTGCTAAGGAGGCTGGTGCCGCCGACGTCACCGTCGTCACGGAGAACGACGGCCTTCCCGCTGTCATCGCCCACTGGCCGGCGCCTGAGGGTATGCCCACTGTCCTGCTGTACTCCCACGGTGACGTCCAACCCACCGGCAACCTTGATGAGTGGCACACCGAACCCTTCGTCGCCACCGCCAAAGGTGAGCGTCTCTATGGTCGTGGCACCGCCGACGACAAAGGTGGCGTTGCCGCCCATCTGGCTGCCATTCGTGCCTTCGACGGCAAGCCCCCAGTCGGCGTCACCCTCTTCGTCGAGGGCGAGGAGGAGATCGGCTCGGCTTCTATGGAGGCCATCATCGCCGAGCACAAGGACGAGCTAGCCGCCGACGTCATCGTCGTCGCCGATTCGGTCAACTGGACCCAGGGCGTGCCCTCCCTGACGACCACCCTGCGTGGCGTCGTCGACTGCGTCGTGGAGGTCTCCACCCTCGACCACGCGCTGCACTCCGGCCAGTTCGGTGGCATCGTCCCCGACGCCCTGACGACCCTGTGCCGTCTCATCGCGACCATGCATGACGAGACTGGTGAGGTTACCGTCGACGGCCTCAAGGGATTCACCGGCCCGGAGCTGGACTACCCGGAGGATCGTCTGCGCGAGGAGACCGGCGTGCTGGACGGAGTCCAGTGGGTCGGCCGGGGACGCGCCGTTGAGAAGATGTGGACCAAGCCGTCGGTCACCGTCATCGCCATCGACGCCACCCCGGTCAAGGACGCCATCAACATCCTGCCGGCAACCGCTCGCGCCAAGATCAGCCTGCGCGTCGCTCCTGGCCAGGACGCCGGCGAGGCCATGGAGGCTCTCGTCAAGCATCTGGAGACCCACGTCGAGTTCGGCGCCCACGTCAAGGTGACCCGTGGTCAGCTCGGTCAACCGGGCATCGTCCCCTTCACCGGGAAGCGGGCCGAGGTTGCCAACGAGGCCTTCAAGCTGGCCTGGGGCCAGGAGCCCGTCGAGATGGGTACCGGCGGCGCCATTCCCCTTGTGACCGACCTGCAGAATGCGTTCCCGCAGGCGACCGTCCTCGTGACGGCCGTCACCGATCCGGAGTCGCGCATGCATGGCATCGACGAGTCCCTGCACCTGGGTGACTTCCGCAAGGCCATCCTCACCGAGGCACTCATGCTCGCCGGCCTGGCGGAGTGAGCTGGCGCGAGTTCCACCGAAAGGCCTTTCCGCGTAGAATGGCCCTGCTGTCCGCTGTGCCGGTCAGCAGGGCCTGGGACGTCCGACGGAACCATCTCCCGTCCGAGTGACGGTCACCGGGGCTCGCGTCAGAAGGGTGGGCAGACGCGGACAGCCAGTTGTTCCCGTCATCGAGAGGCCTGCCCATGTCGTCCGGCTCTGTGAGCTACCGAACTCTGTTCTCCCTGCCAGGCGGCACTTTCGTTACCGTCTCCGCCCTGGCTCGTCTGCCCCTGGCGATGAGCCAGTTGGGCACCCTGTTGCTCGTCTCCAGTCCGCAGGTGGCAGGACGACTGGGCCCTGGTGGTCTGGCCGCGGGCATCGTGGCCCTGGCCATCGCCGTCGGCTCTCCCATCTTCGGCGCCCTGACCGACCGTCACGGTCAGCGCACAGTGCTGTTGGTGCAGTCCTTGGTCGGTGGATTCGCTCTGATCGCCGAAGGAATGGCTGCCGAGATGGGAGCCACCTGGCCAATCGTGGCCACCATCGGAGGTGTCGCGGGATTCTTCATGCCTCAGATCGGCACCATGGCGAGAGTTCGCTGGCGGGCCATGGGAGCGGCGAATCCCAACATCGAGGCAGGGGTGCTGGAGACCTCCTTCGCGTGGGAGGGATCCGTTGACGAGGCCGCCTTCGCCCTCGGACCGGCCTTGGTCGGAATCCTCGCGGTGCTTGCGGGCCCCGTCCCTGGCCTCCTCGTCGCCGGCTCCATGTTGTTGGTGCTGGGCAGTTGGTTCGCCCTGGACCCGACGTCAAAGCTCGTCGAGGGGCACCGTGGCGGGACCGACCGTCCGGGGGTCTCGACCCCGTTGGAGCGTCGTGCTCCCGGCCCGTTGCTCACTGCTGGTGTGCTGGCCACCTGCGTCGGCATGATCTTCATGGGCATGGTCTTCGGGTCCGTCCAGACCGGAACCACCAGTCTTGCCACGGAGGCGGGGCGGCCTGGTCTGGCGGGCCTGCTGCACGCCCTGTTGTCGGTCGGCAGTGCGGCTGCCGGTCTGGCCCTGCCGAGGTTGGCCAGACGCCTCGACCTCGTCGCAAGGTGGAAGCTCTTCGCTCTGGGGCTGGCGGTGTTCGCAGCCCCGCTGCTCGTCGTCCATCACCTCGGTCCGCTGGTCCCGGCCCTGATCGTCCTCGGCAT
>OKHV01000147.1_pt1 | contig 14203 bp, 12 predicted proteins | sample 1611351 | NCBI WGS metagenome assembly OKHV01 (sample SAMN04436735, study PRJEB24849) | human gut metagenome | biome: human gut; feature: NICU; material: stool | host: Homo sapiens | place: USA: Saint Louis, MO | collected 2010-11-29
TCCCGCCTCAAGCCCTTCGACGGCACCCTCCCCCGCGAACTGGCCTTCCGCACCCCGAACCGTGGCATGGAAGGGCTCACCCTGACCCCGGACGGAAAGACCTTGGTCGGCATCATGCAGTCGGCGCTGGAGACCCCGGACCTGACGGGCAGCTCCAAGAAGGTCCCCTTCGTGCGCATCGTCACCATCGATGTCGAGAGCGGAAAGACCACCGGCCAGTACCTGTACCAGCTGCGTCTGAGCGAGGCCAAGACGTCGGTCTCCGAAATCACTGCCCTGGGCAACCACACCCTGCTTGTCGACGAGCGCGACGGCGACCCGGGCAAGGACACCTTCAAGCGTCTCTACAAGATCGACCTGTCCAAGGCCACCAACATCAATGACGAGAAGTCCGTGCCGGGAGCGACTTACGACGCCGAGAAAGGCGGTCTGCTCGTCGAGGGCAAATCCCTCGAGGGTCTCGTCTCGGCTGACAAGGCCGCCAAGAATGACGAGACGAAGGCCACCGAGATCCTCACCTCCCACGGCGTCAAACCAGCCATTGGTGAGCTGTACCTCGACGTCACCAAGCTGGTGTGGACCGCTGACCCGTCCGGCAACACCTTCCCCCACGACAAGGTCGAAGGGGTCGCAGTGACCCACGGCGGAGCGACCGTCGCGCTGTCGAACGACTCCGACTTCGGCATCAACGGCATCGTCAAGGGATCCAAGAACCCCTTCCAGCTCGTCTCCAAGCACTTCGGCACGGACGAGTCCCGCCAGGACATCGGCGAGTCACTGAAGGTGCGCATGAACTCCCTGCCCGCCGACCTGCGCGGTCCGGCATACCGTAAAGCTGAGTTCACCGCTGACGGCAATGTCGTGAACGGCAAGAACCTCGAACCTGACACCGGCTACGACGTGGCTGTTGACGGCACCAAGGTCGGTACCTTGATGACCGACGCCAACGGTTCGGGATCTCTCGACGTGTCAGCCCTGGCTGCTGGTGACCACGAGGTGACCCTGACCCTGTCCTTGGCCGAGTCCACGGTTGCCTCGGTCACGGTGAAGGCGGGCCCGTCAGCCCCGACGACTCCGATCACGCCCGCCCCGAGCGCCGCCTCGTCGAGCCCCGCCGCGCCCAACAGCACTGCGCCCAACACCACTGCAGCTAACGCAACGGCACCGGGCACGTCAGCCTCGACTACCCACGCCGGTAGCGGTCTGCCGCACACCGGAGCCTGATCCCCCACGCCAAGCGCCCGGACGATTCGTCCGGGCGCTTGTTCTTGCGTACCCAAAGGCGCGCCAATTTGTGTTTATGCCCCGTAATGCATAATTATTTACCTCGCGGTGTCACCCGGCGCCGCAGCAGCGAAGGAACACCACATGAAAACTCTGCGCCACGCCGCCGGTGCCACCCTGGCCGTTGTTGCCCTTGCCGTCAGCGGATGCACCTACGCTTCCGAGGAGTCTGAGACCCCCAAGGCGGACTCCAGCAAGGCCGATGCTGCGTCGAATGCCCAGATCATCGACTCCATCAAGACTGACCCCACCATCGCCGCGATGGTTCCCGACGACATCAAGAAATCCGGCGCCCTTCGCAACGGCGCAGCCGCCAATTACGCACCCGCCGAGTTCATCGATACTGACGGGTCAACCGTCGTGGGCTACGACGTCGACTACATCACCGCCGTCGGCAAGCTCATGGGGCTCAAGGTGACGACCGCCAATGCGGCCTTCCCCACCCTCATACCAGCGATCGGCTCCAAGTACGACGTCAGCGTCTCCTCCTTCACCACCACCCCGGAGCGTCAGAAGCAGGTCACCATGACCACCTACTTCAAGGCCGGGTTCTCGATGGCCGTCCCGAAGGGAAACCCCAAGAAAGTCTCCCCGGACGACCTGTGCGGACACTCCGTGGCGGTGCAGACCGGTACTGCCCAGGAGACTGCAGCCCAGCAGAAGTTGAAAGAGTGCACCAAGGCCGGCAAGAAACCCATTGACCTGCTGTCCTACGAGTCCCAGTCCGATGCCACGACGAACGTCGTCGGTGGCAAGGCTGACGTCCTCTACGCCGACTCGGTCATCACCGCCTACGCCATCAAGCAGACCTCCCAACTCGAGGCTCTCGGAGGAATTACTGACGCCTCCAAGCTCGGCGTCGTCACCGCCAAGAATGACGGCGGACTCTCGAAGGCCATCCAGGCCGCAACCCAGAAGCTCATCGACGACGGAACCATGAAGAAGCTGCTGGCCTCATGGGGCACCGAGGACGGTCTGGTCAAGACGTCCCAAATCAACCCTGAGTCGTGATCACACCTAACTGAAAGGCATTTACGGTGGCCAACCACCACGCCAACATCCCGAATCGCATCCGGGCCCGCGACGTCGCTCATCCGGGCACCTGGGTTGCGGCTGTCATCGTCGCCCTCCTGGTACTGATGTTCGTCCACGGGCTCGTCACGAACCCCAACTACCAGTGGTCGGTGGTGTGGCTGTACCTGCGTGACGTCAAGATCATCACCGGCATCGGCTACACCATCCTGCTGACCTTCGCAGCGATGCTGCTGGGAACGGCCGTGGCCCTGCTCATGGCCATCATGCGGCAATCGCGCAATCCGGTGCTACGCGGCGTCTCCTGGGCCTACATCTTCGTCTTCCGTGGCGTCCCGGTATACACCCAGTTGGTCTTCTGGGGACTGCTCGCCGTGCTGTACCCCACCCTGTCCTTCGGGGTGCCTTTCGGCGGTCCGCAACTGGCCAGCGTCGAGACCACGAAGGTCGTCACCGCCCTGGCGGCCGCGATCCTCGGCCTGGGCCTCAACGAGGGCGCCTATCTGGCCGAGATCATCCGCTCCGGGCTGGAGTCGGTCGACGCCGGCCAGACCGAGGCGGCGAAGGCCCTGGGCATGAAGCCGTCCCTCATCATGCGCCGCATCATCATCCCCCAGGCCATGAGGGTGATCATTCCGCCGCTGGGCAACGAGACCATCGGCATGCTCAAGACGACCTCCCTCGTGTTGGCCGTGCCCTTCACCCTCGACCTGCAGTACGCCACGAACGCCATCGCCAACCGCATCTACGCGCCGATTCCGCTGCTCATCGTCGCCGCCTTCTGGTACCTCGTCATGACGAGTGTCCTCATGATCGGGCAGCATTTCCTCGAGCAGTACTTTGGACGTGGTTTCAACGGAAAGTCCTCGTCGAAGCGACTGCGACGCCAGGCCGCCATCCAGGCAGCCGGCACCACGCACAAGAACATCGCCCTGGAGGTCGAGCAGTGAGCACATCCGCAGCAGAGTCTGCACGCACCGAGCCGATGGTGCGCATCAAGGGATTGCACAAGGAGTTCGGACCGCTCCACATCCTCAAGGGAATCGACCTCGACGTCGCCCCTGGCGAAGTGTGCGTCCTTCTCGGCCCCTCAGGCTCCGGAAAGTCCACGTTGTTGCGATGCATCAACCAGTTGGAGACCTTCGAGGCCGGTGAGATCTGGGTCGGCGGCGAGCGCGTGGGCTACGAGCACGATCCCTTGCCGGACGGACGCCTCAAGCGGCTTTCCGACAAGGAAATCGCCGCCCAGCGGGCACGAGTCGGCATGGTCTTCCAACGGTTCAATCTCTTTCCTCACATGACCGCCCTGGGCAACGTCATGGAAGCGCCGATCAAGGTATCGGGCTTGTCCAAGGAAGAGGCCGAGCCGCTGGCCGTGTCCTTGTTGGAGCGAGTTGGCATGGCTGACCGCGCCGACCACTACCCCGCCGAACTTTCCGGCGGCCAGCAGCAGCGCGTCGCCATCGCACGTGCGATGGCCATGAAACCCGAACTCATGCTCTTCGACGAGCCAACCTCAGCCCTCGACCCCGAACTCGTCGGGGAGGTGCTCAGCGTCCTCAAGGACCTCGCCCGCGAGGGCATGACGATGATCGTCGTCACCCACGAGATGGGATTTGCCCGCGAGGTCGCCGACCACGTCGTCTTCATGGACGGCGGCGTCGTCGTCGAGGCCGGTTCTCCCGATGACGTCATCAATCACCCGAAGTCGGAGCGGCTGCAGGGATTCATCAACTCCGTGCTGTGAGGTGTCGGGGCCAGGTGCCACACTGACCATGTGCATGACGACCAGATGATCCGGCTCGGCCAGTACCTCAAGTTCGCCAACCTCGCCGACACCGGTGGCCAGGCTCGCGAACTCATCGCGTCGGGGAAGGTCACCGTCAATGGAGAAGCCGAGACCCGACGCGGACGCCAGCTTCACCCCGGCGACGAGGTGACCGTGACCAGCGGCGGCCAGACCGTCACCGAGACTGTCGACCTCACTGAACCCGACGTCCCTTGGTGATCACGCCTCCAACACGGCACGTGGCCCGGACCACATGGTCCGGGCCACGTTCTGTTCTCAGTGGACGCTGAGGATCAGGCGTATCTGGCTGTCTGAACAGCCTTGCGGGCATCGACGATGCCGGTCCCACATCCTGAATAGCAGCGAGCCGGCTTCACCGACTGCTTGAGGATCGACTCAACCTGAGACGGGGTGAGGTTCGGGTTGGTGGACAGCATGAGGGCGGCGATCGCAGCCACGTGCGGGGTGGCCTGCGAGGTGCCCTCCATGTAACCGTAGGCTGGGGACTTCGGGGTCTTCGTGCCACTGTTGACCGTCGACAGGATCAGATCACCGGTGCGGTCGTCGCCACCGGGAGCGGAGACGTCAACGGTCGGACCGTAGTTCGAGAAGTAGGACTGGGCGCCAGTCTGGCCGGTCGCTCCCACGACGATGACGCCACGGCAGTTTCCGGGGGTCGAACGGCTGGCATCCATCGACTCGTTACCAGCGGCGACAACGATCGTGGCACCACGAGACCTGGCGTTGTCAATGGCGCGCTGGTAGCTCGTCGGGCAGTAGGAGCTCGGGCCACCCAGGCTCATGTTGATGACCTTGGCCGGGTGGGTGTTGGTGGGAACGCCCGGAACCTGGCCACCCGAGGACCAGGTGATGGCGTCAGCGATGTCGGCGTCAGTTCCACCGCAGTGTCCCAGAGCGCGCACCGGAAGGACCTTGGAGTTAGGGGCGGCACCAGCGATTCCCCTGCCGTTATTCGTCGAAGCCCCGATAATTCCGGCAACGTGGCTGCCATGCCAGGACGAGTCGCGGGCGCGGGGTCCGCACTGACCGGCGAGGGTCCAGTCGCCTTCGTCGGAAGGATCGTTGTCTCGGCCGTCTCCGTCACCCGCAATGCGACCGTCAGAGATGAAGTCGTAACCCGGCAGGATCTTGCCAGCCAGGTCAGGATGCTGGGTGATGCCGGAGTCGATGACGGCCACCGTCACGCCGGAACCGGTGCTGGTCGACCACGCTCCCGGGGCGTCGATGCCCTTCTCGGAGTTCAGGCCCCACTGACGGTTCCAGTACTCGTCGTTCGGGGCGGACGCCGCTGCAGTGGTGCGAACCTTCTTGCCGGTCTGCTCGTTGATCGTCATGTGGATGACCGGTTCGACGGACGCCACCTCGGGGTTGCTCTCAATCTCCGACATGAAGGCCTTGGCGGACTTCTCGTCGAGACCCTTGGAGACCTGAACCGACATCGAGTCATTGGCTCGAGCCAGGGAAGCCGTCACACGGGCACCACGTGCCTTGGCGGCATGATCGACGACTCCTCGCAGGGACGTCGAGCTCGCCCACATGGCGGAACTGGTACGAGCCGCACGAGACACACCCTGAGCGGAAGTCGAGTTGTCCTTGAAATGGACGACGAAGCCGCTGGTGGTCTGCGCGGATGCGGAAGTACGCAGCGGTGAGGTGGTGAAACCAGGAGCGGCGTTGCAGGGGACGGCGGCCGCGGCAAGGGATGCGCCAGTGATCGCACAAAGCAGCAAGGTTGACGTACGACGTGATGCCATGTCCATTCCTCTCAGTTTGTTGAAGGTGGAATGAACCTAAGGTGGCAAGGGGTCACTTCCCGGCCACGACCTGGAAACTCTCACATGATGACTGAGAAATCTTCCTGAAACAAAGTCGTCTTAGCTTTTGCCTGGTATGGACCGTCGACCCGGGCATGACAAGGCCGGGAGCGCTTGGCACCCCCGGCCGGTCAATTCTGAGGCGACCTCAAATCACGAAGTGCTGGCCATCTCCCCCTGCGCCCACGGCAGACTGGGGACGGCATGGGCAAAGGCGCGCAGGATCTGCTCGGCGCCTTCCAAGGCGTTGGTGGCCTCGGTACCCAGTCCTGCCTCGATCTGCTCTGCGACCTGCTGGACGGAGGGATCGGTGTCCAAGGACTCGAGGATCTCGTTTCGGACCATGTTCCACAGCCACTCACGCTGCTGCTCGATACGGCGGACCTGCAAGGAGCCGTCCGTCTCGAGGTACGCACGATGGTCGACGATGGCCTGCCAGACGTCGTCGAGCCCCTCCTTGGTGTACGAGGAGCAGGTCAGCACCGGAACACGCCGCTTGTCGGCATCGGAGGAGACGAGCTTCATGGCGATGGACAGGTCACGAGCGGAGACACGCGCGTTGCCGGCATTGTCGCCATCGGCCTTGTTGACCGCAACGACGTCCGCCAGTTCCAGGATGCCCTTCTTGATGCCCTGCAGCTGGTCGCCGGTACCCGCGACGGAGAGCATGAGGAAGGTGTCGACCATGCCTGCCACGGCGACCTCGGACTGTCCGACACCGACGGTCTCGACGAGCACCACGTTGTAACCAGCTGCCTCCATGACGATCATGGCCTCGCGTGTGGCCCGGGCGACGCCACCCAGGTGACCGCCGGAGGGTGACGGGCGCACGAATGCCTCGTCACGGTTGCACAGATCCCCCATGCGGGTGCGGTCACCGAGGATCGAACCGCCGGTGCGAGTCGATGACGGATCGACGGCCAGAACGGCAACCTTGTAGTTGAACTCGTCGATGAGCTTGGTGCCCATGGCATTGATGAAGGTCGACTTACCGGCGCCGGGAACACCCGAAATACCGACACGGATGGCGTCCCCAGTGTGAGGAGCCAGCAGGCGCAACATCTCGCGCGCCTTCTCGCGATGTGCCGGTTTGCTCGACTCCACCAGAGTCAGCGCTTTGGCAATGTGCTGGCGGCTCCCGGCCAGGACTTGCTCAACCAGTTCGGGGACGTCGATCGGCATGATCACCATTTCCTTCATCGGGTGGGTACGTCTACCGTACCGCCCACGGACAACGTTCATGGCTGAGGGCTCATACCCAGTGGCTTTCAGGTCCGTATGACGGTGGCCCCTGGAACCTCGCGGGGTTCCAGGGGCCAATCCTTCAGTCTCGTGGACCGATCCAGACTCAGTCGTCGCTGTGAGCGGCGAGGAGCTTCTCCATCAGCTCGATGGCAGCGTCCGGGATGACGGTGCCAGGCGGGTAGATGGCGGCTGCACCGTCATCCTTGAGCTCCTGGAAGTCCTGGGTCGGGATGACGCCACCGACAACGATCATGATGTCGGAGCGGCCGAGCTTGTCCAGTTCCTTGCGCAGGGCCGGCACCAGGGTGAGGTGTCCGGCGGCCAACGAGGAGACACCGACGACGTGGACGTCGCCCTCGACAGCCTGGCGAGCGGTCTCCTCAGGGGTCTGGAACAGCGGGCCGACGTCGACGTCCATGCCGAGGTCCGCGTAGGCGGTCGCGACGACCTTCTGGCCACGGTCGTGACCGTCCTGACCCATCTTCGCGATCATGATGCGAGGACGACGGCCTTCCTTCTCCTCGAACTTCTTGATGAGGTCATGGACCTTCTTGGTCGACTCGGTGCTACCGGCTGCCTTGCTGTACACGCCCTCAATGGTACGGATCTGAGCGGTGTAGCGCCCGAAGACCTTCTCCATTGCGTCGGACATCTCGCCGACGGAGGCGTTGGCGCGACCGGCGTCGATGCACAGCTTGAGCAGGTTGCGGTCGGGATCGCTCGGGTCCGGGTTGGCAGCAGCCCAGGTGAGCTTCTCCAGAGCCGCCTGGCAGGCCTCCTCGTCACGGTTGGCGCGAAGCTGCTCGAGCTTGGCCTTCTGCTCCTTGAGCACCTGGGTGTTGTCGACCTTGAGGACCTCGAGATCTTCTTCCTCGTCGAGACGGTACTTGTTGACGCCGATGAGGGGCTGACGACCGGAGTCGATACGGGCCTGGGTACGAGCGGCGGCCTCCTCGATACGCATCTTCGGGATGCCCTTCTCGATGGCCTTGGCCATACCGCCGGCCTTCTCGACCTCCTGGATGTGGGCCCAAGCCTTGCGAGCCAGCTCGAGGGTGAGCTTCTCGACGTAGGCGGAACCGCTCCAGGGATCGATGACGCGGCAGGTGCCCGACTCCTGCTGGATGAACAGCTGGGTGTTTCGAGCGATACGAGCGGAGAAGTCTGTCGGCAGGGCGATGGCCTCGTCGAGGGAGTTGGTGTGCAGGGACTGGGTGTGTCCCTGGGTGGCTCCCATGGCCTCCACGCAGGTACGGATGACGTTGTTGTACACGTCCTGAGCGGTCAACGACCAGCCAGAGGTCTGCGAGTGGGTACGCAGGCTCATGGACTTCGGGTTCTTCGGTCCGAACTGGTTGACCAGCTTGGCCCACAGCATGCGGGCCGCGCGCATCTTGGCGACCTCCATGAAGAAGTTCGTGCCAATGGCCCAGAAGAAGGACAGACGCGGTGCGAACTGGTCGACCTTCAGGCCCACCGACTCGCCAGCGCGGATGTAGTCGACACCGTCGGCCAGGGTGTAGGCCATCTCGATGTCGGCGGTCGCGCCGGCCTCCTGCATGTGGTAGCCGGAGATGGAGATGGAGTTCCACTTCGGCATGTTCGCGCTGGTGAAGGCGAAGATGTCGGAGATGATCCGCATCGAGGGCAGCGGCGGGTAGATGTACGTGTTACGAACCATGAACTCCTTGAGGATGTCGTTCTGGATCGTTCCGGCGAGCTGCTCGGGCTTGGCGCCCTGCTCCTCGGCGGTCACGACGTACAGGGCGAGAATCGGCAGCACGGCGCCGTTCATCGTCATGGACACCGACATGCGGTCCAGCGGAATACCCGCGAAGAGCTCACGCATGTCCAGGATGGAGTCCACGGCCACACCGGCCATGCCGACGTCACCGGGAACACGCGGATTGTCGGAGTCGTAACCACGGTGGGTCGGCAGGTCGAAGGCGACCGACAGACCCTTCTGACCAGCGGCCAGGTTACGGCGGTAGAACGCGTTGGACTCCTTGGCGGTGGAGAATCCGGCGTACTGACGAATCGTCCACGGACGGAAGGCGTACATGGTGGCGTACGGGCCGTGAGTGAATGGCGGCAGACCGGCGTAGGTGTCCAGCCAGTCCATGTCGGCGTAGACGTCCTCCGAATACAGGTGGCCAACCGGAATCTGCTCCGGAGTGGTCCAGGGCTCCTGCTCACCAGCGGCGGCGGCCAGCTTGGCGAACTGCTCCTGCGCGTCCGCGGGGACCGGAGAGTCTCCGAGGTTGATGGAATCGAAACGAGGCAGGGTGGTCACTTGGCAACTCCCAACGTGTCCAGAGTGGTGGTCAGGACGTCAACGACGTCCATCCCGAGGTAGATGCGCCCGTCGATGACCTTCTCGGCCTCGGCAGCGTCATCACCGAATTCCTTGAAAGCACCCGACAGGTAGACCAGCTTGGCGCCAGCCTCCTTGAGGGCCTTGGCGACCTCGAGGCCCTGGGCCGCGTAGGTCTTGGCGTTCGAACACAGATCAGCGACCTCAGCACCGGACTCCTTGAAGGCCTTGACGACCTCTTCAGTGGTGCCTCCCTCGCACTCCGGGGTCTCCATGCCGGCGATGTGCCACACCGGGGCGGAGAATCCCTCGCGAGGACCGAAGTCACGACGGGTTCCCAGGCAAGCCAGGAAGACCTTCGGACGCTCGGAGCAGGTGGCGGAACGATCAACGAGGGCCTCGAAGATCTCGGCGTCGCGGCGCCACTCCAGCCCCTTGCGCTCGGCAGTTTCGGGGTACGGCTTGGTCTCGACGGTCTTGGCGTCGAGCAGTGGGAACTCGCTGACGGCCGTGATCGGCTGCTTGCGGGTCGCCAGACGCTTGGCGCGCTCGGCGTTCAGCTCGTCGAGCTCGGCGCGGACGTGGTCGCCGGTCAGGGCGGCGGCCATGCCACCGGCAGCCTCGACAGCCTGGAACTCGGCCCAGGCGGCCTCCTCCAGCTTCTTGGTCAGGGCCTCGACGTAGAAGGAGCCACCAGCCGGGTCATTAGCGCGACCAATGTTGGACTCCTCGGCGAGGATGATGCCGGTGTTGCGGGCGATACGACGCGAGAAGTCGCTCTTCGGCAGGCCGATGGCGGCGTCGAAGGGCAGGGTCGTGACGGCCTCGGCACCACCGACAGCAGCACCGAAGGTCGAGATGGTGCCTCGCAGGATGTTGACGTAGGGATCGTCACGGGTCAGCTCACGCCAGCTGGTGACGGCCTCCTGGCGGGCACCACGCTTGGCGGCCGGCACCTCGAAGACCTCACCGACGCGGTTCCACAGGGTGCGCAGGGCGCGTAGACGGCAGATGGTCAGGAACTGGTCGTGGGTGGCGGACACCCGGAAGTTGATGGCGTCGAACGCCTGCTCGGCGGTCAGTCCCTGCTCCATGAGAGCGCGGATGTACTCGACGCCGGTGGCGATGGCCCAGGCGAGCTCGTGCACGTCGCCGGCACCAGCGTTGTGGTAGATCGTGGCGTCAACGACGAAGGCGCGGGAGTTCTTGTACTTCTCGATCTTCCTGACCCACTCGCCCATGCCGGACAGATCCGGGGTGCCACCGTTGAGGGCGGCGAAACCGATCGGGTCCAGACCGAGGTTGAACGACAGTTTGTCGGGCTCGATCTTGGAATCGGCGTAGACCTTGAGGAGGGCCTCGGCGGCAGCCTCCTGGTCGTCGCGGCTGGAGACCTCGACCTTGGCCAGGTCCAGCAGCACGTCCTTGAGATCGCCGGCAATGTCCTCGGGGTTGATGGCGTCGGCACCGACCCGCAGCCACAGGGACGTCACGCCACGCTCGAGGTCAGCGATGACGGCCTTCTTGGTGAACTCGACGTCGGGATCCTCGTGAAGGGCTCGGACGTCCCACGCGTCCATGCTGCCGTCACGGATCGTCGTGCCGCGGGTAAAGGGCGGTACGCCCGGAGCGCCGAGCTTCTCGGAGGCATCCTGACGCCGGTACATCGGCTCGATCTGGATGCCGTCGACCGTGGTCGGCTCGAGGCGCTTCATTCCCTGCTCGATGTTGAGTTCCTTGCCCTCGGGGCGACCCCGGTTCAAGACTTTGAGGACCGCGTCCTCCCACTGTTCGTGGGTGACCTTCGGGAAGTCCCCGGCCAGGCTCAACTCCTCGGGCATCCTGTCCTCGACGGGCTTGGATGCGAGGTTGTCAGGATCAGTCATTCGTCAGACTCCTGCTCCGCTGTGGATGGTTGGACGACCTCGGCCGGCCCTCGAGACCTCGGACGCTGTGGCACACGCGGAGTGCACCACACGCTCTGGCAGGTATTCGGACTCATGGGCACCTCGTCTGCCGACGAGTCCTACGTCACCGCTTCCCAGACCGAAGCCCAGTGCTTGATCGACGTCCACCCGATCCGAGAACCAGATGGGCGACGATGGTGATGTCGTTCCCACTCACCGCTGCGGGGCAGTTCCGGAGTTTCACCGGATTCCCTCTTACCGCCTTGAAACCCCGGATGGGATTCCTCGGCACCAGCACCTACGATACTAGGCTGCGCACAATCGCCTTCACGCAGCGGGGGTGCATGTGCACGATTGTGCGAAACGAACGTGAGCGGCCTTTCACCGTGCTTTCCGAACCTGCAAGGTCCGGGGCCGGGCAGCGACGGCATCAATCCAGTCGCGCAGGTGGGCGTGGACATGTCGACGGTTCACCTCATTGAGGATCTCGTGGCGCGCCCCGGGGTAGAGAACGAGGTCCACCTCACGCGAGCCCGAGTCGCGCAACTGACGCGCGACCTGGCGCACTCCCCTGCCGGAGTCCCCCACCGGGTCCTTGGCGCCCGACATCAGCAGAATGGGCAGTGCCGGTGGAGTCGCTCGGAAGATCTCGGTGGAGTTGGCGAGTTCGATGAGTCGGACGAGTTCGCGGTAGAAGGCTGCGGTGCAGACGAAACCGCACAGCGGGTCGTCGTTGTAGGCGTCCACGACGTGAGCGTCTCGGGACAACCAGTCATAGTCGGTGCGGGCCGGCAGGAAGGCTCGGTTGAAGGACCCAAAGGACAGCGTGTTGAGCAGCGGGCTGCGGGAGTCCTCCCCCACCATGAGCACCTGGGCCTGGGCCAGCCCGGTGGCGACAGTGCTCAACGGCCCCAGGGAGGAGCCGGTGCCGATGATGACCAGGCCGGCCATCTCGCGTCCCCGACGAACGGCCAGGACACGGGCAAGGAACGACCCCATCGAGTGTCCGACGAGGAACCACGGCTTCCCCTCCAGCTTGGCCATGAAGTGGTCAGCGACGGCGGACAGGTCGTCGAGCAGCTGGTGGTAGCCACGATCAGACGTGGTTCCGAGTTCTCCTACGGCAGCAGCACGCGGCCCGTGGCCACGGTGGTCGTTCGCCACGACGAGCCAGCCGTCGGCTGCAAGTACCCGGGCGACCTCGTCATAGCGAGCCGCGTACTCGGCCATACCGTGGCAGAACTGCACCAAGCCCTTGATGGGGCGCCCCGACGCAGCCTCGGGACGCCAGACAAGGACGTCGACGTCGGCTCCGTCATCAGCGGTGATGGTGATGGTGTCCATAGTTCCTCCCAGACAGCTCACCCCGGACAAAACCGTTTCAACCATACCGACGTCTTCATCGCGGCTATCACACAGCCTGGCCGCGAGAGAACGTACCGGAGCGCTCACCCGTCGCCCGGACGAGTCTGACACTGCATTGTGCCTTGCCGTAGAGGCGATCAACCCGCCAAGCATCCGCGATGGTCGCACCCCGGCAGGGGCGACCTCGCCAGGGACTGTCTCATGATATGAATGGCCCGGAATGACTTCAGTTTGAGAGTGCTCTCACATTCGAAAGGCACCGCTATTAGTACCGAAGTTGCCCGCAAGGCCGCCGGACGCCTTCACTGGCCGACGCGCATACGTTTCGGACTTACCCTCTCTGACGCGCTGGCGATAGCCGTAGCGCTCATCACAACGATATATATCCGTTGGCCAAGCCCAGACAGCCAGACGATTGCCGGCACCCGGCACATCACCTATTCGGCATTGGCAGTGGTCTTCGGCCTGGTGTGGCTCCTCATTCTTTCAACCAACGACAGCCATCGAATCCGGCTGTTGAGTTCGGGATTACAGGAGTATCAGCTCGTGGCGCGGGGGACTCTGTGGGCCTTCGGTTCTCTGGCAATTTTCAGTTATCTGTTCAAGCTGTCGGTCTCCCGATCCTTGTTCCTCGTCCAGGACCCCGGAAGAGTCGTGCTTTCTTTCTGTGGTGGTGGTGTGGTCAGAGTGTGAGGAGGAGTGTGCAGGTGGCGGGTGGGTCCCAGGCGGCTTGCCGGGTGGCTCTCGCGATGTTCGTGGCCCCGGCTAGGTGGTGGATGCTGATGGCCAGATTCCTGATCGTGGCCATCACGTGGGGGCCGATGCGGTGCGGATCTGGCTACGATCCTCGTCGAGCGTGACGTCTCGGACCCAGTGGAGCCGGTTCTCTACACCCCAGTGGCCGCGGGTCCAGGCCGCGATCCGGGCCGCAGAGCCTTCAGGTAGCGTGACCGAGGTGATGAGGTAGACGATCTCGGTGGTCCTCTTCCCGGCCCGGGTGGCCACCCAGCGCCGGTGGACGATCTGCGCGGCGCCGGGGAATCCCAGGCCGGTGGGGGCCTGGAGGACTTTCAGGGTGCGCCGGGTGAGGCGGCCATGGGCCTTCTCCACGTCGACGTGGCCGGCGGGGACCTTCTTCTACGGCTGGCCGGCCAGGTTCTTGTGCAGGGTGGACTGGTTGGATTTGACGGTGAACACGTAGTCGACACCGGCGGCGAGGATCGCGGTAGCACTGGCGGTCTGGGTGTGGAGGGCGTCGGCGGTGATGACTGCACCGGCCGCGCGCTCGCCCAGCGCCTTGATCACGGCGGGCAGCGCCGGTATCTCGGTGGACTTGGCCTCGACCTCCGGTGGGGCCATCACCGTCCCCGACATGTGTGTTGATAAATCCGCTTTCAAAGAACGCGTCAAACCGTTATACGATGAATTCAAG
>OKHV01000178.1_pt1 | contig 10671 bp, 10 predicted proteins | sample 1611351 | NCBI WGS metagenome assembly OKHV01 (sample SAMN04436735, study PRJEB24849) | human gut metagenome | biome: human gut; feature: NICU; material: stool | host: Homo sapiens | place: USA: Saint Louis, MO | collected 2010-11-29
AATCAGTTTTGGAGTGATTCTTATGACAACAACGAAGAAAAACCATACACAACTGAATAACTTTTACTTTAGCTATTTTAGATAGGTTTGTATTCATAACATTATGGGTACAGACAACAAACGTTTGTATCTATAATGGCTAGGGAAATTTAAGATGACTTTCAGCCATGTAGATTTAAGAAAATCTATAGTGGCTTTTATATTGCTTTTTTGTAGGGTATTCACTGTAGATTTTTCTTAAAATTTACTGTGAATATCCTTTTTGTTTGGCCAAAAATTAGGATTTCAGAAACTTACTAAAAAAATTTCGTAAAGGAGCACACAGGATGAAAGAAATAACTGGAGCCACTCGTTTAGCTGGGTTATTCGCGAAACCTAGCCAACACAGTATTTCACCGTTGATTCATAATACAGCATTTCAAAATTTAGGAGTTGATGCTCGGTATCTGGCGTTTGACGTTGGACAAGAGACATTGCCACAAGCAATTGAAGCGATTCGAACGTTTCACATGTTAGGGGCCAACTTATCAATGCCCAATAAAGTGGCGGCTGTAAGTTATATGGATGAACTAAGTCCTACCGCTCAACTGGTTGGCGCAATTAATACGATTGTCAACAAAGATGGAAAACTTTACGGAGACAGCACGGATGGTACTGGTTTTATGTGGAGTTTGAAAGAGAAAAAGGTTGACGTTTTTCAGAATAAAATGACCATCTTAGGAACAGGTGGTGCAGCCTTATCAATCATTGCCCAAGCTGCTTTAGATGGCGTGAAAGAAATCGCCGTTTACAACAGGAAAAGCGCGGGGTTTAACGACAGTCAAAAAAAACTGGCAAATTTCACTGAACGAACCAACTGTGTAATCCATTTAAACGATTTAGCGGATACTGAAAAACTAGCAAAAGATGTTGCTGAAAGCGTCTTGTTAGTTAATGCAACGAGTGTGGGTATGCATCCACATGCGCATAGTAGTCCTATAGAAAATTATGCAATGATTCAACCGAAGTTATTTGTGTATGATGCTATTTATAATCCCAGAGAAACACAGTTATTAAAAGAAGCCCGTTTACGTGGCGCAGAAACAAGCAACGGCTTGGACATGCTACTTTATCAAGGCGCTGTTGCTTTTGAACAATGGACAGGACAAAAAATGCCTGTATCAGTCGTGAAACGTAAAATTGAAAATAGATAAAAAGAGCGCCGTTTAAAGGCATGAGGAGAGAATATAATGATCGTAATTATGAAAGAAAATGCAACCGAAAAGCAAATGAAACAAGTCATTGATTTAGTAACAGGTGCAGGCTTAACTACTCAAACAAGTCAAGATAATGGAAAAACAGTGATAGGCTTGATTGGTGATACAGAAAAATTAGTTGAAGCAGAGTTAACAGCATTAGAAGGCGTGGAGAAAAGTGTCCGCATTTCGTTGTCATACAAACTAACGAGTCGTTTATTTCATCCAGAGAATACAGTGGTTGATGTGAACGGTGTTAAAATCGGTGACGGCAGTATGACCATGATGGCGGGCCCTTGTTCAATCGAAAGCTTAGATCAGATTCGTGAATGTGCGCGAATTGCTAAAGCTGGCGGTGCAACAATTTTACGAGGTGGTGCATTCAAACCTAGAACGTCGCCATACGCTTTCCAAGGACTAGAAGAAGAAGGACTAAAATACATTCGCCAAGCGGCTGATGAATTAGATATGCAAGTCATTACAGAAGTGATGGATGAAGCGAATTTAGAACTTGTCGCAAAATACAGTGACATTTTACAAATCGGTGCGCGCAACATGCAAAATTTCAAGTTATTACAAGCGGTTGGTAAAACTGGAAAACCTATTGGCTTAAAACGCGGGATTGCTGGTACGATTGATGAATGGCTAAACGCAGCTGAATACATTGTTGCGCAAGGAAATTTCAATGTGATCTTCATTGAACGTGGGATTCGTACGTACGAAACCGCTACGCGCAATACACTTGATTTAAGTGCGGTGCCTTTAATTAAAAAATTAAGTCATTTTCCAATTATTGTTGATCCGAGTCATGGTGTTGGTATCTGGGATTTAGTACCGCCAATGGCCCGAGCAGGTGTTGCTTCAGGTGCGGACGGCTTGATTGTAGAAATTCACCCAGATCCAGCGAATGCGTGGTCAGATGGGCCACAATCCTTGAATGAAAAAACTTACCTACGTATGATGAAAGAAGTTCATATCATCGAAAAAGCAATGAAAGAAATTAATGCTTTAGAAGATTAGTAAAGACAGAGGAGTAGAGGACATGAAATTAACCGTAACGTTACCTACACATTCATATGATTTAACCATCGAAACAGGTGCCTTAGATAAAATTGGCACCTGGGTACGTAGCCTGTGGCAGCCACAACGGGTAGCGATTATTACCGATGAAACGGTGAATAAATTATATGGCGTAGCTGTTGAGAAAGAACTGCAAGCTGCTGGTTTTGAAACATCATTGATTGCTGTAGCGGCAGGTGAACAAAGTAAGAGCCTCGAAACAGCTCAGCTGCTTTATGATTTTTTAGCGGAACAGCAATTGACTCGAAGTGATGGTCTAATTGCTCTAGGTGGAGGCGTTGTGGGAGATCTAGCTGGATTTGTCGCTTCAACCTATATGCGCGGTATTCACTTTTTGCAAGTACCAACAACCTTACTGGCACAAGTAGATAGTAGCATTGGAGGTAAAACAGCGGTTAACACTAAAAAAGCCAAAAATCTTGTCGGTACTTTTGCCCAACCAGATGGGGTTTTAATTGATCCTAATACACTTAAAACATTAGAACCTAGACGTGTGCGTGAAGGAATTGCAGAAATTGTAAAATCAGCAGCTATCGCTGATGTTGAATTGTGGCACCGTTTATCCTCTTTGGAAAATGAACAAGATTTAGTGGCACATGCAGAAGAAATTATCACGGCCTGTTGCAAGATTAAACGTGATGTCGTCGAAGAAGATGAATTAGATTTGGGCTTACGTTTGATTCTGAATTTTGGGCATACGATTGGCCACGCATTAGAAAATACAGCTGGTTACGGGGTGATTGCTCACGGTGAAGGCGTTTCTTTAGGAATGATTCAAATAACTCAAGTCGCAGAACAACGAGGGCTTTCCCCACTTGGGACTACCCAAGAGTTGGTCACCATGCTAGAAAAGTTCGATTTACCAGTAACGACAGATCGTTGGCCAGAAGAACGTCTCTATCAAGCAATTACACATGATAAAAAAACACGTGGGGGACAGATTAAAATCATTGTCTTAGAAAAAATTGGTCAAGCGAAAATTGTCTCTTTACCAACGGAAGAAATTCGAGCATTTTTAAACAGAGAAGGAGGAATTTAAGATGCGCTTTATTACAGCAGGCGAATCACATGGACCTGAATTAACTGCTATTATTGAAGGCTTACCAGCCGGCTTGCCTTTAAGTAGCGAAGAGATTAACCGAGAATTAGCAAGACGTCAAGGCGGTTACGGTCGTGGGGGACGGATGAAAATTGAAAAAGACCAAGTACGTATTACTTCGGGCATTCGGCATGGTAAAACACTTGGCTCACCAGTAACGTTGATTGTCGAAAACAAAGACTGGAAAAATTGGACCTCCGTGATGTCAGTAGAGCCAGTTCCTGAAAAACAAAAGAAAATCCGCCGCGTCAGCAAACCACGTCCAGGACATGCTGATTTAGTCGGTGGCATGAAATATCAACATGATGATTTACGGAATGTTTTAGAACGGTCTTCGGCACGAGAAACAACGATGCGTGTGGCGATTGGTGCGGTTGCTAAAAAACTCTTAGCTGAACTGGATATCCAAGTCGCTGGGCATGTCGCGGTATTAGGCGGGATTGAAGCTACGATTCCTGAAAATTTAACGATTCGTGAAATTCAAGAACGATCTGAACAATCTGCCGTTCGCGTATTAGATCCTTCCGTAGAAGAAAAAATGAAAGAACTAATTGACCAAACCAAGAAAAATGGCGATACAATTGGTGGGGTAGTAGAAGTACTTGTGGGTGGCGTTCCAGCTGGCTTAGGTAGCTATGTTCAATGGGATCGTAAACTAGATGCCAAAATTGCGCAAGCTGTTGTAAGCATCAATGCTTTTAAAGGTGCTGAGTTTGGCATTGGATTTGAAATGGCGCAACGCCCTGGTAGTCAAGTGATGGACGAGATTGTTTGGGACGAAAGTACTGGTTATACCAGAACTTCCAACAATTTAGGCGGTTTTGAAGGAGGAATGACCAACGGAATGCCAATCATCGTTCGTGGTGTCATGAAACCTATTCCAACCCTTTATAAACCATTACAAAGCGTGAATATTGATACAAAGGAGCCTTATAAGGCCAGCGTTGAGCGCTCTGATAGCACGGCGGTACCGGCCGCTAGCGTTGTTTGTGAAGCCGTTGTTGCAACGGAAGTAGCGAAGGCAATGCTCGAAAAATTTGATAGTGACTCATTTGAACAAATGAAAGAAGCAGTGAAACGTTATCGTCTATATACTCAAAACTTTTAATGGAAAAAAGTCGCAAGGTATATGGAGGGAAAAATGAAGAAACGTATTTTAATCATAGGATTAGGGCTAATCGGGAGTTCACTGGCTTTGTGTATCAAAAAAGGGCATCCAAACAGTGAGATTATCGGTTTCGATAATCAAGCGGAGGCAACTGAATTTGCTAAGAAAACGGGTCTAATTGATGAGATAGCTGAATCTTTAACAAGTGGGGCAAGACGAGCAGAGATTATTTTTCTTTGTTCCCCAGTTAAAGCAACTTTAGTACAACTAGAAGAATTAAACCAATTATCACTAGAAACTGCTCTGATCACAGATGTGGGTAGTACCAAGGTGGAAATTAATCAGTTAGCAACAAAGCTTAACATGAAAAATTTTATTGGTGGTCATCCAATGGCTGGTTCACATAAATCCGGCGTAACAGCCGCTGATGAACGTTTGTTTGAAAATGCCTACTATATTTTTACCGATGACCATGGCGAAAAAAACAAACAGATTCAGGAGTTACAAACATTACTAAAAGGAACGCATGCGAAGTTTATTACGATGCCTGCACAGGAACATGATGAAATTACTGGTGCTCTAAGTCACTTGCCACATATTGTTGCCGCAGCTTTAGTGAACGAAAGTCAGCAACTGAATACCACTTACCCTAGAGCACAGCAGCTAGCGGCTGGAGGATTCAGAGATATTACTCGAATTGCTTCCTCTGATGCAACGATGTGGACGGATATTTTATTAAGCAATCGCTTAGTATTATTGGACTTACTAGAAAATTGGCAAAAAGAGATGACTACTGTTTGCCAATGGTTAACAGAAAAAAACGCCCCAGCTATTCGTAATTTTTTTGATAAGGCCAAAGAAACACGTGCTCAATTGCCTATTCACAAAGAAGGCGCAATCCCAGCTTTCTATGATCTGTTTGTTGATGTACCAGATCAACCAGGAATCATTGCTGAAATTACGCAAATTTTAGGCGAAGCGGACCTTTCTCTTACAAATATTAAAATTTTAGAAACGAGAGAAGAAATCTATGGGATTCTTCAATTGTCTTTTAAAAATCAACCAGACTGCCAAGCTGCAAAACAAATTTTATCTAAAAAAACGAACTATACGTGTTATGAAAAATAAGAGGTGATGAGGGTGCAACTACGTACAAATGTGAAACATTTACAAGGGACTCTGATGGTTCCTAGCGACAAATCGATTTCCCATAGAAGTATTATGTTTGGAGCGATTTCTTCTGGAAAAACGACGATTACAAATTTTCTAAGAGGCGAAGATTGTTTAAGTACCTTAGCGGCGTTTCGTTCTTTGGGTGTGAACATTGAAGATGACGGGACGACAATCACCGTTGAGGGGCAAGGATTTGCAGGCTTAAAAAAGGCGAAGAATACAATTGATGTTGGAAATTCAGGGACAACAATTCGTCTGATGCTGGGCATTTTAGCTGGCTGTCCCTTTGAAACGCGCCTAGCTGGTGATGCGTCTATTGCCAAACGACCGATGAATCGTGTGATGCTTCCTTTAAACCAAATGGGAGCGGAATGTCAAGGGGTTCAGCAAACGGAGTTTCCGCCAATTTCTATTCGCGGGACTCAAAATTTGCAACCGATTGACTACACAATGCCTGTTGCAAGTGCTCAAGTTAAATCGGCTATTTTATTCGCTGCTTTGCAAGCCAAGGGCACTTCTGTAGTGGTTGAGAAAGAAAAGACACGTGATCATACAGAAGAGATGATTCGACAATTTGGTGGGACGCTTGAAGTAGATGATAAAAAAATTATGTTAACTGGACCGCAACAATTAACAGGTCAAAATGTGGTAGTTCCTGGTGATATCTCTTCTGCAGCTTTCTTTTTAGTTGCGGGTTTAGTAGTCCCAGATAGCGAGATACTTCTGAAAAATGTTGGCTTAAATCAAACGCGGACAGGTATTTTAGATGTGATTAAAAACATGGGTGGTTCCGTCACTATTTTAAATGAAGATGAGGCCAATCACTCTGGCGATTTACTTGTAAAAACGAGTCAATTAACAGCTACAGAGATTGGTGGCGCTATTATCCCACGTTTAATTGATGAGTTACCGATTATTGCTTTGTTAGCTACTCAGGCTACTGGCACGACAATCATTCGAGATGCAGAAGAATTGAAAGTCAAAGAAACCAATCGGATTGATGCAGTAGCGAAAGAATTAACAATTTTAGGCGCCGACATCACGCCTACTGATGATGGCTTAATTATACATGGACCAACTTCTTTACATGGTGGAAGAGTTACCAGTTATGGGGATCATCGTATCGGGATGATGTTACAAATTGCTGCATTACTTGTAAAAGAAGGCACTGTTGAATTAGATAAGGCTGAAGCAGTTTCAGTTTCTTATCCAGCATTTTTTGACGATTTAGAACGTTTAAGTTGTTAACGAAGGAGGATAACGAACCATGGAAAGCATTGTTTTAATTGGTTTCATGGGTGCGGGTAAAACAACTATCGGCCAAAGTTTGGCCAATAAACTAAAGATGCCTCATCTTGATTTAGATACAGCGTTAATTGAAAAAATAGGACGCTCAATTCCTGACTATTTCGAAAAATATGGTGAAGCAGCTTTCCGAGAACAGGAAACCCAACTTTTAAAGGAGCTGTCAAAAAATACAGCCGTCCTTTCAACTGGTGGCGGGATTGTTGTCGGACCAGAAAATCGTAGCTTATTAAAATCTTTTCAGCAAGTGATTTATTTACATGCGACACCAGAAGAGCTGTTAAAAAGAATCGCAGAAGATACTGAAAACCAACGACCCTTAGCTATAGAACGTTCTTCAAAAGAAATCATTACTTTATTTGAGTCTCGTAAAAATTTTTATGAAGAATGTGCGAAGATGACAATTGATACGACCAATCGCTCGCCAGAAGAAATTATCAATGAAATTCTGCAACAATTAAAGGAGTAGAGAAACGATGAAAGTTGGTTATTTAGGTCCGATTGGTTCCTTTACGTACAGTGCAACGTTGGCTGCTTTTCCTGATGCTACATTGATACCGTACGCATCGATTCCAGCTTGCTTGAAAGCAATTGAACAGCAAGAAGTGACATGTAGCATTATTCCAATAGAAAACACGATTGAAGGAACTGTTAACGCATCGATAGATTATTTGTATCATCAAGCGCAGTTACCTGTCCAAGCAGAGTTAGTTTTACCGATTCAACAACAATTAATGGTGGCAAAAGAGAATCAAGCGATCTGGCAACAAAGTCAGAAAATTTTATCACATCCGCAAGCATTAGCTCAATCGCAGATGTTTCTAGCGAAAAACTTTCCAGAAGCGATTTTAGAAGCAACGCCTTCAACAGCTTACGCCGCCAAATACATTGCAGAACATCCAGAATTACCTTTTGCAGCTATTGCACCAAAACTTTCTGCGGAAATGTATGATTTGACCATTGTTGAAAAAAATATACAAGATTTATCGGTAAATCAAACCCGATTTTGGGTTCTTGGTTCTGAAAATTTAGCGATTTCTTTCCCGCTATCTGAGAAAAAAATAACGCTGGCGATTACGATGCCAAGTAATGTTCCTGGCTCTTTACACAAAGCATTAAGCGTGTTTAGTTGGCGAGGGATTAATCTTAGCAAAATAGAATCGCGGCCGTTGAAAACAAAGCTCGGAGAGTACTTCTTTTTAATGGACTTAGTGAATGATCAACCAGAAAAACTAATTGAAGCAGCTTTAACAGAACTGGAACTGATTGGCGCAGAAATAAAAATTTTAGGGGATTACCCGATCTATGTTTTGTCCACACTTTAAAGAGTTAAAAATGAAAATGAAGCTTACTTATTAGATAAAGTGAGTTTCATTTTTTATTAAATTACATATTTGTAATAGGAATTTCCTGTGAAATGAGGTATCCTAAGAAAGGTGATAAAACACAGAGGTAAAGGAGTGACACGATGAGTCGTGTAGATCGTTATAAACATATTCATGAAAAATCGAGACCAGCAGAGCATAAAAAGACCTTTAATCCCCGAAAATCAATGGGTGAACATAGAGAAGAAGAACCAGAAGAACTAGCTGAAAGCCTTCAAGAGCCAGTTTACGAAGACAGCTATACTGAGGACAGTCGCAGAAGTGAGAGGCGACACCAAACAGATTCAGGTGGTGGCAACGGTTCTGACCAACCACCCCGCGGAAAAAAAGACAAGAAACCAAAAAAGAAACGTAAAAAATCAAAAACAAAACGCTTTTTCAAATGGCTAGTGATCCTATTGATTCTGTTATTTGCTTATAGTACAGTCATGTTTTTAAAAGGAAAATCTGCAGCAGAACATGATGACTCGTTGCCTCAAGAAAAAGTAGAAACATTTAATGGTGTCAAAAGTAGCAACGGGGCTAAGAATATTTTAATCCTTGGCAGCGATACACGTGGGGAAGATGCTGGACGAGCCGACACAATAATGGTTCTCCAACTAAATGGACCATCAAAAAAACCGAAATTAATTTCATTTATGCGTGATACATTCGTGGACATTCCTGGTGTCGGGCCGAATAAAATTAATGCCGCATACGCTTATGGCGGTGCTGAATTGGTTCGTGAAACGTTAAAACAAAACTTTAATTTAGATACGAAATATTATGCTAAGGTAGATTTCCAATCATTTGAAAAAATTGTTGACTCTATGTTTCCAAAAGGTGTCAAAATCGATGCAGAAAAATCACTGAATTTAGATGGCGTTGATATTGAAAAAGGGCAACAGGTCATGGATGGACATGTCTTACTTCAATACGCTCGCTTTAGGATGGATGAAGAAGGCGACTTTGGTCGGGTTCGTCGCCAACAACAAGTTATGTCAGCTGTAATGAGCCAAATGAAAAACCCAATGACTTTATTAAGAACCCCAGAATCACTTGGGAAATTAGTCGGCTATATGTCGACAGATGTGCCTGTTAGTTTCATGTTAACGAATGGACCATCATTGTTGATTAAAGGAAAAACAGGGGTTGAGTCATTATCGGTTCCGGTACCAGATTCTTGGAATTTTGGTGAATCCTCTTATGCAGGCAGTATTTTAGAAGTAGATGAACAAAAAAATGCTGACGCCATCGAAAAATTCCTGAACGAATAAGGAAAGCATTTTAAAATATCCTTTTTTATGCTATATTAGAAACAACGTGGAAAATTAGTGAAACGAGGTTACAAAATGAAAATTGCTATTGTGACAGATAGTACAGCTTATTTACCCGAGCGCATTAAAGATCATCCGAATCTTTTTGTAATTCCCATCCCAGTCATTTTAGATGGAAAAATATACAACGAAGGCATTGACATTGAAGCAGATGAATATTATGCATTGCTAAATAATAGTAAAGAATTTCCGACGACTTCACAACCTGCTTTAGGAGAAGTGTTAGAGCTTTACAAATCAATCGCTGAACAAGGGTACGACACCATCATCAGCATTCATCTTTCTTCAGGAATCTCTGGTTTTGTTCATACATTGCACGGACTTACTGATGAAATCCCAGGCGTTGCTTTGTATCCATATGACTCAAAAATTACAAGTATGCCAATGGGACACATGGTAGAAGCTGCTTTAGATTTAACAGAAGAAAAAGCCAGCTTAGAAGAAATTTTTGCCAAATTAGATTTAATTCGTGACAATACGTATGCATATCTAATTGTAGAAGATCTGAACAACTTAGTTCGTGGTGGTCGCTTAACGAATGGCGCAGCCTTGATTGCTGGACTATTGAAGATTAAACCTATCTTGACTTTTGAAGATGGAAAGATTGTATTATTTGAAAAAATCCGTTCAACAAAGAAAGCTTTTGCTCGTGCAGAAAAGATTATTGGTGAACGAAACGCAGGGATTGAAGCACCAGTTAAACTGTACGTGATTCATGCCAATAACCGCATCGTTGCTGAAAAAGAACAAGCAAAATTACAAAAGCTATACCCAAATGCAGAAATTGAAATCGGTCATTTTGGTCCAGTTATCGGGACCCACCTAGGGGAAAAAGCAATTGGTTTAGCGATTTCAGCTCAATAATAAAAGATGAGACAAAAGTAAACTACTTCTGTCTCATTTTTTATTCTATTATTTTATCGTTCGCTGCTGTTACTCAGCCGAATACTTTTTGTTTATAAGAAAATGT
>OKHV01000181.1_pt1 | contig 10457 bp, 5 predicted proteins | sample 1611351 | NCBI WGS metagenome assembly OKHV01 (sample SAMN04436735, study PRJEB24849) | human gut metagenome | biome: human gut; feature: NICU; material: stool | host: Homo sapiens | place: USA: Saint Louis, MO | collected 2010-11-29
AAAAAAAGAATAAATAATTTTTACATAATAAGTAATCTCGATTTTCAGGAAAATGAATGAAGGTGGGGTTGCTTATTTTGTTCTTGCCTTGTTTATTAAAGTGGAGGGAGCGAACGAATGAAGAAAAAAATAATTATTTTAAGTAGCTTTTTGATAGGTGCTATTTTTGTGGTCGTTATTTTTACTACCAGCCAGCAAAGTATGATTAATAACGAAGCAATCCAAGTCGAAGAATTAATTGTTTATGGCGATAAAAATATGAATCGTGTAGCGAAGCAATTCTCTGATCAGAATAATTTAACTTCGTTTGGGAAAAATTTCTGGCGCAAAACGTATAACGGAAAATCACCCACTCAGGAACTACTGAAGGTTGCAACGGAGGATTTAGTACAACATAAAATGATTAAACAGCTGGCAACGGAGTTAGAAATAGCCCACTCACAAACATTTGGGCAAGAAAAAAAAGAATGGCAAGACCAAAAGAGCAGTTTAACGCTCTGGCAATTTTTAGATGCAAAAGATCAACAATTACAGGACCAAATAAAAGAGAAATTAATGGAGAAAGAAAAGCCAACGCAAAAAGAATTGCGGCAGGCCTTTGAGCAATTGGATGATAAATATAAAAAGACCGATTACTTTGTTGAAGCAATTGAAATTCCAACTTTTTCAGGTAAGCAAGCAGAATTAGAAAAAATAGCCGAAGCAATCTCTCCGAATCTATCTTATGAGGAGACGTTATTGGAGTGGCAAAATAAATTACCTAATCTTGTTATTGAATCGTATCAATTGAAGAGTGCAGAAATCCAAAAAGAGGATATTTATTCGTTGTCTGTTGGGGAGATTCTTAGTGAAAAAGCTGTTGGTACCGTGGTGAAAGGATACCACGAAAACCAATACTTTTATATTTTTAATAAGGAAGGAGGGCAACTTTTACAGTTTGAAGAAGCACCACAATTTGGCAAAAATGCCTATATCAACACGTGCTACAAAGAGAAATTAGCTACGTATCAACAAGCAACTAAAGTGGACTTGTTGGAGAAAGACAGAGAAAAGTTTTTTCAAAATTATCAAAATAAAAACAGTTAAGGAGCAGAAAATGAGAAAAAAAGCGTATTTTAAAAGTGTAACCATCTTCCTTTCTATTTTACTTGTTTTTTCCCAGCTTCAATTATTTAGTCTTCCTGCTTATGGGGAAACAGTGAGTGATCAACCGTTACTTTTTCGTTCAGTAGGTGTCGCTCAAAGTGGGACGACCTACTATGTGGATGGGGAAGGAGGAAATAATGCCAATGATGGGCAGTCGCCAGCCAGTGCTTGGCGTGATTTTGAAAAAGTGAATCAGACGGAGTTTCAGCCAGGCGACCATCTTCTGCTGAATGCGCAAAGTACCTGGAATAACCAATTGTTGCATCCAAAAGGGAATGGGACAGCGGCACAAAAGATTGTCATTGATTTTTATGATACGAATGACAAAGGAGAAACCATTTTTGAAACAACACGGCGTCCGATTATTAACGGTGGTGGCACCTACAGCACAGGGACTTTCAAACGTGCAATCTCAGGGGCCGTGCAGTTAGTGAACCAAGAATATTGGGATATTTCAAATTTAGAAGTGACAAATACACCAGAGCTAGATAATCTCGAAGGCTATAAGAAACCAGGAGATGCTCAAAGAGCGGGGATATTAGTACTAGGATATGAACAAAATCGAACGTTCAATAGTGTCACGATAAGGAATAACTATGTTCATGATGTTCAAACAGAATACTATTTGAATCTAAGTGGGAATACTGCAACCAAACGATTAAAAGCGGTAGGTGGAATTATTGTTTTAGGAAGTTGGTTTGATGAGAATGGCAATGTAGTAACAGCAGCCAATGATCATCGAACAACGACTGGATTTAATGATATTTTGATTGAAAATAATGTGATTCAACGAGTGGGACTTGAAGGAATTCGAACAAAAGCTGATTCAGATACCTCAAGAGGCAACACTTTCTACAAAACGTTTTCTAATATTACGATTCGTAATAACTATTTAGAAGATATTGCTGGCGACGGGATTGTCTTGTCAGAAGCCAAAAGTGGCGGTGTCGTCGAAGGAAATGTTGCTGTCCGAATGTGCAATGCCGATTATGGTACACAAAATTACGCGGGCGTTTGGGCAATGTCTGTAGATGACGGACTGTTCCAATATAACGAAGTATACGGAATCAAATATGGATTTAACGATGCCGAAGCTTATGATGTGGACATGCAGTCAAACAATGTTATTTATCAATATAACTATTCACATCATAATACTGGCGGCTTTTTATTGCTTATGTCTGATCAAAAAAATTCGGTTATTCGGTACAATATCTCAGCTAATGACGGCGGTGGTAACCGAGGAACAGGTAAAGACAATCCAGGCGGAGCTGGTGGCTACAATTATAAAGAACAAAGCATTTTCCATTATTGGGTGAAAAATGATGGAGCGGCAATGCCAACTATCCACAATAATACGATTTATGTTGGCGACGGTATTTCAACATCATTATTTGGTGAAGGAAATAGTTCTGACAACAGTGGTACAGTAGCCAATTTTTACAATAATATTTTATACAAAGAAGGTACCGGACAATTAAAATTCTTATCTAATTATCCAACAAATGGGACACAACCAATTGAACGTAAAATGGTCGATAATCCAGAAAAATATTTCAAAAATAATGTTATTTGGCCAAAAGAAATTGCTACAGAAAAAAGTGGTGCAACTGTTGAAAAATTAGTATCAAGTGGAAACATTTTTGAAAAACCACAATTAGAAATCACAGATAACCCTGAAAAAGTGAAAGAGTTGGCAGAGCAAGAATTTACGACATTGAAACCAACAAAAGATAATGTGGTTGAATTTACTTCTAAAGAACGCTTACGTCAGCGAGCACAAATGTTCCAGTTAAAAGAAACCTCTCCAGCGATTGGTAAAGGCTTGTCGGAAGTGAACAGTGCGGCCGAAGACTTCTTTGGAAATAGCTTGAAAAATAAAGTTTTAGATATTGGTGCGCAACAAGCATCCACAATTGAAAAAAGTATTCGTTATCAAAATCAAGTGTTAGAAATTAGTTCGGCAACAGGTGTGTATCCTAATTTGCCAGAGCAAGTTGAACTAACGTACGAAGAAGTCGTTAATGAAGAAGTGGTTGCGACAGGCAAAAAAGAATTTAAGTTACAATGGGAAGCAATCCCTCAAGAAAAAATTAATACAGCAGGTACAATTGAAGTTGCAGCAACAGTTATCGGCTTACCGATAGATGCTGTCAAAGTAACAGCCAAGGTCTCTTTTGAGGGCGAACTTGGTGAAGGAAAAGACACCGTTAAACTAAAAACAGCCCAAACTGCCTATGTTCAAAAGAGTGATGGTAACCGAGCATACTCTGCTATAGCAGGCGGTACCGCTGCCATTAGTTCAGGAGACGCCTATAAATATCCTTATGGAGTAAACTATACGGGCAATTACGCATTAAAATTAAAAAATGCTAGTTCTGCGGGGTATAATCGCCGGATTTACGTTGAAATTGATACACAAGAATTGAAGAACTATCAATCACTAAAAAGTGCCAATTTAGAACTAAATGTGATGCGTTATGATGCGTGGAATGGTGCTGGAAATACAAATGATGAACGTTTGAAAAATACGCAGTTCCAAGTAGATGTTTATGGAACAGATACTAATTGGATGAGTAACACCATTACTTGGAACAATGGTCCAAATAATTTAAATGTACCAAATGAAGAATTTATTGCTCGACAATCTTTTACAAATAGCTCAATTATGAATAATCAAAATACAATCTCTATTGATATTAGTAACTATCTACGGAAGCTAATTCAAAGTGGTGAGAAAATTCCAGCCAAGTTAAGTTTCTTATTAGCGCTTACAGACAGTCGTTTGCCTGGTTATGATTCTGATAATGCTGGGTTTGATGCTTTTTCAAAAGAAGGCGCACAAAAGGCCTATCAAGACTTTTTAACAGGCAAATTGACCTTGCCAACTGGTCAACAGCTAGCAGAGGATAGTTTAGCTCCTAAAATTGTTTTATCGAATGTTTTCGAAGTCAAACATGAGTCGATTGAGGTCACGACAGAAGCGGGTCAAGCCCCTAATCTACCAGAAAAAACAACTATTTTTTATTCGGATGGTTCACAACGAGAAGTGACTGTCAATTGGTCAGAAGTTCCAGCATCTTCTTATCAAAAAGAAGGAACATTCACTGTTGTAGGACGAGCAGCAGGTGTCTCAATGCCAATTATTGCCAATGTAAAAGTCACCGCTAAACATATTGTTGGATTCAAGGAATTGCCTACGCTGGATCGCCTAACAGGCACCTCGCGAGGCGAACTGAATTTGCCAACTGAAGTAATTGCAAAATTAGATGATGGTAGCGAAACGAAATTGAAGGTTATTTCTTGGGATGACGATGTTAGTAATTATTCGCCAAGTAGCCCGCCAGGTACTTACCAGTTCCCTGCTGCAGTAGAAGAAAAAATAGGAATTGCGAATCCCGATGAACGAAAAATCTTCCAAGTCGTGCAAACTCATGCGATTCCTGAAAGAATTCAATTTGCTACAGAAACAGCCACTATAAAATCAGGCGAAAATTATCAAATTCAATCTAAAGTGATTGGTCAAGCGCCGCACACAGAAACGGATGCTTGGAGCTCGCAAGTAACGTATGAGTTGGTTACACCAGATGCTGGCAATACAGTAAGTGTAGATGAAAACGGTCTGATTAGGACAGAAGCAACGACTGCTGCAGGAAATTATCAAATCAAAGTAACAAGCAAAGTTTTACCGGTAGTGACTGCACAATTTTCAATTAAAGTCACAAAATAAACGAACTGTTTGAAGAGACTGGAACAAGAATTGCTGTAGCTTGCAATCTTTCTAGTCTCTTCGATTATCTAGAATCAATAAATATTCTATTGCCTACTATTCATTCTTTTTAAAACAAGGTAAAATAATAAATGAAAGTAAACGATAAAGGTGTGTAGACAATGAATACTATCTTAACAGGTGATCGTCCAACTGGTAAATTGCACCTAGGACATTACGTAGGTTCCTTAAAAAAACGAGTAGAAATGCAAGCAGACCCTACAAATCAATTATTTGTCATGATTGCAGATTTACAAGCATTGACAGATAATGCAAAAAATCCCGAAAAAGTTTCAGCCAATGTTTTAGAAGTTGCTTTGGACTATTTAGCAGTTGGTTTAGACCCTACGAAAACAACAATTTTTATCCAATCGCAAATTCCACAGTTAGCTGAATTAACAATGTACTATCTAAATTTAGTGACCACGTCACGTGTTCGTCGGAATCCAACGGTCAAAGCAGAAATTGAGCAAAAAAAATTTGGGGAGGGGGTTCCGACAGGATTCTTTATTTATCCCGTTTCACAAGCTGCTGATATTACTGCCTTTCAAGCGAACTTAGTCCCAGTTGGGGAAGACCAAAAACCAATGTTGGAACAAGCGCAAGAAATTGTGCATAGTTTTAATCAGACGTACGGTGAAGTTTTAGTTAGACCGGAAGCTGTGTTACCGCCAAAAGGCATGGGACGCTTGCCAGGAATTGATGGCAACGGAAAAATGAGTAAGTCTTTAGGCAATGGTATTTATCTTTCAGATCCAGCTGAAGTGGTACAGAAAAAAGTAATGAGTATGTATACCGATCCAAATCATATTCGTATAGAGGACCCAGGACAAGTTGAAGGAAATATGGTCTTTACTTACTTGGATGTTTTTGGGGAAAATAAAGAATATATTGAAGAATTAAAAGAGCACTATCGCCATGGCGGTTTAGGAGATGTGAAAATTAAACGTTACTTAATTGATGTCCTAGAAGAAGAACTCGCACCGATTCGTCGACGTCGTGAAGAGCTGGCTAAAAATCCAGAAGCGATTATGGAAATGTTGCATAAAGGAAGTCTTGCTGCTGAAAAAGTGGCAGCACAAACCTTAACAGAAGTCAAAAAAGCAATGGGAATTCAATATTTCTAAGCAATAAAAGAACTGGAACGAGTCAAAAGAAGAATGACTTGTTCCAGTTCTTTTTAAGTGGTTTGAAATTGACTATTATATAAGCTGGCGTAAAGAGTCGGAGCTTGTAATAGTTCCTGATGCGTTCCTTTTTCAATAATATCGCCATTTTTCATCACTAAAATTAAATCAGCATTTTCAATCGTGGATAATCGATGAGCGATAACGAAGCTTGTTCGATTTTCTGTGACAGTTTCCATCGCTTTTTGAATATGGGCTTCTGTTCGTGTGTCCACACTCGAAGTTGCTTCATCGAGAATAACAACGGGCGGATTTGCTAAAATGATTCGGGCGATGGTTAATAACTGTTGTTGCCCTTGTGATAATGCACCATTTTCGCTAGAAATAATTGTGTCATATCCTTGAGGAAGGGTCCGAATAAAATGATCACATTGAGCAATTTTAGCTGCTTCAATTATTTCTTCACGAGAAGCATCTTTTTTTCCATAGGCAATATTATCTGCTACGGTTCCTTCAAATAGCCAAGTGTTTTGTAAAACCATGCCAAATAAATTTCTTAGATTTTGTCGAGAAAGTTTCGTAATATCAATCCCATCAAAAGTAATGGCGCCTTGATTTATTTCATAGAAACGCATTAATAAGTTGACTAATGTTGTTTTACCAGCGCCGGTGGGTCCTACAATGGCCACTGTTTTTTTCGGTTGAACAGAAAAATCAACATTCTTCATTAAAATTTTTTTTGGTGTGTAGCCAAATTGAACATTTTTAAATTCAATGGCTCCTTTAGGAGAAGAAATAGTTTCTAAATGAGTTGCTTCTGGCTGTTCATCAGCTTCATCTAAGATAACAAAAATCCGATCAATGGAAGCCATCGCTGCTTGAATTGAGTTAATGACATAAGAAGCGGTAGAAATCGGCTCAGAAATTTGGTTGATATATTGCAAATACGCTTGCAAGAAACCAATCGTAATACCACCAGATAAAACGAGCATTGCGCCTAAGATAGCACTAATAATAAAAGCCAACTGATTAATAAAACGAATAGCTGGATAAATCGCAAAATTTAGAAACTGTGCTTTTTTAAAGGCACGATAATGTTGTTGATTAACAGCATCAATTGTTTTTTCAGCATTTTGTTGTTGATTAAAGGTTTTTGTGACCAAATTTCCTGCTAAATATTCTTCCATCTTATTATTTAATTGACCTAATTCAGCTTGACTTTGATCAGCAAACACCTTGTTTTTATTCGCGATTTTTGTCGTCATGAAAGTACTGCCGCCAATTAGGAGCAACACTAAAATGGTTAATTTTGCATCAATATAGAACAACATGATTCCTGCAAAAAGGATAGTCACGACGGAAGTGAAAAATTGGTTGATGCCTGTTAAAAGAACTTGTGACAATTGGTTTAAGCCAGTTGTTGAACGACTAATGATATCGCCCACTTGGTGATTGTCAAAGAAGGCCATTGGTAAAGTTTTAAACTTTTTTGTCACTTCTTTTCTAATTCTTAAAGTAACCCGTTCGCTTAAAGAAGCCATTGCTCGTTCCTGAATAAAAGAAGTGATACTACTAATGATTGAAAAGAGAATTAAAAGTAAGACGGGACCTAAGAGCGCTTCTTCAACTAAAGAAAGTGTCATGCCTTTGAGCCCGACATGCTTGATAGCTTCTAAGAGGTTATCAATCCCGATTGCCATAATATAGGTCATGGCAACAATTAATAAGTTTCCAATTAAACTGCAGATCATTAGACCATAAAAGATTGGATGCTCAGGTTTAATCATTTTCCAGAAACGTTTAAAGCTTTGAAGATTCATTGTTTTTTTCATTGTATGGCTTGAAAAGAAAACTTTCTTTCAAGCAGTCACATCCTTTCTTTAATTACTTGGGTAAGATACCTTGCGATTTAGCAAAGTCTTGGTAATAGCTATTAGTGGTAAGTAAATCAGCGTGGGTGCCTTGACCAACAATCCTTCCTTCATCTAGGACGATAATATTGTCAGCGTTCATGATTGTACTTAACCGTTGAGCAACAATGAGTAAAGTTTTGTCCGACATTTGTGCATGTAAAGCGGCACGTAGAGCGGCATCAGTTTTGTAATCTAATGCGGAAAAGCTATCATCGAAAATATAAACATCTGCCGGTTTGATTAAGGCTCGTGCAATACACATTCTTTGTTTTTGACCACCAGAATAGTTGGACCCGCCTTGTGCTACGAAACTTTCAATCCCTTGTGGTAAGGAATCGATAAATTCAGAAGATTGTGAAATTTCTAGTGCCGTTCTTATTTCTTCTGTAGTTGCTTCGGCATTTCCCATTAATAAGTTTGATAAGATTGTCCCACTGAAAAGAAAGGCTTTTTGTGGCACATAACTGATGACTTGGCGAATCGTTTGCTGAGATAATGAGCGGATATCTGTGCCAGAATAGCTAATCGTGCCGGCTGTGACCTCATTTATTCGTAAAAGTAACTTAACTAAAGTACTTTTACCAGCGCCAGTTGCACCAACAATCGCCGTTGTTTTTCCTTTAGGGATGACAAAACTAACATTTTCTAAAACAGGATCAGCTGTTTCTGTATATTGAAACGTGACGTGATCGAAGCAAATCAAGGCTTTCTCAGGATGATAAGCAATGGTTGCTTCAGTGTGAGGATCGCTAATTTCAATTTCTTCTGACAAAACTTCTTGCAAGCGATTCAAGGAAGCAACGGACCGTGGAATGACAACTAATACCATAGCCGCGATCATTAAGTAGGCCAAAGTTAGAAGGGTATATTCAATCACAGCTGTAACGGTGCCAATTTGTAGGGTGCCTATTGCAACTAAATTACCGCCAAACCACAAAATAGAGGCGTACACAACGCCCATTAATAAAAAGGCAACGGGAGTAATCCAAGCAAAGATTTGATTCACTTTACTCATGCGTTCAGCATAATTTTTAAATGTTTGATTGGTTCGCTGCTCTTCAAAGTCTTGATTATTGAACGCACGAATCATATTAATTCCAGTAAAGAACTCTCGTAAAGTCGTAGTAATTCGATCCATTTTTGGTTGAATTTTTAAAGATAAAGGGGTACCTTTTTTCATTAAAAAATAAACAACGACTAAGTAAAATACGATGGAAGCCAATGTTACCCAAGCGAGTGAAACTGAATAAGAAAATGTCATCACTAAGGCAAATAAACTAATAATAGGCGCTGGAAAGATTAATTGGCAAAATAGCACAATCATTGTTTGAACATTATCTACATCGTTGGTCATTCTAGTTAGCAAAGAATTTGAACCAAACTTATCAACATTTTTCATCGAGAATTGTTGAAATTTTTTAAAGAACAATCCTCTAACTTGAAAACCAAATTTAGCAGCTACTAAAGCAGACAAATAGCTAGAAATAATTGCGGCAATTGTTCCAATGAATGCACAAGAAACATTTGTATGCCAATCGTTTTAATTACTTGTTGGTCACCGCTAACGATGCCCACATCAATCAACTTGCCAACTAATTTAGGGACGCCAAGGGTTCCTGCGATTTGCAAACAGATGGTTAAAGTTGTCGCAAGAACAATCCATTTATTTTCTTTAATAAACTCTTTCATTAATTTCATGAAATTTCCTCCTTAAACAATACCGTTTTAGCTGTTACAAAGAGTCATTGTACACGTTCAAGTAACTTGAATGTCAACAGTAGAAATGCTAAACTTTTTGATGGAGGGAACAGGATGGAAAAAAATTACACAATAAAAGATGTTTCTGAGTTGTTAAATATCCCTAAGTCCACGATTCGTTATTGGGACGAGCAAGGGTTGATTAGTACAACACGCAATGAAGAAAACGGATATCGAACCTTTGATTTAGAAGATTTGTTCAAAATATATGATATTGATTTTTATCGAAAAATGGGGATTCCTATCAAAGATATGTTGAATTTATATAAAAAGACACCTACCGATCTCTATGCCACCATGGAAGCAACAGAAGAACAACTGGGGCAAGAAATAAAAAGGCTTCAACATAAATACAAAGAAATCAAGAAAAGAAAATTACATTTACATGCGTTAATTGATTTAGAAACATTGGTTTTTTCAGATGAACCAATTCCTTTTGATAAAATTGTTGTTGTTGATATTGAGGATCCAGAAGAGATGAAAGTTTACATGGAACACATTTCAACTTTAGGTATTTACGGGGATTTAAGTGAATCCAATGAACTGACGTATGGGATTTGTTTGGCAAATCATGTGAATAAAAAAAGTTTAGATAAAGTGATTTGGCTCAAAGAATCAAGTAGCCAATACAAAGGCTTTATTTTAAAAGTCAATACACAAGATACCCGTTTGAATAATATCGAAGAAGTAAAAAAGCGTTTAGCAAAACAAGGATTTGAAACAGGCATCGTTGTCGGGGAACAT
>OKHV01000187.1_pt1 | contig 10268 bp, 4 predicted proteins | sample 1611351 | NCBI WGS metagenome assembly OKHV01 (sample SAMN04436735, study PRJEB24849) | human gut metagenome | biome: human gut; feature: NICU; material: stool | host: Homo sapiens | place: USA: Saint Louis, MO | collected 2010-11-29
AGGGAATGGTTGTAAAAATAGCAAAATATTGATTCAATTCTCTTCTCTCTGCCTCTTCTTCAGAAAAATGGGCAATCTGGACGTCTGGACCCAAAACTTTTTCCAATTGCCGCTGAATGATCAAGGCCGTTCCATGACCTGTACTGCAGATTACAGCGATTTCTTTTTTGGCTCCCGCTTCATAGTTCCCTCTCAATGCTAGTTCAAAATACAAAGCGAGATACCCAAATTCAACCGTCGGCACACAACGATTTAACAAACGGCCCAATTCTTGCAAGCCAATCTTGGCTAATTCATAGGCCAAAGGATATTGTCGTTCAATTTCTCCGTAAAATAAATCGTGACACTCCACATGAAAAACGAGTCGATTCATCACGTTTCTTAAATGATCTTTCATTTCTGAAAACAAGAAGTCCTCATCAAATTCAACAACAACTGAATGATGAATTTTTTTCATCATTTTTTGAAAATAGTCAGCTAAGAGTCCTTCATCAGCCAATAAAGAATTACGAATATGGTTTGTGTTGATGTTAAAAGGAAAGCTGATAAAGGAACGTTCCCATTGGCTTAACGTTACATTATAGGTTATTTCCAAGTGATACATCAGTTCTTCAATCTGCTCGTTATGACGAACATAATCAACATATTCTAGTGGTAGTTCCGTAATGAGTTTTCCAGCTAAAACACGCTGCAAAACAATTGAAACCACTCTTCGTAAAAGAAAACTATCTTGTTTCGCTAGTCTTGTTTCTTTGATTATTTTTTGTATCATTTGTTTGGTAGTTTCATGAAGAAACTGTTCTTCAAAATATTCTTGGACGTAATTCACATGAAGTAAGCGTAAATCAAACTCTTTTCCTTCTAAATGAATGCCACGGTTTGGCGTACCTACAACCGCAACCTGCCAAGGAGCAATCAGCTCTTTCATGCGCTTAATGTCTTTATTAACTGTGCCGCGACTAACGGCGAGTTCTTCGGATAAATCATAAGTTGAAATAAATTGATCTTCTTCTATTAATCGTTTGATAATGTAGGAAACACGCTTGCTTGAAGAATTAAAATCAGATTCCCTTTTTAGCCGTCCAGACAAAACCTCTTCAAAACCTTCAAAGTTATTGATTTCTAACTGAAAGAGATTTTCCTTCTGAATAATTTGGGCGATACCGATTAATTCATCATTCAATGTATCAATGTTTTTACGAACTGTTTGAGGACTTGCGGCTAATTTTTCTTGCAATTCCTGTAAGCTCATTCCTTTGTGATCAACTAGTAATTTTATTACTTGGTACCATCTATTTACTAGCGTCATTTAGTTTTCCCACCTCTATCCTCTTGTTTTACCTCCAGCTACGTTTGTGGTGATGCCTGTAATATAGCTTGAACGGTCTGATAAATAATAGCATACTAAGTCAGCGACTTCATGGAGTTTTCCGCTACGACCTAATGGAATCGTACTTGTTTTTGAATAACCTGCTCGCAATTGCTCAACAGAAATATTTCGTGTATAAGCCAATGCTTCTTCGTATGCTAAAGTGCGCAAGCCCGTTTCTTCCATAATACCTGGCGCAATCCCCACGACACGGACGTTTGATTTTCCTAACTCTTTAGCCCATGAACGTGTATAACTGCTGACCGCTGCTTTCGTTGCAGCGTAGGCGCTTTGCCCTTCGGAGCCTTCTAATCCAGCTTCTGAAGACATATTAATAATGACACCTGCTTGTTTTTGTACAAGAATCCGACCCACTGCTTGGCTCATTAGGTAGAGCCCTTTTTGATTGATGGCTACAATTTTATCGAATACCTCATCCGATAATTCATAAGGCCCATGAGGATGATTTTTATCCACCAATAGACGAGGAATATTGATTCCGGCGTTATTTACTAGGCCATCTACGGTTCCAAATTTTTCCACCACTTGAGCGACACCCGCTTCTACTTCTGCTCGAGAAGTTACATCGACTTTCACAAAGAGTAAATGCTCATGTTGCATTTCTGGTGCTGAAATATCAAAATTAGCGACATAGACCTCTTGTGCTAACAAGCTTTCAACAATGCTGCGACCAATACCAGATGAGCCTCCTGTAACAATCACTACTTTTCCTTTAATTCCTAACCAATCTGTCATTTGTTCCACTCCTATCATTTGTTTGCGCTTTCAGTATAGGTCAGTTTGTGAAATTATTTAAGACAGTCTTTTTTTGCAGTTTAGAAAAAAAAGTAGACTAATTCAAAACAAAAAAGCAGTTGCTTCTTCACAATCAATCATCCGTGAAGAAGCAACTGCTTCAAATTTTTATTATCCTTGCACTTTCGCGATTTTTCCTTGTTCGATGTAGACCATCAAAATGCTAATGTCAGCGGGATTCACACCGCTGATACGGCTTGCTTGGGCAATCGTTTCTGGTTGGATTTTTTGTAGTTTTTGTTTTGCTTCTGTAGCCAAGCCGTTAATCGCTTGGTAATCAATGTTTTCTGGAATGCGTTTTGCTTCCATGCGTTTTAGTTTCTCAACTTTTTCCATGGCTTTTTTAATGTAGCCTTCGTACTTGATTTGAATTTCTACTTGTTCAATCACTTTCGGATCGAGCGCCTCTTCAGGTGCGGGAATAAATTGAGCGACTTCTTGATAACTGATTTCTGGGCGTTTCAGAAAATCTCTAGCTAAAATACCATCTTTTAAGCCAGCAGCGCCTTTGGTTTCCAAAAATGCTTGCACTTCTTTGGTTGGTTTAATCCGATGTTTGCCTAAGCGGGCAATTTCCGCTTCAACAGCCGCTTTTTTGACTAGATAGGCGGCATATTGTTCTTCTTTGACTAAGCCAATTTCATGACCCATTTCTGTTAAACGTAAGTCCGCATTGTCATGTCGTAAAATCAAACGATACTCCGCACGTGACGTTAATAAACGATAAGGTTCGTTAGTGCCTTTTGTAACTAAATCGTCAATCATGACGCCAATATAGCCATCACTACGTTTTAAAACAAGAGGCTCTTTGCCTTGAATTTTCAATGCAGCATTAATTCCTGCCATCAAGCCTTGACCAGCAGCTTCTTCGTAGCCACTAGTTCCGTTCGTTTGACCTGCTGTATAAAGATTTTCAATGACCTTTGTTTCTAATGTTGGGCGTAATTGGTGAGGGACTACCACATCGTATTCAATGGCGTAACCTGTACGCATCATTTCTACTTTTTCTAATCCTTCAATAGAATGAAGCATTTCTGTTTGGACATCTTCTGGTAAAGAAGTAGATAAGCCTTGGACGTAAACTTCTTCGGTATTCAACCCTTCTGGTTCCAAGAACAATTGGTGTCTTGGTTTGTCTGCAAAACGAACAATTTTGTCCTCGATGGATGGGCAATACCGAGCGCCCACACCTTCCACAATCCCAGTAAACATTGGGGCGCGGTGTAGATTTTTTTGAATAATTTCATGCGTTGTTTCATTCGTATAAGTTAACCAACAAGGTTCTTGGTTTTGATTGTAGGCACTATCTGGCGTGCTGTAACTAAAGTGGTTGGGTTCTTTATCGCCTGGTTGTTCCTCTGTCACAGAATAATCAATCGTACTTGATTTTACTCGCGGCGGCGTTCCTGTTTTAAAGCGATCGATTTCTAAACCTAATTCTTTTAAATGATTGGCTAAACCAACGGAAGGTTGCGAATTGTTTGGTCCTGATGAATATTTTAATTCACCAATAATAATTTCGCCACGCAAGGCAGTACCGGCAGTAATCACCACTGCTTGACTACGGTATGCGGCACCTGTTGAAGTTACAACACCACGACAAACGCCATCTTCCACGATTAATTCTTCAACAATCCCTTGACGAAGGGTTAAATTTTCTTCTTTTTCAATGGTATGTTTCATTTCTGTCGCATAGGCATGTTTGTCAGCTTGCGCGCGCAACGCACGCACTGCTGGACCTTTACCAGTATTTAGCATCCGCATTTGGATGTAGGTTTTATCAATGTTTTTACCCATTTCACCGCCTAATGCATCGATTTCTCGGACAACGACTCCTTTGGCAGGTCCACCAACAGAAGGGTTACATGGCATAAAAGCAACCATATCTAAATTAATTGTTAAAAGTAACGTTTTAACGCCCATTCGTGCGGCTGCTATGGCTGCTTCAGAGCCAGCATGTCCAGCACCGACGACAATAACATCATATGATTCTGCTTGATATTGATTCATAAAAAATTCCTCTCTTGTCTTATTTTCCTAAACAAAATTGACTAAATAACTGTGTAATTAATTCATCTTGGACACTATCGCCGACGATTTCCCCTAAATAATCCCAACAACGGGTCATATCAATTTGAACTAAATCGACTGGCATACCTGCTTCGATGCCGTTAATCACTTCTTGTAACGAAAGCGCTGCTTGATCCAGCAAAGCAATATGACGTGTATTAGAAATATAGGTAGCATCTTTTTCGCCTGTTTGGCCGCCAAAGAAAAGATCAGCAATTTTCGCTTCTAACTGGTCTAAGCCTGTGTTTGACAACACCGAAACGGATAAAATTTCTTCTGCAGGGACTAATTCTTGTAATTCGTTAGGATCCAGTTTTGTCGGTAAGTCCATTTTATTTAAAAGAATAACGCGTTTTAAGCCTTTCGTTGCTTCCAACAGTTGACGATCTTCCTCTGTCAATTCTTCGCTTTGATTTAAGACTAACAAAATTAAATCCGAATCTGCTAACGCTTTGCGGCTACGTTCGACACCAATTCGTTCCACAATGTCTTCTGTTTCGCGAATCCCAGCTGTATCAATTAATTTTAAAGGAACGCCGCGAACGTTAACGTATTCTTCAATGACATCACGTGTCGTTCCAGCAATATCTGTAACAATAGCTTTTTCTTCTCGTAACAGATGGTTTAACAAACTGGATTTCCCGACATTTGGTCGGCCAATAATTGCTGTACTTAGACCTTCTCGCAAAATTTTTCCTTGTTTAGCGGTCGTTAATAATTGTTGAATCTGCGCTTTCACAAATTCGGCTTTTTCTAAAAGTAATTTCGTGGTTAATTCTTCGACATCATCATACTCTGGATAATCGATATTAACTTCTACTTGTGCTAAAGTATTTAAAATTTCTTGTCTTAATGAACGAATTAACGCCGACAAGTTACCATCCAATTGGTTCAATGCAACATTCATCGCTTTATCCGTTTTAGCACGGATTAAGTCCATCACTGCTTCTGCTTGTGAAAGATCCATTCGGCCATTTAGAAAAGCACGTTTTGTAAATTCCCCAGGTTCGGCCATTCGTGCGCCTTCACGTAACAGTAATTGCAGTAGTTGGTTCACCACGACAATGCCGCCATGACAGTTAATTTCTACCACGTCTTCTCGTGTAAATGTTTTCGGTGCCCGCATCACAGAAAGCATGACTTCATCAATCAATTGATCGTTTTGCGGATCAACAATATGACCATAATGAATCGTGTGCGTGGGGACTTTAGCTAAATCTTTAGTGCCTGACCGATAAACTTTGTTTGCAATAGCAACTGCTTGCTCGCCACTTAAACGAACAATACTAATCGCACCTTCACCTGGCGGCGTAGAAATCGCCGCAATTGTATCAAATTCCATTGTAGCTGATTGCATAATTAGCTTCCTTTCTTCATAACAACAAAAAAAGCGCCCACTCCTCCTGCATTAAAAAATTCAGGTTGGATTTAGCACTTTCACTGCTTGTTCCTTCGATTTTCTGAAAATAGAATAGCACATTTTATTCTATTTGGCAATTTTTCTTCATTAAATGGAACGAGAAAACGTATCATTGAGTGGGGAATTCTCAACAATACGTTTTCTCATCTATAGGAATTAAAGGAGAGAGCTAGTTTTTACGTTTGCGTTTGATGATTCCCATGCTCGCAAGGAGTGCGACAAAGGCGCCAAACAAACTTGTTGTCACGGCTGAAGACTCTTTTTCACCTGTGCTAGGTAAGAAGCCTGTTTTCCCGTGATTTCCAGTGCCATAACTGATGGTGCTTAGTTTAGGGTGGTAGCCACTAACATTTGTACCGAGGCCATTGCCTAGTGAACCTAAGCCAGAACCTGTTATGCCTAAACCAGAACCTCCATTTGGATTTGAACCTGTGTTTGAACCATTCCCATTATTCCCGCCAGTTGCGCCATTGTTTCCTGTATTGCCGTTATTTCCGCCAGTGTTACCATTGCCTCCTCCAGGATTCGTTGGGTCGGCTGGTGTCATGAAGGTTGTAGCCGTACTGTAATGTCCTGCGCCATCGGTAGCTGTCGCAAGTAAACTTTGTTGAGCAGTCGCTTGTCCCGCTGTTAATTGGATAGCGAAGTTGCCTTCAGCATCGGTGGCACCTACAGCAATCACACTTCTTAATAGTCGGTTACTAATTTGAATGATTCGGTTTGGTTCAGCTGTTCCTTTGATGAGGTAGCCGGCTTTAGACGTTCCTAAAACTGAAGAAACAGTTGGTGCCGCAATTTTAATTTCTGGTTCTCCCGTAATATCGGCTGGCGTCATAAATGTGGTTTTAGGACTCACATTTCCTTGTGTATCTGTGGTTAGTGCGGTTAACGTTTCTTTTTCTGTTGCTAACCCTGCTGCAATATGAACGGAGAAGGTGCCTCCAGTAGTTGTATTGCCACTTGCCAATAATTGTTCACTGCTATTGTAAAATTGAACCGTGACATTTGGATCAGCAGTTCCAGTGACTGTATAGCCATTGGCTTTGTTTCCTTCAACCTTCGTAATAGTTGGCGCCGCTAAAACAACATCCGCTGGAATAACGGCTGTAGCTGGTTGACTTTCATTGCCAGCGCCATCTTTGCTAATAATCGTAATCGTTTCTCCTGGTGTCACTACGCCAGCTGGTAGAGTCACCGTATATTGGCCGGTTTCGTTAGCAGTGGTAGCAGCAATGATGGTTCCGTCTGCGTCACGGACATCAATAGTGGTTTTGGGCTCCGCCGTTCCAGTGATTTCGTAACCTTTACCAGAATTTCCGGTAATAGAATCAATGGTTGGTGTGGCTAAGTCGGCTGGTGTAGTTGCTGTAGCTGGCTGACTTTCTTTTCCTGTTGCATTTTTCGCTACGACAGTTATTGTTTCGTTAGCTGAGGCCTTCCCTGGCTCTAAAGTCACTGTGTATTTGCCATCAGTTCCAGTAGTTGCCATGCCAAGGACTGTGCCATCGGCATCACGCACCTCAACTGTTGTACCAACTTCTGCTGCTCCTACTACTTGATACCCTTTTGTCGTGCTACCAGTGATTTTGTCAACAGTAGGTGTCGTGACTGGTGCATCTGGATCAGCAGGTGTTTTGAAAGCAGTCGGATTACTTTCTTTCCCAGCAGCATCTTTCGCAATGGCAGTTAAGGCTTCGTTAGCTGTTGCTGTGCCCGTCGGAAGAGTGATTGTAAAGGCGCCAGCACCATCAGTCGTTCCCGTAGCAATAACTAAACCTGCTTCATTGTGAATCTCAATGGTGACATTTGGCTCTGCCGTGCCGGTTACTTGATACCCAGTGGCAGTTGTTCCTGTAACAGTCGTCACAGTTGGTGCTGCTACGGTTGCATCTTCAGGGACCGTCACTTCCGTTGGTTGACTTTCATTGCCGTCACCGTCTTTTCCAACAACTGTTAATGTATCACCAGGATTAGCGGCTCCCGCTGGAAGGTCCACAGTAAAGTTTCCTTGATCATCCGTTGTCGTTGTACCAATAATTGTTCCATCTGGGTTCCGTACTTCAATGGTGGTATTAGGGTCCGCCGTCCCAGTGATTTCATAACCAGTTGTTGAATCTCCAGTAATGTCACCAATTGTTGGTGTGGTAACATCAGCGGGTGTCATAGCTGTAGTTGGTTGACTCTCAAGTCCAGTATCATTTTTAGCAACTACATTCACTGTTTGTTTAGCTGTTGCTTTTCCTGAAGCTAACGTCACAGTATATTGGCCAGTCGGTCCAGTTGTTGCGGTGCCTAAAACTGTTCCGTCTGTTGCACGAACTTCAATGGTGGTGCCAAGTTCAGCGGTACCTGTCACTTGATATCCTTGTGTTGTATTCCCAGTAACTTTGTCGACACTTGGCGGTGCCACTACTTCATCTGCTGGTGTTTGGAAGGTTGTCGGTGTACTTGTATTGCCATCAGGATCTTTGGCTAACGCTGTCAATGTTTCATTCGCATTTGCCGTCCCAGCTGGAAGGTTCACAGCAAAGGAACCAGTCCCATCGGCAGTCCCTGTTGCAATCACGTTCCCATCTGCATCACGAATTTCAATGGTAGCATTCGGATCAGCGGTGCCTGTCACCTGATAACCAGCAACTGAATTACCTGTTACTCCTGTTACAGTTGGTGCTGTAACCGTGGCATCAGCAGGAACAAGGACTTCAGTCGGTTGACTTTCATTTCCTGCGTTATCCTTTCCAATCACTGTTAACGTATCCCCAGGATTTGTCGTTCCCGTTGGTAGCGTTACAGTAAAATCACCATTCGCATCAGAGGTACCTGTACCAATGACTGCCCCAGCTGGATCACGAACTTCGATTGTTGTGTTAGGGTCTGCTGTTCCTGTAATTTCATAACCCGAACCAGAGTTGCCTGTGATGTTATCAACTGTTGGTGCAGTGACATCAGCTGGTGTTGTCGCCGTTGCTGGTTGACTTTCCGTGCCACTAGCGTTTTTCGCTACAACGCTCAGCGTTTGATTTGCTGTTGCTGTTCCTGAATCTAAAGTCACTGTATATTTTCCGTCAGTTCCAGTTGTTGCAGTACCAAGGACCGTGCCAGCTGCATCGCGAACCTCAATGGTGGTGCCAACTTCAGCAGTCCCTTTGACCTCATAGCCTTTTGTTGTACTACCTGTTACAGTCTCAACAATTGGCGTCGCTACGGGTGTATTAGGATCCGCTGGTGTTTGGAACGTTGTTGGCGTACTTTCTGTGCCGCTGGCGTTTTTCGCTACGGCGGTTAACGTTTCATTCGCACCTGCTTCACCTGCGGGAATGGTAACTGTAAATGCCCCTGTCCCATCAGCAGTACCTGTACCTATCACGGCACCTCCTGCATTTCGGATTTCAACCGTGGCATTGGCATCGGCAGTTCCTTTAACTTCGTAACCTGCCGTTGAATTGCCTGTTACTCCTGTTACGGTAGGTGCGGTTACTTCACTAGTAGTACCTGCAGCAAAATAAATGTTGGATACACCGTCTGCTGTTGCTAATAAATTAACGTCTAAAAGATCTGTTTGAACGACTGTTCCTACAAAACGAGCATCTAAATTATTGGATAAATTTTGAGGTGTTGAAACGGTAGTTGGTAAAGTAACCGTAGTTGCGCCTAGTAAAGAAGCATCCACTAACTCATTCACACCTGAACCACCAACCGCTAATAAAGGCAAAGCACCTGAAACAGCCACGTTTACCGTGCCTTTGACAGGAAGCAAGGCTGCATTTATGGCTGTGGCGACAAGATTACTTGGGATACTGGTTCCTTTTGCCTCCAAAGCTTGAACTGCCGCATTCAAATCTTGTAAGATGTTTGAAACATTTTGGGCTAAAACTAACCCTAAACCATCACTAATTGGTGCGCTAATGTATGAGCCGTCAGCTGCTAACGTTTCCGGAGCTGTAAATGAAGCAGCACCTAAGTTTTCAATGTTATTCACTAATTCCAATTGACGATTCACTTCCGTCAAATCAATATCAACACCAGTTAAATTCCCTAACGCTCCACTGGTAATTTGAGTAATCACATTGGTTAAATCATTGGCTGCATTCAAAACGGCAGTCAAAAAAGTAACTTTTGAAAGATCAATCGTAACGTTGGTATTGATTGCTGCGCTGCCTGCTGCAGCTACATTTCCTCTTAACTCAGGAGGAACCACTAACACCGCTTGTTTTTGTCCACTAAACACAGCGGAAGCATCTGCTAAAGCGCCACCAGAAACCGTGAAATTAACTGGTTGATTTTGGTTTGCGGCTGTCCAACGATTACTCGTTGAAGTGCCACTGTCATTATTTGACGTAACATTTGATAATAGTTCGATATCCAAGACCGCTGCTGATGCACTGATTGTGCCAGAGGTAACAGCTATACTTACAGGGATTGCTAATGACGTAAATAATAAACCACTTGATATTGCTAAATTAAGCATCTTGCGTTTTGTCCATTTTTTATGCTGACTTTTCCGATTAAAATCCTCAACAATTTTCTTTTTCATCTGATCGTCCCTCTTTTCTTTAAAATAAACGATAAATACCAAGATCATTAGCTTCCCCT
>OKHV01000202.1_pt1 | contig 9434 bp, 8 predicted proteins | sample 1611351 | NCBI WGS metagenome assembly OKHV01 (sample SAMN04436735, study PRJEB24849) | human gut metagenome | biome: human gut; feature: NICU; material: stool | host: Homo sapiens | place: USA: Saint Louis, MO | collected 2010-11-29
AGTGCGCCAGGTTTACTATCTGTCGATGGAGTTCCTGATTGGCCGTACCCTCTCTAACGCGCTGCTGTCGCTAGGCATTTATGACGATGTGAGCAGCGCACTGGCGGAGATGGGGCTCGATCTGGAAGAGCTGATCGATGAAGAGAATGACCCTGGTCTTGGCAACGGCGGTCTGGGCCGTCTGGCGGCCTGCTTCCTGGATTCCCTGGCGGCGCTGGGCCTGCCGGGACGCGGTTACGGGATCCGCTACGACTACGGGATGTTTAAACAGAATATCGTCGATGGCCGACAAAAAGAGTCCCCTGACTACTGGCTGGAGTACGGTAACCCGTGGGAATTCGAGCGCCATAAAACCCGCTATACCGTGCGCTTTGGCGGACGTGTTCAACATGAGGGCAAAAACTCACGCTGGCTGGAAACCGAAGAAATTATTGCCGTGGCCTACGATCAGATTATCCCGGGTTATGACACCGATGCCACCAACACCCTGCGTTTGTGGAGTGCCCAGGCCAGCAGTGAAATTAATCTCGGTAAATTTAACCAGGGGGACTATTTCGCCGCCGTGGAGGATAAGAACCACTCTGAGAACGTTTCCCGCGTGCTTTACCCGGACGACTCGACCTATTCCGGGCGTGAACTGCGCCTGCGTCAGGAGTATTTCCTTGTTTCGGCGACGGTACAGGACATCCTCACCCGTCATTACCAGCTGTATCAAACCTATGACAACCTCATGTACAGAACCTTAAGCGGCAAGCGAATTAATAATACCGTCTAACGTGTTGTTTTGCTTGGATTTTCTCTGCCTACTCTTTTTGCCGTTTTTGGATAAATACACCATTGCCCACTCCAACTTCTCTGTTATTTCCTGCCACGCACCATGGATGATGCTCGCCAATATCGGCATTAACCAAAGCGCGCTGTTTTTGGCAATCTTCAGCATCGATAACTCCGCGCTGCCAATCAGCGTCAGCGCCAGCCGACGTTTGACCAGCAAGGCCAGCAAACTAGCCCAGATCAAGCCTTCCGCTATCGCTTTTTGTCGTGTCGCGAACGCCTTCAACCGGTTATGTGATTTCAGCTCTTTGAACAACAGTTCGATCTGCCAACGGCAACGATACAATGCCATCACCTTCTCGGCTGGCCATCGCTCACGCGGAAGATTGGTCATCCATATACAGAACCGTTTTTCCTCTGCAAACCAACGTCTTATGAGTCGATATTTATACTTTCCCGAACTCACATCCAGATCCAGAACCTCGGCTCTGCAGCTTCTCCGATCGATATCCTTGAGCTTTTTTCCGAGTAACTTGGGCATTTCCCTGCCGTCCTGTCGGTAAGCTGCCTGTACTTTGGGATTGAGATTTTGACTCCCTCTGACCAGATAGCTTCCTTTGGCTTTGGTCACATCAGCAAAGTACTCGCGGCTGATGTAACCGGCATCCGCCAATAACAGTTTGTTATTTAACGAATTTGCGGCCGGAAGATGCTTGCGCTCCGATTCGGTATCCGCCGTGATACTCATCGATATCGGCGACTGGTCCAGCAAGGACATGGTCATATGACACTCTACCGCAGCGGGGCTGTGCTTATTGAATCGGCCCGGGAAATGTTCTGCCAATTGCGGATGTAACGCGAATGACGACCCGTCCTGCAGCAGTACCTGCTCAAAGCCTGCCAGTCCGTGGGCGTCCGGTAGACACTCCTTGAGGCGTAAGGCGATGGCTCGTTCAACCAGTGCGCGCATGAACAAGGGAAAACCCTGCTTGCGTAACTGGTTGTGAAAGGGTTTATACGCTATTTGGTCAGTATCATGGAGCTGCAACGCATTGAAATGGCGATGCAAACCAGCAATACCATCCACCTTGTCGCAACCAAGCCCTGAGAGCAGAGCCGGGAGTAGTCTCGCAGGCTGGATATCCCGGAGTCGCTGACAAAAACCGGTAAATTTACCGATCCGGTTGAGTTCAGAAGAGCTAAGAAGTTGCTTGAGGTACTGGGTTGCATTGATAATAGTCATGGCTTCGGGCGTGTCGGTTTTTTTTTGCGATTAAATCAGATCACAAACGAAGCCTTTTTTATATCTATTTCAATTGGTTGTAGCTAAAGATCCTGTACATGACAGGTCACTGCAGCGGCCAAACTGTTGCCACATCTCAGTTCAGGAGGAAACGCAATGACTCAGGAAAGGATCCAGACCCGCTACCCACTCGGCGGCCCCTTCGCCACCCAGGCTGAGCTGGAGCAGGCCATCACCCAGGCCATAACGACCCACAGACAAGATTTCTTCCCTCTGCTGGAACGGCTGGTGGACGTGGGGGACACCCGGGTCAACCTCAGTCAGGAGAACCCGCTGCGGGTGCTCAGCATCGAACTCGCTGACGGCCGTGAAGGAGTGGCCCATATCAACTACGAGTCCAACTTCGCCGAGAGCTGCCTGATTATCAACGAATACGACCAGCACCAGACCAGCCTGGCCTTTCGCCTCGACGGGGATGCACTTATCTTCGACGTCGAACTGCCGATCGCGTGGAATTTCAATAACTGAAGATTCAGCGGTGTAATGCCGCCTGGTTGCTACACCCGGTCAGCCAGCTCCCCTCACCCTAACCCTCTCCCAAAGGGAGAGGGGATCAGCCCGTGCCAACCTCCAGCCGTGGTAGTCACTCCATACTCTGCTGTTATTTCAGGCGCCTGTAATCTTCCCCATATGGCTGTCATCTGAATAGCAATATCCAGCATATAGCCACCATAACCCTCACTCATGTACAGGATCTTTAGCGGCAACCAATTGAAATAGATATAAAAAAGGCTTCGTTTGTGATCTGATTTTATCGCCAAACAAAATCAACACGCGCGAAGCCTATGACTATTATCAACGCTAATTTCTATCTGGAGCAACTCTTGGCTCCCGCCGCACTCGAGCGCATTGCTCGGCTCTGCAAGTTTTGTCTGCGTCAGCGTGCCATTACCCCAGCCATGCTCGTACCTGCACTGCTGCGGGCCATGGGAGGCGACCAGGTCAATGACATTGCCGGTTTACACCGCCATTTCAATGCCTTGCAACTGGTAAACACCCATCAGGTTTCTTACAAACCGTTTCACAATCAGCTGCGCAAAGAGAGCTTTGCCCTGTTTATGAAAGCCCTGGTCGAGCGGGCCATCGCCTTGCGTATCGACCATCAACTCAAAGCAGCCTCCCTCGGCGCGTTCAAGCAGGTGTTACTGCACGATGGCACCTCCTTTGCGGTGCATCGGCGCCTTGCTGCTGATTTTCCCGGCCGGTTCAAGACCATCAGTCCGGCAGCTATCGAGTGCCATATGACCATGTCACTGTCGGAGCAGAGCCCGTTGTGCATGAGTGTGTCTGCCGATACCGCAGGGGAACGGCAATTTCTGCCTGAAGCCCACACGCTGACCAACTGCCTGCTGCTGGCTGACGCAGGTTACATTGACAGGGCTTGGTTTGAGCAGGTGAACGACGCTGGCGGATTTTATCTGGTGCGCGGCACGAAAAGCCTGAACCCCAAGATAATCCAAGCCTGGCGCGGTGATGGACGGGAAGTACCCAAGCTGGCGGGACTATCTCTGAGAGAGGCCGGACGGCGACGCTGTCGGGCCGAGGTACTGGATATGGTGGTGAAGTCCGGCCAGGTCGAGTACCGGTTGATCCGGCGCTGGTTTGCTGAGGAAAAGCGGTTCTGTCTGTGGATGACGAACCTACCGCGAGCAGCATGGTCAGCAGAGCAGGTGATGAGCCTGTATCGCTGCCGTTGGCAGGTGGAGTTGTTATTTAAAGAGTGGAAATCGTACAACCGGCTCAAGGGGTTTGTGACGGGCGAGAAAGCGATTGCCGAGGGGTTGGTGTGGACGAGCCTGCTGTCGCTGGTGATGAAGAGACGGGTCGCGCAGAGTGTGATGAGTGGGGCGCTATCGATGCTGAAAGCGTCGAAGAACAGTGCGACGTGGTGGCTACCGCTATTGGAAGCAGTGGCCCATATGGCGCTGACAGAAATAAGGGAAAGATTGGAATGGGCTGCCGATTATTTGGCCAAGAACGCCTGCCGAACCAAGCAGAGAAAGTCGATACAGAACAGGACCTTGGAAGGCGTTTTAAATGGACTCGCCGCTTAAGGTCCTGTACATGCAGCTTCACTAAATTGCTTGCTCAGTGCAGAATCGTCAGCAACCGCTTTCCAGAACGCCCGACGGAAAGAATCAAAACTACCGAAAGTCTTCCCGCGTAATTTATCCGCAATCTGGGAAGGAACAGGAGCACCATCCCCGGTACTGGTCCCCCCCATCCAGTTATTTCCAACGTTCTGACCTTTACCACTGGCTGTCCCCGGCATGTTACGAGGGCTACGGTACATCACATACAACGGTTTAAGACCGGACTCCGGCGGAAATACCAGAATCAAATCATTGAAATCAATATCGTCTTCTGCCGGCGAAACTGTCACAGTCCCCCCCTGAGGAACCGTAGTTTGCCCACCGGTATGTATAATAGTTTCAGGCAAAGGAACCGGCCCAGCAAGTCCCAGAGGACCATTAACGCCCGGCGCATCTGACGGACTCACCAGTATTGTCTGTCCGGGCACATCCTGTATCGCCGGCAACGTATATCCCCAGTAACCAGTAGCTTTATCCAGAGCAGCCCGAACAACCGGAACACTACCGGCAACAGGTGTTCGAACGAACTGAGACTCCAGATAATCGCCTTCACGCACGATAATCCGGCCTCGAACCGGCATACTGACACCCGTTTTACTGTCAGCAGCTTTAATCAAAGTGGCCAGATCAGGTAATGACAGTGCATCACCCGGCATCAGCCCGCTGATGTCACGTCCGGGCACCACATCACTGCCAATACCAACATCACGTGACCAAAACAGCCCTACAGCAGTTGCCACCACGGGACCAACAAGACTCGCACCGGCAATACCTCGTAGTTTAGCCATCACCTCAGCAATCTGCGTCCAGGCTTTCCCTGCAGTAACACTATCCAGCGATATACCACCAAGTGATGCAACGGCCCAGGAAATGGGTGACGCTGCAGGCGCAGCCGTAGACGGGATCCCGCGAACAGACTGAATATCTGTGGATTTCAGCTTATCTGCTGCTGCCTGACGCTCCTGCATCAGCCTGGCTTTTTCCGCTGCCGCACGCGCTTCCTCTGCAGCTTTTGCTGCTGCGTCTGCCTGACGTTTTTTCTCAGCAGCAGCTGCTGCAGCCGCCTCAGCTTCCTGCCGCTTACGTTCAGCAGCAGCAGCCTGTTCAGCAGAATTTAACGCCGCCTGAGCAGCCTGACGGCGCGTTTCTGCCGCATTATAGGCAGCTGTAGCTTTCAGGCTGTCCTGTTCTGCTGCTGTTGCCTGACTGGCAAGACTGGTAGCCTGATTTCGCTTATTCACAGCATCGCTCTGCGCCGCATCAACCTGAGCTTTGGTAATTCCGGATGGATAAAACCTGTATCCCCAGTGATCATGCTCCTTATTAGAGCCAATTATTTCCCATTTATCCGTACCATACTCACCATTTTTCAGCTTCAGGCCTTTAATCTTCTGCTGCAGCTCCTGATATTTATTTTCCGCCTGGGTTGCAACAGGTACAGCATCAATAGCAGCCTTCCGTTTTGCCTTTGCCTCCTGCAGTGCACTGTCTGCAGCTGATTTCAGACGAGACACATCTGACGTCGCGTTATTCAGGCTATTACGGGCATCAGAAACTGACTGATGCTGACCCGCTGCAGTTGCAGCAGCAATTGCCTGCTGGCGTTCTTTTTCCGCCGTGGCTGATGCGGCAGCAGTTTTAGCCGCAAAGTCTTTTGCTGCTGCTTCTGCCTGCTGTTTTTCCTTTAACGCCTTCTCTGCAGAAGCAGTTTTTTCTGCCTCAGAAGGACCTACAGCAACAAATACACTCGTATTATGCTCATTGTTACCCGCGCCCGTAGAACGAGTTTCCCAGTATCCAAGCTGACCTTTATTCATCACCAGGAGCTGTCCTGCAGGTCCGGTGTTAACAGTATTCCCACCACCACTACCACCGTCAGGTCGGGGCTTATCTCCAGGCACAGCAATAACCCCAGCAGTAATCTGAATAGCGCCATTAGGCCCTAAGGCTGGACTTGACGTCCCATAGGACTCCGCGTGATAGCCTGATTTAACACCAATAGCATTACCATTGCTGTCGCGAACATATGGATCACGATCCAATCCGGTGCCAGTAGCACCTTCCCCGTTATAGTTAAATCCACCACCCATAACTCTCTCCTTTGTTGTTATTTTTATCGTTTTCCTGCTTGTCAGAATCTGGTGTGCGGTTTATCGCCTTCGAACCTGTATCCGGAGGCTGTTATTAGTTCTCTGCCACACCAAAGTACTGTATATAAACACATGTGTTTATATACAGTACCTGGATACTACTCCTGACATGAGAACTCTGTCAACACGCGGAGAGATACAATTATCTTTTTAATTTTCATTAAGTTAATCATGAGAGAAATGAAAAAACCCAGACAGGACGCGGCTCGGCAGAGAAAAAAAATTAACGATATGTGCTCTTAAAAAAGGTGTGACTGACGGACAGAGACCTGTACAAAAAGTCTTGGTGTTGAGGGTATCCCGCCACCCGGGCGCTCCCATTTACCATAATCCCTTAATTGTACGCACCGCTAAAACGGCCTCAGGACGTTTCTGACGGGAAACCGGTAAAACAGGCAACAAACCACCCGAAAACCCGCCAGAAACGCGCAGGCTCTGTTTTTACGGCATGCATGAGTATGCGCGCAAGTGCATAGCGCGGAAATTCACGCCATTCAGCCAGGGTAAGTCCTGTTTCCGGCGTTCTTCTGATCCGAAAACGGTGAACGGGGACGCAATTTATTGCGTGGCCGTGAGGCGTTGCCGGCGCAGCCGGAAAACCGGTTTTCAGCACGTTCAGGAATCGGGTTCGTCGACGGCCGGCAATCACGTTATGGCAAGTCGCCGGACGACTCACCACACGATTCACCGGCGATTCGAATCGTGAATTGAATCAAGAGTCACCATGAACAAAAAACGCCCAAATTGATGAATTGAATCAAGAGTCGATTCATCATAACAACATGATAATAAAGCGTGATTCACATATGAATCGTGGGCAATTCGTAAACGATTCGCCATAGAGTCGTCCACGACTTGGATCTGCACTTTGTAACACATCACTGCACATTAATTTTTCATTAACCAATTGTTTTAAATAAGGAATCTGCAAAATTTTAATTTTGCGTAGTGTGTGGGTATTTTTAGTCGTGAGGAGCGTTCAGAGATCTGGCGATTTTTGGGAAGGTTCAGGAACTCCCTGGGATGGCCGGAGAGGAAAACTCAAGCATGGCAGGATCAGGATTTTTTCCAGAATTTCCACCACGGGGAATGGGGTGGTGAAGAAGGCTCGCGCTTGTGCTCCAGAAGCTGCATAGCCTGACGAAGGGAATCAATATGCTCATCTCGAGCCTTAACAGCCCCTTTAAGACCATCGTTTTCAGCTTCAAGTAGAGCGATTCTATGTTGTAAATCATGTAAACCAACGCTGTTAATACTTGTAGATTCTGCGTCACTTTTTACATCATATTTTACAGTATCGATGACACCATCAAGAGAACCAAAAACTCTAATAAGCTCTGAAGTATCAATAACTTTAATAGCCTTCCCGTGCTTTACAACAGAGGTGTAACTTAACTTCCCACTGTTAATCATCTTGTAAATTGTGGGACGGCTAACCTTAACAAGCCGTGCCGCTTCACTAATAGACACTCTGGCCATCAATTGCCATCCTGTAATTCATCCAGTCTCGAGGACAGTGTACGGAAAAGATGCTCCGCATCATCGTGGAGTTTCTCACAAAGGTCGGCCTCAACATCGAGATCAAGCTCGTTAAGCTTCTCCAGCAGGAGCAGAGACTGATTCTGGATGAATTTAGCCATGTTCAGCGCTGTTTTCTGTTGTTTCGTCATAAAGGGCCTCAGAGCGTCAGTGCTCAATGTCAGACAGATCTCTTTTCCGCTTCCTCGCTCACTCAGTCGCTACGCTCCTGCCGTTCGGCTGCGGCGAGCGGTCGCAACGCGCACATAACGACATAGAGCAGACAGCTCGGAGAGGGAGAAGGCAGCACAGCGGCCGTTTTTCCATAGGCTCCGCCCCCCTGACAAGCATCACAGAATTTGACGCTCAAATCAGTGGTGGCGAAACCCGACAGGACTATAAAGATACCAGGCGTTTCCCCCTGATGGCTCCCTCGTGCGCTCTCCTGTTCCTGCCATTCGGTTTACCGGTGTCATTCCGCTGTTATGGCCGCGTTTGTCTCATTCCACGCCTGACACTCAGTTCCGGGTAGGCAGTTCGCTCCAAGCTGGACTGTATGCACGAACCCCCCGTTCAGTCCGACTGCTGCGTCTTATCCGGTAACTATCATCTTGAGTCCAACCCGGAAAGACACGACAAAGCGCCACTGGCAGCAGCCACTGGTAACGGATTTAGAGGAGTTGGTCTTGAAGTCATGCGCCTGTTAAGGCTAAACTGAAAGAACAAGTTTTGGTGACTGCGCTCCTCTAAGCCAGTTACCTTGGTTCAATCACCTGCAAGTGTTTGAACCTTCGGAAAAACCGCCCTGCAAGGCGGTTTTTTCGTTTACAGAGCAAGAGATTACGACGATCCAAATGGGATCTCAAGAAGATCCTTTACGGATTGCCGTTCGTACCGCTATCAAGCGTGACTCCGGTCACCGTCGATGAAGGTGAAACAGCCCCACCTCCGGTGTCACGAACATTATTGACCTGACATGCCGCCAGAACCACAGAAACGGTAACAACCCCCAGGAAAAGTAATTTTTTCATATATCACCTTTTATTTTTATTATTCTAGGCAAATGGATATCTAGTAATTATTATTCAAATCCAGAGTTAAAAATGTGCGGATTCATCACTTGAACCCGCACATTCAATCACGATTTTTTAAAACCTGGCTTACCGTTAGCTGCTCGCCACTCTTTTACTGTTTTTACAACACCAGCAGGAGAGTTATCGGCTCCTGCTTGAGGATGATAAATAAGATCCCAACCATCTGGATGCTCAGTCAACTGGCTGAACTCATAAATAGCCTCATCATGCTCAGACTCAGTAGCAAAGTCTGCCTTTTTAATTTTTTCGATAAACTCAATAAATTCCTGCTCTGTATAGTCAGCCAAAGTTTTATTAGCCATTTCAGTTCCCCTTATGAATTTCAATATGACGTTTAGGTGTTAATGCATTCAGGTTATCTACGTTATAGACATCACCACCTTTAGAAATTTCAACTTTATGGTGTAGTTCAACCTTAACCCTTTTACCTACAGAATCTCGGAATCGAACTGTTGGAGCTCGCCCTAATTCCATTCGCTCTATATCATCAGGATAAAACTGC
>OKHV01000209.1_pt1 | contig 9172 bp, 5 predicted proteins | sample 1611351 | NCBI WGS metagenome assembly OKHV01 (sample SAMN04436735, study PRJEB24849) | human gut metagenome | biome: human gut; feature: NICU; material: stool | host: Homo sapiens | place: USA: Saint Louis, MO | collected 2010-11-29
ACTTTTGATGTTTGTGAAAATCATGAAAGAAAAGGTGACTATCAATGAAAGTGAATAAATTTGTTAAAGGTTTTGCGGCAATTGCATTATTTAGTTTAGTATTAGCAGGCTGTGGCGCAGACAAGAAAGACAACACAACGAACTCTTCTAGCGCAGCATCTTCAGAAACGAAAAAATCAACTGAATCATCAGCACCAGCGAAAAAAGTTGCCGGTGGCGATTTAAAAGATGGTACGTATAAATTAGAAGAAAAAAATGAAAAAAATGGTTACCGTGCAGTCTTTGAAATGACTGTAAAAGACGGCAAAATCACTGAATCTAAATATGACAACATCAATGCTGACAACAAATCTAAAACAGAAGACACTAAGTATGAAGAAAGCATGAAAGCAAAATCTGGTGTTGGACCAAAAGAATACATCAAACAATTAAACGATTCTTTTGTTAAAGCACAAAGCGCAAGCGGTGTGGAAGTAGTAACTGGTGCGACTCATTCATCTGAATCATTCCAAAACTACGCACAACAATTAATCCAAGCAGCACAAGCTGGTAACACAGACACAATCGAAATCGACAATGGGGCAACATTGAAAGATGGTACGTACTCATTGAAAGAAAAAAATGACTCAAACGGCTACCACACAACATTCTCAATGACTGTGAAAGATGGTAAAGTGACTGAATCTAACTACGATAACGTGAACGCTGACGGCAAATCTAAAAAAGATGACACTGAATACGAAAGCAAAATGAAAGACGTTGCTGGCGTTGGACCAAAAGAATATATCGAAACATTAAACAAAGAATTTGTTAAAGCAATGGGCGAAGAAGACGGCTCACCTGCAGGTGTTGAAGTGGTAACTGGTGCAACACACAGCACACATTCATTCATCAACTACGCACAACAATTAGTGAACGCTGCTGAAAAAGGCGACACAACTGAAATCGTTGTTGACAACATCGTAACAAAATAATTAGAAATAAATGAATCGTGAAGTAGTTCCTGAAATGCTTTTCAGCAATTACTTGACACCATTGAGGGGTTGGGAAAAAGTCGGTTGGCTGACTTTCCCGCCCCTTTTTCTTCGCTAGTTCTGTCCATCATTTCACAAATTTTTTCACAGAAATTTGTGAATTTCCAAGAGAAAGACTTTTCATTTTTTCCAAAAAAGGCTACTATGCAAGAGAACTTATTTTTTAATTAAAGAAGGAAAGAAGAGGGAATCCTATGAAAAAGAAACTTCTGCTCATGGTGAGTGTTCTAGCAGTGCTGTTTGTGGCAGCTGCTTGTTCCTCAAAACCAGAAGCGAAAATTAATACAGAACCATACTCTGACCGTCAAACAATGCTTGGTACCTACGTTCAAATTCGCATCTACGATGATGGCAAAGAAGACGTCTTACCGAAAGCCTTTGCCCGCGTCAAAGAACTAGGCGATAAAATCACGGTCAACCAACCAGGTTCAGAAATTGATGAAATCAACCAAGAAGCAGGCGTGAAACCAGTCAAAGTTTCAGATGACCTGTATCCTTTGTTGAAAAAAGCCTATGAATACAGCAAAGACTCCCGCGGCGGCTTCGACATGGCAATTGGCCCAATCACCTCTATGTGGCACATTGGCTTCGATGATGCTCGCAAACCAAGCCAAGCCGAAATTGATCAAGCCTTGAAACTCGTTGATTACACGAAAGTCAAATTCAACGACAAAGAGCAAACCGTTTACCTTGAAGAAAAAGGCATGCAATTGGATTTAGGCGCAATTGCCAAAGGCTTCATCACCGACGAAGTCGTGAAAGTCCTCAAAGACAACGGCGTCACCACCGCTATCGTCGATTTAGGCGGGAATGTTTACGTCTTAGGGCACAGCCCACGTGGCAAAGACATGGATTGGACAGTCGGGATTCAAGATCCGAATAAAGCCCGCAACACTGTCTTAGGTCAAGTCAAAGAAAGCAACAAAACCTTAGTCACATCAGGAATTTATGAACGCTACTTAAAAGTCGATGGCAAAACATACCACCATCTCTTTGATCGTGAAACTGGCTATCCGTTTGATAACGACATCGCAGGTGTCACCATTATCACCGACAAATCCATCGATGGTGATGGTCTCTCAACAGCCGTCTTCTCAATGGGCGTCAAAAAAGGACTAGAATATGTCGAAAGTCTGAAAGGAACCGATGCCATTTTCGTCACAAAAGACGACAAAGTCTACATCAGCAAAGATATCGAAGGCAACTTTGAAATCGGCAAAGACTCTGGCTATACGATGGGGAATCGGGCCGATTTGAAATAAGGAGCGACTAAAAATGTCTTTAAATGTGTTTTTAAAAGTAGTGGAAATTCAGACGAAGCTTGCCAGTCTCTTTCCCTTCATTATCGGGGTCTTGTTTTCAATGACCTATTTCGGGGAAGTTCAGTGGAGCAACACGCTGGTTTTCTTCATTGGCATGGTGGTCTTTGATATGGCCACCACTGCCATTAATAATTACATGGACTTCAAAAAAGCCAAATCTGACGTCTATAAATATGAAGAAAATATTATCGGACAATCAGGCGTTTCACCACAACTGGTCCGCAACATGATTTTCGCCATGATTGCCTTCACTGCCGTTGTGGGTGCGTACTTAACGGTTCAAACCGGCTGGCTCTTCCTCGTGTTAGGGGGGATTTGCTGCTTCATCGGTATTTTCTACACGTATGGACCGATTCCGTTATCCCGCATGCCCTTGGGGGAAATTTTCAGTGGCTTCACGATGGGCTTAGGCATCTTCGTCTTAGCCGTTTACTTGAACGTCGTCACCAATCCGCCGTTTTACTTAACGGTCGATTTTGCTAGCGGCGCCTTTCGCTTAGACGGCAATCTCTGGGCGGTGCTTGCGATTGTCGTGGCGTCCTTGCCCTTGGTCTGTTCGATTGCTAACATCATGCTCGCCAACAATTTACGGGACTTAGACACGGATATTGAGAACCACCGTTATACATTAGTCTATTATATCGGGCGCCCAGCAGGGATTGTGCTGTTTCAAGTGTTAGCGCTAGCTGGTTATCTGGTGATTTTATTCGGCTTCATTAGTGGTATTTATCAATGGCCAGTGTTAATTACATTTGCTACTTTGCCTGTCATTTGGAAAAATATTCAAACGTTTAAACAAGAATTGCCGCAGCCGAAAAGTTTCCGTCATTCCATTAAAAACTTAATGGTTTTCAATGGCACCTATGCCTTAGGGCTATTAATTAGTGCGTTGCTTGGCTAGATTCTTAAAAAAGTAGAAGAAAATACGAAAAAAATACTGTTTTTTTTCAAGCGACTTCTTCAAAAGTGTTATACAAAGCTCAAAAAGTTAGTATCAATTACTAACTTTTTGAGCTTTTCTCGTTAAATGGCTAGAAACCTTAAACTTTTGTCGGGGATTTTTGATAAAAATTGACTAAAATCGCCTTTTTTTAGTAACGATTATTAAATAACGGGCGTTGTAAACTGTAGTATAACAAGAACTTTCAAAATTTTCGCAAGAGGTGCGAAAAAAACGTCAATTCCTAAAGGGGGGTTCTTTGTTATTATAGAGGTATGAAAAAAGGTTGTTACACATTCCTTGTATAAAAGATCAACGAATACAAGTGAATCTAAAGGAGGTTTTTAAATGAAAAAAAAGCGTTATTTAATGATTGTGTGTCTACTATCTTCTCCTAGTTTTTTTATAAATGTTGAAGCGTCTGATGGTGGTTCTAGTTCGGTGGGGATTGAATTTTACCAAAATCCGAGAACACCCGCTCCTAAAGATGCCCCACCGAAAACAGATGCGCCAGCTGCTGATCCCAAGGAACCAGCTGGTCCTCCGCAAGGAGATCAACGAAGTGGTGGTTCGACACAGACCACCACAACTGGCTCGCAGCTCCCTCGTACAGGGAGCAAGAGTCAGGCAAATCTTAGCATTCTCGGCTTAGCCTTAATTGGCTTGGCGAGAATGGTACATAGAAAGAAGGGACGACATGAAGCAAACTAAGTGGCAACGATTAGCAACCATTGGCTTGTGTAGTTCTTTAGTGATTAACGCCTTTTCTGGCGTGACCGCAGTTGCGGAAACAGTCACGAGTGAAAGTAGTCCGACAGTAGCAAGTAGCACAACGCAAGAAAGTACGGAAAGCAGTCAAGAAACGACTGAAACGAGTCGGGAAGAAGTAACACAGGAAACAGAGAAACAAGCAGAAATACCAGAGGTGAAAACTGAAACAACAGAATCGGTACCAGAAAGTAGTAATGAAAATGACCGACAAACGAGCATTTCACCACGTTGGGTGCCGAATGATCAAGTGATTTATCCGAGAATGATTTTTGGCTTTACTGATGAAACAGGAAAAGCTTTTGCTGATGAAAACTTAACGTTATCAGGGACGTATTATAAATTAGCTCGCCACACGGCAACTAGTCAGTGGCGACCATACGCTGATAGATATCCAATTGTTTCTTCTAATGCAGGCGGTGGCCAATATCGAGTAGCTGTCAATGCAACGATTCCTATGCCGTACGATTTTCTCACAAATTTACCAGCAGGTTACACTCATAATTTGTACGCAATTGAACAATTAAAGATTGATAACACATTAAAGTATGTCGACAGTATTGTTGCCCCGCCTGGTAGTATAAACATGACCAGATACAGTGAGCAACAAACATCTGAAGCAGCTCAATTTGGTAATTATGTTAAACAGAATTTGACTCAGAGGGATAGAATATTTTCTAAAAATAGTGCAAATATCTTTTCTCTAAATTCATTAGCTTTGGCTCCAGAAATTACTGACGTATTAACGATGCTTCGCACAGATTCTGTAGAACGTGGGCCAATATTAGTAGGTTTTGACGGCACTACCACGTACCGAGAAACACTTAATTACGTAGTCACTCGGAAACAAGTCACCGAAAAGTTCGTAGATACTAACGGCGTAGCCATTACACCGCCAACAGGTTTTACCCAAAACAAGAAAACACCAATGACCAGCAATGCTTTCACCTTCAAACAAGCTGGCACCTTACCAGACACTTACAAAGCAAGCAACGGCAAAACCTACAAATTCAAAGGCTGGTACAAAGGCAAAACCAAGCCAAATACCTTGACCACCACCAAAGCGCCAAGCTATGCGGTGACCTATGATGGGAATGACGATTTGACGGTGGTGTATGAGGAAGAGACAGTCACAACGTTGTATCCATCATTAGATGTAAACTTTGTAGACGAAAAAGGGGTTGGCTTCACGCCAGCGTTAACTTTTAGCGGTAAATATCGTGTGCAAAGAACGAGTGATAGGCTTTATACAGATTTGTACGATTTAACATCCAAAAGCAAAGGTAGCGGACAATACACACTAAGTCTTAACAATGGTACGATGCCATTATCACCAGAGCTATTGCGAGTTTATGGGAATGACAAACCAATTAATGGTACGAACAGACTTAATTTTTCTCTAGATAAACTAGCGATCAATCAACAATTAAAATATGTCAATAGTATTGAATTAGATACGGTGAAAAGTGTTATGAAAATGTATGGCTATAACTATACCAGTGGTAGCGCCACAATTATAGATCCTAATCAAGTGCCAACAGAATATAACCTGAGTGCTGGAAATATCGCCTTATTAGGCTTTGATACAGATGGGGGATATTTTTCAAAGGAAAGTAGTGGAGTATTCAATATATTGATGGGTTATGCGAGTGACGGAGGTAAGCCCCTAATTACCATGAATCTTTTTAGTGGAAATCCAGTAAATGCATCCAAATTAGTCTACACAGTCACCCGTAAACAAGTCACCGAAAACTTCGTGGACACCAACGGCACTAAAATCACGCCGCCAACAGGCTTCACGCAGGGGAACCAGATTCCCATGACGAGCAATACCTTCAAGTACACGAGCGCAAGAGCCTTACCAGCTAGTTATTCAGTAGGTGGTAAAACTTATATTTTCCAAGGCTGGTACAAAGGTAAAACGAAGCCTAATACTTTAACGACAAGCACTACGCCAACATATAACACAACTTTTGATGGCAATGACGACATGACGGCCGTCTACAAAGAAGCAAGCATCAGCGCTAACTTAACGATGCGTGGTGCAGTCGATGTCATTGACAATGGCGCAGCCATGGAATATTGGGAAGTGCTGTTAAAAAATACTGGAGAAGCACCTTTAACTTCAGTTAAGATTAAACCAACCACTGACTGGGCGGCTGGAATTAGTACGCCCACGGAACTGTTTATTTTAGGTACTGGTCAAAATACGAAAGTTCGACCAATCACGAAAGAGCAGTGGGAAGCAGGTTTTGAGATTCCTTTAGACAGTAGTCTTCCTGTGGGCGGTCAACTAACGATTAATCTCCTAGGAACAAAAGTTACTGGACAACCAAACCAAGTGCTAAAAGCCGCTGTGGAAGTCACAGGGAACTTCAACAAACTGACTGCCTCAGATACGGTCCGGATTAAAGATTTAGATCAAGAAACAAAGGAACCAACTGGGGAAGGCTTCATCAGTGTTCCAACCTTCAATTTTGGTCAGGTTGGGGTAGCGGGAAGCACGCAACAGCACAGCTTGAAAAAAGCCGCTGATTACTATGGCAACGGCACACGCAATCCCTATCTGCGGATCAAGAAAACCCAACCGAATTGGAGCCTAACAGCGCAATTGTCGCAACCAAAATCAGCGACAGACAGCTTGCCTACAGCGACCCGCTTATTGTTAGGGGCGGCTCCTGTTTCGAGTTTCTCAAATTACAACCAACCTACCGAGTTGAAAAATGCGGTCGGTACTACGAGTGCCATTAGTTTGAATGCCAACAACACGGCCACTAGGATTATTGCCAACCAGCAATTCACTGGGAGTAATATTTATCAGTTGGACTTCACCTTCAACAATGTCAAACTTGAAGTGCCAGCCAACCAAGGGGTCAAGGGGCAACAATACCAAGCCGCAGTTACGTGGAACTTAGTTACAGGTCCTTAAAATAGTTAAGTTATCATGAGGAAAGCTCAAAATGTTAGTATCAAACACTAACATTTTGAGCTTTTGTTTATGTAAATTAAGGAATTTGGCTGAAAATCAGTAGCGAAATGGTAGATTCTCTTAATTTTCGCGCATTTTTCTAGTGGAAAAGCACTCTTCCGCCTTGGTATAATAGGAATCGTCGGAAAAGTCACTTAGCTGTAGCAAAATTTGAAATTTCAAAGGCACCTTTTTTTGATAGAATGGAGAAAATTAAAAGCTGTACATAGACCAATGAACAATAAATCAATACATAAAAAGGAGAATAGCATGAATCAAAAATGGCAAAAGTTACTTACAACCGCCTTGTGTTGTTCCTTATTGATAAGTTCACTCAATGGCATCTCAGTACTCGCCGAAACAATAGTTGTTGAAAATGAAACAACCACTGAAACGGGAGAAACAACGGCAAGTGAGGATACCGCTACAAGCGACTCATCGTTAAACGCTAGTCAAGAAAATGAAACAGCCAACACAGTTGCTTCATCAGAAACAACCACAGAACCAGAGACATCAGAATTACCTCAAAAGATGATAGAAGAGCCGCAACTACCATCGGCAGAGGACCAGACTGAAGCAACAGCCGATACAACGACAGCGGCTGTTGAAGCGACTCAGGAGGAGCCGACAAAGCGAGAAAATCGTGCAGTTAAAACGGCTGATATTCCTGAGAAAACCTATAAAATGGCCTTTATTGATGAAAATGGGTTGTTTATTGATCCTGCTAAAGTGACGTTCACAGCCGATGTCACGAAAGTAGAAAGAAAATCAGGTACTCAGACAAAGGTGGGAACCATTACAACTAGTAATCTAGGGAATTTCAAGATGTTGACGGTGCCGAAAGTTACACTTCCTGATGATGACGCCACAGAGGACTACGGTTTTTCGGGACTAACCAATCACAAAATTACGTTGCCAGGGCAATATACTGCCCCCAAGACAACGCCTAATAATTTTTATAAAGGACCAGACACGACAACCTTTCCTTTGGCTGTTTCCCGTCAAGTAACTATAGCTACTGGCAAGGATTATAGTACATACACAACAGGGGAACGTTTTAATATGTTTACTACGTCAACGCCTAAGCAATTTAATTTGCGAACATATTCTTGGGTCCCTGATCCTCAAAAAGTCCAATTTTCTGCTGCTTACAATATGGCCACGACTGCAGGTGAAAATAATTATTTAATAACCGATGATACGATTTATTATTATGTACCCAATAGACGAGTTAGTATTTATTATAATGACATGACATCGACAGTTTTGCCAACCTATCCGACAGGCTATAATGCAGCCCTTTCGAAAACGGTGGTTGAGTCAGACAATTTTCACTATAAAGCCCCAAAAGCATTTCCAAAAACCTATTCTTCTGGGAATCGTCACTTCCAGTTTAAAGGGTGGTATAAAGGATCCGCTCGACCAGATCCTAAAGCCGTTAAGTTGGAAACCACATTGACACCAGAATTTGATGTTACTTACGATGGTAAAGACAATGTGTATGTTTTTTATGAGGAATTAGAAGAAAAGACAACGACAATCCCGGAAATCACTTATAGCTTTGGGTTTGTAGATGAAAAAGGCGCATTAATAGCGCCAGCGAATTTCGGGATGCAGACTAATTTAACATCGATCATGAACGGAATAGCGAAACAAGTAGGAACAGCAACAGGTGTTAATAGTGGGAATCTGAAAAAATTAACCATTCCTAGTCAACAATTAACCTACACGAAAACGATAAATCCTGCCTTTTATGGTAGTACTAATTTTCGCTTAACAATCCCTAAACAATACAAACCACCAACAGTAACATCTGGGCCTCATTATACAGGCTCCAGTACGGCTTATCCTGTTGCAACAAAAAGAATGCGTTTTGTGGACAGTACGATAGCTGACATACGGGTGGAGACAGATGGCAAATATTATAGTTTATATCCTACAACGACAGCCAATCAGTATCGACTGTACTACACTTCTTGGATAGAGGATACGACCAAAACGAGATTTGATTCTATTTTGACTAGTACAAATACAGAAGTAAGTGTGCCAAATTACTATACAACCGATGATACGATGTATTATTTCTTAGAAAATCGGCGCATCACTGAAAACTTTGTAGATGAGAATGGTACGAAGATTA
>OKHV01000220.1_pt1 | contig 8976 bp, 7 predicted proteins | sample 1611351 | NCBI WGS metagenome assembly OKHV01 (sample SAMN04436735, study PRJEB24849) | human gut metagenome | biome: human gut; feature: NICU; material: stool | host: Homo sapiens | place: USA: Saint Louis, MO | collected 2010-11-29
GAGCGGGAGCCCGGTAGCGCTTTCCCGTCTACGGCGATCACGTGGCGCGCCGGCGAGGGTGGTGCGGGTCCAGGCGTACAGACACAGGTGCCCGTCCAGGGCGGCGGTGATGCGGGCGACGAGTTTCCGCAGGGTGGATTCGCCGGGGGCCGATCTCAGCGCGAATTCGTTCAGGTTCTTGTCGGTGAGTCTGGCTGCCCACTCGCCGGTGGCGGTGAAGCCCCGGCAGCCGGCCATCGCCGCCGAGACCGCGACCAGAAGCACCCCCGGCACGGGGTAACGCTTGCCTCGGGCCTGGCGGGGGTCGGGGACCCTGGACAGATGATCGGCCAGTCGGGCATCAGGTAGGGGCGTGTCAGGAATGGTCCGGGGCGGCGCGGTGGGGGAAGATGGCATCGCAGGCGGGGTCCTCGGGATCGGTAGATTGCATGGCTACTTCCATCCCATCCGGGACGGCCTCGCCCACCCATCTAACACGCTGGACCCGACTCAACCCCTAGCCACAGCACACTCCTACCGACTTTTCCGGGACCCTGCCACCACCATAGCCAGAAATATCGCTAATTCCGTCATCTCCGAATCATCCAAGCAGGTGAAAAGCCTCGAGGGAAAGAACTCTCCAGTACAGGTGGTCATGATGACCCCTGCTGATCTTTCCCAGGCGAAGAAGGCACCCTCGCCAGCGAAGTACATTATCGCGGGCCTCTTGGCAGGAATCATCCTGGGCTACGCCATAGCTCTCATCCGACACCTCGCTGATCGCCGCATTCACACCACAGACGACATTACTGACCGTATCGAAAAACCCATTTTCGCTACTATCCCCACGTCGTCGACCATCGAAACCCTTTCGACTGACTTGACCGATGATTTCAAGGCTGCTGAGGCCATCCGGAAGCTTCGCACGAATCTTCGCTATGCCCTGATTGACAGCACATCGAAAGTCATTCTTGTTACGTCGTCAGTAATGGGTGAGGGAAAGTCATCAGTGGCGGGGAATCTAGCCAAGGTGGTGGCCCTCGCAGGAGACGACGTCATCCTCATCGATGCTGATCTACGACGGCCCAAGGTGCAGAAAAACTTCGATCTTGACGACGGTCTGGGGCTTCCAGAAGTCCTCATCGGAGCGGCGCCTCTGGACCAGGCACTGCGAACTACACCGACAACTGATCTGAGTGTTTTGCCCTGTACTGACACTCCTCCGAACCCCTCCGAACTGCTGGGTTCGGAGCACATGTCCGAACTGCTGTCGTTCTTGGCACAAGACCACGTGGATGCCCCGCCAGTGCTGCCCGTCACTGACTCCGTGATTCTCTCCCGGTTGGCAGACACCGTCATCGTTGTGGCCCAGGTCGGACACACGACCGTCGACCAGGTTGAAAGCGCAGTTTCCTCCATCGAGAACGCAGGAGGCATGGTCTCGGGCATCGTCCTGAACCGTGCCGACTCCTCAAAACTGTCACATCTGCGATACGGCGAATCGGCGTACGGCTACGGATACACGAAATACGACAGCGACTACTCGTCATCACCCGCCACAGCTTCACAGCCGACACCCCAGAAACAGGAGACGTCAGGGAGTAAGAGCATTCCTCGACGGGCAACCTCCAAACACCACAACGCACACGTCTAAGATGATGGTGGTCCATGTGCGACGGCCAGCATTCACGCCGTCGCACACAGCTACCTGGGAGTGCCCGTGAAAATCGCCGTCGCAGGACTGGGCTATGTCGGCATGGCCAATGCAGTGTTGCTCGCCCAGCACAACCGTGTCGTTGCAGTCGACATCGACGCCGAACGCGTCTCGATGGTCAACAACGGACAGACGACGATCGTCGATCCCCTGATCGCGGAGTACCTGGCTCACCACGACTTGGACCTGCGTGCCACCACTGATCCGCAGGACGCGTACCGGGGTGCGGACTTCGTCATCATCGCCACCCCGACGAACTATGACCCTGACCAGAATTATTTCGACACTTCGAGCGTCGACGGAGTCCTCGACCTGGTACAGGAACTCGCCTCCGAGGCGACGATCGTCATCAAGTCGACAATTCCGGTGGGATTCGTCGAGGGGGTTCGCAAGGAGCGCCCCGGACTCGACGTCATCTTCTCCCCCGAGTTCCTCCGCGAGGGCAAGGCTCTCTACGACAACGTCCATCCGTCACGGATCGTCGTCGGGTCGGACTCGGCCAAGGCCCACCTCTTCGCCGACCTCATGACTGCCGGGGCCGTCGACACCGACATCCCCGTACTCTTCGTCGGGGCCACCGAGGCAGAGGCCATCAAGCTGTTCGCCAACACCTACCTGGCGATGCGGGTCTCCTTCTTCAACGAGCTCGACACCTACGCCTCCCAGCGTGGGCTGTCCACCCGTCAGGTCATCGACGGGGTGTGCCTGGATCCGCGCATCGGCAACCACTACAACAACCCGTCCTTCGGTTACGGCGGTTACTGTCTGCCCAAGGACACCCGTCAGCTACTGGCCAACTACCAGGATGTCCCCCAGACCCTCATCCAAGCCATCGTCGACTCCAACACGGTGCGCAAGGACTTCATCGCCTCCGACATCATCGCCAGGAATCCGAAGCGGGTGGGTATCTTCCGGCTGGTCATGAAGGCCGGCTCGGACAACTTCCGCTCCTCCTCGATCCAAGGGGTCATGAAGCGCATCAAGGCCAAAGGCATCGAGGTCGTCGTCTACGAGCCAACCTTCGAGGGGGATGAGTTCTTCCGCTCGAAGGTCACCAGAGACCTTGACTCCTTCAAGGCTGACTGCGACGTCATCATCGCCAATCGGATGTCCCCCGAGCTGGCTGACGTCGCCGAGAAGGTCTACACCCGAGACCTCTTCGGCGGCGACTGAGTCTCAGGTCCGGCTGGACCAGATGACCTGACCGGCCTCGCGGATGAGGGCCGAGCATCCGTCGCGCACGTCGAGCTCGACGATGAGGGGCTCCACCCCGGGGACACCACTGCGGTAGACGTAGCGCTCGTTGGTCAGGTCGAGGGACTCGGTACGGGCGTCGACGAGCCAGGGGTGACGTCGCCGTAGACCGAGCAGATCCTGGTGAGTACGCAGAGTTTCGGCGCCCAGGTTGGACAGCTCCGCCGGGCTGGCCGGGAACACCGGACGGATGTCGTCGTCGCCCCCGAACCTCTCCTCCTTGATCCCGCGATATGCCAACTCATCCCCGTAGTAGATGAGCGGGACGCCGCCAATGGTGGCCAGCACCGCGGTCGCGACCATCGCACCATCCTGCCCCACCTTCGAGGCGATGCGGGTGACGTCGTGGTTGCCGACGAAGGTCATCGGGGTGAAGGCATCGGAGAACTCGTTGTGACGCCCCAAGGCGTGATCGAGCTCGAAGAAATTACGGGATTCGATGGACGACCAGATTGCCTTCCACAGTTCGTACTGGGTCACCGAGTCCATACCGGAGGCCTTGACGATTCCTGCATAATCGCCGTGGATGACCTCGCCGAAGACCCACACGTCGGGGTGCTCCGCACGCACCGAAGGCAGGACCGCAGCCCAGAACTCCGGATTGACGGAGTAGGCGGCGTCGAGTCGCCAACCGTCGACACCGCGGTCGGACCAGTGGTTCATGACCCGGGTGACGAGGTCACGAACGGCGGGGTCGTCATGGTTGAGGGAGACGAGGTCACCGTGGCCCTCGAAGACGTCGAGCTGACCGTCACGCCAGCGGACCATCCGTCCGGCATCGGTCTCCGGCCCGGCCGCCAGGGCATCCTGCACGACCTGGTTACGACTCGAGACGTGGTTGAACACCCCGTCAAGCAGTACCGAAAGGCCACGGGAGTGAGCGGCATGGACAAGGTGGTCGAAGTCGGTGTCGTCGCCGAGGCGAGGATCGACGGCGAAGTAGTCCAAGGTGTCGTAACCATGGCTGGCCGAGGCGAAGATCGGCCCCAGTGCCAGGCCTGAGCACCCGAGGGAAACCGCGTGATCAAGCCAGGTCTCCAGATGTCCGAGGCGATGGCTGACCTCGCCGGATTCGAGCCGCTTGGGAGCTCCCACGAATCCCAGGGGATAGACGTGCCAACCGATGAGATGATCAACCCATCCCGGACGTCGAACCATGATGCCTCCTTTCACCGTCGCCACAGCCGTTCCGCTGCAACCCTTCCATCATGTCAGTCGTGGTCGAGGTTTGCGGTGGAAAGGTCCGCGGTAGAAAGGTCCGCACGAGGCGCCTTGGTGACGAGTTTGTGACCGAGCAACAGTGCCAGGAAGACCGGAATGGTGATGTACGCGACGACCATGCCGGTGACGTCACCGCTGAGAACGGCGTCACGGCCCTGCCCCAGGGTGACGATGACGCACAGGACGCCGGCCACGATTGGCCCGGCCGGGTACCAGCGCGCCCGATATGGCAATTCGGACAAATCATGCCCCTGTGTCAGGAAGGCGCGCCTGAACTGGATGTGACATATCGCAATGCCGATCCAGGCGATGAACCCACACAGTCCGGAGATGTTGACCAACCAGGTGTAGGCCTGGCCAGAACCGACCAAGGACGCGGCGAAGCAGGCTGCACCGACGAGGGTGGTGACGATGAGTGCCGGCACCGGGACACCGCGTCGGTTGGTGGTGCCGAGGATGCTGGGGGCCTTGCCCTCCCGCGCGAGGGCGTAGAGCATCCGGGTGGACGCGTAGAGACCTGAGTTGCCGGCTGAGAGCACCGAGGTGAGGATGACGGCATTCATGACGGCTGCGGCCGCGGCCACTCCGGCTCGCCTCAGGACCAGGGTGAAGGGACTGACGGCGACGTCGGTCACCTCGCCAGCAAGCAGGTTCGGGTCCGTGTAGGGCAACAACAGCCCGATGACCGCGATGGCGCCGATGTAGAAGATCATGATCCGCCAGAAGATCTGCTTGGTGGCCTTGGGAATGGCCGTGTCAGGATCCTTCGACTCCCCCGCCGCGATGCCGATGAGCTCGGTGCCCTGGAATGAGAATCCGGCGATGAGGAAGACCGTCATGATGCCGCCGAAGCCTTTGACGAAGGGAGCATCGCCGTGATGCCAGTTGGAGACCCCCGGGGAGCTGCCCATGATGCCAGCGATCATGAGGATGCCGAGGACCAGGAAGACGAGGACGGCAGCCACCTTGATGATGGCGAACCAGAACTCTCCCTCGCCATAGGCCCGCGCGGACAACACGTTCAGCAAGAACAGTAGGGCCAGGAATCCGGCTGACCATATCCATGACGGCACACTTGGCCACCAGTAGGCCATGACGATCGAGGCGGCAGCGAGCTCAGCGGCCACCGTGATGGCCCAGTTGAACCAATAATTCCAGCCCAGCGCGAAGCCGAAGGACGGGGAGACGAATCTGGTCGCGTAGGTTTCGAAGGCCCCCGGTACCGGGAGATAGGAGCTCATCTCCCCCAGGGACTGCATGAGCAGGAAGACCATGAGTCCCATGGCCAGGTAGGCCACCAGGGCTCCGCCTGGTCCGGCCTGGGAGATGGTGGCGCCGGATGCCACGAAGAGGCCGGTCCCGATGGCACCGCCGATCGCGATCATGTTCATGTGGCGCGAGGAGAGCCCGCGCTTCAATTCGCCGTCCATGGTGGTCCTCAGATAGGAGCGCCCCGCCCTTCTGGACGCGGTTCTGGTCACTCTACCGTCCCAGGACACCCCTCGCCCATACCCCGTATGTCAACCAGGGCAGAAGGCAGGGGCGCCCCGGCATGTCGTCGGAACGCCCTTGGAATGCGCTGTGAATCAGGCCTTCTTGACGGCCTCGAGAGCAGCGTCGTAGTCGGGCTCGGTGGTGATCTCGTCGACCAACTGGGTGTAGGTCACCTTGCCCTCGGCGTCCACGACGATGACGGCGCGAGCCAGCAGGTGCTGCATCGGGCCGTCGGCGAGGGTGACGCCGAGATCCTTGCCGAAGTGGGAGCGGAAGGCCGAGGCGACGACGACGTTCTCGATGCCCTCGGCGCCGCAGAAGCGGGCCTGAGCGAAGGGAAGGTCACGGGAAACGCACAGTACGGTGGTGTCGTCGAGTCCGGCAGCCTTCTCGTTGAAGGTGCGCACGCTCTTCGCGCAGACACCGGTGTCGAGGCTCGGGAAGATGTTGAGGACGAGCTTCTCACCCTTGAGCTCGTCGCTGGTCAGCTCCGACAGATCGGTCTTGACGAGGGTGAATGACGGAAGATCGGATCCAACCTGGGGCAGGTCGGCGACGGTGTTGACGGTTTGTCCCTTGAAAGCAGTAGTGGCCATATTCACACTTTATGCGGATACAGCCTCCAACCACGAGGATCTGGTCGACTTTCAGTCGCGAGTGAACAGCTTCGAAGCCGCGTCCAGGGCACGCACCTCGTCATGGGACAAGGTCAGATCAGTGGCGGCGAGCAGCGGACCGAGCTGATCCACGGTGCGCGCCGAGGCGATCGGTGCAGTGACATCCTTGGCCATCAGCCACGCCAGCGAGACCGACGTCACCTCGACACCGTGGTCATCGGCGATCTCCCTCAGCTGGTCGAGAACCGTGAAGGCCGCCTTTTCGTGCTCGTCGTCAGGCAGGTACGCCGCCATCATCGATTCCCTGGCAACACCATGGAGGTCGTCACGGGTGGCGTACTTGCCGGTCAGGAAGCCCGATGCCAGCGAGAAGTACGGGAAGAGGGCCAGGTTGTACTCACTGGCCAGCTGGCCGTACCCCTGGGGATCCTCGACGTCGGCGCGGTGCAGCAGGTTGTACTGAGGCTGCAGGGCGATCGGACTCGCCAGCCCCTCGTGCTCGGCCACCTCGAGCCACTTCTGCTCCCGGGTCACCGAGAAGTTCGACAGACCGACCCAACGCACCTTGCCTGCCTTGACGAGCTTGTCGAAAGCTACGGCCATGTCCTCGATCTGCTGGTTGTCGTCGTCGTAATGGGCGTAGTAGAGATCGATGTGGTCGGTGTGGAGCCGTGCCAGGGAGGCATCGACAGCAGCCGAGATGTTCTCAGCGGACAGCCCCCTGAACTCGGGGTGGGTGGCCACCTTCGTCGCGATGAGGATGTCGTCGCGACGGCCGCCCTTCTCGAGCCATGATCCGATGATCGTCTCCGATTCACCGCCCACATTCCCCTCGGCCCAGTGGGAATAGCCGTCAGCGGTGTCGACCAGCGATCCCCCGGCGCCGAGGAAGGCGTCCAGGATGGCGTGGGAGTCGTGCTCGTCGGCAGTCCAGCCGAAGGTATTGGCTCCCAACACCAGCGGCCTGATGTCCAGATCGGTGCCAGGGATGCGCGTCATGAGGCCTCCTCGTCGGCCCCGGGATCAGGAACGGTCGACCAGATCGATGTCGACCATGATCTCGGTGGCAATGGATTCCAGTTCCGAGCGTAGATCCTCAAGGGTCGTCGCGTTCGTGATCCGGCACTGCACCTCGGCCTCGAAGAGGATGCCGTCACCCATCGGAGCCTCGCGTAGGCCGGTGGACAAGTCGTCGATGGTGACACCGAGACGGGCCATGGTGACCGTCACCCTGTGGATGATGCCGGGATGGTCGTGGCCAACGAGGTGGACCACGAGGACGGCCTCGTCCTCGTCATCCTGTGCGGTCGTGTCGGTGACGGTGACCCGCAGCCCCTTGGCCTCGAGGGTTCCGAGATCGTCCTTGAGAGCCTCGACCTTGAAGTCCTCGATGCCGACGAGGACGATTCCGGCGAAGGCACCGGCAAGCCGTGCCATGCGACTGTCAAGCCAGTTCGCGCCGTGACTGGCAATGATTCCGGACAAGTCGGAGACGAGTCCGGCGCGATCCGCGCCGACCGCGGTGAGCAAGAGCTGAGACATGGCACGAGTCTACGTGACCCGGGTCACCACCGTGCCCGGGTGGTCGCGGTGGGGCCATCAAATTCCGTGAACCCGGCATCGACGACCCTCACTCGAGCGATGTCGGCATCCCAGTGCGCGACGGTCGGGGTGACGACGCGAACACGGAAGCCGTCTCGACGCCAGTTCTCCAGCGCTCGTCGGTCATCGTCAGTGCCGGTGCTCATGGCCTCGTGGGCGAGCTGGGCGGCATGGCCGCATTGGGCGCAGGCCTTGCCGGTCGTCATGTTGGTGCGGGGATTGATCTCGATGGTGACGACGGAATCCGAGGTGGCGGACTGGCCGTCTGCGGGCAGATTCGTGCCGGCGACCTGCAGCTTGTCGATCTGTTTGGGCTGCGGATGGACAGGGGCCGGAACGAAGGCCCGAACCATTGCCGGCCCGGTTCCGGGAGCGGCATCGGCCGGTGGATACTGACTGACGGTGACGCCGTCGAGGGCCTGGACGTCGTCCCATCTCTTCCCGGAAGCTCGCCGGACGATCTTACGGATGCGCTTGTCGGACCATTGCTGGACGGCGTCGTGCCACGGGCCGCCTGGTGCCGTCCGAGGGTCGTCAAGGAGAGAGACGACGGCGCGGGCAGCCGCCTCGCAGGCATCCACTTCGCGCGCCGGAAAACGTTTGTCACGAAGCAATACCAGCTGCATAGCCCAAGGGTCAGGTTCGCGGTCGGGTGTGGTCACTCGGGGCAGGCTACCCGCCTGCCCCGACGAGACGCGAGGATGGTTCGCTGCGACCGCCGCGCATCTGCAAGACTCGACGACGTGCGGAGCATTATCTGGGACATGGGCGGAACGCTGGTTGACACCTACCCGGAGGTCGATCAGACCCTCGCAGAGGCCGTGTGGCCTGAACCGACCGAGCAGCAGCTCTACGAAGTCGCGCATCTGAGGTCGGAGTCGATAGCTCACGCCATCGAGGTCTTGGCGAAACAATATGACGTCTCTTCCGGGCTGCTCGACGACGCCTACACCTTGTTGAAGAAGAAGTGGGCGCACGATCCCGCTCCGCTGATGGCTGGAGCAGCGGAGGTCATGGCGGCCGTGCGGCGCGGTGGTGGCCTCAACCTCGTCGCCACCCATCGTGATCGCGCCAGCGCCGAGAACCTCTTCCACG
>OKHV01000224.1_pt1 | contig 8888 bp, 3 predicted proteins | sample 1611351 | NCBI WGS metagenome assembly OKHV01 (sample SAMN04436735, study PRJEB24849) | human gut metagenome | biome: human gut; feature: NICU; material: stool | host: Homo sapiens | place: USA: Saint Louis, MO | collected 2010-11-29
ATATTCTTTAAACATGCTTAATACATGAAGAATATGGGGAACATTTTGGCTGACAATCGCCGCAAATAAAAAATCAATAATTACTTGCTCGATAATTTCTAGCGAGCGAATATCAATAATTTCCCGCTCATTGACAGATTGTAGTACACGAAAAAGTAACGAAGTTGGAAACGGCTGCAAGCCAACATTTTTTTGTAATGCTAAAAATTTCAAATTAAAAATAGTATACACATCGGCATTAATTAATCGTTCCAGAATCTGATTTTCTAATGCAATAATTTCCTCTTTTGTCACAACCGTTTGAGGGTTAAAAAGATATTCCAACGCCAACATCGAATACATTACTTCTTGCTTTCCTAAAGCAAAAGACGATTTATCATAATACGCCCGATAATCTGCAACGATTCGACTACTTTCTTGAAAATTTTTACTAAAGATTGCTTGATTAAACTGCTCCTTAGCTAAAACTGTTTTGGACATTGGCGTTAATTTTTCTGTCATTTCCATCGGCGAAATAGACAAGATTTCGACAATAATGGCTAAATCCGAAATACGCAATTCACTATTTCCTTGGACAAAGCGTTGATAACTTCGACTAGAAACACCATTTTCATCAAAGACACGCAGAGGAATATTTTTTCCTTTACGAATCCGTTCAATTTCTTCACCTAGCGGCCGATATTCCATATATTCTTTTTGTTTCAAACGAATTACTCCATTTCTCTTTAAATAAGGTAGCAACTAAGTTGAACGGCTATTCTCCAATGCTTAAAATTGTGCGAATATCTTCTTCCGTCATTTTCGCTAATTGCTCTTCATTTCCTTGAATCACTTTTTGGAACAGCTCGCGTTTTTCTTGCTGTAAGGAATTCATTTTTTCTTCAACCGTTCCTTCTGCAATCATCCGCCACACTTCAACAACCTTTTTTTGTCCCATGCGGTGCGCCCGACCAGCCGCTTGTTCTTCGACTGCGGGATTCCACCATAAATCGTATAAAATAACTGTATCTGCACCAGTTAAATTTAGTCCGGTTCCCCCTGCTTTCAATGAAATTAAGAAGACATCTTTTTCTCCTTCATTGAAGGCATTCGCCATCGTTAACCGATCTTGAGGCTTCGTACTTCCTCGTAAATAGAACGTCTCTAAACCTAATTCATTCAATTCTTTTTCTAAGATAGAAAGCATACTTGTGAACTGAGAAAATAATAGGACACGACGATTGTTTTCTTTGGCAGCCACTAAAAAGTCTTTGACTTGTTCCACTTTGCCAGAACCTCCCGTGTAATCCTCAATAAACAAACGCGGATCGCAACAGATTTGTCGTAAACGGGTCAAGCCTGCTAAAATACTCATGCGATTTTTCTTGAAGGTCGCCTGATCCATTTGACTGACATCTGCTTGCATTTGTTTTAGATAGGCCAAATAAACCGTTTTTTGTTCTTCTGTTAAGACACTGTACATATTATTTTCAATTTTTTCTGGTAAGTCTGCGAGCACCGTTTTCTTGTCTCGTCGTAAAATGAATGGTTGAATCATTTTGGCAATTTCTTCCGGCTTAATTTCTCGAAAGGCTTTTTTGCCTGGGAACAATCCCGGTAAGATCATGTGGGAAATTGACCACAGTTCATCTAAATTATTTTCAATTGGTGTGCCACTTAATGCAAAACGTTGTGGTACTTTTAAACTTTTTAAGGCTTGCGCCGTTTTAGTCCCACTATTTTTAACCATTTGGGCCTCATCTAGAATCAAATAGCCGACACGCATTTCCTGATAAAGCTGAACATCTTGTCGCATACTTGCATAAGAAGTAATCAGAATATCTTCGGTGCTATTTTGTAAAAGCGCTGCTCGTTCTTGGCGATTGCCAGAAACCACTTGAACATTTAAGGTTGGCGCAAAACGTTTGACTTCGGCTAACCAGTTATAGGTTAAACTTGCAGGAGCGACAATCAAAGCTGTCCCTTTCAAGCGCTCTTCTTCTTTTTCCGAAAGTAAATAGGTAATGGTTTGCAGTGTCTTCCCTAAACCCATTTCATCAGCTAAAATACCGCCAAATTGATAATGGCTAAGCATTTTCAGCCATTTATACCCTGTTTCTTGGTAATGGCGTAACGTTGCTTGTAAGGTTTTGGGGACTTGCGCTTCAAAGTTTTCTGGATGCGTTAAATCCGTGACCATTTTTTTAAAGGAATCTGAAAAATGTGCCCGCTCGTTGTCTTCTAATAAACTTTCGATCATGAGGCCTTGGTTTTTGGGCACATGAATGACATTGTCTTCTTGATGCATATTTTTTCGCAGCTTCGTTAAAATTGCACTTGTATGGAAAAATTCCTCTGAGTCAAAAGCAAGAATTTCACCACTTTTTAACGTATAAAAAGCATCATTACGTAGTAGACTAGTCAATACTGCATCGATTTCGGTTTCATCAATGCCAGTGACATCAAACCGAATATCTAACCAAGAATCCCCTTCCGCAACTTCAATCGTTGGTTGATGATGCTGAGCATCTAAATACAATTCCCGTAATTTCCGTCCCATCCGAACTTCTCCTAATTGACGGAAAGCTGGAACCTCGGCTTTAAAGAAATAATACAAGGACTCCCCAGCAGGTAAGACTTTTTCAAAGCCTGTGGTTGTTTGCTGATAGGCAAACTGTTGAAATTGTTGCTTAATTGCTGTTTCTTTTGCTTTATCTCGAACGATTTCTTGATTGACTTCAGGTAATTGAGCATATTTCGGGTTTGTCGAGAAAATGACTTCTCCATAGTGATAGTCAATCCGAGCGTTAATCCGACCTTTAATTTTCTTAAAAATAAAGACTGCTTTTAAAGGATGATGGACGACTAATTCTTCAACTGATTCTTCAACAGACACTCGACCAATTTTTTCCAATAATGGTAACACTTCACTAAATAAATCAGAAACTGTTTCTTTTTCATAAATAATTGACGGCTCTTCCAAGCGTTTCATCAATTGAAGTAACGTGGTGTAGATGGCTTCCTGCTCTTCTGTTAGTAAATAAACCGTTTGATCCGCAATCGCCCAGTGATAGTGGGCTAGAAACGTTGTAATAGGATTCTGAATAGTTAATTTGAAGCTTTGTTCCTCGGTTTTTTGTACTGTAAACGTAAGTGGCAAACTGGTTTCTCTGAACGTTAGATAGCGATACTTATGAGTTTGATTGGTCAATATAAACTGACCCGTTCGATTCATTTTTTCAACTAACGATTGACTGCGATCAATTGGTAATAATAGATAACGTTTGTCGATTTTCCCTTTAACTTGAATACCGTTTGCACCTAATAATTGGCTGGTATGATAAATTGCCGCAAGTTCTGTTAAAATTTCTTGAATCTCCATTGAAAAAGAATCATGTAGCAAGGTAAATTGGTGTTGTTTATTCACCATAAAGGTCATTTCTTTTTCATATGCTTGTAAAAAATCACCAATATTTTTCACAATATATGTTTTAGGTTTGGTGCCTTCCAAACCAATTTTTAAAGAAAGACCAATCGTTGATAATTCTGGATAGTAATTATTCGTTTCAATCACATCTAAATGAAATTCTAAACGTAAAGGCTGCAAGGGAACTTCGGCAGAAGCTTTGCTTAATTTGGCAAAGCCTTTGGTAAACATTTCAGCTGTTGATCGATTTGTTTTCTCAAAACTGACTGTTTGATTCGCTTGAATAATTCTTGACACGCCTCGTTGTTTCAGTGCCAGTTCAACTGCCACTGTATGCTTGCAATAGCCATGTTCCATCCAATATTGACATTCACAAACATCTTGTTCTTTGGCGGTACCATCCAATTCAACAAGATAAAGTTCTTCCCCTAAAACCTCAGACAACCAGATCCTTTTTTCTGGATTTTGAACGATAGATAAGACCCGGCCTTCTTGCATATATTCGCGTCCTTGTTCAACGATTCGCTCTGGAATACTCCATTTCATCGACTCACCTCCTCTTCTACTAAGCTAGCTGATAGTGAACGGTACTTTGACCATTCCCATTGCTTTTTATTTGTAATTGTTGTGGAATTCGTGCTTTTAATTCGCCAATATGACTAATAATCCCAATCATGCGGCCTTCATTTTCAATCGTTTCTAACGCCTCCATTGCCATTTCCAATGCTTCTTCATCTAAGGAACCAAAGCCTTCATCAATAAACAACGCATCAATTAAGACTCCGCCTGCTTGTTCTTGAATCACTTCTGCTAAAGAAAGTGCCAAAGCTAACGCTGCTATAAAACTTTCCCCGCCTGATAACGTGTGAGCGCTGCGCACCGTCCCTGAATTGTCATCATAAATATTGATTTCTAGCCCCGTTTGATTCCGATAACTACCTGCTTCGTGATTCAATTCAAATTGATAACGACTATTGGTCAGGCGGTCTAAACGCTGATTAGCGACTGTCAGCACTCTTTCTAAATACGTTTGTAACATATACCGTTCAAAACTAATTTTTTTAGGATTATTGCCATTCACCGTATCTGCCAACTGTTGTAGTGCAGCAACTTCCTCAAACTTGTCTTCAATTGTTGTTCTTTGCGCATTAATTTCTTGAACCAACTGTTGGTTGTTCAGCATTTTTTCATGCAGTTGATAGTATTTTTTTTCTTGTTCTTCAATTTGTTGTGTTATTTGTTCAATTTCTGTGGTGATTAAAGATAATTCTGGGAACGTATCACTAGATAATTTTTTTTCAATTTCAGCGAGTTGGATAGTCAGTTGGGTTTGCTCTTGTTCAAATAAAGCAATTTGTTCTTGCTGACTTTCTAGTGTCGGTACCTCTTTCAACCACTCCGTCAATTGGTCCTCTGTCACGCCTTGTTCCGTTAAAACTGCCTTTAACTGACTCTCAAGTTGTGCGACTGTTTGTTGAAGTGTTTGTTGTTCTTTCTCCAAATGCGTCAACGTACTTTCAAGGATCATTTCTTCTTTCTTCAAGGTTTCTCCTTGTGTCGTCACGTTTTCTTTTTGACGTTCAAATGCAGAGAGTTCTTCTTGAAGCAAAGCTTGTTGTTTGGTCATTTCTTCGTATGTGACGGTTGCATCCAATAATTGGCTAGCAATCATTTGCTGCTGGATAGTGATTCTTTCCAGACTTTGTTGCATTGTTTCTACTTGTTGTCGGAGCACTTCAAAGCGTTGGGAATTTTCAGCTACTTGTTCTTCTAGTTCCGCCAGACGGTCCTTTTCGACTGAAATTTCCGTTAGTTTTTGTGCTATTTGTTGTTTTTCTTTAGCTAATTGCGACTCAACTTCCGCAATTTCTGCAGGTGTTACTTGTGAAAAAGTTAGTCCTGTTAACGGCAACTGCAAGTCAGCAAACTGCGCTGCTAATTGTTCTTGTTCCTCAGTATACGCAGCTTCCTGTTCTTGTAATTGGCTTTCTTTCTGTTGCTTTTCCGCCCCTAATGCAGAGAGCGTTTCAGTAAATCGTTGTACCGTTTTTTCAACTTCCGTTAATTCCCGTTCCGCTTGATTAATCTCTTCTAAGGAAACTTCTTGATGAGTTTGTTGTTTTGGATGTTCTAAAGAGCCACAAACTGGGCAAGGTTCCCCCTCTTCAAGTAACAAGCTTAATCGTTGGATTTGTAAAGAGGCCCATTGACTTTTCTTTGTCTGCAACTTCGCTTCTTCGACGCTTTTTTGTTGCTGTTCAACAGCAAACCGTTGTGTCAACTCGTGCAATTCCCCTTGGTTTTGACTAATTTTTTGCCAAGCTTTTTGATTTTTTTGCCAACGTTCTACAAAATTTTGCCAATGATCTGCTACACTAGAACATTCAAAATTTGCTTTTTCAAGTGTTCCTTCTTGTTCAATAAATTGTTTGGCTGTCGCCACTTTATCCGCTAATGTTGTTTTTTCCTGTTGGCAAGATTCATACTCTTTTTGAATGGCTTGATAATTGGCTTGTTCTGCTATTTGTTGTTGGGCTAACTGTTCATATTCTTGGTATTGTGGTAATTGACGTTGAATCGTTTGAAGATGTTCTTGTTTTTCAGCAATCAATGGTTGTTGTTCTTCCAACTCACTCATGATTGCTTGCCAATCTGTCAATGCTTGTTGCGTTTCCATGAGAGCTTGTTGTTTGGACTTTGTTTCTTGTTCTTTTTGTTGTTTTTCGCTTCGTTTTTCAAAGACTTTTTCAGCTAAAGATTGCTGTTTTTGGCTCCATTTTAATTGCTGAATCTGTTCCTTTAACCGCTCAATGACGGTTTCCTGTTCAGCTTGTTTTGCTTTCTTTTCCAGTAATTCTTCTTTTTGCTGTTGCAAGTTTTGTCGTTCTTCAATAGCATAACGAACTTGCTCTTTTGCTTGTTTGGCTTGTTTTAAGGTTGCAATTTGTTCTCTTTCAACTAATAGTTGTTGCTGAGCCTCTTGTTGTTGGCTTTCTAATAATTGAAGTTTTTCAAAAAGTGTCATTGTCGGTTCAGGTTCTTCTGACCAATGCAACTGTTCTGTTTTCAGTTCAATTTTTTGCTGGGTTTCTTGAATCTCTTGATTGGCAATTTTTAAGCGTTCTTTTAAATTTTCGCTGAACAACTGATACAATTCTGTTCCGAATAAATTACGCAAAACCTTTTCTTTTTCATCACTTTTAGCAATTAAAAAAGTCCGAAACTCTCCTTGTGGTAACAATACAATTTGAGCAAATTGATTGGCATTCAAATGCAATAATTCTTGAATGAGTTCGTCCACTTCACGTCTTTTAGAATAGGCTCGTAGTTCTTTCCCTTGAGCATCTTTGACAATTAAAGAAATTTTGGCACTTTGTTTACGGACTCCTGTGCCACGTTTTTTAAAAAGTTCTTGTTCGGGAAGGCGGTTCAGTTCATAGAGATACTCGTTATGTTTAAAAAGCAAAGTAACTTCAGTGGCTTCTGAGGGGTCAGCAAATGTGGAACGCATTTCTTTGCCTAAACGTAATTTTCCAGAACTTTCACCAAACAAAGCATAGCTCATTCCATCAAAAATCGTTGTTTTCCCAGACCCTGTTTTTCCACTAATTAGAAAAAGTGAAGAATCTTCAAACTTCGTAAAATCAATGGTTTCATTAATATACGGTCCGAAGTTTTTCAATGTTAAAGATAATGGTTTCATCCTGTTACTTCCCTCTTTCTAATTGATTAAGTGTACTCAGTTCTTCTTGGACCCATTGTGCTTGTTGTTCTGTCAAGGCCTCTCCTGTCACATCGTTAAAAAAGTCATGCAGATGTTCTTCTGGTGAACGTTGTTCTATTTGTACCACTTTTTTCTGATTTCCGCTGCTTGTTTCTCGACCATTCAAACGTTCCAGCCCAATAATTTTGGGGTAAATTTTTCGCAATTGATTCATCATGTTGGGAATGATCGCTCGGTCGGTTAATTGGACATGTAAATAATTTTCCCGATTCACTTCTTGATAAAAAGCGGGATCCGTTAACTGCTGAAACGAGCCCGTCAATTGTTGAATGTCTCGCAATGGTTTCAAAGCACGGAATTGAAAATGAACTTCAGTTTCTGTTTCAACAAGCCATACACCCTTTTCTTGTGTCATTTCTGATAAAGAAAATTTTACAGGCGAGCCACTGTATCGAGCATTAGGTGCCTGCAACGCATTTTTTCCATGTAAGTGGCCCAACGCGACATAATCAAAAGGCTCTAACAAAGCCGTCGGTACAACATCCAAACCACCCACTGTTAATTTTGTTTCAGAATCAGTTTTTTCACTGCCAGCGACAAAAAAATGACTAACTAACACTTGTTTTTTATTGGGGAGAAAAGATTCTTGCATTTTCGCGACAACTTTTTCCATCGCCGCCTGAATCGTTCGAATCGTTTCATCTTCAAAATATAAGCGAGCCGCAATCGGTTCAAAATAAGGCAACAAATAAAATTGGGTATTGTCGATTTCAATTGGTTGAAAGGCTTGTTCTAAACGCGTATTCAAATGAAATTGCGTTTGGTTAAACCAAGGGCCTCCTGTTTCTAAACGAGTGCTGCTATCATGGTTTCCCGAAATAGCTAACACGGGGAAATGCTCTTTGAGATTCATTTGAATCATCATTTCATTAAAAATCTCGACTGCTTCAACCGCTGGAACAGAGCGATCATACAAATCTCCAGCGATCACAACAGCATCCACTTGCTCTTCTTTCGCAATTGCTAAGATTTGTTTAAAGGCTTCCCTTTGTTCTGCCAATAAATCAAAACCATGTAATTTTTTGCCAATATGCCAATCTGCTGTATGTAAAAATTTCATTTTTTCACCGCCTAAAAAAGTCCTTCTTATTATTATAACAAATTTCTGGTATTTTTTAAGAAAATCGGACAGAAGAATTAGATTTTTAACAAACTTTTTTCTTAACGCAAGAAAAAAGACAGGGAGCATCATCTTTTGATGAGACTACCTGCCAGTAACATTCCTATTCTGTAGCGGTTTGTTTTATTCTTTTTCTGTTGATTCATATTTAAAAGTTGGATCAATTTCTTTATCTAACTGATCAAATGCTTCTTGCATCCGACGTTCTACTTCAGCTAAACCGTCTTTATCCATTTTTTTAATATCGCTAATATCGATTGGCTCCCCAAAACGAACCGTTACTTTTTTACGTTTAAACAACTCTTTTAAAGTTAACGGACCTTGATAAACAGATGGCACGATAGGTACTCGCCCCATTTTAGCAATCAAGGCTACCCCACCTTTTAATTCTGAGGAATGACGCGTGCCACTGGGGAACATAATCAAACTTAAATCAGAATTTTTTAAAATTTTGACAGGTGTTTTAATCGCGCTGGGACCGGGCTTCTCACGATCCACTGGAAACGCATTCGCATGTTTTAAAATGAAACGTAAAACAGGATTTTTAAACAACTCTTTTTTTGCCATAAAACTAAACT
>OKHV01000227.1_pt1 | contig 8658 bp, 5 predicted proteins | sample 1611351 | NCBI WGS metagenome assembly OKHV01 (sample SAMN04436735, study PRJEB24849) | human gut metagenome | biome: human gut; feature: NICU; material: stool | host: Homo sapiens | place: USA: Saint Louis, MO | collected 2010-11-29
AAAGCGGCACGCGAGCTGGGTTCAGAACGTCGTGAGACAGTTCGGTCCCTATCCGCTGCGCGCGGAGGAATCTTGAGAAGGGCTGTCCTTAGTACGAGAGGACCGGGACGGACTGACCTCTGGTGTGCCAGTTGTTCTGCCAAGGGCATGGCTGGTTGGCTACGTCGGGTTGTGATAACCGCTGAAAGCATCTAAGCGGGAAGCACGCTTCAAGATGAGGGTTCCTGCAGATGAATCTGGTAAGGTCTCCGGTAGACGACCGGGTTGATAGGCCAGGCGTGGACGCATCGTAAGGTGTGGAGCTGACTGGTACTAATAGACCGAGGACTTACACAACATTCGCACGCGTACACAAAACGTTTTCGTTTTGATTCGCATCCACTATATGGCTCCCAACCCCCACCCGAGGAGCACAATATACAGGCCTTCATAGGCCCCTCATATTTTCCGGTGGCCATAGCGGAAGGGAAACACCCGGTCCCATACCGAACCCGGTAGTTAAGCCTTCCAGCGCCGATGGTACTGCACGAGGGATCGTGTGGGAGAGTAGGACGCTGCCGGAATTATATTTTTGTGTGTGCGTGTGGAGACGAGGTTGATCCTTGTCTCCACACGCTTTTTTACACCCGCACACCCGACAGCCGGCGGGGGTGACACCAATCAACCCCCCGGCCCCGTGCCGTCTACCCACAACCACCCACACCAACGACAGCCCCCAAACGTCAGATAGGTGGCTTATGCCTCAGTGCGGTTGGGAGATCGCTGGGTTACCGTCGACTCGAAGCATCGTCAGGCGATTGTTCATCCTCAAGATGGCCTCCCGTAATTGATGCCGTTTCCTCCAGAAGCGGGCTTTCTGCCTTCAAAACACGGGGTCAGGGTCTCTCGGCTGAGGCGGTAGCAACGCTGAGTCGAACTCAAGAACATGGGCCTTGAAGGCGACATGCATCCTCGGGGGAAAATGGCCGCAGTGCCTCCTTCCCCTGGCAACCCGGACCTGGACTCGCGTCCTCACCACGCTCGCGTACCGGCACATCGCCCCACTCGTGAGGTGCGGAGAAGCCGAGAGTGGCAAATGCATGGGTGGCGGCTGAGGTCCAGAGCCTGGGGCAGGAATGTCCCGACGAGAAAGTGAGGATACAAAACGTGGCCCCTCTCTCTGAGAAGGGCCACGTCAGTTTTGGAGGAGGTCGTCAGCAGGTAGTCGGGATGAAGCTGGAGTTCCTGATCATGTAGGCAACGACCCTGCCGCCGTTGAATAGGTAGTCGACTTCCTTGCCATCGCTGGAGAACGCAAGGGCCTTCTCGTATCCCATTCCATGGAAGTCCGAGGTGACGTCGGTCAGCTTGAGCTTGGAGTAGTCGGACCGCAGCTGTGCCTCGGTGATGCCGATCCGCGCACCGTTAGAGCTGGCGTTAGTACCACCAACGAACAGGTAGGCCTCGACATCGTCTCCGCTCGTCCATACTCCGCCGAGGAAGCCGTTGTAACGCGCATACACCGGGGTGTTGCGGGTACATACTCCGCTGACGCCGTCCGGGATGACATGGATCGTACCGGCGAGTTCCGCGGTGGACTTGTCTAGGTTAAGAGGTCCGACACCTGCCATATCGCCGAGTCGGATTGAGCCCTTCTTCGCCATGTCGTAGACGATTGCCGCATCGCACTGCTTGCTGCTCATGACCTGGCTGGCAGCGACAGCAGCCTTGTCTCCCAACACTTTGAGCATGGCATCGCAGTCATTGTCGTCAGCGATGACCCCGCCTTGGGGGAGAGGCTCCCAATGCCCTCCGTTCTTCCTCATGACGAGGTGGCCGCCATTGGGGCCGGCCGACTTGCCGTTGATGTTGAAGTTGGGTGCATACGCCACAGCGGCGTTCTGGCCGTCGGCGGCCAAGGAGACCCACTGGACCTGGGCGTCGGGCGCGTTGAAGAGCTGTCGCACGAGGTCCGGCGTCGGCGTGACCGAGGCATTGTTCGGAACGCTCGGCTTCGGTGCGGCTGGTGTTGATGCTGTCGATGAAGCGGTCGCCGTCGACGTCGAGGTAACCGTCACCTCTGGGGTCGGGGTGTGGGAGGCTGACGCGGCAGGCTTGGAGGCCGGCGCGGGGACTGCCTTCGTCGCATCATCATTCTTGGGCTTGAGGAAGTAGAAGAGGCCAACTCCCAGAGCCACGACGAGGACTGCGGCGACGGCAATGATCCAGTACTGGCTCTTACGTTTCGGCTGGGGCTCATCGCTGAAGGGGATGCCGCCTATCGACTCATTAACGTCTGGGCGATCAGCGGCAGTCGCACCCGCCAGTCCTGCGGACCCGTCAGGCAGGTACTCGGTGGCCTGTTGGGCGGGTTGGCCTTCCCAGCTTTCCTGACTGGGCTGCTGTTCCCAACCTTGCTGCGGGTACTGGTTCGGGTCCCAGCCTTGCTGGGGGTACTGGTTGGGGTCCCATCCCTGCTGGGAAGGATCTCCCACCCAGCCCTGTTGGCCGGTCTGCTGTTCCCAACCTTGCTGCGGGTACTGGGCGTTCCAGCCGTCATACTGACCTGTCTGAGGATTCCACTCTGGCGCGTTACCGCCCTGCGGATACTGGTTCCAGTCCTGCGGGTACTGGCCGTTCGGGAAGTCACCCTGCTGCGGATACTGCTGATCGGCGTAGGGGGTTTGCGAACCGTCCGGCTCGGCAGAGATCTGTTGTGTCGCGTCGTTGTTCTCTGGCAGCTCCTGGGTGGGTTCATGACTCTGCCCCTCAGCAGAGCCTGAATCGGACTGCTCAGAGATCAGCTCTGTCTCATTGTCGTCAGAGTGCGAATCGTCGGGGTGGTTCCCCTTGTCGAATCCATCGTCAGCCACGATTCATTCTCCCTCTCAGCGTGTCAGTGAATGCGCCAGTTTGACGTTGATGACATGGCGAGCAGCGTCACTGAGACGCTTCTTGCCTGACGAGGACGCCGCCATCGACGTCAACGCCTGAATCATGGGGCCTGCCAGGCCAGGATCGGCAGTAATCGCCAGGTCACCGCCAGCAGACACGAATCTGCTTGCACGGCGTCCACCGTCGACCGAGAACACCGACACGGAGCTACCCAGGTCATCTGAAACGATGAGGCCCTGGTATCCGAAGTCGCCGCGAAGCATGTCGGTCATAACCTTCGACGAGAATAACGCGAGAGTTCCTGGATCGATCTTCGAGTAGGTCGCGGAGGCGATCATGACCGCTTCAGACCCAGCATTGAATGCCATTCGGAACGATTCGAGATACGGGTCATGGCGAATTGTCTTGTGGTCGGTAATTCCGTCAGCTTTGAAATCCGTGTCCTCGATGATGCGCCCAATTCCGGGGAAATGCTTGGCCGTCGGGATGATCCCGGCCTTGCGATGCCCCGCAATAACGGAGGCCGCGTACCGGCCACACGTCTGAGGATCGGTGCCGAACCCACGATGGTGCTTGGCGATCGGCTTGTTCTTGACGCCAAGCTCAGGATCGATGACGTCAGCGACGGGGGAGAAGATCATGTGGACGCCGAGGTCGGCGAGTTGGCGGGCACCTCTCGTCACCACCGACTGAGCTTTGGCCGGGGACATCCGGGCCAGAGCTTCCTGGCTCGGCAGCCGGTCGACTCCCGGAATCCGGATGTTCTGAACCTCGCCGCCCTCATGGTCGCTCGCGACGATGGGCTTGATGCCGTGCGGGCTGACACTGTTGACGGCGTCAAGCATGGCCTCGAGCTTCGACTTCTTGGTCCAATGACCCAAGATGAAGATGCCGGCAAGGCACTTGGAGTCAATGAGGTTGGCGATGTACTCCGGAGAATCTGAGGGAACCACCCCGACGAGAATGCACTGACCAGCACGCTCTTCGAGCGACATATCCGCCACGATATGGGCGGCCCGTGGATCCATCGGGATTGGGGTCACCTTCTCCGTCGCCGTCGGCGTCGAGGTAGAGCTCGGGGTAGGGGTGGGGGTGGCTGAGGACGGGCTGGGAGTTGGCGTGTCAGACGGAGACGACGACGTCACGGGTGCAGGCGAGGGTGATTCGGCTGGGGGCTCGGCTTTTGAAACGCAGCCAGCCAATGGTGCGCTCAAAGCGGCTGTGATGATTGTTCGGCGTCTCATGGTCGCAGTATTCCACAGCTTTTCCATTGCTGACAGTGACCAAGAAGGTTACCTCGGAATGACGAGGTACACCTCCAAATCGATGTTACTACAGTCGAGGTATTCGCCGACAACATTGCAGAAGAACTTGTGAGAGCGCCCAGTTTGCGGGTTTCGCGTACTGACAAAGAAGTTCGACGGATGATTCGGCGGCACTAACTGAGCGAGGTTCAGAGCCAAGGAGCAATCCGTACGCGTGTTGGCGACCCATGTGCCCGGACCACACTCGGAGGCCCCGGCGGGGAGGTCGACGTGGGCGGGAGCCGGGGCGGTGCAGCGGTGGTCGTTACTGTGGCATGGGCCGTTACTGTTCGCATCGGTCTGACCTCAGGCGTCTGGCTGGGTGCCGAGGTCGCGGTATGAATTGGCTGAGCGGTGGCCTCGGAATGAGATCCGGGCATCCCTTTGAGATAGACGAACGCTTCGGCTCCGACCAACAGAAGCAAAGCCAACAGAGCGATGAACCATCCAGCGTCGCTGCCGCGCTGGTTTGTCGCCGCATGTGCTGCTGGCGCGGACGGAGCCGGGGTTGCCATGCTCACCGCTGACGGAGGCCGCGTCGCCGAGGGCGCCGAGTACGGTGGAACCGGTCGTGGCGGCGCAATCGGGGCTGGCGGCGTTGGAGGAGGCGGTAGCGGACGAGGTACAACGAGCTGGACCGGCGGTCCGCCGTCGAGCCATGAGCGCAGCTCAGATGCCAGTAACTCCGCACTGGCAGGGCGTCCGGCCGGATCAGGCGCCAGACACGTCATGATGGTGTTCCACAGTCGTGGATCAACCCCGGGAATGTGGTCCGGGGGTTGGTCACGCAGAATATTTCCAGCTGAATCTGCCTGGAACGGAACGCGGCCGGCCAGCAATTGGTACAAGGTGACGCCGAAGGAATAGAGGTCGCTTGCCGCCAACGGCGTTCGTCCTGCAGCTACTTCTGGAGCCTGATAGTAGGGAGTCCCGACGATTTCGTGCGGATTGCCTGAAGCGACCATTTCCGAGACGCCGAAATCTGTGATTCGTGCCCCACGGACCTCCTCTCGGTCCTCGATGAGGATATTTGCCGGTTTGATGTCGAGGTGACGAATGCCGACCCGGTGAATCGCGGTAAGGGCCTGGCACACTTCGATTCCCAGGCAGACCGCCGTGGCTGGCTCGAGGCGGTGGTCGGGCATGGACTCCAGCACGTGCGCAAGGTCGGGGCCGTCAACCAATTCCATGATGATGGCGAAGGTGGAGGACTCGACGACCATGTCAGTCACCCGGACGACCGCGTCGTCGGCGACGGTCATCAGGATGTCGCGCTCCTGGATGAAGCGCCTCGTCGCGCCTTTGTCATTCGTCAGTTCGGGTTTGAGGACCTTGATGGCTCGAGGTGACCCGTCGTTGAGATCATGCCCACGCCAAACCGTTCCCATCGAGCCTTGGCCGAGCACCTCGTCGAGGATGTAATGGCTGCCAATTTGACGTACTGTCGATCCGCCGGTGGCGTCCTCCTCGGACATGATTCACCCCTTTAATGATCGCTCGGCAACCACTCTCACTGTAGCGACCACGGCACGGCCGAGGACATAGTGGCCCTCAGTCGGTGACGTCTTCCAAGTCGTCACTGTGGGACCGACGACGCACGATCACCCAGGCGATGCCGAGCACGATGAACCACACGGGGGTGGCAAGGAGAGCCTGGCGGGTGTCGTCAGCCCCAGCCAGAAGGACGACAACAAAGACGAAGAAGGCCAGGACAACCCACGGCATGAAATGGGCCCCAGGCATCGGGTAGATCGACTCGGCATGGGCCTGCGGGTTACGGCGCACGTGCACGATGTAGCTGACGAGGATCATGCTCCACACGAAGATGAACAGCACGGCGGAGACCGTCGTCACCAGGGTGAAGGCCCCCATCACGGTGTCTTTCGCGGCAAGAATGAGGGCCGAACCAATGAGGATGACGGTGCACACCAGGCCCCAACCGGGGACGCCATTGCGGGTGAGTTTGCCGAAGGCCCTCGTCGCCATGCCCTTGTGGGCCAGTCCGTAGAGCATCCGAGAGGTCGAATAGACCCCGGAGTTGGCGCTGGATGCGGCAGACGTGAGAACGACGAAGTTCATGATGCCGGCAGCCGCGGTGAAACCGACGAGTCCGAACATCTGGACGAACGGCGAGGAGTCCTTCTCGATGAGATTCCACGGGATGACACACATCATGGCGAGCAGGGCAACCACATAGAACACCAGGACGCGCACGGGGACGGCATTGATGGCCTTGGGCATGGTCTTGCGGGGATCACGGGTTTCCGCGGAGGTAGTACCGACCAACTCGATGCCCACGTAGGCGAAAACAGCAATCTGGAAGCCGCCGAAGAATCCGCTCCAGCCCTTCGGCGCGAATCCGCCATGGGTCCACAGGTTCGACACCGAGGCCTTGTATCCGCCCGGCGAGGTGAACCCCATGATGATGAGCACCACAGCCACGACGATGAGGATGCCGATCGCGACAATCTTGATGAGCGCAAACCAGAATTCAAGCTCACCAAAGAGCTTCACCGTGAGCAGGTTGAGGACCAGCAGGAGAAGCAAGGTGGCCGCGGTGAGGATGAAGGCCCACATTCGGTCGTGGGTCCAGTAACCCCAATATGAGGTGATGGCGATGACGTCAGCCATACCCGTGACGACCCAACACAATCAGTACGACCAGCCGAGGAAGAATCCCGCCCAAGGGCCCAGGAGATCAGCCGCGAAATCCTGGAAGGACTTCCACTGCAGGTTGTGCAGCAACAGCTCGCCCATGGCCCTCATGACGAAGAAGAGCATCGTGCCGATCACGAGATAGGCAACCACGATGCTCGGGCCCGAGGTGTTGATGGACTTTCCGGACCCCATGAACAGGCCGGTTCCGATGGCGCCACCGATGGCGATCAGCTGAATGTGGCGGTTGCTCAGGCTGCGGCGCAGGTGCTGCATGTCTCCAGCCACATCGTTGTTCTCGCGGTTCATGGGGAGGATTGTTACGCGAGAAGGGGCCAAGTACAGCGTGTCATCTCGCATTGTGCGACTACTGTCCGATCTTCGGCATTCCGGGGAATGCTGGAGTGAGCGTCGTTCTGCGAGGAGATGATGACGATGACCACGACCGTAGCTCTGACCGGGGCCAGTGTCCTGACATGCGACCGAGATGGAACCGTGCTGGCCGATCACACCGTGCTCGTTGGCGAAGACGGTTCGATCGAGGCCGTCGGGCCTGCCCAGCAGCTCGCTGATCGAGCAAGGACGGCTCAGCGTCGTATTGACTGCGCGGGCAAATGGGTCATGCCGGGGCTCATCAATGCCCATGCTCACCTCATGGCTGACGGACGTCCTCTGCCCAAAGCGTTGACGAACCCGGCGCTCGCGCGGGGGATCGTGGGGTTCTGGAAAACTCCGTTGGGGAGTCCCATGCTGCGCGAACGTGCGAGGGGATTTGCGGACGTTGAGCTCAACTCGGGTGTGACCACCCTCCGTGGCCTCGGTGAGTATGACAACGAGGCCGTTGTTTTGGGCCGTGAGAGCGAGTCCGGACAGTGGCTCGGCCCTCGCATCATGGCGTCAGGCCCACTGTTGGCCATCACGGGAGGCCATGGCGCGGAGCTGGGCGTCGCCCGGATTGTCGATGCTCCCTGGGAGGGACGCAAGGCGGTGCGTCAGAACCTGCGTCTGGGGGCTACGTCCATCAAGATTGCCGCGACCGGCGGGGTCACCGATGCGAAGGTCGTCGGGGAGGCCGGGCGTCCGCAGATGACGACCGAGGAAATGACGGCGATCTGCGAGGAGGCTCACTCAGCTGGCGTGCTTGTCGCTGCGCATGCCCAGAGCCCTGAAGGGGTGCTGAGGTCCCTCAAGGCGGGCGTCGACACCATCGAGCATGGATCGGCCATGACCGACGAGATCGTCGAACTATTCCACGACAATCCCAAGTCTCTGCGAGGTTGGTCGGCTTTCGACGCGACCCTGTTGGCCGCTGCTCCGCTGGTCGAGATCGACACGGAGATCACCGGCGCCAGCGAGGTCGTCAAGGAGAATGCCCGGATCGTGCTGGACTCGATGGTTCAGGGGATTCGCGATGCGATCACGAGCGATGTGGTGCTCGGATCCGGTTTGGATTCCTCGATGACCTTTACTCCCCACTACGCCATGTGGCGTGAGCTCGACCTCGTGGTGTCGCGCGCTGGGTTGTCCACGGCGCGGGCCCTAGAAGCCGTGACCCGGGTCAACGCCAAGATGCTCGGTCTGGAATCCGTGACGGGTGCGGTGGAGCCGGGTCTGTCGGCCGATCTGTTGGTGCTGGGAGCCAATCCTCTTGACGATCTCAAGGCACTTGAGGGAGTTGAGACGGTTGTCGTCAGGGGAAGCGTCATTGACAGCCCGGCGGTGGAGAGGTTCGGCGAGATCGACGAACTGCTCGACACCTTGCGCCGGTGACGACGTCGGCGGTGAGGCGAATAGATGGGTGACGCGGCCAGGCAGGTCGTCATGC
>OKHV01000230.1_pt1 | contig 8450 bp, 7 predicted proteins | sample 1611351 | NCBI WGS metagenome assembly OKHV01 (sample SAMN04436735, study PRJEB24849) | human gut metagenome | biome: human gut; feature: NICU; material: stool | host: Homo sapiens | place: USA: Saint Louis, MO | collected 2010-11-29
AGTTTTAATATATATTGCGGTTTTTGCGTGAATTACTATTTTAGCGTATTCAGAACTATTTGTGAACATAATTCGATGAAAATGTAGTTTGCAAATCATATTTCTATGACATGCAAACTACTTCTTGTGATTTATCCCACAATTTTCCAGTTACTATCCTTATGTAGCACAAGCTCATATTGCGATACCTGTGTTGCCTTTGTCTGATTATCAAGGAATTTCACGGCAACTTTGACTTTCACATTGTCCCTGTCCTTTGTAAAGATAGGGTTTACCAGTTCAGAATAAAGATAGTCCCTGCCGATAGGTTCAATCACATTTCCAGACACATAATAAGCAAGTTCTTTTTCTGTGGCTGTTGGATAGAGCTTAAAGAATGTTTCCAGAAATGCGGTAGCGTCATTGACAGTATCAGCGTCTACGCTTGTGTCTGCTTCTCGTGTCTTTGGCTCATAGTCTGATTTCTCGATTGCTGGTGCAAGGGTAGGGTTCTGAACGATTACCATATCCCCGTCAGCGTCCACATGGACTTTTACGGTATAGGTTGCCGTGACATTACTTGTCTGTTCTCCCTCTTTTATCTGCTGATCTACTTCGTAGGTAGCAGAAAAAGTGTCCGTTCCCGACTGTTCGATATTCCACACAATCACATCTGTAACTGTGGAGCTAGTCGGTATATCGGTTCTAATGGTATCAACATTCAAGTCCTGCAATTCCTTTGTCAGATAACCGCTGATTGCCTGCGTCCTTGCTTCAATGGCTTCTTTGCTGTTACTCCATGTGTAATAGGACTTCGCAAAGTTCTTCACGAAATTTTCAATCCCGTTGGTGTCCTGCAAGCGAAGCTCAATGATTTCTTTTTCATGCGTGGTGTGCTGGTCGATAGCCGTAAAATTCTTATACACCCCAAAGCTCACGCTTGCGATAAGCACCACCCACAACGCAATTACGGTTTTCTTATGTGTGCCTACCTTGACAGTACGCACCTTTTTTCCTTTGACATTTTCTGTCTGTTTCTTACTCTTCTTAAACATATTTTTCAAGTCCTTTCTATTGTTTTACTCGTCCTGCACCGATTAAGTGCTGTTGCCAGTAACTACTACTTAGGTCTGCATATCCTATCGGGTCGCCTGCATGGTACATCTGATTATTTCCTACATAAATGCCGACGTGGGTTACATACGAACCAGCGTTATAGGTAGAATGGAAAAATACCAAGTCCCCAGCCTTTGCCTGCGAGAGTGGAAGATGTTGGGTAGCGTCATACTGTGCTTGTGCTGTTCTCGGTAAGGAGATACCAGCTTTTCCATAACACCATTGCACAAGTCCGCTACAATCAAAGGAAGTGTTCGGGTTACTGCCACCATACACATATTTCCAGCCTTGATATTTCAATGCTTCATTCATAATCGCTTGTGCCGTCGCATTATCAAAATGTGCCACGGTCAGATATTGATTGACTAATTCCACATAGAACATATTTCCATAGCCATACCGCCAGCCCCCATTCTTTGCAACGGCTATCGGGTTGGTATAGGTTACTTTCTTTCCACCCGATTTCTCACGGGCGAAGCTCTCTGCAAGGTTAAAGGTATGTTTCTTTCCTTTTCCTGCCATATATCCCACATAGCCACCGCCATAGTTATAGGACTGTATCGCTACATTCAAGTCGTCGATACCTTGATTTTTGCAGGAAGAAAGCAGGGACGCAAAATACTTACACCCCTGCTTGATTGAGCTTTCCGTATCTAAAGAGTTGGGCGGTAAACCAAGACTTTCCGAACTCTGCATAACATCTTCTGCCGTACCGCCACTTTCTACTTGAATGATAGCCAATAGCACATTGACATACTCAGAAATGCCGTATTCTCTGGCGTACTTTTCCACCATAGGCTGATGTTTCAAGACTTCTGCGGATAAGTTCATACCCGTAATGCCAGAAGAAAAATTGCTGTTTTCGTCGTCGCTGTCTGCACTAATGAGGACACCAAAGAAAAGCACCAGAGAAAAGAGGATAGGAAACAGACTGCCAATAAGAGCGATATGTTTCAGTTTCATTTTTTCTTCTGTCCTTTCTTCGTTACAAGGTTACGGTTCTTTTCGGTATGTTCCGTTGTACGCTTTGATTGTTCAAAGGTCTGTGTCTTTGTGGTACGCTCTGCTTTGTAATTCTGGCGTGTTTCCTGCGATACCACTTTTTCTACATTCTGTCTATGTACTGGCTGTGCCGACTGGGTCGCTTTCTTATCAGAAGCACCAGAAGATAACGGACGCTCTTTGATAACAGTTGTCTTGACTGGCTCACTTGCTTTCGGAGTGGTCGCTGTGGCAGGGCGTTTGACTTCCTGCATTTTTTCCGCACTCGGCTTTGAAGCTGTGGCTGGTCGCTCATGGAGACGGGTAGCTCCCGTTGTCGCTGATTCGTCAGACTTTCGCTGTGCCTGCCTTGCTTCTTGTGCCTTTTGAAGCTCCATACGCTTGTCAGCGATATTTTGTCTATGTTGTTCCTGCTTTTCCAAGCGTCCCGTCTGTCTGGACTGCTGTTCCTGCACCATGCCACGCTTAAAGTCAGACACGCTGGACTTTGCCTTTTCCTTTACGGAATATACCGCATAAGCGGTCTGTGTCGGCATATCCTTGATATTTTCTTTGACAGCGTTTGCCTTGTCTTTCACTTTATTTTTCGTATCTAAGACAGCACCTACCTTTGAGCCTGCACGCTGTCCCATACTGGAAGTGGTATTGACCCGATTTTCTTTAGAAGCGGTATTTTTTCTTTCAGCCCTCTTGCCAGCAACGGCACTTCCAGCCACCGCACCAGCGACACCGCCCGAAATACCGCCAGCACTTACCGCCCTTGCAATACGGTGTTCCATACGCCTAGCCCTATGTCGCATAAACAGATACGGTCTGCGGAATATCCTGCGTCCCATGCTTTGACTGTCGCCAGCATTAAGTGAGAACATACTCATTAAGTCGCCCAGCTTCATATAAATACCAGCAAAACACACTATCTGCAAGAACGCCACCATGAAAAACGGGTAGTCTGTGGAGATGTTATAAAACATACTGGAAATGCTGAACGCCACCGTTACAATGAGTGTTATTCCTGCCCGTGTCATTATGGTATTAAACACTCTCACGATTGCCTGCTTTGCCATGCTTTCATAGCTCGGTATCATAGAAAGTAGAAAGCTGATAGGCAGAAACATAGCGAAGATAATAAAAAGTATCTGGCTGAACAACATCATGCCCGTAAGCAAGAATACGAATATCGTGATACCCAAGTTGAAGAACAAGAGGAAGAACACCATACCCAAGCGGTTTACGACCTGCGGTATCGTCAGATTGTTGTTGTCGTTGTTCTCGATTTCTGTTTTCACGACTTCCTCTCTGGTTTTCCCGTCCTCGTCCTCTGGGCTTGCCGATACGAGAGCTTCTACACGGTCTGTACCGATTTCCTCTGCGTTGCTGTTCCCGAATTGAAGCAAGAGCCACGGCTGTTCCACTTGAATAGAAAATAAGCTGTCCCGTATCAAGTCCACGCTGTCCTTGCCCTCGCTGTCAGAGTTGGGGAGTATGATTTTTGTTCCCAAGTCCAACGAAGCGGTACTAATATCACTTGAAAATTCATTTATCTTCTTGATGTAATCAGGAGCGTAGGCAATAAACGAAGCGGACAGCACGAACACCACCACAAAGTTGATAACGGCGTGAAGTGCCTTACTGGTTTCTCTTTTTATCAGTCCCGTATAGGCAACATACATTCCCACTACTAAGATAATGAGAAGCAGGAAACCAACATAGAAGCCCGTGGAAGAAAAACCGTTTGAGGTAACGCCTGCAAGGGTCTGTATGCTTTTTCCGATACTATCTGCCATATCATTGATGAAGTCCAGTTTATAGGCTTCCTGCACCACATACCCCGTTGCATTACTCAAATATAAACTGATAGTCCAGACAAAGTTGGTAATGCAGTAAAGCCCGTACTGTACCGATTTTCCAATCCCGTCCAGCCAGTTCCACGGCAACCACGACCAGCTATTATCTACATAAAAATCAAGCTGGTAGTTGGAAAGGGGATATTTTGAGTAAAGATTTTCTGCGTTTATGGTATCGTCCACAAGCCCCGTCGCATGAGCTACCGTCCCCAGAAGTGAAAGCAGGATAAGGGAAAGTGCCACGACAAACAGAACCATTTTGAGAAATTGGAAAATCTTCTTTTTTGTGAACGCACCTATTATCCTTTCTTTCATCACTCCACCTCATTTCTCTTAACTGGCGGTCTGGTATCAAAGGCGTGTAGCAGTTCTTCAAAGACGGGGTGTATCTGTACCACACCGACACGCCCGTATAAGTCCTGCAATAAGCATTGCCCGTTCTCCAAATCACGCAAGCGTTTCTGGTTGTTCTCGTCGTCCTTGTCGATACCGAAAAATTCTAAGGTCTGCTTTATCTCGTTGATGTCAGTAGAACGGAAAGCGAATTTTAAGCCGATATTGTTTTTCAGACTTTCCTTTGACACGTCGCCAGAAGATTGTGTAACAAAATAAACGCCTGCCTGCATAGCTCGTCCAGCACGAACAAGCTTATTTGATAAGGTTTCCCCTTGTGCCACATTTAAGAACGCCCATGCTTCGTCCAAATCTACAATCTTAAAAATACTTCTGTCCGAATGGATAAAATCAAGGGCAAAGGTACTAATCACAATTAGCATAGACACCGACAATAATTCAATGGTCGTGTATTCCTCAAAGGTCGTGTCTTTATCTGGCAACACAAGGTCGGCTACTTGAATGATATTGAGCTGGTTATCCAGACTGATAGCATTTTCTACCGTACCGTCCGAAAACAGCAGATGTGCAAAGTCGTAGTCCGTGAAGCTGTCGATATGGTCTGCGATATTTCTTGATATGGGCGTATCTTCACGGCGTAGCTCGTCTATCACATGGAGCAAGCCCCGACTGTCGCTCTGGGTAACGGAACGAACCGCTTTACGAAGTACGGGGAATTTTTCGCCGTCCCTAGAGGAAATACCCGTAAGGAATGTCAAGATGTCGATTGCCAGACTTTCAGCGTCCTTAACATTCTTCATAATCACGAATGGGTCAAGAAGTCCTGCATTGTCCTTGTCGCTGGTAAGGTTTACGATATTGATTTCATGGGCGATTTCTGGAAGTGTTTCTTTCCAGTTGCCACGCTCTGATTTTGGGTCTAAGATAACCGCTTGTCCCCCAAACAACACCGAATAATACACAAGAAGATTGTTGCAGAACGACTTTCCACCGCCAAGCGAACCGACAAAAGCAGAAGCAAGGGCATTTGTAACTGTGCCTTTTACGCCCTGCGAAGCTAAAGACGGTTGCAGGTACACATTTCTTCCCGTATCAACGGAATAGCCCATATAGATACCCGTAGTTTCCCCTAACTGCTGTGTCGCACCAAAACCAAGCCCAGCTAAAAAATCTGATTTTACATACTGCACATAGTCATTGATATATCGCTTGCTGGCTGGTAAAAATTCAGAATGAAGCCCCAGCATATCCCCAGCAGGACGCACCAGCTTTACATTGAGGTCGTCGTAAAAGTCCTTGACTTCATCACAACGGCGTTTCAGCTCGTCAAGATCGGGTGCAGACACCCGTATCACGTAGCTTAACTTATACATACTTTCTTTGCTCTGGTCTAAATCGGTTTCCAGCTCGTCCACGCTGTCTAATGCGTCCACCACATTTGAGCTGGTTTCACTTCCTGCTTGATAAGCGTGATTGTCAAGGTCTTTCAATTCCTTTTTCTTATTTCTTACTGTGGTAAGAGCCTTTCGGTTCTCCACGATTTCTACATTCATAGAAGTATCAACGGGGAATGTGAATTGCTGTTGCTGGAAATAGAAGATTTCAGACGACGGAAAATCAAGCTCGCCTACAATCGCATTGACGGTAAAATAGGACACATAGCTTTCCTTGTCCTCATGTTCCAATAGTAAATACCGCTGGCTTTCCTCAATCACACACCTTGTCGGACGGATAAGGTCGTAGTATTTTATCAGCGTTTCTTTGTTCAATTTCTTCTTTGGTAGCTGGTACTCATAATCTTCATAGGCAATACCGTCCCTGCCGTAAAGATGTTCCATGAGATACCCAAAATCATTGATTTCCAAGCGACGCACCTTAAAGCGACGGGAGATTTTATTTTCCAGTAACTTTTCCATTTTCATGTAACGGTTGATTTCATCATTCGGCATGGAAACAAAATCATTCATCAGCGTGTGGTTCACTTCATGGAGAAATTCCGTGAACGTCAGCCACGCCGATTTTTTGATGTTCTTCAGATTGAGCTGTTCTTCCGTAACCATGAGCTTAAAGCCAAGAAAAAAGCGGTAGTCCACTTGATTGTCCCCAATCATAGATACTAACGCTTCGGTCTGTTCGTCTATCTTCTGATAGGCAACTTCCTTTAATTTTCCCGTTACCAGTTTCTTTGACTGCTCCTGCATACTTCTTATGGAGCTTTCTGTGGCAATCTGCAACGCATGAATTTTACCCTCACGGGACTGTGCGATAAGCTGTCGAAAGCTGTCATGCACGATAAATTTCTGCTCTGCGGATAAGAAAGAATAGTTATACGGTATCAGCTCATAGTAGGCGAACACCTCATTGTCCTTGTTCCAGACAAGGTTATTGTCAATATATTTTATCGGGAACATAGTTCACACTCCTTACTGCCGTGATTGTTTCATTCAAGGTCTGCTTATGCAGTTTTACGGCTTTTCCTGCATAAGTGATTTTCGGTCGCAGGGCATAGGTTATCTGTGATTTCAAAAAGCTGTACGGCTTCTTTCCGTCAAAGGTTTTCTGCGACATAAACCAAGTGAGAGCAACGGGAATACCGAAGTATTTGAGAAACGCTCCCTCAATCATGGAAAGTGGGGGAATATCCCCAAACAGAATGATGATAAATTCCGTAATCACAAACCATGTAATCTGTGTAAAGGTAACGGGAAAGGGTAAGTTAAAGTCATTGATTGCATACAAAACTTTTTCCACGTTCCAGATACCCGTATAAGATTTAATCTTTTTCAAGTTCTTTCAGCTCCTTTCAAACTAGAAAAGGACAGCCATTTTCAGACTGTCCCTTAAAGAGAAACACGCTGTCAGTAGCAACAATGCTTGTCGCTGATCTTCCAGCGTTAATATGGTATCTCGCACATACCTCGGCTTGTTTCAATAAAGCAACCGCCCATATCCAAATCTCGCCCGTAGGCTTCATAGTCAATGTAGTTCTGTAAGCTGGGTGGAATGTCCCCAAGTGCCTGCAATTCGTCTATGTAGTAGTAGGCAACGTCTGTCATGGTTTCACAGTCGGGATAATAATAAATATCGTCCTTGTGTTCCACGACTTCTTCCAGCGTCCCATAGTGGCTGATAAATTCGTCCAGACACTCTACGATATAGTCGGGAAGTTCCTCTATCATTTCATACATCTCATTAAGTTCTTCAATGGAAACATACTCGCCAATCGCAATGGGGAAGTTGTCGGTATCATGAATTGCGTATTCCTCATACTGTTCATTCAAGCCGATTTTTTCTTTTACCTCTTCCTCGTCAATGGGGAACGTGAACCAAGCACCGACTAAATATCCCTCATTGTATTTGCCAAGATTAGCAATGTAAACCGCCATATCATCAATCATAAGCACCACCTCATTTCCTACTCTGGCAGTTCAAAGATACCGTGTTCTGTTACTAAAAATTTCCCGTGTTCCTGCAAGTGAGAAGCGTAGGCTTCAAAGTCAAAATAGTATTCTTGACAGTCCTCGGATAAATGTTTGAACGTCGGGTCGTTCATCAGCTTTTGCCTTGCAACATCTATCATGCTTTTGCAGTTGGGATAAACCGTAATCACATTCCTGCAAATATAAAGTGCTTCTAAATTTTCATACACGGTAAGAAGTGCTGTATATTCTTCCTGCATATCGGCTGGTAGCTGGCGGTACATAAAATCTAATTCGTTGAGCTGGTAGACGCTTGTATGTTCGTGGACTTCATCAGCAAAAGGCAACCCCTTTTCGATAATACGGTAATCTTGACTTTCTGCACCGACACCTAGCTTTTCTTCAAACTCGGCAACGTCTATCGGCAGTTCAAACCAGTATGATACTGTTTCTTCGCCAGTTGTTCTTCCCGTTTCCACCAGCACCCTTGTTTCCTGCATTGTTCCTCACGTCCTTTCTGTTGTTTCATCACATCTTTTAAGGTCTGGTACGACATACCAAACACATACTTTGAAAAATCTTCTAACTGTCTTTCTTCATAGTCGGCAGGGTTCAGTCGTTTCATTTCATGCCACACCTTACGCTTGTAAGAGGGCAGGTCAGAAATATAATCACAGCCGACTTTTGACTGCATATCCTTAAAAATATCGCTCATTTCATCACTCCAATCTGAAAT
>OKHV01000243.1_pt1 | contig 8055 bp, 7 predicted proteins | sample 1611351 | NCBI WGS metagenome assembly OKHV01 (sample SAMN04436735, study PRJEB24849) | human gut metagenome | biome: human gut; feature: NICU; material: stool | host: Homo sapiens | place: USA: Saint Louis, MO | collected 2010-11-29
AATGAGAGCAGAGATAGCGCTGATGTCCGGCAGTGCTTTTGCCGTTACGCACCACCAGAAGCACTTGATTACACCGTTGGCATATATGATGACACAGCATTAATCGCCTCTGGCTCGCTTTCAGGCAAAACGATTAAGTGCGTGGCCGTTTGTAAAAAATATCAATCTGAAAATTTGTTAACCCAATTGGTGGTTCATCTACTTGAAAAACTGAGAGAAGAAAACCAATTACACAGTTTTTTGTATACAAAACCAAAAAATGAACAAATTTTTCAGTCGCTAGGCTTTCAAAAAGTGGTTGCGAACCAAGAGGTGCTATTTATGGAGCAAGGCAAACCAGATTTTGCCGATTATCTTGGTTACCTGACACAGCATAAAAAAGCAGGGCCAGCCAGTAGCATTGTCATGAATGCAAATCCTTTTACGAAAGGCCATCAGTACTTAGTCGAAAAAGCAGCCAAAGAAAGTCCACACGTTTATGTGTTTGTTTTATCTGAAGATAAATCGCTATTTTCAAAAGAAGCACGTTTCGCAATGGTGCAAAAAGGGGTCGCCCATTTACCCAATGTGACAGTCCTATCTACAGAAGATTACTTAGTTTCGTCTGCGACTTTTCCTACCTATTTTTTGAAAGAAAAAGCGCCATTAGAGGTAGCTGCAATTCAAGCAACGCTTGATGCAACGTTATTTAAAGAAAGAATTGCGCCAATACTTGAAATTCAGCAACGTTATGTGGGAGAAGAGCCTTATTCAGAAGTGACCGCTGTCTACAATCAAGCAATGCAACAAGTTTTCGGACAAACGATAACGCTAACCATTGTCCCGCGATTAGCGAGTGATGGAGAGCTGATTAGTGCGACGAAAGTTCGCAAAGCGATGGCTGAAGGCGACAAAGAGACACTCAAGAAGTTTTTACCAGCAACAAGTTATCAATACTTAGTAGAACACAAGAAACTAATGAGGTGAAGAAAGTGAAGATTATCAAAAATGCTACTGCAGGGACAGTAGAATCAAGTGATATTATGATTACCGTCCAACCCATTGAATCAACAGAAAATACCATTGAATTAGAAAGTAGTGTCGAAAAACAATTTGGCAATCAAATTCGTCAGGTGATTACGACAACTTTGGAACATTTAGATGTCCAAGGCGTTGCGGTCAAGGCGATTGATAAAGGGGCATTAGATTGTACAATCAAAGCTCGGATGATTACAGTTTTACATCGAGGCGCTGAAAAAGAAACGTATGATTGGAAGGAGTTGGACTCATGGAACGTTTAAGAAGAACAATGATGTTTGTCCCTGGAGCGAACGCAGCAATGCTAAGAGATGCACCATTGTATGGGGCAGATTCAATCATGTTTGATTTAGAAGATGCAGTTTCATTAAAAGAAAAAGACTCTGCCCGTGTTTTAGTCCATTCTGCTTTGAAAACTTTCGATTATGGCAATATTGAAATTGTTGTTCGGATCAATGCTTTAGATGCCGGTGGCGCAGAAGATATTGAAGCAATGGTCTTAGCTGGTGTCGATGTGATTCGTTTACCAAAAACAGAAACAGCCCAAGATATCATTGATGTCGAGGCAGTCATTACAGAAGTAGAACAGCAAAATGACATTCCCGTAGGAACAACGAAAATGATGGCTGCTATCGAATCGGCTGAAGGTGTTCTAAATGCGCCCGCGATTGCCAAAAGTTCAACTCGATTGATTGGCATCGCGTTAGGCGCCGAAGACTATGTTACCAATATGAAAACACGGCGCCATCCAGATGGCCAAGAACTATTCTTTGCTCGTAGCATGATTTTACATGCCGCTCGAGCAGCTGGGATTGCAGCTATTGATACGGTCTATTCAGATGTAGACAATACGGAAGGCTTTGAAGCCGAAGTTCGTTTGATTAAACAGCTAGGTTTCGATGGGAAATCGGTGATTAACCCTCGTCAAATCCCATTGGTTAATACTATTTATGCGCCAACAGAAAAAGAAATCCAGAATGCTAAGGAAGTAATCTGGGGCATTCGGGAAGCCGAAGCTAAAGGTTCCGGTGTTATCTCCGTAAATGGAAAAATGGTTGATAAACCAATTGTTGAACGAGCTGAACGGGTCATTGCGTTAGCATTGGCGGCTAAATTAATTACCGAGGAGGAAATATAGACATGGTAGTAAATAAAGTAGGCAAAGACATTCCTCAATCTTATGCAGAGCAATACGGCATTTATGAAGGAGAATTAGCACGCATTGATGCTTATCAAGAAGCGAGCCGAGCAATTAAACCAGTGAAACCTCGGGAGACAAAACTTTTAGGAAGTATTCGTGAAGCAATTGAAAAAACAGGTTTAAAAGATGGCATGACCATCTCTTTCCATCACCATTTCCGTGAAGGAGACTATGTGATGAACTTAGTTTTAGCCGAGATTGCCGCCATGGGGCTGAAAAACATTTCGATTGCACCTAGTTCAATTGCAAATGTTCATGAACCTTTGATCGAACACATTAAAAATGGAGTAGTCACCAACATTACTTCTTCAGGTTTGAGAGATAAAGTAGGAGCTGCTATTTCAGCAGGTATCATGGAAAATCCTGTGGTGATTCGTTCACATGGTGGCCGGGCACGGGCAGTAGCAGCAGGCGATATCCATATTGATGTAGCTTTCTTAGGTGCACCAAGTTCAGACGCTTATGGAAATGCGAATGGAACCAAAGGAAAAGCCACCTGTGGTTCTCTTGGATATGCGATGGTCGATGCAAAATATGCGGATCAAGTGGTCATCATTACTGACACATTAGTACCATATCCTAATACCCCTATCAGTATTCCACAAACAGATGTTGATTATGTGGTAGAAATTGATGCAATTGGTGATCCAGATGGAATTGCCAAAGGCGCAACACGTTTTACAAAGAATCCTAAAGAATTATTGATTGCTGAATATGCCGCAAAAATAATTACACATTCTCCTTACTACAAAGAAGGCTTCTCATTCCAAACAGGAACAGGTGGCTCTTCACTAGCAGTTACGCGGTTCATGAGAGAACAAATGCTTAAAGATGGCATTAAAGCAAGTTTCGCTTTAGGCGGAATTACGAATGCAATGGTGGAACTTTTGGAAGAAGGCTTAGTAGAAAAAATTATTGACGTCCAAGACTTTGATCATCCATCAGCTATTTCTTTAGGGGAAAATGCCAATCATTATGAAATTGATGCCAATATGTATGCTTCACCGCTTAGCAAAGGGGCGGTTATTAATCAATTAGACACAGCTATTTTATCTGCTTTAGAAGTGGACACAGATTTTAATGTAAATGTCATTACTGGTTCAGATGGTGTCATCCGTGGTGCTTCTGGCGGACATTCCGATACAAGTATGGCTTGTAAAATGAGTCTAGTGATTGCACCACTTGTTCGTGGACGGATTCCAACAATCGTTGAGCAAGTAAATACAGTCGTTACACCAGGTACGAGTGTCGATGTCGTAGTAACAGAAGTTGGCATTGCAATCAATCCAAAAAGAACAGACTTAATTGATTGTTTTAAAACCTTAGATGTTCCTCAGTTTACGTTAGAAGAGTTGAAAGACAAAGCCTACAACATTGTTGGCACCCCGGAACCAATTAAATATGGAGACAAAGTTGTTGCGTTAATTGAATACCGAGATGGTAGTCTAATTGATGTGGTACGCAATGTTTAATGGGGAAAAAGTAACACTTTTAGAGATGTTGGATGCTCGCGAACAAAGAGCTGCTACACAGAAGGAGTTGTTAGAAACAGCACCAGAAGCTAGTCTCTTATCTGCCACAATGAATATTCCTGGAGAAGTAAAAAATTCGCCCACCTTAACGGCTGTTTTTTTAGAAGTAATTGACGAAGTCGAGCAACAATTGCTGGATCAAGTACCGATTGTTAATTTTTACCGGAATGAAAAGACAGGGCCTGAATATTATTTGGCGGTTTCGTTAGCCCCACAAGAATTAAAACAAAGAATGGTCAAAATTGAAGAAACACATCCTTATGGTCGTTTAGTGGACCTAGATGTTTTATGGGGAAATGAGGAGCTAAAAAGCCTTCATCGAGGAGATTTAGGCTTGCCACCACGGCGCTGTTTTATGTGCCAAGAAGAGGCGAAAGTCTGTGGACGAAATCGACGTCACAGTCTTGAAGCAATGCAAGAAAAAATAACAGAAATAATTTTGACACGAAAGGAGCAGCCAAGTGAGTAAAAAAATTCGTTTTACAGAAACGGTGCTACGGGATGGACAACAAAGTTTAATTGCAACACGGATGCCAACCTCAGATATGCTGCCGATTATTAAAACAATGGACGAGGCAGGATTTCATGCATTAGAAATGTGGGGCGGGGCAACGTTTGATTCCTGTGTCCGCTATTTAAACGAGGATCCTTGGGAACGTCTTCGCCAAATTCGCAAAGAAGTTAAAAATACCAAACTTCAAATGTTATTACGAGGACAAAATTTACTAGGATATCGTCATTACGCTGATGATGTAGTGCGGGCCTTTGTCGAAAAATCAGTTGAAAATGGGATTGATATTATTCGTATTTTCGATGCCTTGAATGATGTCCGTAATTTACAAACAGCAATTCAAACAACAAAAGAAGCTGGCGGACACTGTCAAGCAGCGATTTCTTATACCACGAGTGAAATTCATACCATCGATTACTTTGTAAAATTAGCCAAAGAATTAAGTCAAACAGGAGCGGATTCCATTTGTATTAAGGACATGGCAGGCGTTTTGACGCCACAAACTGGTTTTGAATTAGTGAGCAAAATGAAAGATGCCATTGATTTACCTTTAGAGGTGCATACGCATGCGACTAGTGGTATTTCTGAGATGACCTATTTAAAAGTTGCTGAAGCAGGTGCGGATATCATCGATACAGCTATCTCTTCTTTCGCTGGCGGTACGAGTCAACCAGCCACAGAATCTGTAGCCATTGCGTTAGAAGATTTAGGCTTTGAAACAGGTTTAAATATGGAAAAAGTAACAGAGATTGCTGACTATTTCAATCCGATTCGTGATCGCTTTAGAAGTGAAGGCATTTTAAACCCTAAAGTTAAAGATACGGAACCGAAAACCTTGATTTATCAAGTGCCTGGTGGTATGTTATCAAACTTATTAAGTCAATTAACGGAGCAAGGTTTACAAGACAAATATGAAGAAGTTTTAGCTGAAGTACCTAAAGTAAGAGCAGATTTAGGGTATCCACCACTAGTTACGCCGCTTTCACAAATGGTTGGAACACAAGCCTTAATGAATGTGATTTCTGGGGAAAGATATTCCTTAATACCGAATGAAATCAAAGATTATGTGCGCGGAGAATATGGCAAATCACCAGCACCTATCGCAGAAGAGATTAAGCAAAAAATCATTGGGGATGAAGAAGTAATTACTTGTCGACCAGCGGATTTATTGAAACCAGAGTTGCATAGTTTAGAAAAGGAAATCCAACAATACGCAAAATCTGAAGAGGATGTCCTATTATATGCGATGTTCCCGCAACAAGGAAAAGACTTTTTAGGACGTCGTGAAGATCCTTTTTACGATGTACCGTTACAGAAAGTGACAGTCAAACTTGACTTGCCAGAATAGAACGGGCAAGTGCTCCGCAAATGTATAAAGAAGCAAGGGTTTGAGCGACGATAACGGTTGTTCAAACCCTTGCTTCATCAAATAGAAAAAAGGCAGCCCGTGAAAGGAAGTGACAATGTGTTAGAAGAAATTCTAGCAATTCATCAAAAAAATATTGGTGTGCTAAGTCTTGAAGCAACAGAAGCGGTGTTAAACCATCATGATTTAGCCAAAATGTATACACCTGGTGTCGCAGAATTGAGTTTAATGATTGCTCAAAATCATGAATTAGCGCGCGAGTGGACCATTAGTGGTAAGTTAATTGCGGTTATTACAGATGGGTCAGCTGTTCTGGGTCTCGGCAATATGGGCACGCAAGCGGGCTTGCCAATTGTTGAAGGCAAAGCTTTACTTTATAAAAATTTGGCGGGGGTCGATGCTATTCCTTTAGCACTGGAACAAAAATCAGTTGACGAGATGGTTCAAACAATTGAAAATTTACAAAATAGTTTTGCAGGAATCCACTTAGAAGATATTTCTGCACCAAAATGTTTTGAAATTGAAGAAAAACTTCAACAACGTTTGAACATTCCTGTGTATCATGATGACCAAGAAGGCACTGCCATTGTCGTTTTAGCTGGGCTAATTAACGCAGCTAAAATTAAAGGAAAACCTTTAAATGAATTACGTGTGGTGATTAACGGAGTTGGAGCTTCTGGTGTAGCGACCGCTAAGTTATGTATTCAAGCGGGGATTACGCATCTCACCTTAGTAGATCGCCAAGGTGTTTTAAGAGAAGAAGACCCGACATTGAATCCTTACCAACGTGCTTTGCTTCGACAGGTAATAAAACCATCAGTAGAAAACAAAGATTTAGCCACCGCTGTCGTCAATCAGGATGTTTTTTTAGGCTTATCAGAAGCGGATGTGCTAACGCCAGCCCTGATTAAATCAATGAACCAAGACCCAATTATCTTTGCTTTAGCAAATCCTAAACCAGAAATTGAACCAGCCCTCGCCCAAGCCAATGGCGTCCGTTTATTAGCAACTGGTTCTTCCAAATATCCGAATCAAGTGAACAACATTTTAGCTTTTCCAGGTCTTTTTAAAGGGTTATTGGCAGCGAAAGGCAGAAAAGTCGATGTCGGTTTGCAAATGACAGTAGCACGAAGCTTGGCCGCTATGATTTCAGAACCCACAGCAGAAAAATTTATACCTAATGTATTTGATGGCGGCGTAGTTGACACGGTTTTTAATGCTGTACTAGACTATATAAAACAAGAAAAGACCACGGCAGAAGAAGGGACGTAAAAGGCAATGACAAAGCAAGCAAGGAGTAAATTAGCGCAGCAAGCACAATTGGCACTACTCTATGAAGTGACCTGTTTAAATAAACCAGGCTTGGTGGATCCAGTCGATGCAGGCGCCCATCAAGATATGGATGTTTTCACTTTTTTAGAAAGTAGTGTGGTTTTGACTCCTTATTTTGAAACCTTCGTTCAAGCTGGGACAGAGCTACGTCATTTGCCGATTGAGGCAACATTTCGCGCAATTCGACAAGTTGGTTTAGAAGCAGAACGAGCGATGTTTGAGGCAACAGAAGGTATCAATACACATAAAGGAGCGATTTTTTCTCTAGGTATTTTTTTAGCTATCTGTGGTCGTTTAATGATTTGGGAGACCCCTTGCACCTTACAATTGTTTCAACAAACGCTTCAAACAATGACGCAAGACTTATTGGCTGACTTTGAAAACCTCGCTACGAATGAGCTAGAAAAACTAACTTGGGGTGAACGACTATTTGTTCAGCATGGCTTGACTGGAATCCGTGGTGAGGCGCAACAAGGTTATCCCGCTGTCTTTGAACAGGGAGTGCCTTATTATCAAAAACATCAAGGCACACAACAACAAAAACTCATTGATACGCTCCTTTATTTATCGCTCTATGTTGAGGATACGAATTTGATTAAACGAAGTCAAAATGTCCAAATTTTTGAAATATATCAACCGTTAATCCAGGAATATTTTGCTTTAGGGGGGACACAAACGTTACGGGGAACCCTTTGCTTAGAAAGATTGAATCACTTATTCAAAGAAAAAAATTGGAGTATTGGTGGCAGTGCAGATGCTTTAATTTTGGTGGTGTTTTTAGATAAACTAATGAAATTAAATTGGCTGACGCCTTAATTAAAAAGATAGTTACAACGCTGATTTGGTCAGTTATTTTGACCTTATATGCCTATGGAAAGGTCTCAAGAGAATTCAAGAAAGCGATTGACAAATACCACGAAACACAGTATATTTTATTACGAAATCATTCTTATCAGAGTATACAAATACGATGATAAACAGTTGAAGCGAATCTTGATTTGCTTTTCCTAAACCTGATTCTTTTAGAATCAGGTTTTTGTTTATCTAAAAGGCGGCATTCGTTCAAAAACGGCTGTCGCCTTTTTTTATGAAATTT
>OKHV01000255.1_pt1 | contig 7584 bp, 3 predicted proteins | sample 1611351 | NCBI WGS metagenome assembly OKHV01 (sample SAMN04436735, study PRJEB24849) | human gut metagenome | biome: human gut; feature: NICU; material: stool | host: Homo sapiens | place: USA: Saint Louis, MO | collected 2010-11-29
CCGGTGCGGTGGACCGGATATTTGACACAGCGGAGAGCGTCTGTGTTGCCTCTGTTGTCCGTACGGCCCTGCGCGCTGTTCGTGACACCGTGGTCTCTGTTGCCCGCGCGGTATGGAACTGGATTTTCTTCTGAACCTGTTGTAGATGATGCCCTCCCTGCCTCTGAGCCATCTCACAAAAAGCGCGGTTTTCATTGCCACCTTTCTTGTCCGTGCAACAATCATGTAATAGAATAAAACGATCGATAACTATTTAATCGATCGTTTATATCGATCGTTATGCTAATAATAACACCCGTTAGCAATGTATGCAGACACACAGACATGAGATTCAGGGAACAACAGAGCCACACGTCAGAAACTTCCATCAGCCGGATCTGCGGCACTGTAACCCTTCACCTGCAGGTATCCACATTTGTGGATACCGGCTTTTTATTCACCCTCACTCTGATAAGGAAATGCTGATGAAACGACATCTGAATACCAGCTACAGGCTGGTATGGAATCACATTACAGGCGCTTTCGTGGTTGCCTCCGAACTGGCCCGTGCACGGGGGAAACGCGCCGGTGTGGCGGTTGCACTGTCTCTTGCCGCTGCCACGTCACTCCCGGCGCTGGCTGCTGACTCTGTTGTACCGGCAGGAGAAACCGTGAACGGTGGAACGCTGATAAATCACGACCGCCAGTTTGTCTCAGGTACGGCTGATGGAATGACTGTCAGCACCGGACTGGAGCTGGGGGCGGACTCTGATAACAACACCGGCGGTCAGCAGATAGCCCGGGGTGGAACAGCCAGAAACACCAGAGTCACCGCAAACGGTCTACAGGATGTCATGGCAGGTGGCAGTACCTCGGATACGGTTATCAGTACCGGGGGAGGGCAGAATTTGCGTGGGAAGGCTTCCGGTACTGTCCTTAACGGCGGTGATCAATGGATACATGCAGGCGGCAGGGCATCCGGAACGGTGATTAACCAGGATGGTTACCAGACCATTAAACATGGCGGACTGGTAACCGGAACCATCGTCAACACCGGTGCAGAAGGTGGTCCGGATTCTGAAAATGTGTCCACCGGTCAGATGGTCGGGGGGATTGCTGAATCCACCACCATAAACAAAAATGGCCGGCAGGTTATCTGGTCTTCGGGGATAGCCCGGGACACTCTCATTTACACAGGAGGTGACCAGACGGTACACGGAGAGGCACATAACACCCGACTGGAGGGAGGGAACCAGTATGTGCACAAGTATGGACTTGCACTGAACACGGTAATTAACGAGGGGGGCTGGCAGGTTGTTAAGGCCGGTGGTACTGCCGGTAACACCACCATAAATCAGAACGGCGAGCTGAGGGTTCATGCCGGCGGTGAAGCGTCTGATGTCACCCAGAACACGGGAGGTGCACTGGTTACCAGCACTGCTGCAACTGTCACCGGTACAAACCGCCTGGGAGCATTCTCTGTTGTGGAGGGTAAAGCTGATAATGTCGTACTGGAAAATGGCGGACGCCTGGATGTGCTGACCGGACACACAGCCACTAATACCCGCGTGGATGATGGCGGAACGCTGGATGTCCGCAACGGTGGTACCGCCACCACCGTATCCATGGGAAATGGCGGTGTACTGCTGGCCGATTCCGGTGCCGCTGTCAGTGGTACCCGGAGCGACGGAAAGGCATTCAGTATCGGAGGCGGTCAGGCGGATGCCCTGATGCTGGAAAAAGGCAGTTCATTCACGCTGAACGCCGGTGATACGGCCACGGATACCACGGTAAATGGCGGACTGTTCACTGCCAGAGGGGGCTCGCTGGCGGGCACCACCACGCTGAATAACGGTGCCACGTTTACCCTTGCCGGGAAGACGGTGAACAACGATACCCTGACCATCCGTGAAGGTGATGCACTCCTGCAGGGAGGCGCTCTCACCGGTAACGGCAGGGTGGAAAAATCAGGAAGTGGCACACTCACTGTCAGCAACACCACACTCACCCAGAAAGCCGTCAACCTGAATGAAGGCACGCTGACGCTGAACGACAGTACCGTCACCACGGATATCATCGCTCATCGCGGCACGGCCCTGAAGCTGACCGGCAGCACAGTGCTGAACGGTGCCATTGACCCCACGAATGTCACCCTGACATCCGGTGCCACCTGGAATATCCCCGATAACGCCACGGTTCAGTCGGTGGTGGATGACCTCAGCCATGCCGGACAGATTCATTTCACCTCCGCCCGCACAGGGAAGTTCGTTCCGACAACTCTGCAGGTGAAAAACCTGAACGGGCAGAATGGCACCATCAGCCTGCGTGTACGCCCGGATATGGCGCAGAACAATGCTGACAGACTGGTCATTGACGGTGGCAGAGCAACCGGGAAAACCATCCTGAATCTGGTGAACGCCGGCAACAGTGGTACGGGTCTGGCGACCACCGGTAAGGGTATTCAGGTGGTTGAGGCCATTAACGGTGCCACCACGGAGGAAGGGGCTTTTGTCCAGGGGAATATGCTGCAGGCCGGGGCCTTTAACTACACCCTCAACCGGGACAGTGATGAGAGCTGGTATCTGCGCAGTGAAGAACGTTATCGTGCTGAAGTCCCCCTGTACGCCTCCATGCTGACACAGGCAATGGACTATGACCGGATTCTGGCAGGCTCCCGCAGCCATCAGACCGGTGTAAGCGGTGAAAATAACAGCGTCCGTCTCAGCATTCAGGGCGGTCATCTCGGTCACGATAACAACGGCGGTATTGCCCGTGGAGCCACGCCGGAAAGCAGCGGCAGCTATGGCTTCGTCCGTCTGGAGGGTGACCTGCTCAGAACAGAGGTCGCCGGTATGTCACTGACGACAGGAGTGTATGGTGCTGCAGGCCATTCTTCCGTTGATGTTAAGGATGATGACGGCTCCCGCGCCGGCACGGTCCGGGATGATGCCGGCAGCCTGGGAGGATATATGAACCTGACACACACCTCCTCCGGCCTGTGGGCTGACATTGTGGCACAGGGAACCCGCCACAGCATGAAAGCGTCATCGGACAATAACGACTTCCGCGCACGGGGCCGGGGCTGGCTGGGCTCACTGGAAACCGGTCTGCCCTTCAGTATCACTGACAACCTGATGCTGGAGCCACGGCTGCAGTACACCTGGCAGGGGCTTTCGCTGGATGACGGTAAGGACAACGCCGGTTATGTGAAGTTCGGGCATGGCAGTGCACAGCATGTGCGTGCCGGTTTCCGTCTGGGCAGCCACAACGATATGACCTTTGGTGAAGGCACCTCATCCCGTGCCCCCCTGCGTGACAGTGCAAAACACAGTGTGCGTGAACTGCCGGTGAACTGGTGGGTACAGCCTTCCGTTATCCGCACCTTCAGCTCCCGGGGTGATATGCGTGTGGGGACCTCCACCGCAGGCAGCGGGATGACGTTCTCTCCCTCACAGAATGGCACTTCACTGGATCTGCAGGCCGGACTGGAAGCCCGTGTCCGGGAAAATATCACCCTGGGCGTTCAGGCCGGTTATGCCCACAGCATCAACGGCAGCAGCGCTGAAGGTTATAACAGTCAGGCCACACTGAATGTGACCTTCTGATAATTCTGCATTGCCTCTCTGTGGTCCCGGTCATCATGACCGGGACCCGGACGGGGGAAAACGTTTCAGTGCCACATTCACTGACATTCACAATAACATGATATTCATCACGGAGTGACTATGTTACAGATAGTCGGCGCGCTGATTCTGCTGATCGCAGGATTTGCCATTCTTCGCCTTTTGTTCAGAGCATTAACCAGCACAGCGTCTGCGCTGGCAGGGTTCATATTGCTGTGTCTGTTCGGTCCGGCTTTACTGGCTGGCTATATCACTGAACGCATAACCCGGTTATTCCATATTCGCTGGCTGGCAGGCGTATTTCTGACGATTGCCGGAATGATCATCAGCTTCATGTGGGGACTTGATGGTAAACATATCGCACTGGAGGCTCATACTTTTGACTCTGTAAAATTTATTCTGACCACCGCTCTCGCCGCTGGTCTGCTGGCTCTTCCCGTGCAGATAAGAACCATTCAGCAGAACGGGCTCACACCTGAAGATATCAGCAAGGAAATTAACGGGTATTACTGCTGTTTTTATACTGCTTTTTTCCTTATGGCGTGTTCTGCATACGCACCATTGATCGCATTGCAGTTCGATATTTCACCCTCACTGATGTGGTGGGGCGGGTTGTTGTACTGGCTGGCTGCATTAGTGACGCTGCTATGGGCGGCCAGCCAGATCCAGGCGCTGAAAAGACTGACCAGTGCCATCAGCCAGACACTGGAAGAACAACCGGTGCTCAACAGTAAATCGTGGCTGAGCAGTTTGCAAAACGATTACAGCCTTCCTGAAACGCTGACGGAGCGCATCTGGCTGACACTCATTTCACAACGGATTTCCCGGGGAGAACTGAGGGAATTTGAACTGGCAGACGGAAACTGGCTACTGGACAATGCCTGGTATGAAAGAAACATGGCGGGTTTCAACGAAAAGCTGAGAGAGAGCCTGTCATTTACCCCTGATGAACTGAAAACCCTCTTCCGGAACCGCCTGAATTTATCACCGGAAGCGAATGACGATTTTCTCGATCGTTGCCTGGACGGCGGTGACTGGTACCCCTTTTCAGAAGGCCGCCGTTTTGTATCATTCCACCACGTGGATGAGCTTCGTATCTGTGCCTCCTGCGGGCTGACAGAAGTACATCATGCCCCGGAAAATCATAAGCCGGATCCGGAATGGTACTGCTCCTCTCTTTGTCGCGAAACAGAAACACTGTGTCAGGACATTTATGAACGTTCTCACACCGGTTTTATTTCCGATGCAACGGCGAATGGTCTGATTCTCATGAAACTGCCGGAAACCTGGAGTACAAATGAGAAAATGTTTGCTTCCGGAGGGCAGGGACATGGGTTTGCCGCTGAACGGGGAAACCATATTGTCGACAGAGTCCGTCTGAAAAACGCACGGATCCTCGGTGATAATAATGCCAGAAATGGAGCAGACAGACTGGTCAGCGGAACAGAAATCCAGACGAAATATTGTTCAACTGCAGTCCGTAGCGTCGGTGCGGCATTCGACGGACAAAACGGACAGTATCGTTACATGGGAAATCATGGTCCCATGCAACTGGAAGTCCCCCGTGATCAGTATGCCGGCGCTGTGGAAACCATGAAGAATAAGATCCGCGAAGGTAAAGTACCCGGTGTAACCGATCCCGCAGAAGCGTCCCGGCTGATTCGTCGGGGACATCTGACTTATACCCAGGCCCGTAATATCACCCGGTTCGGGACCATCGAATCGGTCACTTATGATATTGCCGAGGGGTCGGTTGTCAGTCTGGCGGCCGGAGGGATCAGTTTTGCCCTGACGGCATCGGTCTTCTGGCTCAGCACCGGCGATCGCGATGCTGCCCTGCAGACAGCTGCTGTCCAGGCAGGAAAAACCTTCACCCGCACACTGGCTGTCTACGTCACAACCCAGCAACTTCACCGGCTCAGTGTTGTTCAGGGTATGCTGAAGCATATTGATTTTTCGACGGCCAGCCCGACTGTCCGGCAGGCGCTTCAGAAGGGGACCGGTGCAGGAAATATCAGTGCCCTGAACAAAGTGATGAAGGGTACGCTGGTGACATCTCTGGCACTGGTAGCTGTCACAACCGGCCCTGACATGATCAAAATGTTGCGGGGACGGATCTCCGGTGCGCAGTTCATCAGGAATCTTGCCGTGGCATCTTCCGGTGTGGCAGGTGGAGCTGTCGGGTCAGTGGCGGGCGGGATATTGTTCAGTCCACTGGGACCATTTGGTGCACTGACAGGGCGTGTGGTTGGTGGTGTTCTGGGGGGAATGATTGCCTCCGCTGTATCAGGAAAAATTGCCGGAGCGCTGGTTGAAGAAGATCGCGTCAAAATTCTGGCAATGATTCAGGAGCAGGTGACATGGCTTGCCGGCAGTTTCCTGCTGACCGGACATGAGATTGAAAATCTGAACGCGAATCTGGCCCGTGTTATCGATCAGAATGCTCTGGAGATCATTTTCGCCGCCGGTATACAACAACGGGCCGCGACCAACATGTTAATCAAACCACTGGTGGTCAGTATCATCAGGCAACGCCCCGTCATGGAATATGATGCATCCCATCTCGGCAATATGGTTAACCGACTGGAAGAAACATTACCCCCGGAGTTACCGGCATAACGGCTATTCTGCGCCTTTTACGTTTTATCACCTGATTTGTCAGTGTCATCGTCATGACTCAGAGAGGTAAATACCATGATTCACCTGTTCAAAACCTGCATGATTACCGCCTTCATTCTGGGGTTAACGTGGTCTGCCCCACTCCGGGCACAGGATCAACGTTACATCAGTATACGCAATACAGATACGATATGGCTCCCGGGAAATATTTGTGCTTACCAGTTCCGGCTGGATAATGGCGGAAACGATGAAGGATTTGGCCCCCTCACCATCACTCTGCAACTCAAAGACAAATATGGTCAGACGCTGGTGACCAGAAAAATGGAAACGGAAGCCTTTGGTGACAGTAATGCCACGCGAACCACAGACGCATTTCTGGAAACGGAGTGCGTGGAAAATGTCGCCACAACCGAAATCATTAAAGCAACTGAAGAAAGTAACGGCCATCGTGTCAGTCTGCCGTTATCGGTTTTCGATCCCCAGGACTACCATCCACTGCTGATTACCGTTTCCGGAAAAAATGTTAACTGATCCCTGAAGTCAGTTTCATGCTTCAGCCTCTGCCACAACGTATGGCAGAGGCTATTTATCAGGAGAAACCAGATATGCCGGGTTACACACAGAGTATGTCCTGGCTGAAGGATCTTTCTCATACGGGCAGGCGGTTGCTGTCATAACCGCTTACCACAATGTGTTTATCCAGGATGACCCGGGAATGCATTTCCGTCGGGTTATCCGCAACGCGGAAGGTCAGCGACGCTGACGCAGCCGGAACTCTGAAGCTGATGCCGGAAAACAGCTTAATGCGTGGCTCGCCAGTGGAGGGCTTCTCAGACAATAAACCTCATTGATTTCATCCATCAGGCCGCGTCTTCTCCGGGAGACGCGGCTTTTTTCATTTATTGCACCAGTAAATCTTAACCACCGATAAGGAGCAAAGTATGCGATTAGCCAGTCGTTTTGGTTATACTGCAAACCAGATACGTCGTGACCGTCCACTGACACATGAAGAGCTGATGCACCATGTGCCGGGGATTTTCGGGGAAGAGAAACACACGTCCCGAAGCCAGAACTATACGTACATCCCCACCATCACCGTACTGGAAAGCCTGCAGCGGGAAGGCTTTCAGCCATTCTTCGCCTGCCAGACCCGTGTGCGCGACCCGGGCCGCCGGGGATACACAAAACACATGCTGCGTCTGCGGCGGGCCGGAGAGATAAACGGAGAACATGTCCCTGAAATTATTCTGCTCAACTCTCATGACGGTACCTCCAGCTACCAGATGCTGCCGGGTTACTTCAGGTTCGTCTGCCAGAACGGCTGCGTCTGTGGTCAGTCTCTGGGGGAAGTGCGTGTTCCACA
>OKHV01000261.1_pt1 | contig 7475 bp, 9 predicted proteins | sample 1611351 | NCBI WGS metagenome assembly OKHV01 (sample SAMN04436735, study PRJEB24849) | human gut metagenome | biome: human gut; feature: NICU; material: stool | host: Homo sapiens | place: USA: Saint Louis, MO | collected 2010-11-29
TACATTATAAAGGATAAATCGAAAAAAGTATAGAAAAAAACAAACGTATTTAACAATACGTTTGTTTTTTAATCCTTCAGTTTATAACATTATAAGAGAAAAGCGAGAAGAATCATCCTCCTTCTCGCTTTCTTGTTACCCTAAACCAACACGTTCAAAAATCGTGTCAACATTTTTTAAATGATAATGGTAATCAAAGGCATCATCTAGCTCTTCTTTTGATAAGACAGAAGTAATTTTTTCATCCGCATCTAGCAACGGACGGAACGCCGTTTGATGATCCCATGCGTAAGCTGTTTTTGGTTGGACCAGATCATACGCTTCTTCACGTGTCATGCCATGATCAATCAATTTTAACAAGACACGTTGGCTGTAAATTAGACCATAGGTCGCATCCATGTTACGTTTCATATTTTCTGGGAAGACCGTTAAGTTTTTGACAATATTACCAAAACGATTCAACATGTAATTTAGTAAAATCGTCGTATCGGGAATAATAATCCGTTCAGCAGACGAGTGAGAAATATCTCGTTCATGCCATAAACTCACATTTTCAAAGGCAGTAATGACATGACCACGAATCACACGTGCCAAACCAGTCATATTTTCAGAACCAATTGGATTCCGTTTATGCGGCATTGCCGAAGATCCTTTTTGTCCTTTTGCAAAAAATTCTTCTACTTCACGTGTTTCTGATTTTTGTAGACCACGAATTTCTGTTGCAAATTTTTCAATACTTGTCGCAATTAATGCCATGGCAGAAACATATTCTGCATGTAAATCACGTGGTAAAACTTGTGTCGAAATCTCTTGAGCACGGATCCCCAAATGTTCGCAAACATATTCTTCAACAAATGGTGAAATATTGGCAAAGGTACCTACGGCTCCACTGATTTTACCCGCTTCGACACCTTTGGCTGCATGTTCAAAACGTTCAATGTTGCGTTTCATTTCAGAATACCACAACGCTAATTTCAAACCAAATGTAGTCGGTTCTGCATGAACGCCATGCGTTCTTCCCATCATGACCGTATGTTTATACTCTTTGGCTTTGGCTCCGACAATCTCCGTAAATGTTTGTAAATCTTTCCGTAAAATATCATTCGCCTGTTTCAATAGATAACCATAGGCAGTATCCACAACATCTGTGCTGGTTAACCCATAGTGTACCCATTTTCGCTCTTCACCAAGCGTTTCTGAAACGGCACGAGTAAAAGCGACAACATCATGACGTGTTTCTGCTTCAATTTCTAAAATACGTGCAACATCAAATGATGCATTTTCTCGGATTTTTTGTACATCTTCTTTAGGAATCTCGCCAAGTTCTGCCCAAGCTTCATCCGCCAAAATTTCAACTTCTAGCCATGCCTTGTAGCGGTTCTCATCTGTCCAAATTGCGCCCATTTCGGGTCTTGTATAACGATCAATCATTGTGCCTTATCCCCTCTTTACTCCTCAATTTTTGAAAAATAATTACGACCAAATCTTTGTTTCTTTAATTTCTTCCAGTGTTTCATCGATTTCTTTGGTTAATATAGTAATATGCCCCATCGCTCGTTGCGCTTTTGCTTCACTGTGGCCATAATAGTGGAAATGCCAATCTGGATGTTCATTAATAATGTCCATCGTTTCATAGGCTTCATTCCCAAGCACATTGACCGTAACCGCTTCTGACAACAGTTGAATCGTTGGCATTGGCCAATTACATAAACCACGAATATGCGTATCATATTGGCTAAAAGAACAAGCATCTATTGAAAAATTCCCAGCATCTTCTGGACGAGGTAAAATTTTATTTACATAAATCCCGCCTGTTTCTGTATAAAACATTTCAATTGAAAGGGTGCCGACTAAACCAACCACCTTAGCAATTCGTTGCAACTCACCACTGACTTCGTCATCAATTCGGGCTGGTGCAATCGTTTCATGTAGCTTACGCTCTTTTTTAATTGTTTCCACAACTGGAAATGTCGCAAATTCGCCACGACCATTACCAGAAATCAGAACAGATAATTCTTTTTCGTAAGGAATCCAAGCTTCCAAAACACAGGTTCCTTCTCTTAGAAGATTCATGGATGGCGCTAAGTCTGAAGTACTATGTAGTACATAACGACCTTCCCCTCGCGTATTCTTCAAGATACACGGATAACCAATGCCATCAATTGCTTCTTGAATATCAGTCGGACTAACAATCGTTGCATAAGGTGCAATCACAATATTATTATCTTCCAAGAAACTTTTTTCCATTAAACGATCTTGCGTAATCGCTAAAATGTCTGTTCCTTGTGGTATATTCGCTAAATGTTGAATCGCTGTTAACGCATCAACATCTGCATGTTCAAATTCATACGTAATCACTTGGGCACGTTTTGCCAATTTCTCTAACGCTTCAGGATCATTATATGCTCCTAATAATTGCCAATCGGCAACTTGTGCAGCAGGACAATCAATTTGTGGATCTAGCACACCCACTCGAAACCCCATTTCTCTTGCACTAAGGGCCATCATTTTTGCTAAATGTCCGCCACCAATGATACCAATCACTTGACCAGGTAATAGTGGTTTATCCAAGTTCATCACAACTTTCCATCACAGTTTTATCCTTAAAATCCTTCTGCGGTTTCTCGTCGCAGTCTAGCCTTTAAGAGTGCTCTTTTTACATGATACAAGGAAAAAGGCTCAACTTCAAGTGCCAGCAGTGTTTCCATTAGGTTTTCTCATCAGAATTTATTAACATACTTTAGGATAAAACAGCGGTAACTTACTACTCGTCTCTTTGTAACCAAGCTTTTTTCTCTTTTTCTCTTCAGATTGATGAAAACATTAAATTTTTCTAAACGATGATTAGGTCAAAAAAGTATGAAAGAAAAGCCACCTGACCTTATCTATCATACTTTTTTGAAACTATTCGTTACTTTCTGAGGTTTCTTTTAAACCATTGAATAAAAGATTTAAAATAATTGCGGTAATGCTGCTCATGACAATTCCATTACCAGTAAACATGCTAACAGTTTCTGGTACTTTATTAAAGAGCGTCGGCATAATATTAAAGCCTAAACCAAAGCCAATCGAGATGGCAATAATTAATAAATTTTTGTCATTTGAGTAGTCAACTTTTGACAACATGCGCATTCCTTGGACAGCCACCATTCCAAACATAACCAGCATTCCGCCGCCTAAAACCGGCTCTGGGATAATTTGGGCCATCGCACCAATTTTTGGTAATAAGCCTAAAATAATTAAGAAAAAAGCAGAAAAATAAATTGGTCGACGTGTTTTGATCCCAGATAATTGAACTAACCCGACATTTTGAGAGAAACCTGTATAAGGAAACGTATTAAAAATCCCCCCTAAAATGACGGCTAAACCTTCTGCATGATACCCACGACGTAAATCATCTTCGCCAATTTTCTTCCCTGTAATATCTCCTAAGGCAAAATAAACACCTGTTGATTCAACCATACTAACAATTGAAATAATAATCATCAACACAATAGAAGAAAGATCAAACGTTGGTTTGCCAAAATAAAATGGCTGTGGAAAATGAAACCACGTAGCTTGACCAACAGGAGATAAATCCACTAATCCCAGAAACGCAGCTAAAATTGTGCCACCGACTAGGCCGATTAACACGGCAATTGACTTGATAAAGCCACGTCCCCAAACTTGCACAACAATGATTAAGGCAATTGTTACAAATGCGAGGAGCAAGTTTTTAGGATCACCAAAACTTTTGTCCGTTGCTAAGCCGCCACCCATTTTTTCAACAGCAACAGGAATTAAGGTCAAACCAATAACTGTAATGACTGTGCCGGTGACTAAAGGCGGAAATAGACGTTTAATTTTTGAGAAAAATCCTGCAATAAGAACGACAAAAATGCCCGAAGCAATAATTGAACCGTAAATTGCACCAACCCCTTTGTTCGTACCAATCATGATTAAAGGCGCAACTGCTTGAATGGCACAACCTAAAACGACTGGCAAGCCAATCCCAAAAAACTTATTCACCGTTAATTGTAAAAGTGTCGCAACGCCGCACATAAAAATATCGATTGAAATCAAATACGTCATTTGTTGCGAATCAAAATTCAAGCCGGTTCCGATTAATAAAGGTACGGCAACTGCTCCAGCATACATCGCTAATAAATGCTGCAATCCTAAAACGGCGGCTTTCCCATTTGGTGTTTCCGTCTGTTGTGGTGTATTCAATTGTTTTGTTTCCAAGATTATGCATCCTCCTCTAAAAACGTCACCGTTCCTTCACTTAATGAAGCAATACGTGCTAAAGAGACTACATTTAAGCCCATGTCTTCTAATAACTGACGACCATCTTGGAATGATTTTTCAATTACGATACCAATTCCTTCAACCTTTGCACCAGCCTGTTGGCATAATTCTACCAACCCTTTGGCAGCTTGTCCGTTAGCTAAAAAGTCATCAATAATCAACACTTTATCAGCATCAGATAAAAATTTTCTTGAAATGGAAATTTGACTTGTCACTTGTTTTGTAAATGAATAAACTGAAGCCGTTAAAAGCTCTTCATCCATGGTTAAACTTTTTGCCTTACGAGCGAAGATCATTGGCACGCCTAATTTTTGCGCTGCGTATAAGGCAGGAGCGATTCCTGATGCTTCAATTGTAATTACTTTGGTAATGCCTGCTTCTGCGAAAACCTCAGCAAAACGATTACCCATAGCCTCCATTAATTCTGGATCCACTTGGTGCGTAATAAAACTATCTACTTTTAAAACACCTTCACCTAATACACGGCCATCATTTTTAATACGTTCGACTAATTCCTTCACAATATGAACTCCTTTACTTATTTTTCGATAGATGCTTTGTTCTCATCCTGAGGAAAGGACGGTTCGTTAAAAACGAACGAAATAAAACAAAGTGCTATTTATATTCGTGTTCTAACAAAAGAAAAAAGCCCATTTTGCCAAAGCAAAAAAGGGCTATCCGCTCTTCTTCACTTATAGACCAGCATTTACGGTGCTGGGTAGAGACGGTCAACCGTATTTTGACCTTATACAAGCTTCTATGTTTCTCTAGGATAGTACAAAAATCTCTAACTTTCAATGGTTTAACAACTTTTTTTCATTAGAATTTTCAAATAATTGGTTCATTCTTCCATTGTTCCGTAAAAGCGAACATTAAATAGCCAAAAACGCTTTGGCAGGATAGACTGCCAAAGCGTTTTTTATTCTTCATCGGTTGCTTTTTCTTGTTCACGATATTTTTTCATTTTTTTGCTGAATAATTCACCGTTACTAGGGGGCGTATATGTAATAGCATTCGCTCCGGCGATAATGGTTTCATGAATACTCGATTCAGTTGGTCCTCCTGTTGCAATAATCGGTAATTCTGGATACTTGCCACGGAAATAGCGTACGGTGGCTGCAGTGTCTTTTCCTGCACTGATATTAATCATATCCACGCCAGCCGCAAGTTTTTCATCAATTGGTGTATGAATAGAAGTTACTGTACTGATAATAGGAATATCGATTGCTTCATCCACCATTTTAATTGTTTCAATTGGTGTAGGACCATTCAAAACGACACCCATTGAGCCTTGTGCTTCTGCAAATAAACTCATATAAGCAGAACGCATGCCTTGCGTTAAACCGCCGCCGACTCCTGAAAAGACAGGAATATCCGCTGCTTCAATAATGCCTTTTGTAATCGCTGGATGCGGTGTAAAAGGATATACAGCAATCACTGCCTGTGCATCCGTATTGCGGATAATCGCAATATCTGTCGTAAAAATAATTGATTTTATTTTACGGCCAAAAATTTTAATGCCACTGGCTTGCCGAATAATCTCTGGCATTTTTACAATATCTTGTTTCAGCGGCGTCATAATTTCTGGAATCCACTTTTCGCTCATTGTCATCGTTCCTCCATGCTTAACGGTCGTATTTATTTAAATTGTATTCTTCAATTACATGAATGATCTTATCAGCGTATGTAGGATCCGTTGCGTATCCAGCATCTTGAAGCGCTTGTGCAGCCTCTTTATAATTTTTGGCTAACAAGACTTTTTCATATAAATTTGGATCCCAATCGACCCCATCAACAAATAACTTGGTATGATCTCGCATGGATTCTTCCCAATTGTCATAAACTCGAAAATCACCCTGAATCGTAATCCAGACCTCATTGACATACTCTTTTGTTTCTAAATTGACTTTTGGTTGATTGCCATATGCTTTAATCCCAAAAAGATTGTTATATTTCGATGCTAATTGACTTTGTCCAAAATTTGATTCTAAAACTGCTTGCCCCATAATAATACTTGGTAATACCCCGTAAGATTCTTGTAATTCACGTGCATACGGTGTGATTTCAGCAACAAATTCTTCTTTTGAGATGTTTTCATTTTGGCGATTGACTGACTCGCTTTGTCCCTTATCTGAATCAGAAAGGACAGATAACGAAAAGACAAAGGCCAAACCGACGACAACTACGCCTAAGAATAACTTTGGCAAATTCAGCTGCTTTTTTCTTTTTTTCTGATAGTTGCTCACTTCATTAATTCCCCACTTCATCTTTTATTTTCCGATAAAATGTTTCACTATCTTTCACTTTCGTGATTGATTTCATTTGTTACTATAACCGAATAATTGTATCATTTTCACAGAAAATTATCAACTTTCATCACTGCTTACGCTCGTGATTTCAGTACTTGATTCAGTGGTAGCAGTTGAAGAAACTGTACTACTTTCAGAAATTTTAGTGGATGATTTCACTGTTGTTTCAGTTGATGTGTGAACAGATTCTTCAACTGGCTTTTTGCCAAAAAAGACAAAAATTACCGCACCAAACATAATAATCACAGATAAAATCCCAGCAATTGTGTATTTCAAAAGACCATCCTTCCTATTCGTTATTCACCTACGTAAGTATCCATCAGATTTTCATTGACCCAATCTAATAATTCAACTTTTGAACCTTCCAATTGTCGTTGAATCGTAGCTGGTAACCGGAATGTAATAATATCATCAAAACCCCATTCACCATAGGCCAGCGTCACTTTCAAATCAATATAACCAGCAGCAATTTCTTGTTCCTGTTTATTGTTAGGAATCAATTCTACAACGCCCAAATCAGATTGTAACCATTTTTTGGCAATTGTTGTTTTTAACCGTTTATATTCCGAAACAGCTAGGTTGCGTTTTTCCGGAAATAAGATGGTTTGGCGGAGTATTTTTTGAGTCAGCATCCACTCATAATCCGTAAACAAATTCTTAATTTTTTGCATGACTTCATTGTCCAAACCAAATTGGCCTTCTTTCCAAGCTTGCCAATCGGCTGCTTGAATTTGATAAGCGGAGTAAAAATTTTCTTCTGTTTGGTACTGTTCAATAATTGCGTCAACAATAATATCTACATAAACTTGATGCATAATCATTCGCCTCCATTTTCTATTTTACTGAAATTCTCTAAAAAAAGCATCTTTTTATCTCTGG
>OKHV01000271.1_pt1 | contig 7209 bp, 6 predicted proteins | sample 1611351 | NCBI WGS metagenome assembly OKHV01 (sample SAMN04436735, study PRJEB24849) | human gut metagenome | biome: human gut; feature: NICU; material: stool | host: Homo sapiens | place: USA: Saint Louis, MO | collected 2010-11-29
GGGAGGACGTCGTGCGTCCTCCCGCCCCAGAGCACCGGGACCAAATTACCCGGGCGAAGTCAATCAGGAGAGAGCCTGAGCGGCGGTCAGAACCTTCGAGGCAACATCGGAAGGCAGCGGAGCGTAACCGAGGTCCTGGATCTTCTTCTGCTCCTGCTCGGAGGCGTAGAAGGAGAGGAAGTCCTTCAGGAGGGCGGTCTTGCCGGCATCCTGGCCCTTGGAGCAAGCGATCTCGTAGGTCACCAGAACGGCGGGGTACACGCCAGCCGGGGTGTCCTTGTACTGGAGCTCAAGCTGCAGGTTGCCCTGGCCGGCGACCTTGGCGGCCGAGATGGCCTTACCAGCGGACTCACCGGTCAACTTGACCGGGCCGTTGCCGTTGTCGATGGCAGCCATGTCGAGCTTGTTCTTGGTGGCGTAGGACCACTCGTCGTAGGAGATCGAGTTCTTGGTCTCCTTGACAGCTTGAGCGATGCCGGCCGACTTGTCGGCACCCTTGCCAGCGCCCTTCCAGGTCTTGGAGTGCTTCTCGGTCCAGATGTCACCAGCGGCCTTGTTGAGGAACTTGGTGAAGTTGTCAGTGGTGCCCGACTCGTCCTTACGGTAGAAGACCTCGATTTGGGCGGAGGGCAGCTTGGCGGAGGGATTCTCCTTCTTGATGGCCGGGTCGTCCCACTTCTTGATGGCGCCGGAGAAGATCTTGGCGAGGGTCGGGGTCGAGAGGGTCAGATCCTTGACCCCGTCAACGTTGTAGACCACGGCAATCGGGCCGGCAGCCATCGGGAGGTGCCACGGATCGGCGTTGCAGCGCTGCTTGGCCTTGTCAGGCTCGCCCTTGTCCTTGTTGAGGACGGAGTCGGAGCCGGCCCAGTCGGTCTGCTTGCCGATGAAGGACTTCACACCGGCGCCGGAGCCGGTGGGGGAGTAGTTGATGGTGGCCGAGGAGCAAGCGGCCTTGTAGTCAGAGATGACCTGGTTGATGGCGTTCAGCTGAGCCGAGGAGCCAGCGCCGGAGATGTTGCCACCGGGGCAAGCCGGCTTGAACGAGGCGGCGTCAGCGTTGTTCGCCGAGCTGGCGGCGGAAGCAGCAGCCGAAGTGGCCTCGGATGACGAGGCGGAGCTGGAGCCCTTGTCGCCGTTGGCGCCACAAGCGGTGAGGGAGATGGCGCTAATAGCAGCCAGGGCAGTGATCTTGGCGAGACGGTTCGTCACGGCACATCCTTTTCGAGTGATCTCCTGGAGCCGCCGTTGCGGTCCTTGGTACAGGGACGACGCTAGGGTTTGAAAATGTCGCAACAACCGCGTCAAGGTGAACGCAAGATGAATACCGGCGGCATCCTGATTGAAGGAAGTCACTCAGGGCCCCGAAGGTGACCTCCTGTGTCAGTACGAGGAGGAGTACCATTCCTGGCTGATCGTGTGGCCCGCCTCATCCAGGTGAACGATCAGGCATTCTGCGGTTGACATGGGGCGATTCGCCCCACCGAGGGTGTCCCGCATGGTCTGTAGGACGGGCCGGTGGCCGCACACCGCGATTGGACGTGAGGGGTCGGAGAGGGCACGACCAGCGATTTTTCTCATGGCGGACACGGTCTTGGCTGGATCGGCCTCGTGAGCCTCCTCGCTCAGCGCGTCGATCGCGACGATATCGGCCCCAATGTTCTCGGCGTACGGCTTGAGGGTTTGCATGCATCGAGTGGACGACGAGCTGGCAAGGTGAGACACCCCAAAGGCGCCGAGCAGGTCAATCAACGCTCTGGCCTGACGACGGCCACGCCTTTCCAGCGGACGCTTGGCATCCGTGGCCGTCTTCTTGCGAGAACTCCATTCCTTGCGCGACACGGCCTTGCCATGGCGCACCAGGATGATCGTCGAGGTCGACGGTAGCTCGAGGGCCTCCTCGAGGACTTGGACGTCAGTGGGATAGCTGAGTTGCTCCAGAGCCTGTTCTGTGGGCATCCAGAATGCGCCGTCAATCTCTTGCGGACTGGCGGTCGCTTCCTCGATTGATCCGCCGACGACGACGCCGAGCCACCACGACACCACTTTTGCGCGCGACTTCGGCTTGCCAGTGGCGGTGGGGAACTTGACGCTGTATTCGGTGGGTTGCAGGGGCATCGACAACCGAATGTCGATTCCGGTTTCCTCAGCCACCTCGCGCACGGCAGTGACGGGGAGGTCCTCTCCTCGTTCGACCTTTCCCTTGGGCAGGGAGAGGTCGTCGTAGGCGGGGCGATGGACGACGAGCACCTCGCGGGTGCCCTCGGTGCCGGCCATGTCGCGTAGGACGACGGCGCCAGCAGCCTGGATAGGACCCTTGTGTCCTCCCATCTCGGCTCATCGCCTCCTGTCGCGGGTTCGTCGGATGAGTTCTTCCTGAAGGTCGGTCAGCACCTTGCCGTCGGGGCCGCGCGAGACCTCGGTCCAGGTGCGGTCGTGCAGGTGCCAGGACACCGTCCCCGGGTCGAAGGCCATGTCGAACATCTCCTCGACCTCGGCCACGTGCTGCTTGTTCGACAGCCCGACGAGGGCCTCCACTCGGCGGTCGAGGTTGCGGTGCATGAGGTCGGCCGACCCAATGGCGACCATCGGCCGGCCACCGTTGGCGAACCAGAAGACACGGGAGTGCTCGAGGAATCGTCCCAACACCGAGATGACGCGAATGTTCTCGCTCAAACCGGGCACCCCGGGTCGGATGGCGCAGATGCCGCGCACCCACAGGTCCACCGGTACCCCGGCGCGAGAGGCCCGGTAGAGGGCGTCAATGACGCGCTCGTCGACAATCGAATTGACCTTGATCTTCACGCCGGCCGGCAGGCCCGCCTTCTTGTTCGCGATCTCGTGGTCGATGGCGTCGATGATGCCGCTGCGAATGCCCTCGGGGGCCACCAGCAGTCGGCGGTAACGCTTCTCGGCGGTCATCCCGGACAGGTGGTTGAAGAGCCTCGCGACGTCCTCGGTGATGATGGGATTGGACGTCAGCAGTCCCAGGTCCTCGTACTGACGAGCGGTCTTGGGGTTGTAGTTGCCAGTGCCGATGTGCGCGTAACGACGCAGCCCCTCGCCCTCGTCGCGGATGGCCATGGCCAGCTTGCAGTGGGTCTTGAGGCCGACCATGCCGTAGACGACGTGGACTCCGGCTCGTTCGAGAACACGCGCCCAGGTGATGTTGGCCTGCTCGTCGAATCGGGCCTTGATCTCCACGACGGCCAGTACCTGCTTGCCGGCCTCGGCGGCGTCGACGAGGGCGTCGATGATGGGTGAGTCGCCAGACGTGCGGTACAGGGTCTGCTTGATCGCCAGCACCTGGGGATCGTGGGCAGCCTGCTCGATGAACCTCTGCACGCTGGTGGCAAACGAGTCATAGGGATGGTGGACCAGGACGTCGCGACGACGGATGGCCGCGAACATGTCTGCCGGACGAGCCGTCTCGACCTCAGCCAGGTGCGGGTGAGTGATGGGCAGGAAGTTCGGGTAGGACAGGTCGTCGCGGTCGACGTCAGCCAAGAAGAACAGGCCGGTGAGGTCAAGCGGGGCGGGAAGTCGGAAGACCTCCTTGTCCTTGATGTCGAGCTCACGGGTGAGCAGGGTGAGCATCTCGTCGGTGATGTCGTCCTGCACCTCCAGGCGCACCGGGGGACGACCCACCTTGCGACGCAGCAGCTCCTTCTCCAGTGCGAACAGCAGGTTCTCGGCGTCGTCCTCCTCGACCTCGAGATCCTCGTTCCGGGTGACGCGGAAGGTGGTGTGCTGCAGCACGTGCATGCCGGTGAACAGCTGGTCCAGGTGACGGCTGATGATCTCCTCGAGGGGCAGGAACCGTCCTTCGCCGAGATTGACCAGGCGCGGCAGCACCGACGGCACCTTGACACGGGCGAACTGCTCGGCGCCGGTGATGGGGTTGGCCAGCATGACGGCCAGGTTGATCGACAGGCCGCGGATGTAGGGGAACGGGTGCGACGGATCGACGGCCAACGGGGTGAGGATGGGGAAGATGCGCTCCGAGAAGAGGGTGCGCATCCGGCCCTTCTCGTCGTCGGTCAGTTCCGACCAGCGCAGAATCTCGATACCATCGGCGGCCAGGCCGGGACGCACCTCCTCGGCGAAGACGCGCGACTGCTCAGCGACCAGATCGTGGGTCCGAGCGAGGATCGCGTCATGGAGCTCGCGAGGCAGCAAACCGGCAACTGACGGGACGGCAACCCCGGCGTCGATGCGGCGCTTGAGGCCAGCGACGCGCACCATGAAGAACTCGTCAAGGTTCGACGAGAAGATGGCCAGGAACTTAGCCCGTTCCAGCAGCGGAATGCGCTCGGCATCTCGGGCAAGATCCAGCACCCGCTCGTTGAAGGCGAGCCATGACAGCTCACGATCGCTGTAGCGATCCTCCGGCAGCTCGTCGGGGGAGGTCGGGGGGACCCCGGGGTTGGACTTTTTGGCCATGGACACACTCCTTGGAGACCTGTCCGCCCGCGACGTGATGGGCGTAGCAGAACTCAATCTATCCGACGATACGTGTCCACAAAGGGCGCAACTCGACGTCCGCCCCGAGAATGTCGACGAACTCAGCGTTCAGCCTGGAATCGGTACCCGACAGATCGCACCGTCTGGATGTGTCCCTCATACTCCGGGCCGACCTTGGCTCGCAGACGACGGATGTGTACGTCAACGGTTCGGGTGCCGCCGTAATAGTCGTATCCCCACACGTCCGACAGCAAGATGTCGCGAGTGAGCACTCTCCCGGGGTGACCGACGAGGTATTTCAAGAGCTCGAACTCGGTATAGGTGAGGTCGAGATCCTTGCCTCCGACGGTGGCGGTGTAACCGTCCTCGTCAACGGTGAACGGTCCCGCGACAAGCTGGTTGGTCACCTGGACGGTGAACAGGCAGCGCAGTCGGGTCTCTGCCTCGAGTGGGGTGGCCGAGTCACAGAGGAAATCGTCCATCCCCCAGTCGGGACTGATGACAGACAGGGTGTCCGGGCCAGCCAGCAAGAGGATCGGGACTCGTCTCTCATGACATGACAGCCGCAGGCACGCCTCCCGGGCCTTGGCAGGTTCGTCATGGCAGTCGACCAGGACGATGTCGACTCCCTCCAGGTGGGACAGACATTCCCGTATGTCGTCGTAGCGGGTGATGCTGTGTGGAAGCAGTTCCAGGGCCTGGGGAAGCGGGGCGTCCAGGGGACCCAGCAGGGACAGTCGTGCCATCCGGATGCCCTCCATGTCGTCTAAGAGCCAGAGCCGTGATGTACCCCATCATCCCACGGCCATCTAGGCCGTCTCATGATGTCAGCACTACCATGGCTGGAGTGACGAGGATGCCTGACGAGTGGTTCCGTCCGGACGAGGAGGAGTCCGGACCGGATGAGCCTCGCCGTGCGGACGAGTCCGAACTGGCGTCCGAGTCGTCAGATTCAGCTCCTCGGCACGCTGACACAGGGGACAGTTCTGTCAGCACGACGACAAGTGGGTCGGTTCGTGTCATCAACGATGACACTGGACCAAGCGTCGTCGTCGGTCACGCCCGCGTCACCGGAGCGGCCGCAGCTGTACGGCGGCATCGGTTCCCCGTCTGGACATTGATGGTCGCGGCAGCCCTCGTCGTCGGTTTGGTGTTGGGCACCTTCATCACCCAGTCCCGCGACGGTACCGGCGCGGTCAAGGTGGCGCCGACCCAGGCCTCGCCTGCGGCGACGATCTCGGCAGCGATGCCCTACCAAGGTCCGGGCAGGCCCATTCGTGGTCTCAAGGCGACGGCCTCGTGCGTGTCCGATCCGGCCGTCGATTCCGAACATCACCTGGTGAGGTACGACTCCGAGTACGTGGTCGACGACAAACCGCAGACGGCCTGGCGGTGCGATGGATCCGGCGAAGGTCAACAGATCACCCTGACCATGCCGCGGCCGTCCCGGATCGTGGGGGTCGGATTGATCAACGGCTATGCCAAGGTCTATGGCGACGTCAACCTGTATCCGCAGTACCGGCGGGTGCGGACGGTGCGCTGGACGCTGCCGGACGGCACGTGGTTCGACCAGGACTTCACCGATGACGACGAGTCGATCCAGAAGGTCATGATCTCCCCACACGCCGTCAAGGGGGACATCACTCTGACCATCATTGCCACGACCGAGCCGGGGCTGCTCGGGGAGCCAACTCGCGATTCCGTCCTCATCTCCTCAGTCCAGGTTTACGAGGAGGGCTGACAGGCAGGTTCAGCGCCAGTCGTCGGTGTCGATGAGGATCGTCATCGGGCCGTCGTTGACCAGGCTGACCTTCATGTCGGCGCCGAAAACACCGGTCTCGACATGCGCACCCAGCCCGCGCAGGTGGGAAACGAAGTGGTCGATCAGAGGCTCCGAGACGGGGCCGGGTGCGGCTGCGTTCCACGATGGCCGACGCCCCTTCCGCGTGCTTGCATAGAGGGTGAACTGGCTGACGACAAGGACCGGAGCATCGATGTCGCTGGCTGACTTCTCGTCATCAAGGATGCGCAGACCCCAGATCTTCTCGGCGAGTTTCTCGGCGTCGGCAGTGGTGTCGGTGCCGGTCACTCCCACCAGCACGACGAGTCCGGGACTGGGCAGGGCTCCGACCGCTTGACCCTCGACGGTGACCTCTGCACTGTTTGCTCTCTGAATGACGACTCGCACGGAATCGAGTCTACGGAGCGAACCTCGTAGAATCAGTGTGTGGCTGTAGCTGATCTCGTGGTTCTGGTGACTGTCGCCGTGATAGGTGCCGTGTTGCCGCTCGTTGCTGTGACGCGAGTTCTCGTTGCAGCCTGGCGCGGCTGAATCCGCAGCTCTCAGTACCTGACGAAACTCCTACCCGACACGAGGACCCATGCCCTTCCAGATTCCTGACGACCTGAATCGTGATCTCATGCCCTTGGCCTGGATGATCGGCCACTGGGAAGGTGAAGGACACGGCAGCACCCCCGAGAACGGTGAGTTCAGCTTCGGGTGTCAGGTCGACTTCACCGAGAACGGCGGGGATTACCTGCACTACATCTGCCAGACCTTCACCACGAACCCCGACGGCACCCCGGCTGCTCCGCTGCGTATGGAGACCGGTTTCTGGCGTCCCAACGTCGACACCCGCAAGATTGACGTCCTGATGGTCGCCCCGGAGGGCTGGGCCGAGGTCTGGACCGGAAACATCGACGGAGCCAAGATTGAGCTCGTCACCGACGCCGTCGCCCGCACCG
>OKHV01000282.1_pt1 | contig 6891 bp, 6 predicted proteins | sample 1611351 | NCBI WGS metagenome assembly OKHV01 (sample SAMN04436735, study PRJEB24849) | human gut metagenome | biome: human gut; feature: NICU; material: stool | host: Homo sapiens | place: USA: Saint Louis, MO | collected 2010-11-29
CGTATTTCCATTTTACCCTCGCTTATTTATGACGGTATTTCAGCGCACCGCTCGGACCCTTGCCCATGGTGCGCATGATGCGCCAGCCACCGGAGTAGGTACCAAGACCAATGGCACAGCCGGCGGCCAGGATGACCCACCATGCCGGACCGGTACCCGAGGCCTGGTAGCCAGCGGCGATGAGGACCAAGGTAATGACGCCCATCGTCTTCTGGCCATCGGAGGTGCCATGAGCCAGGGCGACCATCGACGCCGACACCCGCTGACCATTGAGGAACATTCGCGAGGAGTGATGGGCGGTGTGGTCCGTGATGCGATACGCCAACCAGGTCGCCAGCAGAGCTGCAATTCCGGCGACGAACGGTGCCACCAGGGCCGGCAGGATGATCTTGCTCATGATCTTGCCGGCATGGATGCCGCTCATGCCAGCCTCGACGAGGACGGCACCGATGAGGCCACCGAAGAGAGCATGGGAGGAGCTGGACGGCAGACCGAACAGCCAGGTCGCGAGGTTCCAGATGATCGCGCCGATCAGACCGGCGAAGACCATCGGGGCTGTGACGAGTTGGTCATTGACGATGCCACCGGAGATCGTCTTGGCGACCTCGGTCGACAGGCAGGCACCAATGACGTTGAGGACGGCCGCAATGATGACGGCCACCTTGGGCTTGAGTGCTCCGGTTGCCACCGACGTCGCCATCGCGTTGGCCGAGTCATGGAAGCCGTTGGTGAAGTCGAATGCCAGCGCCGTCACGACGACGATAACCACGATTAACAGAGTCGAACTCATGCAAGATCCTTCGTGCGGGCCGTAGCGCCCCCGGACGGCGAGCTGGGATCCCCCACTCCTCACCGGAGCGGGGCGGACGGCCGACCAGAACCCGGGAGCAGTTCCGGCCGCCCGATACGTTACGCCCAGTGAGCCCACGTTCGCGCGACAGGATCCCCACAAGCAACGACAAGGTGAACAATTTCACCGTCACTGCGCGCCCACGACAAAGTGTGCTTCCTGTGTACATGCATCCCACCAGGAACCTCGAAACCACACCAGGGCGTCAACGCGCATTCATGTTAACGAAGAGTTCACCCCGCCCTCCATCACACACATGCTCGCACCCCAGGCTTCACACATTCGTCTCCGATACGGCTCACAGGAACAGCACAGCCACAACACACCCGATACGGACTTCCTTCGTGGAACCCTTAATTCATGGCAATCCCACCGCAACCTCCCAGGCTTACTCGAGCTGACGGGTCTCCCATCCGTGTTCTGGCTGTCGACGACGAGCCCAGCCTCACCGAGCTGCTCTCCATGGCCATGCGTTACGAGGGATGGGACGTCACCACCGCTGATTCCGGCGTTCACGCCGTCCGCGAGGCGAAGGCCACGCGCCCCGACGTCATCGTCCTCGACATGATGCTCCCCGACTTCGACGGCCTCGAGGTCATGCGCCGTATTCGCATGGATCAGCCCAACGTCCCGGTCATCTTCCTCACCGCCAAGGACGCCGTCGGCGACCGCATTGCCGGGCTCACCGCTGGCGGCGACGACTACGTCACCAAGCCCTTCTCCCTGGAAGAGGTCATCGCTCGGTTGCGCGCTCTGCTGCGCCGCTCGGGTGCAACCGAGCCCAAGTCCGACTCCACCCTGATCGTCGGCGACCTCACCCTCGACGAGGACTCCCACGAGGTGCGCCGCGCCGGTGAGGAGATCCACCTGACGGCAACTGAGTTCGAGCTGCTGCGTTACCTCATGCGTAATCCCAAACGGGTGCTCTCCAAGGCCCAGATCCTCGATCGGGTGTGGAACTACGACTTCGGTGGACAGGCCAACGTCGTCGAGCTGTACATCTCCTACCTGCGCAAGAAGATCGACAAGGGACGCGATCCCATGATCCACACCATGCGTGGTGCGGGTTACGTTCTCCGGCCTGCTGCGTGACAATGGCCAGGTGACCTCTCCCAGCTCACCCACAGACAGCCATGCGCCGGATCCATGCTGCGACGAGACACCGGAGGTCAGGTCGACAATCCACGACACCTGGCTGGATCATCCCATGGGTCGGCACACGCTAGGGCGTCAGCTCGTCGTCCGAGTGCTCGCCATCATTAGTGCGTTGGCCGTCGTGCTGGGAGGGGTGACGATCTGGGGAACGCATCGGATCCTCACGGATGGCCTTGACGAGCAGGTGATGGCGGCGGCCCACCGCGAGGAGGCGAACCCCATCGGATTGCCTGGCCCGACAGCCGGTGACGTGCTGGGAATCCAGGCGGGCACAATCTTCGCTGTCAAGGCCGATGGCGTCTGCCTCATGACGACCGTGACGGAAGGTGCCGTCCTCACCAAGTACTGCAACGCCGATGCCGGTGAACTGCTCGGCGTGCGTCAAGACAGCCGTCCCCACGACCTCAACGGGAACAATGGCACCGAATACCGCGCACTGGCGGAGACACGTGACAATGTCACCTACGTCGTCGCCCTGCCGCGGACACGACTTCTCAACGCCATCGAGAGGTTGTTGGCCCTCGAGGTCACCATCACTCTCCTGGCATTGGCCGTGGGATTCTTCGCGACGCGAGCCGTCGTCACCAAGTCCCTGCGCCCCCTCAACCAATTGGCCTCGACGGCGACGGTGGTCTCCGAGATGGACCTCGGCAGCGGCGAGGTCGACCTGCCGATCCGAGTCGATCCAGCACTGACTGATCCTCGCAGCGAGGTGGGGCAGGTGGGTCATGCCCTCAACCACATGCTCAACAATGTCGAGGGCGCGTTGGAGTCTCGTCAGCAGTCCGAGGTCAAGGTGCGTCAGTTCGTCGCCGACGCCTCGCACGAGTTGCGCAATCCGTTGGCATCCATCCGTGGCTATGCCGAACTGACGAGACGACGGCGCGGCGAAATGTGCCCCGAGAGCCAGTTCGCGATGGATCGCATCGAGTCCGAGGCGACGAGGATGAGTGCCCTCGTCGAGGACATGCTGCTGCTGGCTCGTCTGGACAATGACCAGAAACTTGAGCTGGCCCCCATCGACCTGGTCGAGGTCGTTCTCAACGCGGTCTCCGATGCCCAGGCAGCCGGGTCGGACCACATCTGGACCCTCGACGTACCCAACGAGGAAATCACGGTGATGGCTGATGCCGACCGACTCATGCAGGTCGTCGTCAATGTGCTGTCGAACGCCCGAAAGCACACACCTGCAGGAGTGACGGTGCACACCACCGTCACTGCCCGCGACGGGCAGGCCGTTGTCGCCATCGCCGACAACGGACCGGGTATTCCGGAATCGGTGCGTCCCCTGATCTTTGAGCGATTCTCCCGGGCAGACGCGTCCCGCACTGCGTCGAAGGAGGGATCAACAGGATTGGGCATGTCCATCGTCGCAGCCGTCATGGCTGCTCATCAGGGCACCGCCAAGGTGGATTCGACGAACAAGGGGACGACGGTCACCCTGACCCTGCCATTGGTCGCCTGAGGACGAGGCGTCCGGGTAGGGTGGATGCACTTGTTCCAGAGAAGGAGTTGGCATGTCCCCTGCCCCGCTGTCTGCCACCAAGCTGGCCGGCATGATCGATCACACCCTGCTGACCCCGGAGGCCACTCACGACGACGTCGCCAAGCTGGTCGGCGAGGCCAAGGAGTACGGTACCTGGTCGGTGTGCGTGTCGCCGTCGATGCTGCCGCTGGACCTCGACATGGGTGACGTGAAGCTGGCTGCGGTGTGTGGGTTCCCGTCGGGCAAACACACCAGCGCGGTGAAGGCGGCCGAAGCCCATGACGTCATTGCCGCCGGCGCCGACGAGGTCGACATGATCATCAACCTCGGCATGGTGAAGGAGGGACGTTGGGAGGACGTCACCGCTGACATCGCTGCCGTCAAGCAGGCTGTTCCGGATCCGAAGATCCTCAAGGTCATCATCGAGTCGGCCGTGCTGACCGATGACGAGATCGTTCGCGCGTGCAAGGCCGCCGAGGGGGCCGGAGCCGACTTCGTCAAGACCTCGACGGGATTCCACCCGAAGGGCGGTGCGAGTGTCGAAGCCGTTAAGCTCATGGCCGCCACCGTCGGTGGTCGCCTGGGGGTCAAAGCTTCGGGTGGCATCCGCGATTACGAGACGGCCTGCGCGATGGTCGAGGCCGGGGCAACCCGTCTCGGCGTCTCGTCGACCGCCAAGATCCTCGCCGGAGCCCCCAAGGAGTGACGACGCTCGCGGCGTGTTCTCGCTGATGACCGGGACGGGTCGGTGAGATCCGGCCCCTGTCATGCCCGGGACCGTGGAGACGCGGTGTGTCGGCGCTACGGAAGCTGCCAGTTGCGCCCGTTCACCACCCGACCACTCACGCGCTCCAACTGGGTTTCGAGAAGGAATGACGTCGGGAGGAGCGAACGGTGGGAATAACCGCCGGCTTCCTTCTCGTCCGGACTCAGACCGTCTGGGGATCCGGGCTCACCTGTGCAGCGGCCTGCGCAGCAGCCTCGCGACGCTTCCAGTTCAGCAACCAGGACACCTCGTTGCACAACAACTGACGTCGTGACGCCGAGTAGTACGACCTCGACGAGTGACCCAGCCCGTCGTAGACGACGTTGTTGCCCATCACCCAGCACATCGCGTGGAATTCCTCGCCCGTCTCGTGGAAGAGCAGCGGGGTCGCAAGCGGGTTGATGTCCAGGTCGGAGAAACGCTCGTCATAGACGACCACCTGCTCGACGCCGCGCAGGATGGGATGATCCGCAGCCTCGGGTACAGGTTCGAAGACGGCGTAGGAACGCTCCGGGTGCCCGCTGACCCCCAGCACCCACTTGCCCCCGAGAACGGACGGCCACAGGTCCCAGTCACAGAAGGTGTTGCAGGCGGTGTGCAGACCGAGGATCGGCTTGCCAGCTTCGTGGTGATCCAGAATCTTGTTGTGGGCGCGGGACCATTCGGGAATGTAATCCCATTCCTCCTCCGGATCGCCGCCACCGGTGTTGACGATGAGCAGATCCGCGTCAGCGAGGTGGTCCAGGGCCTCCGGCTCAGAGCGCCTCACCTCCACCTGGTGACCACGCTCGGTCAAGATCTGGGAGACGGCCTCGGAGGTCGCGTCGAAGTCGTGAATGTCGTCGGCGTACCGCCCAGCCCCCGACAAAACGAGAATGTGTCCCATCGGATTTCCTTCCTGATCCTGAGTAGACCCAAAGGATCACACTAGGAGACTAATCCGCCGAGGACGAACTCAGTGACGTCACAGCTTGTTTTCGAAATTGCCTCCAGACGCCAGTGCGGTCACGTTCTTGATGATGAGTTCGTCGGCACCCAGGGGACGTCCGCCGGCAGAGTGAGGTGTGATGATGACGTTCCAAACCCCCAGATGAGCACATTGGCTTCCAGCAGGGTCGTCATCGAGCCGCCCGGAGAGGGCCGGGACCGCCCAGGTGACGAGCACCTCAGCATCCAGATGCTCATCCGGAATCGCTGAGCTGGCGTCGTACACCACCGCCTCGACCCCGCCAGGAAGGTGAGGATCCAAGATCATCGAATCGGGAAGAAGGACCTTCATGACGCCATCGCACCTTCCACGCTCAGCTCCCGCTCCGAAACCCTGCATGATGCGCAGGATGAGCAGCATGATCGGTGCCCAGATACCAATGGTGTAGTAGCTGAGGATGAGGCCAATTCAGAAGGTCGCGGTTCCCATCGGGAACAGCATGGCGATCATGACCCATTACGGCCCGTCTGATCGCCAAACCGGGCGAAGAAGACACTTCCAAGCGGACGGGCCTCGAAACCGACGGCGCCGGTCGCCGTCGCGCCTGACCGAGATTTATAACGCGATGACCCGAGTGCTTCCTCCCCTGCTCCCTGCCGGAATGACGGTGTCACGCATGGGATCCGCGGGTTGACCGGGCTTACGCCTTCCTACGGTGCTGACCATGACAAAAGACCCCCGCGGATTGCTCGCGGGGGTCCTGATGGCTAGTGGCTCATTTGTCAGCCTTGATAGGCCTCAATGGTGATGACGACGCCGTCGCCCAGATCGACGGCATCACCGATGGCCAGGTCGATCGTCTCACCACTTTCCAATCGCAACGGATCCTGGCCGATGCGGCGAACGACGGTGCCGTTCGTGGAATGCATGTCAGTGACCTCGATCCCCCACTGCCCCAAAGCGAACTTCACGTGAGTACGACTGATGTCCTGACCAGGAGACGGAACACGCATGATCTCCTCGCCATTCTCGGCCCGCGGGGCTCGCCCGACGAGAACTGCACCCTTGAGGTGGGTGGCCTCTCCAGTCGTCGAAACCAGGGTGGCAGCCGCGGAATCTGACGGCGAGGACACTCCACGGATCGTCGAGGTCGACGCGACGCGCCAGTCTCCGTCGTACCGAGGGTCGCTCTGAGACTGCTCGGGAGGCACGGGCTGTTCCGACTGCTCTGTCTGCTGAGGCTGCTGGGGTACTGCCCCCGGAGCAAGTGCGGAGACGACGCCCTCCGGCTCGGGCTGCACTCCCACCGGCTGAGTACCGGTGTGTACCTCGTCATCGCCTCCCAGGCCGTCGTCCTGAGCGCGGACTGGCGCAATGTCCTCACGAGCGACCGCGGTCTCGACGGATTCCGGCTCGGCAGCTCGGGCCGGGACGGGGCTCACGGGCTCCTCGACGTCAGGGGCCACCTCGTCACCACCACTCACCACGTCCTCCTCAGGCACGACAGGCTCAGCCGGAATCGGAACTCCGGTCAGTGCGGACTCAGCAACCGGCTCCGGCGCGGCAACCGAGTCGGGAACCTCGCCTGGCGCCGGAACCTCGACGAATCCGGGAGCATCCTCGTCGTCTGGCTGCCACTCCTGACCGGTGAGCTCGCGAGCTTCCTCGGTGGCCTCCGAATCGTTGACCCCCTGCTCCTCAGGCTC
>OKHV01000288.1_pt1 | contig 6682 bp, 5 predicted proteins | sample 1611351 | NCBI WGS metagenome assembly OKHV01 (sample SAMN04436735, study PRJEB24849) | human gut metagenome | biome: human gut; feature: NICU; material: stool | host: Homo sapiens | place: USA: Saint Louis, MO | collected 2010-11-29
AAAAAGTCGTTTAGAACAATTTAGAAAGGCCTTATTCATCTGCCCAGTATAGGTCTCATCAGCTAAATAAAAACCTGCAGTGACCCGATCCATCGCAATTGTTAACATTAAAATCAAATGTTGTAATTTGCGATCACTTAATGCTGGAAATAAAGTTTCTACTTCTGGCTGAACAATTTTTTGTGCAAATGCTAAATGTTCTGCATGAATAAACTGAAAGAAAAAATGGTCGTTTGTCGTTAATTCGGTAAAATGAAAAAATTGGTACTCATTAATTTCCATACTTAGAATATTCGCCATTAGAAGACGGCGATATTTTTCAGAACCAGTCACTTCATAACCTTGATTCCGAGAAATCGTCAACGGAATCCGAGCAATCCGTGTTTCTAATTGTTTAATATCGGCATAAAAAGTCGTATTACTAATACAATACGTTTCCAGAAAATAATGCATAGAGACTGGCTCTTTTGTTTGCAGTAATGTCAATAAAATCGCATGTTGCCGCGCCAAAGTAGAAAGTTCCTGTGTCTCTTCTCCTAAAATAGCAGCCTGAATTTCCGTCATCGCTGCTTCATCTGCTTGAATCGAAAAGCGCCCACGAGCTACTTTTTCCAACGTCGCGCCCATCGATGCTAGCGAGGTTTCTAAATTTTCTAATTCACGATATACCGTCCGGCGGCTAACCTTTAACAAATTCATCATGCGGTTTACTGAAACGGGGGTAGGACTATTCACTAATTCCGTTAATAGAACAGTTTCTCTTGTCGTTAAAAACATCTATCAGCTCCTCCTTCCAGCCATTCTTGATACTCTTTCTTATTCAAAAAACTAATAACTACGTATAAATTTTGTTGCGTTAGATCTAAATGATAGGCTTGCGCCAGTTCACGAGTCACTACGTAGGTTGTCTCCTTGGTAAAAAAGACTGTTTCCAGTGGTTCTTTAGATACTTCAATCGCGACTCCTTGTTTCGCCGCTTGTTGCCGCAATAATTCCATTCCCATTGTTTGCGATCCTCGAACATTCTCGGCATATAAAAAAACAAGCTTCTGTATTTGTTTTGTCGGGTTCGTTTCAGTAGACTCTGAACCAAGTGAAGATTGCTCTTGAGAAGAAGCAGTCAGTTTGGCTAAAACTTGCGGGTAATAGGATTTAATTTCTAAAAAATTTTGAACACTCACCATATCCTTTTCTGGGACGTACTTTTGTGCTAACTGTTTCAATTCTGCTTGAATGACCACTAATGTCTTAGGCTGCCACTTCATCTGATGAACGGACTGGTAAGTCACAGGCATCTCCAAGTTCACAGCTTTTAATTGTCGGCTTAGCAAACTAGCCCCCATGGCACTTGAGCCCATTCCTGCATCACAAACAAATAAAATTTGCTGATAGTTAGGTGTGACTGTTTCCACTTGGTCTTCCTCCTTCATCTTTATCATTGAAACTGGTTCAATTCCTCGTTGACGTTTTAATAACAAGCTTGCTATTGCAAAAGAGCACAGAAAGCTAACAAAAATTCCGCTAAAAACCGCCAGCCTCGCATCAGTCGGGGCATTGGCTAAAATCGCAACCAATGAACCTGGCGAAGCTGGAGCACTTAGCCCCACATTAAATATTTGAAAAACAAGCGTACCACTCATTCCTCCAGCAATTACTGCTAAAAATAAGCGCGGGTCCATCAAAACAAACGGAAAATAAATTTCATGAATGCCCCCAATCAGTTGAATCATGGTGGCACCTCCTGCTGTTTTTCGTTGACCTACAGGCCCAAACAGCAGAAAAGCAACCAAAACGCCCACGCCTGGTCCAGGGTTTGTTTCCAATAGAAATAAAATGGACTGACCTGTTTGACTAGTACCTTCTAAACCTAGAGGCGTTAATAAGCCATGGTTAATCGCATTATTAAAAAATAACACTTTTAAAGGTTCTAAGAAAACGTGAACCAATGGTAAAAGATTGGCTTCAATTAACCAAGAAGAAAATTGATACAGCCAAAAACTAGCGCTTTCAACAGCCGGAGCTACAACCAGAATACCAAAACAGCACAGCAGTCCTCCCACAATTCCTGCTAAAAAGTTTTTAGTCAGCATCTCATAGCCTTCTTTAACTTTCGGTAAGAGAATTTGTTCAATTTTGGCGAAAGTATATCCTGCTAAAGGGCCAATAAACATAGCACCAAACAACTGTGGAACATCTGTGGAAACAATCACGCCCACTGTCGCAATAGCAGCAACGACGCCGCCACGTTGTTCCTCGAACATTTTTCCGCCTGTAAAACCAATTAGAATCGGTAAAACAACTCGAATCATTATCGTTTCGACTTCAGAAAGAGCTAGCCGTAGATTCCCGGTCGTATAGCCAGCCACCAAAGACAATAAGCTCCACGCAATAAAAATACTCAAATTTGGCATAATCATCCCACTCAAACGATGACCAAAACGACGTAAATAGGGAGTTACTTTCACAAACTTATGTTTAAAAAAGAGCGAATGCATTTCTTTTTCCTTCATATTCCTTGTCCCTCGCTCTCTATGTAGATAATTAGAATACTTCTATTATATGAAATTTCACAAAAAAATAGTATAGATTTTTGTAAAATAATTCTTTTATACACCTCACAAGAGAATCCGTTTACATTAATAGAAAAAACTTTTATACTAAAAGAAAGAAACTCTTCGGATTGGAGGCCAATTATGGCAATCAAAGCAATTGTAATGGATATTGATGGCACCTTGTTAACTTCAGAAAAAAAGATTTCACCAAAAACGCGACAAGCACTAGTAGCTGCACAAAAACAAGGCCTATCACTGATTTTGGCTTCTGGCCGCCCGACTAACGGTATGCGGACCTTAGCAGATGAATTGGAGATGGCTCATTATAATGGACACTTACTTTCCTATAACGGCGCTTGTGTCACCCATCACGGCAGTCAGCAACAACTATTTAATCAGACAATTTCAAAGTCATTGAGTCAACAAATTTTAGAGCATTTGAAACAATTTGACGTAATTCCAATGATTAATGATGAAACATTTATGTATGTCAATGATGTTTTTCATAACACCTTACATTTAGAGACTGGTGATTTTAATATTATTGAATATGAATCACGGGGTGGCAACTTTCAATTATGTGAGTGGCGTGATTTAGCCGCCAGACTAAACTTTCCCTTGAACAAAATTTTAATTGCTGGTGAACCCGCCTATTTACAAAAATATCATGAGGCCATCTACGCGCCTTTCAAAGAAACCGTCACCGCTGCTTTTTCCGCTCCTTTCTATTTTGAATTTACCGCAAAAAATATTGATAAAGCGCGTTCTTTAGAAAAACTAACCCTACAGTTAGGCATAACTGCTGAAGAAGTAATTGCTTTTGGTGATGGTCACAACGACTATACAATGTTGGAATGGGCCGGCACGGGAATTGCTATGGAAAACGCCGTTGACGAGCTTAAAAGCATCGCAACGGAAGTCACTTTATCCAACGACAATGACGGCATCGCTGTTGCATTAGCCAACTTTCTTTAAGATCGTTGATTGATGCAAGCGTACGCCGTCATTTTTTATTGCCTATTCAAATGTCGTGATTTTTTCTGGTGCTAAACGAACAGATTCATAACCAGTTTCCATGCCCTTACCCACAGATAAAATCATTACTGGGACATAGCGCTCTTGATCTAAACCAAATGTTTCGGCTAATTTTTCCGCTTCAAAACCACCGATTGGATTTGTTTCATATCCGTGAGCTCGGGCCACTAACATAAATTGCATAGCTGCTAAACTCGCATCAATTTTTACGATGTCATTCATTTGTTCTCTGCTTAAACTTTCATAATGGGGAATAATGGCTGCTAATTGTTGGTCCCGCACTTCCTTAGGCATTTTACCACTAGCATAAGCTTGATTGTAAATTTCCTCTCCTCGTTCATGGCAGTTTAGATCACCAAAAATTAAGAGCATTGCAGAAGATGTTTCATTTTGACGCGTATTAAAGCGAATTAAGGGTTTTAATTTTTCTTTGCCTGCTTCACTTTCCACTACGACAAAACGCCATGGCTGCATGTTAACAGAAGAAGGGGCAGTGGTCGCTTCTTGAATCATTGTTAACATTTCTTCATGAGAAATTTTATGGGTTTCATCGTACACCCGAACCGATTTGCGGCCAAAAACAATCTCTGAAAAATCATTCGTTGTATATGTTGTCATTCTATCATACCTCTTTCGTTGTAATGCTTTGATCTAGTTTTGTCAAAAGTTCTTTTAACTGGCGACAGTCGTCCTTTGTAAATGTACTGGGAATAATTTCTGTTACCGTTTGTTGCTTGGCTGTACATTGCTGTAGTTCTTGTTGTGCTTTTTCTGTTAAATGCACTAGCACTTCCCGATTATTTTCTGGATTTCGCTGTCGTGTCACATACTGTTTCTCTTCTAAAATTTTCAAATGGCGAGTGACCGCACCACTATCGATTTTCAAGTGTTCTTGAATCTCCGTTTGAAGACACGGCTGACGTTCTTTTAAAATCATCAGCAACTCATAACGAGTCAAACTCAAGCCAACTTGCTCTTCAAAAACTTTGGTAATTTTTTGATCTAATACCTTTAACTGACATAATAATTGGCTGACTTCCCGTAATGATAACGACATAGTTTCCTCCTTAAAAAGATGACTCGTCAACAATTGACTAGTCAACTATAACTGTTTCTTTCTAAAAATGCAACCTTTTTTACAAGAAAAATAGAACAATTGACAGGGAGAAACTACAGTATTCCCCATCAACTGTTCTATTTTAATCAATCTATTTTTCGGTAACAGGTTCTGCTGATAACCGCTTAATTCCTAAACCAGTAAATGCACTGACCATTGAGAAGACAGGCGATAATAAGCTAAAGAAAACAAATGGTAAGTAAGTCAACGTTGATACGCCAAAGGTCCCCGCTACGAAGCTACCTGCAATCCCCCAAGGAATGAGGTAGTTAATAACCGTCCCGCCATCCTCCAAGGTTCTGCCTAAAACCGTCGGATCCAAGCCTTCTTTTTTGTAAACTTCTTTAAAGGCATTCCCTGGTAAAATAACCGATAGGAATTGTTCACCAATAAAAATATTTACGCCAATTCCTGTTAATAACGTTGATAAAATCAATTTCGGTGTACTGCTCATTTTCTGCGAAACAACTTCCATGACCGCAGAAATCAATCCTAATTCCATTAATAAGCCACCTAGAGACAACGTTAGAATAATAAGTGCCACAGTCGGCATCATACTCATAATCCCGCCACGACTTAATAATTGATCAATTTGTGCGTTCCCCGTTTGAGAAACAAACCCATTTTCCAACGTGTTTCCTAATGCCTGCAACGATACTTTCGGATTTTGAATAATAATCATAATTACTGCCACAATAATGTTTAACAAAATCGTGATAATCGCTGGAATTTTGCGCCAGGCACAGATTAACATTAAGGCTAATGGTAACAATGACCAAATGGAAATGGTAAAGTGGTCTTCCAATACTTGAATAACTTGAACTACTTCTGTCAGACTTGTATTCGCGTACGTTTGCCCTAAAATCATAAACAAGATTAAAGAGACGATAAATGCTGGTACAGTCGACCACATCAAGTTTTTTATATGTTTAAATAAATCCGCTTCAACAATCGCTGCGGCTAAGTTTGTTGATTCTGATAAAGGCGACATTTTATCACCAAAAACTGAACCAGAAACAATCGCCCCCACAACTAAAGCAGGATTTAACCCTAAGGTACTGCCAATACCGAAAAAGGCAATTCCAATTGTTGACATCACTGTAAAAGCACTACCTACTGCACTGCCGACAATCGCACAGACAATAAAAACTGACGGCACAAACCATTTAACACTAATCATTTTAAAACCAAAAACCATAATCGTTGGAATAATTCCTGCTTGAATCCAAACGGCAATCAATGCCCCCACTAAAATGAAAATAAAAATTGGAATAATCCCTGGCTTCAAGCCATCAACAATCCCTTTATGCATTTGATCAAATGGTACTTTACGAAACATTGCGTAGCCTAAAATCAATGCAATCACAAACAAAATAGTAATATTTGGCGATATCTTTAAGCCAATTACTCCTGTTGCAATAGCTGCCACAATAATTAATAACACGATACTTGCTTCTCGAACACTCACGGTCTTCTTTTTCTGTTTTTCTTTCATTTCGTTACTCTCCTCTAACCTTTTTTCTGAATACTCTGACATTAAAGGATCTTATGATAACGAATAACCCCTCCACAACTCATTGAAAACGCCTCCTAAAGCTACATAAAAAGAGAGATTCATCCTTAAAGAATAAGGACGAATCTCTCCGCGGTACCACCTTAATTAGAAGCTTACTTGCTTCTCGCTTATGTATTATGTAATTGTTACTACTTATTAGTGTAATTCACAAATAGACTTGATCGATTCGCAGCAACCATCGACTTTCTGAACAAAACATCTATTTCCTACTGGGCTAATAATTTATGAATCTCAATATACCAAGAAGAAACCGACTTGTCAACGAAAATAGCATAAAAAATTTTTTCACACACCAACAAAAATTACTTTTTCTTTTTGTAAAAATAGAAAGAGGTCGGGACAGCAGCGTTTAACTCCGAGAAATAAGAAGGAATTTCCGAAAATTGTTCTTTAATTTTTGGA
>OKHV01000292.1_pt1 | contig 6539 bp, 6 predicted proteins | sample 1611351 | NCBI WGS metagenome assembly OKHV01 (sample SAMN04436735, study PRJEB24849) | human gut metagenome | biome: human gut; feature: NICU; material: stool | host: Homo sapiens | place: USA: Saint Louis, MO | collected 2010-11-29
GAGCATTCGCCCACACCGCTGCCTACGACGTCGCGGTGGCCACCTGGTTCGCCACTCGCAACGGGGTCTCCGGCGAGGGAGTGCCGGCCTTCGTCGGCATGACTGGTGAGCTTATCCATCCGCTGCGCTACGGCGAGAACTCCCACCAAGCTGCTGCGGTCTACCAGAGCCCCGGCGAGCCCGGTCTGGCCGGAGCTCGGCAGCTGCATGGCAAGGCCATGAGCTACAACAACTACGTTGACACCAACTCGGCCCGTCGCGCCGCCTTCGACTTCGAGGAGCCGTGCGTCGCCGTCATCAAGCACTCCAATCCGTGCGGCATCGCCACCGGTTCGGACATTGCCGAGGCCCATCGCAAGGCCCACGCCTGTGACTCGCTGAGCGCCTTCGGCGGCGTCATCGCCACCAACCGCCCAGTCAGTGTCGCGATGGCCGGGCAGGTCGCCGAGATCTTCACCGAGGTTGTCGTCGCTCCCGGATACGAGGACGGGGCCGTGGAGATCCTGTCCCGCAAGAAGAACATCCGCCTGCTGGAGGCACCCGCGCCCGAGGTGGCCGGCTGGGAGCTGCGCCAGATCGACGGTGGGCTGCTGGCCATGGAGGCGGATGTCTTCCAGGCCGAGGGTGACGACCCGAGCCAGTGGACCCTCGCGGCTGGTGAGGCCGTCGACGATGCCACCCTGGCCGATCTGCTCTTCGCGTGGAAGGCCTGCCGCTCGGTGAAGTCCAACGCCATCCTCCTGGCCCATGGCGGAGCCTCGGTCGGCGTCGGCATGGGTCAGGTCAACCGCGTCGACTCATGCCGTCTGGCCGTGGAGCGGGCCGGTGATCGCGCCGCCGGATCGGTGGCCGCATCCGACGCCTTCTTCCCCTTTGCCGACGGTCCTCAGGTCCTCATCGATGCCAATGTCAAGGCCATCGTCGAGCCGGGCGGATCGATTCGTGACGACGAGACCATCGAGGCCTGCCGTAAGGCTGGCGTCGCTCTCTACCTCACTGGAACGAGGCACTTCTTCCACTGATCCCGGCTCCTCGAGCTGACCCTTACACCGAGATGTCTGTCTCGGTGTAAGGGTCAGCTCGAGGACCAACGACACGTGAAGGGGCCCGGACCATGATGGTCCGGGCCCCGCGTGGTTCTTCGGGAAGGTCAGTCGAGCTCAGCGATGTAATCCCACAGGGCGACGACGCGCTTGCCGTCAGGTGCCCAGCGAACCATGCCCTCGCCCGAGGAGGCAATGGTGTGGATCTTGAAGGTCACCTTCTGTCCCTTGTCGATCTTGGTGGGAATCGTCGATCCCTTGACCGGCTGTGCCCAGTGGTACTCACCGGCTTCGTCCTGGACGTTGAACTGCTTGACCGACAGCGGAACCGTCCCGGTCGCCTCGGAGACCGTCACCGTCCACGTGAGGTCTGCTTCCTCCGCGCCAACCTTCGTTCCAGGCGGGGCAGTGGGACCGTTGACGTTCATGACCACCGAGTTGCCACGGTCAAGGTTCACCTTGACCTCGACTCCCTGATAGGAGAGGGCCGGCTTCTGGACGGTTCCGACGACGGTTCCCGGGACGCTCTGCGAGGGCAACCAGGAAGGCATGGACTGGGTAGCCAGCTGCTCGGCGGGGCTGCCAGCCTCGGCCGAGGTCGACGACGCGGGCGAAGCAGCGTCGTGACCAGACGCCGAGCATCCCGAGATCAAGACGACACCTGAGCACAGACCGACGACGACAGCCCTGCGAAGGTCCGTGGCGATTGCGTGACGATTACTCATTCCCGACCTCTCAGCGTCGTTTGCGGCGGATGGCCCAGGCGGAGACGGCGGCACCGACAACGACCAGACCGGCAATTGCGGACTCCGTGGCAGCCGGGTCGGAAACCTCGCCATTACCGGTGCGCGGCAGGCTGGGGCGCGAACCGTTGCCGTCGTCACCAGGAGCAGCGCCGGGGGCAGTGCTCCTGGTGGCGGTGGCAGTCGGGACAGTGGACGGGGTCGTGGATGCACTGGCCGCGGCGGACGGGTTCGGCTCAGTCGGCAGGTTGTTGAAGACGTCCTTGCCGAAGGTCCCCAGACCAGCCTGAGCAGCGAAACCGAGGTGGCCGTCTCCATCGAGACCGGTGGAGACAGTGCCAGCCTCGAGCTCGCGGGTGTCATTGCCCTTGGAGACCTCGAAGAGATCCTCCATGGTGCGCAGCCATGAGAAGTGGTTGTAGTAGGTGTTCGAGACGGTTCCCGGCTTGATGTACGGGGAGATGAGCACTGAACCGGTGGCGCCGCCGCCAGGGGTGGCGTCCTGGGCGTTGAAGGTGGCCAGCGGGGACTCGTCGTCAGCCAGATGGCCGGGGACGCCAGTTGCCGACAAGGTCACCGAGGTGACGTCGCTGGTGGTCTTCAGAGGCTTGTCGTTGGCATCGACGATGACGAAGGAGGAGTTCGTCACACCATCCTTGGGATCGGCGACCATGTTCGGGCCCTGGTTGGCGACCTTGCCGACGTGGGCACCGTCGGGGATGCCCTCGCCGGTGACCTTGCGACCCAGATCGGTGACGGTGACCTTGCCGGTCAGCTTGGAGGTGCCAGCAGTGTTGCTGACGTCAATCGTCTTGGCCTTGGAGTAGCCCCAGCCGGCACCGGTGTTCTTGGCACCGTGCACGCAGTTGGACTTGTCGGCGTTCACCAGATCGGTGTCCTGCTCACAGGACGGCGGGCGGGTGATGTAACCGTTGTCACCCGGTCCCGGGAACAACTGGTTGCCGTGCTCGTCGGTCTCGAGGGTCGAGTTCGGGCCGGTCGGCTCCCAGTCGACGTTCTCACCGTTGATGTTCTGTCCGGCGAGGTCGGCCTTGACGTAGTTCTTCGACATCTTGGACGGCTTCGGGAAGGTGTTGGCATCGTACTTCTTGTACCCCTCCGCGAGATCCTTGATGGTCTGCGGGGAGTAGTTGTACAGCTCCTCCTTGCGAGCGGCCTTCGCGACGTCGGTGTCATCGGTGGCGTTGTTGAACGACATGTTCGTGAAGGGTGGGTTGGCCTCGTCGAAGGTGACGTCGATGAGTCCACCGTCCTTGAAGGCATCCGACTTCTCGATGAGCGGAATGTAGTAGCGCAGCCACAGATCAGCGGCGTAGAGGCCACCGGTGTGGTTCTTCGGCGGGGTGCTCAGCGGCTTGGAGTAGTCCGGCTTGCCGTCGGCGTCGAAGAGACCGGAAAGGTTGTTGCCCTTACAGGTGGCGTCGTGGGCGTCCGAGCAGTTGTTCGGGGTGATCCAGCTGAAGGCCGGCACCTCGTCCGCGGGCTTGGCCAGATCGGCGAGAAGTCCGTTGGACGGGTCGTCGGCGTTGGCAATGTGCTTGGAGTCCGACGGAATGCCACCGTCGGCCGGCCTGGTCAAGGAATCCTTGCCAGTGCCGTCATTGCCAATGATGGAGTGGAACCACGGGAAGGGGAAGTGTTTGGCGACGTATTGGTCGTCAGGCTGAGCGCCGGTGAAGGAGGTGATGCCCTTGGCCTTGTCCTCCTCGGTCGGCTTCATGGCCTTGGGGTTCTTGTCCGGGGTGTTCTCCAGGGTGCCGGGGGAGCCAGCCAGGCCGTCCTCGCGTCCGGAGTGGTTGCGCAGGTCCTGGGCGTATCCCTTCCACGTGACGCCGGCGGCATCGAACTGGTTGAAGAGGGTGGGGACGTCCTTGGGGTAGGTGCAACCGTTCTTGCCGTCGGCTGCGTTCGGACCGGCCAACGAGAGAACCTGACCGTAGTTGTCGTCGCGCCCGAACTCCTTGCCGGTGTGACGGTCGATGATCGACGCGTTCGAGCCGAAACTGGTGTTGGCGACGTCGCAGTCGGACTGGAGGTCCATCTCGGCGGACTGTCCGGAGACCATCGAGGTGTAGTTGTCCTGCGAGTAGTGGCCGGTGCCGAAGTAGTGGGGGAGCAGAGCGCCCTGCTTCGGCAGCTCCTTCCACAGGTAGGAGTTCTGGTTGAGCCCGGAGAAGGTGGCGTCGTAGGACTTGTTCTCCAGGATGATGAGCCAGACGTGCTTGATCTTGCCGCTGGCAACGTTCGTCGAGGTGATGGTGGTGTGTTTCTTGGCGCTGCTGGATGCGCCAGGTGTGGGCTTGTTGTCGGGCTGGGCATGGCTTGCGATCGGCGCGACGAACCCGAAGGCAGCCATGCCGGCAGCAACTGAGGCGCTCACCAATCGGGTGAGGCGAGAATGCGATGTGTGCATGGCACCGGTCTACCTGCAGGAGTCGGAGGATGAGAGAGTAGCCGGTGAACAGCGAGGGAAGTGCTGGTGAATGTGTGGTGATGACATGCCGGTGACGACGTGGGTGGCACTGGGGCGTCAAGCCTCTGCCGTGGCCGCCAGATGGCTTCGTGACGGTTACTGTCTCGGTGGCGCACCGTTCCGCTGGATTCCTGCGGACACCCTCGTCGTGCCATGGTTCTGCTGTCAGACGATGGTCACTCCGTGGCAATTGGAGGGGTACCGGGTGCGACGGGTGGAGATCGGGGACGATTTCCTGGCCGACGCTGACTCCGTCGCCGCAACCATCGCGTCATGTCGACAACGACGTGAACACCCGGTGGTGCTGAGCTGCGAGACCTTTGGCATCCAGCCCGGTTCGGCCTTGACTGACGTCCTCGAAGAAACCCGACGGAACCGCATTCCCGTGGTCGTCGATCGCACCCACTCCTTCCTGGGGCCATCGTCGTCACCGGCTGACGTCGACGTCGTCAGCATCCGGAAGCTCCTGCCCCTGCCCGAGACGGCGTGGGTCAAAGCCGATCACGACCTGTCGGGTCTGGTGGGAGCACGCGATGAGGGGGATGAGCTTCTCACGGCCGCACGACGACAGTTCCTGGCCCGACGGGGACTGGTCACCTTTGAGGCGGCGGAGGACCTGGCTGACGAGCGCTGGGCCCCAGTACCACCCAATGACGACGCACGTCGAGAGTTCGAGGCGTGTGATCTGACTGGGTACGCCCGGCTCGTCGAAAGAACCAGGGACGACGTGGTGGCCGGGCTGTCCAGGACGGGGGCGATCCGCGTGGTCAATCCGGGAGCTTCATGTTCAGTCGTCCTTCAGCATCCGGATGCCGGGGAAATCGCTGACAGATTGCGAGGTGTCGGTGTCGTCGGCCCGTTGCACTGGGATCGCCCGCGTCACCTGGACGTCGAGTGGCCGGACGATCTCGTCAGCCTGCCGCCGGTCATGGACGTGAACACCATTGATCGGGTCATTGACGTTGTCACCGCGGTCGTCGATCGGTGAGGGACCGTGTCTCGTGGAAAGATGGTGGCCTGTTGAGGCCGTGACACAAGGAGGATCCATGACCGCTCAGAAACTCGACGGCAAGGCCACCGCCGCCGCCATCAAGTCCGAGCTTGCCGAAACTGTGGCAGTCCTACGCGACAAGGGAGTTGTCCCGGGGCTGGGAACGGTGCTCGTCGGGGACGATCCGGCGTCGCACCAATACGTTGCCGGCAAGCATCGTGACTGTGCCCAGGTGGGCATTGAGTCGATTCGGGTCGACCTACCGGGAGATGTCACGGCGGAGGATCTTGCTCAGGAGATTCGTGGGCTCAACGCCAATCCGCGCTGCACCGGGTACATCGTCCAGCTGCCGCTGCCTCGCCACATTGACACCAACTGGGCCCTAAACCTCATTGATCCCGACAAGGACGCCGACGGTCTGACCCCCGCCTCCCTGGGGCGTCTGGTGCTCAACGAGCCGGCTCCGCTGCCGTGCACCCCGCGTGGGATCGTCGAGCTGTTGACCCGGCACGGGATCGAGCTGCCGGGAGCCAACGTCTGCGTGGTCGGCCGCGGCACGACGGTCGGTCGGCCGCTGGGACTGCTGTTGACCCGGCGTACCGAGAACTGCACCGTCTGTGCCACACCGGTACCCGCAACCTCGCTGACCACACCCGGCAGGCCGACATCATCGTCGGCGCGGCCGGGTCTCCGGGACTCATTGATGCGAGCATGATCCGCGAAGGAGCTGTGCTCGTCGACGTCGGTGTGTCGCGGTCGGCGGAGGGAAAGATCCAGGGTGACTTTGCTCCCGACGTGTGGGAGAAGGCTGCATGGGTGTCGCCGAACCCGGGTGGAGTTGGTCCGATGACCCGCGCCATGCTGCTGTCGAATGTCGTCGACAGGGCCGAACGGCTCGCTGCGGATCCTTCATGAGCCAACAGACGGCTGAGGCGCCCACCGGGGGAGCCACCCGACGCCTGCGACGCAGTGACCGCTGTGCCGCGTCGAAGGGGCACCTGGAGTCCTGGTGGGCGTTGACCGTGTGTCTGCTGGGGGTCGCCGCGTCCGCAATTGTCATGGGGACGGGGCACTGGAGGCGCGGGGCGGTGGTCTTCGCTGCCTCGGTGCTGCTGGGAGGTGTGCTGAGGGCTGTGTTGCCTGACAACCTCGCCGGACTGTTGGCAGTACGGGCACGGTGGGTGGATTCGGTGCTCCTGCTGGGGCTGGGAGCCCTCATGGTCGTCGTCATCCTGACGAGGTGACACGAAAGTAGATCGGAAGAGCGG
>OKHV01000293.1_pt1 | contig 6507 bp, 9 predicted proteins | sample 1611351 | NCBI WGS metagenome assembly OKHV01 (sample SAMN04436735, study PRJEB24849) | human gut metagenome | biome: human gut; feature: NICU; material: stool | host: Homo sapiens | place: USA: Saint Louis, MO | collected 2010-11-29
GTGTGGAGACGAGGTTGATCCTTGTCTCCACACGCACTTTTTTCATACCCGTATCCGGGCCGACTATGAGGTCGTCCTCATTGTTGGGCCACATTGTGCTTCGTGGCAGATAACAATGACGTCTGGAATTCGCAACAATTGATGTAGGCGATTTTCGTTCAGTACCGTGCTCTGGCGAGAAAGAGGGGAAAATCCAAGATCTTTCCCTCTCGCTCTCCTTTGATGGTCAGGGGCACCTGGCCATGTCATCTGGCTGAACCCAGCCTCCATGCAGGATCCCCTCACGGTGTTCTCGCTGAGGCCACCATGGTCGTAGCGGGGACCATCGTCATCATGAGAGTGATGACCGTGGCATGCTCATCCTTCCTTCCGTGCGACATCAGTGGCGATGAAGGAGGTGAAGCCGTCAATGTGCCCTTTGATCAAGGGGACGTCGTTGATCCTTGGAATTCGCTGGGAACTGGAAATTTGGATGACGTCCTTCTCAACGCGCTTTACGTCATCCGGATGGCGGGAGATCGTTCTTACCAGGTAGCTACCCTGTCCACCTGGACGACCACGACTTTGAGGCGGGAAATACGGCCAACATCATCATTTCGACGTTGGTCCCTGGCCGAATGCGCAGCCGTTCCACGGCGTCGTGCCCGACTCCGACTGGGCTGGCAGGACTGTCGCAAATGCGGCACTGCTGCACTAAGGGATTCTTTTCTGGAGGTGGACTTTTCGGAAACACGGTGCTGACGAGACCAGGCCCGCCTGGCTCCGATCTCGGTTCGCCATGAGGGCCGAGTGTGCGGGACAATGGGAGACATGGCAGATTCTTCCTCCCCCAACAACGGTCGCTCCAGCGGAGACCGACGAGGCCAGGGCCGCAATGGATGGTCCGGCAAGTCGGGCGGACGCGGCGGTTGGAACTCGAAGTCGAATGGTCGTGGCGGGGGTCGCCGTGACCGTCGATCCTGGTCGGACGACGGCGATCGTCGCGGTGATCGCAGGCAGGGACACGGGGGAGACGGCGGTCGTCACTGGGACGAGGATCGCAAGCCCCGTCGCGACGGTGGCTCGGGGCGTTCCTGGCGAGATGATCGCAGGTCGCGTCGGGGCGACCAGGACCGGGACGACCGCTGGAATGACCGTGATGATCGTCGCCGCAATGACCGGCGCTGGGAGGATCGCCGTGATGATCGGCATGACGAGGGTGACAACCGACGTCATGAAGGCCATGGCCGTGGCGATCGTCACTGGGACAAGAACGGTCGCAAGGACTTCCGCAAGACGGACCGCAAGAACTTCCGTCATGACCATCGGGATGATCGTCGCAATGATCACCGGCATGACCATCATGGTGACGATGCTTCGCTCGAGGAGAAGGTGACCCAGGCCCCTGACGAGCCGATGGCACCGCTGGACTTCGACGAGAAGGCCCTGCCCGCCTCGGTACGGGCGGAACTGCGTGGTGTTCCTGCTGACACCGCCCATATCATCGAGGGCCATCTGGTTGCTGCAGCCGAGCTCCTTGACGAGGACCCGGCCCGGGCCAACGCCCACGCTCAGGCTGCGCGTCGACGCGCGCCGCGTCTGCCCGTGCTGCGAGAGGTGGCCGCAGAAGCGGCGTACCAGGCCGGTGAGTACGCCTCGGCCCTGAACGACTACCGGGCCCTTCGGCGCATGACCGGTAATGACAACTTTCTGCCGGTGATGGCTGACTGCGAGCGTGCTCTCGGTCGCCCCCAAGCGGCGCTTCGACTCATCCGCGAAGGCCAGCAGACCGACCTCAGTCCTGCTCAGCAGGTCGAGCTGGTGCTCGTCCAAGCTGGTGCCCGTCGTGATCTCGACCAGAAGGCCGAGGCTGTGCGCCTGCTGCGCGACGCCGTCAAGAACCTTAAGGCACCGACCGAGGCAACGGCCCGCCTTCACTACGCCTACGCCGAAATTCTGCTCGAGGATGGAGACACGGCCGGGGCCCGCAAGTGGTTCGTCTCCGCCCAGAGTCACGATCCAGCCAATTTCCTGGATTGTCAGGACCGGATCGACATCATCGATGGTCGGGAGCCGAGCAGGAATCCTGACGACGACGCGGACGACATGGTTTTCATCGAGATGGACGAGGACGACGAGGAGACGAATCAGTGAGCGGCGCCCTCATTGACGGACATGACGCAGCCCTCTTCGACCTGGACGGAGTCGTTTACCTGGGACCCCATCCAGTACCTGCTGCCCCGGACACGATTGCGGAACTGCGTCGTCGAGGGGTGAAGGTTGGTTTCGTCACCAACAATGCGGCCCGGTCCGCTGAGGTAGTTGCCCAGCATTTGACCGACATCGGTATCCCCACGGAGGCCAGTGACGTCGTCACCTCAGCTCAGGCCATCACCGATCTTGCCGCCGAACAGCTGTCTGCAGGGGCCAAGGTGCTCATCATCGGTACCGAGTCGCTGCGTGTGGAGGCGCGATCTCGCGGGCTCGTGACGGTGGAATCGGCGCAGGATGATCCGGTGGCGGTCATCCAGGGTTACGACCCGCACATTGACTGGTCGTTGTTGGAGGAGGCTGGGTTTGCCCTGCAGGCTGGAGCCAAGTGGTACGCGGCCAACCCGGACATCACCCGTCCCACCGATCGTGGCATCGTCCCCGGCATCGGCGCCCAGCTCCAGGTCGTCGCGACGACGTGTGACGCCAAGCCGGTCATCGCTGGCAAGCCCTACCGTCCGCTGCTGGAGGCCACCGTTTCGCGTCTCGGGTGCAAGGCGCCGATCTTCGTGGGGGACCGGCTGGACACCGACATTCGTGGTGCCAACGCCATGAAGATGGACTCCTTGTTCGTCTTCACCGGGGCTCACGGCGTCGCTGATCTGCTGGCTGCAACACCCGAGGACCGACCGCGGAACATCGCTGTGGACCTGTCGGGCCTGCTGGAGCCTGCACGGACGGTTGAGATGTCGGACGCCCACGCTCGCTGTGGTGAGGCGGAGGTCTCACTGACGACTGACCGCGAGATCCGCGCTGACATGGTTCCCGGCGACGTCTCCGGACAGCTCGATGCCGTGACCGCCATGATGACTCTCGTCCACGAGTCCGGTGCGACAGTTCCGGAGAAGCCTGAGGAGTCTTTCGACAAGCTCCACTGAACAGTGTTCAATTGGTTGTGGCGGCCGCTCATCTCGTGCGGCCGCACGATCTCTTCATGGGAGAAACCCAATGTCATCACGCAGAGGATTCCAGGCCACCGACCTGGCACTCGTCGCCGTCTTCGCTGCCCTCATCGCAGTGCTCGCGGTCATTCCGCCGATCTTCATGGTGGGGGCAGTGCCCTTTGCCCTGCAGATGATTGCCGTCATGCTGACGCCGATGGTGCTTGGCAGCGTCCGCGGCGGATGCGCCATTGGTCTGTACATCCTCGTCGGTGTCCTGGGGCTTCCGGTCTTCAGCGGCGGTGCCAGTGGTGTCGGTGTTCTCGTCGGCCCGACCGGTGGATTCCTGTGGGGCTGGTTGCTGGGAGCATTCGTCGCCGGCGCAGTGGCGACTGTGGTTCTACGTCGACGCCCGCGCAAGTCAATGCTGCCGGTCTGGCTCTTTCTCGTCGCACTCGTGGACCTGGTGTGCGTCTACCTCGGCGGCATCCTCGGGCTGATGGCCTTCGCGAAGCTCAGCCTGAATGCAGCACTGGCTGCCAATATCGCCTTCGTCGGACTCGACCTGGTCAAGGGGATCTTGGCCTGTCTCATCGCCACAGCGGTGCTGACGGCCTTCCCGCGTCTCATGCCGTGATTGAGTTCAAGGATGTCGGCGTCGACGTCGACGAGTATGACGTCGAGGGTCATCACCGACGGGTGACCATCCTCAGCGGGGTCAATGTCACCGTGCCTGAGCGTCGGGTGGCGGTGGTCGGCCCCAACGGAGCGGGCAAGTCAACCCTGCTCAAACTCGTCAACGGGCTCATGGCGGCCACCAGAGGCACCGTCACTGTCGACGGAATTGATCCCAAGTTCGACGGCAAGGCGGCGAGACGGCGGGTGGGGTACATCTTCACCAACCCCATGAGCCAGCTCGTCATGTCGACCCCCGTTGCTGACGTCGAGCTGTCCTTGCGCCAGCGCATCCGCAATCGTACGGAGCGTCACGATGCTGCCTTGAAGATCCTTGCCGACCAGGGGTTGGAGGCTATCGCTGGCCGCAGCGTCCACGCCCTGTCCGGGGGAGAGCGTCAGTTGGTCTCCCTGGCGAGCGTCCTCGCCGTGGAGCCGTCAGTCATCCTCGCCGACGAACCGACGACCTTGCTCGACCTGCGTAACCGAGAAATGGTCCGGCACGCCTTTGAACGCCTGGATCAGCAGATCCTGTGTTGCACCCATGACCTGGAGCTGGCGGCCTCCTTCGATCGGGTGCTGGCTGTCGAGGACGGCAGGGTCGTCGATGACGGGGACCCTGCCAAAGTCATTGCCGGGTACCGCCGACGGATGATGACCGAGGAGCTGTCCCGATGAAGGCTGACATCTCGGCCTTCCTCGGGGGTTACCGTCCTGGTCACAGCCTGGCCCACCGGATGCCGGTGTGGTCGAAGTACCTTCTCGTGTTGGTCGTAGGTGTCACCCCGTTCTTCGTCAAGCAATGGTGGTTCTCGTCGGGCTGCCTGATCATGGCCGTCGGCATCGACCTGGTCGTGGCAAGGATGCCCGTCCGCACTGCGCTGTCAATCGGCGTGCCATTGTGGATCGCGAACGTCCTCATCCTGGCCTATCACTGCTTCTTCACCACCTGGCAGCGAGGAGTGATCTATGTGGCAGGCCTGCTCGCCTGCCTCTACATCGCTCGGCTCGTCACGTGCACCACGGATCCTGGCGCTCTCATGGACGCCATCGTCGCGATGGTGGGTCCGTTGCGTCCGCTGGGAGCCAAACCTGAGAAGTTCGCCCTCACCTTGGCCTTGATGTGGACCACAATTCCTTATCTCATCGGATCAGTCGGGCAGGTGAGGGAAGCCGCCAGGGCGAGGGGACTGAGACACTCCAGCTGGAGATTCCTCATTCCGATGTTCGTGGGCGCAGTGGGCCATGCCCTGGAGATGGGGGAGGCCCTCAAGGCCCGTGGGCTTGGTGACGATGAGTGACCTCTTCAGCGCGTCGCATGTTCAGGTTGTGGAACGAAAAGCTCACAAATTGGGAACAATCTGCTGAAACCGTGGGGGGACTGCACATCCTTGATGCATGGGTGCGTCAACTATTCGTTCAGAGCAGTAGCCATTCGTCGCTTTGGGAGCCCCAATGACGGCGCTTGCTGTATCACCCCTGGTGCGGCGGGTCACCGTAATCACACGATTGCCGCTGTTGTTAATGACGAGTATCACCCCTGGTGCGGCGGGTCACCGAGAGGTGGCAGGCTGTCCCCGTGAGACTTGACCAGGCCCTCGTCGACGCCGAACTGGCGCGTTCACGCACCCTGGCCACCCGATTGGTGCGTGAAGGACGGGTGACCGTCAACGGGGTGGTCGTCACCAAGCCCGCGGCGAAGGTTGGCCCCTCGGACGACCTGGTGGCGGAGGAAGAGGTGTGGGTCTCCCGGGCGTCCCACAAACTCATCGGGGCGCTGGACGTTCTCGATGTCGAGGTGCCCGCCCAGGTGCTTGACGCCGGAGCATCCACCGGTGGGTTCACCCAAGTCGTCCTGGCGAGGGGAGCTCAACTCGTTCACGCCGTCGACGTCGGCCATGACCAGCTCTCCCCGGTGCTGCGCGAGGACCCACGGGTCATTGTTCACGAAGGCCTCAACCTGCGTGACCTCACGCCTGCCGACCTGGTCACTGACGATCGCTTCGAGCCGGTCGACCTGGTGGTCGGCGACGTCTCCTTCATCTCCTTGACGATGATCCTGGAACCGATCTCGGCCGTCCTGAGCCCAGAAGGCCTCATGTTGTTACTGGTCAAGCCACAATTCGAGGTCGGGCGCAAGGCCCTTGGTGCCCACGGGGTCGTCACCGACCCGCAGCTGCGCGCTCAAGCCGTCGCAACCGTCATCGCCAAGGCTGAAGAACTGGGTTGGTCAGTGCGCGACGAGTGCGACAGCCCCTTGCCCGGACAGGACGGAAACGTTGAGCACTTCGTCCTGCTGGAACGGTCTGGTCGGTGAAAGCGGGCCGGACAGGTCACACCGGGCCGCTACTGTGGTGACGTGAACGACACGAGCCCTTCCAGATACGTTGTCGTCGTCACCCATGCCACTCGTGACGACGCCTTTGACGCGGCCGCCGAGTTCATCGCCGAGATGGATAGCAGGAATATTGGCTGCGCCGTTCCCGACGATCAGGTTGAACCGATGACGGAGAAGCTGCCCGGAATTCGGGTTCAGGCTCTCGGAGAGTTCACCCACGAGGCTGAGGTCGTCGTCGTCTTCGGCGGTGACGGTACGATCCTGAGGGCGGCGGAGTGGTCCCTCCCTCGGCACGTCCCCATGATCGGCGTCAACCTGGGACATGTCGGATTCCTGGCCGAATTGGAACGCTCCGACATGGCT
>OKHV01000304.1_pt1 | contig 6358 bp, 8 predicted proteins | sample 1611351 | NCBI WGS metagenome assembly OKHV01 (sample SAMN04436735, study PRJEB24849) | human gut metagenome | biome: human gut; feature: NICU; material: stool | host: Homo sapiens | place: USA: Saint Louis, MO | collected 2010-11-29
CGCCTCGGTCTCCCAGTGAGAACTCAGGCCAGCATCGATGGCGTGGGGAGAGTCGACATGCTGGTGGGGAGCCGGCTCGTCATCGAAGTCGATTCGGTGGCACACCACACGGATGCCTCCGCATATTCCAACGATCGTCGTCGTGATCTTGAACTCGTCTCCCGCGGCTATCTCGTCGTCCGGATCACCTGGCACCAGGTCATGTACGACTGGGAGCGCGTCGAGCAGCACATTCTGGAGATCGTCGGTGCCGGTGACCACCTGGGTCGTGTCCGGGCAGCCTGACAACAGGGGTTGACGAGGGTGGTTGTATGTCTGCCATGAGCTTTGCCACAGGCCCTGTCCCACAGATTCGCCGTGACGACGTTGTCGAGATCCTCCACGGGCACACCATCGAGGACCCGTACCGCTGGCTCGAGGACGCCGATTCCCCTGACACCGTCGACTGGGTGGAACGACAGCGGGCCTTCACTGAGGAAGCCCTCGCCATGCTGAAAACTCGGGAGGCGTTTCGCAACCGACTTGCTGAGCTGTACTCCCTTCCTGGCGACACGATCGACAAGCACTGTGGCGGTCGCTATCTCATGTGGCACGACGACGGTGATGCCGCCCAGCCAGTGGTGCAGGCGGCCGGGGACTGGCGCGACCTGTTCGATCGTCCCATCACTCTCCTCGATCCCAACGATTGGTCCGAGGACGGCACGACCTCCCTCAAGGATGCGGCCATTAGCCCCGACGGCTTAACCCTGGCGTGGGCGAGCTCGGCGGCCGGCTCGGACTGGACCTCCTTCACCCTCCGCAACCTGGCCACCGGCGAGGAGCGCGACCCTGGAATCCATACCAAGTTCAGTACGGTCAGCTGGTTCCCGGATTCAGTGAGCCTGCTCGTCCTGGACTTCCCGGACAAGGAGACCGGCGAGACCGCGGTCACCAAGGCCGCGGGCGACCCACGTCTCGTCATGGTCCGCACCGACACTGGTGAGCGGACCGAGGTGCTTCCGGCTGGCCCGGAGGGACCTTTTACTGGGGTGGGATCAGTCACGAAACCGACGAGAACGGCAACCGCACCGGGGAGGGCTGGGTGGTCATCAGCGACATCATCGGCACCTCCCACAACAGCGGACTGACGGTCTTCCGTCATCACCTCGTCGACGGACACTCCGTGGTCGAGAAAGGGCGTCGCATTGCCGAGGCTGACGCGAGTCATCATCCCGTCGGCATCGTCGGCTCAACGTTCTTCGTCCTCACCGACGACACCACCCCGACCTACCGACTCGTCGCCATCGACCTTGCGGCGGACGAACCAACTCCGAGCGAGGTCATTGAGTCCTCGGAGTACCCGTTGTCGACGGTGGTCCTGGCCGGGGAGATCCTCGTCGCCGTGTACATGGTTGACGTCTCGCCGCGCATCAGCCGATGGTCTACTTCGGGGGAGCATCTCGGTGACATCGACATCGAGGCTGGTGACGTCCATCTCACCGCTCCCGACGAGCACCAACCCGACGTGTTCATTCACGCCACGGGCCCGAGCAGCCCGAACGTCGTTTACCACCTCGACGCCGCATCCGGTGAGTTGGAGAAGATTCAGTCCGCCGAGGTTGGCCAGTTCCATGCCGGTGTGGAGCGTCGTCATGCCATGAGTGTCGACGGCACCCAGGTGCCCTACTGGTACATGCGCGACGAGTCCAACGACGCGACCGGGCCCCTGCCGACCATCGTCTACGGATATGGCGGATTTGACATCACCATCACCAACACCCATTCCCCTCTGTGGCAGGCGTGGATGGAGGCCGGCGGTGCGGTCGCCCTGGTCAACGCTCGTGGCGGTGGCGAGTTCGGAGCCGAGTGGTACCGCGACGGTGTTCTCGACAACAAGCAGCACGTCTTCGACGACCACATCGCCGTTCTCCTTGACCTCGTCGATGCCGGACTGGCGAACCCAGACACCCTGGCAATCAGTGGTGGTTCCAATGGTGGTCTGATGGTCGGTGCCGTGCTCACCCAGTGTCCTGACCTGCTGGCTGCGGCACTTCCCGAGGTCGGAGTGCTCGACTTGCTGAGGTTCCACAAGTTCTCCTCGGGGGCTGCATGGATGTCGGATTACGGCAACCCGGAGGACGCCCACGACTTCGAGGTCGAGCTGGCCTACTCGCCGCTGCACAACGTGAGGGAGGGACGCCACTACCCGGCGACCCTCGTCATGACCGGTGACCATGACGATCGCGTCGTGCCGGCCCACAGCCACAAGTTCACCGCCACCCTGCAGCGAGCCCAGGGAGGGGATGCCCCGATCCTCACCCGCATCGACCAGTCGGTGGGTCATGGTGCCGGGCGTCCCCGTGCTTCCCGCGTCAATGCGTCCGCTGACAAACTCGCCTTCATCGCTGAGTTCACCGGCCTGACACCGCGGTTCTGACCTCGTCTCGGTTCTCTGCCGGCACGGCCTGGTGGTGACGCCGTCGCCAATTTGGGGCGACGGCATCGAGAAGGTATCGTTAGCTGTTGGCTTCGTCTGTGCGGAGCCAACAGCCGTGCCCGCAGGGGGTACGGCCAGCGGACAGATGGGACGTAATGGCCAAGAAAGAGGGAGCACTCGAACTGGAGGGAACTGTCGTTGAGGCTTTGCCCAACGCCATGTTCCGTGTCGAACTCAAGAACGGGCACCGCGTTCTTGCCACGATCAGCGGCAAGATGCGTCAGCACTACATCCGAATCCTGCCGTCGGATCGTGTCGTCGTCGAGCTGTCGCCCTATGACCTCACTCGCGGTCGGATCGTCTACCGCCACAAGTGAGCTGCGGCTCATTGCCAAGCGCTTAACGGCGCACCACCCAGGTTCCCGCCAGGGGACCGTTACGCGAAAGAGAATCTCATGAAGGTTCAGCCGAGCGTCAAGAAGATCTGCGACAAGTGCAAGGTCATCCGTCGCCACGGCCGCGTGATGGTCATCTGCGACAACCCGCGCCACAAGCAGCGTCAGGGCTGAGCCCACGCCGCGACGGGATCGCAGATCGTCCACGCGACGGTCAGCAGGAATGCAGGGGTTCGGCCCCTGAGGTCCACCGTCAGGCCCACCCGCCAGGTGGGAGCGGTGAACAATTGAACTGCACAACAGGAAACGCACCGGTTGCACACGCTGGTGCAGACCTCCCGGGCATTGCCCGGGACACCGTGGAAGCACGTCCCGGAGCCCCGCTCGAAACCATCGAGCACGGATCTGGGCCACCACCCCCGGACGAAGGCCGGGGCCTCGTCGGACGGTCAGACACCGCCCATCGTTCCCAGGAATGACGAGGACGCTCCACGCCGGACACCTTCGCGGCTCGACTTCGTTCGGGTCGAACGAACAAGAAAGGGATGCCACATGGCACGCCTCATCGGAGTTGACCTGCCGCGCGACAAGCGCCTCGAGGTCGCCCTGACCTACATCTACGGAATCGGCCGCACCCGCGCCACCGAGACCCTGAAGGCCACCGAAATCAGCGGTGACCTGCGCGTCCACGAGCTGACCGACGATCAGCTCGTGGCTCTGCGTGACCACATTGAGGCCAACTACCACGTCGAAGGTGACCTTCGTCGTGAGGTGGCCGCTGACATCCGCCGCAAGATCGAGATCGGCACCTACCAGGGCCGTCGTCACCGCAGCGGACTCCCGGTCCGTGGTCAGCGCACCCGCACCAACGCCCGTACCCGCAAGGGCAAGAAGAAGGCCGTCGCCGGCAAGAAGAAGGCCAAGTGAGTCACTGCCCATCGGGCACTCACCAACCTTCATCGATGCGCAGATCACACTGATTTCAGGAGAGACATCACATGGCTACTGCAGGCCGCAAGGCTGCACCCAAGACCAAGGTGCGCCGCAAGGAGAAGAAGAACGTCGTCGCCGGACAGGCGCACATCAAGAGCACGTTCAACAACACCATCATCGCCATCACCGATCCTTCCGGTGCGGTGATCTCGTGGGCCTCTGCCGGCACCGTCGGCTTCAAGGGCTCTCGTAAGTCCACCCCATTCGCCGCTCAGATGGCCGCCGAGGCCGCTGGACGTCGCGCCATGGAGCATGGCATGAAGCGGGTTGACGTCTTCGTCAAGGGTCCCGGCTCCGGCCGTGAGACCGCCATCCGTTCCCTCGGGGCCGTCGGCCTGGAGATCGGCCCGATCTCCGACGTCACCCCCGTTCCGCACAACGGATGCCGCCCGCCGAAGCGCCGCCGCGTCTGACCCACTCCGAGAGCAAAGGACTGATACACAATGGCCCGTTACACCGGCCCCCTCACCAAGAAGTCCCGTCGCCTCGGGACTGACCTTGTCGGCAACGACAAGTCCTTCGAGCGTCGTCCGTACCCTCCGGGTGTCCACGGCCGCGGTCGTACCAAGGACTCCGAGTACTCGCTGCAGCTGCGCGAGAAGCAGAAGGCTCGTTACGCCTACGGCGTCCTGGAGAAGCAGTTCCGTCGTTACTACGAGGAGGCGGATCGCGCCCAGGGTAAGACTGGTGACGTCCTGCTGCAGATCCTCGAGTCGCGTCTCGACAACGTCGTGTACCGCGCCGGACTTGCTGCCACCCGTCGTCAGGCTCGCCAGATGGTCAGCCACGGCCACTTCCTGGTCAACGGCAAGAAGGTCAACATTCCTTCCTACCGCGTGAGCACCCACGACATCATTGACGTTCGCGAGAAGTCCAAGGACCTCCACCCGATCGTCGTCGCCCGCGAGACCTTCGAGACCCGCGACGTTCCGGCCTGGCTGGAGGTGCGTCCGAACAAGGGGCGCATCCTGATCCACCAGCTGCCCACCCGTGAGCAGATCGTCGTCGACGTCAACGAGCAGGCCATCGTCGAGCTCTACTCCAAGTGATCCGAGGGGCCACCCCCTGGATCCCCGAGTGAGCCAAGTCACTGCGTATTTTCACCGACTCGGTGGTTGCGCATTGCTCTGAGGCCACCTGGAAGCTGATGAGGGGCGACCCCTTGCAGCCCAGCTTTCCCCGGGTCGACTTCGGTCGACCCGGGGATGCAACAACTGAATAACCTCGCGGCGGGGAGTTCCCGTCATCCTGTTCCCCTCTGCGCCTTCATATAGCGGTCGGCGCGAAAGGTAGAAAACATGCTCATCGCACAGCGTCCCACCCTCACCGAGGAGTCCATCTCCGAGTTCCGCTCGAAGTTCATCATCGAGCCCCTGGAGCCCGGCTTCGGCTACACCATCGGCAACTCGCTGCGTCGCACCCTGTTGTCGTCCATCCCGGGCGCCTCCGTGACGAGCATCAAGATCGAGGGAGTCCAGCACGAGTTCTCCACCATCGAGGGCTGTGTCGAGGACGTCACCGAGATCATCCTGAACCTCAAGGGCCTGGTCCTCTCCTCCGAGGAGGACGAGCCCGTCGCCATGTACCTGCGCAAGTCCGGCGCCGGCGAGATCACCGCTGCCGACATCAACCCGCCGGCCGGTGTGACCATCCACAACCCGGACCTGCACATCGCCACCCTCAACGACGATGGCCGCTTCGAGATGGAGCTCATCGTCGAGCGTGGACGCGGCTACGTGTCCAGCGCCCTCAACGACGACCCGAACTCCGAGATCGGTCGGATCGCCGTCGACTCCATCTACTCCCCGGTCCTCAAGGTCACCTACAAGGTCGAGGCCACCCGAGTCGAGCAGCGCACCGACTTCGACAAGCTCGTCGTCGACGTCGAGACCAAGCCGAGCATTCAGCCGCGCGACGCCGTCGCCTCTGCCGGTAAGACCCTTGTCGAGCTGTTCGGTCTGACGCGTGAGCTCAATGCCGACGCCGAGGGCATCGAGATCGGTGCCGGCCCGGTTGACGAGGAGTACGCCGAGAGCCTCGGAACCCCGGTCGAGGAGCTCAACCTCACCGTCCGTTCCTACAACTGCCTCAAGCGCGAGGGCATCCACACCGTCGGAGAGCTCGTCTCCCGCTCCGAGCAGGATCTGCTCGCCATCCGCAACTTCGGATCCAAGTCCATCGACGAGGTCAAGGAGAAGCTGACCGAGCTCGGCCTGGCTCTCAAGGACTCCGCCCCGGGCTTTGATCCGCTCGCCGCCGCCGAGGCTTACGACGAGGCCAGTGACGACGATGATTACGCGGAGACCGAGCAGTACTGATTTATTGGTGCAAGGGGGGCGACCCCCTTGCATCCCCCGAGTGGCTCGACTCTGCCGGGTGATCGCGAGTTGGTTTGTGGTTGAGTAGTGGGTCGAGTCGCTCTTGACAACCAAAGATTTCCTCTCTTCGGAGGGGAGGCCAGGGGGGTGGACCCTGGCCACACCCCCACCCGTCGCTTGACGGGGAAGGGGAGGGGAGGGCAACCGTCCTCCCTCAGCCGGATCGCGGCGGGGCC
>OKHV01000321.1_pt1 | contig 6035 bp, 4 predicted proteins | sample 1611351 | NCBI WGS metagenome assembly OKHV01 (sample SAMN04436735, study PRJEB24849) | human gut metagenome | biome: human gut; feature: NICU; material: stool | host: Homo sapiens | place: USA: Saint Louis, MO | collected 2010-11-29
GATTCACTAGCTGGTCCAATCGTACATACGATTTTCGTTTTTTTCATTACTAAAACGCTCCTATTCCAAATTTGTTTATACAAAGCTAATAAGATTAGCTAATATACAAGATTAAAAAGAAATTTCATGATTTAACTCATAAAGAGATAAATCTGGTTTGTGTTTATTGTTTTCTAACGTATCAATAATATCAGCTGCAACTACTTGGTTATCTAACATACCGATACATAAACCGCCTTTGCCTTCTTTTAGAAGTTCAACAGCATATGACCCAAATTTACTTGCTAATACACGGTCACGAGCACTTGGCGAGCCCCCACGAACCACGTGTCCTAAAATTGATACACGCGTATGGAAATCACCGTATTCAGAAAGTTTATCAGCAAATTCATTTCCACCCATTACGCCTTCTGCTAAAATGATTAAGCAATGTTTTTTCCCGCGGTCGCGGCCTTCTTGAATACGTTTGGCAACGTTTTTCATATCAAAATCATGTTCAGGAATAATGATTTCATCTGCTCCGCCTGCCACGCCTGACCACAATGCGATATCACCAGCGTTACGTCCCATTACTTCGATAACGAATGTACGAACATGAGAAGTTGCTGTATCACGAATTCGGTCAATTGATTCCAAAACAGTGTTAATCGCTGTATCAAAACCGATTGTGAAATCTGTTCCAGGAATATCATTATCAATCGTTCCAGGAATTCCAACAGCGGGGAAACCACGTTTTGTCAAAGCCATTGCGCCATGATAAGAACCGTCTCCACCAATAACAACTAAGCCTTCAATACCGAATTTTTTCAATTGTTCGATTCCTTTTAATTGCCCTTCTTCAGTAGCAAATTCAGGATAACGAGCAGAGTACAAGAATGTTCCACCACGTTGAATCTTATCGCCAACGTCAGCAACATCTAAACGACGGATGTCGCCTGCGACTAAACCGGCAAATCCATAGTTAATACCGTAAACTTCGATTCCATCAAAAATACTTTTGCGTACGACTGCACGAATTGCAGCGTTCATTCCAGGGGCATCTCCCCCGCTGGTTAAAATACCAATGCGTTTCATTCGCTATTTCACCTCATATAATATACTTTCAACTGCCAAAAGAAACCTTTTCGCAAAAATTGATATACAAAAATATTACGTCATTCATTTTACCATTAAAGAACCAAAATGTCTTGAGTTAAGAAGAAAAAAATGAAAAAAGTTGAAAACAACTAGTATTTTTTACCGTAAATCATTTGAAAATGACGTTTTGCTCGCCTAAAACGTAAGCTAATTGTTGCTGACTAGCGCTTGTATGAGCGACCCAATTTTCTTCATTTAATACTATTTTCTTTCCTGTTTTTTCAAAATAGACAATCACTGGAATATGTCCAGCGTGACGACTGAGTACCTCTTTCATTTTCTGAAAAACGTCCGTTTGTTCGACATCTTTTGTAATTCTGATAAAACACGTTTCGTCACTAATTGATGTTTCTACTTGTTGCGCTTTTTCTATTCGTTGAACCAATATTTGCAATTCTTGATTGTAAGTACTGCGTTCCACTTTTCCTTCCACATAATAAACTTGCCCTTTCTCGACACTCTGTCTTAACTGGCGAAAAACGGTTGGGAACAACGTTAGTGAAATACTTCCTGTTGTATCATCCCCATCAACAAAGGCCATTTGTTCTCCCTTTTTGGTCCGAATCGTCCGAATGTTTTTGACATAAATCAATAATTTCGTGGGCTGATTTTCAACAAGTTCATGAACAAGTTGCGTTTGCTTGGCTAAGCGTGTTTTTTTGAACTCTTCTGTCGGATGTCCTGATAAATAGACCCCTAAATATTGTTCTTCTTGTTCTAGTCGCTCTTCTAGCGGATAATCGGCAATTTCTTCTTCCTTGGGCTTCAATGTTTCTAACAAATCCATACTACCACCGCTGAGAAGAATACTTTGGATATTACTCTCTAAACCTACTGCTAATTGACGGCGATTAGGCGCAATTTCGTCAAATGCACCGATGGCAATCAATGGTTCGATATTTTCAACTTTCAACCACTTACGGTCAATTCGCAAAAGAAACTCATCGAACGTTTTGTACGGTCCATTTTCTCGGCGTTCATTTAAAATATTTTGAATGAAGTCTCGGCGGATTCCTTTTAAAGAACTAAAACCAAATAAAATTTGCTGTTGCTGATTTAGGTAAAAGCTGTAGTGACTTTGGTTAATTGACGGCTGCAAAATCGTCTGCTTGTTTTTTCTAGCTTCGCCAATATATTCTTTAATTTTTGTTGGATTATGACGAACAGAATGCAACAATGCGACATAAAAAGCACTCGGATAATGAACCTTCAAGTAAGCCATTTGAAAACCAATAAAGGAATAGGCAAATGCATGCGAGCGGTTAAAGCCATAATTAGCAAAGCGCTCAATATAATCGTACACTTGGTTAGCTGTTTCTTGGGGATAGCCTTGTTGTAACGCACCATTAACAAAATGATTTCGTTCTTCATCTAGCACATCTTTTTTCTTTTTACTAATGGCCCGACGTAAAATGTCAGCTTGCCCTAAAGAGAAGCCTGCCATTTTCGCAGCAACTTGCATAATCTGCTCTTGGTAAACAATAATTCCGTACGTATTTTCCAAAATGGGGGCGAGACTAGGCTCTGGATAACTAATTTGTTCCAAGCCTTTTTTCCGGCGGATGAAAACATCAATATTTTGCATCGGACCAGGACGATACAGGGCATTGACAGCAGCAATATCTTCAATGCTAGTCGGCCCTAATTTTCTTAATACATTCCGAATTCCAGCAGATTCAAACTGAAAAACACCACTTGTTTCCCCTTTTCTAAATAAAGCCAGCGTCGTTTCGTCATCTAATGGAATCTGATTCAAACGAATGGTTTGATTATAGACGCGTTTAACAGCTGTGAGGGTATCATCAATGATGGATAAATTTCTTAAGCCCAAGAAATCCATTTTCAGAAGACCAATTTTTTCAACATCATTCATAGTAAATTGGGTCAATAAAATTTCATTCGATCCTAGTTGTAACGGAACCAAATTCAAAAGATTTTCATCACTAATTACCACACCTGCTGCGTGCGTAGAAACATGGCGAGGCAATCCTTCTAGCTGAACAGCTGTTTTATAGAGCAATTGATTATTTGGTGAAAAATTGACCAATTCTTGCATCCGTTTCGACTCTTGGTACGCTTCTTCTAACGTAATTTTCAGCTTGTTTGGGACAGCTGCCGACCAACGATTCGCTTCACTCTGGGACAACCCGAAAACACGTGCAACGTCCCGTAAAACCATTTTCGCAGCCATCGTACCAAACGTGGCAATTTGCGCCATGTGATAATGACCATATTTTTGACTGACATAAGCTAAAACTTCCTCCCGCCGATTATCAGGAATATCTAAATCAATATCGGGCATCGTGTAGCGTTCCGGATTCAAAAAACGTTCAAAGAGCAAATCATATTTGATTGGATCTACATCTGTAATTGATAGCACATAGGACACTAAAGAGCCTGCAGCTGAACCTCGGCCAGCGCCTGTAACAATTTGATTGTTATGACAGAAGTCCATCACATCCCAAACGATTAAAAAGTAATCATCAAAGCCCATATTGTGAATGATGGTTAACTCTTTTTCTAATCGTTTTTGGTAAACTTCATTTAGATGAGGCACTCTTTCTGGTAATTTTTCTAAACACAATGTGCGTAAATAAGAACCAGCCGTTTGATTATCAGGCACAGGAAAATGCGGTAATAATTTTTGATGTAAAGGAATGTCAACTCGGCAATTTTCAGCTAGCTGAATCGTATTCTGGACCACTTCTGCACCAGCTATTTGAAGCATTTGTTCCATCGTCGTCTCTGCTTCACGCAAGTAATTCAGACCTTCTATTTCCGGTGTTTGACTTGTAATATTCAATTGATTATTTTCTTTGATGCTCTCAAGAACAGTTACGGCAAAGCCTTCTTCCCTTGTTAAATGACGTACCTCTTGCAAAGCCACGCCAGGTAATTGTTCTCTTTGGTAAAAAGAAAAGAGCGCTGGATTACGTTGTTGATTCATTGAAAAAGAATGTTCAACAAATAACGACTGGGGATCAAAATATGAAGCAAGTTGTTGGAAAGCGTGAACCGCTTGTTGTTCATCTTCAAAAAATGTTTGGGCGACTTCTCCTTTGGCTGACAAAGTCACGGCAAATAAATCACTTAATAAGGATTGATGTTCCGCTAAGTAAAAGGGACCCTCTGTCGTCATTTTGCTGCTAGATAGTTGCATTAATTGCTGATACCCTTTTAAATTTTTAGCAAATAAAAGCAATTCGGAATGCCCTTCTTTTTCTGCTGGGGTATATTCTAATCTTAAACCGATAATTGGTTGAATTCCCGCTTCTTGGCATGCTTCATAAAATTCAACCGCCCCATGCAAGACATTGATATCGGTAATCGCTAATGTTTGATAACCTAACGCTTTCGCTTGTTTTACATAGGAACGAATCCTAACCGTACTAGATAAAAGCGAATAGGAAGTAACGGTATGTAATTGTGGAAATGACATTGGACAGCTCCTTTTTGAATCCTTGCTATTTTTTGCCTCTTCTCTTATTTTCCTATCGCGGATTCTTTACTTTTAAAGAAAATATGCTAAACTAAGAGCTAGAAAAGAGGTGCTCATATGCGTTATCTTGTTGTATTTTTCTGGACCTTCGCATTAGGCCAAGTCGTTGGATATATCGGCGGTGCATTATCTGGTGGTTCATACGACTTTAAAATGACAACGATTCTATCGTTGGCAACAGCCGTTATTATTTTATTAATTGCACACTTTGCAGTACCGAAAGAAACCAAACCTGTTAAATAAGAAAAAACCAGTTACTAAAGTTATTGTAACTGGTTTTTTTATCTTTTCAACTGTTTAGAGCTTTTTATTTAAAACTTTTCGGAAATTAAAGAAGGACAACCCAATGTTTCCTAAAACGAAACAAGCGGTTACCAGAAAAACAGAAGAATAGCCAAAACCATGGGCAACTGTTGACCCTACCATCGGTCCTAAAACTTGACCGAAATTACTACACATCTGATTGTAACTATAAACTCTACTTACGCCCTCTGTTGGCGTTATTTTACTAATTAACGTATTAATTGATGGCATTAAAGCACCTGTTGAAAAACCTAAAAGGAATCGTAAAACGCCTAACTGAAAAGGTGTTTGCACAAACGCCATGGGAATGTAACAAATAAAAGAAAGAATTAATCCGCCTAATAAAACTTTTTGGTTCCCAATGCGGTCCCCAATTTTTCCCAAAGTTGGAGAAGAAATAATTGCTGAAACGCCGGCAATCGAAACAATCAAACCACTAACAAATAATACATTCTCTGTATCGCCACTTAAAGATCGAATATATAGCGTTAAGATTGGGCTGATACTTGTAATTCCTAATTGTAAAATTAACGTAGTCACAAACAAACCAATCAATACTGAAACATGATCCATCTTACTAAAAATTTCTTTAGTCGTTAATAAATCCTTTTTCTCAACTGGTTGAAAATCTTCTTTAACTAAAAAGATAGTCAACAACGTTGTAATGAATAAAATAACACCGGTAATAATAAAGACATTTTCCATTCCAAACCACTGTGCCAACGCACCGCCAATCGATGGCGCAATTAACGTCCCAGCAATTGCACCTGTTGATAATGTTCCTAGAGCCCAGCCATTTTTCTCTTTTGGCGCCTGCGACGCAATCATCGCTGTTGCGTTAGGAATATAGCCGGATAAAATTCATAATCAACAGCCAGTATACATTAGGGACAAATGCTAACGCCCCCATCGTGATCGTCATTCCTGCTGCAGCCCGAATCATCATAATTTTCCGACCTTTTCGATCAGCTAAATTTCCCCAAATCGGTGCAACAATCGCAGCAGCAAACGCCGTGACAGAAATTGCCAATCCAGAAAACAACTCTACTTGACTAGCCTCCCAGATCGGAAGAGCGTCGTGTAGGGAAAGAGTGTA
>OKHV01000343.1_pt1 | contig 5671 bp, 3 predicted proteins | sample 1611351 | NCBI WGS metagenome assembly OKHV01 (sample SAMN04436735, study PRJEB24849) | human gut metagenome | biome: human gut; feature: NICU; material: stool | host: Homo sapiens | place: USA: Saint Louis, MO | collected 2010-11-29
GTGAAGCGAGAGACTAATGGCATACTGGATGGCATACCAGAGTGACGGGAATTAGCGTATGGCAGTATTGACGGATACGAAAGCAAGACATATCAAACCTGATGACAAACCATTGCCCCATGGGGGAATTACCGGACTGACCCTTCATCCTTCTTCAGTAAAGGGGCGGGGGAAATGGGTTTTTCGTTATGTAAGTCCGGTGACACAAAAAAGACGTAATGCTGGATTGGGAACTTACCCAGAGGTCAGTATTGCTGAAGCTGCACGTACTGCCCGGATAATGCGAGAGCAACTTGCTGCAGGTGATGATCCTCTGGAGATTAAAAAGGCTGAATCTGAGAAAGTCGCTATCCCAACATTTGCCGATGCAGCCAGGCGTGTACATGCAGAACTGTCTCCTGGATGGGAAAATCCAAAGCATGTAAGGCAGTGGTTATCGACGCTTGAGAATTACGCGTTTCCTCAACTGGGAGCAAAAACGCTGGATTCGATTACGGCTGCGGACGTGGCAGAAACACTGCGTCCAGTCTGGTTAACCTTGTCAGAAACGGCAAGCCGGGTTAAACAGCGCATTCATGTTGTTATGCAGTGGGGATGGGCGCACGGTTTTTGTGTGGCAAATCCTGTTGATGTGGTTGACCATTTGCTTCCTCAGCAGACAAGAGGACGTGATGAACACCAACCCGCAATGCCCTGGAGGCAGTTACCGCTTTTTGTGGCGACCAGTGTGTATACCGATGAACCTTATAATGTTACCCGCGCACTGTTATTAATGGTGATACTTACAGCAACTCGCTCGGGCGAAGCCAGGGGAATGCGCTGGGCTGAAATTGATTTTCATAAGCGGGTATGGACTATACCTGCAGAAAGAATGAAAGCCAGGCTACAGCATCGTGTTCCTTTATCCCGGCAGGCTATTTACATTCTGGAAAATATACGTGGCCTGCATGATGAACTGGTGTTCCCTTCACCCAGAAAGCAGCAGATCCTTTCCGATATGGTGTTGACAAGTTTTCTGCGTAAAAAGAAAGCCGTCAGTGACATTCCGGGGCGAGTTGCCACAGCACATGGTTTTCGCTCAACATTCAGGGACTGGTGTAGTGAACAGGGGTATTCGCGGGATCTGGCGGAAAGGGCGCTCGCTCATACGCTGAAAAATAAGGTTGAGGCGGCATATCATCGTACTGATCTACTGGAGCAGCGTGTACCGATGATGCAGGCATGGGCGGATTATGTGATGTCTCAAATTGTGAATAAATAATAGTGAAAATGTATATTGTACGATCATGATTTGATATGTGATCGTGGCAGTAGTAATTAAGGAACCGCTTTTATGTCAAATGTATTGAGCTGATAATTATCAGATCGTCAGGAAAGCGTATTTTTATAAACAGGGGATTACTCAACAATCTCCTGTTTATAAAAAACAATTTGCCTGTTTTAACGTTTCACTCCTGCTGAGACTGAATTATTCCTAGTGCGTCATAAATCAGTCTTCTGCGTAGTTTATTGTTTTTATCTGCACCATATAACATAAATATATTTTCAACTTTTTCTTCAGGTGTTCTGAGATAATGGATAAGAAAGGTTATCATTCCAACACAATGGAATAAAGTGAATCCATCAAACAGGCTTATCAGGTTTCCTTTTTTTTCCCGTGTTGTAAGTATTTTTTCGCGGGTAAGAATATTTGCCAGTTCATGGGGGGCTGATATGTTTCTGCTGTCTATAATGTTATTTATTTTACCAAGGGCTATATCAACTTCCTGTAATAGGTTATTTATCATAGCTGAGTGAATGTTATTGGTTTCATGTTCCTGACAGTTTATGAACTTATAAATCATTGAGTTATACAGAAATATTACTCTTCCTAATAAATATGTGTTTGTGTCATTTTGAAGACAGGACTCTGGGTATTCGTGATCCAGTGAAATAAGGTTAATGGACTCGCCCTGATAAGTCATAAAATAATTGATGTCATTTAATAATGCTCGGATATTTACATGATTTTTACTGAATTTTATTTTAAATGCTATCTTTAGTATAGCAAACGCGGCAATGATAAATCCAAAAGGTAATTTCTCATAGTTCAGTTTATTGATGGTGCGATGAACACTTTCAGTCTTTCCTGAAGTAAGTTGTCTCAAACAGTTAACAAATTCTGTATAGCCATTTAAGACATAATGGCATGAAGAATCTTTTAAAGTGTTTTCTATGTTTTGTAATGTGACGCCGTTGTTCAATGTATAAATGTAACCGCCAAAGACAATGTTTTCAATCTCAACGACACAATTTATTGTTTTTTGTTCAGGATAAAGATAAATATCAGAAATACTATAGTCTCGTATTGCGTCAATGGCATCCCACGATAATGCACTGTCAATTTTCAGTGTATAAAATGGTGAGTTCTCATTAGGAAAGTAATATATGTATTTGTTCAGTGTATTCATTACATCTATTGGGTTGGTTAAATATAATAACTGGCATTCATATTCTGAAACTTCTCTTTCGCTTATCAGCATTTTATATAAAGTTGCCAGGGCGCTTGTTAATGAAGTTCGTCTTTCGAAAGCCAGTAATATAGTGAGATAATAACATGCAACTTGAATTTTATCTAAGTCAGAAATTATTTTTTCCTTGTCTTCATTACTTAAATAAAGCAGATGTTTACAGGTTTCTTTGCATGTGTTGATAGTTGCGGTAAGTTTTGTTTTTCCTGGTGTACTGTTTTTGCGAATATTACGAATGAATTCATATACGCCATCAAAGATATATTTGAAATGCGCATTCGCTGGTGTGTATCCGGATAAACATAACTTAACGTAATTTCGCTGATATGTCCTTGCAGCATGATATATATCATCCTCATTATCCGGTATCTGAGTGAGAAAAGAATGAATATGATAGTAAAATGCCATCTCATTATCCGGGCGATATGTGTTCCTGATGTCGAGTGCGAGAATCATTGGTACAATGTCATTAAAATATTTTTGTTTTATTATTTGATGTGTTTTGTCTGTAAAAACAGAATAGTGCATTAGCTTAACATAGAGATCTTCATATCTCCTAAATATAACTTTTCGTTGTTCTGTACTCAATACTTGTTCTTTATCAATAATGTTTATTAATTCATCAAACATGTCGCCCAGTGAATGTTGATGTGAGGAAAAATTTTTAATATTTCGGATGTCACGGGTATTCTGGTTTTTAGCCAGAACACCAAAATATGAAAAGACATCATACATTATAGTGATAAAATTATACATAACATTCTCCTTTTATTGCACTATATAAAATTTTAACATTATATCATTTTGCTTTTCTGTTAACTGGTTTTCATTTTTGAATCAATATTTTCTGAACAGGGTAATAGTACACGTATTAACAGATTATGTCAGAAGGCCCCGGTGATGCCTTCTGACGATAGATTAATGTGGTATTCTATTGGTATCTGGAGACCATATGGCAACAGTTACAGTACATTCTCCCCGCTGTAATTCCTATAAAGTGTACCATTATGATCACAGCACCTCAGATCATGAGCGTTTCCAGTGCTAATCCTGCAAACGTGTGTATTTCAACTGAATTACATCTACGAAACCCGAAAACCAGGCATTAAAGAGCAAATTGTTGAAATGGTTCATAACGGAGCCGGGGTTCGCGATAGCTCCAGAACGCTGAAGGTGGATATCAACACCGTCATTCTCACTTTATAAAACGCTCACCACGCAAAGTAACCACATCTCCAGTCGCCAGTGCCGATGTGACGCTTATCTGCGAACTTGATGAACAATGGAGTTTTGTCGAAAACAAAGCTCGTCAGCAGTGGCACTGGTATGCGTATACCACCAAATCTGGAGGTGTGCTGGCTTACACTTTTGGTCCTCGCACTGATGAAACATGTCGTGAGTTGCCGGAACTCCTGAAGCCATTCTCCACAGGCATGATAACCAGAGACAACCGGAGCAGTTATACCAGAGAAATGCCACAGGATAAGCATCTTGTCGGCAAGATATTTACCCGGCGCATTGAGCGCAACAATCTGACACTTCGTACTCACATCAAACGACCAGCCCGGAAAACGATTTGCTTTTCACGCTCCCTGGAAATTCACGAAAAGCCATTGGTTCATTTGTCGAAAACACTGTACTACTGACTGGAGTCATTACCAGGGCCTCTTTTGCTGTTTTTTTACCAATGAATGATAATGAGAATCGACAGCGATAAGGGGAAAGTAAAATAACAATAATGCTGTTGTTTTCTATCGTATTGATTTTTAATTATTTATTGTCTTTTTGCTCAGCCCACTTTTTTACGCAGACAAATTTACCCGGGGAATACAAACTGTAACGACAGTTCACCACACTATGGGGGATAAAATGCCAGATCAATCCGGATACTGCTGGACTCCTTCACGCATCTTACGGATGCCTGAACTGAGCCAATTGTTAGGTATATCTCGTTCGACAATTTACGAAAAAATGAATCCGTTATCGAAATACTACGATGCAACCTTCCCCAGGCCGGTACGTCTTGGTAGTGGTTCTGTGGGATGGCGTTCATCAGCTATTGACGAATGGCTTACTTTACATACTGTACCTGCCAGATCAGCAGTCAAAGGTGTTAATGACGAAGTGCGACATACGCTTTCTTCAGATATGACCATGAGCAGATAAGTTTTTGTCATCACGTGATCACCTCAGGAGGAAAAAGAAGCATAAGAACAATTTAGCCAGAAGTTTAATTGATAAACAGAATTTCCAGCATTCATTGTTGAAAGAGCAGCTATTGTCGCTATTGTAGCGGTAATTGCTGCTATAACCGAAACGTATTACGAAAAAGGAAGCATTTATGTCTTACATCAAACCGGATATGCCGTATTCAGTATATGCGTGACCATCAATGATAGGGAAGGCAATAATTAAAGCTCAATACAATAAACAAGTACCTCTGACTCTGGTTGCAATGTCAGTATTAACAGCGATGTCAATTGCCTGTCAGAATCAGGTTGACGTATGCAGTCCCGGAAATTTACGTGGGGCCGTTAATATTTACACTATGGTTCTGGAGAAAGGGAAAAGACCGGGGGAAAGGTATTAGTGAAATAATTTCAGGAGGTATTAAGAATGAGAAATATGAATGATGTTTCGTGGTAAATAATACAGTCTGCACTGAATTAACCTTATCGGTTTATTAAACATCAGATCTACAAATGCTCTGTATTTCTCAGAGCATCAGGTCTGAATAGCAGCTATTTTCGCTATTGTAGCGGGAGTTGCTGCTATTTTACTAACCCATTAATGAAAAGAGAGGCTTTTATGTGCTTACTTGCACCAGAAAATCCTTATCCGATATATGCACTACCACCGCTGGTGAGAAATGCAATAATTGAAACTCAAAAAAATACACAGGCACCTTTGGCTATGGTGGCAACATCCGCATTAACAGCGACCTCAATTGCCTGTCAGAATCAGGTTGACGTGTGCAGACCTGGAAATTTACGTGGGCCTGTTAATCTTTACTCTCTGATTCTGGCTGATTCCGGTGAAAGGAAAACGACCGTGGATAAAGTGTTTATGAAAGCATTTTATCTCAGGGATGAAGCCCTGGCGGAAGAATACGCGAAACTGGTTGAGAATTACAGTACAGAAAAGGAAATATGGGAGCAAAA
>OKHV01000354.1_pt1 | contig 5488 bp, 4 predicted proteins | sample 1611351 | NCBI WGS metagenome assembly OKHV01 (sample SAMN04436735, study PRJEB24849) | human gut metagenome | biome: human gut; feature: NICU; material: stool | host: Homo sapiens | place: USA: Saint Louis, MO | collected 2010-11-29
GTCGTCACCGAGGAATGCCCCAGGAGTTCCTGCACCACTCGGACATCGGCCCCGCCGTCGAGCAAGTGGGTGGCGTAGGAATGACGCAAGCTGTGCGGTGACAGGTGCTCGACATCCAGACCCGCGGCTTGACCTGCGCGACGAATGACGGCCCACGCTGACTGCCGGGACAACCTCCGTCCGCGAGTGTTGAGGAGCAGGGCGTGGTCGCCATGTCCCGCCCCGGCCCAGGAGGGACGTCCTCGCACCAGCCATGCGTTCACCGCCTTCGCGGCATAGTTCCCCAGCGGGACGATGCGTTCCTTGTCTCCCTTGCCGACAAGCCTCAAGCCGAGTTCTGGATCGTCCAGGACGGGACGAATGTCATCGACGTCAAGGGCGCAGACCTCCGAGACACGCGCACCTGTGCCGTAGAGCAATTCCAGCAACGCCACGTCGCGCAGGCCTTCCACGGTCTCCGTGTCAGGTGCCGCCAGCAGCGCCTCGACCTGGTCCATGGACAGGGCCTTGGGGAGTCGACGGGAGTGAGTTCCCGGAGAGATGCCAGCCGTCACATCTGTCGGAGTCTGCCCGGCACCTGCGGCAAACCGATGGAGATTGCGCACCGCAACCACAGATCGGGTGACCGATGCCGGGGCCAGTCCCAGGTCGTCGAGATGGCGGCGGAATTCCTCGACGTCGACGCGGGTGACCTCCGGGAGAGATCGGATCCCGCGCGAGTCGAGGAAGTCCTGATAGCGCGCAAGGTCGCGTCGGTAAGCCTGAACCGTGTTGTCGGACAACCCTCGCTCCACGACAAGGTGACGCAGGTAGTCCTCGGCCTGCTCACCGACGGTCGACCTCACTCGGCAAGGGCTCCGTTGATGCCACCGGGACGCTCACGAATCGGCCACGGCGAATCGGCAGGACGCAGCTGGTCGATCCGGCCAGTGCGACGAGCCAGTTCAAGGGCCATGACCCCGGTCACCAGGGTCGGTGACTGGCACTGACCGGCGTAGATCGCCTCGACGAGGTCGTCCAGCGGCTCCCAACCAGCCTTCATCGACACTTCCTCGCCCTCCAACACGAAACCTTCGGGACGAGGCGCCTCGTGAAGCCCACGAGCCAGGTAGATCCGCAAGGATTCCTGGCATCCACCCGGGGTGGTGACGATGTCGACGAGGACGCGCCAGTCATCGGCAGCGAGCATGGCCTCCTCGGCCAGCTCCCGCTGAGCTGCCATCAGGAAGTCCTCGCCGTCGACGTCGAGCAGACCGGCAGGCGGCTCGACGAGAACCATGCGCACCGGATGACGGTACTGCCTCACCACCGCGACGCGGTCCTGGTCATCGAAGGCGATGATGCCCACCGCGCCGGGATGGCTCATGTACTGACGATTGATGTGCTCCCCGGACGGGGTGACGACAGCGTCATCGACGAAGTTGCACACCCGACCGGTAGCCTTCACCTGGTGGTCAACGACCTGCCAGCACTCGTCGCGGTCCCAGCGCTCCTGGCTCACTTGTCGGCCTCCTTCTTGGCTGTCTCCTTGGGGGCTTCCTTGGCAGCAGCCTTGGCATGCTCGACAGCAGCGGCGACGAGCCCACGGAACAGCGGGTGGGCGTGCGTCGGGCGGGACTTGAGCTCCGGATGGGCCTGAGTGGCGACGAAGTACGGATGAGCCTCGCGGTCGAGCTCCACGAACTCCGCCAGACCGCCGTCAGGAGAGGTGCCGCTGATCCTCAGACCTGCCTGCTCGAGGCGATCTCGGTAGGCGTTGTTGACCTCGTAGCGGTGCCGGTGACGCTCGGAGACCGTCGTCGTGCCATAGAGCTCGGCCACCAGGGAATCCTTGGCGAGCTTGGCGGGGTAGGCTCCCAGGCGCATGGTGCCGCCCAGATCTCCCTTGCCGGAGACGGCGTCGACCTGCTCGGCCATCGTCGCGATGACCGGGTCGGTGGTCTGTGGGTCGAACTCACTGGAGGCAGCGTTCTCGATACCGGCCAGGTCTCGGGCGACCTCGATAACCGCGCACTGCATGCCCAGGCACAGGCCCAGGAAGGGCACCTTGTGCTCGCGGGCGTAGCGAATGGCACCGATCTTGCCCTCGACCCCACGGATACCGAATCCGCCTGGGACGCAAATGGCGTCAGCGTCCTTGAGCTGCTGTGCAGCGCCCTCAAGGGTCACGCAGGAGTCCGAGGCCACCCACACCACGTTGGCCTTGGCCTTGTTGGCAAATCCTCCGGCACGCAAGGCCTCCGTCACCGACAGGTAGGCGTCCGGCAGGTCGATGTACTTGCCGACCAGGGCCACCGTCACCTCGTTGCGCGGCTTGCGGACTCGGTCGAGCAGGTCTTCCCAGGTCGTCCAGTCGACGTCGCGGAAAAACAGGCTGAGTTTCTGCACGACGTAGGCGTCCAAGCCCTCGCGGTGCAGGACCTTGGGAATGAGGTAGATCGACGGAGCATCCGGACAGGACACGACGGCCGGCCCCTCGACGTCACACATGAGGGCGATCTTCGACTTGATGCCCTTGCCCAGCGGGCGCTCGGAGCGGCAGACGATGGCGTCGGGCTGGATACCAACCTCCCGCAGGGCTGCCACGGAGTGCTGGGTGGGCTTGGTCTTCATCTCACCGGACGGCTTGATGTAGGGAACCAGGGAGACGTGCAGGAAGAAGACGTTCTCCCGGCCGATCTCGTGACGAACCTGACGGGCAGCCTCGAGGAAGGGCAGGGACTCGATGTCACCCACGGTGCCGCCGATCTCATGGATGACGACGTCGGGGTTGCCCTCCTCCATCGCCAACATGCGTTCCTTGATCTCGTTGGTGATGTGAGGAATGACCTGAACCGTGTCACCCAGGTAATCACCACGACGCTCCTTGGCGATCACGGCCGAGTAGACCTTGCCGGTGGTGACGTTGGCCTGGCCAGACAGGTTCTCATTGAGGAATCGCTCGTAGTGGCCGATGTCCAAGTCGGTCTCGGCACCGTCCTCGGTGACGAAGACCTCACCATGCTGGAACGGGTTCATCGTTCCCGGATCGACGTTGAGATAGGGGTCCAGCTTCTGCATCGTGACCTTGAGGCCACGAGCCTTGAGAAGAGACCCGAGGGAGGAGGCCGTGAGCCCCTTTCCCAAGGAGGAGACGACTCCTCCGGTGACGAAAACGTGCTTGCTGGAGTGATTGTCGGTGCCCACGGACCTCCAGCCTAACGGATGGCCCAAGGTCTCGGCCAAGACGGCCCGGCTGGCGGACAACCGGCGCAGCCTGTCAGTCCTGTCCTGCAACCTCGTGCAACAGGTCATGAGCGTGCTCCAGACCAGACTCCGAGTCGACCATGCCGCTCATCATCCGGGACAACTCGATCTCACGCTCGGAACCGCCGACCTCTCTCAGACCAGAGCTGGTGACGGCTCCGTCAGAAGCCTTCGTGATGACGACATGGGTGTCGGCGAAGGCGGCGACCTGGGCCAGGTGGGTGACGACGACGACTTGGTGACGACGTGCCAGTTGACGCAGTCGCCGCCCGATCTCGATCCCGACCGCACCTCCGACACCGGAGTCGATCTCGTCAAAGACGAAGGTCTGTGGGGACTGAGTCTGTGCCGCGACGACCTCGAGGGCCAGCCTCACTCGCGACAATTCGCCACCTGAGGCCGCCTTGGACAGCGGCGCCGGATCCGCACCTGGGTTGGCCGCCAGCATGATCGTCACGGCATCGGCACCTCGCGGCCCCATGGGAGCCGGTTCGACGCGAAACTCCAGCCGGGCGTGTGGCATGGCCAGGGCAGCCAACTCCGGCTTCACCTCGGCAGCCAACCGGACGGCGGTCCGGCGTCGCACAGCGCTGATGCGGTCGGCCGATTCCCGCAATTGGGAACGCAACTGCTCCACCTCACGTCCCAGTGCGTCGAGATCATTGGCAGCGGGATCGAGCTCGGCAAGACGGTGTCGATCCGCGGCGGTGGTCTCCAGCAGATCGTCAAGGGTCGTCGTGCGGGCCCTCAACAAGCGCTGAATCGCCGCCAGCCGTCCCCCCAGTTCCTCGAGACGCTGCGGATCGGACTCGGCGCGGGCGGCATGGCCGGCCACTGATGCGGCCAGGTCGGTCAGGTCGTACGACATCTGGCGAGCGCGCTCAGCCAGTTCGGCAGCCTCAGGATCGACGTCCCCGGTGCAGTCGAGCTCGTGAACGGCCTGTTCCAGGAGGGCCAGCGTTCCCGGTTGAGGCCCGGTGGACGTCTCCAGACCGTTGAGGAGGACATCGGCCCTGCGCAGCGATTCTCGAATCGACTGAGCTGCTTGGAGCCCCGCCATCTCCGCGATGAGGTCGTCGTCCTCATGGGGCTGTGGATCGACGGCATCGACCTCCCCCACCCGTCGGGACAGCACCGATCCTCATTGAGGCGGTGGAGACGCTGGGAAGCGGTGCGAAATTGCATCCACAACTGGGAGTGACGCTCCAACTGCGCAGCCAGTTCCTTACCAGCGGCACGGTCCACGACATCGAGCTGACGCGATGCATCCACGAGGCGAACCTGCTCGGACTGTCCGTGGATCGTCACCTGCTCCCCGACGACCTCCGCCAACTGGTTCGCGGCGACCTGGGCCCCTCCCAGCAAAGCCCGGGAGCGACGCGTCGTGATGTGTCGGGCGCAGATGACCTCACCGTCCTCAACGGTTCCGCCCAGGTCATTGATGCGATCAGCGTCAGGAACATCGAGAACGGCCTCGACGACGGCTCGGTCGCGACCATGGCGAACCAGTCCGGTGTCGGCCTTGTCCCCCAGCAGCAGGCCGATGCCGGTGACGACCATCGTCTTGCCGGCACCCGTCTCGCCGGTCACCGCTGTCAACGCGGGAGAAGGCTCGAAGACAGTCTCGTCAATGACACCCAGCCCGCAAATCCGGACACTGCGAATCACGAGCTCTCCCCCGGATGATTACGTCCGCGCCCCTGGCGCCACCCACTGACCGGAAGCTCAAATTTCTTGACCAGACGGGAGGTGAAGGGTTGTGCGGCCAGGCGGGCAATGCGCAAACGATCGGGATGACGCACGACGGTGATCCTCTCCCCCGGTCGCACCGTGCAGGAGCGGCGTCCGTCACACCACAGCACCGCGGATTCCGAACCATCTGGCTGGATGTCGAGGTCGACGCGAGCGGCTGGGCTCATAACAAGGGGACGAGCGAAAAGAGCATGGGCGCTGAGCGGCACCATGAGCATGGCATCGAGATCGGGCCACATGACTGGGCCGCCGGCGGAGAAGGCATAGGCGGTGGAGCCGGTCGGGGTAGAGACGAGGATCCCATCACAACTCCAGCGCTGCACGGGCAATTCGTCGACGGATGCCAGCACGTCGAGCATGCGGCGTCGAGCTGCTTTCTCCAAGGACAGCTCATTGACGGCAAACGAATTCCAGCGATGCTGACCGGAATGCTCGACGAAAGTAGATCGGAAGAGCGGTTCAGCAGGAATGCCGAGACCGATCTCGTATG
>OKHV01000405.1_pt1 | contig 4487 bp, 2 predicted proteins | sample 1611351 | NCBI WGS metagenome assembly OKHV01 (sample SAMN04436735, study PRJEB24849) | human gut metagenome | biome: human gut; feature: NICU; material: stool | host: Homo sapiens | place: USA: Saint Louis, MO | collected 2010-11-29
AACGTTAGTAAAATTACGATTCGGCGGGCAATCGAAATGTTAGCAACAGAAGAATTTGTTGAGAAAAAAAGTGGCCGGGGCACAACTGTGTTAAGCAATCGTCCCTATAATAAACTATCAAAAGCAGGGACATTCACTGAATTTTTGAATGAATCAGGTCAGAAAGTAACTAAAAAAGTTTTACAAGTTGAAAACTTGACGTTGTCAAAAGAGATGCCGGTTTATCAATTTTTAGGAGAAGAAGTGGTTCACCTTTCACGGTTATATTTAATCGATGAACAACCCTATATTTATTTTAATTACTATTTGCCAGCTGCCATGAAAGACGTATCATTGACTGAATACAAAGAAGAATCCTTGTATCGTTTGATGGATCGACATGCCATTGAAATTTATAAATTTGAAGACCGTTTTGAAGTTGCAACTTTGACAGAAGCAGAGCAAAAGATGTTGCAAACAACTGAAACAACGGGCTTAAAAAGAATTCGGCGTTCGTTAAGCCCAACAGGTCGTTGCGTAGAATATTCAGAAGCTATTTATAATACGAAGATTCATCCTTATGTGATTGAATATGAAGCATAACTTTTAAAAGAATAACAGTGCACTTACAGTAATGTAAGTTCATTGTTATTCTTTTCTATTGTCGTTTTTTTTCGTTTTCGATACACTAAATGAGTGAGAAGAATAGGAGTGGAAAATATGTTAGAAGTACAAAATTTAAAAAAAGTTTACGGAAACGAAATTAAATATGAAGCCTTAAAAGGGATTAATTTAACTGTCCAAGATGGTGAATTTATTGGTATTATGGGACCTTCTGGAAGTGGGAAAAGTACACTTTTAAATTTATTGGCAACAATCGATAGTCCAACAGACGGTGAAATACTTTTAAATCAAGAACAAATTGCTAAATTCCGTCGTACAGAATTAGGATTTGTTTTTCAAAACTTTAATTTAATGCCAACATTAACTGTTGAAGAAAATATTATTTTGCCATTGACGCTTGATGGAGAAAAAGTCTCTGTAATGAAACGACAATTAGCAGAATTAAGTGAGCGTTTAGGTATCAATCATCTGTTGAAAAAACGAATTGCAGAAATTTCTGGTGGACAAGCACAACGGGTCGCCGTTGCTCGGGCAATGATTCATCATCCACAATTATTATTGGCTGATGAACCAACAGGAAACTTAGATACGAAATCATCTAAGGATGTGATGGGCTTGTTACAACAATTAAACGAAGAAGAAGCGGCGACTATTTTAATGGTGACCCATGATCCGCTAGCCGCAAGTTATTGCAAGCGCATTGTCTTTATTAAAGATGGTGAATTAATTGATGAAATTATCCAAAACGGCAACCAAAAAGAGTTCTACGATTTAATCATGGTGAAACTGGCTGAGATTGAAGGTGTCGATAATGAATTTTAATCAGTTTGTTATAAGAAATACGATTCGAAATAAGCATTTATACTTGGCTTATTTCCTAAGTACAATGTTTTCTGTGATGATCTTTTTTACGTTCACTGGTTTTGTCTTTCACCCAGCCTTAGCTAATGGTTTAAATCCTAAAGCACAAATGGGAATGACGGCTGCGGCAATTATAATCTATGGTTTCTCTTTCTTATTCGTTTTATACTCGATGGATGTCTTTATCCAATCTCGGAAAAAAGAGTTTGGAACCTTGATGATTCAAGGGATGAGTCCAAAACAGTTAAAGAAAATGATTTTTATTGAAAACTTAGTGATTGGTTTCTTTGCTACAATTTTTGGTAGCATTTTAGGTGTTGGATTTTCACAATTTATTTTATGGATTAGCAATTTATTGATGCATCTAGGTTTAGGTTTTTATTTGCCAGTGATGCCGTTTATCATTACTGTCATTTCATTTGCGGTCTTGTTCTTAGTAATTTCTTTCTTTATTCAATTCCGCTTGCCAAAAGCGACACTTCAAGAGCTATTAAAAGCAGGAGAAATGGGTAAAGGTGAAATCAAAAGCTCTAAAATTAAATCATTCTTAGCCGTGTTGCTTTTAGTTGTCGGTTACGGAATTGCTTTAGTTGCTAAGGGACAGTTAGTTTTAATGGTGATGTTCCCAGTAATTTTCTTAGTTATTTTAGGGACAAAATTCTTATTTGACCAATTGAGTGTTTCTGTCATTGAACGTTTAAAACGGAAACCAAAAATCTTTTGGAAAAAAACCAATATGGTCGTTTTATCAGATTTGGCTTTCCGTATGAAAGATAATGCACGTTCGTTCTTCTTGGTTTCGGTGATTTCAACGGTCGCTTTTGCTGCCATTGGAACGTTATATGGCGTGAACGAGATGATTTTTAAAGGAATAAGTTCTGTACCGTACGAACTGACATTGTCTGATTCGACCAACCCAGAAAATCAAGAAATGAAACAATTTGCGACAAAAACATTCCAAGAAAAAAATATTCAGTTTGATCAGATTGATTACACAATGTACAAAACAAGTGCCGGTATCCAATTAATCAAAACATCTGAATATAATAAACTCGCAAAATTTATAGATGAACCAACTTTAACAGGTGAGAAAGTAGTTAATTTATCACAAAAAGATGCTCCTTCTGCTGCATCAGTAGATGTCAAATCTGTTCAATTGGCAAATGATCAAGTTTTAAACATTGATAAAACAGAAGAAACCAATGTATTACCGACTTTTGGCGGTGTGGTTGTTATCCCAGATAGTACCTCAACAGATGGAATCAAAGCGGAAACAGAAACAATTTGGCAGCCCAAAGCAGGAACCAATCGTGAAGAATTGATAAAAGCAGAAAATATTATTGGTGACAAGTATCCCATGTTAGTAGGAACAGCTGCAATGTCGGCAGCCATTACGCAATATTATACGCCAGTTCTTTTTGTCGGACTATTTATCGGTATCGTGTTCTTTGTTTCGGCAGGTAGTTTCTTATACTTCCGTTTATACAGTGATATGAATACGGACGTTGAAAAATTCAAGATGATTTACAAACTTGGCTTGACGAAAAAAGAATTGAAGAAAATGATTTACCAACAAGTAGGTATTTTATTCTTTACACCGATTGTTGTTTCATTTATTCATGGAGCTGTTGCTTTGAAAGCAATGTATGCTGTCTTAGATCAGCCAATGCAATTAGCTGGCTGGGAAGTTTTAGGCGTTTTCTTATTGATTCAGGTCGTTTACTATTTAATTGCCAGAACGTTCTACTTCAAAAAAGTTTATCACTTAGTGAAAGATTAATTATAAAAAATCGTTAAGCATGCACGCTTAACGATTTTTTTGATGTTCTTCGTGATATTGCATTCAAAGTGAGAATACGTTATAGTTATGAAGCGAATGTAATAGCAGAAATGAGGAAAAGAAATGCAGAAAGAATCCATTTATGGACTGACGAGAGAACAGCTTGTGGACTGGTTTTTAGCCCATGGCGAGAAGAAATTTCGCGCAACACAAGTGTGGGAATGGTTGTATACAAAACGTGTTGCTTCATTTAGTGAAATGTCGAACATTTCTAAATCGTTGATGACTTTATTAGAAGAAAATTTTTCATTAAATCCATTAAAACAAGTCATTGTGCAAGAAGCGCAAGATGGTACCGTGAAGTATTTATTTGAATTACCAGATAAAAATATGATTGAAACAGTCTTGATGCGTCAAGAATATGGATTATCTGTTTGTGTGACCACTCAAGTTGGCTGCAATATTGGGTGTACATTTTGTGCTAGTGGGCTATTAAAAAAACAAAGAGATTTAACTGCTGGCGAGATTGTTGCCCAAATTATGTGGGTGCAACATTATTTCGATGAACGTGGGTTGGATGAACGTGTTAGCCATGTCGTTGTGATGGGAATTGGTGAACCATTTGATAATTATGCCAATGTCATGAACTTTTTACGAACGATTAATGATGATAAAGGCTTGGCTATTGGTGCCCGCCATATTACAGTTTCAACAAGTGGTTTAGTGCCAAAAATTCGTGAATTTGCAGACAGTGGACTACAAGTAAACTTAGCAATCTCATTACATGCTCCTAACAACGAAGTCCGTACATCAATTATGCGGATTAATCGTAGTTTTCCAATTGAAAAATTAATGGCAGCAATTGATGAATACATTGAAAAAACCAACCGACGTGTTACATTTGAATATATTATGTTGAGTCAAGTGAACGACCGACCAGAACATGCTCAACAATTAGCAGATTTACTACGGAATAAGAAAAAACTTTCTTATGTTAATCTGATTCCGTATAACCCAGTGAGTGAACACGATCAATATAGCAGAAGCTCTAAAGAAGCGGTTTTAAAATTTTATGATGTACTCAAAAAGAATGGCATCAATTGTGTTATTCGTAAAGAACACGGAACAGATATTGATGCGGCTTGCGGACAATTACGCAGTAAACAAATGAAAAAAGAAAAAGTCAAATCCCCTTCGGAAGGTGAGATCAGCGCCAGTAACGCCGCCGCCGGTGTTACCAGCG
>OKHV01000483.1_pt1 | contig 3518 bp, 5 predicted proteins | sample 1611351 | NCBI WGS metagenome assembly OKHV01 (sample SAMN04436735, study PRJEB24849) | human gut metagenome | biome: human gut; feature: NICU; material: stool | host: Homo sapiens | place: USA: Saint Louis, MO | collected 2010-11-29
GCTTGCCAATTAAAGAAGTATTGAAATTTGCTAAACGTTCTTACAAACTACCTAAATGGGTTGAAATCAATCCAGATGATCAAACTGTTTTATTACGTTTAGATCAGTTTAGAATGCAAAATGGTCTATTTGTTCGAGCAGAAAAGATTAATTTAGTTGACGATGACATTCGGATGAATATATACTTGCCAAAAGAGAAATAAAAAAGGAGTGTTAGAGATGGAAGAAAAAGCAATTTTTGCAGGCGGCTGTTTCTGGTGTATGGTGCAGCCTTTTGATACACAACCAGGGATTATCTCAGTTGTTTCGGGTTATACAGGTGGGCATGTGCCTAATCCAACATATGAACAGGTTCTAACACACACAACAGGCCATACGGAAGCAGTAGAAATCACTTTTGATCCAGCGATTATTTCTTACGAACAATTAGTGGATATTTATTGGCAACAAACGGATCCTACTGATGCTTTCGGTCAGTTTCAAGACCGCGGCGATAATTATCGGCCAGTTATTTTTTATCGTTCCCAAGAACAAAAAGAAATTGCTGAGAAAAGTAAAGAACGTCTAGCTAATAGTGGCCGTTTTACAAAACCAATTGTTACCACCATCGAACCAGCAGCACCATTTTATCCTGCTGAAGAATACCATCAAGACTTTTATAAAAAAGACGCTTTGCGTTATGGATTGTCCCATCAACGTAGAAGTGAATTTATTGAAGAAAAATGGAGTGATTAATTTACATGAGACGAAGCTTTTACCATTACTTAATGACATTAAAAGGTCCGGCTAAAGATTCTGAAACTGATTTTGCCAATGAAGCGGCCAAAGATATTCAGTTTCCAAAACAAACCGAGGATTATCATGAACTTTCTTCTTATTTAGAAATGAATGCTGACTATTTAAGCAACATGGACATCTTTGATGAGTTATGGGAAAAGTACCTTGAAAACAATAAATAAATCCAGAGGAAAAGCAAACAAAGCTTTTCCTCTTTTTTCATTCATGTTATAGTAAACAAAAGTAGTGACGAATTTGTTAGAAATGAGATGAAATCTATGAAGAACAAACGAACTGTTCCTTTTTATCAATATATTATTTCGCTCTTCTGTGTCGCATTTTTAGCTGGAGGAAGTAGTTATATTTATTTTGATCATCGTGTTAAAAAGATGAGTCAAGAAGGGGCAATTACCAATGCTGATTTAAGCAAAGTGCAGGATTTATATAATGAAATTAGTACCAACTATGTAGGTGAAGTAGATAAAAATGAATTAGTTGAAGGCGCCTTAAAAGGCATGTCTGAAGCCATTGGAGACCCATACTCAACTTATCTAAATGAATCTGCTGCCAATGATTTAAACGAAAGCTTATCTGGCGATTTTGAAGGAATTGGTGCCACTATGACAATGAAAGATGGCGAACCAGTTGTAGCAGAGGCCCCTGTAGCAGATTCCCCAGCTGAAAAAGCGGGAATCAAAGAAGGCGATATTATTGAAAAAGTTGATGGTACAGCTACAAAAGGGATGAAACTAGCAGAAGTCGTCTCAAAAGTCCGAGGTAAAAAAGGAACTTCCGTTGAATTGACTATCCAAAGAGAGGGAGAAACTAAAAATATCTCAATCAAACGTGGGAAAATTCCCGTTAAAACAGTGACTGGTGAGTTAGACAAAAATGATGCACAAATTGGCTCGATTAAAATTACGTCCTTTGGTAAAAAAACATATCAAGAATTGAAAGAAACAATCACGAATTTACGTGACAAAGGAGCTAAATCCTTTGTAATTGATGTACGCCAAAATCCTGGTGGACTGCTAGATCAAGCAGAGCGAATGGCCAGTATGTTTTTAAAAAATGGCGAAACAATTGTTCAATTTGAAGACAAAAAAGGACGTACGATGAAAGAAGTTGCTTCCAAAGAATTAGACGACGGCTTTAAAGTAAAAGAACCTGTTGCAGTTATCATTGATGGCAATAGTGCCAGTGCATCCGAAATTTTTGCTGCAGCACTGCATGAATCTGCGAATGTCCCATTAATTGGAACGAAAACATTTGGCAAAGGAACGGTCCAAACGGTGAAAGATTTAAATGACCAAACCGAAATAAAATTGACTGTTTTAAAATGGTTAACACCAAAAGGCGAATGGATCAACGAAAAAGGAATTGAACCAACCATCAAAGCTGATTACCCCGAGTATGCCTATTTAAAATTGATTCCTCGCGATAAAACGCTAAAAGAAGGAGATCAATCTGAAGATATTCAGAACTTAAATGCTATTTTAGCTGTATTAGCGTATCCTGTTGATGAAAACAATGCAAACTACACCGCAGAAACAAAAGCAGCGGTTAGCGATCTTCAACAGAAAAATGGCTTGCCTGTAACTGGAGAAATCGACAATGAAACAGCCACAAAAATTGAAGCCACTTTAGGTAAATTAATTCTTGAAAATGACGCTGCCTACGATACAGCAGTCAAAGAAATTCAAAAAAACTAGAAAAAAGGTGGCACGAAGTTGAAGAAGAAACGTGATTATGTTGGGTATTTAATGTACTTTCTGAAAATCTTAGTACCAGCAATCGTAGCCGTTTTTATTTTAAGAGGATTTTTCCTGATTCCTGTTCGGGTGGATGGCCATTCCATGCAAAAAACCTTGAATCAAGGAGATATGATTGTGATGGAAAAATTCTCCGCCATTAAACGGTTTGATGTGGTGGTCTTTAAAACAGACACAGGATCGATTCTGATTAAACGTGTGATTGGTTTACCAGGAGAAGCTGTACGTTACGAAAACGATCAATTATATGTCAATAATCAGCCAATCGCTGAACCGTATTTAACTAAAAACAGAAAAAAAGATCATGAAACGATGCCTTACACTACGAATTTTGATTCAAAAGAATTGTTAATGCAAGAAAAATTACCTAAAGATAGCTATTTTGTGCTTGGTGATAATCGCCGTATGTCCAAAGACAGCCGTTCTTTTGGTGCAATACATGCAGATCAAATCTTAGGGAAAGCACAATTTGTTTATTACCCACTCACTCATATGAAGATCATTCCTAAATAAGTAAGACCACTAGTTCGTTTATTTAAATAACGACTAGTGGTCTTTTCTAATCTGAAAAATTGTTCTCTTAGCTGAAAAATGTTAAGGTTAAAGTAATGATAGATGTAGGAGGTCATGCAAATGATTAGAAAAACAATTTTAGCAAGTTCTATCTTAGGTGTTGGGTTACTGATTGGTGCATGTGGAAACCAATCAGTAACCCAAATGAATTCAACCAATACCAGTGAATCATCACAGCCTAAAGTAACCGAATCAAGTCGCAAGTCATCTGAAAGTGCGTCTAATAACGAAGGTGTATCAAGCGATTCTAGTAAATCCACAAGTTCCACTACAGAATCAGAAATCTTAAAAGGTCTGGCGGAAGAAAAAACGCTAAAAGAAAAAATCCCGTCCTTAAATCAGACGATTATGTTCAGCATCTGCTTAACGATCTGAACAACGATGTGGCTTACGCTC
>OKHV01000554.1_pt1 | contig 2852 bp, 3 predicted proteins | sample 1611351 | NCBI WGS metagenome assembly OKHV01 (sample SAMN04436735, study PRJEB24849) | human gut metagenome | biome: human gut; feature: NICU; material: stool | host: Homo sapiens | place: USA: Saint Louis, MO | collected 2010-11-29
ATGATATATGTTGAAAAGTATTGTCTTCGAATAGTTTACCTGAGGATTTTTTATCAATAAGTGTTAAATTAACATTCTGTTTTTGTAGAAAACTAACAAGCGTACGTAAATATACTCCTCCTCCGGTAAGTTCATTATATGAGTTAATTGAAATGAGACAGAGTTTCTTATTTTTTTTCATTAAATGCCGCCGTTAAAATTTCCGCATATCTCTCTTCAGAAAAAAGCTCACGCTTGCTATAAATAGTTTGTCTCAAATGATAATATTTTTCATTATCAAGACTAATTAATTTGTAGGCTACTTGTGCTAAATCTTCTTTATTATTGGCAATAAATACGCCAGGAAAACTTTCTGCATACAACTCTCTAATTGCACCAACATTATAGCCTATCACAGGGCAACCACAGCATAGCGCTTCAATAGTAACCAGCTCATATCCTTCATAATAGGACGGTAAAATAAGTACTCTGGATTTCTTAAATATTTCTGGCATTTTCGCATAGGGGACAGCAATGCTGGTCAGAACATTATTTAGCGAAGCAAAATTTTGTGGGGCGGGAATACTTGAAACTAAATGGAAGGAAGTATCTGGCAGATTTTTACATATGTAATACAGATCATCTATTCCTTTTCCTTTTTCCAATCGCCCGACAAATGTCACATATTCTGCTTCATTAACATCAGTGTAATCAAATTGTGCAAGATTTATAAAATTTCGAACAACTTTGATTTTATGTGAATTAATATTGTAAAGCTCATTCCATTCACTTTTAACCTTATTTGAAACAGCCCAGATATTTTTTGAAAATGCTCCAGCCCAACGCTCATAGAAAGATAAAAGACCACTGCCAGACAACCGATTAGGTTTTTTATTCATGACTGTTTGAAAATAACATTTCATATTGCCATGAGCTATTAAGATGTCATTCCTATAAAAAGGAGAACAATAGCCATGTGCAATAACTTTAAACGTCACGCCACGTAATTTTTGTAAGGTTAAATAAAGAGAAACTAATATTGGATAAAGTGCTACTTGTATTTTTTTGTTACGAATTTTGTTAGAAATTTTGAAGTATGTTTTATCAAGTATAATGACTTTAACCCCCAAATTTTTAAGAATGTTACATTGTTGGGCAACAACCCTTTCCACCCCACCTTGCCCTCCTGAACCATTATACGCGGCGATATATATAATCATTTTAAAAACTTCCCGATAAACGACTTCATTTTTAGCAGAACGAATTGACACTGTCGGTAAAATATAGCATGCTTTTGTCCTGAAAGAAGATTCAAATTATCATTATATTTTTTTAAAAATCTATAATTATTTATGCAACTTTCGTAATGATATTTTAATCGATTAGCTGTTCTTGCCCCTCCCGTCGCTTTTCTTGGAGGTAAATTTATTAACAAAGCCTTTGAATCATATATAAATTTTTTATTTTTAATAAATAGAGATAGCATGAAATCAGTTTCCTCACGATAGCAGTTTCCCGTATAAGATATATCAAATCGATATTTCGATATTAGTTCCCTTTCAGCTAGAACAAAAGGCTGTGCATAAAAACATTCAATCGGATGGTCCAAATCACATGTATAACTAAAATCCAATCTATTTAGATCACTAACAAAACGCCCCTCTTTTTTATGTCGATTTATGCAATCTTCAATTGTTTTCTCGTTATTATTCATATAAAGTATTCTTGCGCCGATTACATCAGCGCCTGTCTCATATTTTGTAGCCAATAACCGAGATATAACACCGGGTAAGAGGTAAGAGTCATCATCACCAAAAAAAATATATTTCCCTTTGGCTATTTCAATCCCTCGGTTTTTAGAATACATCTGTTTTTTATTCGTTTCATTTTCTAAAATAACTAACTGAGAATATTTTTCCTTCAGTTCAGCTAATACACTATTTGTATTATCTGTTGATCCATCATTGATAACTATAACCTCTAAAGTCTCATCCTGAAAATAACTTGGTATGACCTCCTTAAGAATATGAGCCCTGTTATAACTTGGGATTATTATGCTGACATTTTTTTCTGACATTTTGGTCAATCCTTTTTATACTGGATGTATAATGTAACTAAAAAAGCAACAAATATACTTTTGACAAGATAGGGGAAGAAATAGAACAAAGTCTCTCTTGGTGTGAATAATATAGGTGGCAACACACTATAATAAACAAAATATATAATTGGTTTGTTTTTTGTATATTTTTCCAATACATTTAAATTAAGTAAAAGTAAAAAGGGTATAATGAAACATCCAATCAGACCAAATGCTAAAAACGATTCTGCTAAATAACTCCCCCCAAGTCCGAACCCAAGATTATATAGTTCTGGGTTTGCTGTGTATGAGGCCAAATGGCTATAGCTTATTTCCGGCAAGCTCAATTTAACATTAAATATTGACGAGCAAGTTATTATTAACTGGCTGAATAGATAGGTAACATTATATCCCCCTGACAATAGTTGTAGTTTTACTGATTGATAAATGGAAAGATATGATACTCCCATGCCGTATACAAAGTTTATAACAGGATTATTACCCTGCATTAATTGAAAAAAACTCCCTCCAGTGCGCCACATTGAGATAAATTCACTAATCACAAAAATGACGCTAAAAACAAAAATCATTGTAATCAGCAGACGTAAGTTTCTTGTCTTTACTTCATTAAAATATATACATGTAACCGTTAAAAGAAACGTTATAGCTTCACTACGACTACCCTTCAAGGTGCTAAATGCAGCAATGCATATCGCAATAAAAAGAAATTTTTTATTTGTTCTGCACCCGGCAGACGCTGAACGAACGCGGCGATACCGTCGTTACCTTTACCGCC
>OKHV01000587.1_pt1 | contig 2625 bp, 1 predicted proteins | sample 1611351 | NCBI WGS metagenome assembly OKHV01 (sample SAMN04436735, study PRJEB24849) | human gut metagenome | biome: human gut; feature: NICU; material: stool | host: Homo sapiens | place: USA: Saint Louis, MO | collected 2010-11-29
GCACAGGACATTTAATTACTGGTCCTACACAGTTTTTTGTTGGAAATAATTTTAACTTTTTTGGTCCAAATGGAAGTAAAGCAATTCTGACAGTTGATCGATTGATTGTGGGCGGCAAAGAAGTTATACCTGGTCAAAATGGTGGTGGCGGTTCTGGAGCTGGAACAGGTGGTTATCCATCAGAAGTTACAAGCGATGCAGATAAATTTGCTTGGGACTTATGGAGTTACCTATTAGCTAACGGATACAGCAAAGCAGCTGCTGCAGGTATTCTCGGAAATGTTCAAGGTGAAGTTGGCTCAAGTATGAACCCAGATACCGAGCAAATAGGCGGTCCAGCTTACGGATGGGTTCAATGGGATGGTTCAGCGTATCCATTGGTAGGCGCCCCAACTTGGAATGGTCGAGAATATGTACAACGCTTAATCGCAGCTGCAGGTATCAAACAAGACTATAGGACGTCATTAGCTCAAGCTCAATTAATTAATTGGTGTATGTTCAATGGGCAATGGTTAGGACAAGTAAGTCCATTAACAGTTGATGAATTTAAAGTTGTCAGCTCGCCTAAAACAGCTGCTTATGCGTTTGAATTAAACTTTGAACGTCCAGCTGCAGCACATCCAGAAAGACAAACCTATGCACAAGTATGGTATGACAAATTCAAAGATTTGAAAGCTTCTACTGCAACAGGAAAAGCTGGCATAGAACATTTGGAGACCTTAATGGGCAAATGGCTTGGTAATGGGCAATGTTATGCCGTTCCAGCCGAATATTCTGGTTTTATGGGCGGCTGTGGTTTAGGTGCAGGAACAATTTATGGCTTTTCACATGTAATTGGTGATACATCATCTGCTGCAGATATTGGTGAAGCATATGATTGGAATGCGGTAGGTTGGCGAGTAATCCAAAATCCAACGTATCAAGATTTAGTGGTAGGAGCAATCGTCAATATTAGACGAGGTGGCCAATGGGGAACAGGTTGGACAGTAGACCCAACATATGGTCACACGGGCGTGATTTACGGCTTAAATAACGGACGTATCCAAACCATAGAACAGAACGCCGAGCAAGGGCAAATTGTCGCAAAATATGACCGATTATATTTTGCTAATTCTATTCAATCGATTGTTATTCCACCAAAATAACGAAAGGAGGATTTTTCAATGGTTAAATGGCAAGCAACGCTAAGTACAACTGAACCTTACAATTACATTGGGATTCAGAATGTACGACAAGGAAATCGAAACACAGAAGTCTTAGAAGCCATACTAGTTGAAAATGCTTTGCCACTTGATTTAACAGGTTGCGAAGTATTTTTTGAATCAGTTATTGATAAAAAGTATCCGATTCAACGAGCAGCAAAAATTGTGAATGCCAAAAAAGGGATTATTCAGTATACCTTTGATGAATATTCTATGCAGTCGTTACACAGACAAGAAGCATATTTCAGTATTCATAAAGGCGACAATCTAATTGGATCAACGCAGAACTTTTCTTACTTTGTTGTCAATGCCGCTTCTAAAACAGAAGGTGAAATGGGTTCTTATTGGCAGTCCATTGAAGATTTAATCGCGGACATGAACGCTTTTATCAACGAAAATAAGGGTGATTTTACTGATTGGATGAATGCTAGAAAAGAAGAGTTCGAAGCGTGGCGAGATGCGCAAAAAACAGATTTCACTTCATGGTTCGAATCAATCAAAGATATTTTAAAAACGATTGATCCTGGCGGTACGATGTTAGCCGAGCTAATGGATGCACGTGTAGACATTCAAGGAGTGCGCCATAATTCAATTTCTGAACGTTTATTGGCAGATATGGAATATTTGTATCAGAAATTAGAGAAACGCTTATATACGTTAGAATATGGCGAAATAAGTGACTTGATTATTTTACAAGATGATGCTTTTTCACTGAATCATGAAACAGAAATTGTTGGAACAGTTGATTATCCTGCGATCGATGGGGCATTGGTTATCGCAACAGTTGATGATACAAAACAGAACGCTTATGTGTTTGAAAAAGTGGGTGAAATAAGTGGTTAAAGCAAAACGAATGATGGAAACCGATGAAAATGGCGTGGAACGTCAGTTTTATCCTATTACACATGCATCCGCTGTTCGAGGATTAGAAAAAATTATTGCGGGTCAATCAAAAGTATTATCTGTTAATGGATATACTGGGGCAGTAATTATCACTAAAGCAGATCTAGGCTTAGAAAATGCACTGACAGAACTTCCTTATGCGACAGAAGAAACAGACGGTATTATCACTGCTGAAATGTTTCAACGGTTGTCAAATGGCGAGGGAGGCGTGTACATTCTTCCAATCGCTACCGCAGATGAACTGGGCGGAATAAAGGTTGGCCAACTGTTAGAAATTACAGAAGACGGAACGTTGTCTGCGGTAAAGCAAACAGATCAAAATTTCACCACTGAACTAAAATCGAAACTGGAAGAGTTGAAAGGTTATACTGCTGGAGCGAATATTTCTATTTCAGAAGATGGTGTTATTTCAGCAACTGGTGGTGGCGATGGCGGCGGAGTGAATCAACAATATGTTGACCAAAAAGTTCAAGAAGCCATTGACAGAATTCCTGATATTACGTTTGAGAGAGTAGGGGAA
>OKHV01000593.1_pt1 | contig 2596 bp, 1 predicted proteins | sample 1611351 | NCBI WGS metagenome assembly OKHV01 (sample SAMN04436735, study PRJEB24849) | human gut metagenome | biome: human gut; feature: NICU; material: stool | host: Homo sapiens | place: USA: Saint Louis, MO | collected 2010-11-29
GAACAGCCAACAAAACGCAATTAGTCAAAGAACTCTCAAAACAAAAGGGCTTAGTTACCGATATCCAAGAAAAAGTTAAAACAGAAAATGCGCCGTTACCATATGATTTAACCGAAATCCAGCGTGAAGCCAACCAGCGATTCCAATTTTCTGCAAAGAAAACGTTGTCTCTTGTACAAAGTTTATACGAAACCCATAAAATTGTTTCCTATCCTCGAACTGACAGCAAATATCTAACAACGGATATGAAAGGAACGATGAAAGAACGACTTCAAGCCATTGCTGATTTTTCACCAGAAGTGAAAGGCTACCTTAAAAATGGGGCCGTTGTTAAACAACAAAAAGTTTTCCAAAATGCAAAAGTCACGGATCACCATGGGTTGATTCCAACTGAACAACGTCCTCGTTATGAAAAGCTAAGTAATGATGAACAAAAAATCTATCAAATGATTGTTCAACGATTCTTAGGTTTGTTTGCTGAGCCAAATCAAACCAAACAAACAAAAGTTACAGTCGCTTTTGGAAAAGAAACATTTGTCTTTCATCAAAATAAAGTAGTTGTTGCTGGCTGGAAAACAACAGCCGAACAGCCGCTATCCACTGTCCAATGGCAAAAAGGCATGACCGTTGCGCCAAACTTTACCATTAACAAAGAATTAACGTCGCCGCCAAAACCATTAACCGAAGGAACGTTGTTAGGAAAAATGGAGAAACACAGTTTAGGCACACCGGCAACGCGAGCTGAAATTATTGAAAAACTGATTAAATCAGAATTGATGGAACGAACCAATAGCGGTTTAAGTGTCTCTGCCAAAGGAAAGCAACTATTAGACTTGGTGAATCCATCACTTGTGACACCTGAACTAACGGAAAAATGGGAAAAGTCGCTCGAAGCAATCGCTTCGGGTCAACAAAAGAGTCAACTTTTCTTAAAGGATATTGAAGAGGATACGAAAAAATTAGTCCGTGAAATTAAACAAAGCGAGAAAAAATATCAAGATTTTTCCATTACGCAAAAAAAATGTCCAGATTGTGGCTCAAACTTACGGGAGAAAAATACGAAAGATGGGAAGATTTACGTTTGTACAAACCAAGAATGTTCTTATCGTCGGCGAAAAGATCCTAAAGTATCCAATCACCGTTGCCCACAATGCCATAAAAAAATGGTCATCATAGAAGGAAAAAATGGTCGTTCTTTCAAATGTAAATTCTGTTCGATTACTGAAAAAATTCCCGATAAAAAAGAACGAAAACAAAAAATGACTAAACATGAAGAACGTCGTTTGATGAAAAAATATTCACAACCAGACGAACCAGAAGAAAGTGCTTTAGCGCAGGCCTTAAAAGCCGCTATGAATCAAGAGTAGCGACTTGACGAATGTTGGCTCTAAATAATCAAGTCATCCTTGTTGGTCTTTAGTAAACTTTCAAATAGAAAGAGAGGGACACGGATGCTCGCAAATTTAAATCAAGCAATGGATTATATTGAAGAACATTTAACGGAAGAAGTATCCTTCGATGAATTGGCAAAAAAGACAGGGATTTCTGTTTACCATTTTAAACGAACTTTTTCGTTTGTTGCGGGGATGAGTCTGGCTGAGTATATTAAAAAGAGACGTTTGGCGGAAGCAAATTTAGCATTACTTGCTGGTGAAAAAGTGACAGATGTAGCTTTTAAATATGGTTATCAAAGTATTGAAGGATTCTCAAGAGCCTTTCGCGATTGGTCAGGACAAGCCCCTTCTGAAGTAATGAAAACACAAATCCAAAAAACGTTCCCTAAATTCTCTTTCTATATTGATATTAAAGGAGGACAATCAATGGATGTTAAATTGATTGAAAAACCAGCGTTTCAAATAGTCGGAGTTAGTCAGAAGGTTCCCTTGCAGTATCAAGGGGAAAATCAAGCAATCATGGAATTAGCACAGCGCATTACACCACAACAACGAGCGGAAATGCATACATTTGATGATGTATATCCTCATCAAGTAGTAAATGCTTCTTTTGACTTTCAAGAGGGACGAACAACAGAAGGTGGAGAAATGACACACATGATTGGCTTTGTCACTTCGCAAGAAAATACCTATGAAGATTTGGAGCAACTAAGCGTACCTGCTCATACATGGGCGGTTTTTCCAAATGAAGGTCCTTTCCCACAAACTTTACAAGAAACCTGGGCAAGGATATTTTCTGAATGGTTGCCTTCATCTGGTTACCAAGTCGTTGCAGCACCAGAAATTTCGTTTACGCAATATCAAGGACCAGCAGAAGCTAAGTATAGTGAAATCTGGCTCGCTGTTACAGCTACTAAATAAAGAAAACCCACCATTGAAAAATGGTGGGTTTTTCCGCCAAGAAGGAGAAAGTTTGGTATAATAAACGTGAAGAAAAAATTCAGACCTTCTAAACTGAAATCTAGCTATGGATAAGTGATGCGAATACGGAATCATGGAGAAAAAATAATTCTCCGAGGTTTTAGAGTCATGTTGTTTAGAATGGTACCAAAACCGATTGACCTAGGGTTAAGTTACTTACCTAGTTTTAGAGTCATGTTGTTTAGAATGGTACCAAAACTAGTGGGGTTTCGGGTTTAAAC
>OKHV01000646.1_pt1 | contig 2284 bp, 1 predicted proteins | sample 1611351 | NCBI WGS metagenome assembly OKHV01 (sample SAMN04436735, study PRJEB24849) | human gut metagenome | biome: human gut; feature: NICU; material: stool | host: Homo sapiens | place: USA: Saint Louis, MO | collected 2010-11-29
ATAGCGGAATTAAAATAATTGTCGTTCCATACGCTACTAACAACCCTAGTTGGAAACTTTTTTGATAATGATCTAACAACTGTTGAAAAAAATAAATTGCTAAAGCACTACATAATGAAACAATCACACCAATCAAAATGTACCAAGTGAAGCTTTTCTGAAAGTGCGACCATATTTTTTTAGTCATTTACTCCCTCCTTTTCGAGCAGTACATACCTTACTGTAGCATAGTTTTTGATTGGCGCCTATCAGCAATTTATCTCCAGATAATAGAAAAGCCCCCCAGCGAAAGCTGGATGGCTTTTCTATTGTTAATTCTTTCTGATTTGTAGATAACTTACACCTAAAACGGCAAATGTACTTGCCAGTATTCCTGCTATTAGCATAAACGGTGTTTTTGTTGTGCCTGTTTTGGGAAGTTCTCGTTGCCCGTTTGCTTCATTTAATTTTTGAATTGGTTCACTAAGCAGTTGGGGAGCCAACTGTGGGCTTCCTTCATTTTTCACTGTATTTAATGGAGCGTTTAGTATTTGTGGTTGATTTTTTGATGTAACATTTTTATTTGTCTCCACAGTTGTTTCTGTGGATGGCTGTTTTTTCTCAGTTATAGTAATTTCTTTTGTTGGTGAGACATGAACTTCTGATTGGCTGCTTTCTGCCGTTTCTGTTGCGCCATTCTCTTCAGTTGTTACGCTTGGTTTTTCAGGTAGGATTGGTGCAATTGTACCTAACGTTTCACTTTCATCTGGATTTTCTTCTTCCGCTGACGACACATGAACTTCTGGTTGACTGCTTTCTGCCGTTTCTGTTGTGCCATTCTCTTCAGTTGTCACACTTGGTTTTTCAGGTAGGATTGGTGCAATCGTGCCTAGTGTTTCACTTTCATCTGGATTTTCTTCTTCTGTTGGAGAGACATGAACTTCTGGTTGGCTGCTTTCTGCCGTTTCTGTTACGCCATTCTCTTTAGTTGTCACACTTGGTTTTTCAGGTATGATTGGTTCAATTGTACCTAACGTTTCACTTTCATCTGGATTCTCTTCTTCTGTTGGAGAGACATGAACTTCTGGTTGGCTGCTTTCTGCAGTTTCTGTTGCGCCTGTCTTTTCACTTGTTTCTGTTGCCTGTTCTGAAGTAGGTGTCTTTGGTTCCCATTCATCTATTGTCTCTAAAGGAATGTCTAGACTTTCTTCTGTTGGCATTTCCACATTTTGATTACCGCTTGCCTCGCCTTCTACAAAAACATTTTTAACCTGTGATGTATTTTTTTCATTCGTTGCGTCTTGATTGTTTAGTTGATAATTGATGTCATAACTATTTTCAAATGTTGCTTGATGTTGGCCTGCTTCTGTGATTGTCGAAGTGTAACGGACGATAAAGGAAGTAAAGCGTGCTTTATCCCGATAAAAACGTAAATTAAAATCATTATCTGTTACGAAGTCAATTTTGCCATAACCTTGTTGCTCAAACTCGGCAAGTGAAATATATTTAGTTTCTTTGTCATTCACAATATCAAATGTAAAACTCTCTTTATTTAATTGTTGACCACTTCCTTGTCGATCCGCAATTGAAATATCTTCTGTGACATCGGATTTATTGAGGTTCACATTTAAAAACCAACGTACTTGATTTGACTCTCCAGCCAAATCGCCTACTTTATAAAAAAACGGATAGTCTCGCTCAATTTGGCCAGTCTCTGTGTTAGTCACTCCTTCAATCGTCAAACGTTGAGTCGCCGTTGCTGTTCCGAAATCCGTTTCTATCACATTCGGTTGCGAACTATTGGTGATAAGCGTTTTAATCCCGAAAGAAAAATGCCCGTTCACATTATGTAAAGATTCAACTTTTTCGTTAAATGTTGCTACAACATGATCTTTATAGATAAAAACTTCCCCTAAACCATTTAAATTGATTTTTCGTGGTGAGCCATCGTTCTCGGTCATTCCAACTAGTTCGTCTGGTAAAGTTAAAGTAATAGTATCGCCAGGTTTTATTTTCTGATTTTCTTTGTCACTAAAAGATACTTTAATGGAGGTCATCTCCCCTTGATATAAAGTAGTGTGATCTAATTCTACTTTGTCAACGATTGAACTTTTGCTCAATTCGGCGCCAAACGAAATTGGACCAATCAATAACGCCCCCGCAATTGGTAGAATCATTACCAACAGTAACACTAAAAATTTTACACTTTTTGTCATAAAAAAATATTCACCCTTCTTTTCTCTTATTTTTTCCACTTAGTGGTCTTTTTCAGAAGTTGACAATAGCAAAAAGATATGTCTCGTAC
>OKHV01000761.1_pt1 | contig 1787 bp, 1 predicted proteins | sample 1611351 | NCBI WGS metagenome assembly OKHV01 (sample SAMN04436735, study PRJEB24849) | human gut metagenome | biome: human gut; feature: NICU; material: stool | host: Homo sapiens | place: USA: Saint Louis, MO | collected 2010-11-29
CACTTCTACTGTGCAGGTTACAGCGTCAGGATCGAACGACTGAATGATGCCTGGCTAAATTCGATGAATTAGTTGAAATTAAACTTCACACTGGGGAAATGAGAAGAGGTAAAGTTCTTGAAGTTAATGGTTCAAGAGCAATGGTACAGATTTTCGAAGGTTCTACAGGAATTAACTTAAAGGAAACTAAGGTTAAATTCTTAGGGAGACCGCTTGAACTTGGTGTGTCAGAAGATATGCTAGGAAGAGTCTTTGATGGAATGGGTAGACCAAACGATGATGGTCCAAACATAATTCCTGAAAAGAGAGTAGATATAAATGGTGAAGCTATAAACCCAATGGCTAGAGATTATCCATCAGAATTTATTCAAACTGGTATCTCTGCTATTGATGGATTAAATACACTAGTTAGAGGACAAAAGTTACCAGTGTTCTCTGCATCAGGGCTACCTCATGCACAACTAGCTGCACAAATCGCAAGACAAGCAAAAGTTTTAAACTCTGATTCTAAGTTTGCTGTTGTATTTGCAGCTATAGGTATAACATTCGAAGAAGCTCAATTCTTCGTAGATGAATTTAAGGCAACAGGTGCTATCGATAGATCAGTTCTATTCATGAACCTTGCATCTGACCCAGCTATCGAAAGAATAGCTACTCCAAGAATGGCATTAACTGCAGCTGAATATTTAGCTTATGAAAAAGGAATGCACGTTCTTGTAATTATGACAGATATAACAAACTATGCAGAAGCTCTAAGAGAAATCTCTGCAGCTAGAAAGGAAGTTCCAGGTAGAAGAGGTTACCCAGGTTATCTTTATACTGACCTTTCAACATTATATGAAAGAGCAGGAAGACTTAGAGGTAAAGATGGTTCCATTACACAAATTCCAATACTTACAATGCCTGAAGATGATAAGACTCACCCAATTCCAGACTTAACTGGATACATCACTGAGGGGCAAATAATTCTTTCAAGAGAATTATATAAGAAAGGTGTAACACCACCAATCGATGTTTTACCTTCATTATCAAGACTTAAGGATAAGGGTATTGGTAAAGGAAAGACAAGAGAAGACCATGCAGATACTATGAACCAATTATTCGCAGCATATTCTCAAGGTAAGCAAGCAAAAGAATTATCAGCAATCTTAGGAGAATCAGCATTATCTGATACAGATAAGAAGCTTGCTAAGTTTGCAGAAGCTTTTGAAAGTGAGTATGTTTCACAAGGATTTGAAACAAACAGAACTATCGAAGAGACATTAAATTTAGGATGGAAGTTATTAAAGATGCTTCCTAGAACTGAACTTAAGAGAATTAGAGATGAATACCTTGAAAAATATATGCCAAGAGAGGAAGAATAGTCTATGGCAAAATTAAATGTCAATCCTACTAGAATGGAGCTTACTAGACTTAAGAAAAAGTTAGCAACATCTACAAGAAGTCATAAGCTTCTTAAGGATAAGCAAGATGAGTTAATGAGACAATTCATTAACCTTGTTAAATACAACAACACTCTAAGAGCAGAAGTTGAAGGGCAATTAGAAGGTTCTTTAAAAGACTTTGTTATGGCAAGAGCTGTAATGAGTTCAGAATTCTTAGAGGAAGCAGTTGCATATCCTAAAGAGCATATTTCAGTTGAAGTAGGGGAAAAGAACATTATGAGTGTAAATGTACCTGTAATGAACTTCAAGAGGCAACTTGAGGGGGATGAGGGAAGCATTTATCCTTATGGTTTTGCAAATACTTCTTCAGAACTAGATGATGCAATAGCTAAGCTTTATGGA
>OKHV01000795.1_pt1 | contig 1679 bp, 1 predicted proteins | sample 1611351 | NCBI WGS metagenome assembly OKHV01 (sample SAMN04436735, study PRJEB24849) | human gut metagenome | biome: human gut; feature: NICU; material: stool | host: Homo sapiens | place: USA: Saint Louis, MO | collected 2010-11-29
AACTATTGCCTGTTGAAAGAGCAGTAGGAGAGGTAGGAGAACAAATAGTAGAACCTGATTTAAAAACTGTTCTTACAGATTCTTTAGATATATATCTAAAAGGAAAGTTAAGGGCTTTAATGTTAAGTGCAAAATGCAGTGAACAAAGTGCTAGAATGCAAGCTATGGATGGAGCAACAAGCAATGCAAATGATATAATTCAAGAACTTAATATAAGATATAATAGAATTAGACAAAGCATGATTACTCAAGAAATTTCAGAAATAGTTGGAGGAGCAGAAGCACAAAAATAGAAAGGAGGTAGATTAGATGCCTGGCAAGATAGGAAAAGTGGTTCAAGTAATAGGACCAGTAGTTGATATAAAGTTTAATTCAGACTCTCTTCCTAATTTATATAATGCTATTCATATAAATATGGGAGAAGATGTATTAGTAGCTGAAGTTGAGCAACATATGGGGGATGATATAGTAAGAGCCATAGCAATGGAAGCTACTGAAGGACTAAGAAGAGGTATGGAAGCTGTAGATACTGGTAGACCAATAGCAGTTCCAGTTGGTGAAGAAGTACTAGGAAGACTATTTAATGTTTTAGGAAAAACTATGGATAATGCTGGAGATGTAAATGCAAAGGAAGAATATCCAATACACAGACCAGCTCCTAGCTTCAAAGATCAATCGGTTGAACCAGAAATGTTTGAAACAGGAATAAAGGTTATTGACTTACTAGCTCCTTATCAAAAAGGTGGAAAGATAGGTCTTTTTGGTGGAGCAGGTGTAGGAAAAACTGTTCTGATTCAAGAGCTTATTAATAATATAGCTAAAGAACATGGTGGACTATCTGTATTCACAGGTGTTGGTGAAAGATCAAGAGAAGGTAATGATTTATACCATGAAATGAAGGATTCAGGGGTTATAGAAAAGACTGCATTAGTGTTTGGCCAAATGAATGAACCACCTGGAGCAAGAATGAGAGTAGCTTTAACAGGTCTTACAATGGCTGAATATTTTAGAGATAAAGGTCAAGACGTACTGTTATTTATAGATAATATATTTAGATTTACACAAGCAGGTTCAGAAGTATCAGCTTTATTAGGAAGAATACCATCAGCCGTTGGATATCAACCAACTCTTGCAACTGAAATGGGTGCTCTTCAAGAAAGAATTACATCTACTACTAACGGGTCTATAACATCAGTTCAAGCAGTATACGTTCCAGCAGATGACCTTACTGACCCAGCACCAGCTACAACATTTGCTCACTTAGATGCGACAACAGTTTTATCAAGAAGTATTTCGGAATTAGGTATTTACCCTGCAGTTGATCCATTAGAATCATCTTCAAGAATTCTAGATCCAAGAGTTGTTGGTAAAGAGCATTATGAAGTGGCAATGGAGGTAAAGAACATACTGTAAAGATATAAGGAATTACAAGATATAATTGCTATTTTAGGTGTAGATGAATTATCAGATGAAGATAAAGCAGTAGTTTCAAGAGCAAGAAGAATTCAAAGATTCTTATCACAACCATTTACAGTAGCTGAACAATTTACAGGAATGACAGGTAAATACGTTCCAATAAAAGAAACTGTAAGAGGATTTAAAGAAATCTTAGATGGAAAATATGATGATATACCAGAATCAGCATTTTTATTTGTAGGTACTATAGAAGAAGCTCTTGA
>OKHV01000817.1_pt1 | contig 1630 bp, 2 predicted proteins | sample 1611351 | NCBI WGS metagenome assembly OKHV01 (sample SAMN04436735, study PRJEB24849) | human gut metagenome | biome: human gut; feature: NICU; material: stool | host: Homo sapiens | place: USA: Saint Louis, MO | collected 2010-11-29
AATGTCACTGCAAGGTCCGGCATGTCTCTGCTCAGTCCTTACGGCCTGAGCTAGCCCTATACAGCTGTTGTTTGCTCTCCTCGCTGATCCCCGTCAGGATGCCGCAGGCATTGATCTCCCGACCCTCGTTGCAACTCGCCCTCAGTGAAACGAGTTGTTGCTCAAGCGCTTGCAGAGCAGTTATCTGCGACCGCACATGAGAGATGTGGTCATCGAGCATGGCGTTGACGGCGGTACAGGGCTGGCGAGGGTCGTCCTGATAGCTCTGTAGCTCGCGAATCTCTGTCAGTGACAGGTCCAGAATTCGGCAGCGGCGGATAAAGGCAAGCCACTCGCCATGCTTCTCGGTATAGACACGGTAACCATTCTCCTGCCGTTCTGGCGGCGGCAACAGGCCCTGCTGCTCATAGAAGCGGATCGTCTGCGTGTCGATACCCGCTATCTGGGCTAACTGACCAATGCGCATCAGGCTTACTCCTCAACGGATCATCTGTCCCATTGACCTTATAGTAGCTATATAGTTTTTAATACTAGCAATCTATGTTGGTTAACTGGAGCCGTATCGTGAGTAAAGCCTGTGGTGGCCCATGTAGCTGCGATGCAACGCCTGCAGCGGATACCGATATGCCGGTCTCCTCCGAAGCGTCAGGGGAATGGGTCAGCGTGTATGCTGTGCCGAAGATGGATTGTCCCTCAGAAGAACGGATGATCCGCTTGGCGCTGAACGGCTTTGATGAGATTCGAACGCTGTCCTTCGACTTGTCGAACCGCCGATTGGAGGTCGTGCATGACGGCGAGGCTGAGCCCATTACCGCGAAACTGGCGACCTTGGGGCTAGGCGCCTCTCTTCAGGAAACCGTCATTGCCGACCCAGAGACGATCAAGGCCGCTAAGAGCTCGGCAGTCTCTGCTACGCAGGAGTCAGGCACTCTGCGCGTGTTGCTCGGTATCAATGCGATCATGTTCGTGGTGGAAATGACTGCTGGCCTGATCGCCCAGTCTACCGGCCTGATCGCTGATTCCCTGGATATGTTTGCCGATGCAGCCGTCTATGGCCTGGCTCTCTATGCCGTAGGGCGCAGTGCGAAAATGCAGGTACGTGCCGCGCATCTGGCAGGGGTACTGCAACTGATTTTGGCTATCGGCGTACTCGTCGAGGTGGTGCGACGCTTTGTTTTCGGTAGTGAGCCTGAATCGCTGATGATGATGGCGATCGCCTTCGTCGCGTTGATCGCCAATACCGGTTGCCTGCTGTTGATATCCAAGCACCGCGAAGGCGGCGCGCATATGAAGGATATTCTCGGCCAATGATGTGGTGATCAACATGGGCGTCATCGCCGCCGGTGCCTTGGTCGCCTGGACGGGGTCCAGCTACCCTGACCTGATTATCGGTACCATCGTGGGCCTGATCGTCCTCAACGGCGCTCGGCGCATCCTGGCGCTCAAGGGGTGAGGCTGCACGGTACGCAGCTATCGATGCCTGGGACACTTGATCGAAGTGGCTGTACAAGCGCGCTAGGCCTGAACGACAGCATATAGCGCGAAGGCTCGGAGCCAGCAAGGTAGCGTATCTAGGAATCAACCAAGGAAGGAAGATGATGGATAGTATCTGGCTGGTACTCGGCCTGGC
>OKHV01000877.1_pt1 | contig 1463 bp, 1 predicted proteins | sample 1611351 | NCBI WGS metagenome assembly OKHV01 (sample SAMN04436735, study PRJEB24849) | human gut metagenome | biome: human gut; feature: NICU; material: stool | host: Homo sapiens | place: USA: Saint Louis, MO | collected 2010-11-29
ATTATCGCATCCTTTGCTCCTCTACGAGGTCTGAATCCAAAGCTGTTCTCTGAAAATGATGGTTCATATATTTTAGATAGTACTTGAGCAATTGCTTGTTGAATTAGTCTATCTTGTACAGTTGGTATTCCTAATAATCTAACTACACCATCCGGTTTCGGTATTTCCACCCTTCTTACAGGTGATGGATTATACTTAGTTTCTAGTAGTTTAGTTTTAATTGTATGCCAATGTTTTTTGATATGCTCTCGAAGTTCATCGATTTTCATTCCATCAACTCCATGGCTACCTTTATTACTAGTTACTCTTTTAAGTGCTAAAAGCATATTGTCTCTTTCTAGAACCTTCTCGAGTAATCTACTAGTATCAAATGCTGCATCGTTTACGCTTTCTCTATTTGGTAAAACCATAGAATTACTCGGCACCTTTGATTTACCTCGAAGTTCCACTTCTACTTCCACCACTTGGTCTCTATATTGAGTTTTCTGCTTTCTTTGTAATTTCTTTGATTTATCCAAAGTTGTAAACCTCCTAATGTTCAGTCCTTCGTCCGCTATCGCGATTAGTGGAGTTAATATGACTTCTGCTGACTTCTGATAATTCAGCTATATATCACTATATAGGTTATCAATTTCGAAATTTCATCTACTTATTGATGTATTATCAGACCTCCCCAGGTAAGAACACGTACTTTCACCTCATATATCTGCCACATTTACTTTCTCTATTTCGGATAGTTTTGGGCTTTACTTTGTCTTGCAAGTTCACCCATAGAGTTAAGCCTCAAATGTGGTTCGTGTACCTCAAACCAAGGTTTTGCCGCCGACTTCCTTCAGATTCCACCTCACGATGGACGCCCTTTTCTTAAGCTAATGGTTGGCACTCCCCCCCATATCGGACTTCCACCGACTAGCATGTGCCCATGCTGGGCACACAAGAAAAGTAGTGTAAATAAACTTTACACTAACCTTTTTTATAAGGGAGAGCAAAAGAAAAAAAGTGCATCTGGATATGAATCTAGTAAGAGTATTTATGAATGTGAAGATTGTTCTAAATGTGAATATAAGTCTAAGTGCACTAGAGCCAAAGGAAATAAGCAATTACATGTAGCTAGAAACTTTATAAGATTGAGAGAGAAATCACTTGAAAATATCACATCTGAAAAAGGGATATTACTGAGAATGAATCGTTCTATTCAAGTCGAAGGAGCATTTGGAGTTATCAAACAAGATTATGGATTTAGACGGTTTTTGATGCGTGGTATGCCTAAAGTTCGTACGGAATTTTTATTAATGGCTTTTGGCTATAATGTTAACAAATTACATAGCAAAACTCTTCAAAAGCGTAACGGTAAGCTGCTTCACAAGCAGCAAGCTTCCTAATTAGTTTAATATAGTAATAATTTGGATAATTTTAAAGTTGTCCTTATTTTCTTATGCTTAAAAATAAAAAAACTGGAAATA
>OKHV01000920.1_pt1 | contig 1366 bp, 2 predicted proteins | sample 1611351 | NCBI WGS metagenome assembly OKHV01 (sample SAMN04436735, study PRJEB24849) | human gut metagenome | biome: human gut; feature: NICU; material: stool | host: Homo sapiens | place: USA: Saint Louis, MO | collected 2010-11-29
GAACGACGATTCGTAAAAAAATGACAATTTAGCCTATCTTTATATAAACAGATATCACTTCAACGATTGATTCAGATCTATTTGAGCCTAGTCAAATAGAGATCTAGCATAAAAACTTCCCAGAAAAACATCCCCTACTCTGAGCACCTCTATCCAAAAAAATAGCACATAGGCAAAGGCAGGCTGCTTACCTTTTTATAAGTAACCTGCCTTTGCCTATGTTTAAGTAAACGACGTATTTCCCCTATTACTGATTCAAAGTCCTTAAAACTTTATAATCACTGTTTTTCACGAGTAAAACGCTACTTGGGTTATCGGGATAAGCAGCATTGCCATCAAATGATACAACAACAGTATTCGTACCAACTTTCGTGAATTGTGTGTATGAGCCCCCAGCACCGCCCACGTTGGCAAAATGTAATGTCAACGTGTCGCCTTTTGTTTCTACCTCGCGCCAATTTGCCCGCTGATAGTTATGCCAGTCAATTTGAGTTGAAATTTCGTTTGCCGTGTTTTTATACATTCCTTCGTAAAAATCAATCGCTTCCTCTTTTGAAGACCACGGATTGACTGAAATATTTGGGATTTGTTCTTTAGTAATTGACGGGGCACCTACAATTTTTTCAAAGCCAGCCCTCAACTCTGCATTATCTGTTCTCCAAAATACAGATAGCCATAAGGATCTCCTTGATTTTGCATCGTCACTAAAACTAAGGGATGATTGTTAACGATGGTGAATAAATACAAATGCTTTTGCATTTCTGGTTGCGTTTCTGCATCAGAGTAAACAGCAACTAACGCATATCCATCCTTCACTTGTCCATTTTCAGACCATTCTAAATAAATAGGATGCTGACCAATCGCTGGCTGCATAGTAACATTTCCTACTAGACCATCAGGCGCTTGGACGCCATTAAAATTGATTGAATTTCCTGGTGTATATTCTTTATACGTTTGGTTCATCCGTTGCCCCCAATCAGCCATAAATTGTTGTAACTGTGCTTTTTTTTGCACAGACCACAACTGATTTTCAGTTTTAGTAGAAGCAGAAGAATTACTTTGAGTCGTACTAGATTTTGACTCCGTGCTTATTTGACTTGCTTGGCTGTTGTTAACGGTAGCAGGTGCTTTCATTTCTGATGTTGCTGTCGGCTTGCTTGCAGTGCTGTCACCATTTTTGTTGGAAGAACATCCTGATAAAATACTCAATAAAAGACCTATCAAGATTATTTTTTTCATTGGGAATCCCTTCTTTCTGACAAGAATACTGTACTACTTTTCCCCTTTTCTCACCAGCAAAACTCGACTAAAAACGGCTATGTTTATTTGTTATTTAATTATCAAATTAAGTTGATTGTAAGCATCC
>OKHV01001023.1_pt1 | contig 1142 bp, 2 predicted proteins | sample 1611351 | NCBI WGS metagenome assembly OKHV01 (sample SAMN04436735, study PRJEB24849) | human gut metagenome | biome: human gut; feature: NICU; material: stool | host: Homo sapiens | place: USA: Saint Louis, MO | collected 2010-11-29
CTTAAAATAGCATCAAAATAAGGTTGATTCGTATAAGGAACCATGACACCTAATGTATTACTTTTCCCAAAGCTAAGATTTCTCGCTAATATATTGGGCTTATAGCCCAACTCATCGATAATTGCTTGGATTTTCAGTCGTTTTTCTTCAGAAACATACGGATGATGATTAATCACACGCGAAACAGTCGTGACTGAAGATCCTGAAAGGCGCGCAATTTCTCGAATTGTTGTCATACTTTCACCCCATTACTTTACAAAATTGAGTTAAATAAGGCACAATCCCTGTCCCGTAATCAACAAAACGATAAAAGGTCTCCTGCCAAGCAAAAGAAATTTCCTGAATATCCTCCTGCTGTGTCAAGTGCCACTCCGTTATCTGATGGTACGGAATTTCTTGATGCCAAATCTTATAGTATTTTTTGGGACTATTTAACTGCAGACTTTTTTCCGTCGTAGTCACCGAGACAAAATAGTAATCCATACCAAGTCTATCGCTTATCTCCACTATAACATTCATTTTCATGCCCTCCAATATTTTGATACACCTAGCTTACCTTATGAAACGCGTACCAGAGCAAGAGGAAAAATAAAAAAAGTGAGACCATGTTATACTAGATGTATCATATAAAAGCAAAGGATGAGTGCAATGGAAACTGTTACAGTAGCAACAAAAAGCGACTTACTAACAAATTTGAACAAGCAAACAGATGAAATCATTATCTCGGGGGCACTTGCACAAGAAATTTACCACTTAAAAAAACAACAATTAACCGAAACGGAAGAAATGGGCTTTTTAGTGGGCAGCCAAGGTGCTGGCTCATTTTTAACCTATTTAATCGAGAAGTTAAATTCAGAGCTATCGCCAGAAGAACAAAAAATTGAACATGCGATTTTGCGTTTGTATGTTATTAAAAAATTAACTCCAGAAACTACTTTATTACGTCTAAAACAGTTAGATTATTAAAATTTTATTTAATCAAGATAGACCAATTCCCCGCGTACAACGAGTCCCTTTCATTAATCACTTGATATAATTACCTTTATTCAAGTTCCCACCATTGTCATTATCGATTAACCAATGGTATATTAGAAGTAACAGATAAGTCATTTTATTTGAAAAAGTGTTTGGGAAATGTTTGG
>OKHV01001059.1_pt1 | contig 1100 bp, 1 predicted proteins | sample 1611351 | NCBI WGS metagenome assembly OKHV01 (sample SAMN04436735, study PRJEB24849) | human gut metagenome | biome: human gut; feature: NICU; material: stool | host: Homo sapiens | place: USA: Saint Louis, MO | collected 2010-11-29
ATTACTAATGGGAATGATAGGGGAGTCGTGTTGAGCGGTATATTGAGTAGTTATATGAACAAGAAGAGTCAAGCGAAAAAACTAAAAAAATCTGGCAAAATACTTTGTCCGAGGCTAGAGATATGGAAATAAAGATTTCGTTATCTGAACAAAGAAATACTTTAGCATAGGAGGGAGCGATTGAAATGATTATCCAAAATCAGCCAATTCAACTATATGAAGGAAAATGACAAAAATCGAAAAAAACTAAATGAACTGATTTGTCAACTGAAAAAACAATTGCTAACCAAATAGCGACAAATCAAGAATTAGATCAATTAGCACGGCAAGCACAAAGAAATGCTAAAAAAGCAGAAGTTGAGGGAGGTCTAGAGACTATCAACTGTTTATCGAGTGCTTGAGCAAGCGAAAAATGATGGACAACAAGCCATCCGTCGATCGTTGTTCCAACAGGAAGAAAAGTTAGAAGAGAACAGACAAGTGTATAGAAAGAAAATGAATACATATGAAGAAGAGTGGCAGGGGTTACGACGAAAGGAGAATCAGTAAATGTTTGATGAGGTTATGGAAGATGTAGCAGAAATACTCGCACGTTTACAGGAATAACTTTTACAAATTGAAAAAAACTATCAAAAAATCAACATTAGTAACTATGTAGCAAATAGAGGCCTGCGCCGATCAAAGAAACAGTAAGAAAAAATTAAAAAGAAAGAACAAGCAAAAGTAACAGCTTTAAAATCACAAAGTCAAAAGCTGTGCGCAAGAAGAGTTGAAAAATGCGGTGACGGAGTCGGAAAGTGTATAGCATGAAAAATCGGTATTTTATATCTTTGTTTTATTTACAAAACATTTAATAACTTCACACATTACATCGTTCCGCGTGGCTTACCGATTTCTCCTCTCTTCTTCGCCTGATTGATAAAGACGATGAACTTTTATTGCTTCAGGATGGCGTGACCGCGGCAATAGAAGGAAGCCGTTTCCTTGAAAGTCTGCAAAATGCCTCCATTAAGGTCTATGTACTGGAAGAAGACATTAAAGCTCGCGGCTTGGGTGGTCAAATTTCAGACAGTGTCGTCAGGGTTAGCTATACTGACTTC
>OKHV01001064.1_pt1 | contig 1091 bp, 1 predicted proteins | sample 1611351 | NCBI WGS metagenome assembly OKHV01 (sample SAMN04436735, study PRJEB24849) | human gut metagenome | biome: human gut; feature: NICU; material: stool | host: Homo sapiens | place: USA: Saint Louis, MO | collected 2010-11-29
GAAGGAATCCAGCTTTTACTGGATTCCAACCTCATATCTATTAATTTTTTAAATTACTCTCCAAGATACGCGCTCTTTATACTATCATCTTCTAATAGTTCTTTAGAATCTCCACTTAAAACAATATTACCTGTTTCTAGTACATAAGCTCTATCTACAATGGAAAGTGCCATATTAGCATTTTGTTCAACTAGAAGAATTGTAGTACCGGACTTATTTATTTCAACAATTGTATCAAATATATCTTTAACAACAAGAGGTGCAAGCCCCATAGAAGGCTCATCAAGTATTAACATCTCAGGTCTATTCATTAATGCTCTACCTATAGCAAGCATTTGCTGTTCACCACCTGAAAGTGTACCAGCTTGTTGCTTTTCTCTTTCCTTAAGTCTTGGAAATTTAGAAAATACCATTTCCATATCTTTTTGAATTTCTTTATCTTTTCTTAAATAAGCACCAAGTTCAAGATTTTCTAATACAGTAAGGTTTGCAAATATCTTTCTACCCTCTGGTACATGAGATAGCCCTAAAGATACTATTTTATGAGCAGGGACTTTATTAATAGGGGAACCTTTATAGTATATAGTTCCGCTTTTAATAGGTTCAAGACCCGATATTGCTCTTAGGGTAGAGGTTTTACCTGCACCATTTGCACCTATTAAAGTAACAATCTCACCTTTTTTTACTTCTAAAGAAAGATCTTTTAATGCATGAATACCACCGTAGTATAAGTTTATATTGTCAATTTTAAGCATTTTAAGCCCCCTCTCCAAGATAAGCTTCAATTACCTTAGGGTTATTTTTTATTTCATTTGGAGTTCCTTCAGCTATCTTTTTACCATAGTCAAGAACTACAACTTTATCACAAATACCCATTACCAGTTTCATATCATGTTCTATTAATAGAACTGATATGTGAAATTCATTTTTAATCCAATTAATTAATTCCATAAGCTCTGCTGTTTCTTGAGGATTCATACCTGCAGCAGGTTCATCAAGAAGTATTAACGAAGGCTTAGCAGCAAGGGCTCTTACAATTTCAAGTCTTCTTTGTTCACCATAAGAAAGATTTTTTGCAAATTCATCCTTTT